>JADMIO010789654.1_pt1 | contig 128321 bp, 108 predicted proteins | sample 8958161 | NCBI WGS metagenome assembly JADMIO01 (sample SAMN16585339, study PRJNA669376) | soil metagenome | isolation source: Crop rotation soil | place: USA: Cullars Rotation, Alabama | collected 2011
GCCGCGACTTCAAGTCACGTGAATTCCAAGCTTCGGATCCCACTGTGCTGGAAAGCATGGCTCGGACAGGTGCGCCGGGGTGCGTCATCTCCAAGCGGGCCGTTTGTTCGAAATTGAGCCTCATTTGGCGCTGAAGAATCTGAACGGCCTCGCGTTTGCGCTCCTGACGCGCAGTCCGGAATTTCACCTGAAGCTCGTCCTTTTCCCGTTCGAGGTCGGTGCGCTTTTTGTAGTACTCCTTGTAGTCGGCGGTATTGGGCAGCTTTTGAATCACCGTTTCCACCGAGGGTTCCACCGTGCTGGCGAAAACTCCATGCAGCGAATAATAATCCTTCGTGGGGATGGGGTCGAACTTGTGGTCGTGACAGCGCGCGCACGTGACCGTCAGACCGAGAAAGCCCTTGGTAACCACGTCAATGCGGTCGTTCAAGACGTCATTGGCCATGCCCATGAAACGCTCGCCCACGGTGAGAAAGCCGAGCGCGCAAAGGTTGGTCAGGTTTTGTTTGGTGGCGGGCAACTTGTCCGCGGCAAGCTGTTCAATGATAAAAATGTTATAAGGCTTGTCATCGTTAAAGCTGCGGATGACGTAATCGCGATAGGTCCACGCATACGGGCTGTGCGGGTCTTCGCGCTGGCGGCGAACCTGGCCCTTGGTGTCGCTGTAACGCGCCACATCCAGCCAATGGCGTCCCCAGCGTTCGCCGTAGTGCGGCGACGCGAGCAGGCGGTCCACGACCTTGGCGAAGGCGTCGGGTGATTCATCCTTAAGAAAATCGTCCACTTCCTTCGGCGTCGGCGGGAGACCAATCAAATCGAACGAAGCACGGCGAATAAGAGTGCGTTTGTCCGTAATGGGATTCGGCTTCAAACCCTTCTCATCGAGGCGGGCGAGAATAAAGTTGTCCACCGGCGATTTGGCCCAGGCGGAATCCTTTGCCTCGGGAACGGCCGGTTTCTTGAGTGACTGCCACGCCCAGTGGTTCTTGCTGGAGTCAACCCAGGACTTTTGCGCCGCAGTCGCGACGCGCGGGTCGGGCGCACCCATTTTCACCCAGGATTCAAGGTCGGCGATCTGCGCGTCAGAAAGCTTGTTTCCCTTGGGCGGCATTTGCAGATCCGCGTCGGTGTAGCGCACAGCCTTGATGAGCAGGCTTTTCTCCGGGTCGCCGGGAACAATCGCCGGACCAGTATCGCCGCCCTTCAGCAGCCCTTCGCGGGTGTCGAGCATCAAGCCAGCCCGGACCTTTTCAGCCTGGGTGCTGTGGCACTTGTAACATTTATCCGATAAAACAGGGCGGATTTTGCTTTCGAAGAATTGAGTTTGTGCGGGAGTGAGGTCCGCCGCACACACTTGGCGAACCACAACAAGGCAAAGGAGAAAATATCGAACATCGAACATCGAACGCCGAACACCGAATCGCCTGCGCTTCTCGGACCATTCGATGTTCGATGTTCGATGTTCGGTGTTCAATGTTTCTGAATTCCTCTTCATGCCATGATCCCCTTAACGACATTGCCGTGCACATCAGTCAGGCGAAAGTCGCGTCCATTGTAGCGATAGGTCAGCTTGGTGTGATCAAAGCCCAGGAGCGCAAGGACTGTGGCATGCAAATCGTGAATGTGGACCTTGTTCTCGGTTGCGGCAGCGCCAAACTCGTCGGTGGCGCCATAAACAGTTCCACCTTTGATTCCACCGCCGGCGAACACGGTCGTGAAAGCGCGGGCGTTGTGGTCGCGGCCTGGATTGTCATTGCCATTGCGGTCGCGCACGGGCTTGCGGCCAAACTCGCCGCCCCAAACAATCAAGGTACTGTCGAATAAATTGCGCTGCTTCAAATCCGCGATAAACGCCGCCAGTGGCTGGTCAATTTCCCGTGCCCGCTCGGGCAAACGGTCTTCGATGTCCTGGTGATGATCCCAACCGCCCGCCCAGACCTGCACAAAACGCACGCCGCGTTCAATGAGCCGACGGGCGATGAGTAATTGATTTCCCTGGCCCGTTCGCCCATAGGCGTCACGAACGACCGCCGTCTCCTTTTGAATATCGAAGGCATCGGTCGCCTCGGTCTGCATCTTGAACGCCATCTCATAGGCTTGGAGACGCGCTTCGAGCTGCTCCTCTTTTTGCAGATTTTGCGAATGTAGTTCGTTGAGTTGATGAACAAGGTCAAGCTGGCGGCGTTGCTCTTTGAGTGGCGTGTAGGGATTGCGAATATTTTCGATCAACTGGTCAACCGCCGTCACCTTGGTGTTGATGCTGACGCCTTGATAGACCCCGGGCAGGAAGGAGGATTGCCAATTCGCGCTGCCGCCGGGCGGACCGCCACCGGGGCGCAGCGAAATGTAACCGGGCATGTTCTGGTTATCCGTGCCGAGGCCGTAAAGCACCCATGACCCCAGGCTGGGCCGGGCCTGCCGGGTTGAGCCAGTGTTCATGAATACCGTGGCCACTTCATGCGCTGGAATGTCGGTGTAACAGGAGCGCACGACGCAAAGATCATCCACCAATTCGCCAAGTTTCGGAAAAACTTCGCTGACCTCGATGCCGGATTTTCCATGCGGCGCGAACTTGAAAGGCGAAGCCATGGCAACGCCATCGCTGCCGGGAATAGGCTTGCCGTCGTACTTTGCGAGGGATGGCTTTGGATCCCAGGTATCCACATGCGATGGCGCGCCTTGCGCAAAGATGTGGACGACGTGTTTGGCCTTGGCCGGGAAATGCGGTTGCTTGGGAAGCAGGGATGCGGCGGCAGCATCAGCGGCCCGCCCGTCATTAAGAAAGAGTCCTTCGCCGAACAGCGCGGCCAGGCCCAGCGCGCCAAAACCCATGCCAGCGCGGTTCAAAAACTGGCGGCGCGTGAGAAAATAATCAGACAATTGCGCTGAGTGTTCCTGCTTGTACTTGTCGTTCGCGCTCATAGGCCTAACAATACTCCAATTGACGGTGGTGCCGAGCCTGAGGTTTCGTAAAAATAGCACTCCGTAGGCCAAAATATGTCCGAAACCAAGTTCCTTAAAGGTGAATGCCAGCAATGCGGCGGTCACCTCGAGTTTCCCGCCGAGGCGGTCGGCGCGACCATTGCCTGCCCTCATTGCGGAAAGCAAACTGAGTTAATGCTGGCCATTCCCAAGCAGAAATCGGCCATCCCCACCAAAACCATTGTTTTTACGGTGGTCGCAATCTTGATTCTCGGCGGCGGTCTGGCAGGAGCAATGTTTGCCCTCAAACGGGCACAACGCCTGGCAGCGGAAAATGGGCTGGTCGCTCCGCCGAAGAAAACCGCCCCACGCGAACCCGAGAATCCGTTCGCCAAAGACGCCTTTCGCGCCTCCCCGGTGACCATCGAAAAAGCCAGCGGCAGTTCGCTCGTATACGCCGTCGGCACGATTGGCAACCTCACCAATCGCCAGCGTTTCGCGGTGACCGTGGAACTGGAATTGCAAGACGCGTCCGGAAAAAAGATTGGCAACGCGAAGGACTATCAGAGGGTCATCGAGCCAAACGCCGAGTGGCAGTTTCGCGCGCTGGTGGTGGATGGGAAAACCAGTGCGGCCAGGGTCACCGCTATAAAGGAGCAGCAATAACGAAAGTCATTTTCCGTCCTTCTTTGGCAACGCGAATGCGACATAGGCGTCGCCAAAATTGCGGTCCAATTTATTACCCGTCGCGCCGATGACGATGAATTGTCGCCCGGCCACCTCATAGGTTGCGGGTTGAGCAGAGCCAGTCCACGGAAGCTGCGCCGCCCACAACTCCGCGCCCGTATTCTTGTCAAAGGCGCGAATCTTGTTGTCCCGCGTGCCGGCGCAAAACACGAGCCCGCCCGCCGTGACGATTGGCCCCCCATAGTTCTCCGTGCCGGTGTTTCGAAGTCCCTGCGCGGCCAGCTTCGGGTATTCGCCCAGCGGAACTTTCCAGAGCAGTTTGCCGCTGTTGAGGTCGAGGCAATTGAGCGTGCCCCACGGCGGTTTGTTGGCCGGAAATCCTTCGTTGTCAAAAAACCGGGGATAACCAGTGAAGTTGTAGCGTGGCCGCTCGGCCTTGTCTTCCTCGGGCAACGGACGATCCCGCCAAAGAAGATAATCCGCCAACGCGGCAAGGTCAGCGGGCGGCAGATTCGTGAACGCCGGCATTGCATTCTTTCCATTGAGAATTTGATTCGTTATGGAATTGGGATCCGGCCGGAAACGCAGCCCCTTCAACGGCGGCGCCGTGCCAATACCCATTTTGTTCGCCCCGTGACAACTCACGCAATTGGCTTCATAGACGAGACGCCCGCGCGTCTTGGGCCCGTTGAAGTCTTCGTTCGGGTCGCCATCACGAAACAAGGAGATGAGCCAGCCGATATGATTGGCCGTGACATAAAGCCGTCCGCTCTGGGGATCAACACATGCCCCGCTCCATTCCGCGCCACCGTCCATTCCGAAATAGAGAATCGACTTTCCCAACGTCGGCGGAACAAACCAGCCGGTCAACGCGCTCTTGAACTGGCTGGTCACGAAGGCCTCGCCGATTTCATCGCGAAAGAACAAATCTGCTTTGGTGAATTCATGCTTCGCAAACGGCTCGGGCAATACGGGGTCCGGCTGATAGGGTGACGTCACTTCACCCGGTGTCGTGCTGGTTGTCGCCCGGCGCATGCGAAATGGGAAAATCGGCTTCCCCGTGACACGATCGAGCAACAGCGTGTTCCCCAACTTGGTGCAGGCCGCCACAACATCGACCCGTTTCCCGTCGCGCGTGATCGTGGCGAGATTCGGTGGCGACGTGATGTCCTGGTCCCAAAGGTCGTGGTGCACTTCCTGAAAATGCCAGAGTCGCTTACCCGTCCGGGCATCGATCGCAATCAAGCAATTGGCAAAAAGATTTTCTCCCAGATGCGACACCCCGATAAAGTTGGGCTTCGGGCCGCCCGTCACCACGTAAGCAATGCCCCGCACCTCGTCCAGCGCCATGCCGCTCCAGACATTGGCGCCGTAACTCTCAATTTGGTCCCAGGTTTCATAGCCAAATTCACCGGGCTGCGGCACGGTGTGAAAAGTCCAAAGCTGTTTGCCCGTCACCACGTCGAATCCCCAGACATCCTTTTGAAAACCAGGCACGATGATGATGCGCTCGAAAATGGTCGGGCCCGCAGTGGCGGCCCCAAAATCGCCCTCGGCGACGCCCGGCAATGGAACTTTGCCGTCCGCACCAAACCCTGGGACCGGCGAACCTGTTATGGGATTGAGCGCGTGTAGAAATTTGCCGGCGCAAAACATGACCCGCTCGGCAACCCCGTCGCCGCCTGGCCAAAAAATCAATCCGCGAAACGCGGGCCGGCCTTCCGGCTTGAAGCGCCATCGCTCGACGCCGGTGACGGCATCCACCGCCACCATCTGATTGCCGGGTGTGGGGGCAATCATCAAATCGCCGACCACGATGGGATTGCATTGCAGATTCTTAGCTCCGTCCTTCGAGTGATACGTCCATGCCACCTGGAGATTCGTGACATTTTGGCGATTGATCTGCTCAAGGGCGGAATAGCGCGTGCCCCCGTTGTCGCCATGAGAGCGATGCCATTGTAAGAACGTTTCCCGCTTGGGAAGGCCATTAGCGGGAGTTAATTCCGATGTCTTCGCGGCCGGAATGGTTTGGTAGAGCGGTAATTTTTCACGCTCTTTCGCATCCTCCACCGCCCAATAATTTCGTCCCGATGGTTTTTCTGCAACGCGCGCCGGCGTCGCTTCCTGCCCTGTCGCGAAAAAGGCTCCCACCAAAATTCCCAAGGCAATCATCAGCGGTTTCATGGACAAGGAGTCTGGCGCTGCTCCCTGATTCAAGTCCACGCCAAAAACCATGCGACCCAGAACCGGAGCGCTGAGCATCGCTCTGCGTGAATCGATTTTTGCAGCACGCGGAGCGATGCTCCGCGCTCCGACTGCGGCCACAGAAATCTTGAACAACCCTAGCCGTTTGGATTGGTCTTCCGATATAGCCTTCGCGCCAGAAAGGTAAAACCCAGCGCACTTAATATGAAAACCGGCGTGCCAACGATCAGGATAACGTTCACGCCGAGCAGGACGTCCTCGGGATGCAGCGAATCAGCAGCCTGAACCAAGCCGTAAAGAATGAAAAGCAACTCGGCAATCACCGCACTCGCGCTGGTGCACAACGAATTGGAGCGAATAAGGGAGGCAGCAACCAACGTAACCACCGCCGTCACGACAACCAAAGTCAGAATGAAGGTGATAAAGCTCACGAGAGGGCTAGACCACATGGATAATCTTCCCAGATTCATACTTCTGCATCTTCGTAAGAATTTCCTTCGCCGCCCGAAAGTCATCTTCGGGCTTGTTGGCGACAAAATTTAATTGCTGTGTCAGGCGCAAAGCATCCTGTGCCTTCTTTGTAAGAATGACCGTCAAGGAGGCATCACCGACGGAAATCTGCTCCGCACCCTGATAGCAACTCAACGACTGGTCGTAACGCTCAAGGTAAATAGGCAAATAGCCGTACTCGGCGTGCTGTGGAGAAATTGGATCACCGCCAACGATATGCAGCACGTCCAGATCTCGATCCTCCGAACTGAAACCGACACTGACCCAAATGCCCGCCATCTCATCATGGCCACTTTTGATGGATGCGAGCGGGTAGTTCATGGTGTGAAGCCACCCGCGATGCGGATGGCCGAGCCACATACTCGGCGGCTTGACGCCGCTTTCGAACCAGTACAAGCAATCATGGGCGCACTCCTTTCCGTTTGCGACGACACGCGCTGCATCGCCTGGCGGTCGAGTAAGCGGAACCGTGCAACTGCTCGTACCAATGACGCTGGTCGTCTGCGGTCCAGATACTCTGCGTGCCGCAGTCCGCGCAGCGAAACTTGATGTCCCGGTAAAACGGCGGTCGCTGATACAAACTGTACGATGAACGCGTGCGCTGAATGTACTCCACGCCGGCGGGAATGGCATCGGCTGGAATCTCGTCCGCGCTCTTGATGATGCCAGCCTCGACGAGACGTTGAACCCGCGCGTCGCGCTCGAACGAGCGAACGTGCGACTTCTTTTTCTGTTTGGAGCGCATGATGTGTGTTGGATGTCGAGGGCGTCGTGTTAGACATCAACAACGTGTGCCTTTCCCTCAAACTCTCCAGTCAATGAATCTGCAAAGTGAAGTGCTGTCTCAACACTCTCACCGGGATGACTGGATGTGAGTAAATGATAGTCTCGGCTGCCATCGCCGACAACAATCTCGTCTATGACGTCCTCGACTTTGGTGCAATCATTACCAACAACACCGATATAAATCACGCCATCACGGATAAACTCCTCCACCAAACTATTCAGCCGAGGTGTGTAACCCTCACGACAATGCAAAACTATTTTCTTCGGATACGGCATGGTTATGCCTAACGAATCAGTCCAGCGATGTGCGCCAACCCAAGCCGAGCGTCTTGTTACGCGGCAGGACTCTCATGCAATGTCTGTAATCTCTCATGTGCAATCCTCTGAGCTGACTCCAAAGTGTCCGTCAATGAGGGGCTGTCAATCTCCGTCCACCAAGTACCCACCCACTGTGGCGCTCCACTCTGCCTCTGGAAAACATGAATGCGAAATACTGGCGACGCGCCCTGTGTCACAACCGCGAGAAAGCGACCATCCGCTGTGATGAATCGCCATAGGTGTGGCGACTCCTCGGCTCCGGTAAACCACGATTCCGCGATGTCGATGGTATCGCGCATGATGCCGCCTAACAGTCAATTGAGCGACTGGAGATACTGTGTTTTGTCGCCATATCGGAGGCTAGCCTCACAGACAGATGCCTTTCAACCGCAAATGGATGCGAATCAACGCGAATTCGAAATTCTATTCGCGTCCCTTGGCGTCCATTCGCGGTTTTCAGTTCCAAACAAGGGCTACAGTTCCTGCGGGCATCAAAGTCTAAAATGTGCCCACGACGTTCGGACGTTTGCGCGATATGCAGGGGTCTCTGAGTTAAAATGCTGCTGACTACTGACCACGAACCACTGACTTTCCCTATTGTTTATTGGTCGAAATAGAACTTTTGTCAGTTGGCTATTTTTGCCCTCCGAAATCCGTGTGATGCAAGTTGTTAGTAATGCGCGAGTTCCAATTGTGGAACGCGTTTTTGTCGAATTACAGCCGTTTCAAAATTCGCGTTTCGAGAAATATTTTTCAATTCGTATTCGTTCGGAAACAAGGACTTACAAAAAGTCCGCGCCGGAGTTCCCCACCGTGGGGAATACATTTTTCCCGGTGAATGGTTAAATGCGGGAATGACTATAAATGTCAGTAAGAAAGTCAGTAGTCCGTGGTCGGTAGTCAGTAGCACTCGCAATGCGCGCGGGTCGAATTTGGGCGTGAGTCGCGTGGGTGGGTTTGCAGTCCCGGCTTCAGCCGGTGAGGCATCCGTCAGCGGGGGTGCGTTGAAAGTTCCCAAGGTCGTTCGATCTGCGTGTGCCCCACCGCCTGAAGGCGGAACTCCAAACCCCAGCATGGTCCTCGCGCGTCGGTTCACTCCGTCGGACTCAGGACTGTGGACTCAGGACTCGGGACTTTCCGAATGGATGCCAATAACGTTGTACAACACTTTCCAACGCTGTACCACGCTTTCGAGCATCTCCAAAGTTTAACGAAATGGGCCTGGATAACACTTAATAACGTTTTACAACCTTTTACCACGCACCAAAGAATTATGAAGCCTCGACCGGAGCTGCGTCGTCTCCTACGCGCCCGGTCCATGCTCTCAGAGTGCTACTGACGACGGACCACGAACTACTGACTAACATGTTCTGATTTTGCTTCTGCAACTCAAGGCGTTCCATAACATAACGCGCCACAATGCCTGACCGCCTGCCCATTTACGAAATTGAAAGCGACATCGTCTCCTCGTTGAAGGCGACGAAGCGGCTCGTGATGCAAGCGCCCACCGGCTCGGGCAAGTCCACGCAAGTCCCGCAGATGTTGCTCAAGCACGGTTTGCTGGGCGACGGCCAGGTGGTCATTCTCCAGCCGCGGCGGCTCGCGGCGCGACTGCTTGCCTCGCGCGTGGCGCACGAACTCGGGGTGCAACTCGGACGCGAAGTCGGGTACCAGGTACGTTTCGAGAGCGCCGTCAGCGAGGCGACACGCATCAAATTCGAGACGGAGGGGATTTTGCTCCGGCAGTTGATTCAGGATCCGAAGCTGCGGGGCATCCAGGCGGTCATCTTCGATGAGTTTCACGAGCGGCATCTTTACGGAGACATCACGCTGGCGCGGGCGCTGGACATCCAGGAACAGCACCGGCCGGATTTGCTCATCGCGGTGATGTCCGCCACGCTGGATGCCGGACAACTCGAGGAATATCTTTCGACTCGCAATCAAGGAGAGACAACCACTCCGGGATACTTCCCCTGCTCCGTTCTGCGCTCCGAGGGCCGCACCTTTCCGGTTCAGATTGAGTATCTTCCGAACCGGCAGGGAGCGAATCCGCCGCCGCCGTGGGAACTGGCGGCGGATGCGTTCATCCGTTTTGTGGCGTCCGGCGAGAAAGGCGACGTGCTCGTGTTCATGCCGGGCGGGTTCGAGATTTCGCAAACCATCGAAGCGATTCGCAACGTGCCGGAATCGCGCGGTTACATCGTGTTGCCGTTGCACGGTGAACTTTCCCCACGCGACCAGGATGCGGCGGTGGCGCGTTACGACCAGCCCAAGGTGGTGGTGGCCACAAACGTGGCGGAGACTTCGATCACGATTGATGGCGTGCGGCTGGTGATTGACTCGGGCCTGGCGCGCATCCCTCGTTACGATGCGAACCGGGGAATCAATACCCTGCTCATCGAAAGGATTTCGCAGGCCAGCAGTGATCAGCGCGCGGGGCGCGCCGGGCGCACGGCGCCGGGACATTGCGTCCGGCTCTGGTCGCGGGCCGAGCATGACGAACGCCCGCCCAGAGAACTGCCCGAGATCAAGCGGCTCGACCTCGCCGAAGTCGTGCTCACGCTGAAAGCGGCAGGTGTTGACGACCTGCGCGCGTTTCGATGGCTGGAAAAGCCCGATCCGATTTCGCTGACGCATGCCGAGGAATTGGTCACCGACCTGGGCGCACTGGACCACAGCGGACGCATCACGGCCGTTGGCCGCAAGATGCTGGCGTTCCCCGTGCATCCCCGTTATTCGCGGATGATGCTCGCAGCGCAGGAATATGGCTGCGTTTATCAGGCGTGCCTGGTCGCAGCCTTGACGCAGGGGCGCGACCTCCTGACGCGCGGCGGCGGCAAGGAGGTGCGTGACGATCGCGATGATTTGCTGGGGGAAAAGGCGTCATCGGATTTTTGGATTTTGATGCGCGCCTGGACATTTGCGATGAAGAACCAATTCCGGCTCGACGCGTGCCGGCGGCTTGGGATTCATGCGGTTACAGCAAAGCAAGTGGGACCGCTGCTGGACCAGTTTCTTCGCATCGCGAAGGGCGAAGGACTCGAAGTCCAGCCGCTCGGAGTGAAGGACGAGGCGTTGCAAAAGTGCATTCTCATCGGCTTCAGCGACCGCGTGGCGCGCCGCATGGACGCGGGCACGCTGCGCTGCGAATTGGTGCATGGCCGCCGCGGCGTCCTGGCGCGCGAAAGTGTGGTGCAACAAAGCCCGTTGTTCGTCGCGGCGGAAGTGCGGGAAATCGAGCAGCGCGGCGGCGAATTGAACACCCTGCTTTCGCTGGCCACGGCCATCGAGGCGGATTGGTTGAAGGAGCTTTTCCCGGAAGACATCAAGAGCGAGGTTCATGTGCAATTCGACGCGCAGGCGCGTCGCGTGCAAGCGGCGGAGTTGCTTCGTTTTCGAGATCTCGCTTTGGCAGCAAAGCGCGTGGACCCGCCTCCAGCCGAGGCAGCGGCGCGCCTGCTCGCGGAAGAAATCAACGCGGGGCGATTGCCGCTGCCGAATTGGGACCATTCGGTCGAGCAATGGCTGTTGCGTTTGCAACTGCTTTGCAAGCATTGCCCGGAGTTGCAATTACCGCCCATCGGTGAGGAGGACAAAAAGCACATTGTCGAGCAGCTTTGCCACGGCGCGACGAGTTACAAGGACATCAAGGAGCGCGAAGTGAAGCCGGTGGTGATGTCATGGCTGTCAGCAGCGCAACGCGACTTGCTGGACAAGCACGCCCCAGAACGGCTCACGCTGTCGAATGGAAAGACGCCGAAAGTTTCATACGAGACGGGAGCGAACCCACATGTTTCGATGCGCATCCAGGAGCTTTATGATGTGACCCAGACGCCACGCGTGGCGATGGGCCGCGTCCCGGTGCTGGTTCATATTCTGACGCCCGGCATGAAGCCGATTCAAATTACGCAGGATCTTGCCAATTTTTGGCGGGAACATTATCCGCGGATTAAATCTGAGTTGCAGCGGAAATACCCCAAACATGAATGGAGGTGAATTTTGAGCCCCGGGGTTTTGCAGACCTTAAGTTACATTCCATGCATTAAAAATGCCATTTTTGGCGCTTTTCAATTGATTCCTTGCATGGATGGAGACCTTGCATGTCAACTGTTAGGCGTTAGATTGAAGGGTACAGGTGACAAAGGGCTGTGCAATCCACACGCGGGCAAACGATCGAACATGATTGAAAAACCGCTTCCATCAATTGGCGAAGGTGTTGCCAAGACGCCGCTCCGGGTTCTCCACCTCGAAGACAACCCGCACGACCGGGTGTTGTTGCAGGAAACCATCAATGGAGACGGCCTGACGTGTCAATTTGTCCAGGCGGCCTCGCAAAAAGAATTTGAAGACGCGTTACGCACGCAATCCTTCGACGTCATTATTTCCGATTTCACCATTCCCTCCTATGACGGGATGGCGGCGCTCGCCGCCGCGCGCCGGGCGCAACCTGAGACACCATTTCTTTTTGTTTCCGGAACCATCGGCGAAGAGCGCGCAGTGGAAAGCCTGAAATCCGGCGCCATTGATTACATTCTCAAGGACCATTTGGGCCGGCTGGTGCCTGCGATTCAGCGGGCGTTGCGCGAGGCGCAGGAGCGAGTGGAACGCAGGGAACTGGAAGCTCAATTACGCCATGCGCAAAAGATGGAAGCCATCGGCCAGCTGGCCGGCGGCGTGGCGCACGACTTCAACAACATGCTGGCGGTCATTCGCGGCAACGTGGAACTGGTGCTGATGCATGACGAAGGTCTCACCAAGGAAGCCCGCGATTGTCTCAAGCAGATCACCGCCGCCTCCGAACGCGCGGCGAGCCTGACCCGGCAACTGCTGGCTTTTGGGAGCAAGCAGGTGATTCAGGCTGAGCCCATCAATCTTAACGACACGATTGGCAATCTGGCCAAAATGCTCAAACGGATCATCGGCGGAAACATCCAATTGGAGCACTCCTCCTCCGCCCGCTCGCGCTGTGTGCAAGCTGACGTTGGCATGATGGAACAGGTGCTGGTCAACCTGGTGGTCAATGCGCGGGACGCCATGCCCAATGGAGGCCGTTTGCTCATCACCACGGAAAGCGTCACGGTCACTAACGGGCATGTTCGGATGCATCCGGAGGCGCGGAACGGGGAATTTGTCTGCCTGACGGTAACGGACACCGGCACGGGTATTTCGCCGGAACATCTTCCCCGTATCTTCGAGCCGTTCTTTACGACCAAGGAATCGGGAAAGGGCACCGGCCTTGGACTGCCAACCGTGCACGGCATCGTGAAACAACACCAGGGATGGATTGAAATTCATACGCGCGTTGGCGAGGGAACGAGCTTCCGGATTTTTCTCCCTGCCATTGCCACGCCGGAAACAACCTTCACTTTGGAAAGCGGGGATGCGCTTCCGCGCGGGGGGGATGAACACATTCTACTGGTGGAGGATGACGAAGCGGTGCGGCTGTTGACACGCCGAATCCTCGAATCGTTCGGTTACGATGTTTTGGACGCTCCATCCGGAGCAAAAGCGTTGGAGATGGCGTCGGATTCAAAGGCGATTGACCTGCTGGTGACGGATATCGTGATGCCGGATGGAGTCACCGGGCGTGAACTGGCCGAGCAACTTAAGAACCAGCGACCGCAACTCAAGACGATTTATGTCAGCGGTTATAATTTGGAAGTAGCAGGCAAAGACACGGATTTTATCGAAAAGAACAAGGGTTCTTTTCTTCAAAAGCCGTATGCCTCGCAGGCATTGCTCTCGACTGTAAGACGGTGCCTGGATGAGTCCAAAGTCTAGAATCTCGCCTCAGTAAATTGCGAATTCGCGGTTCACCCTTGACGAAGATTCGCCTCTATGTTTTTTGCAGCAGATGCATTTTGCGTGAGGCACGGAAACAAGGAACGTCAAACTCTGGGTGAATAGTTACATTCCAGGTACGTCCTCCAGCCTGAAGGCGGGACTTCAAACCTTCCGCGCGCCCGGCATTTTGATTTTGCTTACTGCTTTGCTGCTTGCGGCGACTGAGGCCGTTTCCCGGACAAACGTCATCGCCAAACCAGTGGAGATTCAAGGGATTCATAATGCCTTTCGCGTGACTGACCGCGTCTATTCTGGATCGCAACCGGAAGGCGATGCAGCCTTTGAAGCGCTGGCGAAGCTTGGGGTGAAAACCATTATCAGTGTGGACGGTAGCAAGCCAGACGTGGAAACGGCTCACAAACACGGGCTCCATTACATTCACTTGCCGATCGGTTATGACGGCGTGCCGACCAATCGCGTCGTTGAATTGGCCAAGGGCGCCACGAATAACGCGGGCGCGGTGTTTGTGCATTGCCATCACGGGTTGCACCGCGGACCGGCAGCGGTCGCGGTGATATGCGAGGCAAACGATGGCTGGTCGCCAGAGCTCGCAGAGGCGTGGCTGCACCAGGCGGGAACGGCGGCGGATTATCCGGGCCTTTACCTTTCCGCGCGTGAATTCAAAGCACCCACGCCGGCGCAACTGGCGGCGGTGAAGGAATTGCCCGAAGTGTCCCGCACCTCATCGCTGGTGGAGACGATGGTGGCGATTGACGAACATTTCGACTGGCTCAAGCAATCGCAAAAGGCGGGCTGGAAAACTCCGCCCGGTCGCGCCGACATTTCGCCCGCCCACGAAGCAACCATGTTACGGGAGCAGTTTCGGGAAATGGCGCGCACACCCGATACCGCCAGCCGCCCGGAGGATTTCCGCGCCACGCTCGCCGATGCCGAACGGAGCGCGGAAACGTTACGTGGGCTGCTTTCCCAACGCGGCGACAATGTGGCGCTGGATGCCGCTTTGAAAAATGCGACCCAGTCGTGCGCTGCCTGCCACAAGCGGTATCGGAACTAGCAGACAAGAGGGCGATTCAGTGGGCGAGGGAAAACGACTGGATTGGAGCGGTATGTGAAGTGCCTTGATGATCCAATAGCAATTGGGGCAGGCAGACCACAACCGGCGGATCAAAGAAGGAGGATTTCCGCAGTTGCAAGACAGCGGCATTCCGTTTGGGCGTTGAGTCCGCACGCGGTGAAATCACCGATGAAGCAATCAGGAGATTGTTCTGGTCGGGAAGGAGATAGTCAGTGACATCGCCTTTCTCGGGAAATGCGGTGGCCAGCAGACTCGCCTGCCGGCGCGGGAACGGAAGGCGTCCGCGGGTGCATCCGTTGTGTCCAATGGCAAATCGCTTCGGGGCGCTGTCCGAGGCAGTATCTGAGAGATGAACAAAGGTGACGCCATTGAAGGTGGGTGGCCCGTGGACGATGAAGCGGAAGCTGTCGTGTTCCGCGCAGGCGTTGGCGGGTTGCTCCAGGTATTCAGCGACCAATGATTCGAGCCGCGAGGGCGACATATAATCCGCGAGCTGCCGGAATTGTTCCGGATAAACGCCGACAAATGTCTTGAACGTGTTGATAAAACCGCCACTCGTCGCGTAACCAGTCCGACTGGCAATCCGGCAAACCGGCAGGGTGGTTTTGAGAAGGAGGTGCTTGGCTTTTTCCAGGCGAATCGCCATCAGGAAACGGTGCGGGGCTGCACCGGTGATTTCCTCAAACATGCGCAGGAAATAAAAGCGGCTGAAGCCAGCGGTGCGGGCCAGCGCATCCCAGTCAAGCGGGGCGGAAGGGTCCTCGCACATCAAGGCGATGACCTTCATCGCAGCGGCGCAATGGATTTGCGACGTGCTCCCGCGGCGCCGAGGCTGGTGAACCCCGGGCCGAACCGGCGATACAACAAGATTTGAATTCAAGTTCTACCGCCAATACGGAAGCACTTGAAAAATCTTTCAAAAAATCTTCAAAAATCGAAAGAAGCTGTAAAAGGCCAACAAACGCGAGGGATTTCCGTTTCATTCCGCCTCAGAAGTTAACCCCGTTCAAAACCTCGTGCGTGGTAGTGTCGCCATTGAGCACGCGTTGCACATGAGACAGCGCCCGATACATCTCTCCCGCCGAGGTATAGCGCTTTGCGCAATCGGGCTGGCAGGCCTTGAGAATGATGTCATTGAGCGGAAAATAAGCGGCCTCCGCTGCGGACTTGACCAGCGTGGTGGAAAGTTCGGGAAAATACGCCGGATTGTTCCCCGTGCTCAAAACGTAGAGCACCATGCCCAGCGCGTAAATGTCGGCCTGGGGTGTGCCGGGCAATTCCGGCGCTGGCGGCATATAACCCGGTGTCCCCACCGCCGTGGCTTGTTCGCCGGGCGGACGAATCCTTCCAATGAGCCCGACATCCGCCAATTTGGGACGGCCATTTACGTAAATAATGTTCTGTGGCTTGATGTCCCGGTGAGTTAGGCCCTGCCGATGTAGAAAGTCGAGCGCGTCACTGAGTCCCAATCCAATACGAATGCATTCTTCGACAGGCAGGCGGCGTCCTTTGGACCTGGCCCGCTCACTGATCAAATCGCGCGGTTTGTAGCTGGAGGGCTCTTTCTCCCAGCCAGGATCCAACGGGTCGCCCAATTCCATGACGTAATAGAAATAATTGGACCGCTTGCGACTAACGAAGTCCACTCGGAGAAGTCCCGGGTGCTGGTCGGACACGGGCTTGTAACGGCTGATACCGTTGAATTCGCGGTCGTAGGGATCGGGGTCGTCGTTGAAGTTTGCGAGATAAACCGTTTTGAGGGCCTGCCATTGGCCGACCGCATTGCGAACGAGCCAGACTCTTCCGTAGGCGCCGCGGCCAAAGGGCGGATTAACCAGATCGTAATCCGGTGTCTCGGGAAGTGCATCGGGCTCGGGCGCTTGTCTTGCGGCAGCGAGGATCGGTTGCGGGACGGTGACCAATTCCTTGCCTGTCACCACTTCCACGGGGACAAACATACGCGAGGCCAGCGTCCAGCCCACCGCCACGGGCACTTGTCCACCGACGACAATGAGCCAGGGAAACCAATAATGAGTGAAATGCGCCGTCAAGATGGCAGCCAGGCTTACAAACATGCAGAACAACACGGCACAAGCCACTGCCGAGACGGGACGCAGTTTGGACGAAGCGCCTCCCAACAACACGCCAACTAGCACCAGCCCCAACAGTTCAATTCCCAAAATCGGTCGCCGCAACCAGTCGCCGTTCATGAGGTTCAGGAAGGACGTCATCATGATTTCGGCCCCGCTGACGGATTCATTTGTCCAACGCGTTGCAGGAATGCGGAATTCCTCCTTTTCCCCATCCATGAGAGAGCTCGCGGGTTTCATGCCGATGAAAACAATCTGGTTCCGAAAATAGTTGGTCGCCTGGTCGAGCGCGACGGAATAGCTCAATGTTTTCCATGCCTCCTTGTCATAAAAACGCAGCCAACGTTCCTGCGGCTCTCTCGTCAACGGCGCACCAGCGAGCTTTGCCGCCGTCCAGGGTAGGCTTGGAAATGGTCCGGGAGACGGATCCGGCCAGTGTCGGCGGACAACAGAATCAGTATCGGCAGCACCATCCACCCAACCGACTCCCCACTGCTCTCCGGCGGCGCTAAGAAAGGGTTCGGTTGGCAGTGTTGGATGCGCGCCCTCCACCTCCGGGTGTTCCACCTTTGCAAGGTCCGCAAGCAACACGATGTGTCGTTGACGGCGCATCGCGGCGGCGAGCAACTGGTCGGTCGTCGCGTCCTGGGGCTTGCGGAACCACGCATCAAGCACGACCAATGGACAGCCATCATCGGCCAGTTTGTTCAAAAGGCGGGCATGCAAGGCACGGTCCCAAGGTTCGCCACGAGACTGTTGCAACGCATCATAGGCTTCATTGTCCATGACAACGAAAACAACCTTATTGGTGGGCTGAGAGGCGTCGAAGCGGAACAGGTAATCGTAGCTGGCGTTTACCCAAGCATCGCCCAGCGGCGTTTTCCACAGAACGAGACCGCAAATCGTGACCAAAGCTGTGCCGAGCACCGCCTTGAAAACCTGCGTTCTGACCAGTTTTGCCTTCACTGGGACTCTCAAAATTCTTAGTCACGGACTGTATCAGGGACTAAATCAAGAAAACAGACTTTTATGTATGTGATTGAAATTGCATGGATTAGTTCCAAACCGGCAGGTCCATTTCGCCAAAAAACGCGATCACAGACGATTTCTTGAAAGAATTTCCAGCTGGGGACGTATCTTATAGTGTTCATCGGTCTGTGCCATTAAAGTCAGAAAGCGTTGCCGTGCAGCGCTACATGGGCTCGATGGGCATTAACTCCTATTAACAATGAAGAAAGCAAATTTGCAGATCCTTATCCTAGCGGGCGTCATGGCACTTAGTGTTATGACAGGTAGCGCGGCCACCTTGGACGCCACCGATGTCATGTCCGAGCCAGACCAGCTTGAGTTCGCAAAAATAACCCGGCAACCGGAGGATAGCATGGTCGGCATCGGGTCAAACGTCACTTTTCGCGTCTCGGCACAAAATGGCGACAGTTTTCAGTGGGTGCGCAACGGAGTCGTGCTAGAAGGCCAGACCAACACCTCACTGACGATCGAAAACGCAGGGACTGAAGACGTCGGTTCGTACACCTGTTTTGTTTATAAGGACGGAGAGGCAGTGCCAACGCGGTCGGCTAATTTGAATGTATATGCAACGATGGGAGGCGGTGGGGGCGGAGGCGGGCCTATTTGCGTCTATGGCACTCCCGTTTTTTCGGGCGGTTCGAAGCCTGGCTGTCCAGGGAGCTTTATCGGATATGTCTGTTTTTCCAAAACGGCCGCACAGGGATGGGGATGGGCTCCCACCGCTGGGACGACTCTACATACCGCCACCGACACCAATCGAACTAATACAAAGATTGAGTATACAGGTATGATGGTCGACATGGGTTGCGCCCCCACAACCGTAGCCGTTCCGCATCCCACCTACAGCCCAAGGTACAGGTTCACAGTTTACTTCACCAATAACGTCCCAACCAATACCTATAGCATTGTGCTGAATGGCTTTGATCCCTAGATCAATCGACCGATAAAACAAATGTTGCCGCAACCGACTAAAAATTCAATCGCAGACGCACGGCGACTGTTCGCTCTCGAGGGAGCTCATTATAAGCGGTTAACGGTTCAAGTTGATAATCATGGTCAGTAAGATTCAACAGCCCGGCAGAAATCTCCACATTTCTGCGGGGCGAGCGGAAACCGACGATAAAGTTCAACTGCCAGAAATGATCGCCAGGTTCGTCCGTAGCAAAGCCTTCATTGCTTTGCATATACCACGCGGCTTCACCTGCGGCAAAGAAGCCTTTTGGATTATTATAAATTGTTGTCAGGCTTAACTGGTGCAAGACACTCTCCAGTCGTTGCTTCGGATGGAAGCTCGGATTGTCCAGAGTTACGGGCAAATCAACAAAATCGTCATTCAGGACGGCTTCGGTGAGGCGATACCGCGCTCCCAAAGACCATGAGTGGGCAATCAATTGGTTGGCCGTGAAAGTCAGCGCCCGCTCCTGGAAATCCAGTTGCTCACGAAGTTTGGAGGGAATCGCGTAATCCAACTCAAAAGGATAGTTGTCGTAGGCCCCATGGATTCGGTCAACATCCGAGTTCAGAATTTCGCCAGTGATGGCTAAGTACGTTCCACTGTCAAACTTCTGTTCCAGCGAGGCGCCGAAAGTTTCGAATTGCGCGCCGGCATTTGGTCCTGCGACGGATTCGGGAATGATGCTCCGAAATGATTGAACGAAACCCGCCACTTGCGACGGCTCGATTCGATAGCTCTGATCGAAGCTCGCACCACCAAGGGAACGGGTATATGCAAATCGAAATACCGTGTCTTCGGCAATCATCCAAATCAATCCTGCCTTGGGAGACACCGCATCTTCCGTTTGTTGGTCACCCGAGATCGGAGAACTCCAAAGGTTTTCCGGAAACCAAACTTTGTCGTAAGCGATGCCGCCAATTAATTGCAGTGGTTCAGCAACCTGCCATTGATGATAACCGTAGAGGCTGACACGGCGAAATAACGAGTCAGCGTTTTGTTGAAGGTTCGTGGGAGACAAGATACCTCCAACAGAAGTCATGGGGGTTATCAAGTTATCCGTAAGATAATTTCCATACTGGAAGCGCCCTCCGACCACTGTGTTGTGTATTGGCGTCTGCCAGATTTGTTGGACTTCAGCTGAATAGATTTCCAGTCTATTTTGATAGTCTACCGCGGTAAAAACGTTTGTTCCGTTAACTCCGAAATACACAGGAGTGGCAGGGGGCAATCCAAACTTGGTCACTACTATGACCGGTTGGAATGGATTGTTGAATGAAGTCGTATCATCCAACCGTGCGCCAAAGACCAGGGTGTGAATCCCGGGATTCCATTCGTGATGATAACCGAGACTCACAATTGGTCGTTGCGTTTCCTCCACCCGAACGTCCGAGTTCGCAAAATTTTGATTGTAGTACTGCGCCAGGTCACCGGATTCCCCGTGATAATCCTGAACCTGCAAGTACAGGCTGTCCTGGAAAGAAAGCTGTTGCTTGAGCGTCAACGCCAGCTGTCGCTGTTCCACATCATTGTTCACTCGTTGACCGGGATCCCAGCGATAAAACGCGGCGACCGAATAATTGAAATTGCCAAAATTGCCGTACTGCGCACCGGACTGCGTCCACGCACCGCGACTCAGATATTCGGTGCTTGAAACGACGCCGAAGCGGTCGCGCTCCAATAACCTTGAATATTCTTGTTGAGAGATTGCCGGCGACAGCGCACCCGCGCTAGCTGGGGCGAGTAGATTTGCCAACAGGTATTCGTTCTGCGCGGGCGTCTCATAGCGGAGATTGAATAATTGTGGATCGCTCATCGCCAGGTAGCTATTCGCCAGAAACAGATGCGCCGAATAATTCCCGTAATCATAATTCACCGCGCGGCCTGCTTCCCGAACACTCACGTCAAACATACCCGCATCCTGATACATCGTTGCAAGGTTGGCGCTCCGGACAGCCTGGTCCTGGTCGAGCAAAAGCGTGGAGCGATACACCACCCGGTTATTGTTCAACTCCTGCGACTTTTCCAAATCCGAGATGGCTTCATTGATGCGATTGTGCTCCTGGTTGAGAAGCGCAGAATAAAGCCACGCGGTCGGGTCGTTGGGATCAAGAGTCTTTGCGAGGGCAAGTTCCTTTACCGCCCTGGAATAATCGCCCTCGTTGCCATAGGCCTTTCCCAAATAGCTTCGCAACTCGGAGCGTTGCGGTTCGAGCGCTGCCGCCGCCAGCAGATCTTCACGTCCGCTTGTGTCCCCGCGCCGGATTCGGCAAAGGCCGCGGCCCAGCCACGCATTTCCCAGCGCCGGGTCAACCGCGAGCGCACGATCAAACCATTCAACGGCCTCGCGCGGACGATTCTGCGCGGCAAGCAGAAATCCCTTTAACGTCAGCGCCTGGGCATTACGTGGGGAAAAGGCCAGGCCCTTGTCCAATGCCTCCATCGCGGCGCGCGTATGGCCGAAGCCGAATTCAAGTTCCGCCACGCGAGTCCAGCCAAAGCCAAACTCCGGAGAATTCGTCACCGCCTGCCGCGCCAGCGCCAGCGCGGCATTTAAATTGGAACGCGAATTCGCGCGCGATTGTTCGTAGTACGAACCAGCCAGCATTTCCGTCGCGAACTGGGGTGAAGTGGTTGACGTGTCATCCTGCTGTTTCACTGCCGCAATCAGTTTCCGGAGGGCGGCCGCAAGGCGTTCGGTGCGATCGGACGTGGTTTGCCAAGCAGAGCCGAGTTCAGCCTCCGCGCTTTCAACCTGTCCCACGCTGAGAACCAGCGCGGCATGATAGATTTGCTCTGCTCTCGATGCCGGTTCGCGAGCCGTCGGATACTTTGCGAGCGCGGCCAGCAAGTCGCCCGCGCGATAGGCATCCATTGATTGGCCCAATGCGGTTTGTTCGTCGCGCTTCATCGGCAAATCCGCGAGGTCAAGCACGGCCGGATAATAGAAGGACCACTGCAGGATATTATTCACCACAAAACCCGCGGTCCGCACCGGCGCCTTGCCAGATTCCGCGACAGCGCTTTCTCCGTTGGTCACGAGGACCGAACCCCGGTCATTGCTCAACTGCACCCGGCCATCAACGACAAAGAGCGTCGTTTGTTCAGTGTTGTTGATGGTCTCCGCCGCTAGCACAAATTCCGTGCCCTCAACTCCCGCCGAAGCACCGCGCGTAATCACCCGGATTAAACCGGGTTTGTCGCGATGGAAAAACGACATGATTCCCCGAACCAACCGAAGACTCGACTGGGGATCGGTCGAAGGCGGCGGCAAGATCTCGACTTCCGAGGAAGCGCGGAGGCTGACAAAGCTTTGGTCCGTCCAACGCAATCCCACGCGGCTTTTGGCACCGACGCGCAACCGGTCGTTGGGATACAAAACCTGGTTGGTCTGGATGGAAATCCACGTGGTCGCACCGGCTGGAGAAACTTCCGCCGTGCCTTGAAGCTCCGCCACGCGCACTTCGTTGGTCTGGGTCGCAGCGCTCGAGGAACTCAGCGCCAGCCATTGCGCAATGCAGGTCATAATGGCAATGAAACAAAACTTGCGGTCAATTCGAAGGCGTGGATTCACTCGTCTGATTACGCGGTTGTCAGGAATGTTATGCGACTTGAATTTGGAATTGCAAGCCAATCACTTTCAGCCATTTGCGGCTGATTTTTGTTTGCCAACCATTGCTGGACAACGCATTACTTTAGGATGGAACAACCCGACGAAGAGGAGTTGATCCCAACGCGCACGACTCTGCTCACGCGCCTGAAAGACTGGCAGGATCAGACGGGTTGGCAGAGGTTTTTCGACACGTACTGGAAGCTTATTTACCACGTCGCGCGCAAAAGCGGTCTCGGTGACGCCGAGGCACAGGACGCCGTCCAGGAAACGATGATTGCAGTTGCGCGGCACATGCCCGGTTTTAAGTACGACCGAAGTAATGGATCGTTCAAAACCTGGCTGCTTAACATGACGCGCTGGCGCATCACTGACCAACTTCGCAAGCGGTTGACCGTCGCCTCGAGCCATTCGCTGACCGCCACGGCGGACACTCACACGGGAGTGTTGGAACAGGTGATTGACCCGGACAGTCCGGCCATGGATGCACTCCTGGATTCCGAGTGGGAAAGAAACCTGCTTGAGGCGGCCACCGCTCGTGTCAAAAGCCAGATTGATCCGCAAAAATATCAGGTCTTTGACTTGTACGTGAAGAAGGAATTCCCGCCGGAAAAAGTGGCCCGCATTTTCGGAATCACCGTGGACCAGGTTTATCTCATCAAGCATCGAGTTACCGCGATGATCAAGGAGGAAGCCGAGCGATTGCAGGCGGGCGTGAGTTAAGCAGGAATTCAATCCCCTGCGCGCGGCGCCGTGTTGACCAACCGGTCCGTCTGGGCGAGCAAGGCCCAATCAAGACACAGCTTGGGTGTAATGCGGACAAGCCTCTCGATATCCACGGGCTTCACAATGCACGTGGTGGCGCCCAGGCGATTGCACTCTTCAATATCCTGGTCGCGTTGAGAACCGGTTAGAACAACTACGGGAATGTTTCTCGTGCTAGGTGTGGCCTTGAGGCGGCGCAATACTTCGATCCCGTCCATGACCGGCAATTTCAAATCCAAAAAAATCATCTGCACCCGCGTATCGGGATGTTTGGACGCATAGATGCCGCGGCCAAAGACATAGTCCAGCGCCTCCTCGCCGCTCCGAACCACCTGGACATGATTTGAGAGACGGGCGCGCTTGAACGCGGCCTTGGTTAATTCCGCATCATCGGGATCGTCCTCCACAATCAGGATGTCCACCAATCTCCGGGGCTGACCGGAATCCGTTGAGGCAACGGACAAGTGGCCATCCGGAGACGTCGGTGAGGTAAACAAAGACGAAACTGACACTCCCAGGGCACCCGCCAGTTTGTTGATGCTTTCGAGCGAGAGATTTCGCGCACCTCGTTCAATATCAGAAATATAGGTCCGGTGAAGCCCGGCGCGTTCAGCCAATCTCTCTTGTGAAAGTCCAAGCTGCATCCGCCACCACTTCACCGCGCTTGCAAATTCATTCCTCAACCGATTATCACTTGTCGCCACAAATTAAGTTAAACTTTACCCAGCAGACTCCTTCAACAGACGATAGGTGACAAGGGTCACGTGGCATTCATCTAAAATGCTTTTTTCGCCCCGAATTAATCTTGTTCGCCTTTTTGCCCGTTTTGCCGTAAAGCTTGGGTGCTGTGGGACTGGACCCAAAACTGACCCAACTGCTGCGGACTCCCCGGTTGACCACCGGGCGAATCGTCCTCGCGCTGGCCATCGCCATCATCTCGGACGCCCTGCAGGTTCTGCTTCAAGGAATCCCCCTCGCGCCCGAAATCGTGGATGTCATCGCGATGGGGCTGATGATTTTCACCGTTGGATTTCACGTGCTTCTGCTGCCCACATTTCTGGTGGAATTCATTCCGATCGTGGACATGTTGCCCACGTGGACAGGCTGCGTTGCCGCCGTCATCGCCTTGAGATTGCGCGAGCAACGAACCATCCCGCCGCCCCCGATTGTCACCGCCAGCCCGCCCCCTGCCCCATCGCCGCAACTCGAGTCTTCGAATCCCAATCAAGGCACCGTGCCGCGATAGAATCGGTACGGATAATTCGTTGCGCCAGGATCGTTCAACCAGAAAAGTCCATTCGTACTGGAGGCATTGGTTGCCACTGGCATCCAACTTTGGAAATCAGTCGTCGCTTCCAAAACTGTTGCTCGCGTGGACGGCCCCGAAACATTTGCCGCGAACACTCCATTGCTTGAGGCGCTGGACAGGATTTTGGTGTAACCGGTTTGCGTTTTCCAATAGCGCAACAGTGAGCGCAACGCCACTGGCGGATTGGTCGGCAATGAACGCCCCGCCTGGTCCTGCACATTCAAGCCGTGGCAGACGGCACACGTGCGAATTTCCCCGGGTTGATAGGTAATCCAATAGCGTTCGCGAACGACGTGATTGCCGTTCGTGTCCACCGTCTGATGCGTCATCGCACGGCGAGCCGGAACAAACGTCGCCTGCGATCCGTCAAAGCCCAGTCGCGTCGCGCCCGCAATTGAGTTGCTGATGGGCACGTTGAAATTCGTTGCCGCCTGGTCGTGCATGGGCACCGCCAGGACCCGGCGACCCGGCACCGGATTCGTCGTCCCGAAAGTCAGCCCGCGCAACTGGTCGGCTTGCAAAAATTGAATGTAGGAAATGTCGTAAAGCTTGCCGGCGTTGTTGGTCGTGATGGCGCCGTTGGGAACGGGCACTCGCAAATTGAAGGGCTGTTCCTTGTCGACCCGATCACGCGCGGTCACATTGCGACTGACGAGCAACGCGAGATTGTTCGAGCGCAGCCACGACTGCATCACCGGAATATCCACACCCTCTTCGCCGAAAACCGAAGCCTCAACTGACGCGACTGGCGCGCTGAGGCGAGCCGGGATTTTGCTGCTGACAACTTCAACCGGCTGCATGACCCACAATCCATTCGTGTGAGTGACCAGCGTGTTGCCGCTCCAATAACTCACGATGTTGGTGAAGGGCGTCGTCAGGAACATTTCATTGGTCCAGAAACCTGAAGCCGCGTTGGTGAGCGAAACGAGGCGATAGGAATACGCTGTTTTCGGAAACGCCGCATTGCCTTGATTGACGTCCGCCCCGCTGGTGCCGGTGGCGTAGGCGGCGACTAATACTCCATTCGCCATTGGCAAAGGATTCCGGTAGAGCCCCAACGAGCTGGGGCCTTTTTGTGCCGCGACAGTCACATAACTTATCGGCATCTGCTCGCCGTTGGTGCCGGGTGGTCCGAATAGTTTGATGATTTGTCCGGAGGCATGGGTCCCAAAATCGGGTGCATCAATTCCGAAATAATTTCCCGGATGCAACGGGTCTTCCCGAAGCTGAAAGAAATTGTTCAGGAAGTTAGCACCCGGAATGATGCGATTGGCGAGGCTGAATTGCTGAACCAGGTTGGGGTCGTTGGTAAAACTCGAACCGCGGAAGCCACTGGACAACTCATGCCGGCCAACATGATTCAGGACTTCGAGACTCGTGCCGTCTTCATTCTGCATCCACGGGAAAAACAAATTGATCGCGTTCCCCTGCACCTTGGTGATGGCCAGTTGATTGGTGTCGTAAGTGCGTGGTTCAGGAAATTTCTCCACGGGCCGGTACGAAATGTCGTAATTGGTCGTCGCTTCGCCGAAATAATCAAACGTGCCGTTCGTGGCGATGCCCATCCGGTCATCAGTTGCGTTTCGGTCCTGCACCAAATGGTCCCAGCGCGAAAAGATGACGCGGCCAAAGGAATCCACAAATGGATGAAAGTCGCCACTCGGGCAGTGGTCCAGTTGGAACAGGTCGCCGGTGTTCGGGTCGAGGCTCCACAAACCCGTGTTGGAGGGAAAATTGTTATACTCGTCGAGTTGTGGATACAAATGAGTCGAGCCGTCACGCGGACGATCGCAGGCAAAAATGATCCGTTCATCCGTGCCGTAACAAGCCATCACATTGTTATAGTTGGTCGGCTGATTCGGGACTTTCGTAATCACCGGCGTCGAACCTTGCGTGACGAAGTTGGTGATTTCGTATAGCTGCCAAAAATACGTGGTCGTGTCCCCCGGCCCGTTCGGTGAGCCCACGACCATGCTGAAAATCGCCTTGTTACCGCTCCAATGCACGAACGGGTCGCGCACGGCGATGCCGACACCATGTTGCACCGTGTTGGTGCCGTAACCGGCGGCGCGGGTCAGATTGGTGATGCCCCCATTCGGATAGCGAATCCACAAATCACCTCCGCGTCCCGCGTGTTTCGTGTCCGCCAGATGATTCCCCAGTGCGGAAACGACGGAGACAAACACGTTCGAAACGGTCGCGTCATTGCGCTCTTCCGCAATCGGCGCCTGAGTGACAAACAAAATGGCGTTGGTGATGGCCGCACCGGCTTCTTCCGAAGCGAGCAGGAAAAATCCGATGCCCGCCGCGAGAACGGTCAACCATCGAAAAGCCGTATTAGGTATATTTAGATTCATACGAGTCCCACTTATCGTCGCTGCTAAAGCGAACCGCGTGCCTTCGCACCGTTACCCGCAATCGGCAAAGTGTCCAACTTTGTGGCAGTGACCTGGGTACTTACGGAAAGTCCCGAGTCGCGAGTCCTGCTCCTACTCTTATTCTTACTCATAATCTTGTTCTCGACTGTGGGACTGTGGACTTTCCGTAAGGAGTGCATGCATGATCTTTTTGGTGCGTGGTAAAAGGTTGTAAAACGTTATTAAGTGTTATCCAGGCCCATTTCGTTAAACTTTGGAGATGCTCGAAAGCGTGGTACAGCGTTGGAAAGTGTTGTACAACGTTATTGGCGACCTTGCGGAAGTCCTGAGTCCACAGTCCACAGTCCGGATTCCTGACAAAGTGGAGCGCGGCTCTGTGAGCCGCAGCACGTCCCCTTGCCAATCAAGGCGCTGCGGGTCACAGACCCGCGCTCCGCTGGGGTTCGGAGTTCGGCCTTCAGGCGGTGGGGCATCCGTCAGTGGGGGTGCGTTGTAAGTTTCCAAGGTTGTTCGGTCTGCGTGTGCCCCACCGCTTGAAGGCGGGACTCTGAACCTACTCACCCGACGCGCGCCCCAATTCAAACCGCGCGAATTGCGAGTGCTACTGACCACCGACCACGGACTACTAACTTTATTAGTCATTTAGCCATTTAATCACTCACCCGGAAAAATGTATTCCCCACGGTGGGGAATTCCGCCGCGGATTTTCTGTAAGTCCTTGTTTCCGAACGAATACGAACTGAAAAATATTTCTCGAAACGCGAATTTTGAAACGGCTGCCTTTCGGCGAAAACGCGTTTGACGATTGGAACTCACTCATCGTAAACAACTTGCGTCACATGAATTTTTGGAGGCAAAAAGTGCCAAGTGAACAAAGTTCTATTTCGACCAATAAAATCAGGGCAAAGTCAGTGGTCCGTAGTCCGTTGTCAGTAGCATTTGCTATCGGACCGCGAAGGTAAACGTGACGTTGTCCGAACGTCGTGGGGCCATTTTGGATTGCGGTGGCAAGCGGAGCGCGACACCGCTTTTGGGATGCCGTTAAACACTGAACCGTTTCACGCCCTCCGAAAGCGCCGTCGCCGCTGGCGCTGCCGGCGCCCGTCCTCCGTAGCACTTTCTGACCGAGTTCTTTTGCATGCGAGGATTGGAGAAATTGGAGTGAACTGCGGAAGATTGACAACACTGCGGAGGGTGGACAGTCCAAGACGCGCTTCAGCGGGAATAGAAGCGATCTTCGCAGAAAGCCATTGATGTACTGAACATTCAACTCTCAATATCCCATATCTGAGGACTTGGGACTCACTTGCCAACCGATTAAATCCAGCTAAAACTGCCTCATGCGAACTCGAACTAGGCCAATCCAGTTTGCAACAGACCAAACTCGCGTTTGGCCTACTCACTGTTAGGCGGCTACCAATCATGAAAAAGCACGCATTCTTTTTGACATCGTTGCCGTTGGTAATGACGGCATTGGCCGCGCAAGCCACGGCCTTCTGTTTCATTTTGCTCGCGATCGGCGATGCCACCGGGCGTGCGATGCTGACGATGCCGCCTTTTATTTTCTTTCCGCACGCACAGCCCGTTCCGACGGAAGGTCATGGGCGCATTACCAGTCTTCTTCTGTTGGGCGGGTTGGTTCTGGCTGTTATGGGTTTGATGAGTGTGATTGCGTCCTTCCGCCGGCACGAACCAGGATGGGGCTGGCGGATCATTCCCATCATGCTATTGGTCCTTTATTTTGGGACGTGGCTGGTCCTGTTCTCACATGCTTGAGTCCTGTCCGTATGACACCGCCTAACCATGCGCTGAGCTTGGGTCGTTAGGCGGCATTTCATCCATGACCAAGACTAGCGCAAATGAGCAGATGGAGATTCATGCGAATCCAACATGGTTCTTTGTGGGCATCATTCTTTTCGGCGGCGGCGGTGCATTGCTTATCCAGCAGCGACCGATTGTCGGAATCGTTTCGGTTGCGATTGGCGCGCTGTCCTTCGTGGTTCTTTTGTGGACAGCGTTTTCACCGCGCAGCAGGTTGCGGCTTTCCCCTGAAGGCTTCACATTCGGCACCATCCGACGGATTTCTACCTATCGTTGGTCAGATGTGGCCGCCTTCTTTCCGTTGCGGGTTGCCGGCCACGACCGGGTTTGCTTTAAGTTCTCAAAGGAGTTTAGTGGCGAGATGAAGCAGCGACAGATCAATCAGGATTTTGGTGGATTCGACAGGTTTTTGCCAAATGATTACGGCATGAGGGCCGACCAGTTGGCTGAGTTGTTGGAGAGTTGGAGATCCAGATATGTTGACCGTGCCGCCTAACAAATCGCTGCAGCCAACGCCGGTGGGCGTTGTCAGTTCCGCTCACGCGGGCCACGTCGTTGTTCCGGCGTGGCTGAGCTATATTGGGTCGTTAGGCAGCTCGACTACGTTATGAAACTCAGAGTCGGTCTTCAGTTGACGCCGAAACAACAGAGGATTCTGATGCCCGCGGTTCTTGCGGCGATAGTAGCAGGCGTGTTGTGCGGGTTGCTTTTGGGCCCTTACATGGTTATCCGAGACTAGTCATGAGGATTGGCGTTAATACGCGGACGCGGCCTAACAAATCGCTGCAGCGAACGCGGCTCCGGTTCATCATTGGAGATTCGCTCAGCCCTCGCGTCGCCGCGTCGTTGAGCTCACCTCTGAGGTAATCCGGCAAGGGATTTTTTAATTTTTATTCATAGAGTTTTTGAAGGAGCTTTTACCAAGATCCGTGTCCAAGAGTATGCTCAGTGGACTGTTGCCGCACGGACCGGCTTCGTAAACGGCAAAGACCTCTTTGGCCTGGGCGAGTTGTTTTTGGATGAACTGTTGGAGGTTGCTCCCGGGGTAAAGGCGTTGTGGCGGTTGGGTGCCGGCCCCATCGAGTTGGCGGACGATCCGCAAGTCGGCGGCGTGTTGATCGATGCCCAGGAGAATGCGGTCGTATACCGGCTTTGCCACTTGCGCCACGCTTGGGGTTGTGGTGAGGTTAATTTGATTTTGGTCATGAGTGTTGGTCTTCATATTGATGATGGAGTTGATGTTTTAATCGGACATCTTAAGTTGCCGCCCGTCGCTGCGCTTGCCAACACTCATGCCATCTTGGGTTGTTGATGCCTGATGCAATGCACACCGCTGGCGTATATGGCTTCAGATCAGGCGATTTGGAAGCAGCGCGTGCACTGATCGAGAGTTCTTTGTCGATTGATATGGAGGAAGCGGATAGTGGCGAACATCGCTATTTTCGGGCAGATCTTTCATCGGGTCCATCAGTGCAGATCCGTCGCAACAGCAAGAGCGTTTTTCCTCTATGGCATCCGGATTACGGCGTGCTTCTGTTTATCCATGGTCCAGCACAAGAGTCGATAGAGGAGAGTTTGCAGGCTGTGCCTGGTCTGATATTCCTAGAGCGAAGACCGACGATGTGAAATTCAGACTCCTTTTTGCTTCGCTCCTGCTGCTCACCAGTTGCAGCCGTGACACAAAGTTGCGCGATCAACATGAATCATTGTGAAAACCAAATCCACTAACCTAACGGTTGGCCGAATCGCCTGCCTGTTTTCGGTTGCTGTCCTGGTGATGGCCGGATTGTCCGCGCCTTCGATCGCGCGCGCGCAAATTGCAACCTGGGAAATCGAAGTCACTAATAATTCGGGGGCCGATCGATACGGTATCCGTCTCACCTTCGCCAATACTGGGTCAAATCATTTGAGTGATCCGAAACTGGTCGCTCCCGTGTCCGGCGGTATCAGGGTCGACGACAATGGGAGTGCCATTTACGCCAAATGGTCTAATCGTCTCCCGCCCGGCGGCAAGTTCAAGGCCCAAGTCAATTTGCCCTATATGCCGCATTTCTGGGATGGCAGTTGGACGCTGCTCGATGTGGATGTTGATCAAGGCGCCGTCGCGGACGTCAATATTGTCGCGGTGCCGGCGACAAGATTAAGTCTGGGCACGGCGCCCTTCATCATTCCGGAGCCGGCGTTCCATCATTCTTTCGTGCGCAATGGCTTGTTCCGGGGCGGCGTGCAGAGGGCGATCGTGGCGCGGGACTTTGAGTATTCGGCAGCGGTGGCGGCGCAGATGGCTTCGGGCACAAACTTCACCATGGTTGACGTGGTGATGCAGCAGTGTTTTGGCGGCGGGTTCCTGGACGATATTGCGCGGGATGTGACCGGCCCGCACACGTTCGCTTCTTCCACCCTCTGGTCGGAATTTTCCTGGAGCTTGGGGAAAGGCGCCCACCCATTTTATCTGGACGAATTCAACCGGGCCTGGCGGCAGGATGCAGCCGATAACTTTGGTGTCGGTATGTTGCAACACTATACGGCGGGCGCGATTGGCTTCAATAATCCGCCGCCCACACCCACACCGGATAACTTCACCCAGGGAAGCTATCCCGTGGTCAAACCGTATGCTTCCCGAAAACCTGGGATTGGCGCGCTCCTGCCGTTCCTGGCGGGCGCGCAACTGGAAACGCCGCAATACCAATCCAGCGGCGGATGGTTCAATGATCGGCGTGAACTTGGGGTCCATCCCAACGGTCGCACCCATCAATTCGCCATTTTGGTGTCATGGGACGTGGGGCTGGATATCGATGGTGCCGGGCTGGCGCGGATCTACAAAACACTTTTGGCTATTGGCGTGCCGGCCACCAATATCGCGGTGCTGGGACCTTTTGATGCCGGCTTTGTGCCATCGCGCGACCGGTTCGGCAACCGACTCGGCACGATCAATGCGCCGATTGGACCGTTTGTGTCGGTGGGTCCGACGGACAGCGGTGGTCTCCCCATTTCACCAGTCATCAACGGCGACAATGGCGCCGCCAGTTGGGCGAAGGCCCTTGCCGGTGGCTACTTTGGCACCCAACCGCAGCCGGGAGACCAGTTGTTTATTTTTAATTGCGGTCATGGCGATCATTTGTTGCGGTTGCCATACCTGGGTGAGTTCTTCAAATTGCCTTCCTCCAATGTTGGCAAGTCAATGTTGCAATGGTTTTCTCCCCGGGCAGACACCAATGGTCTTTCCTATTTTGAAGCCATCACGGTGCCCGGCTTGACCACCGGCGACGACACCAACGACACGGTTCGGCTTTATTTCGACCGCAGTTTGCTTGACGCGCTGCCGCCCGACACCCTGGCGAACGCCTGGGTTACCATCAACGGCTACGCCGTCACTCTCATCCCGGATCCAGACCCGTTGCCGCTGGATCCGGAGGTTTACACCGCCGGCACTTCACCCTGGTTGGTTTCGGTGCCACATTCCATCTGGGCGGGTTACTCTGACATCGCCGTGGTCATGGACAATATGCCCACCAACGTTCCGGGCAACTTTTTGGTGGCTTTGGACCTGGACGGTGGGGCTCAGGAATATTTGATTGTTAACACGGCTTCCACGAATCTCTGGATTGGAGGCGGTCCGGATAGCACCAACCAGACTGCTTTGGCGGTCCCACCCATCCCGCTGACGCCAATCCCGCCGGATGCCACAACGCCATCCATTCAAACCGTCGTGTGGCCTACGATTACAAACGCGGTTTCCCTGCAGGTGACCCACGGCCTGAATCCGCCGATAGCCTGGCAGACACTGACGAATCCAATTCAAAACTTTGGCGGGGTGGTTTCCTTCATCGTGGATACCAATGCCAACAATTCGGCAACCAATTCTTTTTATCGCCTGATTGGAAACGGCCCATAAGGTTCAACGCCACCAGCGAAAGCATCGCCACCGAATTTGAATCGTTCTGAAATTCGATTGATTGAATGGCAGTCTCACCCCTCACCCCGGCCCTCTCCCCGTTGAGGGGAGAGGGAGAATCATCGCCAGTCTTACGACGAAACAATGCGACCAGGCCAGCGTTCGCACCGCAAATTTTGATTTCTAAGAAGAAGATCGAAGGAATGCGCGGTCGAAAAAGCCGTGTATGCGGAAGACTATTTTTCAGCCCCGTTTTTTTCCTCGGCAGCCTGAGCGGCGACTTGGGCGGCAACTTGAGCCTGGTATTCGGGATACAGGCGCTTCATGCATTCCGGGCAAATGCCGTGGGTGAAGTGCGCTTGCGTGTGGCTTTCGATGTAAGTCTCGACCTGCTGCCAGTAACCGCCGTCATCACGGATTTTTTTGCAAGCGGCACAAATAGGCAGCAGCCCTTTGAGTTGTTGCACGTGAGTCAGGGCGTCCGTCAATTCCGAGATTAATCGCAAGCGTTCCTGTTCGTCCCGCTTGGCCTCGGTGATGTCGCGCGCGATGGCCGACGCGCCAATCGTCTTTCCGTTGCTATCCTTGATGGGCGAAACGGTCAACGCGACCTGGATGTGCCGGCCATCCTTGCACACGCGCACCGTCTCATAACGGCCAAGCCGGTCGCCACGGCGGATGCGCTCCGTAATTTCGTGAAATTCGCTGGGCCGGTCCGATGGGAACAAGATGGTTATTGAGCGGCCGATGATCTCCCCGGCGGTATAGCCATAGATGCGCTCCGCCGACTTGTTCCAACTGACAATGGTGCCGTCCAACGTCTTGCTATAGATGGCGTCTTCCGAAGTCTCGACGATCGCCGCCAGATGTTGCACAGCCGATTCGGCGTGGGCGCGCGCACGGCGATTTTGCGCGGCATCCAGTTCGCGCTCGATGGCCGGAACCAGGCGCACGAGCCGGGTCTTCATGATGTAATCGCCCGCCCCGGCCTTCATCATGTCCACAGCCAGTTCCTCGCCAAAGGATCCGGAAACGGTGATGAAGGGAATGTCGAGGTGCCGTGCCCGCATCAATTCCAGCGCCTGCAAGCCGTTGAATTCCGGCATGGAGTAATCGGCCAGCACCAAATCCCACGCCCGGCGATCCAGGGCGGCGCTCATTTCCGCAGCGCTTTCGACACGTTCGTGCTCAATCTGGTAACCATTCCGACCCAATTGCTCCACGAGCAATTCGGCGTCACGCTTGGAATCTTCCACGATGAGGACCTGCAGTTGTCGTGTCATAAGTGCATTGAGACCCAACTGGTTAGCCACTGCCGTACCACCATAAACTTGATATGTCGCTTCGTCAAACGATGTGGCAGATTCTTGATATGCAAATCGCTGCTGACTTCCAGTGCCCGTTCTGCGGCCAGACAATGGAAAGCGTGATTGATACCAGTGCCGGCTCTCAACGCTTCATCACCGATTGCGAAGTTTGCTGCCGTCCCTTTGAGATTGTGGTGGAATGCGAGCCGGGAGAAATTCTGAGCTTGGACGTGCGTTCTGCATGAGGCAACCTGCTTCTCGTGCAAAATACCATCCTTTGGATTTACATCGTGTTGCTGCTGGTGGGCGGGATGATTGGCTATTTCAAAGGTAAAAGTCAGGTATCCCTCGTCATGTCAGTGGCGTTTGCCGCCGCCCTCATCCTTTGCGCCCTGGACGTTATTTTCAAACATTATGTCGCCGATATCCTGCTGGTCGCGCTCTTGATTGTGTTTGCCATCCGCCTGGCCAAGACCAAGAAATTCATGCCCGCCGGGTTGATGCTTATCCTCACGGTTGTCACCCTGGCCCTGCGGAATATCAGACTCTGACCCGCGCCCGGCGAGCGAAAGTTTTCATGCAACGAATCGCTCCCCGAGTCAGCGCCATCATGTGGGCTCTCTGGCTGCTTATCAGCATCTACTACCTGATCATCGCATGGGCGGGAAATGACCGCTCCACGCCGCTCGTTTTCGATCCGGTATCACTACCGGTCAGGCTGTCGAGCTGGATTAACCCATTGGTTGAGGTGGGAACCAAAGGCGCCGGCCTGGTCCTTTCGATACTTCTGTGTCAGCGCCTGAATCGCAAATTCGTTGTGCTGTTGACATTGATTTGTCTTTTCGTGGTCTGGAGGAACTGGCTGGTCGAAATATTTTTCGACATGTACGTCATGCCCGTTCGCGTCAGCCTGGCCATGGCGATGCACGAATGGTTGCAGCGACACACCCGCACCACCATGCTTGCCATCTCCTATTTTCCCTTTTTGGTCTTCTCTGTAATTTCAACTTTCTTCTGGCCCTTCTACGCGTTGCTCAGCATCCCGGAATCGAACAAGTCGGACGTGCGTCCGCCTCCGATCCCGTAACTGCGCGCAACTTCAGGCGTGCACCGTCGCCGATATCCTGATTTGCTCGGACCGCGCAATGAAGGTGCTTGTCACTGGGGGAACAGGATTTGTGGGACAGGAAATCGTCCGGCAATTGCATCAAGCCGGGCACACCATTCGCATCCTCGTCCGTCATCCGCAGTCCCCGTCGGCGCTTGAAATCGCCTCAACCTTTGGGTGTGAAATTCAACCCGGCAGCGTGCTCGACGCCAAATCACTTCCAGCTTCGATGGCGGGCGTGGATGCGGTCATTCATCTGGTTGGAATCATTGCCGAATTTGGCGAACAAACCTTTGAAAATGTTCACACCCGCGGCACGCAAAACGTTATCGCCGCGATGCGAGCCGCCGGGATCAAGCGCCTGGTCCATATGAGCGCCCTGGGCACCAAACCCAATGCGCGCGCCCGCTATCACCAGACCAAATGGGTTGCCGAGCAGGCCATCGGTGAGAGCGGCATCGACTGGACCATTTTTCGCCCCTCCATCATCTATGGCCCGCGGGACCAGTTCGTAAATCTGTTCGTGCGCATCGCCGAACGTTCACCCGTCGTGCCGGTGATGGGAAATGGACGCACCCTCTTTCAACCCGTGGCCCTGGAAATCGTCGCCGGATGCTTCGTGAAGGCGCTGAGCGAACCGCGCGCCATCCGCGAAACCTTCGACCTATGCGGACCGGAGCGATTCACCCTTCCCGAGATTCTGCAGGCCATCTTCAAAATCACAAAGCGGAAGAAAATGATTATTCGGATTCCGTTGGAACTCGCCCGACCCGTCGCCGCCTTATTGGAATTCTTCTATCCCAGATTTCGCAAACAACCGCCACCCCTGAGCCGGGACCAATTATTGATGCTGCAACAGAACAATGTGGGCGATGCGAAGTGGCCTCTCGAGATTTTTAACATGCAACAGGAGTCGTTTGAGGAGGGGGTTGCCAAGTATTTGGCGCCAGCTAAATGAGTCCCCGAAGGGTTGGCTGCGAGCCCATGCGACTGAATGGGACCTATGCGACGGATTCTACGCGGAAATTGGGTTTATTCGCGGTTGCCCACGTATTTAACCCTAAACCTCGATGCCGTACGCTTTGATCTTGTTATAGAGCGTCTGCCGGCCAATCCCCAGGCGTTTGGCGGCTTCGAGTTTGTTGCCGCCAGTTTCCTTGAGCATCTGCACGATGGCATTGCGTTCGACGCCTTCAAGCAGGGTGAAGTTCGTGTCCTGTGATTCGATGTCCTCGGGCTTGGCACGGGTGATGGAGAGGTCGCTCGCATCCACCTGGTCGCCTTCGGACAACAGCACGGCGCGTTGAATTTCGTTCTGTAACTGGCGGACATTTCCCGGCCAGTCGAACCCGGTCAACCGATCAATCGCCGCCGGCGTGAAACCGCGGATGGCGCGATTAGCCTGGCCGGCGAAGCGTTTCAAGAAAGCGTTGGCCAGCGGCATGATGTCGTCGCGCCGCTCGCGCAATGGAGGCAGGTGAACGGAAATCGCGCTGATGCGATAGAACAAGTCCTCGCGCATTTTGCCGTCCTTGATGGCGTCCTCGGGCTTGCGGTTCGTGGCGGCGATCAGCCGGCAATTGGTCTTGTAACTGGTCTTGCCGCCAACGGGCCGGACTTCTTGATCCTGCAACACACGCAGCAATTTGCTCTGCGTGTCGATGGGCATTTCCGAGATTTCATCCAGGAACAACGTGCCGCCCTCGGCCTGACGGAACAAACCTTCGCGATCCGTATGCGCGCCGGTGAAAGCGCCTTTGACCGAACCGAACAATTCGCTCTCAATAAGTTCGCGGGGCAGCGCGGCGCAATTGATCTTGATGATGCGGCCCTTGCTGCGGGCGCTCATCACATGGGTCAGGTCGGCGATGACTTCCTTACCCGTGCCGCTCTCGCCCGTAATCAGAACCGCCACGTCGCTCGGCGCGATGCGTTCAATGGTCCGCACGACATCCTGCAAGGCCTGGCTGCGAAAGACGGGTGAAGTATTCCCGCTGATGGTCTCCAGGGCGCGACGCAGGGCGCTGTTTTCCTGGTTCTGATGCTTGCGTTCCAACGCGCATTTTACGTCATTGAGCAGCTTTTCGTTTTCGAAGGGTTTGGTGAGAAAATTGTAGGCGCCGAGGCGACCGGCTTCGAGGGCCATTTCCATCGTGCCCTTGCCGGTGAGAACGATGACCTCGGTGTCCGCCCAGCGCTTCTTGATGAGGGGAAGCATCTCCAGACCATTGGCGTCGAGGAGGTTGACATCGAGCACGACGGCGTCGGGCTGGGTTTCGTTGAAGGCCTTTTGCAGTGCTGCGCCGCTTTCAATCTCGGAAACCTGATACTCGCGCGACAGCACGGCGCGCAAGAGTCCCCGGATATCCGCTTCGTCGTCCACCACCAGAATCTTATCCTTCATAGTTTTTTATCGCGGTTCAACACGGACGCTTTGGCGAACGCCCGGAAAATGGCCCGGTGCTCGCGGTAGCGGTCCGTCAACCGTTCCGGATGAAACTGCACACTCACCAGGAACGGCAACCAGCGTGCTGCTTCGGGTTTCAACTGCATGCACTCGACCACGCCGTCCCGGCTGCGCCCCACCACCTGCAACGCGTCGGCTGGCCGTTCAACGGCCTGATGATGCGTGCTGTTCACGCCCATGGTCCGCTGTCCTGTAATCTTGGCTAGTAAAGCGTTTGGTGTCAATTCCACTTCATGGACCACCTCACTGCGTTTGTCCTGTCGCCGGTGGTTCAATGCCCCCTTCAACTGGCTGCGAATGTCCACTATAAGTGTCCCTCCCAGCGCCACATTCAGCACCTGGTGGCCACGGCAAATGGCCAGCAACGGCTTGCGCTGGCGAAAAACCTCGTTGACCAGCATCACCTCGCGCAAATCCCGCGCGCCCCCGTCCGGTGTCAGTGTCACGGTCCGCTGCAACTTGGGGGAAATGCGTTTGGCGTAAAGGCCGGGGTCAACATCCTCGCCGCCCGTGAGCAGAATTCCATCGGCGTGCCAGACACATTCCGCGATGGCCCGGCGCGAAGCCGTGGCGGGCATGGCAACCGGAATCGCCCCCGCCCCCATCAAGGCCATCTGGTAGGTTTCGGAAAGGCTGGTGGACAAGTCACCAAACTCGTCTCCCTTTTTCTCGATGTTGGGCGAAACCAAAATCAGCGGCGGTCTGGTCATTTGCGAAGAGTATAGTGAAATTTACCCGAATTGACAGGGTTAAAAATTACGCAGGCGTAGGAACTACACGGCTAGGGACTGGTCCGAATGCCGGATGCCCAGCTGTAGTCAGGCTCGCAGTAACCTCATTTAATGATCGAGGATGCGATAGAACCGCATGGGATTATTGACCGAGTCGTTGAGCAGCAGTGTTCCATTCGTCAGGACGAGTGCATTCGGCAAGGTTACCCAATTCACCAGGTTGGTGCTCGCTTGCACTTCCAAACCGGCCACGTCGGCTTGAGTCAGCGGCGTACCCGAAACATCCGCCGCGCCAAAACTCAAGGTGCCATCCGGCCCGACCGTGGCTGCGATAAATTTCAGGGCGCCACCGACGTTTAATTGCGCACCGCGCGAAAGCGTCGTTCCCAACGCATTCGAGATGAAGGCGGTGTAAATGCCATTCGAGCCCCGGTTGACCGTGGGAAGCGTCAACGTCGGATTGGTTGCGCCAGGAATGTCCGCACCATTGAAACGCCACTGGTAGTTCAACGTCGGCAGGCCGACGCCAGGCGCATTGAAAGTCACGTTCGCGCCGGTGGTCACGCGGCGATTCCACGGCTGCACGGTGACCGCCGGGGAGCGGTCATTGAGGAAAGCGGCGGCATGCGTGAATCCGCTCGACAGTTTCACGATACTGACCAACTCGGGTGGAATGTTCTGCTGATCGGCGGAATTATTTCCCCAGGCGATCGCGGTGCCGTCAGTTTTCAAGGCGAAGGAAGTTCCGAAATTCTGCGGTGAAGCGCCGCCCGAGGCGATGGAGACAACATTGGCAAGATTGGTGGGAACAGTTTGATTGCCATTCATCCAGCCAATTACCGTTCCATCCGGACGAAGGCCGACCGTGTAACTAAAGCCCGCCGCGATGGCGATCAGGTTGGTGGCATTGGACGGGTTAACCGCACTCAACCCCCACGTCACTGCAGTCCCATCCGCGGTAAGCGCGGCGCTGTGCCATTGTCCAGCACTGATGGCGACGACATTACTCAAACCGGCAGGTATGTTGGTCTGCCCATTGCCGCCATAGCCCCATGCCACCACGGTGCCATTTGCCCGCAATGCGAGCACGTGGTCACCCCCAGCGGCAATCGCAATCAAGTTTGTGGCAGACGCCGGCACGCTCGTCTGTCCAAAGTTATTCATTCCCCACGCGATGGCAGTGCCGTTGGACCGAAGCGCCACACTGAAGAATTTCCCGCCGGTAACTGCGACTACATTGCTCAATCCGGCCGGCACATTCGTCGCCCCATTCAAAGTAGTCCCCCAGGCGACAACAGTTCCATCGGCGCGGATTGCGAGAAGATGGTAATAAGCGGCAACGATATCCTTGATGGTGCCGAGGTCAACCGGAGCATTGGTCAGGCTTGGCCCAACTCCCCAAACGGCGGCGCGCGTGAACTTAATCTGCGCGATGCTGCTCGTGACCGCGCCAAACGGATTGCTCGCCAGGAGCTGATAAGTGCCATTGTGCTGTGGTTCGGCGCTTTCGAAAGAGAGCTCGTTCGTCCCGGTGTACGCCGCGACGCCGTTTTGCAACCAGGTGAGTTCCATCGGGCCCGATCCGACGATTGATGCACCAACTGAGAATGGGCTGCCGTAATAGGCGAAACGAGATACCGGCTGCGAGAGAAACTGCGGAGGACCGTCCACCACGGTCACAGGCACAGTGACAGATTGCGCAACACCCAATGCGTTGCTGGCGATGAGATAGTAATTGCCGGCATCGCTCAATTGCGCGAAAGACAAAATGAGCGATTCGCTGTCTGCGCCGAGAACGACGTCGCCGTTCTTGTACCATTGAAAGCTCATGGGTTCCTTGCCGGCCACTTCTGTTTTTAGTGCGAGCCTTCGCGCGGTGTAGAACGTGCCCCCGACTGGCTGACGCACCACGAGCGGTCGCCCATCAGTCACCAGTGCCAGCGCATGATAATAGCCGCCTGCCATCGCAACCACATTGCTTAACCCGACAGGCACGTTTGTGATTCCCGTCGAATTATCGCCCCAGGCAACCAGCAATCCGTTTGACCGCAACGCCAGGGTGATTCCACCAATCCGACTTCCCCCGATGGCTTCAACGGCCACGATATTGCTCAAGCCCGGTGGAATGTTGGTAACAATATGATTCCCCCAGGAAACAAGCGAACCATCGCTTTTCAGCACGATATCGTGCCTTTGGCCGGCAGAACCGGTGACGACATCGGTGAGGCGAGGAGTTGGCGGGAAAGTAGGTTGATCTCCACCTTGTCCCCACACCACGACATTTCCGTTCTCACGAAAGGCGAGCGTTTGATTAAGTCCAACATCAATACTCCTGACTCCAATGAGTCCGGCGGGAACATTCGTCTGAGAGAAATTGTTGAAACCCCACGCGACGACGGTTCCATCCGAACGCAAGGCCGTGCTGTGTAAGTTCCCCGCGGCCACGGCAACGATGTTCGAGAGACCAGGCGGGACGTTTGTCTGAGTTCCAGATCCCCAGGCCACCACTGTCCCATTCGAGCGCAGCGCAACTGCATGACTTATCCCAGCGGCGATCGCCACCACGCCTCCAAGACCCGGCGGAACATTTGTTGCCGGGTTCGACGATTGCGCCCAACCAATGATCGTGCCGTTTTCCCTCAGCCCCAGGCTATACTCGGCGTTGGCCGCCACCGCGACGATATTGGAAATGCCCGGCGGCAGCCACATGGGAGGCGTTGCGCCGGAAACGGCAAATGAAGTTCCCCAAACTGCAACGTTGCCGACGGTTAACAACGCAACAGTGCTCGTTGCGGATCCTCCGCCGTTACTCGCCACAAAACGGTAGCTGCCAAAATTAGCGAGGGTCAGATTTGTGATGACGAGCGTGGTATTTGTCGCAATTGGCACCGGTGATTCATTCAGCAGCCATTGATAAGAAAGCGGTGCGGTCCCGCTTGCGGCTGCATTCAAGGTAACGGGCAGGCCAATCGGTATTGACCAACCGCGCGGCTGGGTCGTGATTGTCGGAGGCACCACAACTGTAATCACACCCACGTCGCTGGTCACCGCACCGCCAAAATTCGTGGCGACCACCGTGTAATTGCCCGCATCTGCAGTTTGAATCGCAGTGACGGTCAGGACGTTGCTGGCCGTCCCCGTGAACCGGGCGTTGTCAGTCAACATCGCACCGTTGCGGTACCATTGGTAACTCAGCGGCCCGGCTCCCATGGCAAGCGACGCCAGAGAGTAATTCGAGCCAGCAATCCAGACGCTGTTGGTGGGTTGAATTGCGAAAGTGGGCGGGAGAACCACCGTGAGCTTCGCCACCGCAGCGGTCGCAACCCCGACTGCGTTGGTGGTCAAAAGCGAAAATATGCCAGTATCGTTGGTTTGGACGTTGACGATATTAAGAACATTGCTGTGCGAACCGTTGATATGCGCGCTGTCGCTTAACGGTTCGCCGTTGAAGAACCATTGGTACGTGAGCGGCGGCGCACCAAGAACCAGCGGCGACAATGAGATTGTGCCGCCCACCCCCATGGTTTTGTCCTGGAAGGAAAAGTAGTAAGTCGGTGGCAAGGGACATTTGCCAAAGCGCTTTGATTCGTAAAGCAGACGAATCTCATTACTCGCCAAAGACCGATTGTAGTAGGAAACCTCGTCGAGCAACCCGCTGTAACGCCCGTAACCAGTAATGCCATCGTCGCTGAAATGCGCCGCCGGAGAAGTGCTGCGCGTGCTCGTGAGGCCGAGGCGCACCAACTCGCCATCCACGTAAAGTCGCGGTTGCCGATTTGAGTACACCACCGCGATATGCGTCCAGCCGATGATTGGGGCGTCATAGACGAGCGGGGATGAGATGATAAACGGCAAATGCTCAAAAACACTTATCCCATTGGTGCCGACCGACACTCCCGCCTCGGGAAACCCATTGTTGGCGTTCTGGGGAAAGAGCGCGTAACGTTGATTGTTATTGCCTTGCGTGCCAGTAGTTGACTCAGTGGTGGACGCTCGACCAGCCGTGGGCAATGCCCAAAATTCCATCGTGTAACTATCCACCATATTCGAAAAAATGGTGGGTATCGTTACGTAATCGTTGATCCCATCAAAGCTGAGCGCCTGCCCCACAGCTCCTGGCGCGAAGGTCGTGCCATTTACCAGGATCCCGTGATTTGTGTTTGCGGAATCGAGCACCGTACTGTCGGCATTCCACCAACCAATCAACCCGGGCGGCGGTGGCGCGCAGGCAGCCAAATTGACGGCGAGCGTCGCCGCATTTGTGACCGCGGCTAAACCATTGGTTGCAATCAACACATAACTTCCGGCGTCGTTGGTTTGCAAATCATCAATCCGCAGCACGCCGCTGGTCGCGCCGGTGACACGCAGACTGTTCGTCATCGGAGTCCCATTGAAAAACCACTGGTAGTTGATCGTTGGAGTTCCCACCGCAATGGACGAAAACACCGCTTTGCCACCCTCCGTATTTGTTCTGGATTGTAGAGACTGCAAAAAGTTTACGGGCAACGGACATTTACCCCTGCCCCTTGACTCGTAGATCGCTTGAATTTCCGCAGACAGCAAAGTCCGATTATAAATGGAAACTTCGTCGAGCAGCCCGCTGTAATGTCCATAATCCAATCCATACGGGCCTTCACCAAACCAGCTTGATGGAATCGTCGAACGCGTGCTGGTCAGTCCCGTTCGCACCAACTGTCCGTTGAGATAAAGTCGAGGCTGGCGGTTCGAATAAGTCACCGCGATATGAGTCCACCCGATGATTGGCGCATCGTACACCAACAAAGAAGGGATATAAAAAGGACCGTGTTCAAACACGCTGACGCCATTCGTTCCCACCGAAACTCCTGCTTCGCTGTAACCGTTATCCGCGTTTCTGGGATAGATCGCATAGCGCTGATTGCTCATTCCCTGGGTCCCGGACAACGTTTCTGCAGTGCTGGCTCGTCCGGCGGCTGGCCACGCCCAGAACTCCATGGTGTATGAATCGAAAACATTTGAAAAAACGGCGGGCGAAGCCACGAAGTCATCCACGCCATCGAAACTGTATGCAGTCCCGACCTTTCCAACGGCAAAGGCAGTACCATTCGTCAGCGTACCATGATTCGTGCCTGCGGAATCGAATGTCTGCCCGTCGGCATTCCACCAACCGATCAAGCCCGGACTCGCGGGCAGGCAATTGACCGGATTCACCGCCAGGCTGGCCACGGCACTCGTCACACTGCCAAAGCTGCTTAAGACAACCACGGAATAATTGGCTTCCATGAAGCCTTGCGCATTTGAAAACGAGAGGCTCGAAGTGGTAGCGCCGAGGATCGCCAATCCGTTTGACTGCCACTGATAACCAAGCGTCCCGAACCCCGTCGCCGTCACGCTGAAAAATGCGTTGCTACCCTCCGTCACGGTCTGGCTCTGCGGTTGGACGGAAATGATTGGTGCTTTGCATTTACCCGCCGACCCAGCGGAGTAAATGGCGGCAATTTCATTGGACGACAAAGCGCGGTTGTATAGCGATACTTCGTCCAGGGTGCCGTTTAATCGACGATCCCATGTCGGTTGGCCCGACGTTCCGAAGCACAACGGCAGGTTTCCGTAGTCTTGTGCAAAGGCGACGTTGGTTTGCCGCTCCAATGCACCATTCACGTAGAGCTGCACGAAGTTCGACCCGCGCACCGCGGCCAGGTGATACCAATTGCCGGCGCTGACGACGGTTGTTGAAAGAAGACTGACGGCCTGACCGGCAGCGGAAGTGACAATGAATTTAAAAACATCGCTGCCGCCACTCCGTGTCTTTCCCAGGTCAAATCCCTCGAAATTGCTGGTTCTGGTGTTTTGCTTGAAAACGATATATTGTACGCCCGCAGGTGGTCCCGAACCAGTCGAGTCGAGACTGTTAAAACGAACCCAGCATTCGATCGTAAGATTTGTCGGCCGAAGCGACGGGGCATCCGGAATTTGCACGGCGCTGTTGACACCATCAAAAGTAAAAGCCAGTCCCACCTGTCCGGCGCCTACCGCCGTGGCATTGCCCACGAGCGTTCCATTGTTTGAGAAAACGATATCGTTCGCATTTCCGTCCCCCGGCCACCAGCCAAGCAATCCGTTTGCGGAAGGCGTGCAATCCGCCTGCGCGCCCTGGCTTAATATGACGAGACAACCAATCAGACAAACGCCGAGAAACGATCGCGCAAGAGGCAGCCCTCCAATTCTCCCTCTCCCCATCGGCCAGGGCGAGGGGCTCAATGAAGACAAGAATCTCACGTTCATGAATTGGTTTTTGAGCGATTTCCTTCGTCTGATGGTACAACGCCTTTGGTAATCATTTGCGTTCTACCAGTTTCAACCCTAATTGGCAAAACCAAACCCGCTTCGAAGAATTCCGTATTCATCCCGACGTGTCCGTGGTTTAATGCGCGCGCCCGATGAAACATCTGCCGAAGCCACTCGATTTGAAGCGTGTCAAGGTCCTGCCGCTGGCGGAACGCCGCAGCCTGAGCGACATCAAGGACCTCCTGATTGATCCCGAGCAGTCCCCTGCCCCTTGCGATCCAGAAACTCTTAACCTCATTCGTGGTTGCGTTGAAAAAATTATTGCTGCCCGCCAGCGGAAGGCCAGCGTCATCCTCATGTTTGGCGCCCACCTGGTTAAGAACGGCCTGGCGCGCATCGTCAATGAACTGGTCAATCGCGATTGGATCACTCATCTGGCCACCAATGGCGCGGGGGCCATCCACGATTGGGAGCTTGCCTACCTCGGTCGCACGGCGGAAAGCGTCCGCGAAAATGTCGCCACTGGCACATTTGGTACTTGGGATGAAACCGGCCGCTATATCCACACGGCACTTTTGGCGGGCGCAAGGTACGGCGAAGGCTATGGCCAGAGTGTCGGACGTTTCATCCACGAAGACGGCATTTCATTGCCCGAACCATCGTCCCTCGAACGGGAATTGTGTGAAGCCCCGACTCATCCATTTGCGCCGGCCCGGGCAGAAATGTTGCGCGTCATGGTGGGACACAAAATACGCGGCGGGCGCGTGGGCGCGAAACATCCCTGGAAGGAAACGTCGCTGCTGGCCAATGCTTTTCGCCGTGGGGTCGCCTTCACCGTCCACCCGGGAATTGGTTACGACATTATTTCCAACCACCCGATGTTTCGCGGCGCGGTCATTGGGCGCGCCGCAGACATTGATTTCCGCCTGTTCGGTGCCTCGGTGGATAACCTCGACGGCGGCGTGTTATTGAGCGTCGGCTCGGCCATCATGGCGCCGCAGGTGTTTGAAAAAAGTTTGAGCTGCGTGAACAATTTGCGCCTGCAGGCCGGGAAGCGAATCGTCCACGATCACAACTTCTACGTCGTGGACCTCCAGGATGGCGGAAACTGGGACTGGTCAAAAGGCGAGCCACCAAAGGATAATCCGGCTTACTATCTGCGTTTCTGCAAATCCTTTGCGCGGATGGGAGGGACGATGCGCTACGCTCAGTGCGACAACGTGGTGTTTCTGCAGAATCTACTTGCTGCCTTGCCACGACCAGCCTAGCAAAACGCCTAGTTGGCAGGAAATCAGGCGAGATGGCTTGTCCGCAGGTTCAAAGGCTAAAGCAGGAACGGCTTCGCCGCCGCTTCTATTGCCGACGACGAATTCGAGCCAGCAAAACAAGCCCTCCGACCGTTACCAAGATGACGCTCGAAGGCTCGGGGATGGCGGTGACATCCGCAAAGGTCTTACTGACAAGGATATCATCAACTGAAACGGCTGCCGCACTTCCAGCTGCGCCTTGCCTGAGATTCACTGCCGCATAGGTTCCGGTCTCAGCGGTCGCACTGGTCCACGTGTGGGTTAGGTAGGGGGTATTATTGCCCTCAACTGAAAGATCCGTCGGATTCACATACAATGAAAAAGTATCATTATTTCCGCCCGCGACAAAATTCTGCGCCACCACAACCCGGTAATCGGTACTCAGCGACAGGACCGTCGAACCGTAGGTAATCGTCGAACCGGTACCTGACGTATCCACGAGGCCAAATTGGAAACCCCCTCCGGAAGATCTCGCGAAGACCCGCTCATAAAACGATGTGGTGGTGCCGGCGGGATTCGACGTGTGGATGAAATAGTCACCGCCAGCCTGTGCACTGATCACGTTGACGGTAAACCCAAAGAAGAAGCTCGTTCCGTCCGCATTCACAACCGCAGAAGAAAACGGCGCGTAGGCATCCTGCCCCGACGTCGCCAGTTGCGCCCGCCCACTGGAAACTTGAATTGGCCCCAGGGCATTGGCGGTTGCCAGCCACGGACCTTGATTGGTCAAGGGACCGTTGACATAGGAATTGAAGTGCTCGGAAAAGCTAAGTTGGGCAAAACTCGAAGTCGCACAGCCCAGGACTCCTACACAGGCAAGGGTTCGGAAATTGATTCTCATACAGCCGGGTTTTCTACAGGGTTCTTCTGCTGGTGCTATTAAGACGTATGCGCGAACAAATTCAACAAGAAAATGCAGAAATAAAATTCAGCTCATGGCTGAAAACTGTAGGGGCATGTCACCATTCTGCCGGAATTCTTTCAAATCCGCGCGAAGTGAAAACTTTCGTTTTGTTGCCCTCTTTCTTTAGAATAAACGCCGCCAAACCGGCTTGCGATTCAACCAGCTTCAATCCCCGCTCCACCCCCAACACGCTCACCGCCGTATCCACGCTGTCCGAATCCTCGCCGTGCCGGGCTACCACGGAAACCTGCAGCCGTTCCGTGACCCCGATCCCCGTGCGCGGGTCAACAATATGCGAATACCGTTTGCCGCCGATTTCCACAAATTGCTCGCTGTCCCCCGAGGTGGATACCGCTGCGTTTCGCAGCAGAAGCGTCTTGGCCAGACTGGATGCCTGGGTATCCATATTTCCAATACCTACGCGCCAGCCGTGCTTTCCGGGCGGCGGCTCGCCTGCGGCAATGTCGCCACTGGCGGCCACCAGCGCCCGATTCACACCATGCCCACGCAGCACCTCCAACGCTTTGTCCGCGGTGTATCCCTTGCCAATGCCTCCGAGGTCCAGTTGCATTCCCGGCACGGTGAGCGTGACCGTCTTGTTTCCAGCATCTAATTTCAACTTGCGCCAGCCGACCGATTCGCGCGCGCGCGCGAGCTGGTCGGCGGGCGGCAAAGCTTCCGTCCGCCGTGCGCGCCTCCATAACCGGACCACCGGCCCAACCGTCACATCAAAAGCGCCATCGCTCAACTCCGCCATGCGCTGCGATTTCTGCAAGACGTCGAACAACTCTTCGCTCACCCGCACCGGCTGGCCGAAGGGTTTTTGGCAAAGCTGCATGAGTTCGCTCTCCGGGTCGTAATCGGTCATCATCCGGTCCAGCGCCGCAATCTTTTCAAACGCGGCATCGCTTGCTTCGCGCGCCCTGGCTTCATCCGGCGCATAGAGCGTAATGGTGAACATGGTGCCCATGTGCGGCTGTTTGAATTCGAAGCGCTGCAAATCGGCCTTCGACCCGGACTGGCAACCGCACCAGCAGGCCATGAGGCCCAGGAGCGACGCGTAAACAAAACGGCGAACACATTTCATCAAGCTCAAAGTTTGGCTATCCCCACCGCGTGAAGCCATTCGAAATGCTCGCCAGCACCAGGTAAAAATGTTCTGCTGACGTCATGTCCAACTACATGATTGCCGATTTCAACTCAATTCCCGCGGTTCGATGTCCCTGCGGTTTTGCCAAACGCGCCTTTGCCACACCGGATAATACCACCGCCACCCTCCATGTCGTGGACATCCAGGAGGATTCGCAGACGCATTATCACAAGCGCATGACGGAGATTTATCTCGTGCTCGAAGGCGAAGGACAGATGGAACTGGACGGAAAGCTCTTCCCGCTCAAACCGATGACCGCCATCTTTATCAAACCGGGTTGCCGCCATCGTGCCATCGGCAAGTTGAAAATCGTCAATATTCCCATTCCTGCGTTTGACGAAGCGGACGAATGGTTTGATTAGTTTCATTCCAACTTCCTTCGTTTTCTTCTGCAAAGACGGAGCGGTTTTCAAAAAATGGTTGCAGCAGTCCAGAGAAGGCCCGAGAGTAGTTCCGTGCTCCGAACCAGCACACTGTTCTCAATCCGCGCCCTGAATAGCTCGCGCGCGTTCACCCTCATTGAACTGCTGGTGGTCATTGCGATCATCGCCATTCTGGCGGCAATGCTTTTGCCCGCGCTTGCCGGCGCCAAGGAAAAGGCCAAACGCACGGCATGCAAAAGCAACATGCGCCAGTGTCTCCTCGCCATTCAAATGTACGGGATGGACAACAACGACAAGGTGCCTCCCAGCCGCGATAATCAAGCTTCCGGCTTTGTCTGGCACGCCATCCGCGTATCGAGCACCACGTGGTCAAACCTCGTCACTTACTCCGGCAATTATCAGGTGATGGATTGTCCTAACATCGCTTTCGATGCGACGATCCTGGGGCGTTATAATCCTTCCTACGGCATGCTCATCGGTTACCAATATCTCGGAGACGCGGCACCGCCGGGCACGCAATATCCGTGGTTCACCCCGACCAAGACCAGCCAGACGGGCACGAACACGATCCTCGCGGATGCGAACCATTGGAATGCCGGCTCGGATAATTTGAAAATCGCCCCGCACACCAAGAGTGGTTCGATTCACCAAGGGGCCAGTTCCTTTACCAAGAATATTCCGCCCACCGGCGCCCCTGTTTCGACGGTGGGTGCGCAGGGCGGCAATGTCGGCGCACTCGACGGGTCGGTTATCTGGAAAACCATGCGCCAGATGGGAACCAACCAGGCGTTTTCGACGCCGGGGATTTACTTTGGCAATTGGTAGCGTTTCCAAAGGCACTGAAACATGTTTGGAGTTTCTCTGGACCTTGGATGTTGGTCGTTGGAGCTTTCCCTACTCTCCTCGATAAACACACTTCGCCGTACAGGTCTCCGCCACCACCACCTCCGTGAGCAATGGCAGTTTTGGTTTTAACTTCTTCCAAATCCACACCGCTATCTCTTCGCTCGTCGGATTCTGCAATCCGGGAATTTCGTTCAGATAACGATGGTCCAGCTTTTCCCAGAGCGGTCGAAAGCGACGGGAGATTTCCGCGTAGTCCATGAGCCAGCCCAGTTTTGGGTCGCACTCGCCCGCCACCACGATTTCGACCTTGAAACTATGTCCGTGTAATCGGCGGCACTTGTGCGCTTTTGGCAGAAGCGGCAACAAGTGCGCAGCTTCAAATTGAAATGATTTGCGTAACTCCATCTTCATATTGGTGTGCTTCCCTCCCAGTCCGTCCACGTCACCAAATCGCCAAGACATGGCCGGCCATCGTGTCGCCAGGTCAATGGCGGATCCTGCATCTGACCTAATGGACACACGCGGGTGACACCCCAGCGCGCCAGTTGCAGCGCCAGTTCGGGCGCTTGTTCCTCCGAAGCGGCAAACCCCACCGTCGAAACCTTTCCGCGCACGGCATCCACCGCCTGCAAAGTGTGCGTCAAATCAGTCGCACCCTTCACATAAATGAACCGATTCAGGCACGACGCCTGGAAGCGCGCATCCGCTTCATACACCACCGTCCAGGCAGTCGAATTTTCGCTGCGCCAGATTCGCGTGTCCACCGAGTCGGCGGCGCGCACATCATAAAATGCGCGGCGCGATGCAATCGGCGCAGCGAGTTCCGGTGAAAGCTCTCCGCGCGGGTGGGTCGTTTCGTGGCGCGCCAATTCCTCGGCCAGCAGCTCGGCAAATTGTTCCGCCGAAACTCCGCCACCGTGCTCCACATAAATGACATGCGGCGAAAGACAGCCCAACTGATTCCACGACGCGACATCGGCGGCAGCACGGGCGATCACTTTCTTGACGTTGAAACCAGTCAGCGCGCTGCTGGCGATGTATCCAAAACTCACGCGATGGCCGTAGCCCACAAAGCGCACGCGCTGCGGCAGGCGCTTTTGAATTGCCACCAGGGTTTCGTCGCTTCCCGTCGCCGTCACGCAGTCAACCTCTTCAAACAACACCTGTTCCAGGGATTCGTTTCCGCCGGGCCATTCGATGATTTCCAGGCAAGCGGCGAGCTTGCGGTCCGCATCGTAAATCGAATGCGCAAACAGCCGGGGCAACAGCGATGTGCCCGACGCGCATTTCATGAATTGCGCCGACCGCACCAGCACGCCGAGCACGATGCTGAACAAGGCGGGATTCGGCAAATTTCCCGCCGCAAAATGAACAAGCATTTCCGGTCCGCGGGCCATGGCCGCGCGCGAAAACTTCTCTTCGATTTTCGAAGCGCAGAATTCATCCAACCGTTTTGCGTGCCCGAGGTCCTGCAGGAGCAGCGCCGAGAAATTTTCCACGGTGAGTTGTTTGAAGAAACCGTCCAAACCCGCACCAATGGTGGCCCGCGAAAACCTGGTGGCAGCCGGCCCGTAATCCAACGCCAGCTTGCGAAAGGGATAATCCGGTCGCAACCATTCCTCGGCCACACCCGCCAGCAATTCGACCAGGCTCTGCGTGGAACGAGACGCAAGGTATTGTTCGCGATTACGCTTCAAGGTGTCGCACGCTTCGCGAATCATCGTCGGCGAGACGGTGGTCCCCGGCGGCAGATCGGCGAGAAAGTAATTCGGAAGATTCATCGCACGCTGGCAGCGTTTGGAACGCCGAGGTCGGACTGCGTCGGGTTGAGAAGTTCGCGTTTGCGAATCGCGTGCAGACAAGGCAGGCCAAGCAAAGAGAGCAGGAGAAATCCCGCCAGCACCGTGTAAACTCCAAAATATCCCTGCGGCGTACGCGCACGTTCACCCAATCGTTCCACCCATGCGCCAATGGTCCAATGAGACAAGTGCCCAATCAATCCTCCGACCGTCATAAACAATCCAAAGACACGCCCGCGCACCGCGTCCGGAACTGATTGCATCAAAGCGGCTTCAACCATTGGGTAGCTGGCGAGAAAGAAAAACCCGTAAACCAGGTATACTGGCATTGTTGCCGTCGCCGGTAAATGTGGCACCAACGCAACCAGCACGGCTGAGCACAGCAAAACAATCATCGTCCACCGAATTCTACTTTTGTCGCTGAAGTGACCGAAAAGCGGATTGCTGACAATGCTTGCCACGAACATCCAGCTTAACGCGATGCCCGTCTGCTTCAGGTCGTATCCATGTGCCTTCGGCAAAAAAAGCGAACCGAGCGTGCCCATGCTCGCGCCCGCAAAATCGCGCAAGCTGAATGCAACCGCTGCCGCAAAAAAGAACACCCACAACGCGGGTGTCGGAAAAAGCTTTGTGGATGGAATTGCTTTCTTTTCCTCGCTCGCAGCAGGTTGTTCTTCCTTCGCCAGCCACGCGAATACACCGGCCATCGCCACTCCCAGCAGGCCCATTTCAAGCACTGGTTGTCGCCACGCAGCGGCCCCCGTGGAATTTCCCAACATTCCCGCGCGCCAGCCCGCATAGATTGGCCCGGCCAGAAACCCAACGCTGGCGCCGATGCCCAGAAATCCCAACGCCCGACCGGTGCCAATCGGATAAAGGCGCGCAATCATCGCGGTGGCCGCCGGATGAAAGAAACTTCCGCCGATCCCCGTGAGGACCACCGCGATCAAGGCTATCCAATAGTTCGGGGCGAAAGACAAGAGAACAAATCCCAGGCTGTTGATGGCCAGTCCCCAGCCGAGAAGTTTTTTCCGATTCATGCGGTCCGCCGCAATGCCCAGCGGATACGCCGGAATGAAATAGCCGTACATCATCAGCGTCACGAGAAAGGTGGCCTGCTCGAGGCTGGTAAGTTTGAGGTCCTGCTGAATCAGCAGATAAAGCGGCATCAGCGCGACCTGATACACATGCGTGAAGGCATGGAGAATGCCGGCGAGCCAGAGTGTGCGGACCTTGTGATTTGCGCCGGTGCTCATTCCGATTTCGCCGGCGGTAACGCGGCCAGGCGGGTCTTGATTTGCTCGTAAAGCGGCCCGGTCCACGGAGTCAGTTTTGCATTTTCGGGAACAGATTTTTTGGCGCGGAAATCAACGGGCGTAAGAAGCACCGTGATTTTCTCAATGCCCGTGTCCGCTGCCAGGACGAATAATTCTTCAGCCGCCTCATCCCCCATCGCCAGGCAGCCAACGGATTTCGCTTTGCCATGGATCATGATGTCGCCGCCCAGATTTGTGCGCCCTTCCTTCGCGGCCTGCGTGCGATCAAACTCGTTTGGATAACCAATCCGCATGGAGAGATGATAGCTGCTGTTGGGATTCAGCAGTTCGATCGGGTAAATCCCCTCGGGGACCTGCTTGTCTCCCTCGCGCAGCTTCGGGCCCGCCACGCCGCTTGCCGCTTGAACCGGGTAGGTTCGAATCAGCTTGAAACCATTCGTGCCAGACTTCGCATAAATCTCCAACGTCTTCTCTTCTTTAAGTCCAACAAAAATCAATTCCGCTGGAGGATAGGCGACCTTTTGTTTTTCGAAGTACGGTGACATCCGCGCGCGCGCTGTCGCGCCGTATTGCTCCAGTCTTTCCGCCACCGTCGCAGCGGTCGTTTGATTCAAGGCAGCCATTCCAAGCAACAAAATCCAAGTGAAGTATTTCCACGTTTTCATAATCAACTCAGGCAGTCATCAATGAACAACCGCGCGGTTCAGCCTCCGGCGCACGACCAATCAATTCAAACCCCTCGCCGCGTCGAACACCCAAATCTTCCGTTTGAACCGCCAGCACCGAAAATACGTTGGCCAAATCGAACACTCGAATCAAACCGGTTTCTCCGTCGGCAACCTCGCGCCCTGTTTCCGGCGAAATAATTTGCGCGCGCGCCCAGGGAGGAAATTGAAACATACGTGAACCGCCTGGAATTTGCGCATCATACGCCTGCGAACTCAGTTCGCTCATACCATATTCGCAGATAATATGCGAGGTAGGCACACCGAGTTGCTCGGTAATCAAGTCATGCAGCTCAGCTTTTGGAAGCACTCGCGTGCGGCCTTTGTAGCCGCCGGTTTCCATCACGCGGGAGCCACGCGGCAGTAGGAATCTTCGTCCCGTCGCATCTAGTTCATCCAGCAGTTGCACAAATGAAAAAGCAGTGCCCAACAGCAATACCGGCTTTCCGTCCCGACGCGAACCGTCAAAAGCCCGGCACGCCGAATCAAAGTCAAGCTGCCACGAGTTTTCCTCGCCGATGCGCCCTACAAAGACGTTCGAAGCTGGCGACAACCTTTGCCGGACGACTTCGCACATGTGCACCAGGGACGAATGCGTCGCCTTTTCAGGAGATGGAGTCAAAATGACCAATCGGTAATCCGGCACTCTTGAATTCCAATCCGGAATCAGATTCCGCGAGAACCATGCCCACAATGATGCTTCATAAATCCGCAGCGATTCAGGGCTGTGAAAATGCCGGCTGGGCCGTTGCTCGGTCGTGCCGCTGGAATGAAAGACACACCTGCGTTGGGCAAGTTGCAGGCACGACAATTCCAGTTCCTTGAACGCCGCGGTCGGCACACTGGGAATTTCCGACCAATGACCAACCGCACCCGGAACAATTCGCCGGGCCTCGCAGATTCTTCGATACAGCGAGTTCTGCGCGAATTGCAGGGTAAACAATTCAAGCGCAAGCGTGTTGAATTCTGTATCACTGACCGGGTATTGCGCGGTCTGGATGAGGTCGCGCAAACGCGCGGCAAAGTTTGAAAGATTGGTTGGCATGCGGTTTTTGTTTCGGCAATTGTCAGGCTGGTTTTCCGCCACAGCCCGAAATCAGATCTTATACGAAAATCGCCTTGCGGCAAGCATGCTTTCGAAATGAAAAGGCAGCGGATTTGCATCCGCTGCCTTTTCGTGTAACCGTCTAAAATTCAGGGTTTGTTCAGTTTCGCAGCCGCTTCCTTCATCTCATTGATATGCACGTCGGCCTGCGGCGATGCAGTGACATGGGCTATCTTGCCATCAAGACCAATCAGGAAACTGACGCGTTGCGCAATGTTCTTGCCGGCAGTCCGAACTCCGTAGGCATCGGCGATTTTCCCGTCGGTGTCGGCGAGCAGCGAGAAGTTGAGATTATGTTTCTCGATGAATTTCTGGTGGCTTTCAGCCGAATCGAAACTCACTCCGATGACTTCCACTTTTTCCTTCTTCAAGGTTTCCATCTCATCGCGCAGCCCGCACGCTTCCTTGGTGCAACCCGGCGTCTCATCCTTGGGATAGAAGTAGAGCAGCACGATTTTCTTGCCGATGGAATTGGCCAGCTTCCACTCCTTGCCGTCCTGGTTCTTGCCGGTGACGAGCGGCGCTTTGTCACCAACTTTTGGACGAGCGGGAGCGGGTGGAGTCTGTGCAAAAAGATCCGTCGCGGCCAGCAGCAAAGCTGCAATGAGAGGGATTGTGAGGGATTTGGTTTTCATGGATTTGGTATTTAGATGGTATTGGGAGTTGTCAAATTCAAGGCATGCAGCGGATATTCACTTCTTGATGTGCCCATCACACACGAATTCGAAGGAAAGGCTCGTTTTCTCTCCTCCGGCCTTTGCAGGGAACTTAAGGAGAATGCTCTTGTGCTCGGGGGCTGGTTCTTTGATTTGTGGCTGGTCGCCTGCTTCGGAGGCCGCAGGCCGCAGGCTCATCACGTGCGGATGACCGGTGCTCGTGTCCTTGGCGCTGGCCTTCACGACCGCTTTGTAATTCGTCAATGCGTCGGGCGCCGGGTCATTTTTGGCCGGCACCAACACCGCGAAGTAAGTGTAATCAGTGCTGCCGGAATGGTCGCCGTCCTGGGGTTGCAGCGCGTAGCGAATCGTATAGGTGCCCGCCGGCAATTCGTCGTCACGATAATCCCGCGTGACCGCCGAAACTGAAACGGCACCCAGCAGCGTTGCCGGCTCAACGGAATCGAGAGCCTTGGCCAATGAAGCGGGCTTCGATTTTAGGCTGAGTTCCTTTGCGAACCAAAACTCAAAAGCCGGTTTTTCGCCGTCCAGCACTTGGATGGCTTTGGCTTGCAGGGTCGCGCGAATGGCATCACCGAGTTCCTTCGACGGTTCTTTGTCGGTAACCTTCAAAGTAAAATCGGCGGCGCACAAGCCACTGGATAGGACACAGAGGACCACTGGGACGAATGCAAGCGACCAAAGTTTTCTCATATCGTGTATTGACCGTTCAACTCGTTCAAACATTCACCAAGCCGGGACGCTAAGACGAAAAAGGCCGGAAACGCAATGGTTTCCGGCCTGTTCGAACAAATGTTCTATCGGGAAAAGCTGCCAATAAACGCGCTGCGCGTGCCCGCGTTTTCCCATTTGAGATTCAAACCGTCGCCCTTGAAGGAGGCGATTTCCGTGAACGCCGCAGTGGCATCCACTTCGGTCAGCGGCGGATAATAGGTTTCCTCGTTGCCGCAGACATGGTCCTTGCCACCAAGACAACGGGTCGAGATTTCAACCAGGTTGTCCGCCTTTACGGAGCCGCAACCAGCCTTGGTGCACGTGCCGATGGATGTTTCAATGTTCGCCGTCTTGACTTCGGCGACATCCTTGAGCAACCCGCCCGCAAGCGTGCGGGCCATGTTGGCGAGCGCTTCGCGTTGCTTGGCGCTGGCCTTGGCGTCCACAACCAAAACCGACTTCGCATTGCGCGGTTGGAACTTCACGTCGCCAAGCGTGCCATCCGCGCGCACGGCGGCAATGACACTCAAGCCGTTCAGGGAGGTTCCGTTCCAGGAGCCTTCCTTCACGGTCCAGACCATCATGCATTCCTTGCCGGACAGATTCATTTCGCCATTGGCGAAGCAATAGCCAGTGAAGACGTCGCATGAGCGGACTTCAAGATAACCGCCGGAAATCGTCGGCGACAATTGCCCGGCGGTGAGCGTGGAAGCCACGGCCAGGGCGCAGATAGCCAGATAAGGTTTCATAGTTAGATTTATCCTTTATTGCGGCCCGAATGTCAATTTCCGAGGGGTGAACATTTGTTCGTGAGCCACTAACCCACGTAACATCCACGCCCCGAGCAGCATTCGGCGTGGCTTACAGGTTGCCCGTCCGGGCCGAAATTCTCCTGCGTCTTGCCGCACCAGAACACGCCTGAGGAAAATGCGTCGTCCTCCTGGCCGGGGCTTTGATAAAACATTTCCTTGTTGCGCAGCTTACGACAGGGAATTTGCAATTGAGGGGAGTTTTCTGGAGCACTCATAATATTAAACTCCGGCCGCCGCCAGTACTGCGCGCTTCACCGCGACTTTCGCAAGTTGAACTTTGTAGGCATTGCCGCTGAGCGGCTTCGCGCCGGTGGCTGCGGCATCACCGCACTTGCCGGCGAGGCTTGCATCCACCTTGCCGTTCAATGCTTTGGCAGAATCGCTGGCTGACCACGGTGTGGGAGCGACATGGCCGAGAACAACTCTTGCCTCGGATGCCGTGCCGCCTTTCAGTTGAAACGCAACCGTCGCCGTGACATAAGGCCAGTCCAATCCGTGGCGATGGCGCACTTCATAAGTGGCGTTCTTCAAACCTTTCATTGGAATCGAAACCTCGGTGAGGATCTCGTTCGGTTTGAGCGCAGTCTCGCGGTCGGTTTCGGACTTGGGCGTTTGAAAGAACTCCGCGGCCGGAATCTTTCGCGTCTTTCCACCCGGACCGGCCGCCGTGATTGACGCACCCAGCGCAATGAGCGCGGGTCCGAGACTGGAAGCGCTCACGAACTTCGCCGCGCCATCGTTGCCAAAGATGGCGTGATAGCGGTTCTCGCCTTCGGAAACGAGCGACGAACCATCCTTCTGCCCGAACAAACCAAGGCCGTTGCGGAAATACCAACAGCGCGGACGCTGGCACAAATCACCGCCCACAGTGCCGACCGACATCATCTGTGTGCTGCCGATCCCCTTTGCTGCAGTAACGAGTGCGGGAAAATTATCCCCGACTGTCTTGTTCGCCACCAGGTCGGCGAGTGTCGTGGTGGCGCCGATGCGTAATTCACCACCCTCCGTTTTAATGCCCTTGAGTTCGGCGACGTTTTTCAGGCTGACGACACGCTTTGGCGCCGCGAGTCCCTGTTTCAAACAGGTGACGAGGTCTGAGCCACCAGCGAGAATTTCCGTCTCGCCCCATTTATCGGCGAGCAATTCGGTGGCGTCCTTTACATTCTGCGGAGCAGCGTATTCAAATGATTTCATGCTGTGATTCCTCCCTTCTGCAACGCGGTAATCACCCGGTCAGGCGTGAGTGGCAGGTATGGAACACGGACGCCGCAGGCGTTGGCCACGGCGTTCGCTATGGCTGCGCCCGGTGAGACCACGGGCGGCTCGCCAATGCCGATGACACCACGGTCGTCGTAACCCGGCCCGGTCATCATGTGCACCTTGAACATCCCGATGTCCTTCAACCCCGCCAACCGATAAAACTCCATGTCCGCGTTGAGCATTTTGCCGGTCTTTGTGTCATAGACGGCTTCCTCAAAGAGCGCATAAGTCACCCCCATGATCATCGCACCGTACATCTGGCTCTCAGTCAGCTTCATGTTGATGATCAAGCCCACATCCTGCACCGCGACGAATTCGTTCATTGTCACGACGCCCGTTTCAATGTCCACACTTACGTCGGCGATTTGAACGCCCCCGACGCCCTGGCTGATCATCTTTTCGCGCTCGGCGTCGTTGGGAACATTCGCGCCGCGCTTCTTAATGGGACTCGTGCCGAGCAAGCCGCATGCGTCTTTCCAGGCGATCTTGTTGTCTGGTTTGTCAATTTGCCGGAGTTGACCGCCGGCGGCTTCGATGTTATCTGCGCCAGTGCCAAGCTTCGGAGCGACGACTTCCAACAATGCGTTAAGCGCATTGGTCGCCGCCTTGCGGGACGACGTGGAAATGCCGCCAATAGTCGTGCTCCCGCCAGATGCGCCGGATTGCGGATAATCATTCTTGCCGATCAGCACCTTCACGGCTTCGAGCGGCAGGCCCAATGTTTCCGCCACCACGATATCAATCGCCGTCCGCGTGCCGACGCCGAGGTCCTGCGTGCCGATGCGAGATTCCACCGACCCATCAGGGTTAATGGTCACTTCGCACTCAGACGGATGGCCACGTCCACCCCAGGTATGAATCGAAATGCCAAGGCCACGTTTGACCGGCCCAGCGGTCTTGTCACCTCGCAAATGGGCCTTGCTCTTATAGCCGATGAGGTCAGCAGCGATTTTTAGTTCGTCTTCATAGACCTTCGGCCGGTCTGTGAACTCGAGATTCTTCATGAAGAAATCGAGTTCATCCATGCCAAGCGCCGCCGCCATGTCGGCAAACGCGCTCATCGTCAGGAAACAACCTTGTGGATGATTCGGCGCGCGCCACGCCCGCTGGCCGCCACGGTTGGTGCGTATTCCCTTGCCGACGATCCGGTTGTTGGGAATCTTCGTGAAGACGTAAGGAACCGGTGGCGCGTTGTAGCCACCCATGCCGCCCGTGCCCCAGACTTCGGTCTCCACTGCGGTAAGCTTTCCGTCCTTTTGCGCGCCAACTTTGATCTTGGCGAATGCCGACGGGCGATTGCCCGCAATCATCAACTCCATGTCACGTTCGAGCATCAGCTTGACGGCCCGGCCGGTCTTCTTGGACAAAAGGCCGCAAATGCTTGCCCACTTGTCCGAACCAAATTTCGACCCGAAGCCGCCGCCCATGTACTGGCAGTCAACGTGAAGTTTATTCTGGTCCACGCCAACCTGCTCACCAAGATTATCGGTATAACGGGAAACGTTTTGCGTAGATGGCCAGATGAACATCTCACCGTCCTTGAACTCCATTACCTGCCCGTGCGATTCAAGGCAGCAATGTGTGATGACGGGAATGCCGTATTCGCCCTCGATGACCTTGTCAGCCTTTCCAAACGCGTCGCCCACGTTTCCCGCTTCGCGATTGGACGGCCGGTCCTTGGAATGTTCAGCATTGTTGTCCACTACCTGGTGCGCCAACACTTCATATTCAACTTTGATTTTGCTGAGTGCTTCGGTGGCGATCTCCTCCGTTTCTGCGGCGACCGCTGCCACAATGGAGCCCACATATTGCAACTCGCGGCCAACGAGGTCGTCGTCCTTCCACGTCGCCTTCACGCCGGGCAATGCTTCCGCCGCACTGAAATCAATGCTCGTGACTTTTGCGCGCGCGTGCGGGCAACTGAGAATTCTCGCCCATAACATGCCCGGGCGATTGATATCGTAGGCGTATTTGGCGACGCCGGTGGCCTTGGGCGGGCCATCGAGACGTACGATGCGTTTGCCGATGTGCGTGCGCTTATCGGGGGCGGGCCATGCTGCAGTAGCCATTATGCGCCTCCTTTCGTGGTTTTGGCCGCGTCAACCGCAGCGAGCATGATGCCCGCATACGTGCCGCAACGGCAGAGGTTGCCGCCGAGCCCGGCGCGGACATCCTCAAGCGATGCGTTCGGATGCGACCGGACGAACGCGGTGCACGCGGTGACAAATCCCGGCGTGCAAAAACCGCATTGCTGGCCGTCGTGATGAATGAAAGCCTTTTGGACTTCGCTCATTTTCTCCGGCGTGCCCAACCCTTCGACGGTGGTAATTTCGTGACCTTCAGCTTCCAACGCGAGCAGGGAGCAGGAATAAATGGGGTGACCATCCATGAGCACCGTGCAGGCGCCGCAGGTGCCGCGGTCACAAACTTTCTTCGGCCCGGTAACGTCCAGGCGATTGCGCAAGGCGTCGAGCAACGTCACTCGCGGTTCGACCGTGAGCTTTCGACTCTGGCCGTTTACCTTGAGCGTGAGAGGGACATCGCCGGGACCGACGATTTTGTCCTTGTTGATTTTTTCCAACTCCTGCGCGACCGACTGCACGCGCGCGGTGGCCGTGGCCGCCGCGGTGGTGCCGAGGGATTTTAAGAAAGTGCGCCGGGAGAAGGAACCGATTTGGGTTGTGTCAGTTTCGTTCATGGGCCATGCGACATTTTGTCAGCCGAAAAACCTTCACCGTCTGGGTTCGAATGACGCGACAATGCGCCCAAGCCAAAAGTTTTTCAACCCCTTTTCGATGGACAAAGCTAGAACGAAAAGCCGAGTTTTCGTCGCTCGCAAAAAGGGCCTTACGCCCGAATCCAACCGCCAGTCACCAAACGCGGGCACAAGTGAACGCTGCCGCTCGTCGATTCAACTTCGCAGCTTGACGCCTTTCAAGGTTTCCACGAATCCGACGAAGCCCTCCGCCTGTTTCTTCAATCGTTCCAACAATTCCGTATCCGTCAGCCGGCCATTGTCATCCAGTAGCCCATTTATCCCCGGCATGAAGACCCGCTCCGGATAAATGTAGGCATTGCGATAGCCAAAAATCGCCTGCAATTGCTCAATCGGCCGCAACGCGCCCCACATCCCCGCCCCCAAACCAGTGAAACACACCGGTCGCCGCTCAAAACTCTCCGGAAATTTGAGCATGTCTATGAAATATTTGAGCACCCCCGGCACGCTCCCATTATATTCAGGCGTCACGACATGCAATCCGGACGCCTTGAGCACTCCCTCCGCAAACGGCGCAAAGGATTTCGGCTTTTCAGCATACGACGACGGCAGAAAAATCTCCTGCGGCATCTGCGCCAGATCGAGCACCCGCAACGGCACCTTCAACTCCGCATAAATCTCCTCAACGTGCCGTGTGACCTTGCGCGTATTACTATTCGGGCGGTTGGTCCCAATTATCAATGTCAGCATGCGCGAAGTAATCATCAACGCTCTGCAAAAGGCAACTCTCGAAAAATGCAGTGGTCACGCACGGTTCGTGCGTGACCACATGAGAATGAAGAGAATCGAGACTATTCGCAGGGATCAAAGTCCACGTGCCAATTGTTGGTGGAAATCAGCTTGAACCAAAAGCCTTCATTCATCCCTATGTTTGGCTCGCTTGGCCCCCAATGTGCAGGACCAGTTGGGAAATAAGTATACTGGTCGTAATCACCAATTCCCTGATTCCACTTTAACACCTTGTCAGCGGTGTGCGGATTATAACCCAAGTTGGAGGTAATACCGCCAGTTTTGGGTAAGATCGAACCAACCAGACTGAATCCGGATGCAAGTGGGATATCCAAACTTCCTTCCTGCACTTGCCCAACGAATCCCAACGTCAAATAATTGGTGCTTGGGTTGATGAAAATGGCCCCCTCCCCTGGATTCAGCGTGGCATTGCCATTTGGACTCCAGCCGGAGGTTGAAGTCCACGTGTATGTATCAAGACTGGAACCATTCCACTTCTGAATCTGCACGTCTTCCGCAAAGCCAAATGCGTCGATGATTAGCCCGAATAGCGAATTAAGCGTATTTGCGGTGTAAACGAGATGATCGGTAATGATATTCGTACTGGCCGGATCGTATGTTTTTCGTGTGTAGCCAATTACTGGCGAACAACATGCCGCATTACTCAAACTAAACCGATAAAAGCGATGGTCATCTGATGCGTCCATATCCACCGAATCGCCAAAATCGCGATAGAATTGAACCGTCTGCCAATACGTCCAACCTTCCGGATCTAAATCCGAGTTTCGATAAATGTCCCAAACAGTGCCAGCCGGAGCATGAGCTCGAAATTTGAAAATATTCGATCTGAGAGAAACCATGGTCGAGGCGAACCAAGTGAACGTTGGACGCGTGCATTCAATCGTTCCCGAACAATGCGGATTCTCAATCTGCCATTCGCGATTAGTACTGAGCACCAACCAGAATGATTCCTGGACATCCATACTTGGTTCGCTCGAACTCCAATTCCCGGGCGGGACAAAAGTAAACGCGTCGTAATCACTTCCGTTCCATTTTTGGGCTTGGTCTCCATAATGACCCACGTACCCCAACACTGATGAAACGCCCCCGGCCTTGGGCAGCATGGAACTGACCAGATTTGCGCCGGCGGCCAAACTGTTATTGAGCGTGCCTTCGCGAACCAAGCCTGCAAAGGCTACAGTCACGGCATTGGTACTTGGATTGATCAATATCGCTCCCTCGCCAGGATTCAATGTGGGACTACCGTCGTCCCATGCGCCGCCACTCCACGTATAGACATCAAAATCCGAACCATTCCACTTTTTAATCTGCGAGCCGTTTGGCAACGTCGCTCCATTTGCCATTGGGTTGAATAATCCATTCAGTGTATTCAAGTCCGCATCCAATTGATTGGCAATCAGGTTGGTGCTCGTTCCCGAATAGGTCTTGCGCGTAAATCCAATGGGCTGCGAGCAACACTCTCCATTACTCACTCGGTAAAATCGGTAATTTACGCCGCTCAGGTCGTTTCGCGTAAAGATCTGGGGATATCCGCTGAGCGTAACGCCGCCCACCAGCGTCCACTCCTGCAAATCACTCGATTCGTACAAATTCCAATAAGAATTATCCGGCCCAAGCACCGTGCATGTAAAGTTGCTCGCCGTCAGTGCATCAAACGCCAGGGTCGCACAGTCACAACAACAGTTGGTCCTCATGTGTTTGAAAACGACTTGGGTGTACGGCTCCAAAGCAACGTCAATCGCATTGCGACTTATCCTTCCATCGGACAGTTGCGTGTAGAAATCCGCCGTGTGTGTTCCCGGCTGTGAAGGAGTCCATGTATGACTGGTCCCGCTGCCCGCGTAAACGGTCACGCCATCAACCTTCACAATGGTGTTGCTGAATCCGGTCTGACGAAAGTTGTACCAATAAAACGTAACATTGGTACCACAACTGGAAATCTGTGCTCGCGGTTGGATCGGTGGCCCCGCATCCAAATTGGTCAACGCCGGTATGGCCTTTTCCGTAAATTCCCTGTTGTGGCCGAACCTATTGCTCAACAATGGGAATCCATATCCTCCGTGCGTCTGCCAACCCGTATCATAAAAACTGCTGACCTGACGTAATGCCTGCCGCAAATCAAACACATTTGTCCAACCGGTCGTATCCTTGATTCGCGCATATCTTGCTGCCGTGGAGGAGTGAGAAAAACTTTGCACCGCAAGACCTATGTCCTCCGTGGCGTCCATGAATTCGCCCTGCTCACCATATGCCGTCACGACGTCGCTGTAGGGGGAATAGCCTCCGGTGACAATCATCGCAGGAGTCGGACCTCTCCCGCTGTAAGTGGGACCATACAGACCATAGTCAAAATAATGATAGGTGTTCCCTTGAGTCCCTTGAAGGTTGTCCGCAAAACAGAAAACCGCGCAGCCATGATTGGCGGCCCAATCCACCGCATCAAAATCCACCGTCCCATCGCTGTAATGCATGACGATGTCAAAACCATTCGTTCCTGCTCTCCGAATCATCTCTCCGCCGGTCCAGGGAAGCCACTCCAACCCAGGCACGCTATCGCTGAAACCTTCGACAGTAGTGGGTCCACCTTTCCCCGCCACCCAACAATTTGTCCAGCCGATGGGAGCGCGATTTAGAAAAAGCCGGTAATTACCGGATTGATGCCAAAGGCCTTGCCATTCGGCCGAACTTCCCGGGCCGTAGCTGTCATTGATCACCGATTTCCGTTGCGCCAGCGCGCCGTTTGGCGCCAAGCCGATGATAAGAGCTACTAGCGTCATAGAAACTGGCCAACTTAACTGTAGTAACTGTGTGAACGAGTTTTTCGTCATCTTGAAGTATGAATTTTTCATAAACGGCTCACTTGTTTTTTGGATTCATGAGCGTTTAACCACAAAGCCCGCGTATCGGTCAACGCGCCTCGATTATCTCGCAGCGACATTTGTTATCTGCGAGCGACATTTGGTAAGTAGTGCAGTATTCGAGACGACAAACTGCGACGGTGTCATCTTGTTTTCCGCTTTGAATTGGCGGCAGAAATGCGAGGACTGCTTGTAGCCCAGTTCGATCGCAACACTTTTCACGGGTTGCCCGGCGAGAAGCAATTCCTGAGCGGCACGAAGCCGTTGTTTATCCAACCATTTTTTGGGGTGCTCTCCAAAGGCGCGCTGAAAATCCCGCTCGAGTTGCCGCAAGGAAATATTACAAATCTTTGCGAGTCCCCTCGCGTTGTAATGCGCCTCCCTGGCTGATTCCTCCCAGTTCCGCTGCGCCGCTGGCATTCTTGCCATAAGACACGTCGTCGGTGCATTGAGGTGCTGCGCTGGAGGCCGCGTTTCCTTCAGCGCAACACCGCAACGAAATTGAGTTGAACGACAGTTTCGAGATTGAGTTCGCCAGTGAACTCGTCTTTGTTGCCAAAGACCGCAGTGACTCTTCTCGAAACAGGTGGCACGGCCAAACCTCCTTCAGGCCTGCAAAAATACCGTCCCAACACTACTACGAGGGGACGCTGATTTTCTTTCAAAAAAATCAGGAAAAAAGTCGGCGATGAAGTCTTAAGTCGACAAGAGAACAAAATGAAAGGCAGTGCTGAGCGCAACTATGGAAAAGCCGTTGTCCTGATGAGCCTGCTTGGAAATACGTTCCTGGCCGTCAGACTATGATTTTTGCTTGTCGTCCGAATTTCGCTCTTCTGGTTTCTTTGAGCGTGGTTTGCGGCGGCACCCATTTTGCAGCAACAGCCGCCAGACCATGAAGAAGGCTTCCCAGAAAATATGACCGGACATTTTGGAATGTCCCAACAGTCGCTCGGTGAAAATAATGGGTGATTCCACGACCCGATAACCCTGCCGCCACAGCTTGTGGGTCATTTCAATCTGAAAACTGTATCCGTTTGACCGGATTGCATCGAGGTCCAGCGCCTTGAGCGCGCGGCGTCGAAAACATTTGTAGCCGCCGGTGGGGTCCGTGAACTCCATGCCGGTAATCCATTGCACATAGGTCGCCGCACCCTTGCTGAGCATCAACCGGCTCAAGGGCCAGTTGATGATGCGAATGCCATTGACGTAACGTGAACCCAACACCAGGTCCGCATTCCTGGCAGCTTCCAAAAACGCCGGGATATCGTCCGGGTTGTGGGAAAGGTCTCCATCCATCTCAAAGATAAATTCGTAGTTGTGCTCAAGAGCCCATTTGAACCCGGCGATGTAGGCGCGTCCCAAGCCGCTCTTCTCCGAGCGATGGAGCACATGGATTTCCGGATGCTTGGCGGCCAATTCGTCTGCCAGTTTACCCGTGCCGTCCGGTGAATTATCATCCACGACCAGCAAATCCACCTTGACCGGAAGTGACAAAAGGCGTTGCGCCACGCGGGGTAGATTCTCCCGTTCGTTATAAGTTGGCACCACAATCAGCGTGTCATTCATGCGCAGAGCCGCAGATGGATACGCGACGAATGAGCCGCAAACAAGCGGAGAATTTTGCCGTCACAGTGGTAAGAGTGGTGGAAATTGCAGGTGTTCCCTAGGCTTTGGAGGAAGTCCTGGTCTCGGCCCATCGGGCAAACAGCCACAACACATCCGCAAGCCGATTGAGATAAATAATTATTTCGCCATTGCTCGCTTCGCCCGCCTCCGACAATGCGCAGACACGCCGCTCGGCGCGCCGGCAGATGGTGCGCGCCATGTCCAGCGCCGCGGCAACAGGTGTGCCCCCGGGCGTCGCCCAACCTTTGAACGAGACATTTTGCGATTCGATTTCATGAACGAGCCCATCGAGCTTTTCGGTAAGTTGCGAGGTGACCAATGAGTATCCGTCCTTCTGGTAACGCGGCAAATCCTCGCGTGCCACCGCCAGTTCGCCCATGAGCGTTACGAGGTCTTTTTGGATTGAGAGCAGGTTTTTGGAAATGAACTCGTCCCCTGCCGAGGCACGGGCCACGCCGAGCGCCGCATTCAATTCATCCACGCTCCCGTAAGCTTCGACGCGCGGGTGGCATTTGGGCAATCGCCGGCCATACATGAGGGCCGTCGTGCCCTGGTCACCGGTTTTGGTGGCGATGCTCATTCGCGCGGATGCGATGCGAATATGACAATGATCAAGATTACGATTACGATTTAAGCTGACAACCCAATTCCCTTTTGCGTTCAAACGGGCCGTCCCCTACTCTGCCGCGCACCATGAACGCGAAGCTCATTTTCAAAACGGTCTTTATGATCGCGGTCCTCCTGCTGCTGGTCATCATGGGAATGAACAATCGCCAATCGGTTGATCTTTCCATGCCGCCGCTGCTCAAAGACAAGCAGTCGCAACCGGCCGCCATCATGTATTTTGGATTCTTCGCCATCGGCGTTCTCACGGGCACGATTCTGACGGCGGGCAAACGTGGAGGCGGATCGAAGGCAAAATCTGAATGAGAACAAATTAGAAAGCACCAAGCACCAACCTCCAAGCTCCAGAGAACATCCAAGCACAAATCACAAAAAGAACTCGATCCTAGATCATTTGAAGATTGAAGTTTGGATGTTCTCTGGAGCTTTGAATTTGGAACTTGGAGTTTTCCCCTTGCTACCTCTCCACCACTTTTTTATAAGCCTGAATCCCCTGCACAATCGCACGCGCCATTTCCCGACGATATGCTGCGTCAAAAATTTTCTTCCCTTCCGACGGGTGTGACAAGAAACCGCCTTCAATAAGAACGCTTGGCATTGTCGCATCGCGCAAGACCTGAAACCGTGCGCGCCTCACGCCGCGGTCCTCGACCGTGAGCCGGCCCACGAGCGATTTTTGGATTTGATATGCCAACAGCATATTCTTCGCATCATTGCGATTTCCGGGATAACGTCCACCGCCTCGAAAATCACCGCCCGCAGCTGTCGAACTCGCTCCTGGCGGCGTCAACGCATAGACCTCGGCTCCCTTTGCCTCATTGCGCGCATTTTCCGTGGCATTGAAATGCAGGCTGACGAAAAGGTCCGCGCCCTTGCGGGTTGCCACATCAGGCCGTTCTCCGAGTTCGAGGAACGTGTCGGTCGAACGCGTCAAAATCACCGTGAAACCGGCGGCCTTCAACTGGTCGCGCAGTTCCTGCGCCAGCAGCAAGACGTATTGCTTCTCCTGCCGATTGCCGACGTGATTTCCCGGGTCCTTGCCGCCATGGCCCGGGTCAAGGCAGATGGTTTTGACCTTGTCGCCGAAGGCATTCGGAGACGGAATCAGAATCGGCCGCAGGGTGGTATCCAAATCCTGTTGCGCGATAAAAACCTGTCCGCCGCGGGACATCGTGGGATATAAGAGCCAGCAATGAATTCCGTTAATCCACGCTTCGCGTGAATCCACTTCCACTTGAAATCGTGACGAGCGATTGGTGAACAGGAGGCTTTCGTCGCGCCTCAACCATTTCCCGTTGAACTGGTGAACGCGCGTCCACGAAAGTAATGGCACATAGTCAGTCCCATTCAGGCGCACCCGTTCCGTTCGCGCTGCCGCCGCGTTGAGTGAAAGGACGCTGCCGGCGCAAAGGAGTAAAACGAAACGCGCCAGAATGAATTTCATTCTGGCGCACTGTGCCCGCCGCCTGACGGCGGCTCAAGGCAAATGGCAAACCGATGTTTTGGCGGAGCTCAACGATGACCAGCCGCCGCGCCAACCATACCCAGAGCAAAGAGAGCCATCAGGCCGAGGATCGTCAATGCCGACAGCACCACACCAATAATCCCAAGAATTCGACCGGCGTTGGTCGTACCGCGGCCAGAGGGGTCCATTATGCCCGCATCCATGTCCTTGAGGTCTGCATTTCCCATTATCCAGGCCGGTATGGCCGTGAAGATGCCGCAGAACGTCAGGCCCAGGATGCCAAGCACGAGGATAAGTACGCCGCGATGTGGTTTCATTTTTTGGTTTGATGGTTTGGGTTAAAGATTGATTTCTTTTACGAAGGCCCTTTCAATCCCGCAAGCTTTATTCAGAACGAACATGAACCTGCACGAGTATCAAGCGAAACAATTGTTGGCCCAACATGGTGTCGTCATTCCGCCGGGTGAAGTCTGCGACAAACCGGAAGCGGCGCGCGCCGTGGCCGAGAAGCTCATTGCCAAGGGCAGCAACCTGATTGCGGTCAAATCGCAAATTCACGCCGGGGGCCGCGGCAAGGGCACTTTCACGAGCGGCTTCAAAGGGGGCGTGAAATTATGCAAGAGCGCGCAGGACGTTTTTGATTGCGCCAAAGCCATGCTCGGCAACGTTCTGGTCACAAAGCAAACCGGGCAGGCCGGACGACTGGTCAGCAAGCTACTCATCGCCGCCGCGCCCGAGATTAAGAAGGAACTCTATCTCGCCGTGCTGCTCGACCGCGCTACATCCTGGCCGGTCATCATGGCCAGCACCGAAGGCGGCGTGGACATCGAGGAGGTCGCCGAGAAAACGCCGGACAAAATCATAAAGGAACAAATTGATCCTGCGGTCGGCTTGCAACCCGAACAGGCGCGCAAAGTCGCGACCGCCCTCAACCTAAAAGGCGAGGTTTTTGACGGGGCGGTCAGGCTCATCACCGGGGTGTATAATACGTGGTGGGAAGCCGATGCGTCGCTTCTCGAAATCAACCCGCTATGCATCATCGTCGGGCCAGATGGCAAGGACACGATCGTGGCCTTGGACGCCAAAATGTCAGTGGACGACAACGCCTTATTTCGTCATGCGGATATCCAGGCGATGCGCGATTTGAACGAAGAAGCGCCGCTCGAAATCGAGGCCAGCAAGTTCAACCTGAACTACATCAAACTCGACGGTAGTATCGCCTGCCTCGTCAACGGCGCCGGCCTGGCCATGGCCACGATGGACATCATCCAGCATTTTGGGAGCAGCCCGGCGAACTTCCTCGACGTCGGTGGCGGCGCGAGCAAGGAACAGGTCACCGCCGCTTTCAAAATCATTCTGCAAGACCCGAATGTAAAAGGCATCCTGGTGAATATTTTCGGTGGCATCATGGATTGCAACGTTATCGCCACCGGCATCGTCGCTGCCGTCAGGGAAACTGGACTAAAGCTTCCTCTCGTCGTCCGGCTCGAAGGCAACAATGTTGTCGCCGGGAAGAAGACTCTGGCCGAATCCGGCCTCACGCTCATCACCGGCGATTCCATGGCTGACGCGGCACAGAAGGTCGTTAAGGCGATTGGAAAGTGAAACAAGGTTGATCGCTGATGTACCGAGGCGTCGAAGAAGTACCATTCCGTCGACAGGCTCGCGACCTGGAGCAATATCGTCGCCTCATCAAGTTACAGAAAGAGATGGTCACGCTCGCCCGGCAAAACGAAGAAGCCAAACGCGAATGCGATGACCTGCGTGAAGAATTGGAGATGGAATTTAAGCCTCGCGCTCGAGCGGGACAGTTTCGCTTAAAGGCAGGAAGGGTTTTGAAACGTCTGTCAAAACTCGCGGCGGATAAAAGCCGCACAATACCCGGTGACCTTTACGCCTCCGCGGCCAACAGCTTGAATCCCGTTCGGAATTATTTTGAAAGGATGAAGGTGCAGCGTGGTCGGCGCTTTTTCTCCAATGGAAGAAAGTATTTCCAATCTTCCGCGCAACGGGATTCAACCCCGCTTTGAATTCCAAAATGAGTTGAGTTTGGCCTGAACTCGGATTAAACACTTCGCGCTCGTTATGCTCAAAGTCACCGAAATTGCATTCACTTGCTATCCCGTCACCGACATGGCGCGGGCCCGCAAATTTTATGAAGGCATCCTCGGCTTGAAACCCACGATGCTCGTCGGCGAACCCGGCGGCATGCAATGGACTGAATACAATATTGGCCCCGGTACGCTTTCACTCGGCGCCGGCGCGCCGGATTGGCATCCACGCTCAGACGGTTGCAGCGTCGGGCTCGAAATGGAAGATTTCGATTCCGCCATCGCCGAACTCAAGTCCAAAGGCGTGAAATTCAAAATGGAAGCTTTTCCCACGCCCGTCTGTCGCATGGCATTCATTCTCGATCCTGATGGCAACACCATCTGCATCCACAAACGGCACGTAAAATAACTGGAATCAAAACAACTCTTCATGGCCATCCTCGTCAAACCCAACACCAAGGTTCTCGTTCAGGGCATCACCGGCAGCTTCGGTGCGCGGCACGCTCAGCTCTCGATTGATTACGGGTCGCAAATTGTCGCCGGCGTCACGCCAAAAAAAGGCGGGCAAACCTTCGAACATGGCGGCAAAAAAGTTCCGATCTTCAACACGGTGGCCGAGGCCGTAAAGCAAACCGGCGCCACGGCCAGCGCCATTTTTGTGCCGCCGGCCTTCGCCGCCGCCGCCATTCTTGAAGCCGTCAATGCTGGCCTTGAACTTGTTGTCGCCATCACGGAAGGCATCCCGGTCAACGACATGGTGAAGGCAAAACGCGCCATGCAAGGCAGCAAGACCCGTCTAATCGGTCCGAATTGCCCGGGCATCGTCACTCCGGGCGAAGGCAAGGATTCCCACGGCGGCTGCCGTATTGGCATTTCACCGGGCTACATTCACAAAAAAGGAAACATCGGGGTCGTCTCGCGCAGCGGCACCTTGACGTATGAAGCCGTCTGGCAACTCACGTGCCGTGGCGTCGGTCAAAGCACCTGCGTCGGCATCGGTGGTGATCCGGTGAACGGCACCTCGCATCTGGATGTCATCAAACTGTTCAACGAAGATCCGGAGACGACCGGTATCATCATGATTGGCGAGATCGGCGGCAGCGCCGAAGAGGAAGCTGCCGAGTGGATAAAGAAGAATTGCAAAAAGCCGGTGGCCGGATTTATCGCGGGTGCAACAGCACCGCCTGGACGCCGCATGGGCCACGCCGGGGCAATCATCAGTGGTGGCAAGGGAACCGCGGCGGCGAAAATCGCCGCCTTCAAGGACGCCGGCATCGGCATTGCCGTTACTCCCAGTGAAATGGCCGACACCCTGTTGAAAATGATGTGAGGGCCGGTGCGCGGGCAAGGTAGTGTTTCATGGCCCTGATTGATTTTCTTCTGAACGTAGCAGGCCTGCTGCTGTGGTGTAGCTGGCGCGCCGCACGGTTCGACCCGGTTGCCACCGCGACACCTTCAACCCTTGCGGGTACGCTCCGCCGCGCTGGGCGGGCACATCCCCGACGCTGGCGTTTTTTGGTGGCGCTCGCCGGCCTTATCGTGCTCCGCGCGGTGGCCTACCGGCAAATTGGTCCCGCGATCCACTGGACAGGGACCCTCGAATTGAGTGCCATTTCCATTTCCTTTCGCAGCGATGATTTCTGGAAAATCCTGCTGTACTCCGCTCTTAGTTTCGGCATGGCTCTCGTGACGATGCTGCTGTGGTTGCTCGTGGTTTCGCTAATTCAGCCAGCGACCGCAGAAACGGAAACTCTGCGTCGCTTCGTGCGATTGCACCTGGGCCCCGTGGATCGCCTGCCCCGAAGCATCAAGGCTGTGCTGCCGGTGGTTGCGGTGACCTGTCTCTGGTGGTTGTTGAGCTGGCCGCTGGCACACTGGGCCATCGTGCCTCGTCCAGCCTCGGCGCTTCAACGGTTTGAACAAGCGTTGATCATCGGCACCGGGAGTTACCTGCTGTGGAAATATTTTATTGTCGGCGTGCTCGTCCTCTACTTGGTCAACAGTTACGTATTCTTTGGAAACCACCCGATCTGGACATTTGTGAATGCGGTCGCGCGCCAGTTGTTGCGACCGTTCCAGTGGCTTCCGTTGCGAGTGGGCAGGGTGGATTTTGCGCCGATCCTTGCCGCCGTGCTGGTCCTCCTGGCCGCCCGCCTGCTGGAAAGCGGCCTCTTGTGGCTCTATCTAAAATTGCCCGCGTGAATTACGGCGCAAGCTTCTTTGGAAACTTCACAATGATTGTCGTGCCCGCGTCCTTCTGACTTTGAATCGTAAGCGTCCCACCGTGAATCTCCGTGAGTCGCCGCGCAATGGTAAGACCGAGGCCGAGCCCCTGTTGCTCGCTCGTTTCCCGGTCGAACTGCATGTAGGCGCCCACCCGCGAAATTTGTTCGGTCGAAAAACCACGCCCCCGGTCACCGACTGATAGCGTGACGGAATCAGGGCTGGCGGACACTTCGACCACGACGATTGTTCCCGCCTTGGAAAACTTGAATGCATTCTGGGTCAACTCGCTCACCACCTTGCCCAGATACTCTTCCGACATTGGGAAACGCACGTCGGAAAGTTTCAATTGCAGGTCCGCGCCGCGGCCCACTTCATCAGCTTGCCGGCGGGCGTGCTCGGCGATCAACTTTTCAGGGTGTTCGGCGTGTTTCCGACGCAAGGCCTGCATTTTCTGCGGGTCACTGCCGACCATTTCCAATTGTGCGTAGATCAGAAAATTCTCAATGAGCCGTTCGAGCCGCTTGCCCGATTCGCAGATGACCTGGCCCATTTCGGCAATTTCGGCCGGCGGCAGTGAGGCGGCATCAGTCCGGAGCATTTCGCCGAAGGCGAGGATGCCGTTGAGCGGCGTGCGCAATTCATGAGGCAGCGCCAAGCTGATGGCATCGCGCAAGTCCGCCAGGCGACGCTCCGCCTGGGCCTTGACGGTTTGTGCTTTTTTGATCCGCGCATCAACGGCCGCATAAAGACCATCGAGCGTGAAAGGCTTGGGCAAATAGTCGTCCGCACCCAGTTCCATCCCGTGCCGCATTCCCGCATTGTCTGCCAGGCCGGTCATGAGAATGAACGGAATGGCCGCCGTAGCCGGATCATTGCGAAGGGATGACAGCGTGAGATAGCCGTCCACCCGTTCCATGTTGACGTCACACAGAATGAGGTCCGGTAGTTCCTTACGGGCCTTCTCGATGCCTACGGTGCCATTCTCGGCTTCAATGACCTCGTAGCCGCGCTGCCGCAAAGCCATTTGCACCATTTCGCGCAGCCACTCTTCGTCATCTATGACCAAAATTCTTTTCATTGAGGACAACGACAGTTACCCAGATTTTGTCAACGCGGTCAATGTGACCCGCTTACAGCAACTTGCAGACCCATTCCTACTTCCGCTTGTGCAACGGCACGTAATGGTTCAAGGCTGGGCCAACGTAAATCTGGCGCGGCCGGTAAATCCGGCCCTTGGGGTCTTCAAGGATTTCCTTGTAGTTGGCAATCCAGCCGGGCATGCGGCCAATGGCAAAAATCACCGTGAACATTTCCACCGGAATCCCGATCGCCCGCATGATGATGCCGCTGTAAAAATCCACGTTGGGATACAACCGGCGTTCCGTGAAATACGGATCCTTGAGCGCCGCCTCCTCCAGTTTTTTGGCAATGTCCAACAAAGGATCACTAATATGCAACACACTCAGGAGACTGTCGCATGCCTGTTTGATGATTTTCGCGCGCGGATCATAATTCTTGTAAACTCGATGACCAAAACCCATGAGCCGGTGGCCACTCGACTTGTCCTTCGCCGCGGTGATAAACTTGGAACCGTCGTCCCCGGATCGATGAATCTCTTCGAGCATTTCCACCACAGCTTGATTTGCTCCGCCATGCAGTGGTCCCCATAAGGCACATACGCCCGCCGATGCGCAGGCAAACAGATTTGCCTGGCTGGACGCCACCATTCGCACTGTAGCCGTCGAACAATTCTGTTCGTGGTCCGCGTGCAACAGGAAAATGAGATCCAGGGCCCGCACTACTTCCGGCTTTAGCTCGTAATCCTCGTAGGGATCCGAGAACAGCATGTGCAGGAAATTGGCGGTATATTTGTATGCCGCCTTGGGATAAATGATTGGCCGGCCCGTGGACTTGCGATACGAAAAAGCCGCAATCGTGCGCACCTGCGAAATCAATCGTGCAGCATGCACATCGAAGAGACTGGCAGTACCGCCCTTCATCAGGCTTGCATCGAAGCAACCGCTGGCGTTGATCATCGCCGAAAGAATCGCCATCGGGTGCGAGGTCGAGGGGAATCCCTCGAATTGATACTTCATGTCCTCGTGCAGATTTTGATACGCGGTTAGCATGTCCGAGAACCGCTTCAACTCGGGCTGCGTAGGCAGGTGCCCGTAAATAATCAGAAAGGCGGTTTCGACGAACGTGGACTTTTCGGCTAATTCCTCGATGGGGATTCCGCGATAGCGCAGGACTCCTTTTTCACCATCGATGAAAGTGACTTTGCTAAGGCAGGACCCTGTATTCGCATAACCGTCGTCCAAGGTGATGCAGGAGGTGTGATTGCGCAGGCTGGAAATGTCTACTCCCTTCTCGCCCTCTGTGCCTTCGACGATGGGGAGAGTAAATGCCTTTCCATCCAACTCCAATTTGGCCTCTTTGTTCATGTGCAGTACTCGTTCAACTTCCATGCAGTCTGCAAGGAAGAGATTTTTTTGGCAAGGGAGGAATAAAATCCTTGCGTCGAATTGGAGAATGCAACGGCCGGAACGTTTGCGAAACCAATGTCGCAGTGACGGAATTCAAATGATCAACCGAACTTCCGCTCGAGCCGCCAGGCGTCATACGTCCGCCGTTGCGTGGGAGTCATGACTGCAAAATCGGGCGAACCGTCGCCGCGCGTCGGCCAATCAACCCCTTTCGCTTCAACTTTCATCAGTCCCGATTCCCGTCGCTCGGCCAGCGGATTGCTCTGCAAGGTCACCATCGAGCGTTGCCTTGCGCTGCCGTCATAACTCATCGTTTGGTCGGTGAACATCAAGTCCGCATCCAGCGCGCGTTGCGGTTTGATGCCTTTGCCTTGCAACACACCATGGTAAGCCCGCACCGCTTCCTCCGGAGAAAGTTTTCCGTCCGTGATGAGCCGCAACATCTCTATAAAGGCAAGTTGATGTTCGGCATTATTTATCTTGCGGCCAAACAGCGCGACGCGCGCACCATATTTCTGCGCCTCATGAATCAGTTTGAACGCATCGTAAGTCGTACCCGCGCTGCCGCCGAGTATTCCGACCACCAAATTGGGATCGTATTGAGCCAGTTCCTCCATCGCCCTCGGCCCGTGGTAGACAATCTTTAGAAAAATCGGCCGGCCTGATTCCGGCACGCCTGCAAGGGTGCGCAAGATACTGTCGTTGATGTACTCGCCCAGTTTTTCCGGCGCGATACCACTACTCACATTGGGATCGAACACTTCCAGAAAGTGCCGGAAGTTTTTGCGTTCCGCCTCCTCGCGAAATTCTTTGTACCAAAGGAGCGCCTCGCGGTCCTGTTCCAGATCGTTAACGTAAGTAATGGAATAAAGCCCAAGGTTTGCACCCAGGAAATCACTGCCATCGCGTTCACACTCCGCCTGTCCGCATTGTATCTGGTCGATACTCGCCGACCGAAACGGCTGTGATGATTCACCCATGTAACATCCATGCCGCACCGCCCAGACATCCGTCGTGTCATTCGCTCGAGCTGCTGGAGTGACATGCGAATTCTGGAACAGCCCTTCTTTGATCGTGAGTTGCTCGTTCACATAAGCGGACATGAGCATGATGTCCACGAGGCCTTGATGCGTCACTTCGCGAATGATATCGAGAAATTCCGGCAGGTTCCGAAAGCCAAATTCGTCGCGTGACCAGACCTCCGGAGAAAACTGTGCCGGACGCGAACCATTTCTTGCCAGGTAGCTGCGCGGCCCGGGCGCGCGCACCCCAAACGCCATGTCCGCATCTTTCGCATCCGCTATGATGAATGCCCGTGACGAACGATTCGCTTTTATCTCCGCAAGCTTGGCGTCGAGCGATTTCAACATTGTGCCCTACTTCATCTGCGCCAGAATCTGTTCCGTGATTGCCTGCACTACCTTTTCCGCGTCCGAATCGTAGCCTGCCACAGCCGTTTCCTTGGCGGGCACGGCGCAGGAGACGCCGGGACGCCAGTCGCCATTATCGCAAAGTTCGCACTCTTTCAAACCGTGACGCGGGTCGGGGATACCTAGGCTCTGTTTGATTCGAAGCAAATCCTGGAGCTGCGGTGCCGTCATTGTTTTCGGCGGCACACCCAATTGCGCGGTCACGAGAATCGTGCGGCAATAAGCTTCCAGGATTTCCATCTTGAAATAGGCATCTTCAACATTGTTATGGCTCCACGAAACCACGCCGTGGTTCGCCATCAAAATCGTGTTATGCTTGTCCACCAGGTCGGCGACCAGTTGCCCCATCTCGGGTGTGCCCGGCGTGCGATATGGCGCGACCGCCACGCTGGCAAAAACTTCATACTCCGGAATCATGCATGTCGGCGGCACAAGACCCGCCACCGCAAAGCCGGTGCTGTACGGTGGATGGCAATGACACGTTGCCACCGCTTTGGGCTGCCGTTTCATGATTTGCAAGTGCATCAGGATTTCGCTGGTGCGCTTCTTCGCTCCACACAGCTGATTGCCTTCAAAATCCACGAGACACATGTCTTCGGGCTTCATGAAACCCTTGCTCACAAGTGTGGGTGTACACAACGCTATGTCTTCACCGACCCGAATGGCAATGTTGCCGCCGTTGCCGTCCACATATGCCCGCCCCCACAAACGGCGGCCGATGTCGCAAAGCTGTTCCTTTAGATTGTGGCAATAGGGCGAATTGAATAGCGCTTCGAGTTCCGCCTTCGAACTCTTTGAATTAAGCGCCTTGCCCGGAGGTGCCACGCGGGCGGAATTCCCCGCGGTGGCTTTGGCTACTGACCCGTTTGCGGCGGCGCCATTCATTTCCGCATCGTGCAGAAATTCCCGCGCTGAAGGCGTAAGGATGGCGTCGGGAGGCAGGCTGCTCAGGCTTTGCCCGTTGCGAACCATTTGTTCCAGGTCTTTTAGGCTAATGACATTCTTCATTTCAAAGGCGAATAAAACATTTCGTCCACCAACGCGGCGTTAATGGCATCAATCGGTGTCGGCTGTTCAAAGGGTTGCGCGGCCTCGCGACCTTCCACGTAACCAATAATCTGTTTCACCCCACCACCAATGGCATCATAAACCACCAGGCTCGGGTCCTTGCCGAACGTTACTTCGGCGTCCAATCCACGTTCGAACTGCTCGCGCGCAAACGGACTGACGATGAGAAATCGTCCACCCTGCAGCGCTGGAACGCTGCGGCTTAACGTGACACGCCCGACTACGGTACCGATTTTCACACTCTTACCCCCGGTTCATGTTCATCCACGATTCCCACCACCAACCAGCGCACTGGACTTTTCTGATCACCGACTGCGTTTCGCGCCGCCGCGCCGTCCGATGAAATGACCACTTCCTGGTGCATTCCCGCGCCATGCGAATCAATCGCGATCTGCGGCGAACCTTCCGCCTTTCCATCTGCGCCGATGGGCTGACAGATAACGAGACGCCAGCCATCGAGACTCGGATGCTTTCGAGTCGCCACGATATTTCCTTCAACACGCGCGAGAAGCATGGCCCTAGAATATCCTAAGTTTGTCCACCATCACGCAGCGGCGCACGCGCGTGAACGTACGCGGATTGCAAATCCCCTCGCCCGTTGTGGTCGCAATCGAGAAATTGGAATAGCCTTCGCCTCCGGCGCCCAGGCCGGCGAGGCATGAACCGTTTTTGATGAACAACGTCGTTTCCAATTCACGCGCCATCGCCGTCATGTTTGACACGTCGTGCGAGTGAATGATGGCCGAATGTTTGTAGCCGTGTTCGGCCCTTTTCGAGGCGGCCACGCCTTCTTCGACACTCTTGACGCGAACAATCGGCAGGAACGGCATCATCTGTTCTTCTTCCACGAACAGATGGTCAGCCTTCGTCTCACCAATCAGGAGCTGTGTGCCGCGCGGAATTGTCGCACCCGCCGCCTTCGCCAGGACCTCGGGGTCTTTGCCAACCAAATCGCGATTCACCACCGGATGCGGACAACCCGCGCCTTGTCCGGGAGGAAAAACAAAGGCCGCTTTGGCGAGCGCTTCAATCTGTCCGCTGTTCAAGCGATATGCACCGTTCTTCTCCAGTGCTGCCATGAATTTGTCGAAGAAAGGTTCGAGCACGAAGACTTCCTTCTCGCCGATGCAAAGGAGATTATTGTCGTAAGCCGCCCCGAACACCACGCATTTGGCCGCATTGTCCAGGCAACTGGTACCGTCCACAAGGACTGGCGGATTACCCGGCCCGGCGCAAACGGCGCGCTTGCCGCTGGCCATGGCTGCCTTCACCACTCCCGGTCCGCCCGTCACGCACAGCAGCTTCACATATTCGTTTTTGGCAATGGCGTTGAATGACTCAAGCGTGGGCGGCTCGACGATGCACGCCAGATTCTCGATTCCCAACTCGCGATGAATGGCTTGATTGAAAACTCGCGTGGCGGCTACCGCGCATTTGTAGGCTCCCGGATGTGAGTTAAAAACCGCCGCATTCCCAGCGGCGGCCATGCTGATGATGTTGCACGCCATCGTGGGTATCGAATGTGTGCTCGGCGTGACCGCCCCGATGACTCCAAACGGCGCATATTCCTCCAACGTGATGCCGTGGTCGCCGCTTAGACCGTACGGGTTCAAAAACTCCGTGCCGGGAATTCCTCGCTGCCCCTTCAACTTTTCAATCTTGTGGTCGAGCCTCCCAATCTTCGTCTCATCCAACTCGAGCTTGCCCCATTCCTCCGCCTTCGTGTCGCAAAGGTCTTTGACGATTTTGATGACTTTGTTCCGCCCGGCGACGCCTTTTTCAGATAATTGTAAAAACGCTCCGTGCGCGGCTTCACAAGCTTCGTCGGCGCTTTGGAAGACGCCAAATTTTCCACGCAACGCGGCGGCGCTCGCATGCGTCTTACCACCGCAACCGCAAGCGGCTGTCGGAGCCGAAACTGGCGCGGCAGGCCTGGTGGTCGTCGTGCTGGTGGGACCACCCAGTCGCCCCAACACCTCTGCAACGACATCGCGAATTAGAGTTTCGTTGACTGCACTCATAAATCAGTTTGATTAAGCAATTGCCGACCGCGTGCGTGAGAACCAGAGCAACGCAATCACAATGATGTTAAGCACCGTACCCACCGGCAGATACCACAAGCCTGCGATGGCTGCCGCGAGCAAGGCGGTATTTGCCCACGCAATTTTTAGTAGAAAACAAGCCAGTATCGCGAGCGTCGTGGCACCCAGGACGACGTGTATTCCCTTCATCAAGTTCGAGCGCGGTTCGATGCCGATGGCCTGAACCAACTTCGACCACGCGCCAAGTTGGCCGGCGTGCGGACCGGATTTCGGCGTCACATAATCACCCACGACAAACGCGCGCACGCCATCAAAAGTCATGAAGCCGGCGCTCACACACACCAGTCCGGCGATGATGTAATTTTCCCAACGCATCAGCTTCTTGCGTTAAAGATCTCTTTTCCCAACACATCCACGCTGTCTACGATGCCGATAATGACTGCGTCCACGGGTGCATCTTTCATGTTCGGCGCAAGGCGGGCGCTGCTACCTTGCGTGAATAGGACCATTTCATCAATGCCGGCGCCCACGCTGTCCACCGCAACGATCGTATTGGCGCCGGGACGAAACTTCGTTGGGTCCTTCTCATCCACAAGTTGCGGACGAAGCAACAGCAGCTTGCGTCCGTTCATGGACGGATCCTTCTTCGTCGCAACAACCGAGCCTTCAACTTTGGCGAGGAACATAACAGTCCGTGGTTAGTAGTCAGTAGTCAGTAGAAAACCAGCAGTCGTAGTTAAGTTTATGCTACGGACTACTGACTACTAACTACGGACTCTTATCACTTCTTCTTCGGCAAAACGGCTTCCACATCCGCGTGCGGACGCGCGATGACATGCACGCTGACCAATTCGCCTTTGATGGCTTTGATGGCCTGCGCGCCGGCGTCAGTTGCGGCCTTGACGGCGGCCACGTCGCCGACCACACACGCGGTGACCAGGGCGTTGCCGACCTGCGTCATTGGGCCGACGAGTTCCACGTTTGCGGCCTTGAGCATCGCGTCCGTTCCCTCGACGAGGGCGACCAGTCCGCGGGTTTCAATAAGTCCAATTGCTTGAGGCATAGTTTGTTTTCGTTTGATGGTTGATTGTCAAAATTTCAATTACGGGAAAATTCCAATAACCGTTTCGTTTCACGCGCCACGACGAGTTCTTCGTTGGTCGGGATCACCAGGATTTTAACACGTGAGTTCGGCGTGTTAATGACCCCTTCCGTGGCGCGCGTGGTTGCATTCTTGTCGGCGTCAAGCTTGATGCCCAATTCTTCCAAGTCCGCGCAGATTGCCTGACGCAATTCTATCCGGTTTTCGCCTATTCCAGCGGTGAATACGATGGCGTCCGCGCCGCCCATTTCAAAAAAATAACTGCCAATCCAATGACGCGCGTTCGCAACGAAAACATCGAGCGCCAGCCGGGCCTTCGCATTCCCCTGCTCCGCTGCCGTTGAAACATCGCGGATGTCATTCGATATGCCGCTCAAGCCCTTCAAGCCGGATTCCCTGGTAAGTTGCCGCTGCGCTTCCTCAATCGTGACCCCGAGCGTTTTGACAGCATACGGCAGCGCCTCGGCATCGAGATCGCCCACGCGATTGTTCTGCGGCAGACCGGATTGCGGACTCATCCCCATGCTCGTTCCAATCGCGACTCCGTTACGGATGCCGGTGATGCTTGAACTGCCACCGAGATGACACGAGATGACGCGCAGGTTCGGACTCTTTGCGGGCGTCTTTACGCCGTCCACATAAAGCCGGCGCGCGCGCTCAGCAACATCGGCACGACCCAACAATTCCGCCGAGCGCTCAGCAATAAATTTGTGACTGGCACCGTGAAAGCCCCAACGCCGAACTCCAATGTCATGCCACGTCTCCGGCACCGCGTAACGCATCATTGCTTCCGGTGCAAATTGGTAAAATGCAGTCTCAAACAATCCCACTAAAGGCACGCCTGTCATGCGCTTCCCAAATAATCGAATGCCTGTGATGTATGGCGGGTTATGCGCTGGCGCCAGGCCATTGAAAGCCTCCATCGCACCAAGCACTCGCTCGTCGAGACGCACGCAACCCGTGACTCCCTTTGCAATGACCGTCTTAAATCCAACCGCCGCAAGCTCGCTTTCTTCTGCAATGTGACCAGCCTCCTTGATTTGCGCCAGGCAATCCTCAATCGCCTTGGGATAATCCGCCACGCGCTCAAAGCCGCCTTTATGCAACAGGTGCTCGGAGTTGTTCGAAAAGTCGAACAACCGCCACTTGAGCGAAGTCGAGCCAATATTCGCGACGAGTATCTTCATGGGTCTTAATCTTGATCTTCTTAATCTTAATCTGCGTAGAGAATAAGATTAAGATTGGGATTAAGAGTAAGATGCTATTGCAACCACTTGCCCAATCCCGCTAACCCTTCATGCGGGCGCGGAATCACCTGCACGCTGACCACTGAACCGACCTGTGCCGCCGCTGCTGCGCCGGCATCGGTTGCAGCTTTTACTGCCGCCACATCGCCGCGGAGAAATGTCGTCACGTAACCGCTACCGACTTTTTCCCAGCCGTTGAACGTGACGTTCGCCGCCTTCAGCGCAGCGTCCGTGGCTTCGAGCATCGCGCAAAGCCCTTTGCATTCGATCATTCCGATTGCTTGTTGTGACATAATCAGTTGAGAGTTAATGGTTGGAGTTGAGCGCTATTTCGTCGCCGAGTTTGCGACAAAGGCCTTGATTAAATCCTCGTGCGGACGCGCGATGATGTGCGAACTGACGAGTTCGCCAACCTTGGCCGCCGCCTTCGAACCGGCGTCCACAGCAGCTTTCACGCTGCCGACATCGCCCTGGGCGAGCACCGTGATGAGGCCGCCGCCGATGGGGATGGTTTTGAGCAACTTGACGTTAGCCGCCTTGACCATGGCGTCGCTGGCTTCAACGCTGCCAACGTAGCCCTTGGTTTCGATCATTCCTAATGCTTCACTCATATTTCGTTTTTGGTTTTTGGTTGAGAGTTATGGAAATTATTTCAAAAGTTCAACGGGCGTGTCCGGCTGCAGGTTGCACGCATTCCCCTCGTCCGTATCAATGTGGACTTCCAGTTTGAAACTCTTGTCCACGCGGCAAAGCATTCTGTCGAGCACGATGCCGCAGTCGCCGCCGATTTTGAGCTTCATATTGTCGCCGGGCTTCACGCCGTAAAATTCCGCATCGGTCGGATGCATGTGCACGTGACGCAATGCGCGAATCACGCCGTCGGGCATTTCAAAAAATCCATTCGGCCCCATTAGCATTGCCCCCGGCGTGCCTTTAATATTCCCCGAGGCCCTCAATGGAATTTCAAAGCCCAGCGCGATGGCATCAGTGTAGGCAAGTTCCACTTGGTTCAAGCTTCGGCATGGCCCCAGGATGCGAAGATTGGAAATGACGCGACTGCGCGGGCCAATGAGAGTGACAGTTTCTTTCGCTGCAAACTGCCCATCCTGATAAAGCCATTTGTGCACTCCAAGTTGATGGCCTTTGCCAAACAGGGCCTCCACAGCTTCGGGTGTCAGGTGGCAGTGACGTGCACTCACGTTTACCACCAGTGGATTGGGAGCTGTCGCAGTGCGGGGCAACGCCTTCCCCAAACGGGAATACACTGCTTGCCGAACCATATGCTCAATTACCGCCCGGTGGGGCGCTGGCGCTTCCGTTGCCATATCGAGCCTGATTTTCACTCAAAATCAATCATAGTCAACATTATTCTTGCAAAATCTATCAGTATCTATCAAATTACTGCACAGATGACGGCAGAAGAGCGCAAGCACCGTATTGAGGCCTACTTACAGCAGGAGGAGTTTGCAGCGCTGGAGGACCTAGCAAGGCACGTTGGTTCGTCCATTTCGACTGTTCGTCGTGATGTAACAGTCCTCGAAGCGGCCGGGAATTTGAAGCGCACGCACGGCGGAGCGCGCATCGTTGCGCCAAAATCTGATGAGTTCGCGTTCTACTCTCGCAACACACATCAGTTCGAAGAGAAGAACGCCATCGGGCGAGCGTGCGCGGAACTAATACAACCCAGTCAAAGCGTCATTATTGACGCGGGCACAACTGCTTATCACGTCGCGCGCCATCTGGAGGGCAAAGCGCCGCAGATTGTCACCAACTCCCTTCCCGTTGCGAATCTCTATTCGTCAGCCGGTCGTGTGGAATTGCTTCTAAGCGGTGGCTTGATTTATCCAAGGCTTGGCGTGCTGGTTGGTCCGCTCGCCGTCGAGGCCTTTTCAAAAATCCACGCCGACGTCGCGGTCATGAGCGCCGGAGGGATTACACTGGACGGGCTCACAAATTCCCACAGCCTTCTGATCGATATCCAACTAGCAATGATTCGTGCCGCGCACAAGGTCGTCTTCTGTCTGGACCATACCAAGTTTGGTCGCCGCTCGGTTTCACCACTTTGTGACCTATCCAAAGTGCACACGCTGGTCACCGACAGCAGCGCGCCCGAAGACTTGGTTGAACAATTCCGGGCACGAGGAATTGAGGTGGTCATCGCGCCTAGGCCTTAAGTCTCATTCGAAGACGGTCTCAAGGCATCACCCGAATGGGTGAGGAGTATCGCCACGTTTTTTGATTTTCAAAGAGCATTCCCGTGGCGCAAACTCGCCCCTATATGAACAAGCCCACGCTTCCGGACAACGACTCCCCTGCTCTTTCCCGTCGCTCCTTTCTGAAACGCTCGTCGTTGGTCGCAGCCACAGCGACTGCCGCCGGCAACTTTCCTTTTGTGCTGACCAGCCAAGCGGCACCTGATGACCCAATTCGCATCGGCGTGATCGGCTGCGGCGGACGTGGCAGCGGCGCAGTGCTTGACGCGCTCGGCGCCGAAACGAATGTCGTTTATCCCAAGTCCGGCTATCACACCGAAGACATCAAGGCTGGCACGAAGCTCACCCAAAAGAATCTTTCCGTGGTCGCGCTGGCGGACGTTTTCCCCGACCGCATCGAGAGTTGCCGGACCAACCTCGGCAAACTCGGCGTAAATATTCCATTGGAGAACTGCTTCACCGGGTTCGACGCCTACAAGAAGCTGCTGGCCATTCCCGAAATCAATTACGTCATCCTTGCCACCCCGCCACATTTCCGCCCCATGCACGTGAAGGCGGCGATCGAAGCAGGCAAAAACGCCTTCATCGAAAAGCCGTGTGCCGTGGACGCGCCCGGCGTGCGCATGGTTATGGAGGCTGGCAAACTCGCGAAGGAAAAAGGCCTGGGCATCGTCGCCGGCACGCAACGGCGCCACCTGAAGAGTTACAATGAAACCATCAAGCGCATCCAGGACGGCGCTCTTGGCGAACTCATCTATGGGGCGTGCTATTGGAATGGTGGCGTGGTTTGGACCATCGATCGCAAGCCCGAGATGACCGACATGGAGTGGCAATTGCGCGATTGGGGCTACTTCACCTGGTTGAGCGGCGACCACATCGTCGAGCAACATCTCCACAACATCGACATCATGCGCTGGGTCCTGGGTCAGACGCCAATAAAGGCCATGGCGCTCGGTGGCCGGCAGGCGCGGCCCAATCACCCGAACTTCGGGCACATCTACGACCATTTCGCCGTCGAATTCGAATATGCGAACGGCATGAAGATGTTCAGCCAGAGCCGGCAAATGGACAAAGTGGATAGTCGCGTCGGGGAGTTCGTCGCGGGCACAAAAGGCACGAGCGATTGCAAAACCTATCTTCGGTACACCGCCGGAGGCAACTGGCGTTTTCGCGACCCGGATCCCAACCCCTATCAGCAGGAGCACCAGGACTTCATCGAAAGCATTCGCGCGGGAAAACCACTGAACGAAGCGCAAAACGTCGCCGAGTCCACGTTGATGGCCATCATGGGCCGCGAATCCGCTTACAGCGGACAAATCGTGGAATGGGATGCGATCCTCAACTCGAACAAGCGACTCGGCCCCGAGAAGTACGAGTTCGGCCCGCTGCCTTTCCCGGAAGTCGCCATTCCCGGTGTCTATCAGGTGTAGGCGAGGAGCTTCGTCAATTCGTTCATCACGCGCTCAACGCTGATGCTTCGGATGCCACCGGCCTCGCGGACAATGGTCAGGCGCGTGCCCTGAGGACGCCAGATTTCCTCAACCGAATCCGCCCATAACACCAGCACCGGCAACCCTACCGCTGCCGCCAGATGCGTGATGCCAGAATCATGCCCCACAAATCCCACGCATGATTGCAGGCGCGCCGCCAGCTCCGGTAGCGCAAGGCTTCGCATCACTTCGCAACGTGCCTTTGGCAGAAGCTTCGCCAATTTCTCCAGACGCTCTCCTTCTGCTTCGCCGCCAACGAGCAGGAAATTGAACTGCGTGGTCTCCACCAGTCGCTTTAGCAATTCCTCCCACTTCGCCTCCGGCCAGTTTTTTCGCTCGCTGCCGCTACCGGGATGAAGCGCGAGTTGATTCGACGCGGGACGTCGCGGTTCGATGCTCAGCCGCGGCACGTCATCGGCGCCGAAAATGGCCAGCGCTTCGAGCGGCTTTAGATACAGTTCGGTCGCGTGGATTTTCTTGCTTTCATCAGGCCGATGCGGCCCAACGAGAAACTGGCCATGCAGGCATTTCCCCACGTTCGTTTTGAAAATCTCGTCCGGGTCATAGAGATACGAGATGACGATATCAAAGTCGGAAAAGTAATCGCTGAGGTTCTCCGGCAATTCTCCGTTGCGCGCAAAGAAGCTTGCCAGTCCGCGTGCCTCGATGGGTTGCACGCGGTCCACCAGACCACCGGCGAGCGCCAGTTGGACTATGTGCGGATATCCAAGAATCTCCAGATGCGCATTGGGAAATTGCTGCCGCAACGCCGCCATGACGGGCAGCGTCAGAATGAAATCACCGATGGCGCCGCCGCGGATGACGAGGATTCTTCCCTGCTTCACATCGCCCGAAATGCGGTAAGGCCGAGCACCAGAACTCCCAACGCAAACGCCAGACGCAGCGTGCTGCCCACCTTCACGCGCTGCTCTGTGGCGGTGGCCCAGTTCAAAATATCGCGCAATCGCCACGGCGCCACCGTGAACCACATCCCGGCCAGCGCCAGCGCATAAGCCCAGGTTTGGATCACCAGCACCCACGGCGATTCGCCCAGGTGCGGCCGGCCGGTATCCACCATCAACTTGGCCAGCAACATGAGCACCACCGCCAGGCCGCGCACCGCGAGGAAGTCCTTTACATAGACGCACGTGCCGATGCCAATCGCCGCGAACACCACCATCATGTGCGGCTTGAAGCGCGCAAAATCCGCAATCGGTTCGATCTTCACCAGGTAAAGAAACCACAGCGTCGCCAGCGCCATCAGGAAGTAACCCACCGTGAGATTGCGGGGAAATCGGCGCACCGACTCGGCAAACGCCGTCGGTTTGGCCAGGCCATAAATCTGCGGGGCGGCCACGCCCAGACCGAGCAAAATGGAAAGCAACGAGAGCTTCATCTTGGCGAATTCAACCACGAATCAATGTCAAAGAACAGTAAGAAATCAGGCCGTTCATCGAAGCTCCAACCTCCAAGCTCCAAGCTCCAGAGAACATCCAGGCTTCAAACACCAACATCGGAGCCATTGCATAATCGTAGCCGTTTTGAAGTTTGGTTCTTGGAATTTCTCTGGAGGTTGGTGCTTGGCGCTTGGCGCTTTTTCACTCCCCTCCTCCATAATATTTGTCCACCTTCGCCTCCACATCGCGATAGCTGCTGTCCACTTTGTAAATCGCCTTGAATTGCTCGATGGCCTCCGCCTTTTTTTCCATGCTCTCAAACACCGACCCAAGATTGTAAAGCAGCTCCTTCTTTTCGTCGTCGAACACCAGCTTTTCCTTGATCGCATCCTCAAGCGTGCTGGCCGCGAGGTCGTAGATTTTTCGTTTGGCAAAACATTGCGCGAGATAATTCAACGCGGCGATGCGCTTGTTGGGATTGCTCTGCGCCTTCTGAAATTCCTTCTGGGCCTCACTGATCTTGCCTGAATGAAAATACAACACGCCCATCTCGAAACGAATCGCCAGGTCCGTCGGGAATTTCTCGACGCGCCTCTGGCATTCCGCCACCTGGTACGTGAGCTTCTCCGCGTTGATCTGCGCCACCCGGTCGGCATAGTCGGGCGCGAGTTTGTCCAATTGCTCAATCTCGTAGTCGAACTTTTTGACCTTCGTCGCCGCGATGGCGGAATCCAGCGACGGATCATTTCCCATTTCGGAACTCTTGACCTGGTCGAAGTATTTCAGCGCCACGTCGAATTGCTTCTTCTGCGCATAAAGGTCCGCCAGTTGCCGGATCAATTTTAGATTCGTCGGCTCGGCTTTCAGGCGGCTCTCATATTCCGCGATCAGCCGGTCGGCGACGTTCTCGGTCTTTTGGACGCGCTTCTCCTGTTCCAACTGCACCGCTTCCTCCGCATCCTTAAGCACATCCCGATACGAACCCTTTCCGGTCGCCAATTTGTTGTAGCCCTGTTCCTCCATCGTGCGTTTGGCGGAGATGTTCTTGAGCGCCTGGTTGATCTCCGGGTCGTTGGGCATGGACTGCCGAAATTCCGCCAGCACCACCTCGGCGCGCTGCACCTCGCCGATCGCCGCGAGCGCGTTGGCAAATTGAATCGCCAGCGTCTTGTCCTTGATGTTGTTGGCCGAGAGGACTTCCAGCGAGAGCACGGCCGTGCGCGGCCATTCCAGGGCCATCGCCGCTTCGGCGGCCAGCCGATGCGCCATGGCATTATTCGGATCACTGTTCAATACCTGCTCCACCGCCGCCATGGCTTCCAAAGGATTGTTGCGCAAAGCCATCTGCGCTTTGGCCATCATTGGCGATGAACCGGCGTTGCTCAGCATCTTCTTGAAGAAGCTCGTGCCCCCGGCGACCCGGCCCTGTTGCGCGCGGCGCAATGCCTTGCGGACATCAAAGACCGCCGGCTCGCGCGCGAGCACCTGGCTGAACAAATCAATCGCGTAATCCCAATTCTCCCGCGACAAAGCGTCGTTACCCTTCGTGAAGAGCGGACGGACGTCCCGGGGAATATCATTCACAGTTTTTTCCGGCATGGCGAAGCAATGTAATCCGAGGACCCTCCAAAAATCCACTGGAAATCTCCCCTCCCTCTCCGCCCCTGGCCTCCATAGGCTTTGCGACGGAGGCTCGACCGGGGATGTCCTTCTCCGCATCGGATGGGGAGAAGGTGGCCGCAGGCCGGATGAGGTGCCGGCGCACCAATTGTTTCCTGGTTTTTGCGCCGCGGGTGAGGTGTCGATTCTGGGCGTGTTCCGAGTTCCGGGTTCCGGGCTTCGGCCGGACCGATGCATTTGAACAGGTAACGGAGAAAACAGAGCGATGTGGAATCTGGAGCCACACGACCGCCGAAAGCTCCCTCTCCGCCTCGATCGGGGAGAGTAGCCCTGTTGGGTATTGCACATCGGTCGATTCGCGTTCCCTACACCCACAAATTGCGGAAACAAAGCGCGTCTAACCCCTTGCCAATCAACGTGAAATCGATTGCCAACTGGATTCAAGCGAAACGGAAGGAGAGGAACCTAGCGCCGTTTCATCTCGCGGCAAAAATAGGTATTGCACTGGCGTTAGTCATATCGTGGGACGGGAGAATTATGAGTTCGACCAAGAACAAAGAAAGATTTGATGCCATATCTGTGGACGAAAAAAGATTATATTGCCAATAAATAAGGTATTGTCGGCTGGTTCTCACAACGCATTATACCTCAATCAATGCGTGTCTTTGCTTTGCTGGACGGATGACACCCATGCAATTGCGCCCCACGCTAGAGTCCTTGCGGGAGCGGCCCGATGAACTCATCGCGATATTTTGCGTCAAGCCGGGGTGATCGAAGAGTTGCCGGTCGCGGCGCGACAGGTGGGACCGTTTTCGCATTTCCGAAAAGAAGCGCGTCGCCAATCCCCAAGCCAGCTTGACGGCCCAAAGGACATCCGGGTTCTCACACCAGGCCATTCCCGACCACGTTGACGAAGAGATCGCTGCGCCGTTGTCCGCACTGGGACCGGGCGGTGAGCCCTGTCGGCATGGTCCACTACTTTGAAGAACTGCCGCTTATGGGACCACGCGACATTAAACTGACGACGCACCAACGGGATTGTGTCCACTGCCAGCAGTGGTGCGTTCGAACCAACCCGCTTTGCTCCTGTTTCCGATTAAACCCCCAATCGCAATTGGCCTTAAAGCGGGGCTATTTTTCATAACTATTGTCCGATGTCTACTGACACTTTCACTGACGAGTTTATGCGAACTTGATATCCGCGGCCTTCAGGAGAATTCGGAAAAGCCAGCAGGCGAAGTGCGGTGCTGATAGTCACAGTCTGCCGCCAACTAAAGCTCGTCCATTATCATCGGATAGCACGTTGAAGCTTCTTGCATTTTAAATCTATTGCCGCGCAAGCCCCGGTAATATCTACTTGACGGACTTGAGGTTTTGTTAGACAAATCCTTCGTTCCGAAAGAAAACTCGTGGAAAAAAAGCCACCAGGCTCAGGACTTACGGCTGCCTTATTGCGGCAAAGACTGCTTGATCGAAGTGCCTTTAAAAAATTAGGCCGAAGGAGTTCAAGTTTTCAAACTGTTGACGAGTTGATTTTCAACAAGTTGTCTGAGTTTAAGTATACCGCTTCTTACCCCGACGTGTTGGCAGCCGCGTTGGATAGCAGCAAAACAGATCCTAAGCTGGCTATACATTTTTTTGGAGAACCATTCCCAAAGGAATATGACGCGTTACTTGCCAGCGCTGGCCTTGCTTACACTCCAAATCTTCCCAAAGAGCTTAATTGGATAACAGTATCACTAAAACGATTTGCAGCCGAAATTAACAGGTTCTTAAAAGCAAAGAGAGCTTACGAGCGGGATTTGTTGAAGGGCGATTATGCACGCGCACACGCAAAACTTGAGGAAATCCGCAACACACTGGGAGTGTCTGTTTGGTACATCGAGCAACGTCTACTTTTAGCTGAATTGGATGATGGGATCGCCTCGAATAAGCGGACATTATCCAGTATAAACACAAACAACAGTGGCCTCGTGGTGTCGGTGCTAGCAAATTATCTCAGCATTCGGGCGGAAAGAAATATCTCAGTCGAAAAATATGAGGCAACGCTTGAGAAATTCACGAGTCAATACGAAGAGGAGGATCAGTGGATAATCAATTACGTGATGTTCATTTTGCATCCTTTGGCAAAAAGCAGCGTTGTCGATTTATATGACGTACTGCACTGGAGCAATCGTGGGGCACTAGTCGACCGCTATCTTGCATTCGTAGCCGTCTGTCAGGCAATTGTATCAAACGAACACAAGCAAAAGGGAAGCGCGTTGGCCTGTGTCCAGCGGCTCGTCAATGATATTCAAGATTATCGATTAACGAACTTACTCCTCTTTCATGTTGAAGAATTCCGGCCAAATTTCAATGACTCGACGGGGCTCTTTCTTGAAGCTTTTGATGCCTATACATTAGGTGACTATATTAAGTGTCACCAGAAAGCATTGAGCGGTTTGGACCAATACCCTGAGATATATCAGTTCTACGAAATGTTTGTAAAAAGTAGCATTTTTGCAAATATCGACATCACGATACCGAATTGTAAGAACTGCGTTAGTCAAGAAATTGTCCGGTGCCTTAAAGGCGTATTCATGAAGGATAGCACCACTGGGGAATCTCTGCGACGAATTTATAAATTAGCGGTGGCGCTCGGGAGTATTCCCCTCGCGCACGACCTGATGTATCTTTTTTCACAGGAATCTAACCATAAAGAAGCCGGAAAATTCTTAATGCTGGCAGATCTTAATGCTCAGCTTCTGAGTCCTATTCACATGTGGGAGCATGGAAACAGGGCGAGTTCCCATCGATATTTTGAAGGATTGGCGAGCGCGTTTCCTCAAAGCGTGGCTGCACGTTTTCATAGCAAGATTTATAAATTGTCATTGGTTAAGGATGCAGTCGAGTTAGATTCAGTCGTTCCGTTTGAGAGAAGAACATTCTTTACGGGGCGGGTTTATGAACTGCGACGACAATTCGCCGGCGCAATTCTTGAATACCAAAAGCTGAGTGGCTTCTTGAACGGCCCGGCGCCTCTTTTTGTTAGAGAACAAGTACAGGATCAGCTTCTGCTCTGTTACTTCCGAGACGCAAATTGGACTGCATGCTTAACTCTAGCTGTGGATATCTACCTAGATAATCCCAACGCTACGATAAAAATAAGCGCCAATGATTTGTTCACAAAAATTCGAGATAAAGAACCCGAAATGCGAAGTAATATTTCGTGGCCTTTGTTGCATTGGATCATGCAAAAGGACAATCATGAGATATTCGTCGCTTTGGATAATTTCTTACTTGCTCACGGGTTACAGAAGCCGAGTGAGTTGATCAAAAAGGCGAAAGCTTTTGACAGTCGCCATTTGGTTGCCCTATTGCACAAGGTGTGCTCAATTGAAGTTTTCGACTGTTCGCCCGTATTCAGCGATACAAACGACTTGGAAACTGAACGCCTAACGCTATGCAGATTTTTGGTCGAGTTCGATCCGGCGAACGCCAAGATGTATTCCGACGAGCTGATTCTTCTTACGAGAAAGTCTGGAGCACGACGCGGAATTCGCCAAATAGATGAAAGCAAAGTTTCGGTAAATATAGACGGGATTAAGGACTCAGAGAGCAGGTCGTTACGCGAGACATTTGTTCGATTTCAGGAATTCTCGAAAATCTCAAAACTCGAGAGCTTGTGCTTGATCGACCCCTCTGCAACGCGTTCTTTGCGAATCTTGAAGAAGGATCCTGATGGGAGTTTTCGAACCCATACAGTTACTGCAACAAGGGAGCTACGGAGCCAATTGTTTCGTGAAGTGGTCTTCGAAGTACGCGACGCCTTTTTGTTTAATCCTCAATATGGATTAGATGCAAATCTAAGCGCACGAATTCGGCATGGCATCTTGGTGCGACACATTCGCGCTCCACTAGAACGTTTTAAGTTGATTACGCAAACCGAGAAGAGTGGAACAAGTTACGCGCCGAATAAATATTGGGCTTCTCGAGGGGACTTTTTACGGTCAGACGTAATGAGGCAGATTCAAAACAGCTTGGCTGACTTTTCTTTCAATGTTGATAAACTTGCGCTGTTTGCAAAAGACGAATTGATTCAGGTGCGAACCGAATCCAGGAAACCTTTCGGCGTCTTCGACTTCATGTACACGAGCGAGCAGCTTAACGAACTTCAAGCGAAGCTCTCAGGCGTGGATAAATACGAAGAATTCATCGATTTCTTGTTTTCGCATTTCTTAAGTCGAACAGAGGACAATTTAAAGCAAATTCAGGAACGTATCGTCAAAGATCTGCGTGAAGAGATCACCGACCATCTTCTATATCTGTCCGGTAGCCTCAAACAAATTCTCGGGGATGGAAAGCTGCCTGAAATATTCAACAACATTACTCAAGCACGAACCGAGATTCAAAATGCTTTAGTAGTTATTGCTGGATGGTTTGAGTTGTCCAAAGCTGATATAATTTCTGAGTTTGACGTTGCTCTTGCTCTCGAAACCGCAGGCGAAATGCTCGTCTTAACCTACCCTGAATTGGAATGGAGGCCAGAGGTTCGGATTGATTACCCCTTAAAGCTAAAAGGTTCGTGTTTTGTTTCCTTTGTTTACATACTGTTTCTGCTCCTTGAAAACATAATCAAACATGCGGGACGGACGATAGATAATCATTTCGTACGCGTTTCGTTCAACCGCAGGGGCGAAAAACTTGTTGTTAAAGTGGAAAATGCAATTTCTGACGATGTGAGGTTCGTTGATCCCGTTCACATTTTGGAAAAACTACAAGAACAGCTAAAGAGTGTCGACACAATGGAGAAGGCGAAGCAAGAAGGTGGCACTGGATACTACAAAATCTGTAATATCATTCGGTCGGAATTTCGAGTGCCAGATTTTACAGTTGAGTTTAACTATCCTGAAGACAAGATGCTTGCGGTCATTTTAGAAGTTGAGCACTCAAGCCTGATTTATGGAGGTTCTGATAATAGATGATTCAGATTTTAAGGTAACAGATCTCGAATCCTACCTGAAGCAAAGGTTCGAGGCTTTACGAGTGGTTGCCAAAAGGTCCTACCAAAGTGGACTAAAGGAGGTGCTTTCGAACGGTTATGACCTTGTAATGCTGGACATGAGCATGCCGACTTTCGACACGTCGTTTCAGGAGCGAGGCCATAGGTTTCGAAATTTCGCCGGCAAAGAGATTTTGATCGAGATGGAACGAAAAGCAATTAATGCAAAGACTATTATCGTGACGCAGTTTGATACGTTTCCCGATGGGACGGAATTGAGTACGCTGCATTTGGAGATGAAGCGCAGATTTCAACGTAATTACATTGGATCCGTTTTCTACGACGCCTCGGTGAGTGAGTGGAAAGGTGATCTAGACGGACTATTGAAACGATTTTCCTAATAAAAGACATGATACGTATTTTAATTCTGGACGATGACGTTCTGAAAGTGAATCAGATCTGCGAAGTACTTTACTTAAACCCAGATCTGATCAAAGAGAAGGTTGAAACTTGTAATCATCTGGTACAAGCCCGCAAGTTGCTGGAAACAGAGAGGTTTGACCTCTTAATATTAGATCTAAAACTTCCAAACCGTGTAGGGGAAGTTCCGAAGGAAGATGCTGGGAAAGCATTTCTAGACGAAATTCAGCAAAGTGACCGCCTGCGCAAGCCATTTCATATTGTAGGATTGACCTCTTATGACACCCTTTACGATCAAAATGTGATTGAATTTCATGGGCGGCTTTGGCATTTACTCCATGCGTCTCCGTCTGACAATGAATGGAGAAACCGCCTACGAATCATTGTTGAGTATCTAATCGAATCAAAGAAGAGTTTGCGAAATGAAATTGCAAGTTACAGCTACGATTTGGCAATAGTCACAGCTCTTCCAAAAACAGAGCTTAAGAATGTCTTAAGCTTGGGGACATTTACGGAAGAGACTTTTGGCGACGATTCAACCGTTTACTACAAAGCACTGTTCAGAAGGGACCAAAAGGCAGATTTGAAAGTAGTCACGGCGGTTGCTCCACAGATGGGAATGCAAGCCGCTTCCGTCTTGACTGTCAAACTAATTGAGCACTTTCGGCCGAGGTACGTGGCTGTTACAGGTATTGCTGCTGGTATAGGTGACGGCGGCAATTTCGGCGACATCATCATAGCAGATCAATCTTTCGATTACGGCAGCGGCAAAATTATTTCGACAAACAACGCGAAGCCGGTATTTAAACCAGATCCAAAACAGATACCGCTGGACAACGTTCTCAAGGAGAGATTCATAGCATTGCAAGTCGCGGACGCATATGTGAACGAAATAGCAAAGTCTTGGCCTGGCGCAGCACCGACTACAAAATTAAATATTCAAGTGGGAGGTCTTGCCTCCGGTGCAGCAGTGGTCCAGGATTTGAGTTTGGTAAATATGGTGCTTTCGGCGAACCGGAAAGTATTGGGAATTGACATGGAAACCTACGGTGTTTTCTATGCCACACATAATTGCTGTGGCCCTAGGCCAAAAGTCTTTTCAATAAAGTCCATCTCTGATTTCGCCGACCAAGACAAGGTCGATACCTTCCAGCCTTACGCGGCCTACACAAGTTCCAGGTATTTGTATCATTTTGCCGTCAATAATTTGTAGAAATGGTTGCCAAGGATTAGCTCCCCTGTGAATTTGCTGTGGTGTGCAATAACGAGGTTTTAGAAATTCTGACGATGCGGACCGCTTCGAAACGTCATAGCGCGACGGAAACCACTTACTCTACAAAGATTTGAAAACGTCGCTTCTGGGGTTTGGGCAGAAGTGTTTGGCTAAAGTATTATGGGAAGATGATACAAATCTGTGCGATTTTAGACGCTTAAAGACAATCGTATTGTGTAAAGCATGCCTTCCTATATCGGAGGGGGCACCAAAAGCGACAAACGCAGGGATTGAACTCTGACGAGTCAAATCTTATAGTTTGTCATTTGAACGACCTTGCGGACCGTAAGAGCTAACGCTACGGCATCGAAGATCTGCATTCGGTAATCTTCACTCATCCAGGGGCGGCGTTTTGGAGGCAAGCGGAAGCCCAGTTCGTCGGGAAATGTGGCAGCGACTTTTGTGGCAATGGCGTATTTGGTCCCCGAGTCGTCGCTAAGCAATGCGCGGCTCACCTGTTCACGAGAATATGAAATCACAGTGATGTCCTGGCTCGCAACCAAACGGACAATCTGTTTGGTAAACATACGCATTCTCAAAAAGTGACGGTAAGAGTTTCCTGAAGTGTCCTTAACCACCACCACGTCGGGTTGGTAATAAATGACCATCTCCTTCACCTTCTTGATGGCATCGATGCTTTTATTTCCGATGATCGACTTTACACCCCAATCAACGAGTATGTTTAGCCCTTCAATCACCGCAAAACCGAACCCTCTGGTTGATGGGGCGATTGCCAAGATACGAGGATATTTTGGAATGGCTTTTTTCATGGAGTAAGTGTCGCGAGCACTGTCAGCGCCTCGCGCTTTCGAGCGGTCTGGCGATTTGCTTTGAGAGCCTTCCTATCGGCCAGTGTCCTTGCACGTCCTGCCACATCGCGTTCAGCCTTTTGATAGAGTCCCCCAAAGAGTTCGCTTACGGACCTTTTGAAAATGGCTTCATATGCCAGGGCGGTTTTCAAACTCGGTTCACGAAGGAACCGTTCGTAGCGGCACACTTTTGCTCCGTTTTGCGATCCCAAAAGAAAAGCCACTTCATCTTGGGATAAAGCCAGACGTTTTCTATTTGCTTTGAGATAATTTGGCAGTTGAGGTGTAGACATGGGATCGAATCGGAGGGCATAGCCTGAGTTCGAATTTCACACTATCGGAAAATGAAATTTGCCGAAGGAGTGAACCTTTGCCGGAAACGGCAATTCTCACAGAAAACACCAAGCCGGAGAGCCTGGTGAAGGGTGTATTACAACACATTCCATGTTTTTTGTCAAAGAGACAGGATCCCTTTGCTTATAGTGATAAGTTTTGCCCTCTTCAAAGATTCAATTGGGATTCATAAAATTGAAGATGAACGACCAAATGACCTTGCCATGGTGGGTTGCAAATACGCTCGTTTACCTGCTATTATGAAAAATCCCCCGACTGCTTCGCAGCCAGATGATGCTACGCTGGCAGAGACTGACAAGAACGCTCCCACGGCGGCTCGCTATCCTTTGAGTGAGGAAAGCGTCCGATCCCTGATGGAGCTTGGAGAAATTCTGAAACAGATCCATGCGAGACTTCTCTCAGATGGATATGTCATCAGAGACGGCATGATTCTGGAGCCTAAATCAAGCGACACAAAAAATGGAATCGAGTGAGACTGAGAACCAAATATTGAAAGACATTACGGGAGGCAAATACCGGCACTGCTATTTAGTCTATTCCAGAAAAAGCACAGACGAACCTGACAGTCAAAAAAACTCCATTGCTTACCAAAAGACGGAAGGCATGAAATTCGTCCACAGGGAAAAACTGCCCGTTGCCTCGATAACGCTCACGGGCTTTTGTGTGAACGGCGTCGTTTCGGAAAACCATTCCGGTTTCAAGGAAGACAACAACCTTACATTCACAAAAGATGGGCGAGTTCAATACTACATTGACCGGCCCAAATTTCAGAAGCTCGTCCAATTCCTTAGCCTCGGTTTGTTCAAGGGCGTCGTCTGTTTGTGCTGGGACCGCATCAGCCGAAACAAAGGGGATGATACTATCATTCGTAAGCTCATGCGCAAAGGCCTCGATGTTCGGTTCATGTATGCCAATTACGACAAAACGAGCTCCGGCGCACTTCACATGGACATTGACGGCATGTTCGCCGAACACCACTCACGGGTCACCAGCGAAAAAGTGAGGCTCACCACTCGGGACCTTCGGGAGCGTGGAGTTGTGACGTATAAAGCTCCTATCGGTTACCTCAATCAAGGCAGCATGAAGCACAAGCCCTTTGATCCGGAACGCGCCCCGATTATCAAGAAACTCTTTGAGTTCTACGCCACAGGGGACTGGTCACTTGCTGACCTCGTTCGATTTGCGAATAACCAGGGATTGACGACCATACCCACGCGCCGGCGACGAACCAAGCACGAGATGCTTGCCGAGGAAAGCGACGCGGTGAAAATAGAAAAAGTGTCCCGCCCGATTACGCTAAACAGTATTCACGGCGTACTGTCCAACCCTTTCTATACCGGCAAGACGCTGACGAAAGACAACGAATATGTGGGCAGCATCAGCCACGAGCCCTTAATCTCGAATGAAATCTTCAGTCGCGTGCAGCAAATGCTCAAGAAAAAGAAAGTGAGCCTGCGCTACGTCAACAAGTTGGAGCTTCCGTTTCGCGGTTTCGTGCGATGCTCTGATTGCAGTCGAGTTTACACCCCGTATATTCAGAAAGGCATTCAATACTTTGGTGCACGCTGCGCCCCTTCGTGCCCCAACCCGAGAAAAAGTTTCAACCTCTTTTTTCTTGAAAAGGAGATCGGCGAACTCATCGCGCGCCTGATTTTAACAGGCGATGAACTTGCCCAACTTGACGCTTCGACATCCACGGAAATCTCCCTGTTTGAAGAAAAACGATTAAAGGACATTGACCTCAATGACCGGAGAAAAAAGAAAATTCGTGAGGACTTGACCTACTTGAGAACCAACAAACTGCAATTGCTCAAAAGCGGGGTTTATGCCCCGGAAAGGTTGCTCGAAGAGGAAAACAGCCTCAATGCGGAATTGGCCAGCTTACAAGACAAGGAGATCGTTTCCGACGTGTCCATGCAGGCGGTCATGGAGGACGTAGCAAAACTTTCCGAACTCTTGAAAACTGGCTCTGAATATTACCGATTTGCCAAATCGCCAGAAAAAGAGCAGATCGTAAGAATCATCTTTTCCGAACTTTCAATTTCTGGAAATACGTTGCAGTACGAATGCAAAAATGGCTTTCGGGCATTAAAAAGTCGGTTTTCACTTGTTTGTGCCCATACGACGTGGCTTTCCGAACTTTTAGGACTGGCAGAAAATACAAGGATTAGTCTGGGTGAATTGCGTTGCCTTATCAGCTCGACCAGAAATTGATTGCTGCTTAACGGCCCTGCGGAGCGGAGACGAAGTTCGAACCTACGAGGGTAAAAAGAAGAAGCTGACCACAGCAGTATACCACTACTTCCGGAGATGTAGCGCTGAAGATTTGGAATCACATTCTGTGTCGCGGGTTTTGGCCCGCTCTGACAGTTTAAGTGATGGGAATGAGGATGGAAGGGGTGAGGAATTGTCGCTTGGGGCATGATACAGTGCATCGATGCGAGTCGTGACCCACAACGTGGAATTCCTCTTTGATGTCGGCGAGCACACGTATTCGAGCACGACGTGGAAGCTCACTAAGGAGTATGTTGATAACCACACCGTGTCGTAGTCATAAACACGCAGGTCACGCCCCGCCCCCCCGCATTCATCGCTAAACCGAAGGAACGATGCTAATGGACGGGCTGTGCACGCCGCACCACAGGCGAAGCGGTCTCAACTTCCGCCGAGACGCAGGCCCGCCTACCAAACCAACTTCAAGCTTGGTCAAGTCATTTCCGCCTTCCGAACGGCCGGTTGGGTCAAAACCAATTGTGCAAAAGCAGCAACAGGAATGTCAGCAACCAGCCAACAAGTCCGATTGGAATTACCAGTCGTTTCGGACAGCGGTTGTAAAAAAAGAGTGTGCCAAAGGTGCTTGCCATCACTAAGCCCAGAATAGCGTAAGGTAAAAGGTTCTCACCGGAGACGCGCTCCAGTGGTTTGAACATGAAAGTGCAAACACCCATCAACGCCATGCCCGTGCCAGCGAAAATGATGTAGCGCCCAAAAGGGCCAACGCGTGATTGAGAGTTCTCATCCATCACTTACAACGGTTTTTCCGAAATTCGTCCATCATTCCCCGTAACCTTCCCTGCATGTTTTTGATCGTCTGATACGTTTGCGCCGACATCGAAGCGCCCAACTCGTTTTGCACATCGGCCAACCTGCCGTAGGGATCGAGGATTCTTTGCACTGTTTTTGAAGCGTCCTGTGTGGTCTCTTGCGCAATCGTGGAACCTGCTTCCTTTGCACCAATCAATGCAGCACCCGTATTGCGTGCTCCATGGGCTGCTTCAGCTGCATAGATCGTGTAGTTGAATTCAAAAGACCCCGCTAACCCAACCGTACCCGACGAAGTGAACACGCCGACCGGAAGCGTTCCTTTCGCCGCGCCGGTGAGAATGGGTGCTGTCTTGGATGCATTTGACATCAGTGCTTTCCCTAAACCCGTCACTGACTGAGCTGCGAGAGCGGCAGAGATGCCGAGCGAGATTTTCGCGCTTGTTTTAGCACTGTCGAACATCTTATTGATGCCCTCCATCGAGTAAAGCGCGTCATGGATTGATCGTGTCGTCCTCGCAATGGCCGCTTTGAGGGCTGCGCAATCAGTCAATCCAAACGGATCGAAGTAGTTGATCGGGGTATTCCCGACGTAGGCATACAAGTTGATTCCGCCCCGTTCGCCAATCGGATCCCGATTTAGCCACCGCTGCAAATTAGGTTCATAGAAGCGGAAGCCGTGGTAATATAAGTCGGAGTTGGCATGCCATTCCTTGCTCGAAAAGCGATAACGGTTGGCGTCCGCCAGCGGTCCCCATTTGCCCAGCAACCGCCCGTAGGGATCGTAGAGATAACGTGCGACAACCGCACCGCTGGAATTGACCATCGCCGTGATATTACCGCCTGCATCCGAATGATAATACGCCGAACCGTTCGCGTCCGTGCGCGCCAGCAAGCCGCCGATGCCGCCCGCACCCTGCATCGTGCCGCTCATGTCCAACCCCCGCGTATACGTCACCAATATGCTATTACCCGCGTCGCGCTCTTGTAATACCACCATCCCGTCATAGACGTACCGCAGTTCCGCACTGAGCAACCAACTGTTCGATACCCACGTGTAATCCCGTGTCACGCGGCGACGGCCCAACCCGTCATAAGCAAAATCGCTCTTCCACTGGCCCGCCACCGTGATGTTGGTCAGTTGATTGGCATCGTCATAATTGAAAGCGCGTAAACCGTCGCTCAAGAGGTTGCCATTGAGGTCGTAGGTCAGGTTGACCGATTCAGGCAGCGTGGTCGGGAGCACCTTAAGCAACACTTGGGTGCCGCCGGAGTTTGTGCCCCGCGTTACAAATACACTGGAGGGATTGGTTACCACAATGCCCGAAGGAGTGGCAAAGGTCCCGTCACTGTAGAGTTCAGCAAGTTGCGAGTTGATAGAAACTGTCGTCACAGCCCCGGTCACACTACCGGATATGGTTAAATTGGCGCTTCGGAGCACATTCGTCAATTCATTCAATGCGTCGCTGCGGAAGGACTGCAACAGGGTGTTATTGGTGCGGAAAGCCAAGTTGCCCGAGGCATCATAGACGTAGCTAAGATTCTCATTTTTGCGCAGAGCGCTATTGGCTTCGAAGGCCTGCGCCTTCACCAACTGGCCGATGGGGTCATAGCCGTAGGTTGCCGTCACGCCGTTCAGGCGCGTGACATTGGTTATCAACGACACGGGGTCATGGTCATAAACGTGCAAGTCTCGCGCCGTCCCAGCATTGGTCAAGGCGGTCTGTACGAGGTCGCCAACCGGGTCGTAGCTGAGCGATACGCGCCCTCCGGGCAGATCCAGCGAATGCAATTGGCGCCCCGCGCCATTGAAACTATTGGTGAATCCGCCCGCTGGAGACGAAAACGTCTTTGGCCTTAACGCGCCGTCATAACCGATATTCAGTGCCCACGAGCCAATGCCAATGGAAGTAAGTTTCCGCTCCGTGTAGCCGTAGTTAACCGTGTCGTTCGACCAAGGGCCGTTCTCACTCGTCAAAAGACCGAAGGTATATCCGAGAACAGTGCTTCCCAGCGCGTCGTTGAAATTTGTCAGCCGATCGAGCTTGTCGTAATTGTAGGTCATCGTGCCGTCATGTGGCAGAACGACGCTGGTGAGATTGCCGTTGGCGTCGTAACCAAACGTGCTTAGTCCTTTGGCCGCAGTCCATTGAGCGGCGAGCCGACCATTGGCATCGTAGCCATTGGTCCTTACCAGGACGCCGTTGGCGTTGGTTTCGGTGATTTGCCGGCCATAAGAATCATAGCGCCAGCGTTTGGTGAACCCACGCCCATCCGTCAGGCTGACCAGGTCGCCCAACGAATCGTAACCGAACTGTGTCACTTCGGCATTGGCATTGGTCACGGCGGCCAACCGCCCAGCGGGGTCGTAACCAAAAGTTGTCGCCCGACCGAGCGCATCCAAGCGAGTGGAAAGTCCTTGAGCACCGTATGCGAACGTCTCGGTGAAATTCAAGGCATTCTCCCGCGTCAAAACACGACCTAAGGCATCGAATGAATTGGTCAAAGAGACACCTTGCGCATCGGTAACGTAAATTGGGCGGTCCCCAATGTCATAGGTGACGTTGAACAACGAACCGGTCGGGTTGCTGACGGCGGTCACCAAGCCTTGGATATTATAGTGATAATCCAAATCCAGACCGGTACTGGAGACCATGTTGGTCACCTGGCCGAGAATATTGCGGTGATAGGAATTGGTAATGTTATCAGGCGCGACGATGGAAGTTATCTGTCCGGCATTATTGCGATTAAACGTGGTAGTCTGGCCCAGCGAGTTCATCGTCTGCTCCAGCGCCCCGCACATACACCACGAAAACAGGTTGGTGTTGCCTCTAGCATCCACCGCGCAAACTAGTTCGTCCATTACATCAAAAATCGCGTAAGACCAGTGGTTGAGGCGGTCCTTTTGACCGACCAGATCAAGCCGGTTATAGGTGTTGGAAATCGTTGTCCCATCCGGGAAGGCCACCCCGGTAAGCCGGTCCAACTTGTCCCAGGAATACTTAAGCACCAGCCCTAGAGAGTTGGTGCTGGTCCGCAACAGCCCGTTGGTGAATGAAAAGGTGGAAACGTTGGCCGACTGAACGTCAACGCTTCGAGAAAGAAAGCCGTCCGTGCCGTAGAAGTTGGTTGTGGTGAGTCCATTGGCACGGGCGATTCCAGTTAATTGCTGCCGCATGTTGTAGAAGTTTGTGGTGGCATATCCGATCGGGTCCGTCAGGATTAGCTGCAAACGCCGGGGCCGCGTGGCACTCACGCTTACCCCGCCGATGATTTGAACGCTGGTGTGATTTACAGGGTCGCTCAGACTCCAGGTCCCCAGCGGAGTCGAAAAACTCGACGGCATCAAGTACGTCCATTCGGCGGTGTCCGCCCCGAAAACATCCGAAGCGGTTACAGACATGTAATAATTATCGCGAGTGCGTGTGCCAATGGTGCCGTCGGGCTTCGTGTAGGTTTCCTCAATATACACCGGTATGCCGTCCTGAGTATAAGTCAGGGTATAAGCGGTATGGCCGTCGGGCATGACTTGAGAAACGACTTCCGTGGCGGTTGCGGAATTCGGGCTGGCCTTCCAAACCTCCGGTTTTCCAAAGTATTCGAACCAAGTCTTGTGGCCTTGCTGATAGCCATCCGGGGACGGCTCGCGCATCATCGAAATCGTATCGGAAACGGTTGTGTCATCCTGCGCCAGCCAATGGGACATGGTGGCAAGAGCCAAGTCGCTGGAGGTCAGGTTGGCCAAGTTGGTGGTCGAAAGCAGCTCAGACTGTTTGCGGTTCCAATGAAAAGAATTTCGGGAGGAAAGCCAAGCGTCCATCGAAGTCGAATTGCCATCATCCGATACCCAAGAGGTCATCTGGCCAGATGGATAGGTGGTGGGACTCAATTGGGAGGAATCGTTTCGATAAAGATAAATGTCCTTGCTGCCGTTTGGGTGGGTCACCCGGCAGGCGCGATTGATCCGGTTGGTTCCGCCCACTCGGCCCACGAAGACGTTCACGGGCGCCGCAAAGTCAACGGTGTAATCATCCTGGAGCGGGTCTTGGTCCTGGACGGTGTGCCGGATGGGGGAATTGGTAAACGGCACAAAATACGGCATTTCGATGTGCTCAAAGGCCGTCGTACCATAAGGCGTGGTCAGTGCGGTGACGGCATAGGTTTCGTTGGTTTCAAAGATATTTGTGGGCGAAGAGGTATAAGACAGGAAGCTGGACATCCCCTCCGCATCCACGATGTTGGTCAGAAGGCCGTAGGCGTTGTAGTTCAAAGCAACGGACTTGCCGTATGGCATGTCCACCCCACTTAATAATCCATCCTTATAGGAAAACGTCGTAACTTTGCCGTCATAGTCGGTGATATGAGTGAGAACATTGTTCGAGTAGCTAAGAAAGATGGAGTTCCCGTAGGGGTCAATCCGCTGCGTCAACAGCGCCGCACCCGCCAGATATCCAACCGGCTCAGAGGGAGGCGAAGTTTCCTCGTATGAGTAGTCAGTCGGCTGAGGTTCAGACCATTCCGCTTCGTAGGTGGCTTCCGGATCACCGGGGGGGAGCGAGCACATTTTCACTCGGCCTCCAACCTGCGCCTTGCCCCAGATTCCTTGCAGCGCAGTTACTTGTGAATAGATGTCCTGACTGCCATCAGGATGAACCAGCCGAAAGCCCATCGTACTCGATGAACCCGCGGGATTTTCGGTGCTGTAAGGATAGATGTGCGAATCCACTCCGTCTAATGCCATTAGTTTCAATCCGGAACTGCTTTCTCTTTTTGCACCATGGTCGAAATAGTTCTCCGCATTGTCGGGGGCGTGGAGAATCGCGCTCCATTCGTTGAACACGTTGGTGAGCACCCAACTGGCCCGCACGGCCATGCCCCGTGGGCTGCGTGCGGTGATCGCAGTGTTGGTGGACGTCCCCATTAAGGCGTACGTTGGAACCATGAACTGCACATAGGAATACCAATTATGATTCCATCCGGTAACCGGCACAGCACTGTCCAGCGGGCGCGTGTCGCGTTGCTTGTAATTAATTTGAAAATCAATCTGCTCGCCTAGGGACGTAGTGTAAGAAGCCGGCGTATCCTTGATCCATAGGTTTATATACGGCTCAGTCACAAACCAGTAGGGCATCCCTGCGGCATTCGTTTTTTGGCAGGAACAGTCTTCTCCTCGATCCAAATTATCGCAAATATTTATCGGCCCCGGCGTATATGCCCCATCCAATTCCACGCCATAAGTAACGACGGTCGTGCCTGCGGCGGTGGTTTCGGTAATAGTCACCAGGGAACTGGTGGCGGAATGAGATTCTTCGACACTGCGAAAACCGTCGGGGTCGCCCGGAATCTCTGAAATGTCCTCGCCATCTAGATACGCATTGACCAAGTCGGGAAGACTACCGGAACCGCCTGACGTGCTACCAAAGTACTTGCCATTCGAATAGAATACGCCCCCCAGAACAGTGTCGTGATCAAGGTAATGTTTACGGTGGTGATATTCCTCGTGTACCCCAAAATTATCGGATACAGCGTCCTCCTGGACCAAGTTGTAGTTCTGACTTCCACCTTCATATACACAGTCAACTGTTCCATGATTGTTGGCGTCCGACGATTCATAGTGTGTTCGCATGGTGCGGTAGTACAGCCGCTGACGGTCATCAGTATTTCCATAGGCGGCCTCATCCAGTGGTGCAAATTGAGCGTGAGCGAATTGAGCCGTGCACAAAGCGGCTGCAGAAAAAAGAAACAGTGTAAAAATTCTCATGGGATTATAAGACTCTTAGATCAGGGAAGATTTGACTTGGCTTTGGGCTCTGCCACGAAAATTTGATAGCCGGCTGTGGTCATGTCGTCCGACGCTGTAGGGTTAAGATTGTTTTGGTACTCCAGCAAATTGGTGATGCCATCGCCGTCAAAATCTCCGTTGGGCCCTTGGTTAAGATTCCCAAAGTTCTGCAACTCCCAATCATCGGGCAGACCATCGGTATCATTATCCAAGAACTTGCCGCCGGCCCCGTTGTTGTAGATAGCCTGGATTTCGGTTTGCTTGAGGCTACGATTGTAAATCGAGACTTCATCCAGGAGTCCCTGGTAGTAGCCGTAACCCGGCGGGGTGATTCCTTTTTCCCCCAGCCAGGTGGACGGATATGATGCGCGTGAACTGGTTACTCCCGTGCGCACCAGCGTGCCGTTTAGATAAAGCCTTGGCTGTTTATTCGTGTAGACGACTGCTACATGCGTCCATCCCGAGATGTTCGTGTTGCATACCAACGTCGAGGGCATATAGGCGTTCGCGTGTTCGAATACGCTAACGCCGTTTTGCCCGACGGAAATACCTACTCCCGCAGGCCCGTTGCCCCCCCAATCAGGCCAAACGGCATAACGTTGGTTTGCGATTCCAGAAATACCCGATCCAGCCTGGGTGGTAATGGCGCGTTCAGCTGTGGGAAATGCCCAAAACTCGATGGTAAAGGAATTGGTAATGTTGGTGATTCCGATAGACGAGTAGGCGTTGGTCAAATAATCGTCCGTGCCGTCGAACCGAAAAGCCGCCCGCACCTTACCGAAGTTGTATCCCGCCCCGTTGAGTAATCCCCCGTTGTAGATGCTGTTGGCAGTGTCGAGAACGTTGCTTTCCGCGCGGCGGAAGCTCAGCAGGTTGGTGGGAGCAGCAATGGCCGAGGGCACGGTGGCAGTCAGATCGTGAATTTCGACCGTCGCCCACGAGGGTGAACCGATATCGTAGCCCGTCCCGGCTTGAATGGTGAGGGTAACGCTCAAGTCACATGCAGAACCATTGGTGCTGTAAGGTGTGACAGTGACATCAACGCTCTCGGTGCCTAAAGGAATCACGGCAGTGGTGCCTAAGGATGAATAATCAGTGTCAGGAACCGCGCTGCCCGATACCGCGAAGTTTACGGTCAACGGCGTGCTCCAATCATTCCCTCCGCGGGTGATGGTAAATGTGGCGGTGTCGCCTCCTTTCCGCCCCACCGGATCCGTGGCGGTGACCGTCACTTCCGGAGTTATCGAGATGATTCCAGGGACGCCATAAAACGATTGGATGTAGGTTTGCGCCACCGATAGATCAGCCGCCCGGACAACCATCGCCGGTCCGTAATCGCCGGAGCTGGGTTCCGTTTCGTCCTCGTCAATCACCTCACCGATTGAGTCATCGTAAATGGACGTCAGCGTCGCGTAGCCTCCGCAACCATCCCAGTAATAAAGCTGGCCATCAATGTACAGCGACGCCCCAATGTCGTATTTGACTACGCTGCCAGTCTCGACACTGATTTCGGCCAAATGAGTTTCGCTGGTGACGAGGTAGGTCTGGCCGCAATCAAACGAGGTTCTAAACTCGTCCACCAGTTCCCAATCCATGACAAAGCCATCCGAAGGGAGGGGCGAGGATGAGTGAGTAGCGACTTGTTGAGAACCTGATGGGGAAACGCGAAACGCAGAACGCGCAGTTCGGAATGAAAGCTCGCGGTTATCCGTTTGTGGCGCTGTGAGAGTCGCCGCTACAAGCGCTTCGGCGAGCTTTTCTTCTTTCTCCTCCTGAACAGTGCGAAACTTGGAATTCAGAACATCGGCTGACCGCGAGGGCAATGCTCCTTGCGCAAACCACCGGGTGCGTTTGCTGATGCTGGCAGTGGCATTGGTTGGGCCGGATTCGATGGGCAGGCGCTCCAATTGTCGCTTGATGTCCGGATATCGGACGCGCTCAACGAGAATCTTTTTGCCCGATAGCGTCTCCCATTGTTTTGAAACGACAATTTCCCTTTGTCTGGTAGCATTTTGTACCCCAAAAGCAGTTCCACGCCCCATCCGCATCGATCCAAAGTCCAGAGTTTGATCCGGTATGGTTTCCCGTCCCGTCCGCTCCAGCCGGTTGGTTACGCCCGGGGCCGGTGACTCCATAAATTCGGTGAGGACCAACAGATGACTTGTAGCGCTATTTAGACCGAATTCTTCAGGAGCCGGGGGTTGTTGACGAAGCGTTACCCATTGTGCCACGCCGGACTTGCGATAGTGAAAGCTCACATCCGCACGGAAATCCGTGAAGGCGTCGGCATACACGACGGTGTCGTTGTCTTCAATCGTTGGGGTGGAGCCTTTCAATTCGGCGATGAGAACATTGCTGCCGCTGGCAACATCATGATAGGCAAGACCAAAAATGCGGCTTTTGAGCCACTGCCCATCTGACATTCGAACCAAAATCGGCGCGTTGGTGAGATTGGCCACGAACCAAGCCTGGTGCCCCGCACCACGGGCGAGGACCCCGTTATTTGTGGAAATTAATTCCGGTTGAGAGGGAATCCACTGGCCTCCCACCCAGCGATTCAATCCGGAAGCTACTTCGGTGAAGGAATTCGTGCGCAAACTTATCTGGCCAAATTCATTGGTAAATTGCCTGACCCTCGACCACACACGATGATGCTGGCCTTGGTCGGTAAGGAGGTAGGGTGGCACGACTGCATGAGCTTGGTGCACCGGTATCTGACTGGCCGTCAGCACTGCCACAAGACCGAGAAGGTTTGCATAAAATTTTTTCATATCATCGTACATGTAAACGACCGCGCGATTTCATCAATCGGGGGTGCTGCTATCGCGTCGGTTTCGGCGCGAACTTGCAGCAGGGTTATCGTCCCAGAAGAGCTCGAAGTCCGCTATTACATCTAAGGACCATTTTGGCTATGGTCACTACATCTTTGTGCCATCCCGCGGGGATACGCACTACATCTTTGTGCCATTTCCTCGCAGATAAAAACGAGTGGCGTCTGCGCGGGAACGCACATGAAGCTTCGCATAAACCGCCCCGGTGTGTTTTCGAACGGTGTTTATGGACACGCCGAGCCTTGTGGCAATTTCTTTATACATCAGACCGTCTGCAATTAGGTGCAGTACCTCCTGCTCGCGCCCGGATAACGGCGAAGGGCGGGGCGTGGGGGCTTGAAATTGTTTGATTACCTTTTTTGCTATCACAGGACTCATGACCGCTCCACCGGCGTTGAGATCTTTGATCACCCCCGCAACCTCCTCAACAGAGATGTGATTCTTCAGCAAATATCCGCTTGCACCAGCTTTCAGGGCATCAAACACGTAATGGCTGTCTTCGTGATCGGTTAAAATTAAAAACGTCAAATGCGTCAGCGTAGGGAATTCCTTGAGCTTACGGATGCAGCCTATCCCATCCATTGCCGGTAGTTTGATGTCCATCAAAACAATGTCCGGCTTACATCGTGGAATATCCTGCATCGCGGCTTCGCAGGTAGCGCAAATGCCCATTACGCGGATATTCTTGGTTTCGAGTAACGCGCGAACCAAAAGTTCGCAAAAGAGCGTGTCGTCTTCGACAATAAAAATACTGATCAGACGTTCAGACATATGGACTCCAAGAATTGCCCCGTGACTGTCCAAGTCGCAGAGCGAAACGCGAGGGAGTATCATTATACGCTTTTTTCCGCATCGTGCACCACGAATTGCTCTCTAAACGATTTGTAACCTCGTTGTAACACGACGAACTGGGGCTGATTTTGAAAACTCCGAGTTTGTCGATGATCGTCGACATCGTTACAGCGCCATACCTTGCATTTTACCAACTTGCGAGCGGGCCGCAGGCCCATTGCTCAATTTTTTGTGCCCATTTGATCTTAAATGCTGACGAAAGGGTTCACGATTTGGCCATTGGGTCGTGTTAAAATCGGGCGCGCAAGCCAGCGTGCGGGCTGTGAGGGCCAAAGCTACGGCATCGAAAATCTGCATTCGGTAGTCTTCGCTCAACGACGAACGGCGTTTTGGCGGCAGGCGGAGGCCCAATTCCTCCGGAAAAGTGGCCACGACTTTTTCGGCAACAGCGTGTTTGGTCGGATTGCAAAATCATAGGGTTGGAAGGGTGTCTCGGACTGGATCGTCCACATCGTGCAGAAGTCTTTCTGAGGGTCTTAAATCTAATTGGGTCATTACCTACTGTCAGGAAAAAAGGGGCGAGCGTACATTGATCAGTGCGAGAATACGCGAAAACATTTGTTACGAGTGGGTGGGGAAAAGATTCGTTCCTGCCGACGATTTTTTTATCTTTTTGTGTGAGCGTCATGGGACAGGTTTGGACGCCCGTAAGCGGACCGAATCGTCCTTGGCGCACCCTTGCGGTAAGCGCGGACGGCAGCGGTTTGTTGGCGGGAACCACCAGATTTTTTATGGAGACAAATTCCGGCCTCTTCCTCTCGACAAACTCCGGCAGCATTTGGTCCACCAATATCCTCACGAGAAGTGATTGGCTTTCCGTCGCAATGTCGGCTGACGGAAGCAAATTATACGCGACGGGACGCAACCCTAACGGTTTCTATGCCTCGACGAATGGAGGCGCGATATGGACTACTAACCCCTATAGTTTTCTCCAAATTGCGTGCTCTGCTGATGGCAATCAGACCGTAGGAGAGGGTCCAGCGATCTCCACCAATGCGGGAGTCACTTGGACCTTTACGACAAATGCTGTCGCCTGGAATGACATAGAATCCTCTGCCGACGGAACCACTCTGCTGACAGTCGGAAACGGACGGGTTTGGACGTCGACAAACTCAGGCGTTAATTGGACATCGAATAATGTTCCGGGTGGGGCTTCGGCTGCGATAACGGCGGATGGGCGCAAGATGTTTGCTTTCTGGGCCGCGAGTGTGTCTAAATTTGCTCTGTTCAGTTCAACTAATTCGGGGGCCTCGTGGATTTCAAACAGCATTCCGAGAATTTTTTCTGATGTTGCCGTCTCAGCGGACGGAAATGTTTTGTTGGGACTGTATGACACTGGCGGCTACATATCCACGAACTTAGGGTCGAATTGGACACCCTTGGCCATGCCCGCCACTTCGAGCTCATGGGTGGCTATTGGTTGTTCCGCAGATGGCGGCAAAATAGTAGCTGCCGAATATTCCGGACGGATTTATGTATCATCGTCGATCCGCCCACCTGCGCTGGAAGTTGCACTCTCGACCAACGCAATTAACCTGTCCTGGCTGGTGCCCTCTGCAAATTTCACGCTGCACGCCAATTCTTATTTGAACGGCGATTGGGCGACGGTAACAAATGTTCCATCCCTCAACTTGAGCAATTTGCACAACGAAGTGGTACTGCCCATTGGTGAAGACAGAGGCTTCTACCGATTAGCAGCGCCCCAATGGAACCAGATGGGTGAATGAACATGCTTTCTCGAAATCCAACGTATCTTTGCGATCGTCGCTGTATTGCGATTGTTGCTTTGATTTTTTGGTCGGCGACCGCAAATGCCCAACCAGGCACAGCGCTTTGGACGAATCGTTACAATGGACCAATTAGTCCAGCGACCCCCTTTGAATACGCTCCAGCAATTGTTGCGGACAAAAATGGCGACGCGGTCGTGACGGGCTATTCGGTGGGGGCCGGCATCGGCATTCGAAATCCGGCCGCTCGCGGTAGCTCATCTTGGTTCCAGAATGCGAAATTGAGTAAGGCAGATTTTTCAGCGCTGAATAGGTCCCCAGAACCTTCCGTGGAGCGGCTCGACCCCGTTGTTGTTATCCCAGATTGTGAACACGCCGTTTGTGCCAATAGAAAATATAATGTCGTGATTTAGGCCCGGCCTTCGCGGCGCATTTCACCCTCACGCGGAGACAGAATCAGGATTCCGTTGGCAGAATATCGCACAATGTTGTCGATTGATTCCAACTCGTGAAGGCGGTCTTTGAGTGATTGCGCGGCGTTAAGACCATCCACTGCTTGAGTTACCAGCCGGTTCTTTATCTCTTGTGTTTCCAGAAAGAGTTTCTCAACCATGACTGCCTGTTTTTTTATCTCTGTGCTCGCTATCGCCTTGGCGACAGTTTCCGATGCATTGTCCGCCGTAATTTTGTAGAAGGCGACTGAGACCAATGCGATGGCGCTAACCAAAACAATACCGATAGTGCGATACAATTTTTCATATTTGGCAACGCGCTCTTCCACCATTGTCTCGATCAGTTTGTATGTGTCGGCAGGTAGCTTTTGAAGCCTTTGATTTCCAACTTAACTTCAGATGAGAGTTCCAATGAGGGTTTCGGATCACTGTCTGGCTTTTTTGACATAAGAATTTGCTTGTCTCCCAAGCTGTTGATGGATTGGATTCAGTTTGTCGTATGAGCACGGCCAGTGCAAATTAAAGCGGTAATTCACCGGGAAAAGTTATTAACCGTCTCAGTATGAAAATCGTTTTTCGGACTTCGGACGGTCACATCAATACGGGCGATTTGGAATTCGAAGGTGAGCGGGTGTTTGTCGTCCTCTACACATACGGCCCAAAAGGCACGACCGAAATAATTGGCAGAGAAAGAATGGAGCTTGAGCGACGCTTTCTTCAGAAGGTGATGGACCCCGAAAAGATTAAGGCGGACTTCATCTACAAAAGCGAAGTCCAGTTGCCGGATCCAGGAAAGAATTGATGAACAAGCCAACCTCAGAAAAGACCTGGCGCGATTTGGATGATGCGGGCAAGGACCATTTCTTCAAGCTCCTTAATGAGCGCGCCAAGAACTATGGCACTATTGCAAATACAGCTTGGCTTGAGTTGGAAAAGTATCTATTCGCGACAAACACTGGCGCGGCAGCTGGCATGTTCCTACTTACCAAGGCGAATGCGCAGGCAAATGCCTGGTGCCTGGCTGCCTTCGGAATGTTTTGCGCCCGGGCGTTTTTTGTAGGGGTATCTTTTTTCACCTTCGCGGAGAACTGCCACCAAATTGCTCAAAGTTGGGCAAGGGATGCGGAGCGTGTCGCAAATAGTGAACTCACCTTCGGAGAACTGGATAAGCGACATGGAGAGCGCTTTGGTTCGAAAAGGGCAAAATTCGGACGGTTGAGTTTGCGACTTTCATTCGCGGCGCTGATATGCGGCGGGATCGTAGCGGGCTTCGCGGTCTGGAATCTTTGATTGGCGAGAGGAGAACGAAATGGATCCTGAGCTTTTTGAGCGGTTATTATTTCGTGGTGAAAGTGATGCATTAGACTTCAAGGTTGACCAATACAGTTTTGAAGGTGCCACGGATAATGAAAAATCCCAGCTGCTGAAGGATATTCTTGCCTTCGCAAATTCCTGGCGAGACACCGACGCATATATTTTGATTGGTGTAGCAGAGGTGATAGGCGATAAGGCGAAGGTTGATGGGATTTCGAATTCCAAATCTCTTGCAGATCACGCGCTCCAGCAATTCGTAACTGCAAAGGTTCAACATCCAATTCGCTTCAGCTATGCGGAGCTAAGGATCGAAGGCAAGCTGTGTGGCGTCATTCATATTCCTCGTCAAGACCAGGACGCGCCATTTTATGCGACCAAGGATTATGGCACCGTTGAGGCGAACGTGGTTTACGTGCGGCGGGGTAGTTCAAATGGCATCGCAAAGCCCGACGAAATTGCGAAAATGGGAAAGAGGGCGCAGATTCGTGAACTGCCACGTTTTATGGTTTTTGCGGAGCCGACGGTAATAGGTCTTGCAACAACTGCCCCCATGTTAGTGCTGAAAGCGTGGCTGCGTAATAAAGGTTCAAAGACGGCTTATGAAATAATTGAGGAATTGCCGATTGGTGAGTTTGAAATTGACCGTAAATCGTGGAGTCCTGTCCGTCGGGACGGAGTTCTGAGGTGGGCATCAATTCGTGAGCTTCACCCTGAAGACAAACTGCTACTCTTTTCCGACGTCATTAAAGAGGTTCGATTCGCTGTGGATATTGGGGATGGCGACCTTGACCGTGTTAAATTCAACGGAAAAATCGCACGCTACGACGGCGGTCCAATAGATGCCAGAGTCACCATTCTCTCAAAGGACCAACCTCCTGTCATTTTTCATTTGTCGTTCAGCCAGGCCGAAATTAAGGCCTTGACCAGAAAAGAGTTTTTGCCCTTGGCGCAGCCGTAGAGAAGGTGGAAATTGAGGTCATGCCCAAGGATCTCAATGGGTGATCAACATCTACAGAAACTTGAAAACGCGTTGGCCACAAAAGGCTGGTCGATTTTACAGAGAGAAACCAGGATTAGCTGGTACGCCGCAGGCCGTTGGGAAATCCAAAGAAGCAAGAAAGTAGGCCCCTTTTATTTAATATTCGTCGCCGCTGATGGGATGGGAAGTCCCACTGTCCGAGACCTGCCGTCCGCATATTATTGCGTGCTCTCTGAGGAGGCCATCTCTTTGTCCTTTTCAAAACTCAAAAATTTTGAAAGCAAATTGCATCAATTCGTGACGGAGTTGGACGACTTTGAGAATAAAGAAATAGGAAAGAAAAAGGCTCCCTGACCTGACGAATCAACCGCAGGATCATGCTGAGGCCGATGAGACAAAAAAGGCGATTCCTCAATGATATGGAGAATCACCCGTTACTCGGCAGGGTTCTGAGTTAGAAAAAATAACCCAACTCCCGTAATGACGAATAATCCTTCGTTCGCCCTTCTGCGGCATGTCCCAGGATGACGTGATCGAGTACTTCAATTTTCAGCAGTTGACCAGCTCGAATCAAATCCCGGGTCACCTTGATGTCGGCCTCGCTGGGCGTTGGGTCTCCGCTTGGATGATTGTAACCAAAACGACAGCAGCGGCACGACGCGGGAGCGGTCAAAGACTTGTGAATTTCTCGGCTGGATGGAAACGCCTGGAACTCGAAATTCCCAAGACTTTGACCGCAGAAGGAGCACACCGGCAAAAGTGACCCTCCTTCGTCGGTTCACTTCGTGCCCGTGCGCACTGTTTTTGTGTTTTGCATGCCGACGGAAGCCCAACAAAGACTTGAGAGCTTTCTCGCCCTCGTTATCGCCATACGCTACCCCCTTTACCCGCAGCGTAGCGGAACTCGGGCTCAAGAAGTCTCAAGACTTTGTTGGGCGAGGAATGAGCGGGCGAAAGAGCACCAAGTTGTGAAGAAAGAAATGACGTGCTCCTTCGCTTTCCGCTTATGCGGTCGACGTGCGCGAGCGCTCTCTGAACGAATTTCAGCCTCCGGCTGATACGGCTAAACCCGCCAAGGCGGGACGCCAAAGACTTGGACCTTCTCGCCTTTCGCCATTTTGTCATAGGCAAAACGTCTCAGGCTACGAAGCTCAAGTCTTTGGCTTTTTACCCGTTGCCGCTTTCGCGGCATTCGTTCTGAACACGATTTCCACACGCCAATCAGCCGAAAGAGTTAAGCACCTCAAAAGCGATGCTGCCGATAAAGCATATATATCCCCAATCCGACAAGCGCACTCAAAGCGATTGCGAATACAAGAACGTTAGCGAGCGTGCGCATTTCATGGCGTCGGCGACCTCTATCGCAATGGGGGAATAACAGTTTGCCGAGGCTCATCTACCGAGCGTAGCTCCCAATCAATCGCGTGACTACGGGATTCGTCTCGTTTGTAACCAGATAATTTTCTTCCCCGCGTCCGGGTTGTTACGGATATTGCCACTCCGAGGATGACGGATACAGTAGAAACAGATGCACGGCTTGGACCAGTCGGTTTATCTTCTTGCGGAAGACAGCGAGAACGATGTTTTTCTCATGGAGCGTGCGTTTAAGACTTCCGGAATTCCGAATCCCCTCCATGTTGTGACAGATGGCGAACAAGCCATCAAGTATTTAGCAGGTGAAGGAAAATATGCTAATCGGAAGGAGTTTCCATTACCAGGTGTCGTTCTTCTGGACTTGAACATGCCGCGCAAAAATGGATTCGAAGTCCTGGAATGGATACGCGCTCAACCGATGCTCAAACGCATCGTGGTCATGATACTCACCACATCAAACCGGTCTGCCGATGCGGATCGAGCCTTTGATTTAGGGGCCAATTTTTATCTCACCAAACCCGGGAAGTTCCAAGAATTGGTGAAGCTCACTCAGTGTCTCCAAGAATGGGTGGAATTGAATTATTTTCCTTCTCTTGAGCCGAATCCGGCGGCAACAAATTCTTAAATGGTGATTGCTCTTCGGCTCAATCTTAATGTGAGGCATTGTTAGGCATTGTTAGACCATATGCTCAACGCAACGACAAAGCAGCGCTTCGAAGACGCCCTTTCATCGGGCAAGCTCAGAGAGTTGGCAGCGGAGATGACCGCAGAGGGCTTGAGTCAGGTTGCCATTCTTTGTTTGTTTGAGTCGTTTTACGACTCCCTTGGTGCTGAGCGGGAAGCTGATCAAGATTGCATTAGTGACTGTCTGGACTGCATTTTCGGTTGTGCCTGTGAGAGGAATTGGTTTCCCGGGCACACTCTCTCGAGTCCGGAGATCGATGAGTATCGAAAGACGATTTCCTAACCATGCGCCTCGCCACGGTCACACACGAAGTTCGTCAGCCAATCCGGCACGTCAATCAGATGGCATCGGGCGGCAGTTACGTTGCCATTTTTACACTTCGAATTACACCCGTGACGAATTCTCCGGTTCTCACGTTTAGCTCGGAGGCGAGCGATCCTCATCTCGAATCATGGATCGGTCTCGGCAGTTGAGAGAGGAGTCCGAGAGTTTGCGGCGCAGCGGGAGCGCGCCGGCAGACCGGTCGGTTATCTTCATGTGGCTTTGACCGACCTCTCTGTTCACCCTGTGGACTCGAAAGAGACGGCCTTCATCAGAGCGGCAGTTATGGCCATGACCCAGGCCTTCGAGTCTCACGAGACTCTCATTGACTGTGCGGAGACGAAATGAGGACACCATACGGTGCAGCGCCTATGGGATTGTCAACAACGGAGGGAGGTAAGTTTCGGAAAGCCGGATTTCACGGAACCGTTCTCAATGTGCCGATTTGAAATGGTTTAAGCCCTTCATGAAGTCCCATAGTGCGTCTTCGGAAAGGCTAGTTAACGCGGCGCGGCCTCCGGATTGGTCGCTTTCCATGCCGCCAACAAGTGCGAAATGACCTCCCTTGGCGTGTGGGTTATAAAAGCCCGACTAAACACTCTGCGCAACGTCAACGTCCCCTTGTTGGTATTTCGCTGGACCATGTTGACTTCAAGATTTTCCAGCCGGTCCGTAGAATGAATAGTATGCGGGATAACGACGCCTGTTTCCCCCGTTACGACCTCGTATGAATGCCCCGGCCAATTAGCTCGAAAGTACACCTCGCAACCCGGTATTTCTGCCCCCGCCTTGGTCCTCACTTCATCGATGATTGCTTTCAGGTTCATTTCCGAGACCGCTTAATTTGGATTTTGGCAGACTAAACCGTCCATTAACAGGTTATTTCTTAGCCGCCAGTTCGAGTTTTTGCGACTTTGCGACGCTTGGTAATCCGGTCCTTTATTTCAGCAGCGTGGTCCATTGAGCGCGACAGCTTGGCAACGTGGCTCGCCGCTTTCCGCAGCACCTTCTCATAGCGTCGCAGGCGTGACTTCAGTTGCCTTATCTCGGCTTGCAACTCGCGTTTGGTGCGCATCTTGGTTTAACCGAGTCTTGCGGCGAGCGAGAGTGAGGGGAAATGATGGATTTGCATCCGCAGATTCATTCTATCGGCGGCCAACCCTGACGACGCGGACCACTTGGGTTACCTTCAATTCGACTTGGCTGAGGGACGCCCGCCACTTCCCGTCCGCATCGAGGATGGCTAAGCATGTAGAGCCATCACCTGGATTGCCGTGACACATCACAAAAGCAGCGGTGCCGGGAGGAAGGGGTTTGGATTGGCTCGACTTCGAACCTTCTGGGGTCTTTTTGTCTTGAGCGCTCACACGCCCATCGTATCACCGAGAAAAGTCTGAGTGAATCAAATTAGACAAAGTTCAATTTATAGCCAGCATTCTAATCCGCGAACGCCCTTTACTTCTATTCGGCAGGCGTGAAATCAACCAGCAAACTCTCGACTTGAGGAACGCTGATGTTCGGGATCGCCAATTCGCAGTCGTGAGTTTCAGCTTTCAGTGGAAGGATGGAACTAGCGACGCCTCTGGATTGGAGACGGTTGTGCACCTGAACCGCGACGAGGAACTTCAGTTGGAGGATGACCGTGTCTCCATCGATGCGATAGTTCTCAATCAACATTGCTGTCTTGGCGTTGTTGGCGTCGCGATGAATTTACCACGAGGGGGGTCTTTCCACAGCAGATGGAAATTCATTCAGTGCCACCCATCCCTGCAGGCATTTCAAAAGTTTAACCAACTCTTCGAACGTTCCTGGTTTTGTGAGATAAAAATTCGCCCCTAAATCATAGGCCCGGTCAGTATCACAGGAGCGAGTGGATGCGGTGAGAATCAAAACCACGATTCGTTTAAGCATAGGTTGGGACCGCATCCATTCCAAGACTTCGAAACCGCTTTTTCGCGGCATGTTCAGATCAAGCAGGACCACGAAAGGCAATGGGTAATCTGACCGGTTGCCGAATACTCCTTCACCTTTGAGATATGCTATCGTCTCCTCGCCATCCTTGACGTATCGAACCGGGCGGGCCACGCCTGCAGCCTTGAAGGCATTTTTCATCACAAATATGTCGTCCTCCCGGTCTTCTACCAAAAGGAACACCGAGTCATCTACAAAGGGCATTGACGTACTCTCCCGTCTCCCATCTGAATACCCAGGAACAGGCCGAGTATCCCGGTTCAGAAAGAAATTCTTCGACGGTGAATCTCTTATGTCCAGCCTCGCAAAAGGCAAGCGAGTCACTTCTTCAAAAGCTCGAATCTAATGAAGCTGGCGATCTTGACGATTACTATCCCGACGAGATGTACATAGTTCCATCTCTGCGAAGTGAATGGCGGACGGGAGATATCGTAAAGCAGACTGCGGGTGGTGCGAATTTTCTGCTTATAACCCCCGCATGTGACCTAGCGCAAAACAAAGCCAAAAGCATTCAAATGATTGAGATAGATGGCCTTGTGAGTGGCGTCTTCGCTTCCAACATGAATATCTGCCAAAAAAAACTTCCCAATAACGCGACTGAAGACGCCAAGACCGAACACGGTAAGAAACGCGATGCCGCGCTTGCAGAACTTCTGAAATTGGCGGCTAATTCATATTCAGGTAGGTACCATTTTCTTCCTCCGTGCCAAAGTTTTGCTGGAGGTTTGCTCAATTTCCAAAAGGTTCAATCGATTCCTGTGAGGGAATTTTCAGAAAAATTTACCAAGCATGGCACCATTACCACCGAGTTTCTGAAGGACATTGTTTCTCGATTCGCTGCGTATTACGCACGTCAAGGCCAGCCAAATTTCGAAATCAACAAGATGGTCGAGCGATTAATTGGTGAAAGCTCCAATTGACGCCCCGTGGTCCGCCGCCGCAGGCGTGATGAATCATAATGCCTGACGTATTCACCAAGGCGAAGCGGTCGGAAGTGATGTCGCGGATTCGGGGGCGCGGGAATAAGGAGACTGAAATCGCGCTCATGCGCCTGTTGAGGAAGCACAAAATCTGGGGTTGGCGGCGGCATCAACCCATCTTTGGGAATCCGGATTTTATTTTTCCAAAGCTGCGCGTGGCGATTCTGGTGGATGGCTGTTTCTGGCATTGTTGTCCGAAGCATTCCAATCTGCCGGCCAACAATCGCGCGTTCTGGCGGCGCAAACTTTCCGCCAATCGCGCGCGGGATTTGTTGGTGACGCGCACGTTGCGGCGCGCCGGATGGCGCGTGTTGCGGATTTGGGAGCATGAGCTGGCCCGCAAGAATCAAGAGAAACTGACGAAACGGCTGTTGAGCCTAAAACCTCAAGAATCGACACCTCGCCCCCGACCCTCTCCCCGGTCGAGGCGGAGAGGGAGTGGACACGGAAGTCTAAAGTCTGAAGTCTAAAGTCGGGGACTCCGTGGTTCAATTGTCTTCGTCTGGAATCCGTGTTAATTCGCGAAATTCGCGTCAAAGGTTTTGTGATCTGCCACGGAAAATCGACACCTCACCCCCGACTCAGTGGCTTCCCAAGCCCGCCACAAGATGGATTCCCCAATCCAGAAATCCGCTACGCGGAGCGTGGTCCCCGGTGGAGGCGGAGAGGGAGCGGAAACGGAAAGTCTAGGTTGAAATGGAGGTGCGACTGCACTACGGTCTGGCTGAATAGCACCCCAACCTTCGGACGACCAAACACGTACCGTAATGAACTGGGAAATGTATCCCGACCTGCGGAAATCGCCCGCCGCCTCCTTGCGGATCGTCCTGACCGGAGGCAAGCAAGGTCTGGAACGGCGGCGCCCTACGGAAAATCGACAACTCACCCTCCTTACGGAAAGTCCCGAGTCCAAAGTCTTGAGTCCAAAGTCAAAAGTCCAAGGTCGGAACGGAATCGACACCTCACCCTGGCCCAGTGGCTTCCCAAGCCCGCCACAAGATGGATGCCCCAAATCAGGAATCCGCTTCGCGGAGCGTGGTCCCCGGTCGAGGCGGAGAGGGAACTTTCGTCGGTCGTGCGGCTCTGGATTCCACACTCCGCACTCTGCATTCAGCATTTACCTGGGGCGGAGAGGGTTGGGAAACGGAAAGCCTTCAAACACGTAATCGCAAAGGAGAAATGTTATGCAATGGCGAGGCCGAAGAGAAAGTTCGAATGTTGAAGATGCGCGGGGAGACTCCCAAGGTTTTGGCGGTGGCCGCGGGCGCGGCGGGCTCGGGCTGCTGATGCTGGTGGGCCGACTGTTCGGGATCAAGGGGATATTGGTGGTCGTGGTGGTGGCCGGCGTGCTTTGGGCGACCGGGTTGGTGAGTCCCAACTCGTTGATCCGCTTCTTATCTGACGGGAGCGTCCCGGCGGAGACCGCGGTCGTGAGCCCACAAGACCAGGAGCGGTTCGATTTTGTGAAGGTCGTGCTGGCCGACTCGGAAGACATCTGGACCGCCCAATTCGCCGCGCACGGAAAGAGATACGTACTCCCGGTAATGAAGGTGTATCGGGGGCAGGTGCAGACTGCCTGTGGTACTGGCAGCGCAGCGGCAGGGCCTTTTTATTGCCCGGAGGACCAGAAGGTATACATCGACCTAAGTTTTTACGATGAGCTGGCGCAGACCTTCCATTCCCCGGGGGATTTCGCCCAGGCGTATGTCATCGCCCACGAGGTAGGGCATCACGTGCAGAAATTGCTCGGCACCTCGGACAAGGTGGCCGCGATGCGTGACCGTCCGGATTACAACCAATATTCGGTGCGGCTGGAGTTGCAGGCGGATTTTTACGCCGGGGTGTGGGCGAATCATTCGAAGCATTATCTGGAGCGCGGGGACATTGAGGAAGCGATGCGCGCAGCGAACGCCATCGGCGACGACGCGATTCAGCAGCAGATGAAGGGTCGGATTGTGCCGCATTCATTTACGCATGGAACCTCCGCGCAACGGATGCGCTGGTTTAAAAAGGGCCTGGATAGCGGCCGGATGGACGACGGCGACACGTTCTCGATCGCCTATGATGCGCTTTGAACCGGAAACGCCGAACGCCCAACGCCGAACGCCGAATGGAAGACATCGGACAAAGCGGAAACATCGAACATCCAACATCCAACATCGAACATCGAATGTGCTGAAAACTCTGGTCGTCCAGGAGAGGGGGATTTTTGTGAGGGCCTTTTACCCGGGGCTGCGCTCACGGTGTTCGCTGACCCCGGGCTATCACATTGCGCCCCGCTCCTTACGGAAAGTCTCCAGTCCAAAGTCTAAAGTCCAAAGTTGGGAATTGGTGTTAATTCGTCGAAGGTTTTTGGATTTGTGAACATTGAGCGCTACTGTGACTGAAGAACTCGATAAAACTTTTTGTCGCTTCCGCGCGTGCTGTCGAATAAATCAAAATTTGTCCCGGTTCCGCGGAAGAAACTTCCGAGGTTTATCCAGTTTGTCGGCGCGAGGTCGGAAGCCCATTGGACTTGATATGTTTTGGTCGTGACCGTTGGCCATGACAGTTCAACCGCCGTGGTAATTGTTAGATTCGTCACCGCAACGTCGATGGTTTCGACGGTGAAAGAATCAATAATTGCGTGGCTGGCTTCCGATGGATCCGCGCCGGCCACGAATCCCACCCATGCCGGCGACCCATCGCCGTAGGTGAGGGAATTATTTATGTTGGTGTAATTAACTCCGTCCGTCGAATACGATGAACGGTATGAGGTGCCAATTTTTGTGAGCCGCAGAAAAAAGCTGTTACTTCCGAAACTATGCGGCGTTACTTGAGCTCCCCAGTTGGCGTTGACCTCCTTGCCCAGCTCAATCGACATTTGTCCAGCGTAAGACAGGTAATTCACCCGAACAAAATTATCTTCGTCATCCAGCGCGATGACGTCGATCTGCGCGAAATCATTGTTTACGGGAACAAATGAATTGAGTTTTAAAGTCGCGGTGAAATCGCCGGCGGCGGGATTGGTAATCGTGAAAAGATTCCTGGCCTGGTTGGGCGAGTAACTGTCCGTATCGAAGTGACTGCAACGAAGATCAAGTGACGTGAGGTTGGTTGTATAGTAATTGGTGTCAGGCCGGATAATGATCCAGGCCGGGTCGAAACCACCGTTAAGGTTATCCTGAAAAAGAATCATTGCACTGGCCACGCCATTGGAAATAAACAAGCCCACCGCCAGGAAGAACCATTGGATTACTTTCATTCGAGCATATACTTACACGGGTGCGGCAAATTCAAGAACATTTGCTGAATCGGCTGACGAAGGAATCGCTCATTTCACGCGACGCACCCCACGTTGCGCTCGCTTTACGAGCGCGGACGGCGCAGCGCGCCGTCCCTACCACATTGCGCGTTCACTTTGATTGTCGCGGGGCGGACTTGGCGGCATCGGCGGCCCACACGGCTCGGATGGCGGCTTCGTCACCCAATCCGTTGGTGACGGCCGGGCTGGATTTGTTGGCAAAGTACCATCGGATGTCGGCGGAGGTAGCGGTGCGGCTGCCGGGCATCTGGAGATAGGCGTTGGTGTCGGTGTTGCGCACCCAGTCCCACGCGTATTGCAACCAGTTGGAGCGATAGGCCTGGCTTTGGTGCGCAAACCACGTGATTTCATCATAGCCCCAGACCCAATTAAATTCGCCCTTCGTGTTCGGCTCGCCGGGATGCCGGCTGACTCCGTAGTTGTCGAACTCGACGAGGTAAGGCAAGTGCTCGCACGTCCAACCATTGACGGTCATCCCGCCTTTGCTGCGGTTATAGAGGCCATCGGAAAAGCCCAGCTTTAGAATGGCTTCCTTTGGTTTGTCGGGAGTCTCCATGATGCGCAGGGGGAATTCATTGAAATCCAAAAGCGGCTTGCCGTCGTGCATCAACCCGCCGGTGGGAGTGTGGCCGTTGCACAAGACCATGTGACGGCGCGCATGCTGGCGGCCATGACTCCGGACCATGGCGAGCAGGCGCGCCCAATGAACATTGGCGCGATCATTTTTGTTCATGATCTCCACCTGGCCGAAGTGGATGGCTTCACAGCCGAGATCAATGTAAGTCACCGCCTGATAATAAAACCAGAGTTGGGTTTCCAACCGGCTGACATCCGGCACCTGGGCGTTGCGGCCCATGGGCCGTCGCTGGCCTTCGGGATAAATCATGTCGTCATAACGGAAATTTCGTTTCTCGACCGGCTGCCCGAATGCCGTTAACACCCAGTCAGGAATTTCAATTTCATTCACGCGCGGATTGACGGTTTCGAAGACGCAGGCTTCCAAAATCATTTCGGGCGCGGCGGCCAGTACTTGTGGGGCGGCCTCGCGCGCGCGTTTGACCTTGTTGTGAAAATCATTCTCCGCATTCCACAGGCAAAGCGCGCGTCCAATGAAAATGGCCCCGGTGCTTTTGAGCATGCGGATGTTGTCCTGGAGATCGCCGCGGCCATTGAGCAATCCCTCCATGGTGATTGAGCGGGCCAGATGATTTTCCAGCACCTGCCGGGAGATGGTGCCATCGAATTCAAGTCCACCGGGCCGGGAAGTGGCCGGCAATTCGGCGGCATGGGCTGCTGGCGCAAGACACAAGCAAGCGATTGCGACTGCAATTGAACCACGAATGGACGCCAATGAACGCGAATGAAAGCGCATAAAATACGAGCGGGAAAAGTAATCCCCGAATGGTAGGGACGGTGCGCTTGCGCCGTCCGCGCCGCGTACCAGCGGCGCAACGTGGGGCGTTATAGGAGCATTCGTTCCGCCCGCTTTACGGGCGGGGACATCGCGGCGCAATGTCCCTACCACAAGCCGCAACGAAAGGCGGTTGTTCAATTTAACTTTCACTTTTACGATTGGTAAATCGGTCGGGTGTATTGACGCTCCCACCCCTCACCCTGACCCTCTCCCCATTGAAGGGAGAGGGAACAGCTAGGGACACGCTCGGTTTACAGGTAACGTCATTTGCATATCACATTCAGGGGTATCAGCTACAATTTTGTTCATCCCCTTTTTAGGGGAATTGGCGAAGTCCGCGCTTTGCTGGACGATGCTGATAACGATAGTTGAATTCTCATTGCTCTGATTCCAGTGCCTTGAAAGAGTGGACGTTGTTTTATGGGCATCCTGATGCATGAGAGCGGCAAAAACTTTTTGACAGCGATATGCGGTGTGGGAGCGCTGCTCGCGGCTTCGCCGGCTTTGGTTTCCGGAGACGTCCAGAATTTTTCGCCCGATGAGGTTGGAAATTTCAACGAGCCAGTTCCGGCGCTGGTGCTTCGTTCCATTGAGGTCAACAATCGGGCCTTGCCGAAAATCTCAAAGGAATCGTTGTCTTTGCCGGCGCACCCGGAGACCACCGCCTTCATTTATGGGCCCAACCCGCAGGCGACGAATGCCCCGCTGCGGTTCCGGTGCCAGCTCGATGGCTACGAGCAGGGCTGGCATGAGCGCACTGCCTTGATGCGGATGGTGATCCGCTTCATCGATGCGAATCAGAGTGACATTGCGGAGCACGTGCTGGCGGTAACGGGAGAAAGCCCCGGCTGGACGGGAAATCTCACGGACTCACCGTGGATTCACCGGAAGGAAGTCATCACGGTTCCTGCCGGGGCCGTCCGCTTCTGGGTGGTGATCAGCTCAGCGGGCCCTCCGGAGGCGGTGGGATTTTATGCGGTGCGAAACCTGGTGCTCGGACCATCCCGCGGCGATACGAATGGTTTGCGGATAATCCCATCAGTAAAGCCCGAGGCGGGCAACGCCGGGCTGGAGGCCACGACCGCTTCGCCCACCGATTGGCATCGAGGCGGGCTGCGGCCTGCCAATGCGCAGCTTCTGCGTTATGGACCTGGTTCGGAAGTCGCGCTGGCCATCCTCGACGACCATCCGAAAGGACACGCCGATTGGAACACGGCGAAACTGCAAGGGCCGGAACTGATGCCGGGTGAAAAGTTGACGTTCGAATGGGAAGAGATTTACAGCATTGGCGCGGCCGACTTTGGGAGGATGGACTACACCAATCTTCCATCGGGACTGTACCGGTTTCGCATGGAGGCGTTGAACTTGCTGGGCAAGCCGACCGGGCGCGATATTTCGCAATTGGTGATTGTCCCGGCGGCGGCGTGGAAAACGGTCTGGTTTTGGGTCGCGGCCGGGCTGGCGCTGTTTGCCACTACTGCCGGTAGCTGGCGGTTATCCGCGTGGCGGCGAATGAAGCGGCAGGTTCAGGACCTGGAACGACTTCGCGACCTCGAGCAAGAACGTCTCCGCATTGCGCAGAACATCCATGACGACCTCGGCGCGCGCGTGACTGAGATCGCCCTGCTCAGCTCTTCAGCCCAGTTAAAACCCAACCTGCCGTCGGAAGCGCGCACAGATTTCAGTTCGATTACCCGCCTGACCAATGACCTGGTGCGGGCAATGTATGAAACCGTCTGGGCGGTGAATCCGAAAAACGACCATCTCGATTCGCTGGCCAGTTTTGTCTGTCAAACGGCCAATCAGATGTGCGCGCAGGCGCAGTTGCGGTGCCGGTTGGAGGTGCCGGATTTGCCCGCTGACATTCCCGTGACCAGCCACATCCGGCACAATGTGATCATGGCCGTGAAGGAAGCCATCCACAACGTCATCAAGCATGGACACGCCTCGGAAATTCAAATCAGTCTTGAGCAGGCGGGCAACAGTTTGACTCTGCAAGTAAGCGACAACGGTTGCGGATTCGACCGGAAGAAAATTGTCCGTGGCAATGGCCTCGACAACATGGAGCGCCGACTGCATTCGCTACAGGGAAGATGTTTGGTGGCGAGCCAGCCCGGAGCGGGGACGAAGGTAACTTTTGAATTCCCCTTGCCGCCTTAGCCAAAACGATGCAGATGAAGAATCCCTTCTCCATGAACTTGGTTGATGAATTGATTGGGTGTACGACGCTCTCACCCCTCACCCCGGCCCTCTCCCCGTTGAGGGGAGAGGGAGAATCATCGCCAGCCACCCCGCGAATCGACGTTTCCCTTTGGTCCACGAGTTCAAGGCGCGAATCCTTGCGGAGGCTTTTCCAATTTGGAAAATACTTTCGGCAGTCACCATAGTTCCTCGATTACCAGACAAAACGACAAATATGTCCCAGCAAAAAAATGATCCCAAGCTTCGGCGGGTGGCCATTGTCGAGGACGACAGCGGGTTGCGGGATCAATTGCAGAATATCCTCAAGTCCGCGCCCGGAGCTCGCTGTGTGGGCACCTTCAGTTCGGCGGAGAAAGCGCTGGAGGGCATGGTGGCGGTGAAACCCGACGTCATTTTGATGGATATCAATCTGCCGGGGATGTCAGGCATTGAATGTGTTTCGCGTCTCCGGAACGACCTGCCCGCCGCGCACGTCATCATGCTGACGGTTTACGAGGACAGTGAACGCATTTTTCAAGCCCTGCAGGCGGGAGCCGATGGCTACCTTGTCAAATCGAGCCCGAGCGACGTCTTGCTTCGAGCCATTGAAGATGTCCACCAGGGAGGGGCGCCGATGTCGAGTCATATCGCCCGGAAAGTGGTGCGGCAATTTCGGCAGGCTGATCCGGGTCCGGCCCGGGACGAAACGGGAGGCCTCGCTCCCCGCGAACGAGAAGTGCTGAATTTGCTGGCATCCGGCTTTGTGTATAAGGAGATCGCCGACCAGCTTGGCATCGGCACAGAAACTGTGAAAACCTACGTCAAAAACATCTGCAAGAAATTGCATGTGCGCAACCGGCTGGAAGCGGTGGCGCGTTACGGTCATAAGTAAGTCAGGAACCCGGAAACGCTGAACGCCGAACGCCGAATGGAAGATGGGACAGAGGTCCACGCGCGAAGCTCTCTGAGTAAATTCCATTGAGGAGAATCGTCACCGATCCCGTCACTTTTCAAAGTCATTCATTCGACGTTGGGCGTTCGATGTTCGATGTTCGGCGTTTCCCCCATCGATGCGTATCCCCGCTTTAGGGGAATAGCGCCATTCTGAGACGACAACTAATATCCCGATTACGCAACGTTAATTCAGCCGCTCCAACTTTGGATTAATGAAGTGAAAAAGCGTGTCGTGCTAACGCCTGGTGGATGCAGCGTTCAACTTATGACCTCTGAGCCAGAGGCAAAAAATAATACTATGAAAAGAACAACCCGAAAAAACTCGATTGCGGTGTGTGCCCTGCTGGGCCTCATGTTGGCCGGCCAGGCAATGGCCCTGGATATTCGGTACATGAACAGTGGTGACTATTTGAACGCCGCAGGCTGGCAAGGCGGTGTCATACCGGGCACCGGCGACACCGCCCGATTCAATTGGGGCAACAACACTGTGACTCTGGCCGGCGAGGCGCCACTGCTGAGAAATTTTCAGGCGGGGGTTGATGAGTCCGGCCAATTATTGGTCACTACCGGTGGAAAGCTTATCACGACCGGGCCCAACAACAGCACAGTGGGTAACAACGGGGGCGCGGCTGTCATTGGGCGACTGACGGTCAACGGGGGTGGCGAGGTTTACGTGACCAACGTTCTGTTCGTAGGCGCCGGTGTCACCGGAATTGTGACGAATAACGGAGGTATTCTGAAGGTCTCCAGCCACTTGTGGGGCGGCAGCAGTGCCACTGGCGTCGGCACCATTTCAATCGCCAACGGCGGCGTAATGACCGTCGGCGGAAATATCGGCTTGGGAACGGTCAACGCCAACACGGCATCCGGTGGCAGATGTTCCCTTTATGTCGAGGACGGGGGCGTTCTCAACCTGAACCAAATTACACCGGTGAATTCGATTCAGGCCAACTCGGTGCTGGATGTATCCGGCAGCGGCGTAGTCACCATTCCGAACGATGTGACAGCAGCCATCAGCGCTTATACCAATGTCTCGAGAATCACCGCCTATGGCGGCCTGGGCACAGTGGGGATTGATTACAACAATACGAATGCGGGCAAGACGACAATCTTCGCCATCGCGCCTGCGTCTCCTCCGCCGACGGAAACCGTCTGGAATCCCGCCGCCAATCCTTCGGGCACGGGCAAGTGGAATGAGAAGACCAATTGGACCGGCTTTGTGGCTCCGGGCGCCGTGACCAAGGTCATCTTCAATGTCCCGGGCGCGATTCCTTGCACAGTCACTAATGCGGCGTTTGCGGATTATGTCGTCATGGGCGACAACGGTCCGGGCGGCACACTGAATATTGCGAGCGGCGGCAGCCTGACTTGCGGTAGCGCGAATGCGACCATCATCGGGAACAACAGCAACGCCGTGATGGTGGTGGAGGCCGGCGGATCGGTCAGTCTTGGAAATCATTTGTGGGTTGGCTTCGATCCGGGCGCCGACGGCACGCTGATCATGAATGGTGGATCGGTGACGGTTGCCGGCATGTTCGGCCTTGGCTTTCAGGGCGGAAAGGGCACCGCGCAGATTAATGGCGGCACCTTGAATCTTTCCTTGTGGGATACTTTCAATTCAATCCAAGGTGCTTCGGTGCTGGATATTTCAGGTACGGGCAAGGTTGTCATCAATGGTGACCAATCATTCTCGATTAACGGTTTTATCAGCACCGGCCAGATTACCAATCATACTGGGACGTTGAAGGTGGACTTTAACAACATCGTGGCGGGCAAGACGACGGTCTATCCCGCAGATCTTTATCTCCCGCCGGCGCAAGCCATTTGGAACCCGGCGCTGAATAATCCTGGGGATACCAATGGCTTCTGGAATGTCAGCAGTAACTGGAACGGAAACATTGTTCCAGGTAGCGTGACCTTTGCGATTCTGAACGTGGTCGATGCGATTCCCTGCGTCGTGAACAGTCCGGCGTCCGCCAACGTGGTGCGCATTGGCCTCAACGGCCCCGGCGGCACCATGATCATCACCAACGGCGGCAGCCTCGTTACCAGCCATATCGACGAGTGGAACTCCATCGGCATGAACAACACCGGATTGCTCGTCGTGGAAAACGGCGGGTCGGCCAGTTATGCGTTCCATCTGTGGATTGGCTTCGATACGGGCGCTGACGGCACGTTGACCATGAATGGCGGCACGGTATCGGTCGCCGGTATGTTCGGACTGGGATGGAACGGCGGCACCGGTCATGCAAACATCAACGGTGGAACTTTGAACCTGAATCAGTTCAATGCCACGGAGTCCATTAAAGGCGCTTCCGTGTTGAACGTGGCAGGAAACGGAAAGGTTTCGATCAACGGTAATTGGGTCACCGCGGTCAGCAATTATGTCGCGGCGGGCAGGATTACCGCCAACGGCGGCCCTACTGTGTATTACGCGTTTGACTCCGGCGTGAATCGAACGACGATCAGCGCCACACCGCTACCCGCCCCCCGGCAATCCATCACGTCCATTTCGGTAACCAATGGCAACGTGTCAATCACGTACCAAACCACGCCTCTGCACACGTACTACATTGAAGGCAGCCCGACTTTATCGCCTCCTTCATGGACGCCGGTTGCGGGCAGCACCAACGCCGCGACGGGAGCACCGGTGACCTACACCTTCCCGGCTGGTCCCGCGCCAATGTATTTCCGAACAGTGTCCCCCTGACGCGTGGGTTTGTTGGAAACACAAGCACAAGTAGGGGGTATGTGGTAGGGATGGGGACGGCGCGAGCGCGCCGTCCCTTCCATTTAAAACTTTCCAGCACATTGGGATCCTAAGCTTAGAATTCCACGTGGACAAGTTGTCGCG
>JADMIO010897295.1_pt1 | contig 128230 bp, 129 predicted proteins | sample 8958161 | NCBI WGS metagenome assembly JADMIO01 (sample SAMN16585339, study PRJNA669376) | soil metagenome | isolation source: Crop rotation soil | place: USA: Cullars Rotation, Alabama | collected 2011
AGGTGAGCCAGTGTGATTACATTTGCGGCCTAACTGTGGCCAGTCCAGTTACGCTGGAGTCACTAGTATTTAGGTGACACTATAGAAGCGGCCGCGACAACTTGTCCACGTGGAATTCTAAGCTTAGGATCCCAATGTGCTGGAAAGAAGCGCCGTCGTGCCGGGCAGCATCTGCAGGCGCGTCATCAACCACCCAAGGAGGGTAGAGGCGGCGACCACCAACACCACGCCTGCCGCGAACAGCACCCAGTGCCGCAGCACGTCGTCGACGATGGACAGCGGCACCATGCTCGCAATCAGGCAACCAACGATGCCCTGGGCAAGCACGAAGGGCGGCAATGGGAAGTGCACCTTGCCGCCCGAAGCGGCAACGATGATTCCGGCGATCAGCGGTCCCAGCATCAGGGCCGCCGGTGCATGAATCCACAGGAGGAAGGCGGCGATACCCGCCGACAGGACGATCAGCGCGGCCCATTGTGCCGCCGATACAAGCCTACTGGGCAAACTCCTCCGCCTCGCCGTTCATGCCGCGGATGGTGGCCAGAAGCTCGGTCGCGGCGGCTGCGAGCCGTGCATCATCCGTGCCGCGCAACACCAGCGAGACGCTTGGCTTGCCGTTGCGAAAGGCGGGATAGCTGCCGATGTCGAGATCCTCGTAGCGCTTCTGCAGCGCGCCCAGCGGCTCGGCGATGATGCCCTCGGGCAGGTTGGTGCGCACGGTGCGCGAGATGACCGGCGTGCCGCCCACCAGCCGGTGCTTCATCGACTGGAACATCGCCTCGGCGACCTTGGGAATGCCAGCGAAGGTGAACACGTTCTCCATCTGGAAACCGGGCGCTACCGACACGGGATTGTCGACCAGGATGCCGCCGTGCGGCACGCGCGCCATGCGCCGCCGCGCCGGCGTGAACAGGGCGACGTCGCCGTAGTGCCGGGTCATGCGGGCGACCGCTTCCGGATGCTCGGAGATGCCGACGCCGAAGGCCTTGGCGATGCAATCGGCGGTGATGTCATCGTGGGTCGGGCCGATGCCGCCCGTGGTGAAGACGTAGTCGAATTTCTTCCGCACCTCGTTGATGGTGGCCACGATGGTGCCCTCGACGTCGGAGATGACGCGACATTCCCTGACCTGCACGCCCAGCGCACCGAGCTCGGTGGCGAGGTACTGGATGTTCGAATCACGCGTCCGGCCGCTCAGGATCTCGTTGCCGATGACAACGATGCAGGCAGTCACGGTTTTTGCCGGCTCTGGCATTCCACACTCTTTTTCCTTGTCTTTCAGGACATTAGCGGAGGCCCGATGAAGGGCCAAGCGCCGCACGTCTTGTTAGCGCCAGTATCGCATGCCAAATATGGGCCATGAGCAGTCCCCGCGATTTCATCGACGACAGTGACGACTACTGGCGACGCGACGAGCGCACCATCAAGGTCCATGGCCCGGAGGGCTTCGAGGGCATGCGCCGGGCGGGCCGGCTGGCGGCCGAGACGCTCGATTTCATCACGCCCCATGTCGAGCCGGGCATCAGCACCGGCGAGCTCGACAAGCTCTGCCACGACTACATCCTCGATCACAAGGCGATCCCGGCGCCGCTCGGCTATCGCGGCTATCCGAAGTCGATCTGCACCTCGATCAACCACGTCGTCTGCCACGGCATCCCGTCGGACAAGCGCCTGCAGAACGGCGACATCATCAACATCGACGTCACGACCATCCTCGACGGCTGGTATGGCGACACCAGCCGCATGTTCTTCGTGGGCGAGGTCGGTGTGAAGGCGCGCCGGCTGTGCGACGTCACGTACGAAGCGATGATGCGCGGCATCGCCGCGGCCAAACCCGGCGGCCGGGTGGGCGACATCGGCCATGCCATTCAGAGCTATGTCGAAGCGCAGCGCTTTTCGGTCGTGCGCGATTTCTCGGGCCACGGCCTGGGCCGCATCTTCCACGATGCGCCGAATATTCTGCATTACGGCAAGCCCGGTATCGGACCTGTGCTGAAGCCCGGCATGTTCTTTACCGTCGAGCCGATGGTGAACGCCGGCACCTGGCAGGTGAAGATCCTGAGCGACGGTTGGACGGCGGTGACACGCGACAAGCAGCTCTCCGCCCAGTTCGAGCATTCGGTCGGCATCACCGAGACCGGCGTGGAGTTCTTCACGCTCTCGCCCAAGGGCCTGGCCAAGCCGCCTTACGATCTAACCGCTGCCGAACAGCCGCGGACGGCGGTATCAGCCTGACACCAGGGTCCGCCGCAGCGAAGCGGTGGCGATGAAGATGGTCAGCGGAAGGGTGCCGCCACCTTGTCCGCGCGCTCCTTTATGATGGCCATGCACTGCGCGGGACTTCCGCCTTGGCCCGAAAACAGCTTGCCGAGTTCACCGGGGATGATGTCGTTCGAGATCTCCACCCATGCCGGCAGCTTGGGCTCCGACCCCATGGCGTTGTTGATGGTCCACTCGGTGGCCGGGAAGTGGCGCGTCGTGCCTTCGCCCACCCTGGCGGCGGCAAGCACCCTGGGATCGCGGTAGGTCGAGTTGCGTACCGCGGCGGCGCCGCTGCCGAGTATGGCGGAGCGGGCTGCCACATCCTTGGAACAAATCCACTGCATGAAGATCCAGGCAGCTTCGGGATTCTTGGAATACTTCGAGAGGCAAATCGACGAACCGCCTTGATGGCCAATGTGAGGAATTTCTTGGAAGCCGGCCTGTTGGGGAGAGCGCAGCCGGGCTTCCGCCGGCGGCCGGGCCGCTTCCATCAGTCCGACCACTTTGGAGTCCGGGCCGTCAAAGCCGGGAAAGAATTCGCCCCAGGATATGGTCATCGCGGCGTTTCCCTGGGCGATCGAGCGCGCTTCCCCGTCCCAGTCCCAGGTCATCGCGTCCGGTGGCATATGCTTGACGAGCTCCAGCATGTAACCGAGGCCGCGCATGCCGTCTTCGTCGCCGCCGCAGAACATGCCGTTCTTGTCGAACACCGAGCCACCATTGGCCCAAAGCCACGCAGTCCAGTCGCAATTGAGGGAGTAGTGACCCGCTCTGAGCTGGCCAGTGGTGCCGCGGATGCCGTTGCCGCGCTCGGCATCGTCGAGCCTCCGCACGACATCGAGGTACTCGGCCGTCGTCGTCGGCACTTTCAGGCGATGCTTGTCGAACAGGTCCTTGCGGTACATCAGGATGAAGATCGGGATGTCGAACGGAATACCGATCATCTTGTCCTTGTAGGTCGAGATGCCCCGCAGCAGCGGCGCGGAGAAGTCGTCCCAGTCGAAACCGGGTAGCGCCAAATCCCGCTTGCGGTCGTAGTATTCGCGCGGATCGACCGTGTCGGGGCTGAACAGTGCCGTCCACGACTGGTCGAGATAGTAGAGATCGTGGGCACCGAGCCGGTCCTTGGCATCGGCTGTTGCTTTCTGAAGCACCTGCTCCAGCGGCACGATGTCGATGTCTACCTCGATCCCCGTATGGGCCGTGAATTCGTCCTTGACCAGTTGCCGGGCGACAATGCTGGGCGGCGTCGCCTCGGAGACGTAGCGAATCTTCCTGCCCTTGTAGGCACTGCCCACGTCACGCAGCCATTTCGCCATTTCCGAGGAGGTGCCGCCACCGCCCGGCGCCTGCGCGAGCGCCGATGGCGGTCGTGACTGGCCGAGCGCGGCGGTCGCGAACCCGGAGAGCCCGACCCCGGCAAGCGCGAGGCGGCGAAGAAATTCGCGCTTGCCGATGCGCCGCTCGGCATAGGCGGCGGCGCTGTCCGCAACACGGTCTCTCTGCTCGCCGTCCGTCATTTTGCCGTAACTCATCGCGCCCCCTGCACGGGTTGACCCTTTGCCACCCACCCGAAGTCTAGCCACCGCCTAATCCACGGCTAGAACCATTTCTTGCCGCCTTTCCGCCGCGGTTGCTCGGCAGCCTTGCGACATGGGGAGAGCACGGCAGCAGGCAGAGGTATCGGCGAACGACGAGGCGTTGCTCGCACTGCTGGCCGCTGGCCTTCGCATCCAGTCCTCGGACAAGTCATGGCGCGTGAGCGGCAACACCCTGCCCCATCGCGCCCTGCTGCGCGACGCGGGCGGCGCCTGGAACCGCCTCGACCAATGTTGGGAGTTCACCGGCGAGGACCCTTCACCTCGTCTTGCCTCTGCACTCGAGGCTGCGCCCGCCGGGCACAACAGCGCCGAACCGGCTGCGCCGAAGCCGCACTATCACGGCCATCGCGCCCGCGTCCGTGAGCGCGTGCTGCAGACCGGCGCCGAACCGCTCGCCGACTACGAGTTGCTCGAGCTGCTGCTGTTCTATTCGATCGAGCGCGTCGACACCAAGCCGCTGGCCAAGAGGCTGCTCGAGCGCTTTGGCACTCTCGGCGATGTCTTTGCCGCCGATCCCGTCGAACTGCGCGAATTCGAGATCGACCAGCGCACCTTGGTGCACTTCAAGGCCATGCGCGAGGCCGGACGCCGGCTGGCCGAGCGCAAGGTCAAGAACATGCCGGTCCTGACCAACTGGCAGCAGCTCATCGACTACTGCCATACAGCGCTCGCCCACGAGAAGACCGAGCAGTTCCGCATCCTCTTCCTCGACCGCAAGAACGTGCTGATCGCCGACGAGGTGCAGCAGCGTGGCACCATCGACCACACCCCAGTCTATCCGCGCGAGGTCATCAAGCGCGCGCTGGCCCTGAACGCCGCTGCGTTGATCCTGGTGCACAACCATCCCTCGGGCGATCCCAAGCCGTCACGTGACGACATCGAGATGACGCGCGAGATCAAGTCAGCCGCCGAGGCATTGGGCATCGCCATCCACGATCACCTGGTGATCGGCCGCAAGGGACACGCGAGCTTCAGGAGCCTGGGCTTGCTGTAAGATACCGACGTCCTCGACCAGGAACGCCCGCGTCTCCGCCAATCCCAACATCTGGATGTCTCGTCATGATCGAAGCGCTCAGTGCAATCACACTCGGCACCCACGACATGCGGCGCGCCGTCCGATTTTACCGCTCACTCGGATTCGAAATCGCGCACGGCGGCGAAGAGTCCTTCTTTACCAGCTTTCGGGCGGGGTCGGGTTTTCTCAACCTGATCGCCCAGCCAGCGGAAAATCGCTGGTCCTGGTGGGGACGCGTCATCTTCCACGTCGTCGATGTGGACGCCTTGTACGACCGTGCCTTGGCGGCCGGATGGCAACCCACGACTGAACCCCGCGACGCCGAGTGGGGAGAACGCTACTTTCATCTGACCGACCTGGATGGCCACGAGCTGAGTTTCGCGCGTCCCTTGCGGTCCCCGGCATAGCGTGGCGGCATCTGGACACACTCACCCGCCCGGCACCACGCCAACGCCGTGGATTTCTCGCGGCCCCGGCTTGAGGGCCTCGTCGGTCCCGCGGGCGACGGACTCGAACGGCCCGGCCCGACGCTGCTAAGAGAGGCAAAACAACGCTAAACAACGCAAATCCTTGCCTGGCGGACGAGCAGCGAGCGGCACCATGCGGTAGGATCGAGGCCCCGATCAGGGAGGCGTGTCTTGCCGGTCAATATTTCGACCTCGGATCTCGTGCGGTTCTCGCAGCAGTCGAATGTCGAGCTGCGGGTGGAAGGCCAGGATGAAAACGAGGCGCTGCAGTCCCCAGAGGGCACCTTGGGCGGCCGCATCATGCGTTGGTACAAGCAAACCTTCACCGACGAGAACCGCGAGGACAAGCAGGCAAAGTACATGAAGGCCGGCGTGGCTCTGCATCAGGCGCTCGCGCGCGAGTACGGCGACAAGATTGCCAACACGGCTTATCAGGCAGGGACCGGCCACAGCCATCTCGCGCACCAATCGTCGAGCCCGATCACCGGTCGGCAAATCGCCAAGATGCTCGACACCGCCCAGCGCGAGCTCCGGCGCGAAGATCCCTACCGGGAGATCAGCTTCGCGCCCAAGTCGTTCACCGATCTCAAGGGCAAGGCCATCACACTGGCGCCCACGTTGATGTGGTTCCAGCATTCGGAAAAGCACGGGCGCAGCCCCAGCGAAACCGACTGGGAAGTGACGCGCGGCAAGCGCCACGACATCGACCGGCTGCAGCACGAAGGGCAAAGCGGCGTGTCGGGCTTCAAGAAAGGCGGCTTTGTGCCGACGCCGCTGCCCAATGACGCGGGGCCCCTTTCCGGCAAAACACTCGAGGTCGGGGACAGGCTCGCGCAACAACTGCTCGGCGACGCGCAGCTACAGTCGCAGGACGGCGCCGATCGGCATTATTGGCAACTCACGTCGCACCCTCGGGATGGAGGTCCCGGCACCGTGATCGGGTTGCGCATCGACCGCCAAAATCCGGATATCGTGCACGTCTTCGATGCCCGTCACGGCGAATACAGCGTGCCCAAGGACGGGCTCACCAGCTGGCTGGGACAGCATTTGAAGGACGATCGCGGCCCGCTCGTCCATCAATTGGAACGGATCGAGCAGAAGCCGCTCACCGGGCGCTTCGTGGAGTTCACCGGCCAAGCGCTCGACGACACCGTCAGGCTGGATCAGGTGAATCGCAACAAGCGGGACGGCCTCGAGCAACTGGGGCATAGCAGCGAGCTCCAGCCTCGCCCCGACTCGCCGCCGCTCGCCAAGCAGTTCCTGCTCGACGTCGAACGCCAGACCATGATGGTGAAGTCGCAACAGGACGACGGTGTCGACGGTCGCTCGCTCACCCTCGGCAACTGCGGAACGGAGATGCTGGCCCTGGTCGATGGCGCCGGCGACGATCAGCAAAAGGAGCGCGCCGCCGGCAACCTGTCGCAGCTGGTGGGTCAGTCGGCACTCAATTTCATGACGTCCGCGTTCCACGGATCGTTGCGGGATGGGAACCTCAACACGCTGAACCCAATCGTCACCGGAGCCGGACGGGCGAGAACGGTGGAAATCGGTCGCTGCCGCATGGACGACGGCCGACCGGGCATCGAGATCACGCATCGAAGCCGCGAACCGCTGCTCGGCCTGCAAGGGGTCGATGACCCGAAGAAAACTTCGCCGGACACGGACTATCTGCAGGACAAGATGACGATACAGGTCGCGCTCGACGACCTGGTGAACGCCCAGGAGATGCCGCCCTACACGGTGACCCAGCAGCCGATTCGCGAATACCATGTGGAGAATCCGCCCTCACCGGGGAAGGCCGAAGGTGACTTGAAGTTCCGGCCGAGCATCAACAACCAGGACATCCATGTCCTGGCGCTCGACGACATCCTGCCGGAGACGTATCAGCAGGACTGGCTCGACAGGCTCGATGAACGCTTCAAGAGCGATCGCTTCCTGCGTCAGGATAACGATCGCGTCCTGAGCGAGCATTGCCTCGAGACGATGATCACCACCGATGTGACGATCCGCGTTGGAGACGGGCGCTCGCAACGACCGGGCCTGCGCGACATCGACCAGAGCCTGTCCGACGCGGGCCTCTCCGAGCAGGAGATTCGCGAAGTCTCGCGGTTCGTCGACAGCAAGCTGTTGACGTCGCTTACCTGCGACGTCGGCCGGAGCCTGGGGCTCGACGAGAGTGCCTTCGAGTATTTTCTCGCCAAACCCACCTTGAACCTCCACATCCAGCGCGGTGATGATGGCAAGCTCGTCGTCAGCCTGTCGGCCGACATCTCGCGCCTGCTGGACAACGCCGCCTATGAGAGTCTTGGCGGGCTGCCCGACGATCGGACGGGTCAGCGCTTGAGCCTGGGGGCGAGGTTCCAGCTGGACGTGCAGGCAGACAAGGTGACGCGCACCCTGCTGCCGCCGCCGCTGCTGCAGTTCGGGCCACAGGAGCGGATCAAGGAAGGCTATGCTTTCGCCCGTGGCGTTCTCGACAAGGAGTTCCGACTCGACGCGCCGCGCATGGAGCGAGTGCGCGAAGACCTCGCCCGGGATCTTCGCTTGCCCGACGCTCCTTATCAGAGTGTCTCGCAAACAGCGCGCCAGGACGTAGGGCGTGGCAATACCGTGACGGTGAACGCAGGCCAAGGTGTCGCCACGCTGATGACCTCCGACAATATCGAGGAGCTGTTGGGCGATCTCGTCGGCAACGACAACGACGAGGAAACGAGACGCGCCGTGCGGCGCCTGTCGCAGCTCCTGCCTCTCGACAGCACGTCGGCCATTTTGGCGCCCGGGAGAGAGGGGCTAACCAGGGATTTCTTCGCCACCAAGGGTAGCGGCAATCCTCGCATCGATATCGTCCGGCAACAGGACTTTCTTGAGATCACCGTCTCCAGCACCAACCCATTGAACAGTTTTCGGGTCGATGGGGATCTTCATGGTGCATCCGGATTGACCGATTCGTTTACCGTTGCAGGAAAGATCCGCATCTCGCTCGCGGCGTTGCGCGGCTTGGACAATCCCGTACCCGAGATCGGCTCGCTTCGGAGCCACCTGCACATCGAGGGCTACCGCGGCCTCACGGAAAATTACAACCTTGCGGATCCCCGCAACGATCTGCCGGATGGACGGAAAGCCCATCAGCGCGTCGAGATCACCGAGCGGGATGGTGTCCTGATCGGCGATATCGCCAAAGTCATGCCTCCGGGCAACAAGAGCTGGGCGAACCTGAGACAGCAGGTCGACAAGGAACAGCTTTTCGAACTTCAGGGCCGGCAATTCTCCCTGACCGGCTTCGAAGGCATGGCCAAGGGCGGATTCGGCGACGGCAGGCCCCCTTGGGAACCCGACCTCATGGATGGGCCGATCCGTGGCCTTACCGTGTACAATGCCCTGACGGACCGGCTCGGGAATCAAGGCGGTCAATTGACGGGCCAGCTGTCGCGTCTGATCAATGCGGAATTCATGAACGAGATGTTTCGCCAGACCGCCATGACAATGGGGGCCGTCAACGATCACGTAAATGCGCTCGAAGACAAAGGCTTACTGTCCATCGATGCCACGCGGGATGGCGACTGGGTCACTCTCACCCTGACGAAGAACGCTGACTCCCTGCTGACACCGGTGATCGAAACCGAGACGAGCAGGACCAGCGAAGTCCTCGGATCCCGCGGGATCACTCAAGAAACCCACACCGCCGACCTCACCGTGCAAATGCGCGTCAGGGTACAGGACCTGCTGGACGGCCATCCCGAGCGGTTCGAAGTGGTGCACGGTCCCCGCCTCGAGTTCACCGGCATAACCTGAGCCCGACGCATCATGGAAAGACGGCAAGCGGATATCCTGATCGGCGATCTCGCCACCCAGCTCGGTATTCCGACGCTGGCGTTGGACGAGAACAACATGTGCATGCTGGCCATCGATGACGCACAGCAGACGGTGAGCATCGCCTACGATCCGACCGCGGGTTCGTTCAACCTCGTGACCTGCCTGGATGCGATCGCGCCCTCGCCGGCTCGGATCGCCCTGGCGCTGGCCGCCAATTTCGAGCGCCCGTCGGCAGGTGGGGCCAGCCTGGCGATCGAGCCGTCATCCGGCACCTTCGTCCTGCAGCGCCGCTGGCTCACACCCGACCTCGGCGTCGGCGGCCTGCCCGGCGCGCTGCTGGCGTTCCTCGATGAGGCCGGTGCATGGACCGGGCGGCTCGCCAGTATCGACGAGGCGGCACCGACGGCAAGCGGACCAGCGCACGGCATGGGGCTGCGCGCATGATCGGGATCGATCGCGCCAATGCCGATCTGCTGATCGCCGAGATCGGCAGCAAGCTCGGGATTGCCGACCTCACTCTCGACACAAGGGGCGAGACCGGATTGGCGATCGACAATGGCGCCATCACCCTGCGCATCGCCTTCGACGACGCGACGGGTGGCTACGATATTCTGGTGCCGCTCAGCGGTGTCGAACCCTCCCCGACTCGTCTCCAGCACGCGCTCAGCGCCAATTTTTGTTGGCGCCCCACCATGGGCGGTACGTTCGGGCTCGACCGTGCGCGCAACGAGCTTTCGCTGCGGTGGCATTGTCCGGGCGCCGACCTTGACGCCGCCGGACTGCTACGGGCCCTCGACGACGCGGTTGCCCAAGCCGATGCCTGGACGACGGCACTCGCCGCGATGGATCCGGCAATGCCTGCCAGCGCGGACGCCGCGCGAACGCCTATGGACGGCGGACTGCGCGGCTAGAGTGCCCAAAGCCCTCTAACGCAGCCGCGGGCCGGGATCGAGTCCGAGGAAAGCGCGGCCGCCGATCGGATACCACTCTGGAGCCAGCGTCGCCGCCTGGCCGACCACCTGCAGGTCGCGCCACACTTCGGCCAGGCGACTCTCGGTCTTGAACGAGGTGCTGCCGCCGTGCCGGAACATCAGGTCCATCGCCTGGCGGGCGCAGTCGCCGGCATGCACCGCGGCGAGCCGGCAGCGGGCGCGCTGCTCGAGCGTGGTCTCCCGGCCGTCGGCCAGCGTGTTCCACAGCTCGGCGATCATGGTGTTGCGATAGATGCGTCCGGAATTGAGGATCGCATCGGCGCGCCCGACCGCGTCTTGCACCTGCGGATTGTCGCACAGCCTGCCGGTGCGGCCGCGCGGCGTCTTGTCGGCGGCAAGCTCGATGAGCGCATTGATGCCGGCGCGCGCCAATCCGGTGATCACCGCGCATTGGTGCGGCCCGACCCAGGCCTGTGCGGGCAGGGCGTAGGTGATGCCGGGCCAATGTCCCCACTGGTTGTCGAGCGGTACGCCGGCATGGATCGTCGTGCGCCGCTCCGGCAGAAAGAAATCCTTCACCGTCCAGTCGAAGCTCCCGGTGCCGCGCAGCCCGCTCACCTCCCAGCTGCCGGGAATGACCTCGACCTCGGCACGCGGGAACAGGCCGCGCCAGAACATGCCACCGTCGTTGCGCCGGCGCGGTTGGCCGTCGTCGAGGATCTGGAAGCTGCCGAGCATCCAGGCGGCTTCGTGACAGCCGCTGCCGAAGGTCCAGCGCCCGCTGACACGATAGCCGCCATCGACCGGCACCGCTTGGCCGCCGCCCTGCACCGCGGTGCCGGCAATCACGGTCCGATGGCCCTTGGGGTAGATCTCCTGCACGCCTTCATCCGGAAGACCGAGCGTGACCAGCGAGCCAACGCCGTTGTTGGCGATGTTCCAGCCGACCGAGCCCGCGCCTTCGGCCAAATGTTCGATGACTCGGATGTAGGTCAGCGGATCGGCCTGCAAACCACCCAACGACCGCGGAAGCAGCAGGCGATAGAAGCCCGCGGCGTGCATCTGCTCGACCAGCTCGGGCGACAGCCGCTGCTCGCGTTCGATCTCTTCCTGGTAGTGGCGCAATTTCGGCTTGAGCGCGGCGGCGGCCTGGACCACCGGCTGGGCTTCGATGTCGGCCGGCAAGTGGCGGTCTTCGACTGTGGTCAGCATCGGCATCTCCTGTTGCCCAACCCGGGGCGCGCGCGATGGCGCGGGAACGCTCAGCAAGACGACCCCACACGCTAACAGGCTGTCGAGGAAGTCGATAGCGGTACCCGGCGGCCACCCAAGCCCATCCAAAGCGCATTCTAGTCCGCGGAACGGCCCGGCGGGATTGCGACCCGCTGAGACTTTGCCAATGATGGCGCATGGTTTGGCGGATTGGGGTCGATATCGGCGGCACATTCACGGACGTCGCCGTCGTGGACGACACGAGCGGTCGCATTGGCGCTGCCAAGACACTGACGACGCCGCGCGATTTCGTCGCCGGAGTACTTCAGGCCCTGGAGTCTGCGACGCAGACCTACGGCATCGCCCCAGGCGATGTCGGGTTGCTCTGCCATGCCACCACGGTCGTCACCAACGCGCTGCTCGAGGAGAAAGGCGCTCGCGTCGGCCTGATCGCCACGCGCGGCTTTCGCGATGTCCTGGAATTGCGACGCTCCTCGCGCGGCGATCTCTATGACCTTTTCCAGGACCCTCCGGCAACGTTGACGCCGCGCCGGCGGCGCTTCGAGATCACCGAACGTATCGGTGCCGACGGGCTGATCGCGACGCCGCTCGCCGAAGCGGAAATCGACGGTCTCATCGTCGAACTTCGGGCCGCCCGAGTCGAATCGATTGCAGTTTCACTGCTCTTCAGCTTCCTCAATCCAACACACGAGCAGAGGCTGGGCCGGCGGCTGCGCCGGGCATTTCCGGACATTCCTGTCTACCTCTCATCCGAAGTGCTGCCGGAGATCCGCGAATTCGAGCGCACCAGCACGACGGCCGTATGCGCCTATGTCGGGCCGATCCTCGGCTCCTATCTGGCCAAGCTCGAGGTTGCGACCAGACAGATGGGGCTGCCGGCGCTCTACCTGATGGGTTCGAACGGCGGCGTGTTCGAAACCGCGGAAGGCGTCGCCATGCCGGCGATGGCGGTCGAGTCCGGGCCGGCCGCCGGCGTCGTCGGCGCCGCCCTTGTGGCACGCCAGACGGGCAAGCTCGATCTCCTCTCCTTCGACATGGGCGGCACCACCGCGAAGGCCAGCCTCATTCGCGATGGGAAATACGAAACCACGCCGGAATACGAGGTCGGCGGCGGATCCAACGTGACGCGCTTCATGAACGGCGCCGGGCATCCGATCCGCGTGCCGGTGATCGACCTCGCCGAGGTCTCGGCGGGCGGCGGCTCCATCGCCTGGGTCGACCGCGCCGGTGCGCTGCGTGTCGGACCGAAGAGTGCGGGCGCCGAGCCCGGCCCTGTCTGCTACAGCCGCGGCGGCACAGAACCAACCGTGACCGACTGCAACCTGATGCTCGGCTATCTTGGGAAGCAATCGCTGCTTGCCGGCAGCATGGCGCTGGATCAGGCGGCGGCCGAGGCCGCAATCAGCAACCGGCTCGCAATCCCGCTCGGCGTTGACGTCCAGACGGCCGCCGCCGCCGTCATCGATATCGTCAACAATGCCATGGCGGAAGCCTTGAAGATCGTCTCGGTGCAACGCGGCCACGATCCCCGTGACTTCTCCCTGGCGGCTTTCGGTGGAGCCGGCCCCCTGCACGCAGCAGCCCTCGCCGACGAACTCGGTATTGCGACCGTCATTTGCCCACCAATTCCTGGAGCATTCTCGGCTTTGGGCCTGGTCGGCACCGATCTGCGGCGCGACTACGTGCGCACCGTCTACACCACGACGGCAAGCGCCGATCCCTCGGTTCTCGAGGCTACTTTCCGCGCCATGGAAGCCGAAGGCGGCAGCATGCTCGAGCGGGCCGGTATCGACGCCGGCCGCCGCCGCTTCGATCGTTCCGTCGATGCGCGTTATGCCGGGCAATCATACGAATTGAATGTGCCTGTGGCCGGCGGCGCTGTTGATGCCGCTGCGATCAGCGCAATTGCCGAGGGCTTCCACCTCAGACACGCGCAGACTTATGGCCATGACAATCGCGCCGAGCCCGTGCAGTTCGTCAGCCTGCGCCTGGCGGCGATTGGCATCATTCCGCCGCTGACCATCCGCCAGCAGCCGGCCGCAGCCGGCACGCCGTCAGCGAAACCGTCCCGAGAAGTCTGGTTTCGCAGCACAGGCAAGAGCACCGCTCAAGTGCATGATCGCGCACGAATGGCTGAGGGGGCTGTCGTCAACGGACCTGCCGTCGTCGAGAGCCTCGAATCGACCATCCTGATCCCGCCCGGCTGGCAGGCGCGCATGGATGGCGACGGTTTCATCCTGATGGCACGGACAAAGCAGGGAGCGGCACAATGACGAGCCCACGCCAGAAGGATCCGGCGGCCTTCGAGATCGCCAAGAATGCGCTGTTCAAGATCGCCGAGGAAATGCGCGTCATCCTCTGCAAGACCGCCTACTCGCCGATCCTGAAATCCGCCGGCGATTTCTCCTGCGGCGTGTTCGATGCCCGTGGCGCCATGGTGGCCCAGGGGATCGATCTGCCGATCCATCTCGGCTCCATGCCGGATGCGGTTCGCGCCATCGTCTCGGCCTTCGGCAATGACGCGCACGAGGGCGACGTCTTCATCCACAACGACCCCTATTTCGGCGGCAGTCACCTGCCCGACGTCAACGTCATCCGCCCGGCCTTCCACGATGGACTGCTGCTTGGCTACACGTGCCTGCGGGCGCACTGGCCGGACGTGGGATCTGCGACACCGGGCAGCTATGGAGCGGTGACCGAGATCTTCGGCGAGGGCCTCAGGTTGCCGCCGCTTCGCCTCATCTCCAAGGGCGTCATGAATGCCGATCTCGAGCGGGTCATCATGGCGAACGTCCGTACGCCCGCCGAGCGGCGGGGCGACCTTGGCGCGCAGTTGGCCGCGACCCTGCGCGGGGTGCAGCGGCTGCAGGAACTGGCACGACGCTACGGCGCGCGCGACATTATCGAGACGATGGCCGACGTCATGGATTACTCCGAGCGCCTGATGCGCGGCGCCCTTGTCGACCTGCCCGACGGCGAAGGGACATTCGAGGATTTCTGCGACGGCGACGGCATCGCCGACGACTCCGACGGCAACGACGCCCGGTTCCGCGTTCGCATCCACATCAAGAAGTCCGGCGACCAGCTCTCGGTCGATTTTGCCGGCAGCGACCCGCAGGTGAAGGGTCCGATGAACGCTCCGCTGTCGGTGACGGCATCGGGCGTCTACTGCGGACTGAAGATGGCCGTCGATCCCGACAGCCTGATTCCACCGAACTCCGGTTGCTGGCGCCCGATTTCCGTGACGGCGCCGCCAGCCTCCGTGGTCAACGCGGCGTTTCCCGCGCCTGTCGTCTACGCCAACCATGAGATGTCTCACCGCGTTGCCGACATGGTGATGGGTGCACTTGCCGCGATCTGGCCGGATCGCGTCATGGCCTGCAGTCAGGGAACGTCCGCCGTCGTCACCTTCGGCGGCGTCGATCCCCGCTCGGGAGCGCGCTATGTCTCCTATGAAACGATCAAGGGCGGCTTTGGCGCGCGTCCCAACAAGGACGGCATCAACACCATCGCCAGCGGCATCTCGAACACCATGAATACCCCGATCGAGGTCCTGGAGATGGCCTTTCCGCTCCGTGTCGAGCGCTATGCGGTGAACCCGGATTCCGGCGGTGCCGGTCAGTTCCGCGGTGGCTGCGGCGCCGTCCGCACCTGGCGCCTGCTGGACGGAGCCGACGCCGTGGGCTCGCTCTGCATGGAGCGAATGACGTCGCCGCCGTTCGGCCTGATGGGAGGACAAGCCGGCGCCGCCGCCGTCGTCACGCTGACCACACCGGATGGCAAATCCCGAGGCCTCCCCTGCAAGGGAGCTTTCCAGGCGCCGGCGGGCTCGGTGATCGACATGATCACGCCAGGCTCCGGCGGCTTTGGCGTGCCAGCCAAGCGCACACACGCCGCCATCGGCCAGGATCTCCTCGATGGTTACGTGACGTCCGATGGCGCAACACGCGACTATGGCGTCGGAAACCCGGATGAACTTCTAGAAGCCAGCAGATCGTCGGAGGATTGAATGCGCTCGTTGACTCACCTGTTCCTCGCCGTCGCTGCATCAGCCGCGATGTTTACATCGGCGATGGCCGCCGACCTCAACCCCGCGGCGGTCACCTATACGCTCCCGGACAAGATCGAATGGAAGCAGGGATCCGGCCGCAACCAACAAGCGGTCCTGGTCGGCGATCCGTCAAAGCCCGGACCCTACGTCGTGATGGTCAAATGGCTGCCGGGCGGAATGAGCCGTCCGCATTTCCATCCCAACGATCGCTTCATCACGGTGCTCAAGGGGACGTGGTGGGTAGGAACGGGTCCCAAGTTCGATCCCAACAACACGGTTCCCATGCCGGCCGGCACCTTCGTCACTCACTTCGGCAAGGGGGTGCACTACGACGGCGCCAAGGATGAAGAGGCCATCATCCTGATCACTGGCGAAGGACCCGCCACCTCGACTCCGGCTGAGGAGAAATAGCTAGCCCAACCTTGCGTCACGCCTGGGGCGGATAGCGCTCGAAGGCCGGCAATTCGTGAGCGCGCTCCATCCAGCTGATCCGTTCGGCGATCTGGATGTGCGCTCGCGCTGGAACGGCGGCGGGATCATCGTAGGTGGCGCTCTGGATGTCGATGATGCCCGGCAGCACCTCGGCATTTGTATAGAAGAGCCCGGTGCCGCAGTCGGCGCAGAATTGGCGCCGGCCGTGTTGCGAGGACTCGTAGACCTTTGGCGTACCCTTCGTCACCTTGACCGCGCTTTGCGGATACATCGTCCAGCCGACCATCGGCGCTCCGGCGTGACGCCGGCAATCGGTGCAATGGCACAGCGCGTGGGTGACCGCATCGCCCTCGGCCTGATAGCGGATGGCGCCGCAGTGACAGCCGCCAGTAATCATTTCTTGCTCCTGTAGTTCGCGCGGCTAACCAGCCGGCAGCATGAACCGGTCGAAAAACGACGCCAAATCCTCATGACCGTCGAGGGGCAGGATCTGCGCCACGTATTGATCGGGACGCACGATCACCATGCATCCCGCTGTCCGATCGATGCCGCGCAGGCTGAAGACGTCCTGACCCGACTTGAGATCCGGACAGAAGATCTTCTCGTAATCGCGCAGCTCGTAACGTCCCTTGCGCGGCAACAGCAGCGAGGGCATCGCCTCGAGCGCGAGCTCGCGATGCCCCTGCTGAAATACGGCGCGAACATCGATCACCGAATCGATGTCGGCATCCTTGGCCGTGTACTTCCTAACCGGTGACCCGGCCGCTTCGAGAAGGAAGCTACAGAGGGCACGGACACGACAGTCCGCGCCGCCGCGATCTTTCGCGCCGGCGAAGGCGAAAAGCCGAAAGCGTCCATCTGCCTTGACGACGTGACCGAGGTGAACCGGCTTGGCGTCACAGAGCTGGATCACCGGCGCCGACTGAAAGCGCTTGCCGATGACGAACCCTTCGGCGAGATGCTGATGGCGAGCGTCGGCTGTCAGGATTGACGGCGTGTAGTGTGTTGCGGTGCCCGCGGTATAGCGACCATGCCGGACGAAGTAGTCCTGGGTTTTGGCGGCATCGAGGGCTTCGCCGTGCCGATTTGCCGACGCCAGGATCGCCGCCCATTCGCGATCGAAGTCGATCAGTTCCTTGGCAATGGCCTGACGCTCCGTCGAATAGGTATGCAGGAGATCCGGCGCCGCACGCTTGCCCAACACGGCGGCGAGCTTCCAGCCGAGATTGAAGGCGTCCTGCATCGACACGTTCATGCCCTGGCCCGCTTTCGGGCTGTGCGTATGACAGGCATCGCCGGCTATGAACACGCGCGGCAGGCGTGCACCGGCCTCCATCTCCGGCACGTCGTCGAATTTGTCGGCGAGCCGCTGGCCGATCTCATAGACCGACCACCAGGGGATCTCCTTAACCTCCAACGAATAGGGATGGAGGATGCGTTGCGCCTTGGCGATCAGGTCATCCACGGTCACGTGGCGGTTCGCGACCCGCTCGCCCGCCTCCAGCGCCGTGAGTTCGACGTAAAGCCGAACGAGATAGCCGCCCTCACGTGGGATGATGAGGACACTGCCATCCGACGCCGATTGGACCAGCGACTTGAAGCGAATGTCGGGGAAGTCGGTGACCGCCAGCACGTCCATGACGCCCCAGGCATGATTGGCCGAATCGCCGTGAAGGTCTCGGCCGATTGCCTTGCGCACGATGCTGCGCGCCCCGTCGCAGCCGACCACGTAGCGCGCCTTGACGGTCTCGACCTGACCATTGTGCGATGGGTCGAGCCGCTCGAGGCTGACGCTCACCGCGCGGTCTTCGGCGCTCGCTAAGGGATCGATGCGAAGGTCGAGCACGCGCCGCGCGTAGTGCGGCTCGAGTTTGGCCGCCGATCGGTGCATGACGTCGAGGAAGAAATCGTGCACGCGCGCCTGGTTCAGAACGACATGCGGAAACTCCGACAGCCCGTCCTCGACATCCTGCACTCTGCCACTGCGCACGATGGTCTCGGGTTTCGCCTGATCCGGCTTCCAGAACGTCGTCTCGTTGATCCAGCAGGCTTCCTTCATCATGCGTTCGGCAAAGCCGTAGGCGTGGAACATCTCCATTGTGCGGCAGGCGATGCCATCAGCCTGCCCAAGCAACAGACGACCGGGTTTCTGCTCGACGATGCAGGTCGTGATGTCGGGAAACTGCGAAAGCTGGGCCGCAAGGCAAAGGCCGGCCGGGCCGCAGCCGACGATCAGGACATCGACTTCCCGCGGAAGAGAACCGGACGCTCCGGAGGCGCGAACACGCTCCGCACGGTCGGCGATTTCAGGATCGCCCGGTTCAAATCCGTTCAAATGAAACTGCATGATGCGCCCAGTCAGTGCCGTCTTGCGCCGAAGGATACGCAAGCGCAGGATGCTCGGATACAGGAGAGAAATGCATGCCGACGAATGAACTGACGCCAGGGCTGAAAGCGGAAATCGTCACGACAGTCGACGACAAGCTGGTGGTCAAGCACATGGGTGGCGACGGCGTTCTGTCGACCCCATCGATGATCGGTCTGATGGAACGTGCCGGCATACAAGCCGTCCAGTCGCATCTTCCCGAGGGCCACACCACTGTAGGCTTCGAGGTCAACGTCAAGCACTTCGGCGCCACGCCCAAAGGCCAGAAGGTGACGGTGCGCGCTGAGCTGGTCGAGGTGGATGGTCGCAAACTTCGCTTCAAGGTCGAGGCGCACGACGAGAACAAGAAGGTCGGCGACGGCACGCATCGTCGCGCCATCATCGCCGTCCAGCGCAAGGACTGATTTCGCGCCATCAAGGCGCGACGTGAGTAAAAGAGTACGGTTCAAAAAAGTAGGTGAAATGAAAGCATAAGACCCCAGGGAGGAGCCCATGACTCGCGTCCAACGGATTACGCGTCGCCGAGCGTTGAAGGTCACAGCTGCCGCTGCTGGTGCAGCCCTGCCGCTGGTACATGTCCAGTCAGCAAGCGCTGCTGGCAAGCTTACGATGGGAGTCTGGGATCACTGGGTACCAGCCGCCAATCCGGTGCTGAAGGGTTTGGTCGACGAGTGGGGCGCCAAGAACAAGGTCGAGGTGACGATCGACTTCATTCCGTCCGCCGGCAACAAGATGGTTCTCACGCAGGCAGCCGAAGCGCAGGCGCGGAGCGGACATGACATCCTTGCTTTCGACCAATGGTCAGCGCAGCAGTATGGCGAGAAGCTGACGCCCGTGAACGATGTCGTCGATGCGCTGATCAAGCAGTACGGACCGGTCAGCAAGGCCGTCGAGTACCTTGGGGTCGCGGACGGCAAATGGCTGGGCGTTCCGGTGGCCTGGGGCTCCGCACCGCTGCCGCCGGTCGCGCGCATCTCCATCATCAAGAATGCCACAGGCGAGGACGTCACCGAGTGGTACCCGGCCAAGGACGTGAAGACCAAGGGTGCGGCAGACTGGACATACGAAAAGCAGCTCAAGATGGCCGAGCAGTGCCACAAGGCGGGCTTCCTGTTCGCCTTTGGCTGCGGATCCAACAGCACGGACGCGAACCAGACCTGGGGCGCGACGTTCGGAGCGTTCGGGGCACATCTCGTCGACGGCAAGGGCAACATCGTCGTCGATTCCGATCCGGTGCGCGAGGCGCTCGATTACGTGAAGCGCCTCATCCCCTACCTGCCGCGTGAAACCATCGCGTACGATGACGCGTCCAACAACAAGGCCTACGTGGCCGGGTCGGCAGCCCTGATCTGGAACCCGCCCAGCGCCTGGGCCGTAGCCAAGCGCGATGCGCCGGCGATCGCCGCCGATACCTGGCACTTCCCGAACCCCAGGGGCAAGATGGGCCGACTGGTGCCTCATCGCCCCTATTTCTGGGGCATCTGGCAATGGGCACAGAACAAGTCGGCGGCAAAAGAGCTGATGACGTTCCTCGGCCAGCGCGACATCGTCACCAAGCTCAGCGTCCCGGCGGCGGGCTATGACATCCCGCCTTTCCTGTCGATGTCGGATCTGCCGATCTGGGCCGATATCGAGCCACCAAAGGGCACGACCTACAATTATCCCGTGCGCCCGCACCATGAAGCCGAGTACTACATCGTCGGGTCCAGCGCGCCGCCCGACGTCGGGGTACAGATCTGGACCCAGTCCATGATCCCCGGGATGGTGGCGCGCATGGTGTCCGGTCAGACTGCGAAGCAGACGATCGACTGGGCCAAGAGGGAACTCGAGGGTATCCGTCGCTGAACAGACGGTCTTGTGGAGAGTACGTCGTGATAGTGAAACAGATCTGGACGGCCAACGCCTACCGCAACTTCAACTACCTCATCGCTTGCAGCGAGACCGGTGAGGCGCTGGCCGTCGACCCGTTGGATCATGAGAAGTGCCTGAAGGCCGCCAAGGACGAAGGTTGGGAGATCACCCAGATCCTGAACACGCACGAGCATCGCGACCATACGGGCGGCAACGAGGCGTTGGCGCGGAAGACCGGGGCTAAGATTCTCGCGCACAAGAACGCCAAGGACAAGATCGACGACATGGCCCGAGGCCTGGGCGCCGGTGACGTCATCAAAGTGGGCAAGACGGTCGAGCTCGAGGCTATGGACACGCCAGGCCACACCATGTGTCACATATGCCTGCGCTCGCACACCGACCAACCGGCGCTGTTCTGCGGCGACACGCTGTTCAACGCCGGCGCCGGCAATTGCCACAACGGTGGCCATCCGGCCGAGCTGTACAAGACGTTCGACGAGCAGCTCGCCAAGCTGCCGTCATCGACACTGATCTACCCGGGCCACGACTACATCGAAAACAATCTGAAGTTCACGCTCAATCGCGAGCCCGACAATGCGAACGCCCGCGAAATGCTCGACAAGCTAGCGGGACAAGACCCCAACAAGGCGTACGTATCGACCCTCGAGGTCGAAGGAAAGATCAACACGTTCTTTCGCCTCGCCAACCCGACGGTCATCGCGAAACTGCGTGAATCCTTTCCCGACCTGCCCGAGAAGCCCGACCAACGCACGGTGTTCCTGAAGCTCCGCGAACTGCGCAACTCGTGGTGAACTGAACAACCGCCGGTCTTGTGCCGGCAGTTGCAAATCGCCAGACTGCCGGCGGGCCACGGCTCAACGGCAGTGCTGGAATGACGCCACAGGACTTGCTCCGCCTCCATCCCTTCTTCTCCGCCTTGTCGGTGCGGGATGTGGAGGAATTGCAGGAGTGCACGCGCTGCCGGCGCGCTCCGGCCGGACGCATACTCTTTCAGCAGGGCGATGCCGGCGATGGCCTCTATGGCATCCTGGCCGGTCGCGTTGCTTTCACGATCGACTCCGCGCAAGGCAAGGAGCTGATCTTGAACGTGCTCGGCCCCGGCGAGTTTTTCGGCGAGATCGCCCTGCTGGACGGCAAAGGCCGGACTGCGACGGCCGTAGTGCGCGATGCCGCCCGACTGTTGTTCATTGCGCGCAAGGACTTCATGACGTTTTTCGGGGAACGGCCCGAAGCCATGTCACACATCATCGAGCTCTTGTGCAGCCGACTGCGACGATCCACCGAGTATATTGCCGATACCGCCTTCCTCGACCTTTCCAAGAGACTGGCCAAGCAGCTGGTCAATCTTGGTGACGGATCGCCAAAAGAAGCCGCGCTACGCGTCTCCCATGCAGAGCTCGCGGCCATGCTCGGCGTGTCACGGGAGCGGGTGAGCATGCAACTGGCCGTATGGAGCGACAGGGGTATCCTCGACCAAAGGCGCGGCCAGCTTGTCGTTCGCAATCGGCGGGCGCTCCAGCACGTCATCGCTCACGGCTGACGACGGGGCCCCTACCCGTCGCCGCCGGGCTCTCGGCCATCGTTCAAGCTGGTCTTTGCGGTTACGTGCGACTTATGCAGATCGCGGAGGACCGCACGATCAGCCGCAGGTGACGCTGACGGCCCGCTACGATGGCGCCGCCGTCAAATACAAATTGGCCTCTCTCTCGTCGGTCGTTCGGTGGCAACATGGCCGCCTGGCAGGGGAGAACACGGTATGAAGCTCGCTGGAAAGATTGCGCTGATCACGGGCGGCTCGCGCGGCATCGGACGCGCCACGGCGCTCGCATTCGCCGCCGAGGGCGCGGATATCGCCTTTTGCCACTTGAACGACGATGCCAAGGCCGATGAAACCGCCGCCGAGGTTCGCGCCCTGGGCAGGCGCTCCTTGCACCGTTCGGTCGACGTCGCCGATGTCGCGGCCGGGAAAGCCTTCGCCCATCACGTGGCGCAGCAGTTCGGCCCGGTCGACATCCTGTTCAACAATGCAGGGATAAACATCCGCAAACCCTTTGAAGCCTTCACCGAGGACGAATTCGACCTGATCCTCTCGGTGCATCTGAAGGGCATGTTCTTCATGGCACAGGCGGTCTACCCGGCAATGGTGGCGCGCAAGCAGGGCTGCATCATCAACGTCGCATCGCAGCGCGGCCTGAAGGGTGCGGTGAATTCGGCACCTTACTCGGCCGCCAAGGCTGCGATCATGGGATTCACACGCGCGCTGGCGTGGGAAGCGACACCCAAAGGCGTTCGCGTCAACGCCATCGCTCCCGGCCCGATCGTCACCGATCTGACGGCGACCATGACGGCCGAGGACCGTCAGGCTTTCATCGATGCCCTGCCGGTGGGTCGCTTCGGTCGGCCAGAGGAGATCGCCGCGACCGCGCTGCTGCTGGCCGGCCCGGATGGCGGCTTCTATGTCGGCGCGACGCTGTCGCCCAATGGCGGCGACGTGATGTACTGACGCTTCAGTTGGTCACGTCGAAGCGATAAACGCGGGCAGTGTTGCCGCCAACGATCTTCGCCCGTTCGTCGTCCGGCACTCCGGCCAGGATCTCCGCCAGGATCTTGCGGGACTGAGGAAACGTCGATTCGCTGTGGGGGTAATCCGAGCCCCACATCATGTTGTCGACACCGATGACGTCTCGCAGGCGGACCCCGACCGCGTCTTCCTGGAAGCTGAGCATGACGTTGCGCCGGAAGAAGTCGCTCGGGCGCATGCCGTCCTTGAACCGGTAGATCGCCTCGCCGTGCCGCTCACGGTAGGTGTAGTCCATGCTGGAGAGCACGTGCGGCACCCACGCCAGCTCGAATTCGACGATGGCCAGGGTCAGGCTGGGATGACGTTCGAAGACGCCGGAAAAGATCATGTCGCACATCGACAGCGCCGGGTAGAACGCCTTGGTGGCGCGGCTGCTGGCGTCGCGCAGCGTCTGTTCGCCGGCCCCGCGGATTTTGCCCTGCCGTCGCGTCGCCGTGTGCAGGCTGAGCGGCATCCCGAGTGCCGCGGCGGCGGACCAGAACGGCTCATACTCGGGCTGGTCGTAGCGCCGATTTTCCAAGGGGTATTCCGTGATCATCGCGCCGCTCAGGCCAAGGCGAGCGGCCCGTTCCAGTTCCCCGATGCCATCCTGGATGTCGTCCAGGTTGATCATGGCAATACCCTTCAGTCGCGCCGGATCGGTGCGGCAAAACTCGGCGATCCAGTCGTTGTAGGCGCGGAAGATGGCGGACATCAGGCCCGAGTCGGCGATCCTATAGTAGAACAAGCCCTGCGAAGGATAGAGGACCTCACCAGCCACACCATCGAGGGCCATGTCCTTGAGATGCTGGTCGGGGTCGTATCCCCCCCGCTCGACATCTTCCATGAGCCCTTGGCCGGAGATCGTCTCGGGCGCCTCGAACCGGGCGCCGGCGTTCGAGATGAGGCCGATCCCCGAGAGGATCTGATCGGCCTCGATCACGATCTGGTCGGCGCCGTCGATCCGCTCTATCCGCGGCGCGCGATCCCGGAACGCCTTGTCGATGCGGGTCTGCCACAGATCAGGCGGTTCAAACACGTGCGAGTCCGATGAGAGGACCAGGGGCAACGCCGGCATCTGCTTTTTCCCTCGACTAGGGCGGCAAATCCGCAAGCTGCCGCCGGGCAGGTCGATGGCACCTGGCGGGCGCATCGAGCAGTGTGATCACGATCACAAGGTAGCCGATTTCACGCCTGAGTCACGCCCACGGCCGGGACCATGTCACGCCGGCGCAGGATGCTGCCCCGCGTACACACGACGGGGGCAGATCATGGCCACAGGCGACCGCTTCGACCGGACATTCTCCAACCTCACGATCTTCGCGGCGTCCTTGGCTGTCGCAGTCGCCGTCCCGGTCCTCACCTACCAGCCGACCGCGGACGCCGGCGGCATCGCTGGCGGCGGCGCGCAGACTCCTGAAGCGGCCCGGCTATCGCCGCGCTGCCAGGAAGCAGACCGGGCGGGTGTCGCGGAGCTAGCCAGCGTGCTTCAGCGCAACCGCCCGGGTGATGCGCCGAACATTGGTCTTTCTGGATACGTGGCACAGATGGCGGAAGGCCAACGCTATCGGAGCAACGAGCGGCAAATAGATCGTCGATCCTGTGAGCCACGCCCGGGCCGCCAGGTCGCGCGAACGCTTGGCGCCTCGATCCCTGGACAGCGCGCCGCCAGACTTCGAGTAACGCAAGCTACTTGCCAGGTAATCGACCGTTTCCAGTCGCAGATCTAACTTCGCGACATGGAGAGACGAGACCTCATCAGAGCCATCATCGCGGCCGGCGTCGCATCGTCACCGGCTCTTTCCGGACCTGCGCGGTCTGAACCCAATCCACCAAGGAGAACCGCCATGAGCAACGCCAACGAAGTCGTCGTGCGCTACCTCGCGGCCTGGAACGAGCCGGAGCCCAAGCGTCGGCGCGAATTGGTAGCCAAGGCCTGGGCCGACGACGGCACCTACGTCGACTCGGCGCGCGACGGGAAGGGTCACGACAGCCTCGACGCCATGATCGCGACGGCACAGGGACATTTCCCCGGCTACCGGCTGCGCCTGGCAAGCGGCATCGAGACCCATCACGACTATCTGCGCTTCAGCTGGGTGGCCGGCGGCACGGCGGAAACGCCGCTCTACATCAAGGGCACCGATTTCGTCGTCGTCGCGAACGATGGCCGGATCAAGTCAGTCGTCGGCTTCGTCGACGCAGCGCCCGCGCGCGGTTGAGGAGGCTCGCGATGGACAGGAGGAGCGCGACAACGGCTCTCGCCGCGGCGGCCGCCGCTGCCCTTGTCGCCGGAGGCGTCCGCCCGGCCGCGGCAAAGACGACGAGCACCAGGCAGCCGTCATTCATCGAGACCGAAGACGGCGCGAGCCTGTTCTACCTCGACTGGGGCACCGGCAAGCCTGTCCTCTTCGTCCATCCCTGGGGACTGAGCGCAGACATCTGGGAGTACCAGCTTGTCGAGCTGGCCGACCAGGGCTTGCGCGCGGTCGCATTTGACCGACGCGGCCACGGACGATCGACCGATCCGGGACGCGGCTACGACTACGACCGGTTGGCCGACGATCTCGCCGCGCTGATCAACCAGCTCAATCTCAACGACGTGACGCTCGTTGCCTACTCGATGGGCAATGGCGAGGCGTTGCGATACCTGCAGCGACACGGCAGCGCGCGCGTCGCACGACTCGTGCTGGTGAGCACGGTGCCGCCGCAGACCGACAACAACTTCAACGTGCTGATCGCCGGTTTGAAGCAGGACCGGCCGGCCTTTTTCGCCAAGGGCGTCGCTGCCTTCACCGGCGGCCATCCCGCGGTTTCCCCGGCAATGACCGAGTGGATCGTCAACCAGTTCATGCGGGCATCACCGAAGGCCACCGTCGACTGCCTGCGTGCCATTGCACGCGGCGACTTCCGGGCCGATCTGCGCGCCGTCACCGTGCCGACGTTGATCGTCCATGGCGACAAGGATGTGGTCAATCCGTTGGACAAGACCGCGCGGAAAATCGCCCAGCTCATACCGGGTGCGACGCTCAAGGTGTACGAAGAGGCGCCACACGGCCTGGCTATCACCCATCGCGAGCGGCTGGCGCGGGACATCCTGACCTTCGCCCGCGGATGAACTGAACCTTTGACATGGCGGCTGGCCTACCCCCGGCGCGTCGGCTATGCTCGACGCGCACATAGCAAAGGGGGGAGTGGGTATGAGTACCGTTTCCCGTCAGTCTCGACGAGACGTCCTTAAGCTTACCGCGTACGGCGCCGCTGGTTCCCTGCTTGGTCCGGCCGCCGCTCAAGCCCAGACGAAGAGCCTTACGATGATGCACGAGAGCTCGTTCGTGCCGCCGTACGACGCCTTCTTCAAGAACAAGCTCGCAGCCGAATACGAGAAGCTGACGGGTATCAAAGTAAACTACGAGGTGGTCAGCGTCGGTAGCCTGCAGACCCGCGTCACCACCGCAGCGGAGAACGGTAGCGGTCCTGACATGACCGCGATCGGCTTCAACTGGGCGTTCCTGTTCGACGATAAATTCGTCGACGTGAGCGACATCGCGGCAGAAGTCGGCAAGGAATCCGGCGGCTGGTACGAATCGGCGCAGGAATCGGTGGTGGTCAACGGCAAGTGGAAGGCCATCCCGTTTGGCAATATCGGCCAGCTGATGAACTGGCGTACCGACTGGTTCAAGCAGGCGGGCTACGACAAGTTCCCCGATACATGGGACGAGCTGCTCGAGGCCGGCATCAAGCTGAAGAAAGCCGGCCATCCGTTCGGCTTCGAGCTGGGCCATGGCTTCGGCGACAATCACGGCTGGCTCTATCCGCTGCTGTGGTCCTATGGCGGCCGCGAGGTCGAGGCCGACGGCAAGACGATCGTCATCGACTCTGACGAGACCGCGCGGGCGGTCGACTTCTGCCGCCGCTTCTACAAGGAGACCATGGTCGAGGACTGCCTCGGCTGGACCGACGTCAACAACAACAAGGCCTTTCTGTCGGAGCAGATCTCCTGCACCAACAACGCCGAATCGATCCTGTGGGCGGCGAAGAAGGACTTCCCTGACATGGCCAAGGTGATCGACCAGTCGGAGAACCCGAGGGGAGCGAAGGGCCGCTTCCACATGCTGAACCCGCTTTGCCATTCGATCTTCGCGCACACCAAGGACCAGAAGGCGGCCAAGGACTTCCTGCGCTGGTTGATGGCCCCGAAGCAGGCCGGCCCGTGGTACGACATCGCCGTCACCTACTACCAGCCGTTCCTGCACGCCTATGATGACGCGCCGATGTGGAAGGTCGAGCCGCGCAACCTGCCCTACCGCGATGCGCTCAAGACCGCGCATCTGCCGGGCTGGCCGGCACCGCTCAGCCGGGCGCAGTCGGAGACCATCGCCAAGTTCGTCATCATCGACATGTTCGCCAAGGCCTGCGCCGGCAAATCGACCAAGGAGGTCATCGCCGACGCCCAGGGGCAGTTGAAGCAGATCTACAAGCAGGCCTAGGCGAGGCCCGCGAATGACGGCAATCCTTGCGCCGGCGGCGGTGCGCCGGCGTCCCGCGTTTTCGTTGGGGCGCTGGCTGGAGCGCGAGGGCGTATTCGGCTGGCTGATGGTGGCGCTGCCGGTCCTCTTCCTGGTGCTGTTGGTCGGCTATCCGTTCTTCTACGGCATCTGGCTCAGCCTGCTGGATCGGCCGGTTGCCAAGCCGGGCGTGTTCATCGGCCTCGATAACTTCATCGCCGATTGGCAGAACCCGGTGTTCCGCCAGGTCGTGGTCAATACGCTGGTCTATACCGCTGCAGCGACGCTGCTCAAGATGGTGGGCGGCCTGGCGCTGGCCCTGGTGATGAACCAGGACTTCCGCTTCAAGAACCTGACGCGCGCGCTGCTGCTGCTGCCGTTCATCGTGCCGACCGTGTTGTCGACCATCGCCTGGCAGTGGATCCTCGATCCCGCCTTCAGCGTGATCAACTGGGTGCTGAAGGCGACCGACATCGCCGATCCCGGACCGAGCTGGCTCGGCAACCCCTATCTCGCGATGTTCTCGCTGATCATGGTCAATACCTGGCGCGGCCTGCCGTTCTACGCCATCACCCTGCTGGCCGGCCTGCAGACCATCTCGCCCGAGCTCTATGAGGCAGCAACCATCGACGGCGCCGGCCGCTGGGGCCGATTCCGCTACGTCACCCTGCCGCTGCTGAAGCCGATCATCTTCATCGTCACCATGTTCTCGGTGATCTTCACGTTCGCCGACTTCCAGCTGATCTACGTCCTGACGCGCGGCGGGCCGGCCAACGCCACCCACGTCTTCGCCACCTATGCCTTCGACGTCGCCATGGGCGCGGGCCAGTTCGGCCAGGGCGCATCGATCGCCCTCTCCATGGTGCCGCCGCTGGCGCTGATCATCCTCGCCATGGCGATCTACATGCGGCCCTCCAAGTCATGAGGGCCGCGCTCCGATGAGAGTGATGTCATGACCGTCGATCGTCGCGGCTGGCGCGTGCGCCTGTTGACGTTGTGGCTGCCGCTCGGCGTGGCATTGGTCTTCGCGCTGTTCCCGTTCTACTGGATGGCGATCACCTCGCTGAAGACCAACCAGGAACTCTACAGCCGCAAGGTCATGCCGCTGATCGTGCATTACCCGACGCTGAAGCACTACGTCGACCTGCTCACCGAGACGAGCTTCCTGCTGTGGACCTGGAACACCTTCATCGTCGCCGTGGTGTCGACGGCGATCTCGCTGGTGTTCGGCGCCATGCTCGCCTATCCGCTGGCGCGCCTGCGCTTCGCCGGCGCGGGCCTGGTGTCCTTCGCGATCGCGGCGACCTACCTCGTGCCCCAGCCGTTGCTGTTCGTGCCGCTGGCCGATCTGATCAACCGCCTGGGTCTGGGCGATACGCTCACCTCGGTGATGCTGACCTACCCGACCTTGCTGATCCCCTTCTGCGCCTGGCTGCTGATGGGCTACTTCCGCACGGTGCCGGTGGAGCTCGAGGACGCTGCCCGGATCGACGGCGCCAGCCGATTGCAGACCCTGATCAAGATCGTGCTGCCCTTGTGCGGCCCGGGCTTCATCTCCGCCGGAATCTTCGCCTTCACCCTGGCGCAGAACGAATTCCTCTATGCCCTGATCTTCCTCACCAAGACCGAGGTGCGGACGGTGCCGGTCGGCGCCGTCGCCGAGTTGGTGCGCGGCGACGTGTTCTACTGGGGCCAGCTCATGGCGGCGGCCCTATTGGGGTCGATTCCTGTCGCGATCATCTATTCCTTCTTCGTCGAACACTACGTTGCCGGATTGACCGCAGGCGGCGTCAAAGGCTGAACACGGAGTTGCCGATTGCCGGTCTGACCTCGTACGCTCCCCCGCCAGGAGCGCGGCTGCCGCCTGCAAACGGTTGAGAGGGTATTTCCATGAGTCAGTCCGAGATTGCGCGCTTCGTCACCGACCTGGTGTCGAACGCTTCGCTTCGTGCGGAAGCCGAGAAGGCACAGTTTGGAAGGTTCAGCGCCTCACTGGATAACGTACGGGCATTCGCGACCGACAAGGGATACGACTTCAGCGCCGGGGAGTTGGTGGAGTTCACTGTGGCAGCGCAGGCCAAAGCCAAGAGCCGGGGGGTCGCTGACGCCGAACTCGATGGTGTCGTGGGAGGCACTTCGACAGCAAATGGGGCCGATGAGGTAAGCGCTGCAGTTGCCGCTGTCTTCAGTGGCCATGCTCAGGCGTACCAAGCCCTCTCGGATCAGGCTGCCACCTTGCACAACCAATTCTTAGGCGCGCTTTCAGGGCAGCCGAGCAACAAGGGCAGCTAACAACCAGCCGTTTTCACGCCTTCGGTTGACAGCTGCCGATTGTTCTCTATATGTTCTTTTATGGTCGCGATGGAAAAGATGCCCACCATCCTCCATGCCGACCTGGATGCCTTCTACGCCTCGGTCGAGCAACTCCTCGACCCTTCGCTGCTCGGCAAGCCCATTGCAGTCGGTGGCGGCGTGGTGCTCGCGGCATCGTACGAGGCCAAGGCCTTCGGCGTTCGCGGTGGCATGCCTGGCCGCAAGGCGCGCGAGCTTTGCCCGCAACTCATCTTTGTCGGTGGCCATTTCAAGGACTACCAGCGACTGGGCGACGCGGCGATCAAGGTGCTGGGCGACTTCACGCCGCTGGTCGAACGCATCTCGATCGACGAGGCTTTCGCCGACGTGGTGGGTTGCACGCATCTCTTCGGCTCGCCGGCAGAGATTGCCCAGAAGATCCGCCAGCGTGTGCGCGCCGAACTCGGCCTGCCGATCTCGGTCGGCGTCGCGCGCACCAAGCATCTGGCGAAGATAGCCTCTCAGGTCGCCAAGCCCGACGGCCTGGTCGTGGTCGATCCGACGGCCGAGCTGGAATTCCTGCACGACTTGCCCGTCGAGCTGATGTGGGGCGTGGGTCCGGTCGCAAGAGCACGGCTGGCCGAGACCGGCGTGTTCACCATCGGGCAGTTGGCGAGGATGCCCGGTCGCTCTCTCGAACGATTGCTCGGCCCCGCGGCCGGAGAGAAGCTCACGGCGCTCGCCTGGAACCGCGACCCGCGAGAGATCGAGACCCATGTCCGGTCTCGCTCGGCCGGCGCCCAATCGGCGCTCGGCAAGAAGCCGGCGAAGGAACACGTCTATCGGCCGACATTAGCCCATCTGGCCGACAGGATTGGCACGCGGCTGCGCGCCAAATCCCTGGCCGGTCGAACAGTTACGGTGCGGGTGCGCTTCGCCGACATGCACGCAGTCACGCGATCGATGACCCTCGACGCCTCGATCGCCGCGACCATGAGCCTTGTTGAGATCGCCGAGGATCTGGTGCGGACAGCCCTCGCCGAGAACCCGGATGAAAAGTACATCTCGTTGCTGGCGATCTCGGTGTCGCATCTCGAGAAGGACCCGAAGCTGCAACTGGAGCTGGGACTGGGTCTCGGCAACGAGCGGCTGCGTCCCGGCACCAGGCCCGGCCTCGCACGATTCGCCGCCGACCGCGCCGTCGACAAGATCCGTGATCGCTTCGGCTGGGGCGCGGTCGGATACGGGCCGGTCGCGTTGGGTGTCCACCGCTCCGTGCCCGACGAGTTCCGCCAGCTCGCCGAACGCGATCTGTGAGCCGTCAGAACGGCGGCGCTGTCACGCTGCGTTTCTTCTTCCGGTTGGGCCGCTCCCACACCACGCCGGGAAAGCCCTTCAACGGCACCAGCTTCTCACCGAGATAGGTCCAGTCCTGCAGCTCCTGGATGGCGATGTGATAGCGCGGCTCGCGTCCGGTGCGGCCCTTGAGGAGCGCGCGCGGGATATTGACCATCTGCGTCGAGCGGGGACGCTCGTAGATGACCGGCGTTCCGCATTGGCCGCAGAAACTCCTGATCGTCCCCGTCGTCTTGTCCTGAAATCGCGTCAGGACCTTCTGCCCCTTGGTCACCCAGAAGCGGCTGCGCCAGCACCCGACATAAGTCGCGTACGCAGCACCGTGTGCACGCCGGCTCGCACTGGAATGGTCATGCCAGGCCCAGCGGGCGGGAAGGCCGATCTCGAATTGCACCGCCCCGCAAAGACACTCGCCCGGCGCCGTTTCCGTCGGTGCAGGGCGAGTCTTGCCGGCCATCCTGGCGCGATCAGGCTTTCACATGCTTCCCGATGAACTCGACCATGTGGCCGAACATGGGACCGCACTTGGACAGGTCCGGCGAGGAGCCGGGCTTGCGCTCCATGTCGATATACTCGAGCACGATCGAGCCGCCGGCTTTGCGATAGGCCGCACAGAAGCGCTGCGGTTCGTTGCCATCGAAGCTCGATTCGACATCCTTGTAGTCGTGCATGATGTCGCCGTGGGCCTGGTACCAGATGGCAGGCGGCGTCAGCAGCTTCTCGCCGCGCTCCAGCGCCATGGTCGGGTTGCCCTCGGTCATGTTGGCTTCGTTCTGCCAATAGGAATCGTGGCGGCCGATGATCGACGGCGGCCAGGGCGGCGGGTTGGCGCTCACCTGGGCGCGCTTGGCATGGCGATAGCGACTGAGCGGATTGATCACCGGCCACGACATGATCACGCAGCGCACGCTCGCGTCATGCGCCGGCGATCCGACGGGCAGCGGGATCGCCGCGTAACGCGGATCGTTGGGCCGCATGGCGACCAGCATGCCGAGATGGCCGCCGCTCGATTGGCCGGACAGGCCGATAAGATCAGGCCGGGTTTTCAGCTCGCGTGCGTGGAGCTTTGCCCAGCGCACCGCGTAGTTGATGTCCTGCACCGAGGCCGGATAGGGATCCTCGTTGCCGGAGCGGAAGTCGAGCGCGATCGACACGACGCCGTGCGATGCCATGTACTGATGGCGAAGCTTCTCGGTGGTTCGGTCACTCATGCACCACGCGCCACCATGGCACTCGACCATGGCCGGGAACGGGCCCGCGCCGCGCGGCTTGTAGATGGTCGCCAGCAACGGCTTGCTGCCGTGACGCAGATACTCGACGTCTTCGACGTCGTATTCGCTGACCTTGGCCTCGAGGACTACAGTGTCCATAGCGCGTTTCCCCGTAGCTGTTGATTAATCATGCCAGCCTAGCGCAAATTCGACCCGGGGAAAAATCGTGTGGAGTCCAGGGATCATGCCAACGCTGCTTGCCAAGAATGCCGACGTCCTCGTCACCATGGACGGAACCCGCCGTGAGCTGAAGAACGCCGGTCTTTATGCAGAGAACGGCATCATCAAGAAGGTCGGCCCCAATGCCGAACTGCCGGCGACGGCCGACACGGTGGTCGACCTTACGGGCCAGATCTGCCTGCCGGGTTTCGTCAATACGCACCACCATCTCAACCAGACGCTGACGCGCAACTTTCCGGGTGCGCAGAACAACAACCTCTTCCCCTGGCTGAAGGCGCTCTATCGCGCCTGGGCGCGCACCGACGCCGAGGCGTCGCGCGCCAGCACCCTGATCGGCCTGGCCGAGCTTGCGATGTCGGGCTGCACCACGGTGTTCGACCACAGCTACGTGTTCAAGAACGGCAACAACGTCGACTGCCAGATCGAGGCGGCGAAAGAGCTCGGCGTGCGCTTCCATGCCAGCCGCGGCTCGATGTCGTTGGGCGAGTCCAAGGGCGGCCTGCCGCCGGACGACTGCGTCGAGGAGGAAGGCGCCATCCTCAAGGACAGCCAGCGCGTCATCGAGAAATATCACGACGCATCGGTCGGCTCGATGACCCAGATCGTCCTCGCCCCCTGCTCGCCCTTCTCGGTGACGGCCGATCTGCTGAAGGAATCGGCGAAGATGGCGCGTCACTACAAGGTGCGCCTGCACACCCATCTCTGCGAGACGCTGGACGAGGAGCGCTTCACCTTGGAGCGCTTCCAGCTGCGGCCGGTCGACTGGATGGAGACGCTGGGCTGGCTGGGCGACGACGTCTGGTTCGCGCACGCCATCCACGTCGACGACGACGAGATCCGCAAGTTCGCCGCCACCGGTTGCGGCGCGGCGCACTGCCCCTGCTCCAACATGCGGCTGGGGTCGGGCATCGCGCCCATCAAGAAGTACATGAAGGCGGGCGTGAAGGTGGGCCTGGGCGTCGACGGCTCGGCCAGCAACGACTCCTCCAACATGCTGATGGAGGTCCGTCAGGCCATGCTGCTGGCCCGGCTGCGGCTCGGCCTGCTGCCGCCCGAGGGGCCGCGCAAGTACATGTTCCTGTCGCAGTCGCATCCGGTGCGCGCCGACGAATGGATGACCGCCCGCGAGGCGCTGGAGCTCGCGACCCTGGGCGGCGCCAGCGTGCTCGGCCGCACCGACATCGGTTCGCTCGAGGCCGGCAAGTGCGCCGACTTCTTCTCGCTCGACCTCAACACCATCGGCTATGCCGGCGGCCTGCACGATCCGGTGTCGGCGGTGCTGTTCTGCGCGCCGCAGCCGGCGCGGACCACCGTCATCAACGGCAAGATCGTGGTCAAGGACGGCGAGATCGTCACCATGGACATGCGACCGGTCGTGGCGACCCACAATCGCTGCGCCGCCCGCATGGCCGAGGCGGCGTTCTAGCCAATCCGGGAGTGACGAATGGCAGGCAAGATCTATGTCGGCATCGGCGGCTGGACCTTCGAGCCGTGGCGCGGGGTCTTCTATCCCGACGACCTCACCCAGAAGCGCGAGCTGGAATATGCCAGCCGCAAGCTCACCTCGATCGAGATCAACGGCACCTACTATTCGAGCTTCAAGCCCGCGAGCTGGGCCAAGTGGCGCGACGAGACACCGGACGGCTTCGTCTTTGCCGTCAAGGCCTCGCGCTTCTGCACCAACAGGCGCGTGCTCGCCGAAGCGGGCGAATCGGTCGGCCGGTTCTTCGCCCAGGGCATCGTCGAGCTCAAGGATCGCCTGGGACCGGTCAACTGGCAGTTCATGGGCACCAAGAAGTTCGACGCCGAGGACTTCGAGGCCTTCCTCAAGCTCTTGCCGCGCGAGGTCGGCAAGCTTCCGCTGCGCCACGCCATGGAGGTCCGGCATCCCAGCTTCAAGGATCCGCGCTTCTACGATCTCGCCCGCAAATATAATGCCGCCATCGTCTATGCCCACGACGAGGATTTTCCCGAGATCGACGAACCCACGGCCGACTTCACCTATGCCCGCCTGATGGGCGCGCAGGAAACCGTCAAGACCGGCTACAAGCCCGCCGAGCTCGACGCCTGGTCCAAGCGCGCCAAGGCCTGGGCGAAGAAGGGTGACGCCTTCGTCTATTTCATCTCGGGCGCAAAGGTGCGCAATCCGGCGGCGGCGCAGGCACTGATCGAGCGGGTGTAAGCGTTCCAGGAGTAAGTTGATGGTGCAGCCCTTTCCGCCGGCGATGCGCGTCGAGGAGATCGAGACCGACGGCGCAACCATTCACACCAGGGTGGGAGGCCAGGGCCCGGCCGTGGTCATGCTGCATGGCTTTGGCGACACCGGTGACATGTGGGCGCCGCTGGCGAGCGCCCTGATCGCCAGCCGCACGGTGGTCGTGCCCGATCTGCGCGGCATGGGCCTGTCGTCCCATCCGCCGGATGGCTACGACAAGAAGACCCAGGCCCACGACATCGCCGGCGTGCTCGACAGGCTCGCCATCGACAACGCCGATCTCGTCACCCACGACATCGGCAACATGGTGGGCTACGCCTTCGCCGCACAGTATTCCGCGCGGGTCACGCGCTGGATGATCATGGATGCGCCGCTGCCCGGCATCGGATCGTGGGAAGAGATCCTGAAGAGCCCGCTGCTCTGGCACTTCAATTTCCGTGGCCCCGACATGGAGCGCCTGGTCGCCGGCCGCGAGCGCATTTATCTCGACCGCTTCTACAACGAGCTGTCGGCCAACCCCAAGGCGATCGACGAGGCGACGCGCGACCACTACGCCGCCCTCTATGCGCGGCCCGGCGGCATGCATTCGGCCTTCGAGCAGTTCGCGGCGTTCTCTCAGGACGCCATCGACAACAAGATCCTGTCCGCCCGGGGCAAGCTCGCCATGCCGGTGCTGGCGATCGGCGCCGACAAGTCTTTCGGCACCGCCCAGGCCGATGCGTTGCGTGTCGTGGCCAACAACGTCACCGGCCAGGTCATCGCCAATTCAGGCCACTGGCTGATGGAAGAACAGCCGGCGGCGACCGTGGCGGCGATCGTGAAGTTCCTGGACCTTGGCTAGCTTCCGACCAAGAGGCTAGGCTGCACGCCCAAGACGCGGCTCTGTTCCAGCCAGTAGCCGCTGAATGTTGGCGCGATGGCGCACGATCACGTAAACGCCACCGGCGATCACCAGCAACCGATAGGCCAGCGGTTGCTCCAGGGCGCAGATGAGGGCGATTGCCGTCAGTGCCGCCAGCATCGAACCCAGCGAAACAATCCGGAAGAGGGCCAGCACGACGCCAAAGACCGCCGCGGCAGCGAGACCGACGGGCCAGGACATCGCCAGCAGCACGCCGAGTCCTGTCGCGGCGGATTTGCCACCGGTGAAATTCAGCCAAAGGGAACGGCTATGCCCCAGCAACGCGCCGAGTCCGGCGAGGCAAACAGCCCACGGCAACCAGGTTTGCAGCTCCGGCGCAGTCGGTGACGTTACCGTGACCATCCAGGGATAGAGCCAGCGGACCAGGACGATCGCCGCAACACCTTTCAGCAGATCGACCAGGAGCACCACCAACGCCGGCCATTTTCCCAGCGTTCGCAATACGTTGGTTGCGCCCGTCGATTTGGAGCCATGCTCCCGGATGTCGATGCCCTTGAGCAGTTTCCCCGCCAGATAACCGGTGGGCGTGGATCCGACGAGATAACCGATCGCCAAGCCAACCACACCCGCCATCCACAAAGGCATCGAACTCAACTCCCCAGCGGTCGGCGCAGGCCGATCGCCAGCCGATTGAAGAGGTTGATCAGCCCGATCGCAATCGTGAGATCGGACACCTCCTTGGGCTGGAACTCGGCCGATACCGCGGCGAAGGCCTCGTCGGAGGCATGAGTCTCTGAAACGCGGGTCACTTCCTCGGTCCATTGCAGGGCGGCCCGCTCCTTGGCCGTGAACATGTCGTCCGCCTCGCGCCAGGCCTGCAGCAGCATGATCTTTTCCACTGGCACGCCCTCCTTCTGGAGATCGCGCGCGTGCGTATCGATGCAGTAGGCGCATCCGTTGATCTGCGAGGCGCGCAGGAAGACGAGGTCGAGCAGGGTCTTGGGCAGACCCGAGTTCATGACCTGCATGTAGACGCCGCCGATCGCGCGCACGGCGGGCGCCGAAAGCCTCTGGTAGTCGAGACGCTCGGTCATCGTCGGTCCCTCCATAGGCCCCAAGTCTTCCACGGTATCCGGCCCTTCCACCAGACGGTTCGCTCTCGGGCCCGCCCTTGACTTGCTGCACCTTGACGCCTTACACTTAACTTCATGGTTAACTATCAAAGCGCGGTGCTCGACCGCACCTTCGCGGCCCTCGCCGATCCGACGCGGCGCGCCCTGCTCGCCCGGCTCGACGAGGCGCAAGGGCTCAGCGTCAGCGAGCTCGCCCAGCCCTTCCCGGTTTCCCTGCCGGCGATCATGAAGCACCTCGACGTGCTGTCGGATGCAGGCCTCATCGAACGCACCAAGACCGGCCGGACGGTCACCTGCCAGCTCAAGGCCGCACCCATGGAGCAAGCGATGAACTGGCTGGCCCACTACGAGCGCTACTGGACCGAGCAGCTCGATCGCCTGGCCGCCTTTCTGGAGGAAGACTCATGGCAACCAAGCCCAGCCTCGCCCTCAAGCGCCGCTTCAAAGCGTCGCCGGCGCAGCTCTACCAAGCCTGGACGCAGCCGCAAAAAATGATCCAGTGGTGGGGCGTCACTGGCCATGCCAACGCCCCCATCGCCAAGACTGACCTGCGCGTCGGCGGTCGCTTCAACGTTCAGTTCTGGACGCCCGACGGCGAGCACCAGAGCGTCAGCGGCGTCTATCGCGAGCTCGTGCCCGATCGCAAGCTCGTGTTCTCGTGGGCCTGGCAGAGCACGCCGGACCGCGAATCGCAGGTGACGGTCGACCTCAGGGCCGATAATGACGGCACCATCCTCACCCTGACGCACGAGCAGTTCTTCAACGAAAAGGCGCGCGACGATCACAATCGCGGCTGGGGCATGGCGCTCGACAACCTGGGCAGGCTGTTCCCGTGAACGTCGATGCCTGGCGTGCGCCGAGCGCGATGAGCGACGCCGGCAGCGAGGCCCGGCTGTTCGACGGCCTGCCGCACGACGTCGGTGCGCTGGCCAAGGTCGTCCAGGGCCTGCTGATGCATGAGCACGTGGCACCCGCCTATGGCCTCAGCTTGTCACCCGAGCAGCACGCGCAGGCCCACATGCGGGGCGTGCACAAGATCCTCGACTGCATCGCCCGGCAGGATGGACGGGTCCTGCAGACGAAGCGACCGGAGGCGGAGCGCGTGGTCGGTGTGTGCCGGCATTTCACGTTGCTGCATGTCGCCATGCTGCGCGCCCAGGGCGTGGCGGCGCGGGCGCGCTGCGGCTTCGGCGCCTACTTCGAGAAGGACAAGTTCGTCGATCACTGGGTCACCGAATACTGGAACGAGGACCGCAAGCGCTGGATCCTGGTCGATCCGCAACTCGACGAGCGGCAGCGCCAGCTGTTCGCCGTCGCCTTCGATACGCTCGACGTGCCGCGCGATCAGTTCCTGGTCGCGGGCGATGCCTGGCAGCTCTGCCGCACAGGCAAGGCCGATCCGAAGGCCTTCGGAATCCTCGACATGCACGGGCTGTGGTTCATCGCCGGCAACGTCATTCGCGACGTCGCCGCCCTCAACAATCGCGAGATGCTGCCGTGGGATGTGTGGGGCGCCATGAGGCAGAGCGACGCCGAGCTCGACCTGCCCCTGATCGACCGCCTGGCCCGCCTCTCGCACGCGCCCGACCGTCATTTCGACGAGCTTCGCACCGTCTATCAGGACGAGCGTGTCGCCGTCCCGGCGACCGTATTCAACGCCGTGCTCAACCGTCCCGAGCCCGTTCAGTTCCAGGAAAACGCGGGAAAACCGGCCCGCCAAGCCTGATGGGATGGGGTTTCCCGGGCCGCGGATTGCGCTAAGCTGTTCGCCGTCCCTTTTGGAAACGCCAGAGGTACCCCATGCCTGCCCTGTCACTCGACCATTGGAATATCTACTGCAAGGATCTCGACGCCACGGTGCGCTTCTACGAGCGCTACGTCGGTCTGACGAACGGCGACCGTCCGCCCTTCAACTTCCCCGGTGCCTGGCTCTATGCCGGCGAGAAGCCGATCCTTCACCTGGTGTCGGAGACCGGCAAGAAGGACCACGGCAGCGGCGCCATCGACCATGTCGCCATCAACTGCGCGGACATCCGCGGCACCATCGACCAGCTCAAGAAGGACAAGCAGCCGTTCGAGGTCCGCAAAGTGCCGGCCCGCCCGCTGCAGCAGGTGTTCATCCACGATCCCGACGGCGTGATGATCGAGCTCAACTTCTGGCATGAAGCCGACGTGCCCGAGATCGACAAGACGGACGCCCTGCCGGGCCAGACCTCTCGTCCGAAGGCGGCCAAGCCGAAAACCAAGAAGCAGCTCGTCGGCGCGAAGTAGTTTTGCGGACCGCGAGCCTCCCGACTCGCTCATGATCATGAGCGGACCTGGAGGTCCGCGCTCCGTCAATCGATCGTCGCGGTCTCGCTGAGCTGCCGGTAGTAGTCCGTCGGCAGCAGGTCGCGCCCGGCCAACAGATGGCCGAGATAGTCGCGGGTCGGGCGCAGTCCATCGCTGACCAGCAGCGCCACGTAGGTGATGGCCTCGACAGCGGCGCCCGAGTCGCCGCGCACGACCGTGACGGTCCGGCGCTCGTAGTGGCCCCCGGCCACGCCCTCGTAACGATCGAGCACGTCAAAGCCCTGCGGCGGCAGAAGATTCAGCGTGCCGTGAACGATCGCGCCAGGCGCCAGGACGATATTGCCGGCACCGGTGCCATCGACGCGGCCGCGCTTGTTGAAAGCGAGCCGCCAGCCGTCGAGGCGGCCGGCGATGCGCTCGCCCGCGGCAACACCTTCCGGCTTCAACCTGTCCTCGAACAGCCGGACGGCGTTCATGTTGGAGCCGTAGGCGAAGTACCAGGTCAGACCACCCGCCATACCCGCACCTCCTTGTCGTAACCGCGGATCGGCAGCGGTCCAAGGTCGGTCGCCCCATCGGCACCTGTCGTGGCGTTGTGCACAGCGCTGGAAACCAGCAGCTGCGAGCCGGTCTCCTTGGTGAGCTGCTCGAGCCGTGCCGCGAGGTTCACGGTGTCGCCGATCACCGTGTACTCCTTGCGCTGCGGCGAACCGACGGTTCCGGTCACGGCCTCGCCGAGATGGATGCCGATGCCGACGCGCAACGGCGTCCGAGGCCGCTCCTCGTTCCAGCGATCGACCGCCGCCAGCATGCCGCGCGCGGCGGCGAGCGCGTTGGCCGCCGCCTTGGGATCCGGTAGGGGCGCACCGAACAGGGCGAGAAAGCCGTCGCCCAGGAACTTGTTGATGATGCCGTTGTTGCGATCGACGATTTCGATCATGTCGGCGAAGAAGTCGTTCAGCAGCGCCACCGTCTCGCCGGCCGGCCGCTGGCGCGTCATGGCGGTGAACCCGCGGATATCGAGAAACAGCACGCAGACCTCGCGCATCTCGCTCGGAGGATCGGTCTGCGTCGCCAGCAGGCGGTCGACCACCGCCGGCGATACGTGCTGGCCAAACAGATTGGTCACGCGGTCGCGCGCCACGGCCGCCGCCACCGACTTCTCGAACTGACGCCGCAGGCTGCCGGCCACGATGCCGGCGATGATGCCGGCAACCAGCAGCACCACACTGCGGCTGAGATTGTAGAGCAGCGTGTGCTCCGGCGTCTCGGAATACAGGTCGATCGGCAGCAGCCATGCCGCGAGCACGAACTGTTCCACTGCAGCGACCGCACCGGTCCACACCGACAGCCAGAAATCGAGCCTCAGCGTCGACAGCACGATGAACACGAAATAGAGCAGCGGTGGCCAGAAGCCGAAGACTGTCGCCGGGTCCATGTCGTGACTGAGCTCGAAGATGACGACGCTCGGCAGGCTGGTCTCTATGAAGACGTTGGCAAAGCGCGCCAGAAGCGGAAAGTCCCGATCCCGCGCCGCCCGCCATCGCAACGCAAGCAAGGCGACACCTTCATAAAGGACGAAGGGGCCGATGGCCGCCAGCGGCATCCAGGGTTCGATGCCGCCCCGGAACATGCGCCGGGTGAACTCCGGGAAGAAGTTGGCGGCCGTCAAAGTGACGATCAGCAGGCCCGCCAGGGCGACAACCAGCACCTGCATGCGCTGTATCTCGCTGCGCAGGATCTCGCGGCGCAGCTCGGTGGCATAGCCGTCAGGGGTCGCGTCGGCCATCGGGAGGGGCAACCTAGCCAGACTGCCGAGGCTCCACAATGGCGAGGCGGAGTGCTAGGAACAGGACCATGCCAATGAAGGAGATCGCTCGCGAGCTGCAGGGCAAGGCTGCAAACCTCGCCCTGCGTATGCCGATCTCATGGATCAATATCCTGGCCGGGCCGCCCATCGCGAAGGACGGCCGCACACTGGATGGTCGGACCCAGTGGTTTCTGCAACTGCTCGCCCGCAGCGGCCAACCACCGGTCGAAAAGACCACCGTGACCGAGGCTCGCGCCGACTTCGACAGCTTCATGGTCGAGATGGGAGGTCCCCCCGCGCCGATCGGCGAGATGGTCGATCGCACCATCGAAGGCGAGACCGGCCGCCGCCGCGTCCGCATCTACCGCCCGGCCGGGACGGTGGCGCGGCTCCTGCCGGCCATCCTCTATGTTCACGGCGGCGGCTGGATAATGGGCAGCCTCGAGGGCTACGACCGGGTCTGCCGCTATTTCTGTGCCCGCAGCGGCTGCGCCGTCATTGCGGTCGACTACCGTCTGGCGCCAGAGCACAAGTTCCCGGGCGCCATCGACGACACCGTGGCCGCCTTTCGCTGGCTGGCTGTCGAGGCACCAGGCCTCGGCATCGATCCCAGGCGCATCGTGATCGCGGGCGATTCTGCCGGCGGCAATATCGCGGCCGTAGCGGCCCGTTTGCTGCGCGACGAGCCGCGCCCGCCCTGCCTGCAATGGCTCATCTTTCCCAACACGGATTTCGGGTTCACGACCGCTTCCTTCGAGAGCTGCGGCGACGGTTTCCTGCTGACCCGCGCCGCCATGGAATGGTTCCGCAGCCACTATCTCAACGACCCCGGCGAAATCGATGACCCGCGCGCCTCGCCGCTTCGGGCCAGCGATCTCTCGCGGCTGCCGCCGGCGCTGATCTATACCGCGGGCTTCGACCCGCTGCGCGACGAGGGCCACGCCTATGCGGATCGCCTGACGGCGGCCGGCGTGAAGACGATCCATCGCGAATTCGACTCGCTGATCCATGGTTTCGTCGGGCTGCGCGGCACGGTCCAGGCGGCGGCGCGGGCGATGGACGACATGGTTGCGGGCCTCAGGCACGAACTGGCACAACTCGGTCGATGAACATGGAAGACGAGGCAGAGGTCACGACAGCCCAACGCGAGCGGTCCGGCCGGCGCGAGCAGAACAAGGCGGAGAATCGCACGGCGCTCCTGAAGGCGGCGCGCGCGGTGTTCGCCGAGATGGGCTATGGCGCGGCGAGCGTGCGCGACATCGTGCGCCGCACCGATCTCGCTTCCGGCACCTTCTACAACTACTTCAAGGACAAGGACGAAATCTTCGAGGCGGTGGTCGGCGAGCTGACGGGCGAGCTCCTGAAGCGCCATCAGGCCGGTCGAGCCAAAGCCACGAGCGCGGAAGCGTTCTTCCGCAGCCACTACGCCGTCTATTTCGATTTCGTCGTCGAGGATGCCGAGTTGCTGGCGCTGGCGCGGAAGAATTTCACGGCCATCCGCACCCTTCTCGACAAGCCCGACGTCCGCGCGCTTGCGCTCGCCTTGAACGACGACATCCGCGCCGCCATCGCCCAGGGCGTGCTGCCCAATGTCGACGTGTCATACCTCGCTGCGGCGATGGCCGGCATCGCCTTCGAGATCTCGGTGGTGATGGTGGCACGCGACCCGGTCGATCCCACCGCCGCCGCCGAGTTCGCCACCCGCCTGATGATGGGTGGGCTGGAGCGCCTGCCGCGGCGTTGAAATCCCTTCCTCCCCTTCGCGGCCCCCGCGAAGGGGAGGAAAATTCACTAAGCCCCCTGAGCGATCGGGTTGCGCAGGACGCCGATCTTCTCGATCTCGACCTCACAGACGTCGCCCGGCTTCAGCCAAGGCTGCGGCTTGCGCGCCATGGCCACACCGGAGGGCGTTCCGGTGATGATGATGTCGCCCGGCTCCAGCGTCATGACCTTGCTGAGTTCGTGCACCAGGGTCGGCACGTCGAAGATCAGGTCGTCGGTGTTGCTGTCCTGCATGACCTCGCCGTTGACGCGCGTCATGATGCGCAGCGGCGCCGCACCCGGCGGCAACTCGTCGGACGTCACGATGTCGGGGCCGAAGCCGCCGGTGCCGTCGAAGTTCTTGCCCAGCGTGAACTGGGTGCCCGACTTCCTCTGCCAGTCGCGGATCGATCCGTCATTGAAGCAGGCATAGCCGCCGATCACCGACAGCGCCTTCTCCTTCGGCACGTTGCGGCACTTCTTCGCGATCACGATCGTGAGCTCAGCCTCCCAGTCGTATTGCACCGAATGGGTCGTCGAGAGCATCTTGCCGTTGTGCGGTACCAATGTGTTGTTGAAGCGGGTGAAGACCACCGGATAGTCCGGGATCGGGCTGCCGGTCTCCTCGGCATGCTTGCGATAGTTCAAGCCGATGCACAGGATCTTGCCGGGGCTGGGAATCGGGCAGAGATACTTGGCCGATTTCGCCGACACGGTCGCACCCGCCTTGGGCTTGGCGCAGGCCTTGGCGACTTCCGCCTGGACCTTCTTGCCGCCGGCAAGGATTTCGACGACGGACTTCGGTCCGCGCGGCATCTGCTTGCTGAGATCGATGATCTTGCCGTCGTCAGTCTTGACGCCGACCACGGCCTTGCCGCCGTTTGAAATGGTGCAAAGACGCATTGAAATCCCCCGTTTATTGGACCCGCTTCGGTGCGGCGTAAACTCCTCCCTCCCGCACGGGCGGTCAAGCGGAAGGCATTCTGCTAGGCTCCCGGGACAGGTTCACACCATGCGTCTTGCCCTCGCCCTTCTCTCGCTCGTCATTGCCGGACCGGCTTCGGCCCAGATGGTGGTGCCGCTCACCACGCCCGACGGACGGGTTGCCTGCACGCAGGGCATGACCGGCATCGGCCGGCCTGCTGTCTGGGAGGCCGTGGCCGATCCCGACGGACCCGACGGCTGGGCACTCACTGAAACGGGGGCCGATCCTGCCGATCTGCGCTTCCCGCTCTGCGTCTCCGAGCAGGCCATGGCGCGCGATTTCGACGCCACCCTGCGCTTCAAGCCGGTAGGCGGCACGCGCGCCCAGGTCGGAGGCCTGATCTTCCGGGCACAAAGCGCCACCGACTACTACGTCGTGCGGGTCAACTCGCTCGACAATTCGGTGCGCCTCTATCTCATGGAGAAGGGCAAACGCAGTCAGCTCGCCAGCAAGGAAGCGACCATAGAACCCAACAAATGGCATTCACTGCGTGTCATCGCCGTCGACAACCGAATCGAGGTGGCACTCGACGGCAAGCCGCTGTTCGACGTAACCGAGCGCAGCCGGTTCCAGGCCGGGTATATGGGCGTATGGAGCCAAGCCGACAGCGGCACTCACTATGGTTCCCTGCTTATGGGCCTGCCCATGCGCTGATCCCTGCGATCAGCCGCGATGGAAACGCTCGACCGTTTCGACGGCAATCGACTGCAGGAACGCCGCCGTCGCTTTGTCGAGACCCGCCGTATACGCGAGTCCCTTCGGCGACCGGCGGAACAACGCTGCGTAGGTCGTGCAGGCAGCCAGATAAGTACCGGCCAGATTGGGATGGCGCTTGTCCTCCATATGCAGGCACACCTCCGACCTCGCCGCCAGGGCGGCGGCGAAGGCGAGGCCAGCCGGAATGACGAGTGCGTCGTTGTCGTTTCCCGCCGTCGTATAGGCCTCGGCGAGCCCGGCCGTCATTTCCGGCCTGTCCTGATACGCCCAGGTCATGAGGAAGGCAGGCTCGGCACCGTGCCCGCGCACCGTCGCGCTATGGCTTCGGGCGGTGGCGTGAAATGCAGCCTTGAGAGTGGGATGGATCGGACACTGGCTGCAGTCCATCATCACAACCAGATCGAAAAGCTTGCTGTTGTTGTTGAAGACGACGTTGTTCTGATCGTCGAATGAATAACCGCCGATGGCATTCGGCCTGAAGTACGATTCGACATCGTGCCAGTCGAGTCCACTCCCGGTGATGGCAATGGTCGTCGCGCGCAAGCGTCGTGCGGGACTGTCCGAGGCATGGAGGCGCGAGACGTGCCAGCCGATGCCGTTGTTGAACGACAGGAAGCTGTTGCCGACGTAGAGAATCGCCGCAGGCTCCGCTATTCCGGTCCTGGCGGGCTTCGGGTTGACGACGGCCCCGCTCATGGCGCGCTCCGCCTTTTCGCTTCGACGAGACGGCAGACGGCGTGCAGGTCATCGACGATCAGCGTGCACAAGCCGTGGATTTCCTCGGTGGGTGGTATCAGGTCCGGCACCATGACCGTCATCATGCCGGCAGCTGACGCCGATCGAATCCCGTTGTGCGAGTCTTCTAGCGCCAGGCAGAGCGACGGCGCAACGCCCAGGCGCTCGGCCGCCTTGAGGAATGGATCGGGTGCGGGCTTGCCGGTGGCGTAGTCGCCGTGGGCCACCACGTCATGAAAGCGGTCCACCAAGCCGTGCGAAGCGAGATGCCGTCGGGCTACGGCATGTGAATTCGACGTCGCGATGGCCCGCGGCAGCTGCAGATCGTCCAGCATGTCGAGCAACTCGGCCGCTCCGGGCTTCAGCGGTAGGCCGGCCACCGTGAGTGCCTCGAAGTGCCGCGACCAGGCGGCAATCAATGCCTGCAGCGGATAGTCCGAACCGTAGTGATCCAGCAGGAAGCGATGGTTCACTTCGCGGGATCTGCCGATCAGCTGCAGGAAGACATCGCGGCTCATGGCGCATCCGACTTCGGCCGCGGCCGTCACGATCGCCTCGCCGTAGAGACCTTCGGTATCGAACAGCAGTCCATCCATGTCGAAAATGACCGCCGCGGGTGCGTGGGGAAGGCTCATGGACGGCCACTCATGGACGGGTCGTGGCGCGCCGCGATCAGCGTCCTTGCCAGCTCCACGAACCCCGCGCCAGACCGTGCCGTCGTGATCCAGCGCGGCAGATGCTCCATGTCGGCTGCGAAGTCGCGCACGTTGGCCACCCCCACGCCGTTGGGGAAGTAGCCGAACATCGGCGCATCGTTGGGCGAGTCGCCGGAATAGACATAGCGGTCTCGCCGAACATCGAGATCGACGCCGAACAGCTCGCCCATCATGAGCCGGCTGGTCGTGAGCTTGTCGTAGTCCCCGAACCAGCCATTGACGTGGATCGAGCTGATCTTGGCGTGCGCGCCGTGGTCCTCGAAGATCCGCACGATGTGCAGGATCTCGTCATGCGGCAACGCCGGCACGTCTTCGCAGAAATCGATGGCGAGGTCGGCGACCCGGTAAGGCTGGTCGGACGCGAGCGCGGAGCCCGGCACGTCGCGCAGCACCTGGGCGCGCACCGCTTCCAGCCGGCGCCTGCCTTCGGCACGCTCTGCCTCGCCCTGCACGAAGCGCGATTGCAGCTTGTGGACCCGCTCGTCCCGCCACATCCAGAAGGCGCCGTTCTCGCCCACGACCGCGTCGACCGGCCAGAACCGGGCCATGTGGTCGCACCAGCCGGCCGGCCGGCCGGTTACCAGGATCACTCGGAATCCGGCTTCTTTCAGCGCTTCCAGCGCGCCGTAGGCCTCGCTGGTCAGCCGGGAATGAGTGGAAACTGTGTCGTCGATGTCGGTCAGCACCCCTTCGATGGCAGCCAACGTTTCACGCGGACACTGCGCAAGGGGTGTCAGGGACTTCGTCATGGCGACACTTCTTAACATGGCATCGCCGGTCCTTCGGCGCTAAAAGCCCGCCCATGCTTCCCCGCTACACCCGGCCGCAGATGGCGGCCATCTGGGCGCCCGAGAACCGCTTTCGCATCTGGTTCGAGATCGAGGCGCATGCCTGCGACGCCATGGCGGAGCTGGGCGTGATTCCCAGGGACGCGGCCGTGGCCATCTGGGAGGGCGGCAAGAAGGCGATGGCCGCCCTGCAGGCTGACCCCAAGGGCAACGTCGAGAAAATCGACATCATCGAGCGGGTAACCAAGCACGACGTGATCGCCTTCCTGACTTGGCTGGGCGAGTTCATCGGGCCGCAGTCACGTTTCGTGCACCAGGGCATGACCTCGTCGGATGTCCTCGACACCAGCTTTTCCGTGCAGCTGACCCAGGCGGCAGACATCCTGATCGGTGACGTCGACCGTCTGCTGGCGGCGCTCAAGAAGCGCGCCGTTGAGCACAAGGACACACTCACCATCGGCCGCAGCCACGGCATTCACGCCGAACCGACGACCTTCGGTATCAAGCTGGCCGGCCACTACGCAGCGTTTGCCCGCAACCGCGGCCGGCTGCAGACAGCCCGCGCCGAGATCGCCACCTGTGCCATTTCGGGTCCTGTCGGTACCTTTGCCAATGTTGATCCTCGGGTCGAGGAGCATGTCGCCCGCAAGCTCGGCTTGGCGGTCGAACCGGTCTCCACCCAGGTGATCCCGCGCGACCGACACGCCGCATTCTTCGCCGCGCTGGCCGTCGTCGCTTCCTCCCTGGAAAACCTCGCGACCGAAATCCGCCATCTGCAGCGCACCGAGGTGCGCGAAGCCGAGGAGTTCTTCTCCGAGGGACAGAAGGGCAGCTCTTCGATGCCGCACAAGCGCAACCCGGTGCTGACCGAGAACCTCACCGGGCTCGCCCGTGTCGTGCGCAGCGCCATCCTGCCGGCGCTCGAGAACGTCACGCTGTGGCACGAGCGCGACATCTCGCATTCCTCGGCCGAGCGCTACATCGCCCCTGATGCCACGGTCACCCTCGACTTCGCCTTGAACCGCGCGGCCTCGGTCGTCGATCAGCTCGTCGTCTATGGCGAGCGCATGAAAGGCAATCTCGATTCGCTGGGCGGCCTGGTCTTCTCCCAGCGCGTGCTGCTGGCGCTCACCCAGAAAGGCATGAGCCGCGAGGCCTCCTATGCTGCGGTTCAGCGCAACGCCATGGACGCCTGGCGCGGCAACGCTTCGTTCCTGGCGCTCTGCCGGTCCGACAAGGAAATCGCCGAGTTCCTCTCGGACGACGAATTGGCGGCACTGTTCGACATGCGCTACCACACCAAGCACGTCGACACGATCTTCAAGCGCGTCTTCGGCTAAAGCCTGGCTCCCACGCATCGCGTGGGGAGGAACGCACGCAACCTCACCAGGTCTTGGCGCCGGCGGCCTGTCCCTTTGCCTGATTGTACCTGTCGATCTCGCTCTGCACGGCCTGCTGCGATTCTGCGCCCGCCGTCACGTGCTTGGCCTTGGCGTCGTCGTAGCTGAAATTCCGCAACGTGTTCGACTGGCGCTGGAAATGTGGATGGACATAGCGCGCCATCAGCTCGTAGCTCCGCTTGGTCGCTTCCCAGTCCGCCCAGTTGTGGGAGAGCAGCAGGACGGCACCGAAGCCACCCTTCGAGCCCAACCACAGTCGCTCAAAGTGCCGGATGCAGTCGTCCGGCGTGCCAATGCAGGCGAGCCCGGTGCTGGTCAGGTACTCGACCGGATCGTCGATGCCGGCCGGCACGATCGGGAACGTCGCCACGTCGGTGAAGTAGCGACAGAAATCGGCCAGCCCGTGCGCCATGTCGGCCCGTGCCTTCTCGCGGGTCTCCGCGACATGGGCGAACGTGACGATGCGCCACTTCGAGCGGTCCACCTTCTTGCCCGCTTTCGCTGCCGCCTCCTCATGGATCGCCCAGTTGTTGGCATGGGCGCCCAACGCCTCGTCTGACGTGCCGCCGATCGACAGCATGCCGATACCATGCTTGCCCGACGCCACCGCGCCGACCGGCGAGCGCGAGCACGCCACCGCCATTTCCATGGCAGGCTGGCTGTAGGACATCAGCTGCAGCCGGGCATTGTTCAGGGTGAACCAATCGGTCTGGCGCGTGATCGTACCGCCCTGCATCAGCTCGACGATGCAATCGAGCGATTCGTTCATGCGCCGGCGCTGGTCGGCCGCCTTCAGGCCGATCTTGTCGGCATCGTAGATCAGGGCGCCCGGCCCGACACCGAACATCGCACGGCCGCGCGCCATGTGGTCGAGCTGCATCATGCGCGAGGCCAGCGTGAAGGGGTGATGATAGGGCAGCGAGACGACGCCCGTGCCGAGCCGGATGTTGCGCGTGCGCTGAGCCGCCGCGGCAAGGAACATCTCCGGGCAGGCGATGATCTCGAAGCCACCCGAATGGTGCTCGCCGATCCATGCTTCGTGGTAGTTGAGACGATCGAGATGCTCGACGAGCTCCATGTCGCGTTCGATGGCCAGGGTCGGGTTCTCCCCCAGCGCATGAAAGGGAGCGAGAAAGATTCCGGTTCGGAGATAGCGGTCATGCATGGCGGGCGTTCCCTTCGGATTTTGAGACACCTTACGGCGCGAGCGCGCCGTGCGGAAGCCGCCGTCAGTCGCTGGCTGGGCGCGCCACCCCAATGGCGCGTCATGAGTCAGAAGATCCAAAACGATCTCACCCTGAGGAGGATCGCGACGCGATCCGTCTCGAAGGGTGGCCACCCAATCTTCGCGTCGTCCACCCTTCGAGACGCGGACGGAGTTCACCCCGAGGTACTCGAGGGGGCCGCTCCTCAGGGTGAGGTACTGGGGTTGCTCAGGTGAGTCTGAAGCGTCGCTTCGGCGACGCTGACACCGCCCTGAGTGGCGCGCCCCCAGCGACGCCTAGCGCGTCTCCTTCATGATCTGCGCCTTGGCCTCGACGGCGATGCGCTCGGCCTGCTTGCGAATCGTGTGCTCTTCGGTTGGCTTGCCGGCGGCCGCGAGGTCCTTCACCAGCTTTTCCATGACGTCGCTGTCGCCAGGCTTGTCGAAGTCCGCCAGCACGACGTCCTTGGCATAGGCCTCGGCGTCGGCGCCGTTCTTGCCCATCAGTCCGGCGGCCCACAGACCCAGGAGCTTGTTCTTGCGGGCGGTGACCTTGAACTGCAGGTCCTGGTCGTGCTCGTACTTCTTTTCGAAGGCTTTTTCGCGCTCGTTGAACGTGGTCATGGCCGCTCCGGTTGGCTCGTTGCCTCGGTATATAGCGACGCGCACACCGTCTTTCCACCCAATGCTGCCGGTGGCAAAGTCGCAGGCCAATGGAGGAAACGAGCTTATGTCGCTGGAAAAGCTGCATGAATGGGTAGGCCGGACGAAGACCGTCGACGATTTCGCCGCGCCTTTTCCAGTGCGGGCGCTGATCGCCACCTTCGACGAGCCGGATTGCGACCCACGTGACGGCGATCCGCTGCCGCCTCTCTGGCACTGGCTCTATTTTCTCGAGGCGGCACCGCTTTCCAAGGTCGGCCCGGACGGCCATGCCGAGCGTGGTGATTTCCTGCCGCCGGTGCCTCTGCCGCGCCGCATGTGGGCCGGCAGCCGATTCGTCTTCAGTGGCCCACCGATCCGAATCGGTGAGACGATCCATCGTTCCTCGCGGATCAAGTCCGTGGAGCCCAAGACCGGCTCGACGGGCGCCATGGTGTTCGTGACCGTGGAGCACACCATCTCGGGACCGTCAGGCATCTCGCTGATCGAGGATCACGACATCGTCTATCGCGAGGCCGCCAAGCCCGGGGAGAAGCAGCGCGAGGCCAAGCCCGCGCCGACCGATGCCACCTGGTCGAAGAAGATAATGGCCGACCCTGTATTACTGTTTCGTTTCTCTGCGCTCACCTTCAACGGTCATCGCATCCACTACGACCAACCTTACGTAACAGGCACCGAAGGTTATCCCGGCCTGATCGTGCACGGACCTTTGCTCGGCATGATGCAAATCGAGTTGGCGCGCCGCTCCAACCCCGGTAGGGTTCCCAAGAGCTTCGAGTTCCGCGCTCTTGCACCGGTCTATGCCGGAGCAGCCTTCTCGGTCGGGGCGCGACGTGAAGCGGACGGGGGCATTTCAACTTGGATCGCCGATCGCAATGGCGGCTTGGCGCAGCAGGGGAGAACGATATTCCAATGACCACACATGTTCATCACGCTGGTTGCGGCTGCCTGGCGGCCCTCTCGCGCCGCTCGCTGTTTGGCCTGGGTGCCGCTGCCGGCGCCGTGGCTATGGCTCCCGGCCTCGCCTTTGCTCAGAAGAAGCCTGCGCCCAGCGTGACCTACGAGGCGATGCTGCTCAACTGCATCGATCCGCGATTCACCACCTTCACCTGGACGTACATGTCGAGTGACGGCTGGCAGAACCTCTACAGTCAGTTCACTATCGCCGGCGGACCGATCGCGGCGGTCGTGAACAGCGACCCCTTCGGGACATGGCAGAAAGCCTGGTGGGACAACCTCGCGATCTCGATCCAGCTGCACCAGGTCAAGCGTGTGGTCGGTCTCTGCCATCGCGACTGCGGTGCTGCCGCCTTGGCCTATGGCGACAAGATCAAGACCGACCCGGCCTTTGAGACCGCCAAGCTCAGCGAGGCGCTGCGCGCCTTCCGTGCCGAGGTCAAGAAGCGTCACGGTCTCGATACCGACCTCGGAATTCAGGCTTTGAACGGTGCCGTCGAAGTCGTGACCTGATAGGATGATCGGGTCTGAACGGTAACCCTTCGTTCGTGCCCGAATCGGTCATTCCACCTCCTCACCTGAGTGGCAGCGCGCTGGATCGCCAGCTCGCTGCCCGGCGCGCTGCCCGGCCGACCGATCCGCTGCTGTCACTCGTGGTGCCGGTGTTCAACGAGGAAGAATCGATCAACATCTTTCTCGACACCGTGCGGCCGCTGATGGAGCGCGACGGTTTTCGCTTCGAGATCGTGTTCGTCAATGACGGTTCGCGCGACAACACGCTGGTCCATCTGCTCGACAGCAGCGCAGCCGACCGTCGTCTGAGGATCGTCAACCTGTCGCGCAACTTCGGCAAGGAAGCGGCGCTGACCGCCGGCATCGATAACGCTCGGGGCGATGTCATCGTGCCCATGGACATCGACCTGCAGGATCCGCCGGAATTGATCGAGCCCTTCATGGCGCGCTGGCGCGAGGGCTACGACATCGTCTACGGCGTACGGTCCCAGCGCGCCTGGGACACCGCCGCCAAGCGCCTCTCGGCGAGCTGGTTCTATCGCATCTTCAATTCACTCTCACCGGTGCGCATTCCCGAAAATGTCGGCGACTTCCGCCTCGTCGATCGCCGTGCCGTCGAGGTGCTGCGCCAGTTGCCGGAGCGCAACCGCTTCATGAAAGGCCTGTTCGCCTGGGTCGGCTTCAACTCCGTCGGCGTGTCCTACGAGCGGCCGCAGCGCGCCGCGGGCTCGAGCAAGTTCAATCTGTGGCGACTGTGGAACTTCGCGCTCGATGGCGTCGTGAGCTTCTCGACCGCCCCGCTGCGGGCCTGGTTCTATGTCGGCGTCGTGATCGCTGCCATTGCCGTGCTCTACGCCCTATTCATCGTCACTCGCGTGCTGATCTTCGGCATCGACACGCCGGGCTATGCCTCGCTCCTGATCGCCGTGTTGCTGATGGGAGCCATCCAGCTCCTGTCGCTCGGCATCATCGGCGAGTACCTCGGCCGCCTTTTCCTCGAAGTCAAAGGACGACCGATCTATGTCGTCGAAAGCGTCTACGAGAACGGGGACGTCCTTCCCCCCGGGTCCTGACCCATGGACCTCAAGGAAGAAGACATCCTGGGCGCCAATATCGGGCGCCACTGGTACTACCGTTCGAAAGCCGCGGCGCTTCGTCGAATGGTCGGCCAACTCAAGCCTCGACGGATCCTGGATATCGGGGCGGGCTCGGGCTTCTTCTCGCGCCATCTGCTGGCCGAGGCCGGCGCGCAATCGGCGCTCTGCGTCGACATCGGCTATGCCAGTGACCGTGATGACAGCGAGGCTGGCAAACCTGTTCACTATCGCCGCGATACCGGTTCGACCGACTGCGACATGGTCCTGATGATGGATGTGCTGGAGCACGTCGACGACGATCGCGGACTCGTCCGGCATTACGCCAGCAAAGTACCGGCGGGCGCCCATTTCCTGGTGACGGTGCCGGCCTTTCGCTTCCTGTGGAGCGGCCATGACGTCTTCCTGGAGCACAAACGGCGCTATCGCCTGGGTGAGGCCGAAGCGGCCTTGCGCGACAGCGGCTTGCAGATCGTGCGCGGTGCCTACTATTTCGGTCTGGTCTTCCCGCTTGCCGCAGCGGTTCGGCTGGTCGAGCGCAATACCACCGAACCCAGAAGTAGTCTCAAAAAGCACGGCGCCGTCACCAACACTCTGCTAGCCGCCGCTTGCGCTGCCGAGTTGCCGATCTTCCCCTTCAATCGTCTGGCTGGCCTGTCCGCCTTCGTGCTGGCAAGGAAGCCCTAGGCTGGACTTCCCGCCTGCCGTCATCTCGGCCGGAGCCGAGCGTAGTGAGGCGCAGTGGAGGGACCTGTTCTGTTGCTGCGCCGGCAAAACCAGGTCCCTCGACTACGCCGCCTTTCAGGCGGCTCCGCTCGGGATGACGGGGAAAATAGCCATATGCGATTGCCCTACCCCAGCGGGAGAGAGGAACATGAGAAGATCTCCTGGAGGAAGAACCCATGCCCGTTCTCTATCGAAAGCAGGACCATACCGGCATCCTGACGCTGAGCCGCCCCAACGCGCGCAACTGCTGGGGCCAGGACTATGCCGAAGGCCTGCTCCGTCATCTCGACGAGGCGGCTGACGACGACGAGGTGCGCTCCGTCATCCTGACCGGCGATGAGGCGGGCGGTGCCTTCTCGGCGGGCGCCAACCTCCGGGATCCCAACACCCACAACACCCGGTCCGCCGAGGCCTTCATCAAGCGTGTCGGCCGCGCCCGCAATTTTCCGTCTAACGTGCTGAGCGATTTTCCCAAGCCGGTGATCGCCGCGGTCAATGGCTATGCCATCGGCATCGGCTGCATCATCACCTTCTGCTGCGATTTGATCGTCGCTTCCGACCGCGCCGAGTGGCGCTTGCCGCAGGTCGCGCTTGGCATCCTGCCGAACTACGGCGGCGCCACGCGACTGGCCCGCATCGTCGGCAAGGGACGGGCCATGCGCGTCGCCATGGGCTTTCCGCTCAAGGCCGAAGAGGCCTATCGCATCGGCCTCGCCCAATGGCTGGTGCCGCATGAAGAACTGATGACCCAGGCACTCGCGGTCGCTGATCATATCGCCGGAATGCCACCGCTGGCGGTGCGCATGGTCAAGGAATCGATGAACCGTGGCCAGGATATTCCCAGCATCGCCGACGCCTCGCTGGTCGATGCCTATCGCTTCATGGTGCTGGAGCTGAGCGAAGACAAGGCCGAGGCGCACGACGCTTGGCGAGAGCGCCGTAAGCCCCGCTTCCGCGGACGGTAAGCCGCGGTCGCCCGGCGGGGCATAAGGAATGAGAAATTACTGAGGCCCGAAAATTACCTCAGGCATTGACAGTGCCCGAATTGGTCCCATATCCCACGAATGATGACGTTCAACATCAAAGGCGGACGCGAACGCCCAATCCCTAGTGGTTTTGGCTGAAAGCGATCACAAGAAAATTCGGAATCGCATGCGGTTAATGTCGGAAATGTCGGAAAGTCGAAGTGCAGTGAACCCCGAGGTTGAGACAGTAAAAATCCGGACAGCAGGTTCACGGCGTCGCCTGCGCGGGAAGAAGGTCCATGTCGCGAGAGTCCTCTTCCAGAGGAAATCAATCAGCACCTGCCGCCGAGGAAATTCGGCGACATATCAGTATGTTAGCGTAGGAGACGAGCGACTCGAATCGTTCCAAAGCGGAATCCGGAGATGTCGCGTATGTCTGCGGCAGCAGCCGAAATTCCGGACATCGCTGTAGGCCGCTTCCCATTTGAGAGCTCAAACGAGGGAGCTCACGCAGCAGCGCGCAGCCGGCAGAAGCACGACGATCGGATGGGAACGTCCGCCCACGCCGCGGCGATGTCGAGGCGTTGACGTATGATCCTCGCTTCGACCGTCTTGCCCAGCCGCAGCAGGCATTCGTGGTAGCCATGCAGACTCCACACATTCTCCGGGTGCTGGCAGGCGCGGGCCAGTGAATCGTCGAGGCCGAGATCGGCGCGATAGACGGCCTCTGCTTCCTCGACCCGCCCCTGCTCGAGGAGCAGCGCCCCCAGCGCATGCCGGGTGGGCTGCATCCAGCCCCATGGCTCATCGTAGGGAAGGCTGTCATCCAGCTCGACTGACTTGCGCAGGTGAGCGAACGCCTTGTCAAAGTCACCTTTGCGATAGGCGATCTCTCCCCGCAGCATCTCATGGGCAACGGCCAGAATGTCGAGGCAGGTGTTGTTGAACAGGTAGCGAGACGGTGGCACGCGCGCCAAGGCCGCCTCAAAGCGGCTTGCTTCCTCTTCCGCAGCGCCTACATGGCCCTCGGCGGCATGTGCCACGCCCTTTGCGTAGTGGGTCATAGCGGTCGTAACGCAAAAGAGGTCGCGGTCGGCGGGCAACGGGGTCGCGATGATGTCGGCCCAGCATCCGAAACGGATCAGGACGTGCAGTTTCATCGGCACGAAGCCTTCGAGCCAGTCCGCCATGGGCGGCGACTCGATGCGCAAAAGGCGCTCCGGCAGATTGGCGATCAGCTCGTCTGCCGCCTGAAGCGCGGGTTCCTGCTGGCCGAGGAACATCGCGCCATAAAGCTTGAAGTGATAGTTGTGGCAGCGATACAGCGAGTAGAAGTTGGTGCCACCCTCGCGCTCGAGGTACTTCGCGTCCGCCGCAATCGCCTTTCCGTTGCTGTCGACGACATTCTTGTAGAGACCGCAGAGCACGTCGATGTGCGTGGCCATGTGCACGAGATGGCCGGCGTCGGGCACGAGGTCGCGCAGCGCGTCGGCCGCCCGCAGTGCGCGTTGAGGCGTTGCCGACATCTCCATGAGATGAACGTAGAGATGCAGCAGGCCGGGATGGCGCATGCCGCCGGGTTGCGCCAAAGCCCGTTCGAGGACGGAAACCGCTTCGAGTGTATCGGCTCCGTCCGCCGGCTTGCCGGTTCGAACGTCCCACAGCTGCCAGGGTGTCCGGTTCATCAGGGCTTCGGCGAACAGGGTCGCGACATCGTGATCGTCGGGCGACTTCGCATAGATGCCCCGCATGCGACTGGCGAAGCGGTCGTTCCACTCCGGCGACACCTTGTCAGGATCGTCGGACGGATAGCGCTCCACCAACGCGGCGATCAGCGCGCGCTCCACGTCGGTCCCCGATGCTTTCAGGTCATTTGCCTGGCGCGCCGCAGAAAAGGCGGTCGCGAGCGATCGCTTGAGGTCGACCGGGTCGAACGCTTTCCACTGCTTGTTGTAGTTTGGGCCAGCTGCGTACGAGATGCCCCAATAGGCCATGGCACAAGACGGATCGTGCTCGGCAGCCTTGGCGAAGCAACGCACCGCTTCCTCGTGGTTGAAACCGTAACACCAGACGAGGCCACGATCGAACCAGGTCTGTGCTTCGGCCGACCGCGTCGTGACCGTGCGGCCATACTCTCCAAGATCGTAGTAGGTCATCGTTGCCATCCCCTGCCCTGCAGCGCCGCGCAATCTACGAACCTGGACTTGCGATGGGCAATGGTGGGATCAGCGAGCAAGCCCGGTTCCGCGGCCGCTTCGAGTCGGCACCGGTGGGGCCCCTTGGGCTGGGGCCAGCAGCGCTTTCGTCCACAATTGAACAGCCGCAGGCGCTTTACCGGCCTATAGGTGGAGCGCGGCCATACACCGCCTTGCCGGGATTGCCCCGTGTGAGCAGACCAGCGCGCATGATCTCGTGGCGGCGCCGCCACGTATACCCTGCATCTCTGCCCGGCCCGACGCCGCCGGCGAGACGCTTCGAAACCTGCATGGTGAGCCCAGTGTTTGCTTGGTCCGAGAAAAAAACGCTTCAGATGTGTGTCGCCCTGGCTGGCTTGGTGGCGGTCTCAGCGGGCATCTGGGGCGTGTTGAACGACCTCGGGGGCCATGGCGGCGGGCTGGCGAGCCACGAGCGGTACCTGTCCGGCCTGTTGCTGGCGATCGGGCTCGCCTTCTGGACCACCCTCCCGGACATCGAGGACAAGACGGCGCGCTTTCGACTGCTTACAGCGCTGGTCGTGATCGGCGGCATCGCGCGCCTGGTGGGCCTGGCCTTTGGCGATACGTTGTCATGGTCGATCGGCGGCGCGCTCGCCATGGAACTGCTGGTCGCGCCCCTGCTCTGCCTGTGGCAGGGCCGCGTCGGGCCCGTCACCATGCTCGCCAGCGTGTGGCGGCCATTCTGAACGGGGTCTGATTTTATTTCCTTCCTGCGGGAAAATGACCCAAGTATCTATATTGCACTTAAGTCATTGAATTCTTGGTAGCGACTTCCCACGTTGGCAGGATGTCGACCGATTCTACACAGCCCGCCATCCGCATCGGACCGGCAAATGAGGCCGCAGCGATTTTCCTGCGCAGACCGCCGAAATCTGTGCAAACCGTCATGAACTTCCAATGGTGCGGGGGAGATGGAAGCAGGAGGTCTAGCCGAAATGCAGGAAGTGCCGAAACCTCGAAAAGTATCGCGAAACGGGCATCGGAGTGCCGTCATGAAGTCCGTGCCGAAACCTGCCGAAACCTGCCCAAACCCCTCCTGGCCGGGAAGGGCGGTGCGTTCCAGGGAATCAGGAGGCTGCTACGGCAATGTCCTTCGAAGAGATACGCCGGCGTTTGGCGTTGATCTCCCGCAGCACCACCAGCATCTCCTCGGCGACGACGTCGCCCGGGATAGCATCGCCCTCGGCTTCGAGCTCCTTCATGTCAACCCACACCGCATAGAGCGGTGCGGTCCGCGAGGTGATGATACCGGCATGGAGCAGCGTCTTGATCAGCACGCGGAACATGTTGGTGCCTTGCTTCATCATGTCCCGCCGGTCGTTGTCGCTGAAGATCTCTTTGACCGCGTCGCGCACCCATTGCCAGTCGAGCCCGAACTTGGCGTAGATCACCTGCTTCTGCTCGGCGTTGATCAGGTTGAACAGCAGGGTCTGGAAGATTTGCGCCGACCAGTCCTCGACCTTGCGATGCTCTTCGGCATTGAGATGGCGGATCGTCTTGGTTGCCCAGATGCGCCCGAAACGATGATGGAAGGCCTCGTCACTCATCACGAGTTGCACCAGCCGCCGCAACACGGGATCGTTGGTACGAGCGTTCAGCGTGGCGAACGAGCCCATCGCCAAGCCCTCGATCAGCATCTGCATGCCGACGATCTTCTTGTAGACCTCAGGCGTGCTCACGAGGTCGGCGAGGACGGCTGCGATGGTCTTGCCGACCGGCAGCGGTGCGCCCCAGCGCTTGGCGATGTAGCGCGTGAAGCCGGCAACATGGCGGGCTTCCTCGCGCGCCTGGTTGGCGGCGTATTCCTGGGCGCCGGGATCGAGCAGGATGTGGCAGAGGCTGGCCGACAGCGACAAGGCGCCTTGCTCGCCGTGCAGCAAATTGGAGGCGGTCCAGTGCGCAACGTCATTGGCGAGCTGGATTTTCTGGGCCTCGTCGAGCCGGTCCGCGACCGCGCTCCTGAGCTCGACGACCATATCGAACGGAATGATCGGGGTGGTCGCCATGTCGAACGGCTGGTCGAAGTCGATGTAGTTCTTGTCCAGGGGATCCCAGAAATGATCGTGCGTGGCTGAAATGATGCCGTCGAAAGCGTCGGTTCGCCGGCCATAGCGTGGAACTTCCAGCATCGCCAGGAAGTCCTCGGGCATTATGGTGTCGTAGGCCTTGTCGTAGGTGATTTGCTGGGCCATGTGGGGCCTCCGATTTGAGGTAAATATGACGGTAACGTCACCTTTTTCAATGGCTTTTTCCCCAGTCCCGGCGCATGGGACTTCCGCCATATTCCGGCCGAATGGCAGGCAGGTCGCGCTGTCCGCACAGGAGTAAGAAATGTCCCGCCGCCGCCGCATCTACGAGGGCAAGGCCAAGACCTTGTTCGAGGGGCCCGAGCCCGGGACGATCGTCCAGCACTTCAAGGACGACGCCACCGCGTTCAACAATCAAAAGAAGGGCACCATCACCGGCAAAGGAGTGATCAACAACCGTATCTCCGAGTTCCTGATGACCAAGCTCGGCGAGATCGGCGTGCCCACCCATTTCATCCGCCGGCTGAACATGCGTGAGCAGCTCATCCGGCAGGTCGAGATCATCCCGCTCGAAGTCGTGGTGCGTAACGTCGCAGCCGGCTCATTTGCCAAGCGCTTCGGCGTCGAAGAAGGCACGCAGCTGCCGCGCTCCATCATGGAGTTCTTCTACAAGAACGATGCCCTGGGCGATCCCATGGTCACCGAGGAACACATCACCGCCTTCGGCTGGGCCACCCCCCAGGACCTCGACGACATCGTGGCGCTGACCTTGCGCGTGAACGACTTCCTGTTCGGCCTGTTCCTGGGCTGCGGCATCAAGCTGATCGACTTCAAAGTCGAGTTCGGCCGCCTATATGAGGACGATATGGTCCGCATCGTGCTCGCCGACGAGATCAGCCCGGATTCCTGCCGGCTGTGGGACCTCAGGACCAATGAGAAGATGGACAAGGACCGCTTCCGCCGAGATCTCGGCAAGGTCGAAGAGGCCTACCAGGAAGTGGCGCGCCGGCTCGGCATCCTGCTCGAACACGGGCCGGGCGACGTCCGCGGACCAACAACGCTGCAGTAGACGAGGCGAAATGAAAGCCAGAGTTCACGTGACCCTCAAGAACGGCGTGCTCGACCCGCAGGGCAAGGCCATTGGACATTCGCTCAACCGCCTGGGCTTTGCCGAAGTGGGCGATGTCCGCCAGGGCAAGTTCATCGAACTCGAGCTCGCCGAAACCGACAAGGCGAAAGCCAAGGCCCGGCTCGACGAAATGTGCCGCAAGCTCCTGGCCAATACGGTGATCGAGAACTACTCGATCGAGCTGGTGGGCTGATGTCACGCGCAAACCTCACCCTGAGGAGCGCTCCGAAGGAGCGCGTCTCGAAGGGTGGGAACGAGCACCTTGACTGTTGCCCACCCTTCGAGACGCGCCCTACGTGCGCTCCTCAGGGTGAGGTGGCGTTTGAACGGAAGGGCAAGAGAGTATGAAGTCCGCCGTCCTCGTCTTTCCCGGTTCCAATCGCGAAGGTGACGTCGCCCAGGCGATCGAGCTCGTCACCGGCCGCAAGCCTGCGATGGTGTGGCATGGTGACGGCGATTTCGCCAAGACCGACCTGATCGTCGTACCCGGCGGCTTTTCCTACGGCGACTACCTGCGCTGCGGCGCCATGGCGGCGCAGTCGCCGGTGATGGCCGAGGTCAAACGCCGGGCCAGCCAGGGAGTGCCGGTGCTGGCGATCTGCAACGGCTTTCAGATCGTCACCGAGGCAGGCCTGCTGCCGGGCACCCTGATGCGCAATTCGCATCTCAAGTTCGTCTGCTCGGACGTGCATCTCAAGGTCGAGACCAGCCAGAGCCTGTTCACCAACCGCTATCAGGCGGGCCAGGTCATCCGCGTGCCGGTCGCCCACGCCGAAGGCAACTACTTCGCCGACGACGACACGCTGAAGCAGATCGAGGATCGCGGCCAGGTGGCTTTCCGCTATTGCGCGCCCGACGGCACGGTTGACGGCACCGGCAATCCCAACGGTTCGATCCGCAACATCGCGGGCGTCTTCAACGAGACCAAGACGGTGATGGGTCTGATGCCCCATCCCGAAAATGCAGTCGAGCCGATGTTCGGCGGCTGCGACGGCAAGGCCCTGTTCGAGGGGCTGGTCGAGGCGCTGACGTGAGCCGCCAGGCCGTGAAGGCGCCGGAGAAGAACCCTCCGGTGAAGCTGCCCAACGAGCCCGCGATCACGCCGCAGATCGTGGCCGAGCATGGCCTCTCTCCTGACGAGTACGAGCGTGTGCTGGCGATCATGGGCCGCACGCCCACCATGGTGGAACTCGGAATCTTCTCGGCGATGTGGAGCGAGCACTGCTCCTACAAGTCGTCAAAGGTCTGGCTGAAGAAGCTGCCGACCAAGGCGCCCTGGGTGATCCAGGGGCCGGGCGAGAATGCCGGCGTGATCGATATCGGCGACGGCCAGGCCGCCATCTTCAAGATGGAGAGCCACAACCACCCCTCCTACATCGAGCCCTACCAAGGTGCGGCGACAGGAGTCGGCGGCATCCTGCGCGACGTTTTCACCATGGGCGCGCGGCCGGTGGCGAACCTCAATGCATTGCGCTTCGGCGATCCCGGCCATCCCAAGACCCGTCACCTGGTGTCCGGCGTGGTGGCCGGCATCGGTGGCTACGGCAATTGCATGGGCATCCCGACGGTGGGCGGCGAGACCAACTTCCACCCCGCCTACAACGGCAACATCCTGGTCAATGCCATGACCGTGGGGATCGCCCCGACCGACCGGATCTTCTATGCCGCGGCTGCCGGCGTGGGCAATCCGCTGGTCTATGTCGGCTCCAAGACCGGTCGCGACGGCATCCATGGCGCCACCATGGCTTCGACCGAATTCAGCGAGGACAGCGAGGAAAAGCGCCCAACCGTCCAGGTCGGCGACCCCTTTGTCGAGAAGCTGCTGCTCGAAGCGTGTCTCGAATTGATGGCAACCGATGCCATCGTTGCCATCCAGGACATGGGGGCGGCTGGCCTCACCTCCTCCTCCTTCGAGATGGCGGCCAAAGGCGGCCTGGGCGTGATCGTCGAGCTCGACAAGGTGCCGATGCGCGAGACCGGCATGACTCCCTACGAGCTCCTGCTCTCCGAAAGCCAGGAGCGCATGCTGATCGTGCTGAAGCCCGGCCGCGAGGAACTGGCACGCAAGATCTTCGAGAAGTGGGAACTCGACTTCGCCGTCATCGGCCATCTCACTGACACCCAGCGCATGGTGCTGAGCTGGCACGGCGACATCGTGGGCAACCTCCCGATCCCGCCCCTGGTAACCGAAGCTCCGATCTACGAACGGCCCTGGACGCTGACGCCACTGCCACCGGTGCTCGAGGCCGCAAACGTGCCGGCGCCCAAGGACTGGCGGGCGTCGTTGCTCGGCTTGATGGGCTGCCCCGATCTCGCCAGCAAGGCATGGATCTGGCACCAGTACGATCATCTGATCATGGGCAACACGGCAATCCGTCCGCAGGATGGCGACGCCGCCCTGGTGCGCGTGCCAACCAGCGCCAACGGCGTCAGCCACAAGGGCCTTGCCATGACATCGGACTGCACGCCGCGCTATGTGCAGGCCCATCCGGAGACTGGCGGGCGTCAAGCCGTCGCCGAGGCGTGGCGCAACATCAGCGCAACCGGCGCCCAGCCACTGGCCGTCACCGACAACATGAATTTCGGCAATCCGCAGAAGCCCGAGATCATGGGGCAGTTCGCCGGCGCCATCATGGGCATGGCCGAAGCGTGCAAGGCGCTCGACTTCCCGGTCGTGTCGGGCAACGTCTCGCTCTACAACGAAACCGAGGGCCGTCCCATTCTGCCGACACCGACGATCGGTGCGGTTGGCGTCATCGCCGACATCGCCAAAGCGGTCGGCTCCCGGCTCACCCAGGCGGGCCTGGGCATCGTCCTGGTCGGCGACACCAAGGGCTGGCTCGGCCAGTCGCTTTATCTGCGCGAGGCCTGCGGCCGCGAGGAAGGCGCGCCGCCACCGGTCGACCTTGCGGTCGAGCGGCGCAACGGCGACTTCGTGCGCGCGCAGATCGTGGCCGGCTGTGTGGACGCCTGCCACGACCTTTCGGATGGCGGGCTGCTGGTGGGGCTGGCGGAGATGTGCATCGCCGGAGGTACCGGGGTGGAGATCGCTCTCCCGGCATCGAGCGACGTGCCGTCGCACGCGTTTTTGTATGGCGAGGATCAATCCCGCTATCTCATCGCCACCGATGTGCCCAACGACATATTGGAGGCAGCCCGGGCCGCCGGCGTCCCAGCCACGTTGCTCGGCTATTCGGGCGGCACCCAGCTGGTGATCAAAGGGGTCGTCTCGCTCCCCGTAAGCGACATCAGGGCTGCCCACGAGGCCTGGCTGCCGGGCTATATGAACGCCACAGATTAACGCAGGAATATCAAGCCAATGCCGATGGCCGCCCAAGACATCATCCGCCTGATCAAGGAAGGCATCCCCGGCGCGGAGGTCGAAATCGTGGACCTGGCTGGAGACGGCGACCACTATGCCGCCACGGTCGTTTCCCCGGCCTTCGCCGGCAAGTCCAAGATACAACAGCACCAGATGGTCTATGGCGCGCTGGGTGGGCGCATGGGCGGCGTGCTGCATGCTCTGAAACTGACCACCATGGCGCAACGGCCCTGAGGGCCTTATATTAGGGACAACCCCGCGCCCGGATCCCAGTCCTTGAGTGGCGCTTCAGGAGATCGACATGAGCGAACCCCAGGTGTTCGAGCGCATCCGCGACGAGATCGTCAAGAACGACGTGCTGCTGTTCATGAAGGGCACGCCGGTTTTCCCGCAATGCGGGTTCTCGGCGGCTGTCGTCGAGGTGCTGAGCGAGCTCGGCGTGAAGTTCCACGGCGTCAACATCCTGATCGACCCGGAGCTGCGCCAGGGCATCAAGGAATTCAGCCAGTGGCCGACCATCCCGCAGCTCTACGTCAAGGGCGAGTTCGTGGGCGGCTGCGACATCATCCGCGAGATGTTCGAGACAGGTGAGCTCGAGCAGCTCATGAAGGACAAGGGCGTCACGCTGGCCAACGCCGCCTGACGTAGCTACTCGAAGGCGTACGACGCCATCGAGAGATTTCCGAGACTGAAGGAGCGATGCAGCGCGCGTCCGTGCGCGCCTTCCCCTGCCGCGCCATAGGCGACATGGATGGGGAGGAAGTGCTCGTCCGTCGGATGGGCCTCGCGGGCATAGGGCGCCTTGGCGCGATAGTCGGCCAAGGCTGCCTCGTCGCCCTTCTCGACCGTTTCCGCCAGCCAGTCGTCGAATGCCTTGGCCCATGGCTCGGGCTCGGCGTCATCGGGAGCACCGCGCACGAGGGCGCGTAGATTGTGGGTAGCGCTGCCCGAGCCCATCACCAGTACCCCTTCATGGCGCAACGGCGCGAGCTTGCGACCAAGCGCGATATGATGAGCGGGACTTTCTTCGGGCTGCACCGAGAGCTGGAAGATCGGGATGTCGGCTTCCGGCCAGGCGAGCTTGGCCGGTACCCAGGCGCCATGATCCAACCCACGATGCGGATCGTGGGCCGCGCCGGTGAGTTTGGCGACGCGATCGGCGAGTTCCGGCGCTCCTGGCGGATCGTAGCGCAATGCGTACAGCGCTTCGGGGAAGCCGTAGAAGTCGTGGATGGTCGCGGGCTTGTGCGCCGTCGACACGGCCGGCACGTCGGTGTCCCAGTGCGCCGACACCGCGATGATCGCCTTGGGTCGCGGCAGGAGGTTGCCGAGCGATGCCAGGAACCGCCGCGCCGGCCGGTCCTCCAGAATCAGCATGGGAGAGCCGTGTGACAGGAACACTGTTGGCATGGACATCGCTTTATTCCTCAGCCGCCCCGTGGCAGCCTGTGTGCAATTGGGGTCTTGAACAAGGGAAGGCAATCATAATGCACGCTTTTCGGTTTTTCGCGCGCCTCGCGGTTGGCCTTGCCCTGCTGATGCCGGTGTCGGCCGGCGCTCAGACCCTGAAGATGGTCGCCCATTCCGACCTCAAGGTGCTCGACCCCATCTGGACCACCGCCTTCATCACCCGCAATCACGGCTACATGGTCTACGACGTCCTGTTCGCCCGGGACGAGCAATTGCGTATCCAACCGCAGATGGTCGACAAGTACGAGGTCTCGGCCGACAAGCTCGCCTGGAAATTCACCCTGCGCGACGGCCTGGAGTGGCATGACGGCCAGCCGGTGACGGCCGAGGACTGCGTCGCCTCGATCAAGCGCTGGGCGGTGCGCGACTCGCTCGGCCAACAGCTCATGGCCTCGGTCGGCGATCTCAAGGTTGTCGATGCCAAGACGTTCACCCTCACGCTGAAGGAGCCGTTCGGCCTGGTCCTCGAGGCGCTGGGCAAGCCGTCGTCCAACGTGCCCTTCATGATGCCCAAGCGCGTGGCCGAGACCGACCCGTTCAAGCAGATCGACGACTACACGGGCTCCGGTCCCTTCATCTTCAAAAAGGACGAATGGAAGCCCGGCGAGAAGATCGTCTACATCAAGAATCCCAAGTACAAGCCGCGCCCCGAGCCGCCCTCGATGCTGGCCGGCGGCAAGGTCGTGAATGTGCAGCGGCTGGAATGGATCGCCATCCCCGACCCCCTGACCGCGGTCAACGCGCTGACGCAGGGCGAGATCGACCTGATCGAGATCCCGGTGCCCGATCTCTTCCCGGTGCTGAAGGCCGAGAAGAACATCTCGCTGTTCGGCTGGAACGCGCTCGGCAGCCAGATCATCATGCGCTTCAACCATCTCCATCCGCCCTTCAACAACGTGAAGGCGCGGCAGGCGGCGATGTACGCCATCGCCCAGGAGGACTTCCTCAAGGCGCAGGTCGGTGATCCCGACATCTATCGAGTGTGCAATTCGCCGCTGGTCTGCGGCTCGCCCTACGAGAAGAGCTACGGCGACCTCCTGATAAAGCCCAATCTCGAGAAGGCGCGCCAGCTGCTCAAGGAGAGCGGCTATGACGGCACGCCCATCGTCATGATGCAGGCGACCGACCTGCAGTCGTCCAATCAGCTGCCGCCGGTGGCCAAGCAGGCCCTCGAGAAGGTGGGCTTCAAGGTCGACCTGCAGGCGATGGACTGGCAGACCGTGGTGTCGCGCCGCGCCAAGAAGGAAACGCCAGACAAGGGCGGCTGGAACATCTTCTTCACCACGACCGTCACGGTCGACGCCGACAATCCGGCCAGCAACTCCTTCGTCAGCGGCGCCTGCGACAAGGCATGGTTCGGCTGGCCGTGCGATGCAGACATGGAGAAGCTGCGGGCGGCCTACGCTCGCGAAACCGATCCCGAGAAGCAGAAGCAGATCGCCATGGCCGTCCAGGACCGGGTGATGGACCAGGCGAGCTACATCGTGCTCGGCCAGTACAAGGCTTTCGGCGCCTATCGCAGTGACCGGGTTTCCGGTTGGCTCGCCGGGCCGGTCCCGGTGATGTGGAACATCACCAAGAAGTAGCGATCGCTACATCATTCCCGGTTCGCCGAGGTCGGTACCGTCGATCATCCGGCTGTATCGGAAAGGATACGGATCGACGATCGGCGGATCACCGGCGATCAGGTCGGCGGCGAGCTGACCTGCCGCCGGGCCGATACCGAAGCCGTGGCCGGTGAAACCCGTCGACATGAACAGGCCCGGCATCGGATCGACGGCTGAAATCACCGGGATGCCGTCGGGCGTCGAATCGATCAGGCCGCCCCAGCTCGCGGCCACCTGAAGGTGGGCCAGCGCCGGATAGTTCGTCGCCAGGCGATCGAGGCCCATCTTCACCAGGTTGGCATCCGCCGGCGGATCGAGCGTGCGGATGTGCTCGAACGGCGACACCTCGTCCAGCTTCCAGCGGACGAACGACTCCGGCCCCTTGAAAAAGGACCGGCCAATACCAATGTTAATTAAATTACGGCGCTTCTTGAACGTCGGCCAGAACTGGCGGGCATAGAGCAGCCCCTGGGGCGAGAGCTCGAGCAGCCCGCGGCCGCTCAGCCCGACCGTATAACCGCCATCGAGACGGCGGCGAATGGTGACGTCGGGCATCGACAGGCCGCCTGCGATGACCTCGGGGGCCGCGTTGGTGAAGAACGATGTCGAGCGCACGCCGGCTTGTGGGAGGCGCAGACCATGATGACGACAGAACATCGACGTCCAGGCGCCGCCCGCGATCAGCACGGCATTGCTCCTGATGCGGCCTTTCTCGGTCACGACGCCCGCGACCTTGCCAGCCTCGATGTCGAGGCCGCGCGCGGCGCAGTTCTGATGGATGGTGGCGCCGCGGCGGCGCGCGCCCTCGGCAATCATCGGTCCGGCAAGGGCCGGCTCCGCCTTCCCGTCGCTCGGCGAATGCACCCCGCCGATCCAGTCGACGGCACTGCCCGGCGTCCTTGCCTTGGCCTCGGCAGGGCTCAGCACATGGCTGTGCATCTGGTAGTCGCGCGCCTTCAGCGTCCAGCTTTCCCAAAGTGCGAGATCGGCCGGCTTGGTGGTGACATAGAGCAGGCCGGTGCGGCGAAAGCCGGGATCCGTGCCGAGCTCGGCCGCAAGTTCGCCCCAGATCATGAGACTCTTCTGCGCCAGCGGCAGCTCGCGCAGATCGCGATGTTGCTGTCGGCACCAGCCCCAATTGCGGCTGGTCTGCTCGCCACCGACGACGCCCTTGTCGATCAAGGCCACCGACACGCCCTTCTTGGCGAGCGCGTAAGCGGCAGAACTGCCGGCCATGCCGGCGCCGATCACCACCACGTCGGCCGCGGCGGGAAGCTTTTCATCGCTTTCGAGGCGATGCAGAGGAGGAGACATCCGGCAGGTATAGCGCCTGCCGGATGCGATGGCCCGCCTTTACGCGGCTTGCGCCAGCGGCTCCTCGCGCCAGCGACGGGCGGCGTCGGCGACACGCTTGCCGAGCATCTCCATGGTGCGGAAGTCGGAGGCGGCAATACCCTCGACCCCCTGGTCGGCGTTGGCCTGCGCCATCGCCCCGACGGAGGCGCCGAGGCGATTGAGGTCCTCGACCGAGCCTTTGGAGTGGTTGTAGCCCGGCGCCAGACCGAGACCGACCCACACCATGCCGTGCTGCAGGGCCAAAGTCAGGAGCTGGTAGAGCGTGTTGTGCTTGTCGCCGTTCCACGACGCCGACGAGGTGAAGCCGGCGGCGAGCTTGTCGCGCCACGCGCCCTCCATCCAGCGCTTGGAGGTCCAGTCCTTGAATTTCGCGAACTCGGCCGACACGCCGCCCATGTAGGTCGGGCTGCCGAAGATGATGGCATCGGCGCTGTCCAGTTCGGCCTGACGCGCTTCCACCTCGGCAACCGGAACCAGGCTCACCCTGGTGGCGGCGACGGTCTCGGCACCCCGGGCGACGGCCTCGGCCAGGGCCTGGGTATGGCCAAATCCCGAGTGATAGACGATGGCAATGTGGGTCATAGTTTCTCCAGTGTATCTAGTTACGTCCAGTGACTGGAAAGACTTGGGAAGCGTCCTATATATTTGCCAGTAGGTACCAATTCGTAACTTAAGGATTGTCCCCATGGACGCCAAACAGACCCACGGCAAAGAGAGCGCCTCCTGCCCCATGGACTTCATCCTGCGCATGCTGATGGGGCCGTGGACGACGTACATCCTCTACAACCTCAAGACCCATGGCCCGCAGCGCTTCGGCGAGCTGAAGCGTCGGGTCGCCGGCATCTCTGCCAAGATGCTGACCGAGCGCTTGCGCACCCTCGAAGGGGCCGCGCTGGTCCGGCGCGACTACGAGGCGACCATTCCCCCCAAGGTTACGTACTCGCTGACGCAGCGCGGCCACGAGCTGGATGACGTGCTGGGCAAGCTCGCCGAGATCGGCATGCGCTGGGAGGCCGAGGACGCAGCCCTGCGCGCGGCCCGCGCCACCGAGCTCAAGGCGGCGGAGTAGCCATCGTCCTACTTGGGCACGTTGAAGTGGCCCGGCACGAAGCTGAGGTCGATGAACGACTTCGGATCGGCGTCGCGCGAGACCTGGCCGGTCGACTGCCAGAAGGCGACCTGCTTGTAGATGTCGCCGACATCGAGCCGCGCCTCGGGATCGATGAACGGCAGGCCGGAGGCGACCAGCGCCGGCGGCTGCTTCAGGACGTTGGACAGGATGCCGATCATCTCGTCGTAGTTGGGTCCCGGGATCAGCTTGCCGTTCTCGCGCTTGCCGAACGCCTCATGATAGGCGGCGGCGCCGCGGCGATAGGCGACCAGGAATTTCTCGATCATCGGCCGCCGCTCAGCGACGGTCTTGGGTGACGTGAACACCGCGCCGAGCTGCCAGGGCACCTCGTCGCCGACATAGGCGATCGGCTTGCCGCTGCCGTCGGCCTCGACCTGCCGGAAGGTCGTGATCGGGAACACGGCGGCATCGACCTGGCCACCCTTGAAAGCGGCCACCATGTTGGGAATGGTCTGCAGCGCCACGATGGTGAGGCTCTTGGTGTCGACACCGTATTTGCGCGCCACGATCTCGAGCGAATAGTGCACCGAGGAGCCGACGGTGGTGACGGCCACGCGCTTGCCCGCGAGCTCCTTGATGCCGCGCACGCCCTGATCCCAGGCGGCATTGGTGACGGCGATGACATTGAGCTGATAGCCCGGCCGCTCGGCACTCTGCGCCGCCACGACCTTCAGTCCGCCCTTGGCGGCGAGATTGAAGAAGCCCGCGGTGAAGGCGGTGACACCGAGATCGGCATCGCCCGACACCACCGCGAGCGGGACCTGCGCGGCGGCCTGGAAATCCTTCATGGTGAGGTCGAGGCCGGCGTCCTTGAACCAGCCCTTCTCCTGGGCAATGAAGATCGGCCCCGACGATGAGAGCTTGAGCAGCGCAATCGAAGCCTTGGTCAGCTCCTGCGCGCGGGCCGACGGTGCAAGCGACAGAGTCGCCAGCCCGCCCAGCGCGGCGCGCCGCGTCATGCGATTGTGCAACACCGATGCCTCCCGTTCTTGCTTGGGGCGGAGTATGGTCGGTTTCCAAAATGAATCCCATCGATTGCGATGTGCTGGCAAGCGGCGGCGGGATGGCCGGCACGGTGGCTGCCATTGCCGCTTCCCGCCACGGCGCGCGAACCGTGCTGTTCGAGCGTCACGGCTTCCTGGGCGGTGCCGCGACCGCAGGCGCGGTCGGCCAGTTCGTCGGCTGGGAGACGCGCGCTGGCCGGCGCGTCATCGCCGGGCTCGCCGAGGAGATCGTTGACCGCTTGCAGGCGCTTGGCGGCAGCAATGGTCATGGCCATTTCGTCATGTCGACCGGTCATCGCATGGACCGGGTCGAGTACGACACCGAGATCCTGAAGGTGGTGCTGGATGAGATGGCGCACGAGGCCGGCGTCACGGTGCTGCTGCACAGCCAGCTCGCCCAGGTGAGCCGACGCGGCCGTGCGATCAGCGCCGCGACCGTGCTGACCAAGGCCGGCCTTCTCGACGTCAGGGCTCGCCTGTTCATCGACAGCTCCGGCGATCTCGACCTGATGGCGCGCGCCGGCGCGCCGTTCCTTGGCCTCGACGAAGGCGAGAGCCTGCAACCGGCCACCATGATGTTCCGCCTGGGGCCCATCGACTTTGCCCTGTTCGACGGCATGAGTGCAGAGACGAAGGCCGCGCTTTCAGCGCGCGGCGTCGCCGAAGGGGCACTGCCGCGAGCGGCGCTGCATTGCAGCCGCGTGCCGGGCGGTGACGACGGCTGGTTCAACGTCACGCGGCTCGCGATCGACGCCAGCGATCCGTTCGCCCTGTCGGACGGCGAACGCGAGGGCCGCCGCCAGGCATTGGCCGCGGCGCGCTTCATCGTGGCCAACGTGCCGGGATGCGCTCGCGCGCGGCTGGTGTCGTTCGCACCGCAGCTCGGCATCCGCGAGACGCGACGCATCGCGGGCCTTGCCACGCTTACCGCCGACGATCTGCGCAAGGGCGCGGAGTTCGTCGACACCATGGCGCTCGGCGCCTATCCGATCGATGTGCACCACACGGGCAACGCCAACATCACGTTCGAGGAGCTGGGACCGGACCACGTCTATGCCCTGCCCTACCGCATCGCCGTGCCCCAGGGCATCGACAATGCGCTGGTGGCCGGCCGCGGTCTCTCGGCCACCCACGAGGCTCATGGCGCCATCCGCGTCATGCCGACCGCCATGGCGGTGGCGCAAGCCGTCGGCACCGCCGCCGCCCTGCTCGCCGCCTCCAATCAGCCGGCGTCAGCACTCGACCCGGCGACCCTGCGTGAGAAGCTCCGGGCCGCCGGCGCGATCCTCTAGCGGAAGGCAGCCGCCACCTTGGCGGTGTCCTCGACGACGCGGAACGAGACGATCTCGCCGTTGCGCACGCCGAACACCATGGCCCAGTCCGCAGCGAAGGTGCGGCCCGTGGGCTTGGCCTTGGCCGACCACTTGCCGGTCGCCACGACCTCGTCCCCGGCCGGCAGAACGTGCTTGGGCTCCCAGGTCAGCACGTCGAGCGACGCGCCGATCTTGGTGAAGAACTGGCCCACGCCATCGCGGCCCTTGTAGGCACCGCCATAGGGGATCTCCGGGCCGCCGACATGCCACCAGTCGACGTCGTTGCTCACCTTCCCGACGATGAATCCAGGGTCGCCACGACCGAACGCGTCGAAGCAATCCCGGATCAGTTTCACGTTGTCTGCCATGCCCTGCCTCCGTTGTTTGGCACGCCTGTTACGGCGGGCCGCCGGGAGTGGACGATGGCAGGGGATCACATCGCCGTTACTTCTTGGAAATGCCCCAGAAGGTGGTGACCGGGGGCGGCACCGCACGGGTCTCGATGTTGCTGCGCACAGCCGCAACGCTGACCCACTCACCGAGATGCACATGGGTCACGATCTCGACGAAGCGTCGCTGGACGTCCTCGGCCGCCGCTTTCTTCTCCGCTGGCGTGGTCGCCTGGACATACTTGTCGCGCAGCTTCTCCATCTGCTCATCGCACGGCCATCCGGCACGCGCCTTGTCGCAGGTCGCGGCAAGATAGGGCGTCATCAGCGGGTCGAGGATATCGACCTGGGTCCAGCTCGTGGCGAAGGAGTTCCAGCCGCCCTCCGACGGCGGGCCTTTCTTGGTGACCAGGCGGTTCACCATGGTCGTCCAGTCGGTGGCCTGGACCTCGACCTTGAAACCGGCCCGCTCGAGCTGGGCTTTGGCGACGATCGGGAGCTGCTTGATGACACCGAGATCGGCGGGCTGCGGCATCACGATCACCGTGCCGTCGTAGCCCGCCTCCTTCAGCATCTCGCGGGCCTTCTGAGCATTGCCGTTCAGCACGTTCTCCATCGCGACCTCGCTCGCCAGCGGCGTGTCGCAAGTGAACAGCGCCTTGCAGACGCGATAGAAGCGCTTGTCGCCGATATTGGCCTGCAGGAATTCCTCCTGACTCAGCGCCACCATGGCGGCCTGGCGGATCTTCACGTTGTTGAACGGCGGGATCAGCCAGTTCATGCGGAAGACGTACTGGTTGGAGCTGCGCCCAACGATGACGCGTACGCTCTTGTCCTTCTCGAGGATCGGCAACGTGTCGTAGTTCACACTCTCGATCATGTCGATCTCGCCCTTGAGCAGGGCGTTGACCTGGGTCTCGGTATCCTGGATCCACAGCCATTCGACGCGGTCGAGACTGACGACCTTGCCGCCGGCCAGGCCGGACGCCGGCTCGGCGCGCGGCTTGTACTTGGAGTTCTTGATGTAGACGGTCTTCTCGCCGGGCTTCCATTCGTCCTTCTTCAGGATGAAAGGGCCGGAGCCGGTGTAATCCTCGATCTGCTTGAAGGGATCGGTCTCGGCGATACGCTTGGGCATGATGAAGGGCACGACCACGGAGGGCTTGCCGATCGATTCCAGGACCGCGCCGAACTTCTCCTTGAACACCATCTGGAAGGTCTTGGGATCGACGATCTTGTAGTCCCCCAACGCCTGGGAGAGCTTCAGCCCCATCGAATCGCGCACCGCCCAGCGCTTGAGGGAGGCAACGCAGTCCTCGGCGGTCACCGGGGTGCCGTCGTGCCATTCGAGGCCATCGCGCAGCTTGAAGGTCCAGGTGAGCCCATCGTCGCTCACGTTCCAGGTGTCGACCATCTGCGGCTTGATCTGGAACTTCTCGTCCATGGCAAACAGCGTGTCGTAGAGCATGTAGCCATGGTTGCGCACGATGTAGGCACCGCTCCAGATCGGATCGAGCACCTTGAGATCGGAATGCATGACGACCTTGAGGGTCTGCGCCGAAGCGATCGGCGCTGCAGCCATGGCGGCCACTGCCGCGATCGATGAAAGAAGGAAACGACGCATAGCTGCCCTCCCAAGCGGCGATGCTGCAAAATCTAGGCCGCGTCGGCTCTTCTGTCCCTCACAAAGTAGGCTCTCGATCTATGGTCGAGACGTGCGCGGCGATCACTTTCCAGCCGACATCGGGAAAGCGCACCCAGGTCTGCATCTGCCGGCCCACCAGATCCCTGTCGCGCACCTTGTAGACAAGCGTGACGGTGGCGATGTCGCGGCCCAGCGTCACGATGTCGAGCCGATGGCGCCTTTCCTTGGTGCCGGGCCCGGGCGGCCGGGCGACGCGATGGGCATGGATCCTGTCGAAGCCATAGCCGTGCTCGTAGTTGGCGAGACGGATGGTATGCGGGCTCTGCCAGAACGTGCCGTCGAGCACCTCGACGTTCTTGTCGATCAGCGCCTGCTCGTAGCGCTCGAACAGGTTGCGGACCTCCTCGACGACCTCCGGGATGTTCGGCATCAGGTTCGTCACGTCGCTGCCTCCATCGCGTTGGCCACGGCCACCAGCGTGGCATCGCTGCCGCGCGAACCGATGATGGACAGGCCCACCGGCAAGCCGTCAACCGTGGCGCCCGGCAGGCTCACTTGCGGATGGCCGGCATGGCCGCCTTGAGCACAAAGACAGGTGATACGGTCGCGCAACGGATCGAGTACCGAGAGCGGCTGGCCGACCGGCGGCGCGGGAAAGGGCGTCGTCGGAAGGCAAAGAATGGTGCCGGCCGGCAGCAGGTACGCCATGCGTCCTTTTACTTCCTGGCGCATCAATTGTGCCCAGGCCTGGTCCGCCGGCGGCACCAGGGAGCCCATCACCAACGCCTTGGCCACCGAGAAGGCGAAGCGCGGATTGCGCTCGTCGAGCCAGGTCCGGAACGTGTTGTACGCCTCGACCGGCTGTAGCGTGCGCTGGGCGCGCGCCCAGACCGACAGGCCGGGCGGCGCCATCACCTCCTCCCGGTGGGAACCGATCAGCTTGGCCAGCCTCTGCACCATCGGCTGCAAGGCCGCCGCGACATTGGCATCGGCGAAGCCGAACGCATCGACCGCCACGACGAGCCTGGTCGGGAGCGTGCCGGGGATCGCCTCGCCCAGCATCACCGACGAGACACGGGCGAACGTCTCGGCATCGCGGGCGAACCAGCCAGTGGTGTCCGACGTCGGCGCCTGCGGCAGCATGCCCGTGACGTCGAGGCGGCCGTGCGTGGGGCGGATACCGTAGAGCCCGCAGAAGCTTGCCGGCACGCGCACCGAGCCGCCGGTGTCGGTGCCGAGCGCGGTGTCGCAGAGGCCGGCGGCGACGGCTGCCGCCGATCCCGACGAGGAGCCGCCAGGGACGCGACCGGGCGCTCGCGAGTTGACCGGCGTGCCGTCGAAGGCGTTCTCGCCCAGGATGCCGAGCGAGACCTCGTCGGTGATCGTCTTGCCGATCAGGGTGGCACCGGCGTCGAGCAGGGTCTGCACCGCCCAGGCATGACGCACCGGCGCTGGCCGGCCGGTCGGCCAGTCGTGGTTGCCGCCGCCCGTCGGCACGCCCGCGACGTCGAACAGGTCCTTGGCCGCGAAAGTCAGGCCATCGAGCGGTCCGCCGGCGCGGCCAGCGATGCGCACGCGAGGGCCCGGCACAAAGGCGCCGATGTCATCGGTCATGGTGCCGGCCCAGGGGCTATTCAGCAGGCGTCGCGGACGACTGGCGCCGGCTGCGCCAGCGCCAGCGCGGGCTGAGCTTCATGCCGGTCAGCCGGTCGAACCACATGTAGACCACCGGCGTGATGAACAGCGTCAGGAGCTGCGACACCATCAGGCCGCCGACGACCGTGATGCCGAGCGGCTGGCGCAGTTCGGCGCCGGCGCCGGCGCCCAACGCGATCGGCAGCGCGCCGAGCAGCGCGCAGGTGGTGGTCATCATGATCGGACGGAAGCGAAGCTGTGCTGCCTCGACGATTGCCTGCTCTGCCGAGGCTCCCTGGTTGCGTCGCTCGATCGCAAAATCCACCATCATGATGGCATTCTTCTTGACGATACCGATCAGCATGACGACGCCGATCATCGCGATGACGCTGAGATCCATGCCGAACAGCATAAGGATCGCCAGCGCGCCGATGCCGGCCGACGGCAGGCCCGACAGGATGGTGAGGGGGTGAATGAAGCTTTCGTAGAGGATGCCGAGGATGATGTAGATCACCAGCACGGCGGCAAACAGCAGCATGCCCTGGTTGGCGACGGCCTGCTGGAAGACCTGGGCGCTGCCCTCGAAACTCGTGGCAATCGACGTGGGGACACCAATTTCGGCGGCGGCTGCCTGGATGTCCTGAACGGCCTCGCCCAACGCCACCCCCGGCATGAGGTTGAACGATATGATCACCGAAGGAAGCTGGGCGATGTGGTTGACGGTGAGCGACGTCGGCTTGTCGTTGCGCTTGGCAATCGTGTCGAGCGGCACCAGCGCACCGGTCGGCGTACGGACCTGGATCCGGCGCAGCACCTCGTTGGTGTCGGCATATCTCGGATCGGCCTCCAAGATCACCTGATAGGTGTCGTCGGCGGCATAGATCGTCGAGACCTGCCGCGTCCCGAAGGCCGAATAGAGCAGCAGCCTGATCTGGTCGACCGAGAGACCTAGGCGCGAGGCGATGTCACGGTCGACGTCGATGACCGTCGCGCGGGCACGAACCTGCAAATCGGAGTTGACGTCCGTAATGATCGGAATGCGCCTCATGCGCTCTTCCATGCGTGGCGCATACTCGCGCAGGCTCGCAAGGTCGCTCGAGCGCATGCCGAACTGGTACTGCGCACGGGTCTGTGTCGTGCCGATGTTGATCGACTGGATCGGCTGGAAGAATACGTTGATGCCAGGGACCGTAGCCGTCGACCGACGCAGGCGGGCGATCACCTGCAGCACGCCCTCCTTACGCTCGGGCTTTTCGCGCAGCGTGATGAAGACGCGGCCCGAGTTGACCGTGCTGGCCGCGTTGCCGCCGCCAACCGTGGAAATCACCGACAGGACGTCGGGATCGCGCTTGATGATCTCCGCCAGCACCGCCTGGCGGGCCACCATGGCGTCGAACGAAGCATCGTCTGGACCGACCGTGGCACCCGAGATCTGACCGATATCCTCCGTCGGAAAGAAGCCCTTCGGAATCGCCTGGAACAGGATTCCCGTGAGCACGAAGGTGCCGAGCGTTATGGCGAGCACCAGCTTGGGCATCGCCACCGTGCGCTTCAGCGCCCAGCCGTACCCGGCCGTTACCTTGTCGAAGCTCCATTCGAAGCTGCGCAGCAGGAAATTATGCTTCTCATGGTGATCGATGGGCTTCAACATCCGCGAGCACAGCATCGGCGTCAGCGTCAGCGATACGACACCCGAGATCAGGATGGCGAAGCTGATGACCAGACCGAACTCGTTGAACATGCGGCCGACCACACCGCCCATGAACAGCACGGGGATGAACACCGCGACCAGCGACAGGGTCATCGAGATGATGGTGAAGCCGACTTCCTTGGAGCCCTTGAACGCGGCCTCCATCGGCTTCTCGCCCGCCTCGATATGGCGAACGATGTTCTCCAGCATGACGATGGCGTCGTCGACCACGAAGCCCACCGCAAGCGTCAGCGCCAGCAGCGAGATGTTGTCGATCGAATGGCCGCAGACATACATGCCGGCAAAGGTGCCGATGACCGAGATCGGCAGCGCGATGGCCGGGATCAGGGTGGCACGGAAGCTGCGCAGGAAGAAGTAGATGGCGACGACGACCAGCAGGCCGGCCAGGATCAGAGTGAACTGGACGTCCTCGATGGCATGGCGGATCGAGACCGACCGGTCGTTGAGTACGCTGATCTCGACGCCGGTCGGCAACTCGGCCTGGATGGCGGGCAGCATGCTGCGCACGCGATCGACAACCTCGACGGTGTTGGCGTCCGGCTGGCGGTAGACCGCGAGCACGATCGCGCGCGTGCCGTCGAGCCAGGTCGCCACCTTGTCGTTCTCGACGCTGTCGATCGAGGTCGCGACGTCGGAAATGCGCACGGGCGCACCGTTCTGCCAGGTCACGATCACCGGCATGTAGTCGGCGGCCTTGTTGATCGGGCCGGTGGCGTCGAGAATCGAGCTCTGCCGCTGGTCGGCAATGGCGCCCACCGGCTTGCTCGAATTGGCGTTGACGATGGCGGTCTGCAGTTCCTGCAGCGTCAGTCCGCGCACTGCGAGCTGGTCGAGGTTGGCGCGCACGCGCACGGCGTATTTCTGTGATCCGAAGATCAGCACCTGCGCGACGCCGGGCAGGGTCGAGATGCGGGGCAGGATGGCGCGATTGGAAAAGGCATCGACATCCGACAGCCGCACCTGGCTCGACTTAAGCGCCAGGAACATCACCGGGAAGTCGGCCGGGTTGACCTTGCGGAAGCTGGGCGGCGTCGGCAGCTCGGCCGGCAGGCGGCGCATGGCCGAGGAGATGGCCGACTGCACGTCGAGCGCCGCGCCATCAATCGAACGGTTGAGATCGAACTGCAGGACGATCGAGGTGTTTCCGAGTGATGACGTCGAGGTCATCGTCGTCACACCGGCGATGGTCGCGAACTGCCGCTCGAGGATCGAGGCGACCGAAGCCGCCATGGTCTCCGGGCTGGCGCCCGGAAGCTGGGCCGTGACCTGGATGGTCGGGAAGTCGACGCGCGGCACGGCCGCGACGGGAAGCTGCTTGTAGCCGAAGACACCGGCGATGATGAAGGACGCCATCACCAGGATGGTCATCACCGGGCGACGGATGCAGAGGGCTGAAAGCATGTCCGGCCTCCGCCCGTCCTAGCCGCGCGGTGGCGCCGCGGCTGTCGCGGGCTGCTCTGGCGTGGCCGGCCGTATAGCGACATTGGCGCCGTTCACCAGACGGAGCTGGCCGTCCACGACCACCTGCTCGCCCGCATCGAGCCCCTTGCCGATCACCGATTCGCCGTTCTGGGTGCGCTTGATCACGACGTTGCGCAACTCGGCGACGCCGTCCTTGACGACGAACAGGTAGGGACCCTGCGGTCCGAGCTGGATGGCCGGCGCCGGCACGGCGATCGCTTCCGGCTCGATGCCCAGGATCAGCTCGACCTTGACGAACTGGCCCGGCCACAAGCCCTCGTTGGCATTGGCGATGCGCGCCTTGGCCGTCACGGTGCCGGTCAGGGGATCGACGTTGTTCTCGATGAAGGCGATCGTGCCGGACTGCTTGCGGTTGTCATCGAGCAGCGCGTTGACCTTGACCTCGCCCTTGGCCATCGCGGCGCGAATATCGGGCAGGAAAACCTGGGGCACGGCGAAGACGACATAGATCGGGTCGACCTGGTTGATGGTCGCAAGCGCGCTGGTCGCCGTGTTGTCGCCGATGCGCACCACGGTGCCGGCCTTGCTCGAAATCGAACCGATCCGCCCCGACACCGGCGCCTTGATCTCGGTGAAGGTGATCGAGGTGAGAACGCTGGCCCTCGCCGCCTCGTCCGCCTCGAGCTGCGCCTCGGCCGCCTTGAGCGCCGTCTGGGCGGTGTCACGGTTGACGACGGTGCCTGCATTCTTGCCCAGCAACTCCTCGAAGCGCGAGAGATCGCGCTTGGCCTGGATGATCTGGGCCTGGTCCTTGCGGATCTGCGCCTCGATCTGCCCGAGCTGTGCCCTGAGCGTGCGCGAATCGAGCTCGAAGAGCAGTTCGCCCTGCTTGACCAGGGCGCCTTCTTCGACGCCGACCTTCATGATCTGGCTGTCGATGCGCGCCTTGATCTGGATCGAGGCGATGGATTGAACGGTGCCGACCGCCTCGATCATGATGGGCAGCGGCTTCTTGGTGACCTTGGTGACGACCACCGGGACCGGACCGCCCGGATTGGCCCGGCCACGACGCCCCTGGGGCTGGGCCGCGGCGGCGGGGCTGGCCGGAGCGCCTTTCTCGGCCGCGCTGGCAGAGGCGCCCAACCCCAATCTCTGGGCGACATCATCGCGAAAGAAATAGCCGGTTCCCGCAACCGCAACGGCGATCACTGCGACAACCGCCAACCGCACCATCCCCATCCCAGCTCTCCAGAAGAACCCCAGCCCCTAGTTCAGTATAAGCTTTACGCGCCTCAACGCACAGTCAGAAACCAGACCCTTAACCCTGAAATACAAGCAAAAAACCCGCCACATTGAAGGCGGGTTTTCGTCGCGGTTACCGTTTGCAGCCTCTTCCCGTCAGCGGCTGTAGTACTCGACGACCAGAGACGGTTCCATCTGGACCGGATAGGGCACGTCGGCGAGCTTCGGCCCGCGCACGTAGGTGCCCTTCATGTCCTTGTGGTCGACGGAGACGTATTCCGGCACATCGCGCTCGGCGGTTTGCGTGGCTTCCAGCACCCGCTCCATTTCCTTGGCCTTCGACGTGAGCTCGATCACGTCGTTGTCCTTCACAAGGTACGAAGCGATGTTGACCCGCTTGCCATTCACTTTGACGTGACCGTGGCTGACCAGCTGGCGGCTGGCGAACACGGTGATGGCGAACTTCATGCGGTAAATGACAGCGTCCAGCCGGCGCTCGAGAAGCTCGACCAGGTTTTCGCCGGTGTCGCCCTTGCGGCGCACAGCCTCGATATAATAGCGGCGCAGCTGGCGCTCCGAGACCGAGCCGTAATAGCCCTTGAGGCGCTGCTTGGCCATGAGCTGCAGACGGTAGTCGGTCGGCTTCTGGCGGCCCTGGCCGTGCTGGCCGGGTCCGTATTCACGCTTGTTGATCGGGCTCTTGGGCCGGCCCCACAGGTTGACCCTGAGGCGACGGTCGATCTTGTACTTGGCTTGCTCGCGCTTGCTCACGCGGCGGCTCCATGGTTGTGCGTCGTGTGACGCTGTTGTCCGGATAGGCCTTGGTCCGACTACGCGCTGCCTACAGCGTGCAGGTCGGGGCGGGATGAGGGCTCGAATAGCCCACAGCCACGTTCTCCGGAGAAGGCCGGGAACATACTTTCGATCCCAGCTTAGTCAAGAGGCCGTTCCTGCCATAAATTCAAGGGCTTAGACCTCGACCAGGACGACTTCATGGGTGACCGAGGCGGTTTTCTTGAACATTGCCGTGGCCGAGCAGTACTTCTCGTCCGACAGGCTGACGGCCCGTTCGATCAGGGCCCGGTTCAATTGGCGGCCACGCACCGTGTAGACCAGCTTCACCGAGGTATAGACCTTGGGGAAGTCGTCGGCCCGTTCGGCCACCATCGACACCTCGACACCTTCGATGTCCTGGCGCTGCTTCTTCAGCATCGACACCACGTCGATCGCGGTGCACCCGCCCATGCCCATCAGCAGCACCTCCATCGGCCGGGACGCGAGATTGCGGCCACCGACGTCGGCCGCGCCGTCCATGGTGATGGTATGTCCACTGCCGGCCTCGGCGACGAACAGCGCGCCCTCGACCCATGAGATCTTCGCCGTGGTGGACATCCGATCACTCCTCGCTGTGCTTGTGCTTGGCCAGATACTTGATGACGCCATGGAAGGAACGCACTTCCTGCTCGGTCATGCCGGCGCGCTGCAGGAAAGCGCGCAGATTGTGCACCATGGACGGGCGCATCGCCTTGTTGCGCAGGAAACCTGACTGGTCGAGCGCCCGCTCGAGATGGTCGAACAGGTTCTGCAATTCGTCCTTGGTCGCGGGCCGCGTCGCATAGTCCGACATCCGCTCGGCCGCCTGGCGCTCGTCCGTCGCCGCCCATTCATAGGCGACCAGCAACACCGCCTGGGCGACGTTCAAGGACGAGAACTGCGGATTGAGCGGGATCGAAAGCGCGGTATCGGCCTGCACCATGTCGTCGTTGGTGAGGCCGGTGCGCTCCGGACCGAACAGGATGCCGACCTTCTCGCCCTGCCCGACCCAGGTGCGCATCTCGCCCGCGGCATGGCGTGCCGTGACGATACGCTGGCTGAGCTCGCGATTGCGCGCCGTGGTGGCCACCACGTGCTCGAGATCGGCCACCGCCTCGCCCACCGTGTCGAACACCTCGGCCTGATCCAGCACGACGTCGGCGCCCGACGCGGCACGCTGTGCCTTCATGTTCGGCCAGCCATCGCGCGGCGCGACCAGTCGCAAGCTCGACAGGCCGCAATTCAGCATGGCGCGCGCCGCCATGCCGATATTCTCGCCAAGCTGCGGCCGCACCAGGATGATCGTCGGCGTGACGGCGCCCGTCGCGCGGCCCTTGGAAGCTCGTCCCATGCGCGAGGCTTCTACTCTCTCTTTCCTCACCTTCAAGAACGGCCGCCGGAGGTGGCTCTGAATTTCCGCGATTTCCGAGAGTGGTTTTCGACTGATCAGCCGGTCGATTGTTACAGTTTCCGCCGGTTTCCGCGGTTTGCGACGGCTCATCCAAGCGATCGTCAGAGGCCTGTTTTTCCTCGATCTTTTGGGTTTCGGCGGTTTCAGCGGTTTCCGCGGAGCTATTCGACATGACGGCCTGCAGTGCAAGCAACGCAGCGTCCGTCAGCACCTCAGCTCCGGCCTGCTCCAGCAGCCTCTCGCCGTCGGCTTTCTTGCCGGGCCGCCGGCTCCAGTCCTGCGGACGGCGGTTCTCCAGCCAGGTGATGCAGGCGCCAACATGGGGCGGATGCTGCTTGGTGTAGGTGACCTTCACCGGCTTGTCCTGGCGCCAGAAGACACGCTCCACCGTCTCCTCCCAGCCGACCGCTCGTTGATAGAGGCTATCCGCCACTTCGGCGTCAGTCATGAGCCGGCCCGCGCGCACCGCATCGGCGAATTCAGGAATGTCGGTGATCCAGAGCGCGATGGTAGCGGGCGTCACCCCGAAGAACTTGGCGAGCTTGGCGTCTGAGGCACCGAGCTCACAGTAATTGCGGGCGAGCCGGGGGAAGTCCGGGCGACAGGAGCTGAGGAAATGGCCGATGATGTCCATAACGGCGCATATGGTACGCCAATCACTGATGTCAAGTAAAAATAACCAAGATTTTTTTCGGCGTCCTGACCCGAAGCGGGCCTGGAGGCCCGCGGTCCAGAGGAAAGCGCTTCAGCGCGCCAGCATCTGCTTGCGCATCAGGAGCAGCAGCGGGATCACCACAAGGCTGCAGATCGTCATGGCGCGGAAGTCGTTCAGGTAGCCGATCATCGCCGCCTGTCGGTTGATCTCGGCGTCCCACACCGCGAGCATCTGCGAATCGGGGCCGGGCATGACCCGGCCGAACGGCCAGCCGGCGCTGTAGGGCGTGAGCTGGCCGACCAGTTCCGAGCGGTTCTCCTGGGTGTTGCGGGCGAGCAGCGACACCAGCAGGGCTATGCCAACCGAAGCGCCGAGATTGCGCATCAATGCATTGATCGCCGCACCCTCGGTGCGCAGCCGGGGCGGCAGGGTGGCAAAGGTGAGCGTGGTCAACGGCGGAAAGACCAGCCCGAGCGCAAAGCCCAGCAGCACGCCGTTCCAGATGATCTGGCTCTCGCTCACGTCGAGCGTGAACGTGGTCATCTCCCACAGCGAGAGGGCGCACAGGCTGAAGCCCAGGGCGATCATGTAGCGGGCATCGAAACGGCCGATCAGGCGGGACACCATCATCATCGACACCATCATGCCGGCGCCACGCGGCGCCAGCACGAGCCCGGTGGTGAGGACCGGATAGCCCTTCAGCTGCTGCAGGAAGGGCGGCATCAGCGTTGCCGACACGATCAGCACCAGTCCGGTGATGGCGGTGAGGAGCAGCCCGATCGAGAGATTGCGGTCGCGGAAGAGGTCGCGCGACAGGAAGGGATGGTCGTCGGTCAGCATGTGGATCAGGAACATCGCGAAGGCGACGCCGGCCACGAGGGTCTCGATGATGATCTCGAGCGAATCGAACCAGTCGAGCTGCTGGCCGCGGTCGAGCATGAGCTGGAAGCTGCCGATGGCGATGGCCAGGAAAGCGAAGCCCAGCATGTCGAACGGGCGGCGTCGGTCGTGCGCCGCGTCGCGGACCAACAGCAGGATGCCGGCGGTGCACAGCAGACCGACCGGCAGGTTGACATAGAACACCCAGCGCCAGGTCAACTCGTCGGTCAGCCAGCCGCCGAGCGAGGGACCGACGATCGGGCCGATCATGGTGCCGACGCCCCACATCGCCATCGCCTTGCCCTGCTCCTCGCGTGGATAGGTATCCATCATGATGGCCTGCGAGACCGGCACCAGGGCCGCGCCGAAACCGCCTTGCATGGCCCGGAACAGCACGAGCTGGTCGAGCGTCTGGGCCGCCCCGCAAAGCATCGACACGATGGTGAAGCCGACGACGCAGGTCGAGAGCGTGCGGCGCAGCCCGAACCGCGTGGCGCAGAAGCCGGCGAAGGGCGTGAGGATGGCGGAGGCGACGATGTAGGAGGTGACCACCCACGAGACCTGCTCCTGGGTGGCCGACAGCGAGCCCTGGATGGACGGCAACGCCACGTTGGCGATGGTGCCGTCGAGTGCGTGCATGATGGTGGCCATCATCACCGTCATGGTGATCAGGCCGCGTCGGCGCTTGACCGCCGGATCGACGGTCATGGCAACCCGCTCACGGTTTGGCCGAGGCCGACGCGCTCGCGAGACCGAAGGTCTTGGCCAAGCCGGCCATCAGGCTGCCGAGCGAACGGCTATGGCCGGTATCGATCTCGACCGTCGTGCTCATGCCCATGCGCAGCGGTGGGTCGCCCTCGCGGCAGGTGACACCGACGCGCACCGGAATGCGCTGCACCACCTTCACCCAGTTCCCCGACGCGTTCTGCGGCGGCAGCACGGCGAACTCCGCGCCGGTCGCCTGGGCGATGCTCTGGACCGTGCCGCTGCATTCGGCGTCGGGATAGGTGTCGACCTTGACGATCGCCGCCTGGCCTGGCCGCACCAGGGTGAGCTCGGTCTCCTTGAAGTTGGCCTCGATCCAAAGATCGGTGTCGGCTACCACGACCATCACCGGCACACCCGCGGTGGCGTAGCTGCCCGGCACCGGGCGCTTGGAGACGATGCCGTCGAGCGGCGAATCGATCGTGGTGCGGCGAAGCAGCAGCAAGGCCTCTTCGCGGGCCGCCACCATCTGCTTCACGCGTGGATGATCGTCGGTGCGGATCTTGGGATCGCCTGCCAGCTGCGCCTCGATGCGCTGCAGGTCCTCCTGCGCCGCCGAGATGCGCTGGCGGGCGATGTCGAGGCCCATACGCGTCTCCTGCAGCTTCTGCTGCGAGGAGATCTTCTTGTCGGCGAGCTCGGACTGCCGGTCGAATTCCTGCTGGGCAAAATTGAACTGGCTTTGCGCCGCCTTGATCTCCTCGCGCTTGGTGCGCCACTGCGCCCGCAGGCCGCGGATGTCGGCGCGAGTCGTCTCGATCTCGGCTTCGATCTTGGTGAGCGCCAGGCGATAGGCCTGGTCGTCGAGCTTGAACAGGAGCTGGCCGCGCGAGACGTGCTGGTTCTCCTTCACCGGCACCTCGACGATGATGCCGCTCAGCTCGGGCGCGATCTGCGCGCGATCACCTTTCACATAGGCATTGTCGGTCGACACGTAGCGGCCGGCCGACAGCCAGACGAACAGGCTGACGGCAAGGACAAGAAAGGGCAGCGACCACATGACGAGGCGCGCCACCACGCGCCTTTCCATGCGCGGGCGGCGCTGAATAGGCGCGACCGGCGGCGCCACAATCCCGGCCGGGGAAGGGCTGTCCAGATGCTCTCCGTCTCGCACCTATATATGGTCTGCCCCGCCCCTATTTCCGTCAACTGGCGGGAGCCACATGGCTGCTAGGCAGCGCACCCGCGCATGCCTCCCCATCAGCCAAATCAACCTCCTCGCCCCCGCTAGGGGGAGAGGAATTTGAGGTCGCAGTCAGGACGAACGGCTAGGCCCGTTCCGCCGGCTTCGCACCATCCCTGAACAATTTGTAGGTGATGGCGTCGTACAGGGCGTTATAGGAGGCATCGACGATGTTGGGCGACACGCCGATGGTCGACCAGCGCGTGCCCTTGCCGTCGGCGCTTTCGATCATGACTCGTGTGGTGGCGGCCGTGCCGCCGACCGAATCGAGGATGCGTACCTTGAAGTCGACCAGTCGCATGTCGGCGAGTTCGGGGTAGACCGGCAGCAGCGCCTTCCGCAAGGCAGCATCCAGCGCATTCACCGGCCCGTTGCCCTCGCCCACTTCCATGACCCGCCGGCTGCCGACATCGAGCTTCACCGTGGCCTCGGAGAGCGCAATGAGCTGGCCGCGCGCGTTGACGCGGCGTTCGGCCAGCACGCGGAAACTCTGCAGGGCGAAGTAGTCCGGCACGGTGTGCAGTTCATGACGGGCCAGCAACTCGAAGGAGGCATCGGCGCCATCATAGGCATAGCCTTCGGCCTCTCGCTCCTTGACGATCTCCAGCAGCCGCGCAACGCCCGGATCCTTGGGATCGACTTCGAGTCCGATCTGCCGGAAGCGCGCCATGATGTTGGAACGACCGGCCTGGTCACTGACGACGATGATGCGCTGGTTGCCAACGATCTCGGGATCGACGTGTTCGTAGGTCTTGGGATCCTTCTCGACCGCCGACACATGCAGGCCACCTTTATGCGCAAAGGCACGGGTCCCGACGTAAGCGGCACTGCGGTTGGGCACGACGTTCAACCGATCGTCGAGCACGCGCGACAGATGCGTGAGCCTCTGCATCGCGCCGTCCTTGAGTCCGGTCTCGAAGCCCATCTTGAGCACGAGATTGGGAATGAGGGCGATCATGTTGGCATTGCCGCACCGCTCGCCCAGCCCGTTGATGGTGCCTTGCACCTGGCGCACGCCGGCGCGTACGGCAGCCAGCGTATTGGCTACGGCGTTCTCGGTGTCGTTATGGGTATGGATGCCGAGGCGATCGCCCGGGATCTTCTTGACCACGTCGCCGACGATGCGCTCGATCTCGTGCGGCAGCGTGCCGCCATTGGTGTCGCACAACACCAGCCAGCGCGCGCCTGCCTTCTCGGCGGCGCCGAGGCAGGCCATCGCGTAGTCGGGATTGGCTTTGTAGCCGTCGAAGAAATGCTCGGCGTCGAACATGACCTCTTCCATTCGGCCCTTCGCGTAGCTGAGCGAATCGCCGATCATCTCGAGGTACTCTTTCCGGTCGACATCGAGTGCCACGTCAACATGGAAGTCCCAGGTCTTGCCGACCATGCAGACCGTACGCGCCTTCGTCTGCAGGATGGCGGCGAGCCCGGGATCGTTGGCGGCACTCCGGCCGGCGCGGCGCGTCATGCCGAAGGCTACGAACTTCGCATTCCTGAACTCCGGCGGATCGGCGAAGAAGCGGTCGTCGGTCGGATTGGCGCCCGGCCAGCCACCTTCGATGTAGTCGATGCCCAGGAGATCGAGCTCGCGCGCGATCGCAGCCTTGTCCGCGACAGTGAAATCGACGCCCTGGGTCTGGGCGCCGTCTCGCAGGGTGGTGTCGAAAAGATAGAGGCGGTTGGACGAAGTCATGACCGGCGCATCATAGTGATGGGCTCATCAATGCCCCATACGGGTCCCGGTGTCATCCCGAGCGCAGCGAGGGACCTTTCCTGCGGCCTTAAGGGCCCCTCGCTGCGCTCGGGGTGACAGTTGCGACTGGAGATGCGCTTCATGACCACCGCCACGACCATCGTCGAGCTCCGTTCGACCCTCTTGCAGGTGCCGTGGCGCGGCCCGCCGCCGGCCGCCGGCATCCTCTCCGCGCCCAAGCGTGACATCTATGTCCTGGAGATCGAGACCCAGGGTGGCCTGATCGGCATGAGCTACCTGATGCCGCTGCGCGGCGGGCTGCACACGCTCGATGCCTGCATGAAGGAATTGATCGCCCCGCACATCATCGGCCGCGACGCCACCGAGATCGAGGCGATCTGGCAGGTGCTCTACAAGAGCAACTTCTGGCTGGGCCGCATGGGCGTGACGGTGTTTGCCCAAAGCGCCGTCGACATGGCGCTATGGGACATCGTGGGCAAGCGAGCCGGCCTGCCCCTGTTCCGGCTGTGGGGCGCTGCCCGCGGCGAAGTACCGGCCTACGGTTCGGGGTGCTTCCGCGGACTCGGCCGCGACGGCATGATCGCGCGCGCCAAGGAATTCACGGCGCAAGGCCTGAAGGCCATCAAGATGCAGGTGGCGCACATCCGGCCATGGCGCGAGGACGTGCAGAACGTCAAGGCGATGCGCGAAGCGATGGGCGGCGGCATCGAGATCATGATCGACGTCAACATGGGCTGGGATGCCGACACGGCCATCCAGGCCGGGCATCGCATCGACGAGTTCGATCCCTATTGGCTGGAGGAGCCGGTGATCGCCGAGGATTTTGCCGGCTACCGGCGCATCGCTGCCGCCCTCAAGACCAGGATCGTGGGCGGCGAGAGTCATTTCACGCGCAACGATCTCAGGCCGTTCTTCGAGGCTCCCTGTGTGCCCATCCTGCAGCCCGATCCGATGCGCGGAGGTTTCACCGAGCTGCGCAAGATCGCAGCCGCGGCCGAGCCGTGGGGCATCCGGATCGCGCCCCATCTCTTCCACGAGACCATGGTCCATCTCATGGCGTCGATCCCCAACGCCAACTATCTCGAGTACATGGACTGGAATGACGATCTGTGGATCGAGCCGGTGCTGCCGTCGAAGACCGGGATGATGACGCCGCCGGAGCGACCCGGCCACGGCCTCGCCTTCCGGCCCGAGATCCTCAAGGACTGTCGGGTCGGCGGTCAGAGAATGACGTGACGGCGCGTCGTATCGCGTGCCTGCTGAGCCTTGCGCTGGCGGGCCTGACGAGCCTGCTTTCCTTCGCAGCCCAGGCGCAGTCACCCACCCTCACCATCACGGGCAGGGGGACAACCGCAACCTATACGCGGCAAGCGCTGCTCGCACGCCCCGACCTGCGCAACGTGACGATCAATGATCCTGTCTATCGCCGCACCATGACGTACCGCGCCATCCCGGTGGCGGCGCTCCTGCAGGACACCAATGCCACCATCGACGACTACGTCCAGGCGCGGGCAACCGATAATTTCTCCATCGCTATTCCCGAACGATTGCTGACTCTCACCGGTGCCGGAGGCATTGAAGCCTTCCTGGCGATCGAAGACCCCGCATCGCCCTGGCCGCCGATTCCCGGCAAGCCCGGCAACGCCAGCGGCGGTCCGTTCTACATCGTCTGGAAGCTCACACCACCCTCGACGGTCAGCCGCGAATACTGGGCCTATCATCTGGCGGCGCTCGTCGTGACCGACAGTCCTGTGAAACGCTGGCCGCAACTGGCCGTCGGCGCGGACCTTCCCGCCAACGACCCGATCCGCGCCGGCCTCGAGCGGTACATCGAAGTATGCCTGGCCTGCCACCGCTTCAACGGCGCTGGCGAGGGCGACCAGGGTCCCGATCTCGCGCAGCCGATGAACCCCGTCGATTACTTGCAGGTTCCCGCCTTCAAGAAGCTCATTCGCGATCCGGCATCCGTGAGACGGTGGCCTGACCTCAAGATGCCGGGGTTCGACGCCGAAGCTCTGAGCGATAGCGATATAGACGCAATCATTGCCTGGCTCTCATACAAGGCGCGGCAGAGCCGGTAGGCCGTTCACGGCGGGCCCAATCATCCCTGGCTGCGCTCAGGGCGACATGAAGTGCGTACTAGAGTCGCCTCACGGTTGCTTCGGCGAAGCGCTCGGCGGACGGGGGATCGAACTCCATGAAGAGCGCGGGCTCCAGCACCTCGACCTCGATGACGATGAGCTGGCCGTCACGAAGCACGCCGTCGACCCGTGCATAGAGCGGCAGCTCCGGCAGAGTGCGCAAACAGGCCGCTCCCTGCTCCACGGCCATCGCCGCCGGCGTTTCGGCATTTCGTGTTGGGCCGTACCGCGAGTTGCTGCGGAACTCGCCGGCCGGCGGACGCTTGCGGATGGCATGGCTGAAGGCGCCGTCGAAGTAGACCATCGACAGTTCGCCGTCGGCGATCTCGGGCAGGAATTCCTGGACCAGCACGCCGGTATCGCGCGCCTCGGCGGCAAGCGCCGATACGATGGCGCCGACCGCGTTGCGCTCGACCAGTTCGACGGAATAGCCCGACGCTCCGCTCGCCGGCTTGATCACCGCGCGGTCCCATCCGGTTTCGCGGAAGACGCCGTCGATCGCGATGGCTTCGCAGGCCACGACATGCGTACCGGGCACGCGCACACCCGCTGCGGCAAGCTTGCCGACATAATCCTTGCGCAGATTCCAGCGCACCAGGCCAATCGGATTGAAGAGCCGCGTCGACGACGCCATCGCCTCGGTCCAGGCGCGGAAAGCCTGCAGCGCGCGATAGTATCCCCAGGTTGAACGAAGTATGACCGCCCGCGCACCTGCGAACGGCTCCTTTGGACCGTCCCACGGTGCGCCCACGACGCTGAAGCCGCGTCGCTCCAGCGCCTCGGCGTAAAGCCGGTCCGACACCGTGACATCAGGATCGTCGCGCGACGTCGCGAGGACGATCCGTTCACTTGCAGACATTTCGAATCGCTCTCCACTCGGCATCGGTAAAGGCCGGGCGACCAGTGGCCGGACGCCGCGTGGCGGCGATGCGCTCGTTGGTCGGCGGGTGGCTCGACCAGATGCCGAACGCTTCCGCCGCGTCCTTCGGTTCCTTCTCCATCATCTGCTCGAAGAAGCTGGCGACGCCGTCGGCGCGCAGTTCCAGTTTTTCCAGGAGGCGCACGCCGGTCGCGTCGGCTTCGCGCTCGAAGGAGCGACCGTTGCGCAGCGCCAGCAGGATATTGCCGCCGGTTGCCAGGCCACTCACGACATCGGAGTAACCGCCGCTCACCAGCCTAGCCAGGAGGTCGAGGCCATACTGACGCACCACCCCCTTCATCGGGTGGTAGTGCACGACGTGTCCGATCTCATGCGCCATCACGCCAGCAAGCTGGTCGCGACTCTTGGCCTGGTCGATAAGGTCGGAATAGAAAACAAGGATACCGCCCGGCAGGGTGAAAGCGTTGACCGGACCACCCTCGATGACATGGACGGTGATGTCGTGGGGATAGTCGGCCGCGCGCGCCAGACGATTGGCCAAGTCGTTCAGCGCTCGCATGCCCGCCTTGCCGTGGCACTCGTCCTTATCGGCAGTCAACTCGTCATAGACGCTCTCACCCAGCTTCGCCTGAAGGCTGTAAGGCAACAGCGGCGCGACATATTCGGTGCCATAGTCGACGGCGACCCAGAACAGCCCCACCAGGGCCGCGACCGCGGTGCCAAACGCAGCGATGCGCCGCCCCGTGGCGGACGGCGGCGCGCCGAGCGGTGCGAGCTGAGGCACCAGAGAAGCAAGCTGATGGCGCAGCTCCGGGTCGTCGACCATCAGGCGCGCCTCGGATCCACGGACCATCACCGGCGGCACGGCCTCGTGCTGAAGATCTCCCAGCACGGCGACGTCGGCGATCGGCCAGCGCGCCACGATGCCGGCGTCGGCGGCGCGAAAGATCACCAGCTCGGCCGTGGTTGCGCGCACGCTGACGGCATGCGCCTGCGCCGTCTCGCCATCATAGAAGCGCGCCGCTGTGGCCATCGTCAGAATCCGGTCACGTCGAACATGTCGAGCAGGCCCTCGCCATAACGGGGGCCGCGCTCGGTAGGCTGGCCGATGGTGGCGCCGTCCGGCGCGCCGTAGATCCACAGCTGGTCGGCGATCAGCTTCAGGCTCCGGTGCAGCACCCACGGCCAGCCCAATCCCAGCGTCAGCAGGACGATCAGGTAGTTCAGCACCAGGAAGCCCCACATCTGGCGGGTCGTGATCGCGGTGGCGAACAGCACGTTGCCGGCGCGGCTGCGCGCGACCAGGTAACGAAACAGATAGGCCTGCCACCAGCAGCGCAACGGCAGGATCAGCAAGCCGAAGAGGATGTAGACGCCGAACAGGAAGATCGCGATCAGAAGGATCGTGCGCAAGCTCGGCTTGGAGAGCTGCTTCAGGAACTCATCGGACGAAAGCCCGAGGCCTTCGACGGTGCCGCCGACCGCCGCGAAGGCGACGACGGCCGCTATGACCCAGGCGATGATGTTGAGAAAGTAGTAGCCGAGATAGCGGCCATAGATGTCGCCGGCGCTGCCCGCGAAGGCAAAGGGCAAGGTGCCGAAGCGCACGTTGGAGATGCGTGGACGCGCAAGGTTGACCGACACCACCGGCATCAGGAGCTGAGCGGTCATGGCGTTGCTGAAGGTGAGAAAGGTCGCGACCACGCCATAGCGCCACGCTGATCCCGAGAGAAAGCAGCGGATGCCGCGCCAGCGCGTGCGCGAGAGACGATAGCGCAGCCCGGCATACTGACCGACATAGGCCAGCGGGAAGCCGATCAGGGCCACCGACAGCGAGAAGATGTCGAACAGGCCGAACGAGGCGAACGGCTTTTCGTGGAAGACGTGGATCCACACCAGGTACATCAGCCCGCCCCAGGCCGCGAGGATCAGCAGCACCAGGACGAAGCCGATGAAGAGCTCCAGGCCGCGGCCGCGATACTCGAAACGATCGCCCAGGATGGCGAAATGATTCCAGAGGTAGCGCCGGATGCGCGTGCGCCCCCAGAAGCGCGACCAGCCGAGCGTCACCAGCATCAGCGCCAGATGGCGCAGATAGATGGCGTAGAGCTCGCCGAGCCTGCCGTCATAGGTCGGCCGGGTCGGCGTCAGGTCCGGTTCGCTCCAGGCGGCGCCGGGAGCGGCGGAAACCGCCGCCTGCTCGCCAACCGGCTGCCACGGCGTAGGCGTTTGGCTCACGACTGACCGTCGTCCCGACCGGAGCCGAGCCTAGCGAGGCGCAGCGGAGGGACCTTCTCTCGACAATTTGCGGCAAATTGCTGCGAGAAGGTCCCTCCACTTCGCTTCGCTCCGGTCGGGACCACGGATCGATGTCGAGTCATCTGGTTGCACCGCGAAATCTTTCATGCTGCAATGCAGCATCAGTTGAGGTAGGCAACTCTACGGAAACCAGTCAGCAGCCGCCACCATGACCAACTCGCCTCCCGGCAAACCCCAACGCGATCGGCCCTGGCTGATCCGCACGTACTCTGGCCATTCGACCGCGGCCAAATCGAACGAGCTCTACCGCACCAACCTGGGCCGCGGTCAGACCGGGCTATCGGTTGCCTTCGATCTGCCGACCCAGACGGGTTACGATTCCGACCATCCGCTGGCCAAGGGCGAGGTCGGCAAGGTCGGCGTCCCGATCAACCATCTCGGCGACATGCGCACGCTGTTCGACGGCATTCCGCTCGACCGCATGAACACGTCAATGACCATCAATGCGCCCGCAGCGTGGCTGCTTTCTCTTTATATAGCGGCCGCCGAGGCGCAGGGCGTGGACCGCGCCAAGCTGCAGGGCACGACCCAGAACGACATCATCAAGGAATACCTTTCGCGCGGGACCTACATCTTCCCGCCCGAGCCGTCGCTCAAGCTGACGGCCGACACGATCGGCTTCACCTACCGCGAGGTTCCCAAGTGGAACCCGATGAACGTGTGCAGCTACCACCTGCAGGAGGCCGGTGCGACGCCGGTGCAGGAGCTCGCCTTTTCGCTGGCCAACGCCATCGCCGTGCTCGACGCGGTGCGCGCCCGCGGCCAGGTACCCGACGCCGACTTCCCGCAGGTCGTTGGCCGCATCTCCTTCTTCGTCAACGCCGGCATCCGCTTCGTCACCGAGATGTGCAAGATGCGGGCGTTCGCCGAGATGTGGGAAGACCTCACGCTCAACCGCTACGGCGTCACCGACGCCAAGCAGCGCCTGTTCCGCTACGGCGTGCAGGTGAATTCGCTCGGCCTCACCGAGCAGCAGCCGGAGAACAACGTCTACCGCATCCTGCTCGAGATGCTGGCCGTGGTGATGAGCAAGAACGCGCGCGCCCGCTCGGTGCAGCTGCCGGCGTGGAACGAGGCGCTCGGACTGCCACGGCCATGGGACCAGCAGTGGTCGCTACGCCTGCAGCAGATCGTCGCGTTCGAGACCGACCTGCTGGAATACGGCGACATCTTCGACGGCAGCAGCGAGATCGCGCGCAAGGTCGAAGCGTTGAAGGCGGAAGCCCTGGCCGAGATGACCCGCATCGCCGACATGGGCGGCGCGGTGGCGGCGATCGAATCGGCTTACATGAAGCAGCGACTGGTCGAGTCCAACCTCAAGCGCCTGGCCGCGATCGAGGCCGGCGAGCAGACGGTGGTGGGCGTCAATGCCTACACCGAAGCCGAACCCTCGCCGCTGTCGGGCAGCGACGGCTCGATCCTGACGGTCGATGCCTCGGTGGAGCGCGAGCAGGTCGAGCGCCTGCAGGCCTGGCGCGCCGGGCGCGATGGCGACGCGGTGAAGGCGGCGCTCGGCGAGCTGGCCTCGGCGGCGCGCGAGGATCGCAACGTCATGCCGGCATCGATCGCCTGTGCGCGGGCCGGGGCCACGACCGGTGAGTGGACGGAAACCCTGCGGTCGGTGTTCGGCGAGTATCGGGCGCCGACCGGCGTGGCCCGCGCGGTGGGTGTCAGCGACGGCCGACTGGATGCCACCCGCCGCGAGGTCGAGACAGTATCGCGACGGCTCGGCCGCCGCATAAAGATCCTGGTTGGCAAGCCCGGGCTCGATGGCCATTCCAACGGCGCCGAGCAGATCGCCGTGCGCGCCCGCGACTGCGGCATGGAGGTGGTCTACGAGGGCATCCGGCTGACTCCCGACCGCATCGTCAATGCCGCCCTCGAGGAGAGCGTGCACGTGGTCGGCCTCTCGATCCTGTCGGGCGGCCACGTCTCGCTGGTCGGCGAGGTGCTGGAAGGCCTGCGCGCCGCCGGCATCGGCGACGTGCCGGTGGTGGTGGGCGGCATCATTCCGCCCGCCGACGCCGAGGCGCTGATCAAGGCGGGCGTGGCGCGGGTCTACACGCCCAAGGACTTCGACCTGACGCAGATCATGCGCGATATCGTGTCGGTCGTGGACGGTGCGTGGAAAGAGGCTGCTTAGGTCTTTGCTGGGAGCGTGCCGCTTCTAGTTTCCTCCCTAACGAAGTTGGGGAGGCGGAAAGAGGCGCCCAGCAAAGACACTCTAGGCTCTCAGGGTCCCTGTCGCGTGCAGCATCGGTTCGACGACGGCGTGACTAAACAGCCAGGTTTCGGCGTGTGTCACCTCACCGACGCGACGGATTACGCGCGATAGCGCGAGCACATCAGCCTCCTGGGCCGGTCTCAGCATCGTCACGGAAAGATGCGTCAGCGAGGCGTCAACACCGACAGCAGCGCGCAATGACGTGTCGACGAGGGACAGCAAGGCCGCGCTCGTCCACCGTTCGCCGGACTTGAGCGAGAAGCGCAGCCGCACGTCCTGATCCTGGCATTCCTCGACAAAGACGTCATGCAGGTCGGCCGCCGGCAGGGCCTTCTCAAGAAGCACTTGTAGCTCGTCTTCAGTCATCCAGATCAATGTCGCAGAGGACACAATCGCTGTCATCCCGAGCGCGGCGAGGGAACTTTTCCGCTAGTGTGCGAGGGCAATGTCGTTCCTCGACCATATCGAGCGCTGCAACAACGGCGATCTCAGCCAGTTCGAGCCGTGGTTCATCGGCCGGCAGCGCGCAGGGTTCATTCATCGCGACTTCGCTCCGATCATCGCAGAACGGCCGGAGCTCTTCGTTCGACGCGACGGTGCCTGGCATCTCGACTCCACGCTCGACGCGCCGGACAAGCGCACGGCGGCCGTGCGCGCCTTCCTCCTGGAGCTGCGCGAGCGCGGCCAGTTCGGCAAGCTGTGGCGCGAGGAAGCGTATCCCGTCACCTGGGAGTTCACCGACCCGCCCCTGATGGCGATGGAGCGCGCCGCAGTGCCGTGGTTCGGCGTGCGTGCCTTCGGCCCGCACATGACGGGCTATGTACGACGCCGCGACGGGCTGCATATCTGGGTGCCGCGGCGCTCCTATTCGAAGCCGACCTTCCCCGGCCAGCTCGACAACACAGTGGCCGGCGGCCAGCCCATCGGCATCGGCCTGCACGACAACCTGATCAAGGAATGTGCAGAGGAGGCCTCCATTCCACGCAAGCTCGCGGCAGAGGCCAGGGCCGTGAGCTACATCAGTTACCTCAACCAGTCGGGCCCGCAGCTCAAACCCGACCTCATGATCTGCTTCGATCTCGAAATGCCCGAGGACTTCACACCGCGCGCAAACGACGGTGAGGTGCACTCCTTCGAGCTGTGGCCGCTCGAGCGCGTGTTCGAGACCGTGCGCGACACAACCGAGTTCAAATACAACTGCAACCTCGTGCTGATCGACTTCTTCGTGCGCCACGGACTCATCTCGGCAGACGATCCACAGTTCATCGCCATCGTCTCCGGGCTCAAGAAGGAGTACACTTCGGCCAACGGAATCGGCTGAGCGACGGCGCGTCGCAACGAATACGTGGCCGGCTCGGCAAGTGTTTGCGAGAGATGGCAGCCCTCAATGCCACGATACGCGCTTGTCGGTTTCATAGTGGCGTGTGTGCTTACCGGAGCGAGCATCGGTAGCCCGGCCTTCCCGCAGGACAGTCACCGCACTGATCACGGCTGGCATGGGCAAGGCCACGCTGAGAACCACGACTGGTACCAGGAACTGAAGCAACCGGGCACGGGACTGTCCTGCTGCAACGGAACCAGCAACGGAATCGAGGGCGACTGCCGGCCGACCCGCGCCTATCGTAACGATGACGGCATGTGGTACGCCTTGCTGAATGGCCGCTGGGTGCCAGTGCCTCCGCGTGTCGTGCTGAAGCAGCTGGCGCCCGACGGCAGCTCGCATATCTGCGCCAGCAAGAGCGGCATGATCTTCTGTTTCCTGGGTGGATCGCCCAAGATCTGACGGGAACCGAAAGGTTTCCCCAAGGCGTTGAAATAATCGGTGTCGTGCTTACTTGCGACAGACGGAGGCGGTCCTTATGCGCCTGTCAGCCCTCGGTTTCGTGTTGCTACCGGTGATCTGGTTTTCCACCGGCGCCAATGGATGGGCGCAAAGCGCTCATGATCACAGTCAGGGTGATCGCGGTATTGGCCACGCCGAGAACCATGACTGGTACAAGGAACTGAAGCAGCCCGGCACCGGCTTCTCGTGCTGCAACGGCCGCTCCAACACCTCCGAGGGCGACTGTCGCCCGACCCGCGCCTACATGAACGAAGACGGCATGTGGTACGCCCTGGTCGAAGGACGCTGGGTGCCGGTGCCACCGCGCGTGGTGTTGAAGCAGCTCGCGCCCGACGGCCGCAGCCACATCTGCGCCAGCAAGAGCGGGATGATCTACTGCTTCCTGGGTGGATCTCCGAAGAGTTAGTCGACCTTCGGTCGACTAACTCTGGCGGGCGGCAGCGCTTGTAACCAACCGCGAGAGCCCGCACGCTTCCGCTTGCGCACCATTCCGGTGGCGCCAGAGCGCGGACCTCCAGGTCCGCTCAGAATCATGATGCGGACCTGGAGGTCCGCGCTCCCACTCACGACGGTGCCGGGATCTTCGCGTCCTTGATGACCTGGCGCCATTTCGCGATCTCGGCATTGACCAGGGCGGTGAAGACCTGCGGAGCACCGCCGATCGGCACGAAGCCAAGCTCGATCAGTTTGCGGCGAGTGACCTGATCGGCGATGGCTTCGTTGAACGCCGCGTTCAGCCGCATCACCACCGAGGCAGGTGTGCCGCCCGGTGCCGAGATGCCAAACGGCGCAGAGCCTTCGAGGCCAGGCAGGCCGGCCTCGGCCACGGTCGGCACATCGGGGAGCAGATCCGACCGCTTGTCCATCGCCACCGCGAGGCCTCGCAACTGGCCCGCCCTGATCGACGTCGCGGTGGGCACCAGCACGCCGGAATACAACGGCACATGGCCGGCGATCACGTCGCGCAGCGCCTCGGAGGCGCCCTTGTAGCCGACATGCTCGAGGGGCAGTCCGGTGCGCGCCTTCAGGTATTCGCCCCAGAGATGAGTCAGTGCGCCGGTGCCGGCGGAGGCGTAGTCGACCATGCGGCCGGGCGCTGCCTTCGACCAGCTGATGAGTTCCGAAACCGACTTGAACGGCGCGGCGTTGCTGGCGGCCAGGACGATCGGAAGGTCCACCAGGGCAACGACCGGCGTCAGATCCTTGTCGATATCGTAAGGCACGGCGATGCCGAAGGCGGCGTTGACGATCAAAGCGGCGGGCGTGAGCAGGATCGTGTAGCCATCGGGCTTGGCCTTGGCGACGATGTCGGTGCCGATCATGGTGCCGCCGCCCGGCTTGTTCTCGACGATCACCTGCTGGCCCAACAAGGGAGCAAGCCTCTCGGTGACGATGCGGGCCGCGGCATCGTTCGAGCCGCCCGGCGCATAAGGCACGACGAACCGGATGAGACGCTCCGGATAGGCCTGCGCCCGGCTCGAATGAGGCACAGCAGCCAGCGCCCCCGCGCCCAGGAAGTGCCGACGTTTCATGCGTTACCTACTCTACTGCGACAACAACTCAGCCGAACGCCGCCGTCACGACGGCGCCGGGATCTTCGAATCCTTGATGACCTTGCGCCACTTGGCAATCTCGTTGGCGAGCACCGCGACATAGGCCTGCGGTGCGCCGCCCACCGGCATGAAGCCGAGCTCGAGCAGCTTGCGCCGCGTTGGCGGATCGGCGAGTGCCTCGTTGAACGCGGTGTTGAGCTTGATCACCATCGCAGCGGGCGTGCCGCCGGGTACGGAGATGCCGAACGGAATGGTGCCCTCGGTGCCGGGTAGTCCCGCTTCGGCGACGGTGGGCACGTCGGGCAGCAGCTCAGAGCGTTGCGCCGTCGCCACGGCGAGCCCGCGCAACTGTCCGGCCCTGACCGCCGTCGCGGTCGGCACCAGCACGTCGGCGAACAGCGGCACATGACCCGCGATGACGTCACGCATCGCCTCGGCACTGCCCTTGTAGCCGACATGCTCCATCGGCAGGCCGGTCTTTGCCTTGACGTACTCGCCCCACAGATGCGTCAGCGCGCCGACGCCGGCGGATGCATAGGCGATGGTGCGGCCCGGATTGGCCTTCGGCCAGGCCAGCAGCTCCGCGACGGTCTTGAACGGCGCGCTGTTGCTGGCCGCGAGCAGGATCGGCAGGTCGACGAAGCCGATCACCGGCACGAGGTCCTTGTCGATGTCATAGGGAACCGTAACGCCGAATGCGGCATTGGCGATCAGGGCGGCGGGCGTCAGCAGGAAGGTGTGACCGTCGGGCTTGGCCTTGGCGACGATCTCGGTACCGATGATCGTGCCGCCGCCCGCCTTGTTCTCCACTACCACCGGCTGGCCGAGCAAGGAAGCGAGCTTCTCCGAGACGATACGGGCGGACGTGTCGGTCGATCCACCCGGCGCATAAGGCACGATGAAGCGTAGCGGGCGCTCGGGAAAGGCCTGCGCGCGAGCAGATTGCGGAAGGGCAGCCAATGCGGCCGCGCCCAAGAGATGGCGGCGTTTCATGTCTCCTCCCGTTTTGCCCAGCGTGCCACGGCATGCGAAGCTCGGCCAACAGAAACCGGGGGAAGAATTTGGCGCGGGACGGTCAGGGGTTGGAGGTGAGCAACGCCACGGCAGAGGCCATTGCCGCCCTCGATTTCCTGCGCCACGAATGGCTCGGCTTCGGCAACCGGCTGGCCGAGTTCGTTGCCGCCGCCGACAAGGAGCAGGCCTGCGCGATGCTGCCGGTGATGGCGGCCAGTCTCGTGCTGTCGATGTACTCCGACGAAGGCCGCGAAGCTGCCCGCCGCTATCTCGCCCGGGCCAGGAAACTCGGCGACAACGCCAATGCGCGCGAACAGGCCTGGCTCGCCACGACGGAAGCGTGGATCGATGGAGATACCCAACGCTGCCTCAAGATCCACGAGGACATGGCGACCGAATGGCCGCGCGATCTACTGGCCGGCAAGATCGGTCAACTCCACGCCTTCAATTGCGGTGACGGCGAAGCCCTGCTGCGCATCGGCGAGCGCCTGTTCGCGGCCAACCAGGAGAATCGCTTCGTTCATGCGATGTATGCCTTCGGCCTGGAGGAGTGCAATCGCATCGAGGAAGCCGAGGCGATCGCGCGCCAGGCGCTGGCGATCGACCGGCGCGATCCGTGGGCCCACCACGTCGTCGCGCATTGCCTGGAGGCACGTGGCAGGATGCTGGAGGGCGTGGCCTTCCTGTCGGAAATGTCCGACACCTGGGCCGGGTGCAACTCCTTCATGTCGACCCACAACTGGTGGCACCTGGCGCTCTTCCTGATCGATCTCGATCGCGCCGACGAAGCATTGGAGCTGTTCGACAAGCGCGTGTGGGGCGTGTGGAAGGAATTCTGCGAGGACCAGATCAACGCCGTCTCCCTGCTCGCCCGGCTCGAGCTGCGCGGCGCAGATGTCGGCGATCGCTGGGCCGACGTCGCCCGCTATCTCAAGCCGCGCCTGCACGAACATTTCGTGCCCTTCCTCGACCTGCAGTATCTCTACGGCCTCGCCCGTGGCGGCGAACAAAGCGCCGTCACCGAAATGCTGGCGAGCCTGGAAGACAGGGCTGAGAACGCCAGGCCCTTCGAGCGCGAAGCCTGGGCCGACTGCGCCGTGCCGGCAGCGCACGGGCTTGCCGCCTATGCCCGGGGCGATGGCGCCGAGGCCGCGCGCCTTCTCGGGCAGGCCATGCCGCATCTTACTAAGATCGGCGGCAGCAGCGCCCAGCGCTCGCTGTTCGGCGCCATCCATCTCGACGCGCTGATGAAATCGGGCTGGAACGATGCGGCGCTCGCCATCCTGCAGGCTGACGATCGCGAACGACCGACCGTGCCCTGGACCAAGCGCTCGCTGGGTGACCTCTATCGCCGCGTCGGGCGCACCGAGCAGGCGCTGGCTGCCGAGTACCAGGCCGAGCAACTCGCGCGGCAATACGCCCGCGCAAGATCGACGCCATGATCCATGGGGGGAGCGACATGACCGACCTTACCCAGCTGACTGCCGCCGAGCTCTCCCGCCTCTATCGCAAGGGCAAGGCCTCTCCGGTCGAGACCATGAAAGCCGTCCTGGCGCGGACCGAGAACGTCAACCCGGTGATCAATGCGTTTTGCCGCGTCGAGGACAAGGAGGCGATGAAGGTCGCCCGCGCCTCGGAGCGTCGCTGGAAGAAGGGCGAGCCCCTGTCGGCGCTGGACGGCGTTCCCGTGTCGATCAAGGAACTGGTGCGGGTGAAGGGCTGGCCGGCCTCGATGGGCAGCCGGCTCACCGACAAGACGGCCGCCGACGCCGATGCGCCGGCGGTGGCGCGGCTGCGCGAGGCCGGCGCCGTCGTGTTTGCCCAGAGCACCAGCTCGGAATATGGCCACAAGGGCGTGACCGATTCGCCGCTGCACGGCATCTCGCGCAATCCGTGGAACAAGGAGCGTACGCCGGGCGGTTCGTCCGGCGGGGCCGGAGCCGCCGTCGCCGCCAGACTGGGACCGCTTGCGATCGGCACCGACGGCGGCGGCTCGGTCCGCATTCCGTCGAGCTTCAATGGCCTGGTGGGGCTGAAGGCAACCTTCGGACGTGTGCCGGCCTGGCCTCCCTCCCTCACCGGCGATCTCTCGAACACCGGCCCGATGTGCCGCACCGCGCTCGACTGCGCGCTGATGATGAATGTGATCGCCCGGCCCGACGTGCGCGATGCCCATGCGCTGCCAGCCGACGACATCCACTACGCCAGGAAGATCGACGGCAGGCTCAAGAAGCTCAAGGTCGGCTTCGTGCTGCGCTTCGGTGATCATCCCGTCGACATCGAAGTCGCGGCGCTGGTCACCAAGGCAGCCAAACAGTTCGAGAAGTTCGGCTGCAAGGTCGAGGAAGTCGAGGCGCCTTTCTCCTACGCCGAGTCAGGCCGCGCCTTCGTCATCCACTGGCTGACGGCCCTGCAGCGGCTGCTGCAGCTTTTCCCCGAGAGCCGCCACAACGAATTCGATCCCAATCTCCTGGCGGGCGCCAAGGCGGGTTTGCGCTACTCGCTGCAGGACCTCGTGAACGCCCAGGTGACGCGCCGCGAGCTCGCGATCGCCTGGAACCAGTTCTTCGACAAGTACGACCTGCTGCTGTCGCCCACTGTCGCCGTGCAGCCTTTCGAGGTCGGCAAAAACCTGCCCGACGGGCCGGAAGGCAAGGCCAACGCACTGTGGTCGCCCTACACCTCGCAGTTCAACCTGAGTCGCCATCCCGCCGCGTCGGTGCCGTGTGGCCTCAGCCGCCAAGGCCTGCCGATCGGCCTGCAGATCGCGGCCGGCCACTACAAGGACGCGCTCGTGCTGCGCGCCGCCGCGCGCTATTCCGAAACCAATCCGCTCAAATTCCCCGTTCTTCCGGAGACGAGATAGATGACCGCCGACCTTGCGATGATGCCGGCCCACCAGCTGGTCAAGCTCTTCAAGGCCCGCAAGGCCTCGCCGGTCGAAGCCACGAAGGCCGCGATCGCCCGCATCGAGGCGTTCAATCCGCAACTCAACGCCTTCCAGCATCTCGATCCCGACAGCGCACTGCGTGCCGCGCGCGCCTCGGAGAAGCGCTGGAAGAAAGGCGGCAAGCGGCTTTCCGACATCGACGGCGTGCCGATCGTCATCAAGGACATGGTGCTGACCAAGGGCATGCCGACGCGCATGGGCAGCCTCGCCACCGACGCCGACGGACCGTGGACCGTCGACGCGCCGGTCTCCCAACGCCTGCGCGAGGCGGGCACGGTGTTGCTCGGCAAGACGACTTCACCGGAATACGGTTGGAAGGGCGTCACCGATTCGGCCCTGTTCGGCGTCACCCACAATCCGTGGAAGATCGGCCGCACGTCGGGTGGCTCATCCGGCGGCAGCGCAGCGGCGGAAGCCGTCGGCATGGGCAATCTCGCCGTCGGCACCGACGGCGCAGGCTCGGTGCGCATCCCCGCCTCCTTCAGCGGCTTGTTCGGCTTGAAGCCGACGCAAGGCCGCGTGCCGCTCTACCCGCCGTCCGCGCAGGGAACGCTGTCGCACATCGGGCCGATGACGCGCACCGTTCTCGACGCGGCGATGATGATGAACGTGATGGCGCGGCCCGACCCGCGCGACCTCTACGGCCGGCCCGACGACGAGGAGAATTACCTCAAGGGCTTTGACAAGGGCGTGAAGGGGTTGACCATCGCCTACTCGCCCAACCTGGGCTTCGTCGAGAAGGAGAAGATCGACCGCGACGTGGCTCAGGCGGTCGAGAACGCGGTGAAGGTGTTCCGCACGCTGGGCGCCCGGGTGGTCGAGGATTCGCCCGATCTCATGGGGCTCGATCCGCGCAACATCCTGAATGCGCACTGGCAGTCCAACGTGGTGATGCTGGTCAAGAGCTTCGCGCCCGAGAAGCGCGCCCTGATGGATCCCGGCCTGCTGAGGGCCGCCGAGCACGGCGCCAACCTCGGCCAGGAGGCGGTGGTGACGGCGATCCATCAGCGCCAGCAGATCGGCACAATCATGAACCAGTTCATGGCCAAGTACGATCTGCTGCTCACGCCCACGATGCCGATGACGGCCTTCGCGGTGAACGAGAACGGCGCCTGGGGCGGCGATGGCGTCGACATCGGCTGGACGCCGTTCACGCTCACCTTCAACCTCACGCGCCAGCCCGCCGCCACCATTCCCTGCGGTCTCGACCGCGAGGGCCTGCCGATCGGTCTGCAGATCGTCGCCGGCCATGCCCGCGACGCGCTGGTGCTGCGCGCCGCCGCCGCCTACGAGCGCGTGCGCCCGATCCCGGCGCCGCCGATGGCGCACCAGATCTGAATGGCGCCTGCACCTGCTTGTTACGAGCCAGCTGTCATCCCGAGCGCAGCGAGGGACATTTAAGGCAACAGGAAAGGTCCCTCGCTGCGCTCGGGATGACAGTTCTGACTTGGTGCTAAGGCGCGATGTTCTTCGGCGAGTTCACGATGAACTCCCAACGACAGGCGTCGGTGAGCTGGTTCGTGTGCTGCTCGGTGCACGGCTTCTTGCGCTCGATATGCAGGGCAACGACATAGAAGACCAGCGCGCCGACGATCCACACCATGATCGATACCGAGAGCGCCTTCTCGAAGGTGTTGTCGATCTTGTGGGCAATCCGGCCCGCCGGCGACAGCGAGGCGATGCAGCGAAGAGCCATCAACGTCAGCGGGAAAGTGGCCGCACCGCACGCGATGAAGAAAAGGAACAGGTATTCGACGCTCATTGGCACAGCCTGGAGCGGGAAAATGCGTTCGCGGCAGGCGATGGTCAAGACGCGATGGCGCGATCCGGCCAGGAAGATATGATCGGCCATCGGGAGACCGCGGGATGGCATTGAGCCGCCGCACAATCATGGAGCTCTGGCTGGGAGCCGCCGGCGTGTCGGCATTGGCAGGACTTGCCTGGCTCGCCGAGCGACGGGTCGAGCTCGGGCCGACCGACGGCGCCGGCTTCCATCCCTTCCATTGGCCGTTTCCGGCCGATGCCTGGCCGCCCGGCCGCGCCTGGACCGGCAACGACCTCGACGTCTATGTGCGCCTGAAGGCGGGCGTGTGCAGCGACTGCGAGACGGGTGTCGTGAGCGACGAGGCGGTCGACCGGGCGGTCGACATCGACCAGCTCGACCCGCGCTTCGTGCCGGTTGGGCCGGGCCGGCGCGTGCGAGTCACCGACCTGTTCGGCCGCGCGCGACTCTACAAACACAAGATGCACTACGGCGCGACGCGCTACGCCGAGGGCATCGTGGTGTCCCATGAATGCGATGTCGTGGTCGCCATCGTCGACGGCAACATGGCCGACGAAAGCACGCGCAAGACGGCGTACCGGTTTCTCGAATCCAACACAGTCCAGGTCTGGGTCAACAAGCAGCTCGAGGGCAAGTCATAGAACGTTCCTCCCCAGCTAAGCTGGGGAGGAAGCGGCTGCCCGCACTGACGGAACCGCGCCAGCCACGTCGCATCCCGATGTCGGTCGGCGTATAGTCCGCCAAACACCGGGAGAAAACACCATGACGCGGCAGGCTCTGCTCATCGTCGGTCTTTTGGTCGCGGCGTACCCCGCTCTGGCACAGCAGCAGAAAGTCGGCGACCTGCCGGAAGCCTCGAACATGCGGCTGGTCGGCTGGACCGACCTGCAGTCGCGCAGCGCCTACCAGCCGACCATCCATCGCCAGGGCGACCGCTGGATCGCCTATATCGGCCATCACGGCGGCACCGACGATATCCCGACGCCGCTTAATCCCCAGACCGGAAAGCCCGAACCCAACGGCACGTCGATCGTCGACGTCACCAACCCCACGGCGCCGAAGTATCTGCGCCATCTGCCCGGCCAGCCCGGCACCTACGAAGCAGGCGGCGCGCAGATGGTGCGGATCTGCGACGGCTCGTCGCTGCCCAAGGGAGACCGTGCGGCGGTCTATATGCTGCGCACGTTCGGCGGCGAGGCGCATGAGATCTGGAACGTCGCCGATCCCGCCAAGCCCGTGCTGCTGACGCGGATCGGCGGATTGAAGGACACGCACAAGAGCTGGTGGGAATGCGACACCGGCATTGCGTACCTGGTGGGCGGCGCGCCCGACTGGCGCACCAAGCGCATGACGCAGATCTACGACCTCTCCGACCCGAAGAATCCGGTGAAGATCCGCGACTTCGGCCTGGTCGGCCAGGAGCCGGGCTCGACCGGCACGGTGCCGACCGACCTGCACGGACCGATCTCGACCGGGCCACAGGGGAACCGAGTCTATTTCGGCTATGGCACCAACAAGGGCGGCGTGCTGCAGATCGTCGATCGCGAAAAGCTGCTCAACGGGCCAAAGGAGCCGACACCCGCCAACCTCATGGCCCCTGAAGTGTCGCGGCTGGTGATGTCGCCGTGGACGGGCGCGCATACCACTTTCCCCATGCCCAAGATGACAGTCGCCGAGTTCGCCAAGGACAAGGACGGCGGCACGCGCGACATGATGATGATCGTGAACGAATCGATCCTGAACGAGTGCCTGGAAGCGCGGCAGATGGTGTGGTTCGCCGACCTCTCGATCGAGAAGGCGCCGATGATGGTGTCGAACTGGACGGTGCCGGAGGCGAGCGGCAACTTCTGCCAGCGCGGGGGACGCTTCGGCGCGCACTCCTCCAACGAGAGCATGGATCCGGTCTACTACAAGAAGATGGCCTTCATCGCCTACTTCAACGCCGGCGTGCGCGCGCTCGACATACGCGATCCCTTCAACCCGAAGGAAGTCGGCTATTTCATCCCGGCGATCACCGACAAGACCGACAAGCGCTGCATCAAGATCGACGGCAAGGACCGCTGCAAGACGGCGATCCAGACCAACAACGTCGAGACCGATGCACGGGGCTACATCTACATCGTCGATCGCGCCAATACCGGCATGCACATCCTCGAATTGGCCGGCGAGGCGCGCCAGGTGGCCGGCCTGAAGTGATGTTGACGCGACGCACTGTCCTGCAGGCGTCGCTCGGCGGAAGCCTCGTGGCGGCAACCGCCGCCGTTGCCATGATCGCGCACGATCGCCTGCCCGGCCCGCCTGACGATGCCGGCTGGCGGGCGATCACCTGGCCGTTCCCGCGCGACGGCTGGCCGCCGGGTCGGGCCTGGCGCCGTGGCACCGTCGAGGTCTATGTCCGGCCCAAGCTCGGTTTCTGCGGCAATTGCGAGACCGGCGTGGTGAGCGACGATGAAGTCGACCGCGTGACCGATGTCGACCTGCTGGACCCGCGCTTCGCAGCCCTCGAGGACGGCAATTCCATCCGCCTCGGATCGTTCTCCGGCCGTGCCCGGCTCTACCGCTACAAGCTCGCGAACGGAGAGCAGCGCCACGCCGAGGGCATCGCGGTGTCGCAGAAGTGCGATCTGATCGTGGCGGTCGTCACCGGCAATCTCGCCGACAGTCGGGAACGCGAGGCGGCATATCGCTTCCTCGAGTCGAACAGCGTTCAGGACTGGTTGAAGCAGCAACTCGAAGGGCGCTAGAGCAGCGCCCGATTGCCTGGGTTCCAGGCAATCGGGCTAAGCTGCTCTAGAATGTGTGAATCTAGAGCACGACCTCCCGTTCGACTGATTCCAGTCGAACGGGACGTGCTCTAGCCCCAGACCTCGCGTGCGACCTCGACGCAACGACTGAGCTTGGCCCACTGCTCGTCCTCGGCCAGCAGGTTGCCTTCCTCGGTGCTGGCAAAGCCGCATTGCGGCGACAGGCAGAGCTGTTCGAGCGGAGCGAATTTCGCCGCCTCCTCGATGCGGCGCTTGAGCTCGTCCTTGCTCTCGAGCGCCCCGGTCTTCGAGGTCATGACGCCCAGCACGACCTGCTTGCCCTTCGGGAGGAAGCGCAAGGGCTCGAAGCCGCCGGCGCGGTCGGTGTCGTACTCCATGAAATACGCGTCGACGCCCATCTGGTTGAACAGGATGTCGGCCACGCGCTCGTAGCCGCCCTGCGCCATCCAGGTCGAGCGGAAGTTGCCGCGGCAGAGATGCATGGAGATGGTCATCTCAGGCGTGCGGCCGGCGCAGGCGGCGTTCACCAGGTCGGCATAGACGTGCAGCAGCTTGTCGGGATCGTCGCCGCGGCCGCGCAGATAGTCGCGCTGCGCCTCGTCGCAGAGATAGGCCACGTACACCTCGTCAAGCTGCAGGTAGGTGCAGCCCGCCTCGCCGAAGGCGCGCACCGCCTTGGTGTAGGCGCGGCCGAGATCGGCGAAGAACGGTCCCATGTCGGGATAGACCGATTTCTCGATCGCCTGGCGGCCACCGCGATAGTGCAGCGCCGTGGGCGACGGGATCGTCATCTTGGGCACCGCCTTGGCCACCGACTTCAAGTACTTGAAGTGGTCGAGCATGGGATGGGTCGAGAAATCGATCTTGCCGTGGACGTGGAGGCCCTCGGCCTTGGTTTGCGTGCCCTTGAACTGCAGGCCCTGCGCCACGCTCACCAATTCGACGCCGTCGAGATGACTGAGGAAGTCGTAGTGCCACCACGACCGGCGAAACTCGCCGTCGGTCACCGCCTGCAGGCCGATCGATTCCTGCCGGGCCACCAGCTTCTTGATCTCTGCGTCCTCGACCGCCTTCAGCTCCGCCGGCGTGATCTCGCCCGAGAGACGCTTGGTCCGCGCCTCCTTGACCGGGCCCGAGCGCAGCAGGCTGCCGACCTGGTCGGCGCGGAAGGGAGGCTTGGTTCGCTGCATCGTCTTGCTCTCCGTCAGGCCGCGACGCCAAGCGCGTTGCGGATCGAGGTATGGAAATGGACCAGCGACGGCTCGTTGCGGCCGTAGATCACCTCCTCGGTGGCGCCGGATTCGAAGCCGATCTGCATGCGTTCGCCCAGCGGGAAATCCTCGTCCATCACCGTGCGGATGGCGATGTCGCGGTTCTTCTCCCAGTAGGAGTCGGGCCGGTCGGTGTCGTGCGGCTTGTAGATCGTCATCTCGACGTCGCAGCGGCTGGGATCGTCGCGGTCGGGGAAGGCGCGCCAGATCTCGATGTGGTCGACCTGCCAGATCAGGATGGTGTTGGGGAACAGCTGGTAGATCGAGATCACGTGCGGGCGATAGTTGCGCTCGCCCTCGGGCAGCGGCCGCACCGTATCGATCGAGGTCCGCGCCACGCACATGCGGCCGTGCAGGCCCGCGTCATCGAACGTGCCGACATTGCCGATGAAGTACGGCGCGATGGTTTTCCGATGCAGGTGCGGGATGTGATAGCCCTCGAGGAAGGTGTCGATGGCGAATTTCCAGTTGATGCGCGGCGTCACACGATCGGCAGAGAAGCTTGGATAGGTGTCGAGGCGCAGCGCCGCGAGATCGGGCACCAGCGCACCGAGTTCGGCGTCGATGTCGATGGTGGCCGCCTCGCCACTGGCGATCGGCCTGGGCCGCACGAACAGCATGCCGTGGCGCTCGGCCGCGGGGAGCCGCACCAGGCCGTGGCTCGCGAGATCAATGCCGGCGAATCCGACCTTGTCGGTGACGCCGAGAAGCTTGCCGCCGAGATCGTAGGTCCAGCCGTGATAGGGACAGACGAAGGCGCGGGCATTGCCGCAGCCCTGGGCGACGGGCGCGCCGCGATGGCGACAGATGTTGGCGAAGGCTTTCACGTCGCCGTCGGCGCCGCGCGTCAGCAACACCGGCATGCCGGCGACATCTTCGGTGAGGTAGTCGCCGGGCTTGGGCAACCGCGTCGACAGGCCCATGAAGATCGCGCGGTCGCGGAACAGGCGATCGCGTTCAAGCTTCGCGCGGTCGCGGCAGGAGTAGGCGGCGACCCGGTTGCGGAACATGGCATCGGCCAGGTCGGTCGTGCGACCGTCGATATGGCCGATCAGCCGCCTCCCGACGGCCAGTTCTTCTTGTCGGTTCATGATCGAAGCTTAGGCCGTGGCCGCCGCCGCCGCCAGTGCGCGGGCGATGACCTGCTGAGGCGTCATGCCACCCTCCCGCATCGCGCGAATGGTCATGTCGCGGTCGCGCTTGGCGAAGCGGCGGCCCGCAGCATCGGTCAGTATCCGGTGATGGGCATAGCGCGGCGTGTCGTAGCCCAGGAGTTTCTGCAGCAGGCCGTGGACATGCGTCGACGGCAGCACATCGACACCACGCGTCACCAGGGTAATGCCCTGCAGATGATCGTCGACGGTGACGCTCAGGTGATAGCTGGTCGGCGTGTCCTTGCGGGCGATCACGAAGTCGCCCATCAGCAGCGGCTGGCCGTCGACGCGTCCCAGCGTCTCATCGACGAAGTGATACGGCCCCGCCTGCTCGGCCGCCCGCGCGGCGTCGAGGCGCATGCAGTGCTCGTACCCCTGCGTCATGCGCTCACGTCGCTGCTGGACAGCCAAATGCCGGCAGGTGCCGGGATAGAGCGGGCCGTCGGGGCCATGCGGCGCATTGGCCGACGCCGCGATCTCGCGCTCGATGTCGGCGCGGCTGCAGAAGCAGGGATAGACGAGACCGCGCTCGTCGAGTTGGTCGAGCGCCTTGCCGTAGTCGGCGAAATGATCGGACTGACGGCGCACCTCGCCGTCCCAATCGAAGCCCAGCCATTCGAGATCGGCCAGCATCGACGTTTCGTGTTCCCGCTTGCAGCGTCGGATGTCGATGTCCTCGATCCGCACCAGGAAGCGGCCACCGGCCTCGCGCGCGCGATGCCATCCGCTCCAGGCCGAATAGGCGCTGCCGAGATGCAGCTCGCCCGTCGGGCTGGGGGCAAAGCGCGTCACCAGAGACATGATCGGACGTTACAGCGGCTTCGCTTGCCGTGCTATGCGAAGGCATGGCTCAAGTGGTTCTCGATGCCGCCAATCTCAAGAAGGCGATGCGGCATCTGGCGAAGGTCGATCCGGATTTCGCACGCGCGATCGAGGAGGTCGGGCATCCCGAATTGCGCGAGGTGCCGACCGGTTTCGGCGGGCTGATGCGCTCGATCGTCGGCCAGCAGGTCTCGGTGCATGCTGCCCGCAGCATCTGGCTGCGGCTCGAGGCAGCCGTGCCCAGCATGGAGCCGGCGGACTTCCTGGCGCAGAGCGACGAGCAATTGCGCGCCGTCGGCCTGTCGGGCGCCAAGATGCGCTACGGCCGCAGCCTCGCCACCGACATCGCCGAGGGCCGCATCGACTTCAAGGCGCTCGACGATCTCGACGATCAGGCGGCCATCGCCATGCTGTGCCAGGCCAAGGGGATCGGTCCGTGGACGGCCGAGATCTACCTGATGTTCGCCCACGGCCGGCCCGACATCATGCCCGGCCTCGATCTCGGCCTGGTGATCGCGGCAAAACATCTGAAGAAGCTGCGCAAGCGGCCCGACGCCAAGCGTCTGGTCAAAATCGCAGAGCAGTGGCGGCCCTGGCGCAGTGCAGCGGCGCTGCTGCTCTGGCACTATCGCCGCAACATGCCGGACTGGAGCGCGAAAGCGCCGAAAGTGGAATCCAAATGACCAAGCTCGAAGGCGCCAGCTACGGCCCGCACAACGACGGCAAGGCGGGCCATCTCGTGATCCTGCTGCACGGCTACGGCGCCGACGGCAACGACCTGATCGGGCTCGCGCCGGTGCTGGGGCCGCTGATGCCCGACGTCGTCTTCTACGCGCCCAACGCCCCGCAGCCCTGCGAAGGCAATCCTTTCGGCTACCAGTGGTTCCCGGTGTCGCGCCTCGACCCCGCGCTGGCTCTGGCCGGCGTGCGCGGAGCGGCGGGCGATGTCGATGCCTTCCTCGACGACAAGATGGCCGAGCACGGGCTCGACGAAAGCAAGACCTGCCTGGTCGGCTTCTCGCAGGGCACGATGATGGCGCTGCATGTCGGCCTGCGCCGTACCAAGCCGCTCGCCGGCATCGTCGGCTTCTCGGGCATGCTGGCCGGGCCGGAGATCCTGAAGGACGAGATCAGGTCGAGGCCGCCGATCCTGCTGGCGCACGGCGACCAGGACGAGATGCTGCCGCATACGCTTAGCCAGCGCGCCGCCCAGGTGCTGCAGGAGAACGGCGTGAAGGCCGGCCTCCATATCGCGGAGGGCGTCGGTCACGGCATCAACGATACGGCGCTGTCGGCGGCGGCGCGCTTCCTCCTCGAATCCTTCAAGCTGCCTATGCCGCAATGACCGAGGGTCTCTGCAAGCCGGGCTTCGAGCGCGTGGCCGAAGCCTTCCAGAAGAATTTCGCTGCCAACGGCGAGGTCGGCGCCTCGGTCTGCCTCACGGTGGGCGGCGAGACGGTGGTCGACCTGTGGGGCGGCACGGCCGATCCCAAGACCGGCGCGCCGTGGACCAAGGAAACTGTCAGCGTCGTGTTCTCCTGCACCAAGGGCGCCACGGCGATCTGTGCTCATGTGCTGGCCAGCCGCGGCAAGCTCGACATCGATGCGCCGGTCGCCGAGTTGTGGCCCGAGTTCGCACGGAACGGCAAGGAAGCGGCGACCACGCGCATGATGCTCGACCATTCGGTCGGCGTGCCGGCTCTCAGGGCCAAGGTGAAGGACAGCGGCCCCTACGAATGGGACTACATGACCGGCCTCCTGGCCGACGAGGCGCCGTTCTGGCAGCCGGGCACGCGCAACGGCTATCACGGCTTCACCTTCGGCTGGACGGTGGGCGAGATGGTGCGACGCGCCGCCGGCGTCTCGCTCGGCACGTTCTTCCAGAACGAGATCGCGCGGCCGCTGGGAGTCGACTTCTGGATCGGCCTGCCCGAAGAGATCGAGCCGCGCGTCGCGCCGATCATCCCGTTCATCTACAAGGCCGAGCAGGCCAAGACGCCGTTCATGATCGACCTCGCCACGAAGAAGGACTCGGCTGCGTCGCTGTTTTTCTTCAACGTCGGCGCCTGGCGCACCGGCGGCGCCAATTCGCGGGCCGGCCACGCCGCCGAGATCGGCGCCGCCAATGGCGTCACCAACGCCCGCGGCCTTGCCGGCATCTACGCGCCGCTCGCCAATACTGGGCTGATGAGGGGCGGCGGCAGGCTGGTCGACGGCAAGACGCTGGCGCGCATGGGCGAGGTGTCGATGGCAACGCACGACGACGCCACCTTGCGCATCCCGACGCGCTTTGCCCTGGGATTCATGAAGTCGATGGACAACCGGCAGCGCAGCGTCGGCGCCAAGCTGTTCGACGCCGATGTCGACAGCGTGATCATGGGCAGCGCGGCCTTCGGGCATGTCGGCGCAGGCGGCTCACTGGGTTTCGCCGATCCCGCGGCCGGTCTCTCCTTCGGCTACACGATGAACCGCATGGGTCCCGGCCTGCTGATGAACGAACGCGGCCAGGCGCTGGTCGACGCGGCCTATCTCTCGCTCGGCTACCGCAACAAGGATGGCGGGGTGTGGGTGAAGTGATCGGCGCGCGATGATCCCGGTTCTGCGTCCGCTGAAGGATCCCGCCGTCGCCACGGTGTGGTGGGGCCTGGCCGCTTCGACGATCGGCGAGGATCTGTTCCGCGTTGCCGTGGTCTGGATCGCCGCCGAGCAGATCGGCAACGCAGCAGGCTACGTCAACGCCGCCCAATACGCCGCCATGCTGGTGGTCGGCCTGCTCGGCGCCTCGGCGTTCGACCGCTGGCGCGCCGATCGCGCCATGATCGGCGCGAAGTATGTGAGCGCCGTCCTCGCCCTGCTGCCGGTCGGCGGCTACTACATCTGGGGCGTTTCGATCCCGTTGCTGGTGCTCTCGGTCATGGGGCTCGCCGCGATGCGCATGGTGTTCACGCCGGCGCTGCAATCGGCGGTGCCGGTGCTGGTGAAGGATCGCGAGGCGCTGCAGGCGATCAACGGGCTGTTCGATGCGACCTGGCGGCTGGCACGGCTGATCGGGCCGATGATGGCGGCGGTGCTGAACGCGCTGTTGCCGGTGATCCACTTCCTGTCGATCACGGCGCTGGGCTTCCTCCTGTCCGGCCTGGCGATCTGGGCGGTGCGCGACCGAGTCATCGATCCGGCGAACCGGCCGCGGCCCGGACGCGGCGGCTGGCGCGGCGCCTGGGATGCGCTGCTCGACGGCGCCCGCCTGATGCTGAGCGAGCCCACGACCGGCGCGCTGTTGCTGATCAACGCTTTCGCCAACGGTCCGTGGAGCGTGGCCCTGCAGCTAGCCATCGCCCTCATGGTGGTCGAGCACGACCCGCACCTGTTCGGCTTCCATGGTCTGGCATCGCTGGGGCTGATCATCGGCACCATCGGCGTGGGCGACGTCGTCGGCAACCTGGTGGCGGGAAGCGTGCGCTTTCGCCGGCCGCTCTCGACCATGTTCCTGGGCTACGTCGCCATGGGCCTGGGCTTCGTCCTGATCGCGGCTTCTGCCTGGGCGCTGCCCAATCCCTGGAAACTGCCGGCGATGATGGCGTCAGGCCTGATCTCGGGCTTCGGCGGGCCGTTCTTCTTCATCCCCATGATCACCCGCATGCAGACGACCTTCCGCGGCGCCGAGATCGCCCGCGTCTTTCGCCTGCGTCTTGCCGTGATGGCGGCCTCGATGCTGATCTTCAACCTTGGCGCCACGCCGCTGTTCGATCTGATCGGCCCCACCCACACCGAGTTCTACGTCGGCCTGCTGCTGCTGGGACTGGGCCTCGGCGGCCATCTCTATTACCGGCAGCGCGAAAACCCGGCCGAAAATATTCACGGAAACGTCGTCTGAATCTTCTTGCGGGAAACAGTGTGTATTGATACGGTCGGATAAGTACACAGCGTTACCGTTACCTTCAGGAGCGCGTCATGGCCAAGGCCTTCCCGTCCGACAATCCCTTCCTGCGCGGCTACTACGGTCCGGTGAATACCGAGGCGGATGCCGGCCATCTGCACATCACCGGGGAGATGCCCCGCGAGCTCTGCGGCACGCTCTATCGCAACGGCCCCAACCCGCAGTTCGCGCCGCGCGGGCCCTACCACTGGTTCGGCGGCGACGGCATGATCCACGCCTTCCACATCGAGAACGGCAACGTCTCCTACCGGAACCGCTGGGTCCGCACGCCCAAGTGGGAGCTCGAGAACAAGGAAGGCGAAGGCCTCTCGGGCACTTTCGGCAATCCGCGCTACAGCGATCCGCGAATCATGGCGCTCAACTCGACCATCGCCAACACCAACATCGTCTGGCACGGCGGCAAGCTGCTCGCGCTCGAGGAAGCGCACGCACCCTTCGCGCTCGACCCGGCGAGCCTCATGCCGAAAGGCTACGAGACTTTCGGCGACAAGCTCTGCGGCCCGTTCACCGCCCATCCCAAGCTCGATCCCAAGACCGGCGAGATGGTGTTCTTCGGCTATTCAGCCAAGGGACGGTTCACCAAGGAAGTGAGCATCCAGACCGTGACGGCCGACGGCAAGATCACGCGGGCCGAGATCCTCGACGGCCCCTTCCCCAGCATGATCCACGACTTCGCCGTGACCCGGAACTGGATCGTGCTGCCGATCTTCCCGCTCACCTCCTCGATGGAACGGGCGATGAGCGGCAAGCCGCCGTTCGCCTGGGAGCCCGACAAGGGCACGCACATCGCCTTCATCCCGCGCAATGGCACCGTCGCCGACGTGAAGTGGGTGTCGGCCCCGCCCTGCTACGTGTTCCATCCGATGAACCACTACGAGACCGAAGACGGCAAGGTCGTGGTCGACGTCATGAAGTTCAACGTGGCACCTCTCTTTCCGCTGCCCGACGGCTCGCCGTCGGCCCCGACCACGCCGCAGGCGCGCCTGTTCCGCTGGACGTTCGATCCCTCGGGCCAGGCCAACACCTTCAAGGAGGAGCAGATCGACGACCGGGCGGGCGAGTTCCCGCGCTTCGACGAGCGTTTCTGCATGAGCGACTATCGCCATGGCTGGATCGTCGCCGGCAACGTCGTCGACACCCGCTCCGGCGAGCCGCGCATGGACGGCATCACGCACTACGACCTCAAGACCGGCAAGAGCGCGAGCTGGACCGGCGATCAGGTCGATCGCTACGGCGAGCCGATCTTCGTGCCACGCTCCGAGGATGCAGCCGAGGGCGACGGCTGGGTGCTGACGGTGGTCTGGCGCGGCAACGAGGCGCGCAGCGACCTCGCCGTGTTCGAGGCGACCGACATCGCCAAGGGGCCGGTGGCGCTGGCCCATCTCAGCAGCAAGGTGCCGGCGGGATTCCACGGCAACTGGCGGCCAGGCCCACTTTAGGGAGCGACGCATGATCACCGTCCATCATCTCGAGAACTCGCGCTCGCAACGCGTTCTGTGGATGCTGGAGGAGCTTGGCCTCGACTATGAGGTCAAGCTCTACAAGCGCGAGCCGACGATGCAGGCGCCGGCCTCGCTGCGCGCCGTGCATCCGCTCGGCAAGTCGCCGGTGATCACCGACGGCGACAAGACGCTCGCCGAATCGGGCGCCATTCTCGAATACCTGGTCGAAACCTACGGCAACGGCCGGTTCGCCCCGCGGCCCGGCACGCCGGAGCGGCTGCATTACACCTACTTCCTTCACTACGCCGAAGGCTCGTTGATGCCGCTTCTGTTCATGAAGCTGGTGTTCAACCGCCTGCCCGAGCGCGTGCCCTGGGCGATGCGGCCGGTGGCGCGGATGATCTCCAATGGCGCCGACAAGGCCCTGCTCAGCCCGCAGATCACCAGCCATTTTGCCTTCCTCGAGAGCGAGCTCAACAAGCGCGAGTGGTTCGCCGGCGCCGAACTCAGCGCCGCCGACATCCAGATGAGCTTCCTTATCGAGGCCGCCGACGCGCGCGTGGGCTTCGCCGGCCGCCTGCCCAAGCTCAAAAGCTTCGTCGAGCGAGTCCAGGCGCGCCCCGCCTACAAGCGCGCCCTCGAGAAGGGCGGGCCGCACACGTTTCTGAAATGACCCTCGCGCCGATCCTGGCTGCCGGAGCGGCGGTGCAGATCCACCTGGTGACGGTGCTCGCCGCCTTCGTGATCGGCACGTCGATGATGATCCGGCCCAAAGGCACGCCGCCGCACAAGGCGCTCGGACGTGCCTATGTCGCGCTGATGCTGGTGAGCGCCGTCAGCACCTTCTGGATCCGCGGCCTCGGACACGGCGCATTGAGCTTCCTGCACGTCCTTTCGATCTTCGTGCTGATCGCCCTGCCCGTCGCCCTCTTGTTGGCGCGCTCGGGCCGCGTGCGTGCCCATCGCTTCACCATGATCGGCGTCTACGTGGGCGGCATCTGGATTGCCGGCCTGCTGACGCTGCTGCCGGGCCGCCTGCTGCAACGCGCCGTGTTCGGTTCCTGACTGCACAGGATCGTGCTAGGTCCGACCGAGTTCTGAAACGATACTTTCAAGGAGCGAAACCTCGATGGCTCTCCCTGCCCTGCTGCGCGACAACCTCTCGATCCCGGTGGTCGGCGCGCCGCTCTTCATCGTCTCCAATCCCGATCTGGTGATCGAGCAGTGCAAGGCCGGCATCATCGGCTCCTTCCCCGCGTTGAACGCGCGCCCCAAGGAGATGCTCGAGGAATGGCTGCAGCGCATCACCACCGAGCTGCGCGAATACAAGGCCAAGCATCCGGATCGGAAGGTAGCGCCGTTCGCCGTCAACCAGATCGTGCACAGTTCCAACGATCGCCTGCAGCACGACATCGATCTCTGCGAGAAGTACAAGGTGCCGATCCAGATCACCTCCCTGCGTGCGCCCGACGACGTGGTGAAGTCGGCCAAGCGCTATGGCTGCCTGGTGTTCCATGACGTCACCAACGTCACCCATGCCAAGCGCGCCCTGCAGGCAGGCGTCGACGGATTGATCCTGGTCTGCGCCGGCGCCGGCGGCCATGCCGGCCGGCTCTCGCCCTTCGCCGTGGTGCCGGAGGTGCGGCAGTTCTACGACGGCTGCCTGCTGCTCTCGGGCTCGATCGCCAACGGCGCGTCGGTGCTGGCGGCCCAGGCGGTGGGCGCCGACCTCGCCTATATCGGCACGCGTTTCACGGCCAGCAAGGAAGCCAACGCCACCGACGGCAACAAGCAGTGCATCATCGATTCGTCGGGCGAGGAGATCGTCTACACCAACCTCTTCACCGGCGTGCACGGCAACTATCTCAGCCGCAGCGTCGCCGCAGCCGGTCTCGATCCCAACGACCTGCCGGTGGCCGACAAGAGCAAGATGAACTTCGGTTCAGGCGGCAACCAGAAAGCCAAGGCCTGGCGCGACATCTGGGGCGCGGGCCAGGGCGTCGGCCAGATCTTCGACGCCCCGCCCGCCGCGGAGATCGTGGCCCGGCTGAAGGCAGAGTACGAGGCTGCGCGCGCCGCCCTGTTCGCCGGCGAGACGGTGCCGACAAGGTTGAAGCAGGCGGCTGAATAGGGAGACCGACCGGCGCTTTTTCGCGGGGTGTGCTAGCCTCCCGGCAGAAAAAAGATCGGGAGGAACCATGTCGAAGGTCGTGACGCGCCGCCGTGCGCTGGCGCTGGCTATTGCCGCCCCCATCGTTTCGACGCGCGTTCAGGCACAGGCGCCGTGGCCGTCGAAGACCGTGCGCTTCATCGTGCCATTCCCACCCGGCCAGGCGGCGGACATCTTTGCGCGGCTGATGGCCGAGCGGCTGAGCGACATCTGGAAGCAGCAGGTCATTGTCGACAACAAGGGCGGTGGCGGCGGCATTCCAGGCGTCGAGGCCGGCAAGGCTGCGACACCCGACGGCTATACCTTCCTGATCGCCACCAGCGGCACGTTCGGCGTCAATCCCAGCCTCTACGCCGACCTGCCCTACAAGCCGCTGGTCGACTTCAAGCCGGTCACCAATATCATCCGCGGGCCGCTGATCATCGTGGCCCATCCCACCTTTCCCGCCAACACCGTCGCCGAACTGATCGAGCTCGCGCGCAAGGAGCCGGGCAAGCACTCCTACGCCTCCGCGGGCCCCGGCACGGCGCAGCATCTCAGCATGGAATTGTTCAAGCTCCAGACGAAGCTCGACATCGTCCATATCCCCTACAAGGGTTCCGGTCCGGCAATGGCCGACCTCCTGGGTGGCCACGTCAAGCTGATGATGGACAGCACGGCCTCGGCGCTGGGTCCAATCCGCGATGGCCGCATCAAGGCACTGGGCGTCACGACGGCGCAGCGCGTGGCTGCCCTCGACAAGGTTCCATCGATCGGCGAGACCGTGCCAGGTTACGATTCGGCCGGCTGGTCCGGCCTTGTAGCACCGGCCAAGACGCCGGACGAAATCATCAACAAGGTGAACGCCGATCTCACCGCCTTGATGCGCGATCCCGCAGTCCTGCGCCAGTTCGACGAGCGGGCGACGCTGGCCGCGCCGACGACGCCGGCCGAGTTTGCCGCTTTCATGGAGAAGGACATGGCGACCTGGGCCGAGGTCGTGAAGGCCACGGGCACCAAGCCCGGCACTTAGGAGCGACACCCAACCTCACGCTGCGGCGCGTCGCGAAGCGACGCATCTCAAAGGGGCGGCTTTGCCAGACCCCACCGTCGCCTGTTAGTGAACAGCCCGCATGATTCGCAGCCTCTACGACTGGGTGATCCGGCTGGCCGCTCACCCGCGCGCCCTTCCCGCGCTTGGCGTCATCTCGTTCCTGGAAAGCTCGGTCTTTCCCATCCCGCCCGACGTGATGCTGATCCCGATGATTCTGGCCAACCGCCAGAAAGCCTTCACCATTGCCGCCGTGTGCACGGTCGCCTCGGTGCTGGGCGGCCTCCTTGGTTACGCCATCGGCTACTACTTCTTCGAGACGATCGGCGAATGGGTGGTCCGAACCTATCACATGGAGAATGGCCTCGCCGCCTTTCGTCACGGCTTCGAGCAATACGGGATCTGGATCATCCTGATCAAAGGCCTCACGCCCATCCCTTACAAGCTGGTGACGATCGCCTCGGGCGCCGCACATTTCGACCTTTTTACGTTCGTCTGGGCGTCCATTGTGACGCGTGGTGCGCGCTTCTTCCTCGTGGCAGCCTTGCTGTGGAAGTTCGGCGAGCCGATCCGCACCTTCGTCGAGAAGCGGCTGACGCTTCTGACCTGGCTGTTCCTGATCGCGCTGATCGGTGGTTTCGTTGCCTTCCGCTACATCTTCTAAGTCGCGGCCATGACTCTCTCGGAACCACTCCCCTTCCCCAGCAAGCTCGGTCTGCTCGCCCTGCTGGGAAGCGGCGCGTTGCTGGGCGGCGCCTATTACTTCCAATACGTCGTCGGATTGCCTCCGTGCGAGATGTGCTATTGGCAGCGTTGGCCACACATGGTCGCGATCGGCGCCGGGTTTCTGGCGGTGGCATCGTACGCCCAGCCGCGCCTCGCTCTGGTCTTCATGCTGGTCGCCATCACCGCCCTGATCGCGACGTCCGCCATCGGCGTCTTTCATGTCGGCGTCGAGTATCGCTGGTGGCAAGGCCCGCAGGCGTGCTCCGGCAACATTCCCACAGGATTGTCGGCCGAGCAGCTCAAGAAGTACCTGTTCGGCGCCAAGATGGTGCGGTGCGACCAGACCGCGTGGTCGATGTGGGGCATCTCGATGGCCGGCTGGAACGCCATCCTGTCGGCAGCGTTGGCCTTCGTCCTCTCCTCGGGCGTGGCGAACTGGATGAGATCCCGGAAATGAACACCGGCGACATCCGCAATCCCGGCGACCCCGATCCGCGCGAACTGGTCGAACGCACCATCCGCGTCGACCAGGCCGGTGAGTTCGGCGCGGTGCGCATTTACGAAGGCCAACTCGCAGCGCTGCGCTGGACGGGGCGCGCCAACGGCGAGGCCGGCCGCAAGATCGCTGCCATGGCGCGCACCGAGCGCGAGCACAATAAGACATTTGATCGGCTGCTGGCGGAACGTCGCGTGCGGCCGACCGCTCTGTCGCCGCTCTGGAGCCTGGCGGGCTTCGCGCTTGGCGCCGCAACAGCCCTCATGGGCGACAAGGCTGCGATGGCCTGTACGGTGGCGATCGAGGAGACGATCGACGAGCACTATGCTCATCAAGCTGCGGCACTTGGCGACGAAGAAGCAGCACTACGCTCCACCGTCGAGAAGTTCCGCGCCGAGGAGATCGAGCACAAGGACGAGGCGCTGGCTGCCGGCGCCGAACAGGCGCCCGCCTACGAGGCGCTCACCACCGCCATCAAGGCAGGTTCGCGATTGGCAATCTGGCTGTCGACACGGATTTGATTGCTGGGCGCGCGCGCCACTGGAATGGCGCGCGCCCAGCGCACTAAGTCTGATCCAGCTCGCTGTCCCAGTAGAGGAAGTCGCGCCAGCTCTCGTGGAGATAGCCGGGCGGGAAGGCGCGACCATTCTCCTGCAGCTCCTGCGTCGTCGGCTCCGACGGAAAGCGCTGCAGGAACATGCCGGATTCGCGCAGGAGCTGATTGCCCTTCAGCAGGTTGCACGGACTGCAGGCCGTCACGACGTTGGTCCACGCCGTGCGCCCGCCGCGCGACTTCGGCACGACATGGTCGAAGGTGAGTTCGTTGGTCGCAAAGTCTCCGCCGCAATACTGGCAATGAAAGCGGTCGCGCAAAAACACATTGAACCGCGTGAAGGCCGGACGCCGCGCCGCCGGCACGTATTCCTTGAGCGCAATCACGCTCGGCAGCCGCATCTCGAAGGACGGGCTGTGGATCTTGCGCTCGTACTCGGAAATGACGCTGACGCGGTCCAGGAACACGGCTTTCACCGCGTCCTGCCAGGACCAGATCGAAAGAGGAAAATACGACAGGGGTCGAAAGTCGGCGTTGAGCACCAGCGCGTGACAGGATTCGAGCCCCGGCGTCACGGCTAGTCTCGCGGCCGTTGAGCGGGTCTACTGCGAAAGTCGAGTCGGTCGAAGGCCCGGTCGAACATGGCGCGCATTGTGGCAAAGTTTTCTCAAAACACAACATGTCGATAGGCGGTTCATCGGCCTGCCATCGAACGATAATATGATCGCCACAGGAGGGAACCCGATCATGGATACCGTAACCGCCGTTCACCCACCGGGTGCGACAACCTTTCCGCTGCCGCCGGGGGATATCGAATCTCTGGGCTTCCGTCGTGGACAGATCGATCGCCTGATCGCCCTGATCGAGCAGCACATCGCCGAGAAGCGCTATCCCGGTTGCCAGATCGCACTAGCCCGCCACGGCAAGCTCGCTCTCTACAAGAGCTTCGGCAACGCGGTCACCGAGCCGAAACCGCGCGCTGCCGCCGACGACACGCTGTGGCTGCTTTATTCCAACACCAAGGTGGTGACCGCGGTCGCGCTGTGGGTGCTGGCCGAGCGCGGACTGTTCTCCTTCTCCGACAGGATCGCTGATCACGTGCCGGCGTTTGCCAAGAACGCCAAGGGCAACATCACCGTGCTGCAGACCATCACGCACCAGGCCGGCTTTCCTACGGCTGTCGTCGGCAAGGATGCGTGGGCCGATCACAAGCGGCTACGCGAGGTGGTGTGCGACTTCCCGCTCGAATGGACGCCGGGATCGAAGGTCCATTATCACGGCCTCACGGCGCATTGGACATTGGGCGTGCTGATCGAAGCTGTCACCGGCAAGGACTTCCGCGATGTCATACGCGAGACCGTCGCCGAACCGTTGGGCCTGGGCCGTGAGCTCTATGTCGGCTTGCCCGAGGGGGAATTCGGGCGCGCCGCCGACATGCACGAGCCGCTCGCCAACGGCCAGGGCATGCGCCGCGACGCCGACGCCAACTCGCTCGAATGGCGTAAGGGCGGCGCACCGGGCGGCGCCGGCTACGGCACGGCGCGCGCCATGGCCGCGCTCTACCAGATGATGCTGGCCGGCGGCGAGCTCAACGGCACGCGCATCGTCGGCCCTCGTATGCTGCAATACGCCATCCGCAACCACACCGGCGACAGGGTCGACGAGTTCATGGGCATGCCCATGCATCGCGGCCTCGGGCCCCATTTGCGCGGCACGACGGCGAACATCCGTGGCCTCGGTGCCTTCGCCAATCCTGAGGTATTCGGCCATGGCGGCGTCGGTACGTCCTACTGCTGGGGCGATCCGCAGTCAGGCGTGTCGTTCGCCTACATAACCAACAATCGCATTCCCGATCCCTGGCACAGCAAGCGCCTCGACCTGATCGCCAACTTCGTGCACTCGGCGATCTTGAAATAGAGACCTCCCTCCTCAGCGAAGCTGGGGAGGTGTCGGCGTCTTACGCCGAAGGAGAGGTCATGAGGGATTGAGGTTTACGACTCCTGACCCCTCCGTCCGCTTCGCGGACACCTCCCCATCGATGACGATGGGGAGGCAAACTCAATCTACTGCAACCGGGTCCGCACGCACTCGCCGGCGGCTTGGGCGTTCTCGCGCCCGGTGCCCATGGCGACCTTGCCGTCCATGACTAGGGCGCGGGCCTGGGATTCCACGGTCGAACGCAGGGTCTCAAGCGTCGGGTTCGCGGCAACGACGGCGGCGTAGATCAGCTTGCCATCGGCGGTGAGGTTGGCAGCGCAGGCATCGCCCGCGGCGGCGTCTGCCCATGCAGACCCGGCCAATCCGACCATGGCGACAGCGATCATTGTCGTCTTCAACATCACACCACTCTCCTCTATCGACTGAGCCGTTCGCGTTCGCCTGCCTCGGCCCCGAGGGCCGTTGCGGCGAGCACCAACGATGCCACGGAAAAGATCATCACGGCTGCATAGCCGCCGGTCCAGTCGTGTAGCAGGCCGCCAATCCAGGCGCCAAGAAATCCGCCGATCCCCATGCCGATGCCGATCAGGCCATAGATGCGGCCGAAATGGGCGCCGCGATAGCGCAAGGTGGCGAGCGTCGAAATCATCGGTCCGCGCGAACCCATGCTGCCGCCGAACAGAAGCACGTAGAGCCATAGCCACGGCGCGTCGCTCGGCCCACGCACCAGGGCGAGCGCGCCGACACCCGCAATGGAGCAGCCATAGGCCAGGACCGCGGCCAACCGCCGGCCGCCGCGATCGGCGAGCCAGGAAAAACCGATCATGCCGAGCGGTGTGAGGAACCCTGCGACGGCGATCGCGCGTGAGGCATAGGCGCCGTCGAAGCCATGCTCCAGCAGATAGACCACGGTCTGCGGGACGAGCGAAAAAATGCCGAGCGAAGTGAAGCCGAACGACGCGGTGAGCGCCCAGAAGGGCCAGTCGCGCAAGGCTTCCATCACGGTCGGGCCGGGCTTGTCGGAGGCCCGCGCCGGCCGCAATCCGGGGGCACCCTGCGAGATGCGGCGCCACGGCAACACCAGCAGCAAGGGAATGAACGCCCCGCTGATGATCGCGAAAACGACGTAGGCGTGCCGCCAGCCGTCGGTGGCAATCAGATGTTGCGCGAGCGGCAGCATGCCCATCGTGCCGACGCCGGCCGCCGACCATGCTACCGCCAGCGCCACGCCGAGCCGCTGCGCCGGAAACCAGCGGCCGATCAGTGTGGCGCTCAGCACGCCCGACAGCGAGGCACCGGCAAAGCCCATGACGATGCCGAGCGCGACATAGAGATGCCAGATATGGGTGGCGAACGACGCCGACAGCGTCGCGAGCGCTGCAGCTATCATGCCGCTAACGGTAAGCGCGCGCAGGCCGAAACGATCGACGATCCAGCCCGAGATCGGCGCCGCGATACCACCGACGAGCAGGGCAAAACTGTAGATCAGCGTGACCGCACTGCGGCTCGCATCGAAGGCGCCCTGCAGCGCCGGCACGAAGACCACGAAGGTATCGCTGATCGATCGGCTCGCCACGCCCAGCGCGAAACACAGCGCCACCAGCAGCCAGGGCACGAAACTCGTCATCCGCTTCACCCTTGCATCGCCGGCAAGCGCTCGGCAAGGTCCGCGGCTCGGAGGAGTTCTGGTGGACGATACGATCATCATCGAGCCGCGCTTCAACGGCCCGCGGCTCTCGGGTAACGGCGGCTATGTCGGCGGCCTGATGGCCGAGAGGTTCACGCAGCAATTCGGTGGCGACGGGACGGTCGAGATCACGCTTCGCGCGCCAACGCCGATCGGCCGCGCACTGCAGGCCGTGCGCGAGGGTGATGCGTTGATGCTGCGCGATGGCGGCACGCTGATCTGCGAGGCGCGCGCCGGATCCGTGGCTGCTCTCACGCCGCCGCCTGCCCCCACCGATTGGGATGACGTCTTGCAGCGCGGCAAGGTCGGCGGATCGCCGGAGCACAGCGACTTCACCTGGTGCGTGGTGTGCGGACGCAACCGCGCCGTCGGTGACGGCTTGCGCGTGTTCGGCACCTCGGGGCCGCAGCCGGGCTATTCCCTCTCCTGCTATCTGCCGCATGCCAACCATGCCGACAGTGAAGGCCGCATCAGACCGGAGTTCGTGTGGGGCACCCTCGACTGTCCAGGCGCTTTCGCCGCCCAGGACATCAACGACATGCGTCCGGCCATGACCGGCCGCATGACGGCCAAGGTGATCGAGCCGCCGCGGGTGGGCGAGCGTTGTGCGGTGGTCGGCTGGAAGATCGGCGAGGAAGGCCGCAAGCTCTATTCTGGCACCGCGCTATACACTGAGTCCGGCCGCCTCTGCGCGCTCGGCACCTGCACCTGGATTGTGTTGAGGGAGTAGACACTTTCCCTCCCCAGCAAAGCTGGGGAGGGAGCGCTGTTCATCGTTCCCGGACGAAGATCACGGCGGTGTCGTCGCCGTAGGCGCGGCGCCAGCCGGCTAAGCGGGACAGCAACTGGTTGGCCGGCTGGTCCTTGGGCAGGAGCGTCCAGTCGATGCGGTCGCGTTCGAGCAGGGCCTCGAACGGCTCCTCGCCACGCAGATTCGTGACGTCGGCATAGCGCTTGATGAAGTCGCCACCGTAGAGCTCGCCACGGCCATCGATATAGGTCGGAACGCCGGCGCCGATCAGAAAGCCGCCGTAGTTGTAGTGGTTCAGCACGCGACCCTGCAGTCCCGCCTCACGCGCATAGGCAATCGCCGCCGCCGGCACATGAACGGTGGGTGGCACGATATTGCCAAGCCCCATCACGAAGCCAGCCAGGAGACCACCGAGGCCGAGGCACAGCGTCAAGCCCAATAGCCCAGCCGGCCGGGCGAGTGCATTGAAGCGGCCCTTGGCCTGCCGGTCGGCGCCGATCGAGGGAAATTGCCGCGCCAACAGCGGCGCGATCATAAGCGGCGCCAACGTCGCCAGAAGCTCGGCGTTGCGGGCATAGCGCAGGAAGAGATGCAGCAGGCCGATCACGATCAACAGCCGGATCAACGGCAGCTTCAGACCGCGCGAGAGAGCGAGATAGACCGCCAGCAGCAGGATCATTTCCTGCAGGGGTTGCTTCTGGAAGTTGGGCGATTGCCACTCGGATATGGTGCCAAGCGCATCGCCGAGCCCAAAGATGCGCAATGTGACCAGGATCGATTCGGCGCCATAGGGCGTGATGCAGGCGACCAGCAGAGCGGCCACGCCGAACTTCGCCCAAGCGACGAAGAGCGTGCGCCGCTCACTGCCATCGCGCGCGCCGACGACGGCGTCGAGCGCGAAGGCGCCTGCGAGCATCAGCCCCAGGGTGAAGCCACCATGCATGTTGGCCCACAGCAGCATGGCTGCCAGCAGCAGCGGTTCGGGCGCGCGGCGCTGCTCTACGGCGCGCACAAGACCCGCCACCCAGAGCAGGATCAGGGGAAAGGCGAGCACATGCGGGCGGGCCAGCAGATGCGGCGCCATCATGATGAGGGCCGCAGCGACGAACATCAGCGCCGGCAAGGGTTTGAGATCCGCTAACAAGAGGCGCAGCAAAAGCGCGAAGGTGATGGCGATGGCGGCAGCGCAGAGCGCCGTCACCCCTGCCCAGCCACCCAGGTTGAAGGCGCCGGCCAAAGTGAGCTGCGACAGCCATTCCTTGGCGATCCAAGGCTGGCCTGCGAAGGTGAAGGAGAAGGTGTCGGTCGTGGGCACGCTGCCGTGCGCCAGGATCCAGTTACCGACGGCGATGTGCCAATGGCTGTCAGGATCACTCAGCAGGACGCCGTTGGCATTAACGAGGAAGGCGAACAGTCCGAGGCCGAGGACCAGCGGCAAAGACAGGGCCCAAGGCGAGCGCGCTCGTTCGAGGGCAAAGGCAGGGCCTGAGTCGACGGCGACAGAGGGGCCGGACGTGACGGCCATGCTTAGCTCCGAAATAACTAAAAGAAATAGATTTAATACTTTGATATACAACAATTATTGACCATGCACCAGAGGCCAGAGAAGGGTGTCCAATGCGCGCCGTCCTGATCGGCGGCGGCCATGCCCATGTCCATGTCCTGAAACATTTCGGGGCCCAGCGGCTGCACGGTGTGGAAGTCACGCTGATCGGACGGGATGTCCGCACACCCTACTCTGGCATGATCCCGGGCTTCGTCGCCGGCCGCTACAGCTTCGAGGAGTGCCACATCGACTTGGCGCGGCTCTGCACTACGACCGGCACACGGCTGATAGAAGCTGAAGCGATCGGCATCGACCGGGCCGGCCAACAGGTTCTGCTCAAGGACCAGCCGTCGGTCCCCTACGACGTCCTGTCCATCGACGTCGGCTCTGCGCCTGACCTCGATGCGCTTCCCGGCGCTGCGGCCTGGGCTACCGCGGTGAAGCCCATCTCCGAGCTTGGGCGGCGCTGGCTCGATTTCGTCGAGCGCATGAAGAGCTGGCTGGGTCCGCTCGACATCGTTGTGATCGGCGGCGGCGCCGGCGGTGTCGAGCTCGCGCTGGCGATCGACCATCGCCTTCGCGAGGTCGCCAAGGGTGCCCGGCTGCAGGTGACACTCGCAACCAAGGGCCACATCCTGGCGGGACAGGCCGAGGCCGCCCGCCGGCGGCTGCGCGCGATCTTTCGTCGGCGCGGCCTCAGGCTGCTGGAGAACGCCGCGGCCCGACGCATCGAACGCGGTGCGGTGGAGCTGGAGGACAACACCTGGCAGCACGCCGATGCAGTGTTCGTCGTCACCGAAGCGAGTGCCGTGCCGTGGTTCGCTGCAACCGGCCTGCCGCTCGACGAAAGTGGGTTCCTGGCCGTCGCCGACACGCTGCAATCGACAGGGGACAAGCGGATCTTCGCCGCCGGCGACTGCGCCACCATGTTGAACCACCGGCGGCCCAAGGCCGGCGTGTTCGCCGTGCGCCAAGGCCCGCCGCTTGCGCGCAACCTCCAGCGCCTGTTGATGGGGCAAACGCCGGAGCCTTTCAGGCCCCAGGAGCGTTATCTTGCGATTATCGGCACCGGCGACGGCAACGCCGTCGCGACGCGTGGCCGATGGGCAATCGAGGGACGGTGGGTGTGGCTATGGAAGGATTTCATCGATCGTCGATGGATGGATATGTATCGTTGATGGATATGTATCGTTGATGGGAGGACGGAATGGTCAAGAACAAGATTGTCGACAGCGTCGCGGACGCCGTGGTCCAGGCTGAAGTTGCCATCGTGCGGGCCGGACGCCAGGCGGTTGCTGCCGTCCAGCGCACCGTCGACGCCGGCGCCGCCAAAGTCGGGGTGAAGAAGAAGGTGGTGAAGAAAGCCGTGAAAAAGGCCGCGGCCAAGACCCGGAAGGCAGCCGCAAAGGTCAAGCGGAAGGCCAAGAGAGTGGTTCGCAAGGCCGCCAAGAAGGTGGCCAAGAAAGCGGCCAAGAAAGCGGCAAGGAAGACTGCCAAGCGCGGCCGGCGTCGCTAGATGGCGCGGGCCAAGGCCAGCATCGGGACCACGAACTACCAGACGGCCATCGTGACCGGCCGTCACAGGTTCACGGTCGACGAGGGACCGGCGCTTGGCGGAAAGGATGTCGGCCCGGGGCCGTACGAGCTACTGACCTCGGCGCTGGCGGCCTGCACCGTGATCACGCTCCGCATGTACGCCGAACGCAAGCAATGGCCCGTGACGATGGTCCATGCCGACGTGCACTTCGTGCGCGACGGAGACAATCAGCACATCGACCGCGTTCTCACCATCGAGGGTGCGAACGACGAGCAGAAGAAGCGCATGGCCGACATCGCCGAGCGCACGCCTGTCACGCTGACCTTGAAGCGCGGGTTGGAGATAAGGACCTCACTATCGTGAGCTTTGCTGGGGGCGCGCCACTCCAGTGGCGCGATCTTCTCTCGGCATCGACAAAGACGCGCCACTGGAGTGGCGCGCCCCCAGCAACGAACGTCAGCCCTTTTTCTTCTTCCACTCCTCGTAGTCGCGCTTGGCTTCCTCGCCGGCGACCGGGAACAGCCCCTTCAACGGGCGGCCGCGCGCCACCTCGGCCTCGGCGAACTCCTCGTAGTGATAGGTGTTGAGCGCTTCCTCGGCGACCGCCTCGACGATGTCGGCCGGAATGACCAGGATGGCGTCGCGATCGCCTACCACGATGTCGCCGGGATAGACGGCGACGCCGCCACAGGCGATCGGCAGTTGCAGATCGACCGGCCGATGGGCGATCGGGCTCGGCGGCGAGGACGGCCGGCGGTGATAGGCCGGCAGGCCGGTCTTGTAGACGCCGTCAGTGTCGCGAAAGCCGCCGTCGGTCACGATGCCCGCCGCGCCGCGCGCCTTCAGGCGTCCGACATAAAGATCTCCCGCCGAGGCCGCCCGCGAATCGCCGCGCGAATCGATCATCAGTACATGGCCCGGCGGGCATTCCTCCATGGCCTGCGGCTGCACCATCGAGCGGTTCTTGGAGTTGGGCCCGTCCATGTCCTCGCGCGAAGGTATGAAACGCATGGTGAAGGCGATGCCGACCAGGCGCGGCTGCTCGGGCCGGATAGGCCACACATCGAAAAGCGTCATGCTCTTGAGGCCACGGCGGTTCAGGACGCCAGTAAGCGTCGAGGTGCCGACCTTGGCCAGGGCCTCGCGCAGATCGGATGGAAGCGTCGTCATGAAATGTCCTCCCCTCAGGTTGGCGCGACGTTAGCCGGGCATTCCTCAGCCGACCACCGAGAAGTCGGGCAACGGCCGCCGCGCCACCTGCAATGCCTCGCCGGCCGACATGCCGAGCCCGCGCAGCACCGTCACTGCAACGGCGACGTCGTGCCGAGCGGGAGCCAGGCCCAGCGCGACGCTGCGCATGGCCTGTCCGACGGTGCCGGCGATCAGGTCCATCGCCGCGGCCTCGCTCACCACGTGAAAACGCTTCTGCCTGAGGCCAAGCCTGAGGTCGGAGCGCGCGTCCTGCGTCACCTGCTGGAGCAAGCGTGGCACCACCAGGCCGACATCGAGTATCAGCAGCGCCCAGCCCGGGCTTTGTTCGGCGAGCCAGATGTAGCGTCGATTGCCGATCACCATGCGCTCAGCTCCGTCGCGCACATGGGCGTAGCTCTGGGTGATGCGCCGGCACAGCGTCTCGGCGACATAAAGCGCCACGCCCTGCAGCAATTCGTCCTTGGTCGGGAAGTGATTGTACAGCGTGGCCGACGCCATCGCGGCCGCAGCGGCGATTTCCTGCATGGTCGCCGCAGCCACGCCGCGCGCCGACAGGACCTCGATCGCTGCGGCAATGAGCTGCCGGCGCGTGCGCTCGCGCTTGCCGAGCCCTGCCGGCGCCACCGCCTTTCCAGCACAGTGGGATCCGAAGCTTGGAATTCACGTGACTTGAAGTCGCGGC
>JADMIO011101858.1_pt1 | contig 128166 bp, 104 predicted proteins | sample 8958161 | NCBI WGS metagenome assembly JADMIO01 (sample SAMN16585339, study PRJNA669376) | soil metagenome | isolation source: Crop rotation soil | place: USA: Cullars Rotation, Alabama | collected 2011
CTTTCGGCCGCCCGCCGTCGGAAGCGGTGGGCTCGGTCGTCGGAACCCGGCCGCGCAGGAGGTTTGTTCCAATGCGTTTGTCGGGCAAGACGATCGTTGTCACCGGGGCCGCCCACGGAATCGGTCGGGCGTACGCGGAGCGGTTGGCCTCGGAAGGCGCGAATGTCGGGCTGCTCGACATCGACGGCGCGCGCGTTCGTGACGTGGCCAAGGGCATCTGCGATCGCGGCGGCAACGCCGTGGGCATCGAGATGGACGTGCGGAACTTCCCGTCGTTCAAGGCCGCCGTGGACAAGGTCGTCGACACGTTCGGCGGCCTGAACGGCATCGTCAACAACGCGGGCATGCTCAACGTGATCCCGATCTCGCGCGTCGAGTTTGAGGACATCCCCGACGAGGAGTGGGACGAGTCGTTCCTGCTCAACACGAAGAGCGCCTGGTACGGCGCGAAGGCCGCGGTGCCGCACCTCCGACGTGCGGGCGGCGGCTCCATCGTGAACATCTGCTCGTCCACGATCTTCCGCGGCGTCCCGACGCGCGCCCATTACGTGGCGGCGAAGTCGGCCCTCATCGGCTTCACGCGGACGCTGTCCAAGGAAGTCGGCAAGGACTGGATCCGCGTCAACAACGTGGCGCCCGGCTCGACGCTGTCCGAGGAGGACCCCACCGACGAGATCGTCGCGATGCGCACGGAGCCGGTGAAGACGCGCGCCCTGAAGCGGGTCGAAAAGCCGGAGGACCTGGTCGGCACCATCGCCTTCCTGATGTCCGATGACTCGGCGTTCATCACCGGGCAGACGTTCCTCGTGGACGGCGGCAGCGCGTCGGTCTGACGGGCTGTTCGAGGCCGACGGGAGCTACGCGGCCGACGAGAGCCGCGCGGCCGGCCCGCGACCGTCGCCGAGGAAGCGTGGCCGACCGGATCCGAGCATGACGGGGCCGACATGACGACGCTCGCAGAACGGACAGCCCGGGACACTTCGCTGGCCACGGACGTCGCCGCGATGGTCCTCGTCGGGCCGAATACGCTGGAGCCGAGGCGGCTCGCGCGACCGACGATCGCGGCCGACGGCGCGTTCGTCCGTGTCGAGATGTGCGGTGTCTGCGGCACGGACCTGAAGTACTTCGGCGGCAAGCTCACGCCGCCGTACCCGCTGATCCTCGGACACGAGATCGTCGGCACCGTGGAGGAGATCGGGCGCGCTGCGGCCGCGAAGTACCGCGTCGACGTCGGCGATCGCGTGATCATCGAGAGCTCGATCCCGTGCTGGGCCTGCGAGTTCTGCCGGTCGGGCGCGTACCGGCTGTGCCCGACCAAGGGGGGCTATGGGACACGCTCGGGGCTCGCGACGGGGTCCGGGCTGTGGGGCGGCATGGCGCAGTTCGTGGAGGTCGCGCCGGGGTCGATCGTGCATCGCGTGGCGCCGTCGATCAGTCCCGCGGCCGCGATCGGCCTCGAGTTGCTGGGCAATGGCTACCAGTGGCTGATCCGCAAGGGCGGACTGCTGCCCGGCGGCCGTGTCCTGATCCTCGGCTGCGGACCGCAGGGCCTGTGCGCGGCGATGGTCGCGCGGCGCCTCGGGGCTCGGCAGATCGTCGTGACCGGTCTCGCTCGCGATGTCGCGCGACTGGAATTCGCGCGGCAGGTCGGCGCGGAGACGTTCGTCGTCGACCCGACGCTGGCGCGGGAGGCGCTGCTGGAACTGCTCGGCGGCGAGTTCGACGTCGTGCTGGATGTCACCGGCGATCCGCGATCCGTCGCGACGGCACCGAACCACGTCCGACCGCAGGGGACGTTCGTGCTGGCATCGATCGTCGGGCGCGGCGTCGAGGTTCCCTTCCGAACCGACGATCTGGCGTATCGCGAGATCCGTGTCCAGGGCGTGCTGTCGAAGGACGAGACCTCCGTGCTGGCGGCACGCGCGCTCGTGGAGGCCGACCCGGTCCTCGCGGAGATGGTCGGTTCGCTGATCACGCATGTGTTTCCGCTGGCGCGAGCCGAAGACGCGATCCGCGCCCGGGACGCGAACCTCGAGGGGTTCATCAAGGCCGCGGTGGATCCGTGGGCGTGATGGCGACGCCCGGCGAGCACGTCCTTGTCACCGGAGGCCACGGCGCGATCGGATCGTGGGTCGTCCGCGAGCTCCGGACACGCGGCGTGCCGACCGTCATCCTCGACCGGGCCGCGGAACCGACGCTTGCGTTCCCGGAGATCGACGGGCCGGCCGCCGAGGTGGTGGTCGGCGATGTCCGCGATGCCGCGCTGCTGCGTTCGGTGCTGCGGGAGTACGGCGTTGGCCGGGTGATCCACCTCGCGGCGATCATCGGTGAGGCCTGCGACGCGGATCCGACCGAGGCCATCGACATCAACGCCACGGGATCGGCGTGCGTCTTCGAGGCCGCGGCCGCGGCGGGGGTCCGACGGATCGTCGCGAACTCGACGAAGGGCGTGCTCGGCCCGCTCGACGCACGCTATCTCCATCCGCAGTACGACCCCGTTCCGCCGACCCTCGCGCCGTCGCCGCGGAACCTCTACGAGGCGTCGAAGTACCTCGTCGAACCGCTGGTCCTGCGAGCCCGATCGCGCGGGCTGTCGGCCGCCGCGTTCCGGCTGTCGACCACCTGGGGACCGGGCAAATCAGGCGCCAGCCATGGCGCGTTCGGGTTCCACTCGGACGTCGTCGCGCAGGCCGTGGTGGGCCGGCCGGCGACGCTCGACATTGCGCCCGAACAGGGCTACGACCTCATCTACTACGCCGACATTGCCGCCGGGATCGTCGGAGCAGCGGTCTCGGCCGGTGAGCTCGCGTCGGCCGTCTATCACCTCGGCGGCGGCGAGATCACGACGATGGCCCGGTTCAAACGAGCGCTCGAGGCCGCGTGTCCGGGCGCGACAATCAACCTGGGCGCGAAGCTCGCCGCGGGCCGAAACTGCCTTCTCGACATCACGACGTCCACCGCCGACTTCGGCTACCGGCCCCGCTGGCCGGTCGAGGCCGCGCTCAGGGACTTCGTCGCCCGCCTCCGCGTTCCCACCGCAGTCTGAGCTTCGGGCCGGCACACAGGCGTCCGCAGCGATGCGCCTCGCGGACTCAGAGTCCCCGATGCGGGTTGAGTCCCGAGACTTGGTGTAACAGCGGCGGATGGCCGTGATACAGAGCGGCCACCGCGTCATCCTCGCGTCGTCTGGCTAGGAACCGACGACACGGAGGAACACCACGATGGCCGACGACAGGATGGCCGTGCTCGAGACCGTGCGCAAGGCGATCGCCGACGGTGACGTCGACTTCCTGCGCGAGGGCGTGCGGGCACTCGCCCAGGCGGTCATGGAGGCCGAGGTCACCGAGCTCACCGGCGCCGCCCACGGCGAGCGCGACCCGGAGCACCGGCTCACCTACCGCAATGGCTATCGCGAGCGACGCTGGGACACCCGCGTCGGCACCGTCGAGCTCGCCGTCCCGCGCGTCCGCGATGGCAGCTACTTCCCGTCGCTCCTGGAGCCCAGGCGACGCGCCGAGCGGGCGATGCTGGCCGTCGTCCAGGAGGCGTACCTGGGTGGCGTGTCAACCCGCCGCGTCGACGATCTGGTCCGTGCGCTCGGGATCGAGAACGTCAGCCGCAGCGAGGTGAGCCGGATCTGCGCCGCCCTCGACACCGAGGTCGCGGCGTTCCGGGGCCGGCCGCTCGCCGAGGCCTATCCGTACGTGTGGTTCGACGCGACGTACCTCAAGGTGCGCGAGGCCGGCCGCGTCGTGTCGATGGCCGCCCTCGTCGCGATCGGGGTGGCGGGCACCGGCGAGCGACGCGTCCTGGGGCTCGAGCTCGCGGCCGGGCTCGACGAGGGCAGCGCCTGGCCGCGCTTCGTGCGCTCGCTCGTCGAGCGTGGCCTGCACGGCGTACGCCTCGTCATCAGCGACGACCACGGCGGGCTCGTGAAGGCGATCCGCGAGCAGCTCCTTGGCTCGGCCTGGCAGCGCTGCCGCGTCCATCTCACCCGCAACGCGCAGGACCTCGTGCCGCGCAGTGCGCGGAGCATGGTCGCGTCGGCAATCCGGGCCGTGTTCGAGCAGCCCGACGGGCGCTCGGCGCGGGTCCAGCTCGACAGTGTCATCGACGGCCTCCGGCCCCGCTATCCGCGCGTTGCCGACCTGCTCACCGACGCCGAGCCCGACCTTCTGGCGCACTTCGCGTTCCCCGAGAGCCACCGCCCGCAGATCCGGAGCACGAACCCACTCGAGCGGCTCAACAAGGAGATCAAGCGGCGAACGGCCGTCGTCGGGATCTTCCCCAACCGGGCGGCCGTGATCCGCCTCGTCGGCATGATCCTCGCCGAGCAGGACGACGAGTGGCAGGACGGCCGGCGCTGCTTCCGACCCGAGACGATGGCGCTGCTCGATGCCGCACCCGAACCGGAGGAGGTGGCGGCACTGCTGATCGCGAGCTGATCAACGCCGACGCGAGGACGCTCTTACACCACGATCTGGGACTTGACCCCGATGCGCATCAACGAGCTCCCTCGACCGAGTCCGTGCAGCGCATCAAAGTGGTCCCTCGACCGAGTCCGCGCAGCGCATCAAAGTGGTCCCTCGACCGAGTCCGTGTAGCGCATCACGGCTCCGCGCGCCGAATCCGCGCCCCTCAACCAGCTCCCTGCGCCGAGTCCGCCCGGCGCATCGGCTCCGCGCGCCGAGCCGGCTCCGCGCGCCGCAAGCAGCGGCCCGCGCCGAGTCGGCGCAGCGCATCGGCTCCGCGCCGAGTCCGCCCCACGCATCTGCAGGTCCGGCGCACCGGGTCCGCGCCGCGCATCAGCCGCCTCCGCGGGCCGATCGCGCCTACGAACCGGCTCGCGGAATCCGCGCGCATCAACCGGCTTCGGCGCGCCGAGATCGCGGCGCATCGCTCTCGGGGGCGCGGCTGATGCGTATCGCGGAATACGACTCCCTTAGACGCATCACGACGAACGCCGGCCCCTGGGCGCCGCGGCCTCGGCCCGGACGCGACTCCGATCTAGGTCCTCATGCGCCGAGATCGCCTGGCGCGACGCTCTTCGGGTGGCCGTTGATGCGTATCGCGGAATACGAGTCCCTTAGACGCATCACGGACGAGATGGCATCCGCGCAGGTCTGCGGGATCGAGCGCGGAGTCGCGTCGCGGGCAGGCCGCGCAGCTCAGACGGCGCAGACGGCGCAGACGGCGCAGGCGCCGCGTACAGCGCAGACGGGCCGCGCGACTCGGATCAGTGAATCGCGGGCCGCCAGACCTCGAAGCGGCGCTCGATGCGTCGGATCAGCTCGCCCACGAAGATGCCGAACCCGCCGATCAACACGATGCCCAGCATCACGCGAGCGGTATTCAGTGTCGTGCCGTTGAGGCTGATGTAGAAGCCGAGGCCGATATTCGAGGCGATGAACTCGGCCACCACGACGCCGACCAGCGCGCGGCCGGCGGCGATACGGATGCCGGTGATGATGAACGGGATCGACGATGGCACTGTCACCGAGCTGAACAGGAGCCACCGTGAGGCCCGGAACGACTTCGCGATGTCCAGGAAGCGTTTGTCGGTGGACTGGGAGCCGTTGACGGTCGACACGGTGAGCGTGATCCACGCCTCGATGAACACGACCGCGAACTTCGACGGCAGCCCGACACCGAACAACAGGATGATCAGCGGCACGAGGGCGACCGTCGGCGTCGCGTAGAGCGCCGACAGCAGCGGATCGAAGAGGAACTCCAGCCGTCGCGATTGGCCGAGCAGGTAGCCCAGCGGGATCGCCACGACGAGCGCAACCGCGAACCCCACCACCCATTCGAGCAGGCTCGTGCCGATGTGCGGCCAGATCGTGCCGTTGCCGAAGTCTTCGATGGCGGCCTGCACGATCCGGCTGGGCGATGACAACAGCGATGCCTTGACGAGCTTCGCGTCCGCCGCGAACTCCCACACGGCGAGCACGGCGACGAACCCGATCAGCCCGAACAGCAGGCGCTCCGGGATGCCGACGGCGGGCAGCCGCCGGACCGGCGGATGCTGTCGCCGCACCAGCGGCGTCGAGCCGAGCGGCGCGGAACCGACGGTCACCGGCGGTGAGCCGACGCGCCGGCCGACGAAGCGCCGGATTCGGTTCCGGTGGCGGCGCCACCGGTCGACGTGCCGCCGGCCGCTGCCGCCGCAACGGCCGCTGCGCCAGGTGCTCCAGCGGTCGTCAGCTGCGACGAGATCAAGCGCCAGATCTGGTCCTCGTAGGCCACGAACTTCGGCGTCCGTTTGATGTCGAGCCCGCGCGGCCGGGGCAGGTCGATGGTGATGTCGGCGATGATCCGGCCCGGTCGGGCGCTCATCACGAGCACGCGGTCGGACAGGTAGATCGCCTCGTCGATCTGGTGCGTAATGAACAGCACCGTCTTCTGCTTGGCGCTCCAGATCCGCAGCAACTCGGCCTGCATGATCTCGCGCGTCTGGGCGTCCAACGCCGCAAACGGCTCGTCCATCAGCAGCAGCTCCGGGTCAACGGTGAGGGCCCGCGCGAGATTCGCCCGCTGCTGCATGCCGCCCGACAGCTGATAGGGGTACTTCGACTCGAACCCGTCCAGGCCGACCAGTTTGATCAGCGGCCGCGCCCGGTCATCGGCCTCGCGACGGCTCATCCCCTGGCACATCAGGCCGTAGCCCACGTTGTGGAGCACCGAGTACCACGGGAAGAGCGACGAGTCCTGGAACACCATCGCGTGGTCACGGCCGTTCTTCGCTTTGCGGACCTCGATCTCGCCCTCGGTCGCCGGCAGCAGCCCGTTGACGATCTTGGCGAAGGTCGACTTGCCGCAGCCTGACGGCCCGACGATCGTGACGAACTGGCCCTCCGGAATCTCGATGTCCAGGTTGTCGATCGCGGTCAGTTTTTCGCGCGTGGTGCGATCGCGGTACTCCATGCGGATTCCGCGAGCGCTGAGTGCAAGGCCCTCGGCGAGCATCGGTGTTACCTCTCCTCCGGCGCCGGGCGCCAGCGCTGGAAGTAGCGCTCGACACGGCGAAGCCCCTCGACCGACACGATGCCGGCGAAGGTGAACAGCAGAATTCCGAAGATCATCCGGTCGGGCTGGAGATTGGAGCTGGCGCGCGTGATCAGCACTCCGAGTCCCTCGGTCTGCGCGTAGAGCTCACCGACGACGACGCCGATGAGCGCCCGCCCGACACCCAGGCGCAGGCCCGTGGTGATGAACGGCACGGTCGCCGGCATGACCACGGTCGTGAACAACCGCCGCTGGCTCGCCCCGAACGAGCGCGCCACGTCAAGGAAGCGTCGGTCGACGGTCCGGACGCCCTGGACGGTCGGGATGATCACCGAGAAAAACGCGCCCAGGAAAACCACGGTGATCTTGCTCTCGATGCCGATGCCCACCCAGAGCACGATCAACGGCAGGAGCGCGACGCGCGGCAGGGAGTTGATCAGGTTGAGCCACGGGTCCGCCATGTACGAGAGCCGGCGATACCAGCCGAAGATGATCCCGAGCGGGACCGCGAGGATCACTGCAAGCGTGTAGCCAGATGCGAACTCCCAGGCGCTGACCTTGAAGTCGTTCCAGAAGCGCGGCAGCTGGACCTCGTTGAAGCCCGCCACGGCGATCGCGCTGGGCTTGCTGAAGAAGAACTGGTCAACGATGCCGGCGTTCGCGCCCAGCTCCCAGAACAACACGAACGCCAACAGGCCGATCGCACCGTACACCGCCCGCTCGTGCCGTCGGACAAAGCGGCCGAGCGGGGTCCGCCGACGGCGCTGCGAAGGGTTCCGGACCGGGCGAAACGCCGTGGCCGACGCGGTCATCGGTCAGCGCCCGCGGCGAGCGCCGAGGCGAGGGAACGCAGCGGCCGGCCGCTGCGGGACGAAGGAACGCGCGCAGCGGGAGGGCGACCGACGCGCGCGCTGACCCGACGGCGAACTCCCCGCGAACCGGCTGCCTGAGACGTCGTCCTGCTCCTGGATGTGGTCCGGCCGGAGGGGCATCTCGACCAACCACGGGCCTGGACGAGAGAGCGTACCGGGGGGCGCTCGAGGGGACAACAGGGCGCAGGTGACTGGATACCGAACCCTGACGTTGGATGGAGTGTGCCCCCATATTGTGGACAATGTCAATCGCTTCGGGTACATTCCGAGACTCCGGCACCGTGGCGCGAGTGCAACTTCGCCGGTACCCGAGTGAGGAGCATGGACGGGAAAATGATTCAGACGAAACGCGCACGTCTCGTGAGCGCGATCCTGGTGGGCGGCCTCTTTGCGGCCGCGTGCAGCTCCAGTGGTTCGTCGCCCGCAGCGTCGAGCGGCACGTCCGCTGCCCCCGCGTCGGGCGGCACGTCCGCTGCCCCCGCGTCGGCCGGCGCATCCTCCGGCTCCGCCGCCCTGCCGGCCCCGGAGAAGAAGTCGATCAAGCTCGGCCTCAGCACGTCGGGCGAGACCAGCCAGTTCGCCGAGCAGCTCGCGTCGCAGATCGGCACGTACAAGAAGTACGGCTTCGACACGGTCGAGGTGTCCGGCTTCCAGGGTGACGGCAAGGTCGTCCAGGCACTCGTCGCGGGCGCGCTCGACATCGGCGTCATCGGCGTCTCGTCGGCGATCAGCTCGGTTCCCACGGACACCCCGCTCAAGGTCATCGCACTCAACGGCGTGACCCTCACGGACGGCCTCTACTGCGGCAGCAAGTTCAAGACCGCAGCGGACATCAAGGGCCAGCAGATCGCCGTCTCGACCTTCGGCGGCACCTCGCACGGCTCCGTGCTGATCATGCTCGACCAGCTCGGCCTGACCTCCAAGGACGTGACGATCACGCAGGTCGGCGCCCAGGACGCGCGCATCGCCGCGGTCAAGGCCGGTTCCGTCGCATGCGCCCCGATCGACCTCTCGCAGGACGCGGCGATGACGGCGGCAGGCCTGAACAAGCTGACCGACAACAAGTCGTCCGGCAAGCAGTGGGGCCGCAGCGGTCTCGCGGCGACCGCGGACTTCATCAAGAAGAACCCCAACACCGTCCTCGATGTCGTCGCGGCGGTCCTCGACGCGCAGAACTCGATCTGGACGGACCCGACCACCGCGTCCGCCAAGTTCGCGGATTACGCGCAGCAGAAGCCGGCCGATGCCACGAAGCTCATCGCCTCCTTCACGGAGATCGGCGACCGCTCGATGGGCTGGACGGACGACGCGTTCAACTTCCCGAAGACGACGCTTGCCACCACCAACCCGGCGATGGCGAACGTGAACGTCGCGGACGCGTACGACAAGAGCTTCCTGCAGAAGCTCTTCGACATGGGCTTCTACACGCAGATCAACAACCCGGTGAAGCCGTTCTGACGGCTCGCCGCTGAGCACAGCAACAGCCCCCGGAGCAGCGCTTCGGGGGCTGTTTGATTTCGGGGATCTCGGACCCGGAGGATCACGGACGTGTGCGGTGAAACGGCGACGATCGATCTGGCGAGCCGGATGGAGTCGGGCCCGAAAGGCGGCGTCGGGCGCGTCCTCGATCTGTCGGACCTGCTGGATGTCGCCCGTCACGTCGCCCATCAGCCGGAGATCCGTCGCACGGCGGCGGGGTTCATCGGCTATGGCGCCACGAAACCCGGCGATCGTGTCCTGATCGGCGTGGACTCGCAGACGGACCCCGATCTGCCGATTGCCGTCGCCACCGCCCTGCGTGAGATGGGCGCATCCGTGGACATCGTGACGGCCCAGGTGGAGCCGGACCGCGAGTTCCAGGCACTTGACGAACTGCGCGTCTCGATGCGTCGCGAGCCGTGGGTCAACAACCCGCGTCGCTGGGAAGGCCTGCCGTGGGTCGAGGACCTGGCGCGCACCCGCGGCTACGACCTGCTCATCCACGGCAAGGGCGGCGCCATTCCCAAGGTCAGCCATCGCTACGAAGGCTTCCCGTGGGTCGTCCGCGACCACTTCGACGCGCCCTCGAACCTCTTCCCACGTGACCTCCACCGGCTGATCAATGAGAAGACGTGGTCGCGGATCACCGGTAATCCGGGCGCGCGCCTGCATCTCACGGATCCGGAAGGGACGTCGCTGTCGCTGACGATCCTGGAAAAGCCGTTCACCGCGGGCAACCGACACGACTACGGTCTGACCCCGAAATGGGGCCATCTGATGGCGCACCCGCCCACGCCCATCGAGCCCGACGATGACACGACCGGTGTCATCGCCGGCACGCTGTCGCACTTCGAGCGGCCGTTTCCGCGGATCGAGGTCGCCATCGAGAACGCGCGGATGACGGGCATCACCGGCGGCGGCGAATACGGCGCAGCGTGGCAGGCGCTCGAAGATGAGTCGGCCGCGACGCAGTACCCGTCGTTCCCCTCGCCGGGCCTGTTCTGGATCTGGGAGATCGCCATCGGGACGAATCCCAAGATCGTCCGGCCGTCGAACATCGAGATGCTGTCGTCGGGCGGCTTCGAGTGGGAGCGCCGTCGCGCGGGGATCATCCACACCGGCATGGGCACGCGGTGGCGCTCATCGGAAGAGCTGTGGGCGGGCGAACGTGGCCTGCTCTACGGCCATCTGCACGTCCACCTGATGAAAGCCACGATGGTCGTCGCGGCGATCGGCGGTGACGTCCCGGTCATCGAGGACGGCCGGCTGTCTGCCTACGACGATCCCGACGTCCGCGACCTCGCCGCCCAGTACGGCGACCCCGACCAGCTCCTCCACGACGACTGGATCCCGGAGATCCCCGGCATCACCGTCCCGGGCTCGTACGAGGACTACGCCGCGAACCCGACACCCTGGGTCTACGGCCGCGAATAGTTCGCTGCCCGGTCCGATTGTCGCCGGCTGTGTGAGCGGGCCGCGCCCGCCCGGCCGGCCGGTGGACGTTCAACGCTCATCGCGTTCCGCTCGCGACCGCGGCTGACGCAGTCACTCGCCGCGGCGGGAAGCGCGGCCGGCGTTCCGCCGTCCGCGCGGGCGCCAGAATCGACGTGACCCCGCCCTGAACAAGGGGCGTCAGCCGAGGTTGCGGCCGCACGGTCCGACCCGGGCAGGCTCGCGTGTCGCGGCGCGGCGGACTGCGGTCAGGCAGGCGCGTTCGGTTCTACCTTGCGGCCCCAGCCCGGTTCCCCGGTGACGACTCCGTTCTCGTGGACGACGCGGCCGCGGACCAGGGTCATGACCGGCAGCCCGACGACCTCGCGACCGTTCCACCCCGACCAGCCGGCCTTCGTCAGCATGTCCTCCTCGCGGATCGTCCCGCGCGCGGCGAGGTCGACCACGACCAGATCTGCGTCGGAGCCCACGGCGATGGCCCCCTTGCGCGGCCAGATGTCGAACAGTCGGGCGGGGGCGGCGGATGCGACCTCGACGAGTCGCTCCAGGGTCAGGCGACCGGCGGCGACCTCGGTCAGGAAGAGCGGCAGGGTTTCCTGGAGGTGCGGCAGGCCGCCCGCGGCCTTCCACATGTCGGTCCAGCCGAGTTCCTTTTCGGCCCGGGTGTGGGGCGCGTGGTCCGTGCCGATGACGTCGATCGTCCCGTCGTTCAGCGCCTCCCAGAGGGCTTCGGTCTGGCCCTCGCCGGTCCACGTCGAGAGCGCGTATGGCCCCACACGCTCGATGTTCGCCCACTCGTTGGCGAGCAGCAGCGACACCGGATTGAGCTCGGACGTGACCGCGCGACCGGCCGCCTTCGCCGCACGCACGATCGCGATCATCCGCCTGGTCTTGATGTGGAGCAGGTGCAGCCGGACGTCGGTCGCCTCCTGCAGTCGGACCACCAGGGCAGACGCCGTGTCCCAGACGATCCCCTCGTACGAGGCGAACGCGCGCGCGTACGCCCGAAAGTCGCGCTCGCCCCGCGCGAAGTACGGCGCCTCGATCGCCGCCATCAGCGCCGGGTTGTGCGGATGCACGAGCAGCGGCAGGCCGGTCAGCGCAACGGCGCCCATCGCGTCGAACAGATGGCCGTGGTCCCCGAAGGAAAGCCCCGGCTCCCGGAGGTAGTCGCGGCCGGCATCCGATATCAGGTACGCCTTGAAGCCCAGCGCGCCTGCCGCGGCGAGCCCGGGAATCTCCGCCAGCGAAGTCGGCACCGGATGGTGGTTGAAGTCGACCAGCGACGACCGCTCGTACCGGGCAATCGCGGCGCGATAGCGCTCGACCGTGGTCGTCGGCGGCGCGACGTTGGGCATGCCCATGACCGTCGTAAAGCCGCCGGCCGCCGCTGCGCGCGTGCCGTGGAGGATGTCCTCCTTGTGCTCGTGCCCGGGCTCGCGGAGATGCGCGTGCGAGTCGATCAGCCCCGGCAGCACGGTCAACCCATCGATCGAGCGCGTTTCGAGGGCGGACAGCGGCACCTCGCCGGCCGTCAGCGCGACGATCCGGCCATCCCGAATCGCGATGTCGGCCGACACGACACCGTCCGGTGTGACCACCCGGCCACCCCGCAGCACGAGGTCCACGCTCGTCGGCACTCGGCCCTCCGATCGCACGCTGTTTGTAGACAATCCGTCCAAACTTGGCTACATTCTCACGTGCATTGTCGCAGCCGACATGCACCCCTGTGCGCCAGAACGACGGAGGCACATGACCACCGAGCAGGTTCGGTTCTACAGCCAGGGCAAGGCGCTCGCGGGGACGCTGATGCTGCCCGACGGCGCATCGTCCATCACGCCGGTGCCCGCCGTCGCGCAGGGTCCGGGCTGGCTCGGGCTCCGCGATGCCAAGCTGTACCAGCCGTACCACGAGGGGCTGCTCAACGCCGGCATCGCCGTGCTGGTGTTCGACTACCGCGGCTTCGGCGACTCCGAGGGCGACGCCACCTACCTCGACCCCCTGACCCAGGTCGAGGACTGGCGCAACGCGATCACCTACCTGTCCACCCGATCGGAGATCGACGCCACGCGGCTGGGCGCCTTCGGCAGCGGCGGCACCGGCGGCGGCAACGCCATCTACGCGGCCGGCCTCGACAACCGGATCAAGGCGACCGTCAGCCAGGTTCCGGTGGCCGACGGACGCGACTGGCTGCACCGCATGCGCCGCGAGCATGAGTGGCTGGAGCTGCTCGCCCGCCTCGAGGAGGACCGGAAGCGTCGCGTGACGACGGGCGAGGCCGAGATGGTCGCGCCGCGGGACGGGATCATGGTCCCCACGCCCGAACGCAGGACGACCACGATCAAGTCCGACGTCGACACGCGCGTGCCCGCACAGGTGCAACTCGCGAGCGCCGAGGCGATCTTCGCCTACCGGCCCATCGACGTGGTCGCCGCGATCGCTCCCCGGGCGCTGATGATCATCGCCGTCGAGAACGACGCGACGACCCCGGAAGATCACGCCTACGCGATGTATGAGCGCGCCGGCGAGCCCAAGCGGCTCGTCGTCCAGACCGGGACCACCCACTACGCGGCGTATGCCCAGTACCGCGAGGTCGTGAACCCGCTCATCGTCGAGTGGTTCCAGCGCTACCTGACCTCGGGCGAGGTGCTGGTGCACGAGCGCGCAGGCGACGCCGAGATCCTCATGCTCTCGCGTCCGGCCGCGGCGCGCGACTAGCACACCCACCGACGCCGCCGACGAACGACGAGGAAGGAACCGACACCGACATGGCGCAGTACGACGTCCTCGTCAAGGGTGGAACGCTGATCACGGCCACCGGCCGAACGAAGGCGGACCTTGCGATCGCCGGCGAGCGGATCGCGGCGATCGTCGCGCCGGGGACGCCGCTCGAGGCGACGCGCGTCGTGGACGCGACCGGCCGCCACGTCATCCCGGGCGCCATCGACGTCCACAGCCACCACCGCGATCCGGGGTTCACCCACAAGGGCGACATCACCAGCGAAACCTCGGCAGCGGCGGCCGGCGGCGTCACGACGAGCTTCGGGATGCCCAACGTCAGCCCGCCCCCGAACACCGTCGAGAACCTCGACGCGATGCTGCACCTCTACCGCGCCAAATCCGTCATCGACTGGAACGTCAACGCCGCGGGCACGCTCGTCGACCAGATCCCGGAACTGGCCAAGCGCGGCATCGCCGCGTTCAAGGTGTTCATGGTCGTTGACACCGGCCGCTCCTACCCGCACATGCCGGGCATCGGCGTCCACGATCACGGCGAGCTCCTGAAGATCTTCCAGGCCGTGGGTTCGACCGGGCTGCCGCTGATGGTCCACCCGCACGATCAGTCGCTGATGACCGCAATCGAGCACGAGTTCTGGGATCGGGGCGAGCGCGACTACCGCGCCTACGCGAAGGCCTACGCCGCGCACGACGGGATCATCTGGAACAGCGCCGTGGGCACCCTCCTGACCCTCCAGAAGGCCACCGGCACGCGGTTGCACCTCCTGCACACCCAGACCGAGGGCGTCGTCCAGCTGCTCCGTGCCGCGAAGGCGGGCGGCCAGCGGGTCACCGCGGAGCTCAATCCGTGGGCGCTGTTCCTCGGCAACGAGTGGGCGAACATCGAGCGCCTCGGGTCCTACGCGCTCAGCTACTACGTGCCCGAGAAGAACACGGAGCCGCTCTGGCAGGCGCTCCGCGACGGCACCATCGACGTCATCTCGACCGACCACGCGCCCCATACGCGCGACGAGAAGGAACCCGGCTGGACCGACGGCTGGAAGGCGCACACCGGTACGCCGTCCATCCAGTTCTACGTGCCGATGTTCCTCGACGCGGCCGTCCGGGGCCTCATCTCGCTGGAGCGAGTCGTCGACCTGACGTCCACCGCGCCGGCGGACCGGTTCGGGCTCACGTCGAAGGGCCGGCTGGCCGTCGGGGCCGATGCCGACCTCGCGGTCGTGAACCTCGACGCCGACTGGGAGATCCAGGACAGCGACGTCATCGGCAAGATCGACTGGACGCCATACAAGGGCCGCCGACTTCGCGTGGCGGTCGAGACGACCGTGGTTCGCGGGCGGGTCGTGTACGAGGACGGCGACGTCGTCGGCCAGCCCGGTTGGGGTCGACAGGCGTCACCCGATCCGGCTTCGGTGGTGCCCGTGCGCTCGTCGGCGATCTCGGGCCCGTCGACTTCGGACGCCTCCGCTCAATCGGCCCCCACCGCGCCGTCGGGCGCCCACGCCAACGCTCATTCAGTGACCGCACCCCAGGCGGTCGGTACCGCTCACTGACCCAGACAGGAGAACCAACGCACATGGCCACGCGTTTCGGACTGCTGCTGCCCCACTTCGGGGTGGAGGCCGACCAGGACCTGCTCATCGAAGGCGCCCAGCTGGCCGATCGCCTCGGCTTCGACTCGCTCTGGGTCCGCGACCACCTCGTGTTCCATCCGCACGGGATGGAGGGCACAGACCGCACGTTCATCGAGCCCTACATCACGCTCACATACCTCGCGGCGAAGACGGAGAAGATCGGCCTCGGCGCCGCGACGATCATCCCGTTCCGCCACCCGATCCTGATGGCGTACCTGACGGCGTCCATGTCGTGGATGACCCGGCGAGGGTTCGACCTCGGGATCGGGGCCGGCAACTTCCAGCACGAGTTCGACGTGATCGGGCAGAGCGACCTCAAACGGCCCGAGCTCATGAAGGAACAGGTGCTCATCGCCAAGGAGCTGTGGACCGGCCAGTCCGTCGAGCACCACAGCGAGCTGTACGACTTCGCGGACGTGGACCTCAAGCCCCAGCCGCTGTTCCCGGTCCCGCTCTGGTGGGGCGGCGCGACGCCCGCCTCGGCCCGACTTGCCGTCGATTTCTGCGATGGCTGGCTGCCCGGCCGCATCACGTTCCCGACCTATGAGAAGCGGGTCACGGACATCCGCCGCATGACCCAGGAGCAGGGCAAGCCGATGATCATGGCCGGTGCCGTACCGGTCACGTCGATCGACGACTCCTTCGAGGCCGCCACGGCGCGCATGAATGTCCCGGGGCTCATCAAGAACGCGAACGCGCAGAAGTTCTGGCTCAAGCCCGAGGGCGGCGAGTTCACGAAGATCGAAGAGCTCGACGGATCGATCCTCGCGGGCTCGCCCGACGACATCGTGAAGGGCGTCCAGCGCTACCAGGAGATCGGCTGCGATCTGTTGATCTTCGATTTCCGGATGCGCTTCCCGGACTGGCTGCAGCAGATCCAGGTCCTGGCCGACGAGGTGCTGCCGCGCGTCTCGGGCCGGGCCCCAGCGTCCGTCGGCTCGCGGTAGCCGGCGCGAACGACACTCCATCGGGCCCGTCCGCTTCCCCCTGCGGGCGGGCCTGACCATCACCTTCGCGGCTGCGGCGCGGCGGCGCCGGCCCGAGCCGAGGCCCCCGGCCACGGTCGAGCCCGGGCCCCAGCAACGGCCGAGCCCCAGCCCCAGACCCCGACAGCCCCTCCGGAGGCGGCGCGTGAAGACGACGACCCAGACCCAGGTCACGCACTACGAGATCCAGAAGAAGCGCCGCTCCGACCTGCTCGAGGAATGGAAGGGCTACCACAAGACGATCGTCAAGCGGTCCGACGTGCCGCTTCTCGACTCACCGGGCACCCGGACACGTCGCGGCGTCTACGCCGGCTGGGACGGCGACCGGCCGACCATGAACCTGGACGCGACGCTCCACGAGATCCCCGCCACCACGACCACCACGATCCATCGGCACTCGTGGGACGCGATCATGTTCATTGAATCCGGTACGGGCTGGACTGAGATCGACGGCGTCCGCGTGGACTGGCGGCCATGGGACACGGTCTACCTGCCGTCCTGGGCGTGGCATCGCCACGGCGTCGACCGCGACAAGCCGGCGGTCTACCACACGTGGTCCGTGGAGCCGATGCTGGAGCAGTTCGGCGTCGCGATCCTCGAAGAGGGCGGCGATACGCCGGTCGCGGACCTGCCCCGGCGGCCGTCGCAGGTGGCGGCGCGCGACGGCGACGACGCGTACGCCCGACGAACCCAGCGGCTCGCCCGCAAATGGGAAGGGTCGGACACGACGCGGCTCGTGACGCGGTTCGAGGACGTCCGCGGGCTCGTCACGAAGCGCGGGGCACGATCGCTGTTCCTGGTCGACAAATCGATCGGCTACCACACCGCCGGGCTGTCGGCGGTCATGCACGAGCTCGCACCGGGGCTGTACCAGAGTCGCCACCGACACGGCGGCGAGGCGTGGCTGTACGTCGTGAGCGGGCGCGGTCACTCCGAGATCGACGGCGTCGACTACCCGTGGGAGCAGGGCGACCTGATCGTCGTCGACCACTGGGTGTGGCACCAGCACTTCAACGACTCGAAGACCGACACGGCCCGACTCATCCGGGTCCACAACTTCGACGCCCTCTACGACATGATGCGCGTCCTCATGGACCCGATGAACCTCTTCGAGGAGCTGCCGAAGCTGGACGCGCCTGACCTGACGGGCGTGGTCTGGCCCGACCATCTCCACGGCCGGCCCGAGGACTGAGGTGGTGGGGCGCCGCGCCGATGCCTGAGCTGCAGATCCCGCCCGGTGTCGAGGGCATCGTCGGGCTGACGGAACTGCCCGACGAGTCCTGGCGCGACCGCTGGGACCGGATCGTCCTGCCGGCCGAGATCAAGGACCGGCTGCTCAACTACATGCTGTTCTCCCTGGGCCAGCGTGGGCGGATCTCCGACGTCGCGCTGCCGGTCCATGGGCTGGTCGTGCTCGCCGGACCACCCGGGACGGGCAAGACGACGCTTGCCCGAGGATTGGCGGACCGGGCCGCGCGCGCGCTCGAGGGCGGACCGCTGCTGTTCGTCGACATCAACCCGCACGCGTTCCCGTCGCAGCTGCTCGGCGAAAGCCAGCGGTCCGTGGCCCGGTTGTTCGAGCGGACCCTGCCGGACCTCGCACGCCGCGGGCGGCCGACGGTGGTGCTGCTCGACGAGGTCGAGTCGATGGCGGTCGCGCGCTCCGGGGCGTCCCTCGAGACGAACCCGGTCGACGTCCACCGCGCAACGGACGCCGTCCTCGCCGGGGTCGACCACGTGGCCCGGACCTCGCCCAACGTCACGTTCGTCGCGACCACGAACCATCGGGCGGGCGTGGACGAGGCATTCCTGTCCCGGGCGGACCTGATCGAGGACATCGGACTGCCGGCGGCCGATGCGATCGCGCTGATCCTCGCCGACACGCTCCGCGAGCTCGCACCGTCGAGCGAGGCCGATCCGGAGGCGCTCCGACGGGTCGCCGCGCAGTGCGCCGCGCTGGAGCTGGATGCGCGGCAGGTCCGAAAGCTGGTGCTGCGGGCCGTCGTCGGACGGCGCGATCTCGCGCTCGCGCCGGAAACGCTGTCGCTCAACGACATCGCCGCGGTTCTCGGGGCCGACGCCGCCCCGCCCGCCGCATCCGCCTCGGCCGCCGCATCCGCTGCACCCGCTGCACCCGCTGCACCAGGGCCGTCGCAGGCGGTTCGTCCGCGCGCATGACGGTCGGCTCGTTGGTCGGCCGGCTCCCGCTCATCGGTCGGTTGCCGTTCGTGCGGGGCGGCGCAGCCGGCGGACCCGGCGACCCGGAGACGCGCATCCCCACCGACGCGAAGCTCCTCGGTGTCGCCCTGTTCTTCGCGATCGCGGCGACCAACATCCTGACGCCGCTCCTGCCGAACATCAAAGCGGACTTCGCGATCTCCATCGCCACGGCGGGCCTCGTCGTCTCGACGTACGGCTTCGCGCGGCTCATCACGGACCTGCCGTCGGGCGTGGCGCTGGAGCGGATCGGCGAGGCGCGTGTCGCGATCGGCGGCGCGACCCTGCTCACCCTCGGATCGGTTCTGGGCGCGCTCTCCCCGACCGTCGAAGTCCTGATTCTGGCGCGGATCCTTTCGGGCCTGGGATCCGGCCTGATGACGGCGGTGATCCTGACCGGCCTGTCGTGGACCGCCGGCGCCCGCAATCGGGGCGCGGTCATGAGCCTCTTCCAACTTGCCAACAACAGCGGGATCGCGATCTACCCGCTGCTCGGCGGCGCGATCGGCGCGCTGCTTGGCTGGCGGCTGAGCTTCGTGGTGGCAGGCATCGGGGCGGTCGCCGCCGGACTGATGCTCGTGCCGTTGCTGCGGCGGATCGAGGCGGGCCGCAAACGTGACGTCGTGTCCGGCAAGGCCGACACGCTCGAGTTCGAGTTGACCCCGGCTCGGCGGCGCGTCGCGCTCGCATCGGTGTTCTCGGGCGTCGTCGCGAACATGATCCAGCGGCATGGCGTGCGCAACACCGTGCTGCCGCTCTTCGCGGCGTCGGTGCTGTTCCTGAACCCGATCGAGATCGCGACGGGCATCACGATGATGTCGCTCGTCGCGATCGTCGTCGTCACGCCGGGGGCTCGCCTCGGCGACCGAATCGGGCGGCGGCGGATCGTCGTCGTCGGGCTGCTGATCCTGGCTGCCGGCGACGTCGTGTTCATGAACGCCGGCGGATACCTGACGTTCCTGCTCGCGGCCGCCGTCGTCGGCTCGGGTGATTTCTTCTCGTCGTCGCAGACGGCGCTGCTGTCGGAGCTCGTGGAGCCGACACGTCGGGCGCGAATCCTGGCCGCGTATCGCTTCTGTGTCGATATCGGCGCCCTCGTGGGGCCGCTCGTCCTCGCCGCGTTGTTCGACGCGTACGGCCCGTACGTCGCCATCCTCGCTGCGGTCCTCGTCCTCATCGCCGCGTCCGCGATCAACCAGGTCGGCGTTCCTGGCATGGCCGGGGTGAGCCGGAACTCGCGCGCCACCGCGAACGCCTGACCACCGCCATCTGCCCGACGCAGCCAGACCAATCCATTCCGCCGGACCCCGCCCAGAGGAGCCGCCCATGACCCCCGACGATGTCGTCGCCAGCATCGACCCCCAGGAGGTGGTGGACCTCGCCCTTGCGCTCGGGAACATCGATTCGCCGACCGGCATGGAGGGCGCCGCAGGACAGTTCGTGTTCGACTGGCTCGCGTCGAATGGATTCCGGCCGCGGAAGTACGCGCTCGTCGAGGACCGCTTCAACGTCGCGGCGACGCTCGACGGCAGCGGCGGCGGCTACTCGCTGATCTTCAACGCGCATCTCGACACAACGCTGCGGCCGGACGCCGTCTGGTCGGCGCGCGACGCGTCGGACCCGCTGTACCACTCGGCGTGGGTGGACGGTGACGAGATCTACGGCGATGGCGTCGTGAACGACAAGGGCCCGATGGCCGCGTTCCTCGTCGCCGCGAAGGCCATCCGCGACGCCGGCTACGCGCTGAAAGGCGACCTGATCGTCAGCGCGGCGGCCGGCGAGATCTCCCGTGAACCCATCGAGGACTGGCAGGGGCCGCAGTACCTCTCGAAGGACCTCGGCGTGCGCTTCATGGTCACCCACGGCGTCGTCGCGGACTTCGCCCTGGTCGCGGAGGGCACGGGGTTCGGGATCGTCGGCGTTGAACCCGGCAAGGCCCATTTCAAGGTCACCATCGTGACCGACACCCCGCGCTACTACACGCCGTATCTGCCCCGCCCGACAGGCCTCGCCGACGCCCCGAACGCCATCGTCCGGGTTGCCGCGGTCATCGCCGCGTTCGAGGAATGGGCGTACGACTACCAGCAGCGGAACCGCTACGAAGGCCCCACCGGGACGATCGTGCCGAAGGCGTCGGTCAACGCGATCCGCAGCGGCTATCCATACAACCTGACGTCGGCGCCCCAGATCGCGTCGTTCTACGTGGACACGCGGATCCTGCCGGGCGCCAATCCGCTGGACGTGCGCGATGCACTTCGGGCGCTGCTCGCGCGGGTCGGCGTGGAAGGGTCAGTCGAGCTGTTCCTCTACCGGCCGGGCTTCGAGGCCGTCGGCGCGGAGCGCCTCATCGAGACCGTTCGCCGCTGCCACGACCAGGTGTTCCCGTCCCCGCCGATGATCGTCGCGGACCCCGTGACGTCCATGTGGCGCGACACGAACGCCTTCAACGAACTGGGCATTCCGTCGATCTCCTACGCACCGCGCTCCGTCGCGCACGCCGCGAAGAAGTCGTTCAAGGTCAAGGACCTCACCGACGCGGCGCTGGTCTACGCTCGCATCGCGATGGACCTCTGCAATCAGGACCGACAGGCCGGTGCGCCCCTGGGCGCCCACGTCAACCGATCGATCGCGGAGTCCGTGGCCGCCCGCTCGCGGGCCTGAGTCGCTGCCTGCGCCGCACCGCCGATGTCGCACCGACGCGATCACTACGCGGTGCTCGGCGTGGCGGCTGCCGCGACAGCGGGCGAGATTCGCTCCGCATACCGGCGGCTCGCGCGACTCCACCATCCCGACGCGAACGCTTCTCCTGCCGCTGAGCGCGAGTTCAAGCGGATCGCCCGAGCGTATGAGGTCCTGCACGACCCGCGGAAGCGACGCGCGTACGACGAGCGGTTCACGCGCGGCCGCTTCGCGGGTCCCGGTGGTGGCGGCCAGGCGACATTCGCCGTCGAGGGCCAGCGCGCGCTGTATCACAGCGACCTCGGCCATCACTCGGACTTCTACCAGGCGGGCGATCCGCTGAGCGTGTCCGAAGCGGCGCGGCTCGTCGGGCGAAACGCCGGCTGGCTGCGAAGGGCGATCCGTGAACGGCGGCTGCGCGCGTCGCGCGGGGAATCCGGCTACCTGGTCCGGCGCCGAGACGTCGAACTGCTGGACCGGACGGCCCCGCGGCGGAAGCGCGCGAGTCCGCCCGCCGCCGAGCGCGAGGAAGAGCACGTCATGGCGACGGACGAGGGCGCGGCGGCGGAGTCGTGATCGGTCTCGGGCCCGCCGGGCTCCAATCGCGGCGCTCGCGGTCCCACGTTGCGATTCGATGGACGGCATCCGGCGGGTCGCCGGCGGCAACCTTGTCGCGAGCTTCGGCCACGGTTCGGTCCCAGCCCGGCGGTCGCTGGTCGGACGCGACGTCGGCCCACGGTGCCAGCACGAACAGCCGGTTCCGCGATTCGGCATGCGGAACCACGAGGAGGCGGATGCCCTTGGTGGCGAAGTCCAGCGACTGGCCCGTCGGCGGTCGCTCGACGGCGATCGCGGCATCCCCGAACGCCTCGATATCGAGGTCCACCTCGCGGGGTCCCCAGCGCCGCCGACGCCGCCGCCCGAACGCCCGCTCCAGCTCCTTGAGCCGCACGAGGAGCGCGAGCGCCCCGTCCTCGGGTCTCGCGCCGGCCGGCACGTCCAGCAGGGCGACGGCGTTGTGGAAATCGGGCTGGTCCGTGTCGCCGACGGGCGCCGTCACGTACAGGTCCGAGACCGCCGCGACGGACCCGACCCCCTGATCGTCGAGCGCGCGGATCGCGTCGCGGATGGTCGTCGCGGCATCGCCGACGTTGGCCCCCAGCCCGATGACCGCCCGGACCGTCCCGTCCATCGCTCCCCTATGCTCGGCTCGATGTCGACCGTGAGCGTGCGCATCGTCGACGTGCCACCGGCCGCCGGCGCCGGTCCACTGCAGTGCGCGCTGGCCGCTGCACGCTCGGACCTCGCCCGCGCGCACCGACGGCGATTCCTCGCCGCCCACGCGAACGACGTCCAGATCATCGCCGACGCGCGCGCCGCGGTCCGGCCCGGCGCGGTTCCGGGGACGATCGTGCTCGATTCGGCCTCGCTGCCGTTCGCGACCGCCGGCGACTATGAGCGGCTCGTCCAGGCAGCCGCGATCGGCCGACCGGCACCCCCGACCGACGACGCGGACGAGCTGTGGCGCGGTCGAGCTCGCCTGGACTCGCCGCTGGACCTGATCCTCGCGGCACGGGACCGACGGCTGCCGACCGCGGTCGCCGCGAAGGGTCGCGCCTTGCTCGCAGATCCGGCATCGGCACGGCTGCGCGACGCGCTCGCTTCGGCGACCGACGTGCTGCGTGACCGCCGGCGCCAGGTGCTGTTCGTCGCCGCGCGACCATCGATGCCCGCGTGGCCCGCCGACGCCGTCCGCGCGCTCACGATCTGGGAGAGCGAGCCGCGTCGGACGTTCGACCTCGACCGGCCCGACCTCCTCGCCCAGGCGCTGGCACCGCAGGCGGACGCCGCGATCGTCGACACTCGGGTCGCGCTCGCGACGCGGCTGATGCGCCGCCGACGAACGTGGCCCAGCATCGAGGACCGCTTCGCGTCCGACCTCCTTCGGCCCGATGCCGTCGAGGATCCGTGGCTCCGCGACCTGACGCGCGCCGCCGCCGAAGCCGGTCTGCCGATCCTCTTCGGCGGGCCGGCGCTCGTGGACTGGGGCATCCGGCTCCTGTTGATCGGCGTTCGGCGTGACCCTGTTCGCGGCCCGGCGTAGCCGATGCGACCGGTCGCGGTCCGCATCCTCGTCCCGCCCGCGACGGCGCCGCGGGGAACGCCGGGCGGCTGGTTGGAGGCGGCACGGGCGGCCGTCGCCGAGCGGCATCGCCTCGAGTTTCTCGACGTCGGCGCCACGGATGTCGTGGTCGTGTCGGATCCGGCCGCGGACCGGCCGTTCGGTGAACGGCTCCGCGAGCTCGCGGCGGACGCCATCCGTGTCGGTGGCGTCCGGCAGACGGGTCTGATCGTCCTCGGCGGCGGGTCCATGCCGCTCGCCCGGCGCGACGACTACGAGGCGTTCCTGGCGGCCGCGCGCATGCAATCCGAAGCGGCGCTCGCGAACAGCTACTACTCGGCTGATGCGATCGCGCTTCCGGACGCGCGGATGGTCGCGGACGTGCCCGACCTGCCGTCCGACAACGCCCTGCCGCGCTGGCTCGCCGAACGGGCCGGGATCCCCGTCCGAGACCTCCGGGACCGACGTCGCCTCGCGATGGACGTGGACTCGCCGCTCGATGTCCTGCTCCTCGCCCGGGACCGCGCGTGTCCGCCGGAGCTCCGCGTGCTCGCAAGGGAGATCGAGGCCGCACATCCGGCGGTTGCGAAGGCGATGACCGCGGTCGGCGCGGTCATGACCGATCGCCGCGCGGAGCTGGTCGTCGCCGGGCGAACGTCGGCCTCGATCCTGCGGTGGCTGGAGCGGAACGCCGCCTGTCGAGTCAGGGCGCTGGTGGAGGAGCGGGGCCTTCGGGCGTCATCGGCGCTCGCACTGGGCGACGAGGACTCGTATTCGCCCCCGAGCAACTCCGCCCCGACCGCGCGGCAGCGTCCGCCCCGATCGGTCCTCGGGCAGATCCTCGACGCTCGCGGGCCGGACCAACTGGGCGACGTCCTCGCGGACCTCGGCGATGCCGCGATCCTCGACAGCCGCGTGCTCCTCGCCCACCGCCTCGGGGCCGACGAAACGGGCTGGCCGGCGGCGACGGACCGATTCGCGTCGGACCTCCTGGCGTCGGATCGCGTCGACGATCCCTGGCTTCGCGCGCTGACCGCGGCTGCCGCAACTGCCCCGATCCCGATCCTGCTGGGCGGGCATTCGCTCGTGGGGCCCGGCCTGCCGCTGCTTCGGCCGAACACCTGATGGATGCGGGCCTTCGTCGCGATCCACGGGCGGCCGCGCCGGACTGGTCGTCAAATCCGGACCTCGTCGCGCTGATCCGCAACGAAATCCGGGCACGCGGGCCGATCACGTTCGCACGGTTCATGGAGCTCGCGCTCTACGCGCCCGGCCTCGGCTACTACGTCTCGCCCGAGACGCGCATCGGTCGCGCCGGCGACTTCCTGACCGCCCCCGCGACCCACCCCATCTTCGGGGCCGCCGTCGCGCGACAGGTCGCCGCGGTCTGGCGCGATCTCGGGCGGCCGGCGCGCTTCGCGATCCGCGAGTACGGCGCCGGGACCGGGGCCCTCGCGACGGCCGTCCTGGACGCGCTCCACCGCGACGAGCCGGAGCTCGCGAACGACGTCCGCTACGAGGCCGTGGAGATCAACCCGCATCGCCGCGCCGAATTGGAGCGCCGCGGCGACGACACGCCGGGACTCGTCGCGCTCGACCCGGCGGCAGCGGCGGCGGCCGGCCCGACCGATGCCGGGTATGTCATCGCGAACGAGTATGTCGACGCCTTCCCGGTGCACGTCGTCGAGCGGACCGCGCACGGGCTCCAGGAGGTCCTGGTCGACGACGCGAGCGACGGCTTCGTGGAACGACTCGGGCCGCTGCGGGACCCCGCGTTCGCCGGGCGCCTCGCGGCCGAAGGAGTCAGCCTCGCCGAGGGCCAACGAGCCGAGATCGCTGCCGGCCTGGATGCGTGGTGCGCCGAGGTCGGCCGTTGGCTGGCGAACGGGGTCGCGGTGATCGTCGACTACGGCGACGAAGCGCGCGACCTGTTCGGCCCCAGGAGGCCGCGCGGCACCCTCATGGGCTATCGCGACCACCGCGCAGTCGACGATCCTCTTCAGTCAGTCGGCCGCCAGGACCTGACCGCGCACGTGGACTTCACCGCGCTTGCGAACGCCGCGGCGCGCGCCGGTTTCGGCGCCGACACGGTGCAGACCCAGGCCCGATGGCTGATGGACCTCGGCCTGGAGGGACTGCTCGAGCGCGCCAGGTCCGACAGGGATCAGGGTCTCGGCGATTACCTCGCCCTTCGGTCGGCCCTCGGCCGCCTCCTCGATCCGCGCCACACCGGCGGCTTCCGCGTCCTCACCCTGCGTCGAGGTCGGGCCGCGGGCGACGTCCGGCGACCCGGCCAACGGCTTCGGACCTGAGTCCTTGGTAGAATTCGGGCGCGCGCAGGCCCTGCGCGACGGAACTTCACCTGCCCAATTGCAGGCGTCCGGTGCGTCGGGCCGGAGCGGCACCTCTTTCGAGTGACTGCGCGCAGGGAATACGAGGCCACGTGTGACCGGGATCTGGTACATCCTCGGGTTTGCCTTCGCGGGGGTGTCGTTCGTATTCCTGACGATCGGCGCGGCCTGGGCGATCTCCCACCGGAATCGCGGCGACATCCACAAGGGCCTGCCGTACGAGAGCGGCATCGACACCTACGGTGATCCGCACGGCCGGTTCGGCCTGTCGTTCTACATCTATGCGCTGCTCTTCGTCGCCTTCGACATCGAGGTGATCTTCATCTACCTCTGGGCGATCGTCTTCCGCGATCTCCTCCTGGGCGGCTTCGTGAGCATGCTGATCTTCGTGGCGATCCTGCTCCTCGGGCTCGCCTACGCCTGGCGAAAGGGCGTGCTGACATGGCGCTGAACGAGCCGCCGCTCCCCGACGAGGCCCAGGGCCTTGGCACCGGACCGGCCGACGCAACGGGTCGCGGATCCGATGAGCCGGGCAACATGCCGGCGGTCCTCCCGGGCGGCGGTCGCGCCGTGATGGCGCCGATCGTGGTGCCGAACACCCTCTGGCAGTCCACGAATCCGGCCGCCTACGACGGCGGTCGCGCCACCGAGATCACGCACCTCCGCGAGATCGGGTTGACGGATGCGCAACGCCGCAACGATGGCCGCTGGGGCGCGCTCGAGATCATCCCCACGCGGGCGGATTACGTGCTTGACCTGCTCCGCGCGAACAGCCTCTGGCCACTGCTCTCGGGTCTCGCGTGCTGCGCCATCGAGATGATGTCCGCCGCCACCAGCAAGAACGACATGGACCGCTGGGGAATGTTCCCCTTCCGCGCCTCCCCGCGGCAGGCGGATGTCCTCATCGTCGCCGGGACACTGACCACCAAGATGGCCGGTCCGCTGCTGCGGCTCTGGGAGCAGATGCCGGAGCCCAAGTGGTGCGTCGCGATGGGCGACTGCACCGTGTCCGGCGGGCGCTACAAGCGCTCCTATTCCACGGTCGAGGGGATCGATCGGATCATGCCGGTGGACATCTACGTCCCTGGCTGCCCGCCGCGTCCCGAAGGCCTGATCTACGGGATGATGCGGCTCCAGCAGCTGATCAAGGACCGCCGCGGCCACTGGGACGAGCGCCCCATCGGGCCCACCGTTCCGGAAGGCGTCTGAGGCCGGCAGACCGACAATGGACCGAGCCCTGCGTCAGCGCCTGGAGGCGCGCTTCGGACCGCGCCTGCTGGGGCCCGTTCGCCAGCGCCACGATGAGACGGAGATCCGCGTGGGGCCCGGCGAGATCCCGGACGTCCTTCGGACCCTCCACGACGATCCGTCATTCCGCTTCGAGTTCCTGTCGGACCTGTCGGGCGTCGACACGGGCGCCGTGATGCAGGTCGTCTACCACCTCTGGAGCGAGACCACCTCGGACTGGCTCCGCGTGATCGCGGACGGCCTGTCGCGCGACGATCCGCGCGTCCCCTCCATCACGTTCCTCTGGAAGGGCGCGGAGTGGATGGAGCGCGAGGCCTACGACATGTTCGGCATCACGTTCGAGGGCAACCGAGACCTGCGCCGCATCTACATGCCGCCGGACTACACGAGCTTCCCGCTCCGCAAGGATTTCTTCCTGGCCGACGATGCAGCGCGCTCACCGGGCGCCGGCGTCCGACACCAGGAGCAGACGCACGCGCCGCGCAACTCCGCGTCCAACCGGACCATTCGCGTCGCGAAGGAGGCCTGAAATGACGGCCACACTCAGCGGCGGCCGCCTCCACGAGACCTCGGCCGATGATCCGCGCGTCACGCTGGACGTCGACGCCGGCGCGTTCGAGCCGATCCCGCCGTACCCGCCCCGGACGGAACGCGAAGCCGAGTTCTACACGCTCGGCGAAGGCGAGATGTTCGTGAACATGGGGCCGCAGCATCCGTCAACGCACGGTGTGCTCCGGATCGTGTTGAAGCTGCGCGGGGAGCAGGTCGTGGACCTCGATCCCGTGCTCGGCTACCTGCATCGCGGCGTGGAGAAGCTCGCCGAGAACGCGGACTACCACCACACCATCGCGTACATGGACCCGCTCGAGTACATCTCGTCGCTGTTCTGCGAGTGGCCGGCGGTGATGGCGTACGAGAAGCTGCTCGACGTCCAGGTGCCGCGGCGCGCCGAGTACATCCGGGTCCTCTCCAGCGAGCTGAACCGCATCGCCAGCCACGCGCTGTTCATGGGCTGGTTCGCGCTGGACCTGGGCGGCCTCACGCCGATCCTGTGGAGCTTCATCGAGCGCGACGAGATCGTGGAGATGCTGGCCTCGTTGACCGGCGCGCGGATGCTGTTCAACTACTTCCGCATCGGCGGCGTGAACCACGACCTCAACCATGAGTTCATGAGCCGGCTCGGCACGTGGATGAGCAAGGCGCTCACCCAGATCGAGGCGAACACGAAGCTCCTCAACGAGAACGAGATCTTCGTCCGACGCGCTCGCGGCCTGGGGATCGTCGATCGGGAGACGGCGCTGCGGATGTGCATGACGGGGCCGAACCTCCGCGCAACCGGCGTGCCCTTCGACGTGCGCCGCGCCCACCCGTACAGCGTGTTCCCCGAGCTGGACTTCGACATTCCCACGCGCTCCGAAGGCGATTCGCTGTCGCGCTACCTCCTTCGGGTCGACGAGGTCAAGCAGAGCCTGCGGATCATCGACCAGTGCCTCCACCAGCTGCCCGACGGGCCGGTGATGGCCAAGCTCCCGCGCAAGCTGACGCCGCGCCCGGGCCGTGCGTACGCTGCGATCGAGAGCCCGCGCGGGCAGTACGCCGTCTATGCGATGAGCGACGGCACGGACCAGCCGTTCCGCCTGCGCATCCACGACCCGTCGTTCATCCACCTGCAGAGCGTCGGCCTGCTGATGCCGGGCAACCTCGTCGCCGACACGATGGCGATCATGGCGAGCCTCGACCCGGTCATGGGTGGGGTCGACAAATGACCGATGGCCGAAGCGCCGGCATGGGCCGTCAGGGTGGTGCGTCTTGACCATGATGAGCCGGGCCTGGTCCCGGTTGACGCTGCCCGGGAAGGTCATCTTCACGGTCTTCCCGCTGCTCATCGTGCTGGGCGTCGTCGGCCTGCTGGCGCTCGTGATCCTGGCGCCGCTGCTCCTGCAGTTCGTCACCGACAACTTCCCGCTGATCCGGTTCCTCGTCGCCGCGACCGCGGTGCTGCTGATGACCGTCCCGACCGCGTTCATCATCATCTACATGGAGATGAAGATCATCGCCCTGATGAATCTTCGGATCGGGCCGGATCGCGTCGGGCCGTTCGGATCCCTCCTGTCGGTGGTCCACGGACTTAAGGTCCTCATGAAGGAGGACTTCACCCCGACCGGCGCGGATTCGGCCGTGTTCACCCTGGCGCCGGCGGTGGTCTATCTCGGCGCGGTCATGTCGCTGCTGGTGATCCCATTCGCGCCGGGGCTGTTCGGGCAGGACTTCAACATCGGCCTGCTGTACTTCTTCTCGGTCAGCGGGCTGTCCGTCGTGGGCCTGCTCATGGCCGGCTGGTCCAGCTTCAACAAGTACTCGCTGCTGGGCGGCCTGCGGAGCGCGGCCCAGGTCGTGAGCTACGAGATCCCGCTCACCCTGTCAGTCGTCGGCCTGATCATGCTCGCCGGCACGATGAGCCTGAACACGATCGTGCTCAACCAGTCCGGCTCGTTCCTCGACTGGTACATCTTCCGCCAGCCGCTCGGCGCGCTGATCTTCTTCATCGCCGTGACCGCGGAGGCGAACCGCACCCCGTTCGACCTGACCGAGGCGGACAGCGAGATCGTCGCGGGCTTCGCCACCGAGTACTCGGGGATGCGGTTCGGGTTCTTCTTCTTCGCCGAATATGTCGGGGTCTTCATCGCGTCGGCGATGATGGTCACGCTCTTCTTCGGCGGCTGGAACGCGCCGTTCAACTGGCCGTGGCCGATCACGCTCAACCTGGATCCGGGCACGCTCGGCATCCTGTTGCTGATCCTGATCGCGGTGGTGCCGGTCGTCGCCACGCTTGCCTTCGCGGCGCCCTTCTACCTGTTGCGCTCCTCGATGCCCGGCTGGCAGGCCCTGATCATCGGCTTCGTGATCTTCAACCTGGTTGCGGTGGGCGCCGTTCTCGGCTGGGCGTTCGTGAGCTTCGACTGGGTCGTCGGATTGCTCTGGTTTATGCTCAAGACCTACGGTTTTGTGTTCACCTTCGTCTGGATGCGAGGGACGTTGCCGCGCGTCCGGATCGATCAGCTGATGGGATTCGCCTGGAAATGGCTGCTGCCCGCGTCCCTGCTGAACCTGTTCGTGACCGCCGGCGCCATCGTCGTCCTGAACCGATGAGCGCTTTCGAATGACCTTCATTCCGGGTCTGGGGCTCGCGAAGGGCATGGCGTTGACGCTGCGCAAGTTCTTCGAGCCCAAGGCGACCATCAAGTACCCCGAAGAGACGCCCGATGTCTCGCCGTATTTCCGCGGTCGCCTGCAGCTGCTCTACGACGAGTGGGGCACGCTGAAGTGCGAGACGTGCTTCCAGTGCGCGCAGGCCTGCCCCATCGAGTGCATCGACATGGGCGGCATCGACACCAAGGGCCGCTACCACGTGCACTGGGGCCCGCCGGAGCAGTACGGCGAGCGGCGTGATGAGTCCGCCCTGCGGCGGTCCGGCCGACCGGTGCCCGACGAGGCATACCGACATTTCGACCCGATCGACCTGTCCGCTGTGAACGACATCCTCGCCCGACACGACTTCGATCCGAAGGCGATGCTGGGCATCCTCGAGGACGTGCAGGCGACCTACGGCTATCTGCCGGTCGCCGCGCTGAAACACATCGCGTCGAGCACGGGTGCGTGGTACGCGATGATCTACGGCACGGCGTCCTACTACCGCCATCTGCGGTTCGACCCGCCGGTTGAGGCTGTGGCGATCTGCCGCTGCACCAGCTGCCTGATGAGCGGCGCCGGACGGATCCAGGACGCGCTCGAAACGGCGCTGGGCACGGAACTCGGCAAGGCGCCGACGGGTCGCGCCATCCGACTCGATCAGCTGCCCAGCCACATCGAAGGTGCCGCGTCGCCGCTCGTGACGATCGACGGCGCCCCACAGAACGTGAAGCCTGGGGACGCGGCCGCGTGGGCGCGCACACTCGCGCCGGCGAATGCGACAGCGGGAGCCGCGAGCGGCGGCGTCGGATCGGCGAACCCGCGGACGCAGGGCTGATGGCGAACCTGCTCGCGACCCCGGCCGACTGGCCGAAGATCGTCCTCGCGCGCGCCGGGACGGCCGCGTCCTCGGAGGTGGCACCTGATCTCGCTGCCGCGACCGCGGCGGGCTCCTTCGAGGGCCTCCGCATCGCGATCGAAGAACTGGGGCCTGACGGCGTCATCGCGGCGATCGAGCAATCCGGCCTGCGCGGTCGGGGCGGAGCGGGGTTCCCGACTGGCGCCAAGTGGCGCCTCTGCGCGAAGACGGAAGCGCCGCGCCGGTTCGTCGTTGCGAACGGCTATGGCGCGGACCCGGCGGTCGTCATCGATCGCGTGCTCATGGAGTCGGATCCGTACGCGCTGCTCGAAGGGATCGCGATCGCGGCGTACGCGGTGGGTGCCGCTGAGGCCGTCATCGCCATTCGAGCCGAGTACGCGGAGGCGGTCCGGCGACTCGAAGCGGCCGTCCGCTCGGCCGAAGAGGCGGGCTTCCTCGGCGCCGACGTGCTCGGCAGCGGCTTCGACCTCGCCGTGACGATCCGTACGGTGCAGGGCGCCTACATGCTCGGCGAGGAGACCGTGCTCCTCAAGGCGCTGGAAGGCAAGCGCGGCCAGCCGGAGCAGCGGCCACCGCATCCCGCGGAGCGCGGCCTGTTCGGCGCCCCCACGGTCGTCAACAACATCGCGACGCTCATGACCGTGCCCTGGATCCTCGTGAACGGGCCGCAGGCGTTCAACGCGATCGGCGCGCCGGATGCGCCGGGCACGGTGCTCGTCCAGGTGAGCGGTACCACGCGCGGCGGCATCGTCGAAGTCCCCACGGGCACCCCGCTCAACGAGATCATCGCGCTTGCGGGAGGCGTCGGCGGTGGGCGGAAGGTCAAAGCCCTGCTCGTCGGCGGCCCGTCGGGCGGGTTGCTGCCCGGGACTGCGCTGGATACGCCGTACGACTTCGGGCCGCTGCGCGAGGCCGGCGCTCACGTGGGTTCCGGCTCCGTCGTCATCGCCGACGAGCGTGCCTGCGTGGTCGATCTCGCTCGGCTCCTGACGGCGTTCTGCGCCGACGAAGCGTGCGGCAAGACCATCCCGTGCCGGATCGGCACCCGTCGGATCGCCGAGATCGGCGATCGCGTGACCCAGGGCCGGCCCCGCCCCACGGACATCAACCTGCTGGTGGACCTCAGCCACGACGTCGTCGAATCGGCGTTGTGCGATCACGAACGGCTGACAACCCTTCCTTTCACGACCGCGATGCGATACTTCCGCTCCGAGCTCGACGATCACATCCTCCGCAGCTCCTGCCCCGCCGGCGTGTGTCATCCGATCGCGGTCGGCGCCGCCGCCCCGGCGCATTGAGGCCCCTCGACGACCCCATGATCGACTTCTGGACCACGCACCACCGATGACCGACCTCGCGATCCGCCCGACCACGTCCGCATTCACCGCGGACCTTGACGCACGCGCCGAGCTGCTGCTCGAGACGCAGGCGCCGCAGCGTCCGTCGGCCACCCCACGGATCCGGATCGAGGTCGACGGGCGCATCGTCGAAGGCCTGGAGGGCCAGACGATCCTCGAGGTCTGCCGTGACAACGGCATTGAGATCCCGACCCTGTGCTACGAACCGAAACTCCCGGGCTTCGGGGCGTGCCGGATGTGCGTCGTCGAGGTGGAGGGCGAGGAACACCCGCCGATCTCCTGCTCGCGTGCCTGCGAAGACGGCATGAAGGTGCAGACGCAGACCGAAGAGGTCCGACGCCTGCGCAGGACCAACCTCGAGCTCATCTTCAGCGACCACAACGCGTACTGCCTGCCGCCCTGCCAGAACAAGTGCCCCAGCCACATCGACATCCCGGGCTTCCTGAAGCAGAACGCGGAGACGAACTGGCGCGAGTCCACGCGGATCTTCAAGCGGACGATCCCGTTCCCCTCCGTGCTGGGGCGCGTCTGCCCGGCGCCGTGCGAGGAGCACTGCCGCCGCGACGAGGTGGACGAGGCGATCGCGATCCGCGACTCGCATCGGTACGCCGGCGACCAGGTCATCAAGGCGATGCTCAACGAGGACCTGGATCCGCCGATCCCGTTCGAGGTCCAGGCGCGGACGGGGCGACGCGTCGCCGTGATCGGGTCAGGGCCTGCAGGCGCAGCGGCGGCGTACTACCTCCTGATCGCCGGCCACGACGTGACGATCTTCGAGCGTGATCCGATGCCCGGCGGCATGCTCCGCTACGGCATCCCGCAGTACCGCCTGCCCAAGGTCGAGGTGCTGGAGGCCGAATACGAGGGCATCGTCCGGCTGGGCGGCCGGTTCGTCTGCGATCAGGGCCTCGGCCGCGACTTCACCCTCGATGACCTGCAGATGCAGGGCTATGACGCCGTCTGCATCGCGATCGGCTGCTACGACACCAACAAGCTCGGCATCCCCAACGAGGGGGCCGACGGCGTGATCGACGGCCTGGACTACCTCCGCACGGCGACGCTCGGCCTCGAATATCCGGGCCACAAGGGCTCGCGGGTCGTCGTGATCGGCGGCGGCTTCACGTCCATGGACTGCACGCGGACGTCCGTCCGCCAGGGCGCCGCCGAGGTGACGCTGGTCTACCGGCGCGACATGAAGGACATGCCCGCGGCGGATGAGGTCCACGAGGCCATCGAGGAGGGCGCCCAGGCGATCTTCCAGGCGGGTCCGGTCCGCGTCATCACGGACAAGAACAACAAGGTCACGGGCGTCGAATTCATCCGGATGCAGCTGGGTGAACCCGATGCGTCGGGTCGCCGCCGGCCCGCCCCTGCGCCGGGCACGGAATTCACGATCCCCTGCGATCGGGTCCTGCTTGCCATCGGCCAGGGCCCGGACCTGTCGTGGATCGGGCCCGGCTCCGACGGACCGCAGCCCAACAAGCAGCGCCGGCTCCAGGCGGACGCGGTGACGTTCTCCACCGGTCGGCCCGGTGTGTTCGGGACCGGCGACGTGCGGATCGGTTCGGCCACCGTCGTGGAGGCGATCGCCGAGGGCCGTCGGTCCGCGTACGCGATCGATGCGTTCCTGAAGGGCATGGATCTCGACGCGATCCGGACCCGCCAGACGCTGGCCGAGCCGCAGCCGGAGTTCCTCTCGATCGTGCCGTTCACGAGCGAGGTCAAGGAGCCGCGCTACCGCCTGACCAAGATGGACGCCGAGGTCCGAAACCGGAGCTACGTCGAGTACGAGATCCCGTACACCCGGGCCGATGCGGTCGCCGAATCAACGCGCTGCCTGCAGTGCACCTGCGAGGCGATCGGGTTCTGCGATCTGCGGCGCCTCGGCATCGAATACCAGACGACGCTGCCCACCCTGGAGCCGCAGTACCACTCGGGCGCCGGCTACCGCTCGGTCAGCGAGAACCGGTTCACGGGCTACAACCACGACTACATCCGCGACGACTCGCACGCGTTCATCCTGCGCGAGCCATCCCGCTGCATCGACTGTGGCCGCTGCGCGCAGGTCTGCTCCGAGGTGGTCGGCGCCGCGTGCTACGACTTCATGCGGATCGGCTTTGACACGCTCGTCACCACGCCGCTCGACATGAGCCTCAACGACACGCCGTGCGTGTCCTGCGGCCGCTGCGCGGAGACGTGTCCGACGGGCGCGCTCATGCCCAAGCCGCGCGTCCTCCAGAAGTACGAAGTCGATGAGAGCCGCTGCATCCTGTGCGGCATCTGCGTGGATGCCTGCCCGTACGACGCGCTCCGCGATGGCATGGAGTTCGAGCTGTCGCACGAGTCGCGCTCGGACCCGATGCTGGATCTCATGGCCTATTCCGCCGTCAACCAGGAGACCGAGGTCACGTACATCCGGCGCGAGCGCGACTGGGTGGACCGCGCGATCGCAGACGGCCGCCTGCTCCAGTCCGGCCGGCTCCTGCCGATGCTCCCGGCATCAGTCGCACGAGGCGTCGCGACCGGAAACGGCAGCGGCAACGGCCAAGGCAATGGTCACGGCCCGGCCGGCAACGGCCACGCACACGATCACGGAGCGGCCGGAGGGGCCGCCGCCCACCACAAGTAGGACCGGACCGGCGGCGTCGCGCCGGATGACAGGGAGGAGAGACCGGAACCCTTGGCGATCCCGTCAAGCGTCCCGTTCATCAATCTGGGCTGGGACGACGTGTTGTTCCTGCTCTTCGCGACCGTGATGATCGGGACCGCGCTGCTCGTCGTGACGATGCGGGACATCATCCGCTGCGGCCTGGCGCTGATGGCGTCACTCGGCGCGCTGTCGGGGCTGTTCGTGGTGCTCGGCGCGCCGCTCGTTGCTGCGGCTGAGGTGCTCGTCTACATCGGCGGGATCACCGTCCTGATCCTGTTCGCGATCATGCTCACGCAGTCCAAGGCCGCGCCCACGCGGCTCGTGTTCCAGACGCAGGCGATCCCCGCGGCCATCGCGGCACTGATCCTCGCCATCGTGATCGCGGTCACCGTCACTGCCACGGACTGGGGCGCCGTCACGGCGCGCCTGAACACGGCCACGGACGCGCTCGCGCGGCTGCTGTTCCGCGACTACGTGCTGCCGTTCGAGGTCGTCAGCGTGCTGCTCCTCGCGGCCGTCATCGGCGGCGTGTTCCTCGCCAAGCGCGAGGAGGGCAGCCAGCCGTGAGCAATTCGCTGGATGCCTATCTCGTCCTGTCGGGCGTGATCTTCGCGATCGGGACGTTCGGGTTCCTCGCCCGCCGGAACGCCATCTCGATGCTCATGTCCATCGAGCTGATGCTGAACGCCGTGAACCTCGCGATCGTCGCGTTCGGGTCATTCGTGCAGCAGCTGCAGGGTGCCTCGTCGGTGATCGCGATCATCGTCATGGCGGTCGCCGCGGCGGAGGCGACGGTGGGCCTGGCGATCGTCATCGCGATCTACCGGAACCGGCGGACGCCGCTCGTCGACGAGTACGACACCCTCCGCCAGTGACGATCCTGACGACGCCGACGCCGACCATGCCGACGACGCTGCCGACGCGGACCGCCTGATGGACACGCTGATCCCGCTGATTCCCGCGCTGCCGCTGGCAGGTTTCGCGTTCACGTCGTTGTTCGGTCGGCGCCTTGGCAAGCGCGCATCGACGATCCCGGTGCTCGCGGTCGTCGTGTCGTGGCTGATCGCGATGGTCGTTGTCTATGCCGCGCTGACGAACCAGGCGCCGTTCGCGGAAGGCCAGGGCGTGGGCGTCAAGCTCTGGAACTGGATCCCGGCGGGCAACTTCCAGGTCAGCTTCGGCTTCTACGTCGACACCCTGACGGCCTGCCTGCTGATCGTCGTGACCACCGTCGGGATGCTCGTCCACATCTACTCGATCGGGTACATGGGCCACGACCCGGGGTACTGGCGGTTCTTCGCGTACCTCAACCTGTTCATGTTCTCGATGCTGATCCTGATCCTGGCGGACAACTTCCTCCTGGTGTTTGCGGGGTGGGAGCTCGTCGGCCTGTCGAGCTACCTGCTGATCGGGTTCTGGTATCGGCGCCGGTCGGCCGCGCTCGCCGCCAAGAAGGCGTTCATCGTCAACCGCGTCGGCGACGTGGGATTCGCGCTCGGGATCATGGCGATCTTCGTCAGCCTGGGCACGCTCAACGTCCAGGAAGTCCTCGCCAAGATCGGCACGCTGGACCACACGGTCGTGACCGTGATCGCCCTGCTGGTGTTCGCGGGCGCGGTCGGCAAGTCCGCCCAGTTCCCGCTCCACGTCTGGCTGCCGGACGCGATGGAGGGCCCCACCCCGGTCTCAGCGCTGATCCATGCCGCGACGATGGTCAACGCGGGCGTCTACCTGGTTGCCCGGACCAACCCGATCTTCGCCCATGCCTCCGAGGCGATGGTCGTCGTCGCGGCGATCGGCATCTTCACGGCGATCCTGGCGGCGTCGATCGCATTCACCCAGACCGACATCAAGCGCGTCCTTGCCTACTCCACGCTCAGCCAGCTCGGCTACATGTTCGCGGCGCTCGGCGTTGGCGCGTGGACGGCGGCGATCTTCCACCTGATGACCCACGGCTTCTTCAAGGGCCTGCTGTTCCTCGACAGCGGCTCCGTGATTCACGCAGTGGACGGCGAGCAGGACATGCGCCGCATGGGCGGCCTTGCGAACAAGATCCCGATCACCTACGCGACGATGTTCATCGGGTCTGTCGCGATCTCGGGCATTCCGCCGCTCGCAGGGTTCTTCTCGAAGGACGAGATCCTCGGCGACGCGTTCAAGAACGGGTTCGTGTGGGTCTGGGCGATCGGGCTGCTGGTCGCCGGCATGACCGCGTTCTACATGTTCCGGCTCATGGGCCTGACGTTCTGGGGCAAGAGCCGCGTCGACCCCGAGGTCGAGCCGCACATCCACGAATCGCCGCCCTCGATGCTCGTCCCGCTGGTCGTGCTCGCGGTGCCGTCGCTGTTCGCCGGCCTCCTCCTCGGCTGGCCGCTGGAGAACGGCCTCCTACACCAGTGGCTCGCGCCGGTGTTCAAGGACGCCGTGGAGATTGCCGCCCGACCCGAAACTGCGTTCGAGTTCGCGGGCATCGACGGCGGGCTGATCCTCGCCTCGGTCGTTGTCGCGGCGCTCGGGATCATCTTCGCCTGGGCGTTGTTCGGGGTGGAGTTCGCCGGCCTGCGTCGGGCGGGCCAGCCGGAGCGCGTCCGGGCGCTGGCGGCGCGCGTGCCGTTCCTGTACCGCGCGTCGCTGAACAAGTGGTGGTTCGACGACCTGTACGACCTCCTGTTCATCCGAATCGGAGGCCGCATCGCGGCGTTCCTGTGGTGGTTCGACCGCAACGTGATCGACGGCACGGTCAACGGCATCGGGAGCCTGACCGCCGACACCGGCCGCGGCCTTCGCCGCGTGCAGACGGGCCGCGTCCAGAACTACGCCCTGGGGATCGCGATCGGGCTGATCGTGATGGCCGGCGGCTACCTCGTGATCGCGGCGCGGTAGGCGGCGGGCGGAACGCAGACCATGGACATCACCGGCCTCCCGCTGCTCACGCTGATCACGTTCGTGCCTCTCGTCGGCGCGATCGTCATCGCGTTCATCCCGCGCGACAACGTCGGCCTGGTGCGCGGCGCAGCTCTGTTCACGGCCCTCGTGTCGTGGGCGCTGAGCCTGCTGCTTCTCGTCGGGTTCCTGCCCAGCCACCCGAACTTCCAGTTCATCGAACGGGCGGACTGGATCCCCGCCTTTGGCATCCAGTACAAGCTGGGCGTCGACGGGCTGTCGGTGGCGCTCGTCGTGCTCACGACGACACTGACGTGGATCTCGATCCTGGCCAGCTTCCGGCCGATCCGGGAACGGGTGAAGGAGTACATGATCTCCTTCCTCATCCTCGAGGTCGGGATGATCGGCGTCTTCGTCGCCCTCGACCTGTTCCTGTTCTACATCTTCTTCGAGATCGTCCTCGTGCCGATGTACCTGATCATCGGCATCTGGGGCGGGGCGAACCGGATCTACGCCACGATCAAGTTCGTCCTGTACACGCTCGTCGGGTCGCTGCTGATGCTGGTCGGCATCCTCGCGACGGCCTTTGCCTTCCAGGCGGCTCACGGCGGGTCATGGGTGGGTGCGTTCGACTACGAGACGCTGCGCCAGTTCTCGTTCGACAACACGCTCCAGTTGTTCGCATTCCTTGCGTTCTTCCTGGCCTTCGCCATCAAGATCCCGATGTTCCCGTTCCACACCTGGCTGCCCGACGCCCACGTCGAGGCGCCCACGGCAGGCTCCGTGATCCTGGCGGGCATCCTCCTGAAGCTCGGCGGCTACGGCTTCATCCGGTTCGCGGTGCCGCTGTTCCCGGAGGCGGCGCACACGTATGCCCCCGCGATCATCGTCCTGAGCGTCATCGCGATCATCTACGGCGCGATCGTGTCGCTCGTCCAACCGGACCTGAAAAAGCTCATCGCGTACTCGTCCGTGAGTCACATGGGCTTCGTGACGCTGGGCATCTTCGTGTTCCAGCAACAGGGCCTGCAGGGCGCGATCCTGCAGATGGTCAACCACGGGCTCATCACCGGCGCCCTGTTCCTGCTCGTCGGCGTGATCTACGAACGGACGCACGACCGGACCATCGCCAAGATGGGCGGGCTGTCGGGCCAGACGCCGGTCTACGCCGCGGCGTTCGGATTCTTCGCGTTCGCGTCCGCGGGATTACCTGGCCTCAGCGGGTTCATCGGGGAGTTCCTCACTCTGGTCGGCGCCTTCGCCAGTAACCCCTGGGTCGCCGCGGTGTCGACGTTCGTGATGATCTTCGCGGCGGGCTATCTGCTGTGGATGTTCCAGCGGATGTTCTTCGGCGACCTGTCGGAGTTCTTCCAGCACCACCTCCACGATCTCGTCGACCTGCGACCCGTGGAAGTGGTGACCCTTGTGCCGCTCGGCGTGCTGGTCGTGGCGTTCGGGCTGTTCCCCGGCATCGTGCTGACACTGGTGCAGGGCACGGTCGACGGCGTGATGAATGGCGCCGCCCAGGCGTCGGCAATCCACCTCGCGATCTTCGGCTGAGGCGCCCGACGACATGACCTGGGCCGACTTCTCCACCGTCTCGCCGATCGTCGCCGCGGTCCTCGTGGCCGGCGCCGTGCTCGTCGTCGACCTGATCCGACCGGGATCGCGGACGGCGGCAGTCGTCGCCGCGCTGATCGGCCTCCTGATCGTCGCGGGCGTCGTCGTCTGGGCCGGCCAGACCACGACGGACGCCTTCGGCGGCGCCTATCGCCAGGACGCGCTGACGACGTTCCTGGACCTGCTGTTCGTCGCGATCGTGGCGCTGACGATCCTGTTCGCGCCCGACTACCTGGAATCGCGCGACCTCCCACTCGCGGAGTTCGCGGCCGTGCTGATCTTCGCGATGACCGGGGCGATGCTGCTCTCGGCCGCGGCGGACCTTCTCGTGCTGTTCCTGGGCCTCGAGTTGATGGTCCTGCCCGGGTACCTGCTCGCCGGGTTCGCGAAACGGGACGCGCTCTCGACGGAAGGCGCCATCAAGTACTTCCTGCTCGGGTCCTTCTCGTCGGCCATCTTCCTGTTCGGGCTCGCCTTCACGTGGGGCCTCACCGGCTCCACGCGCGTCGTGGATGTGGCGACGCACCTCGGCCAGGTGGTGTCGGGCGGCGCGCCGTTCTCGCCAGGCCTCGCGATGGGCCTCGCGTTCATGACCACGGGCGTGGCGTTCAAGATCGCCGCGGTCCCGTTCCATTACTGGACGCCCGACGCCTACCAGGGCTCGCCGACGCCCGTCACGGGCTACCTCAGCGTGGGCCCGAAGGTGGGTGCCTTTGCGCTGATCCTGCGCCTGTTCATCGGCGCGCTTGACCCGCTCAAGACGGACTGGCTGCCGGTGATCGAGGTCCTCGCGGTCCTCACCATGACCTTGGGTAATCTCGTCGCCCTCACGCAATCGAACGTCAAGCGGATGCTCGCGTACTCCTCGATTGCACATACCGGCTACATCCTGGTCGGTCTCGCTGCGTACGCGGGCGGCCGGATCGAGGGACTCGAGGGCGTCCTCTACTACGGCGCGGCGTACACGTTCATGAACCTTGGGGCCTTCGCTGTCGTGGCTGCGCTCCAGCGTCGACCCGGCGTCACCTCGCACCTCGACACCTTCGCCGGGCTCGGCCGCCGCGAACCAATCCTGGGCGTCCTGATGACCTTGTTCCTGCTCTCGCTCACCGGGATTCCGCCACTCGCCGGGTTCTTCGCCAAGGCGTACGTGATCCTGGCGGCCGTCCAGGCGGGCGGCTCGCTGACGATCGTCGCGGTGATCGCGGTCATCAACGCAGCCGCCGCGGCCTTCTACTACCTCCGCGTCGTCGTCTACATGTACATGCGCGAACCCACGACCGAGGCCGAACCGCCGCGCCACGGGTCGCTGGTCTGGGCCGGCCTGTGGGCCGCGAGCGCGCTCACGATCGTCATCGGGTTGTTCCCCGGGCCCCTGCTCGAGGCCGTCAACCACGCTGCACGCGCGCTGCCGTAATCGCGGGCGCCGCCGTCAGGCGTCCGACATCGACCCGTCGCGCTCACGCCTCAACGCGCCCGGCGAGTCCGCGCCCGACGGCGCCGGCGTACCCGTGAGGGTGACGCTGACCCCGAACCTGGGCTTGACGCCGAAGCTGACGGCGACCCCGCCCGTGGGATTGGCCGTGGCCGGGACCGGGACCGGGACCGCGTGAGCGACGTCCAGCGCGCGCTCCTCGAGGAGTTGCTGGGCGACGACGGTCGGCTCTTCGTCGTCTCGAACCGCGGCCCGGTCACGTTCGACGAGGACCCGACGGCGCCGCAGGGCCTGACCGCCGCACGAGGCGCCGGCGGGCTCGTGACAGCGCTCGCCGATCTCGGCCGCCTCGCGCCGGTGACGTGGGTGGCGTCTGCGCTGACCGATGCGGACCGCCGGGTCGCGGGAATCCTGCGGGACATCGACGGCGCCGACCGAGCCGACGAACAGGGCGGCATCGACGCCATCGCCAGCCTGGGAGTCGCCGACGGCCCGGGCGACGTCCCCGGACCCGCGGCCGGCCCCACCGACATGCCCGCAATGCCAAACGCGACTGCGCGCGGCGACGACATCGCCCTCGAGGATCGCGTCCGCGACCTCCTCGCGCAGACCGTCCCCGGCCAGGATCTGCGCCTCCGGTACGAGGCCCTGCCGCGCGAGGTATACGAGGGCTACTACGAGGTGGTCGCGAACCCCTTCCTCTGGTTCCTGCAGCACCAGATGTACGGCCTGCCCTACGAACCGAACGTCGATCGCCGCGTCATGGACGGGTGGCGCAACGGCTATCGGCCGGCCAACCGGCTCCTCGCCGATGCAGCTGTCCATGCTTCCCGGAACTCCCGGCGTCCGGTGTTCCTCCTGCAGGACTACCACCTCTATCTCGCGGCGGCGCGAATCCGCGAGCAACGTCCGGATGCGACGATCCTCCACTTCACCCATATCCCGTGGCCGCCGGCCGGGATCTGGCAGATGATTCCGCAGGCGATCCGTCGCGCGATCTGCGAGGGCCTGCTCGCGGCGGACATCGTCGGCCTGCAGACGGACCGCTACGCGTCCCACTTCCTCGACAGCGTCGCGAGCTTCGTCCCGGACGCCCGCGTTGATCCCGACGGACGGACCGTCCGCTGGCGCAACCGCCGAATCCGCGTGCGGTCCTATCCGATTTCCGTGGACCCGGATCGGCTCGCCGCCTTCGCCGCGTCACCGGCCGTCGAGGAACGGGTCCAGCGGATTCGCGAGCGGCTCGCGCGAGCCGGCAACCCCAGCCTCATCGTCCGGGCGGATCGCATCGAGCCCTCCAAGAACGCCCTGCGCGGCTTTCTCGCGTTCGAGGACCTCCTGTCCCGGCGCCCGGACCTCGCCCGCAACGTGCGGTTCCTCGCCGTCCAAGCCCACACCCGCGCGTCGCTGCCCGAGTACGCCCGCTACGCGTCGGCCGTGCGCGAGGTGGTCGCCCGCATCAACGGCCTGCGGGATCCCGAGGACCAACCCGTCTGGATCTACGACGGCTCCGACTACGCGATGGCGATCGCCGCAATGCGGCTCGCGGACGTCGCGCTGGTCAACCCCGTCGTCGATGGCATGAACCTGGTCGCCAAGGAATCGGTTCTCGTCGGCGAGCGAGACCCGGTGCTCGTGCTCTCCGAAACCGCCGGCGCCGCGGAGCAGATGGCAAACGATGCACTGACCGTCGCCCCGGCCGACATCACCGGCACGTCGGAGCAGCTCGAGCGTGCATTGACGATGCCGCGCGAGGAACGCCACTGGCGGCTGCGGCGGCTCCGAGCGTCCGTTCGCGACGAGGACATCGCGTGGTGGCTGTCGCGGCAGCTGCGCGATCTCGCGGCCATTGCGCGCGGCGACCAGCCGCCGTCGCGGCGCCTCCGAGACTCCCTGCGCCGAATTGAGACGGGCGTCAACGAATAGGAGCCGAGACGGCGCGGGGACGCCCCGCCGCCCCGGACCCGTGGCGGTTCGCCGGCCACGATCTCCGCCGCGCGACACGACCCATCGCAGACACTCGCCGCGGGCGGAACGCGGGCTGCGCCCGCGATGCCCGACGTCAGGGCGCCTCGACGCGACGTTCCTCGATCGTCGCCGGCGGCGTATCGGGCGTCGCTGGTTCGGCGGGTGTGGCCACCTCGACGGGGACGGCGAGGGCGATCTCGGATGCGGTCGGGCGCAGGCGACGTTCCAGCTCTCGGGCCAGCGCGGACAGCAGCCGGGCGGCGTCATGCGGCGTCGGCAGCACGACGTCGGCGGACTCGAGGACGGCCGGCGGCGTCTCGGCCCCACCGCGGATCCCGATCGTCAATCCCAGGAGACGCCCGTCGGCCCGCGCCGCGATGAGGGTCCGGAACGCGTCGGCGTCGCTCACGTCGTCGCCCATCACGAGGACCGCGCCGGGCCGCTCGCGCTCCAAGAGACGTTCCAGCGTTCGGCCCTTGCCACCCGCGGCCGCCGGTCGGACCTCGATGACCTTCCGGCCTTCCATGCGCATGAATCCCTCGGTCCCGAGCTCGGCGAGCCCCTCCGCCACGGCCTGATCCACCAGCACGCGAGCCGTCTCCCCGTCGACCGCCGCCCGGTAATGGAACGCGACGGCCGGACCCTTCTCCTCGATGAACAGCCACGCCGGATCGCCCAGGCGGCGCCGCACCGACGCTCCGAGCAGCCGAGCCGGGGAAGCGAACGCCGCGAGTGCCGTGTCCAGCGAGACCGTCAGCCGCTCCGCGCGGGCCCCGGCCGGGAGTGCGCCACCCTCCAGCCCGTGGTTGCCGAGGTAGGTCACGCCGCCGACGCGCACCCGGGCCGCGACGTCCAACGCAGCGCGCCCGCTCAGGATGAAGACGCGCAGCCGGTCGGGGAACAACCCCGCGAGCCGGGAAAGGCGTCGGAGCGCCACGCGCCCCAGCGGATCGATCCGCGCGCCATGCGGATCGGGATCGATCATCGACAGCGTGCCGTCGAAGTCGGTCACGACCAGCAGCGGTGGCGGAGCGTCGAGCAGAAGCTCCGAGCGTCGCGCCGCCTCCCGCCAATCGGCGGGCGTCGGATGCGAAGGCCCCGACCGCAGCGTCACGCGTCGATCAGGGCGTCACCTTCACGCCGGGCAGGATGAACTGCAGGCTCTGGGCCATCTGGTCGGGGCCGATGCCGCCCAGGGCGCCATCGCGCACGATGCCGTCCTTGTCGATCCAGTAGTGGATCGGCAACGCGACCGCGCCCCAGGCCTTCTGGGCTGCGCCGTCGCGGTCGAGCGCCACGGCGAACGCCGCCCCGGTGGACCCGACGAACTCCTGCACCGTCGAATCGTCCTCGCGCACGTCGACGGCCAGAACCACGAGCCCGGTGTCGGCGTATCGGGCCTGGAACCCGCTCATCACCGGGAACTCGTCGCGGCAGGGCGGGCAGTAGGTGCCCATGAAGTTGACCCACACCGGTTTGCCCTTGAGCTTCGCGAGGTCGACGGTGTCGCCGCCGAGCAGCGGCAGGACGAGTGCCGGCGCCGGTTGGCCGACATGGAACTGCCCAGCGACAGGTGAACGCGGCGGCAGCGTCGGGCGGGGTGTGGCCGACGATTCGGACGGAACCGCGTCGGACGGCTGGGCGTCGGACGGCTCGTCGGATGCGGCGCCGGACGGTGACGCGCCACGGGAAGCGGAGGCACCGGTGCTGGGTCGAGGGGTCAGGGACGGGCGCGGCGGCGGTGTGGGGCCGATGGCGATCGGCGTCCCGGCGGGTCCGGCAAGCGTCGGCCCATACGTCGCAATCCCGATCCCGATGAGCACCGCGGTGAGCAGTCCGGCGATCAGGCCGACGAGTGTGGCGACCCTCGACGACATGGCGGGCAGGGTACCAGCGGGGGTAGCGAGCCGCCCCGGATGGTACCGATGGCCGACTGCGACTCTCAGAATCGGCTGGTAGGATCGCCCCGCCGCATGAGACTCCTGACCGACATTCTGCGTTCCCGCGTGCTGCCTGCGATCGTCGCGGCGCTCGGCGTTTCGTTCATCGCCGCCGGTCTCCTGACCTACACGACCGGCACGGACGCGGACCTGTTTCCCTTCCCGTCCGACGGAATCGCAGTCGCCCCCGGCAATTCGAACGCCCCGGACGCCACGGACAACGCGGAGCCCACGGAGATCAGCCTCCCGTCGGACTCGGCGGCGCGAAGCGACTCGGCCGCGCCGAGCGACGTGCCAAGCGCCGCGCCATCGGACAATCCGTCGGTCGCGCCCAGTGACAACGGCTCGCCGGCCCCGTCCGACTCGGCGGCGCCCAGCGCGTCCGTCCCCGGATCCGGTGTGCTGCCAACCGGCCTTGCCTCGGCGCTGCCGAAACCCACCGGTTCAGCCGGCGCCACTACCGGCGCGTCGGCCGCGCCCAACGCCACGCCGAAGCCGCGCGCGACGCCAGTCCCCACGCCGAAGCCCGGGTCCACTCGGGTCGCAACGCGCGTCGTGATCCCGGCCCTGGACATCGACCTGCCCGTCGTCCGCCCCGTCGGTGGGTCAACGACGTATCCGCTCTGCAACGTCGCGATGTACATCCAGACGCTGTCGCAGCCGGGTTACGCGGGCGCGACGTACATCTATGCGCACGCGCGCGTCGGCATGTTCCTGCCGCTGCTCGACCAGAGCAAGATCAACAACGGCAAGGCGATGCTGGGAATGCTCGTACAGGTCTACACGAGCGACAACCACTACTACATCTACCAGATCACGGAGGTCCGACGGCACCAGCTGACCCTCGCCGACGCGATCGCCGCCAAGGACCAGGAGTTGTGGCTGCAGACCTCGGAGGGGCCCCACGGCACCCCCGGCAAGCTCCAGGTCATCGCAACGCCGCTCAGCAACGGCCCCGCCGACCCGACCGACGCGAACCCGGTTCCGCACCCGGTGGTCTGCGGCTAGCCCGGTCTGCGATTAGCCCGCCGGCGGCTCGCCCGTCAGCGGCTCGCCGGTCAGCGGCTCAGATCCAGCCGATCTTCCGGAACAGCGCGTACATCCCGAGCGCGATCAGCACGCTCGCCACGGCGACGACCCAGAACCCGAGCGATTCCGCGCCCTTGAACGCGGCGCCGGCCTCGCTCATGCCGAAGATCCCCGCGATGGCGCCGACGCCCGCGAGCAGGACCGTGACCCCCGTCAGCCGCTTCATGATCAGCGACAGGTTGTTGTTCACGGTCGAGAGGTAGACGTCCAGAGCGCTGCTGACAAGCTCCCGGTAGTTGTCGAGCTCGTCGGTGAGGCGGATGAGGTGGTCGTAGACGTCGCGGAAATAGACGACCTCATCCCGATCGATCAGCGCCAGGTCGCGGTTCGTCAGCTGGTTGAAGATCTCGCGGACCGGGGCGGCGGCGCGGCGGGCGGTCAGCAGGTCCTTCTTGAGTGAGAACAGCCGCTGCAGCACCTTCGGTTCCGCCTTGGTCGCGACCTGGTCCTCGATCGCGTCGACCTCGTCGCCCATCTGATCGATGAACGGGAAATAGCTGTCGACGAGCGCGTCGACGAGCGCCCACAGGAGGTGGTCGGAGCCGCGGGTGAGGATCGGCGCGAGGCCTTCGCGCAGGTGGGACGTGGCGTAGGGATCCCAGGCGTCCTCATGGACCGTGAGCAGGAACTGGCGACCGAGGACGAAGTCGATCTCCGTGTGCAGCATCTCGCCCTGGTATTGGAGGGCGAACATCACGATGTGGCACAGCTTGTCCGTGACTTCGATCTTGGCGCGCTGATTGCCCTCGAGAATGTCCTCGGCGATCAGCGGGTGCAGGCCCAGGAGCCGTGCGATCTCGGCGACATGCGCCGGCGGCGGCGCGGTCAGGTCGACCCACACGGTCGTGTCGGGATCGTGCAGCTCGCTACGGAGGTCGCCGAACCCGCGCCACTGGCGCAGCTTGCCGTCATGCCATTCGGCGACGCGGACGCAATCGTCGTCCGTGAGCGGGGCTGTCGGGTCGATCGGCGGCTTCGCCTCGGGCACTGCGGGGTGGTCGGCCTGGTCCGCGCCGGTCGGGGCCGCTGACGCGTCCTCGGGCGTGTCGGTCGCGGACGACGCGGCGGAGCCCGCCGGGGAAGCAGGAGCGGCGGACGCGCTCCCGGAAGCCGATGCCGCGGATCGCGCGGACGGATCGGCCGAGGTGGGCCCGTCCGACGCGGCCCACGGCACCGCCGGCGGGGCGTCCTTCGGAGCCGACGGAGAGCCGTTCGACGCGTCCCGCGGGATCGACGGCCGCCCGTCCTTCGGTTTCGACGCGACGCCCGGAGCCGACGTCGAGTCGCGCATCGGGCCCGACCCGTTCGTTCGGTCGGCCGCGACCGATCGCTCGGTGCCGGCGTCCACGGCGTCGGTGGGCTTCGGTGTCGGTTCCGCGTCGTCGGCCGACGCCGCCGCCTCCTCCAGTTCCTTCACGGAGATGTGCGGCTTCGCCCGGCGCGAACGTCCGTCAGAGCGCGAAGGTCGGCTCGGGCTCTTCGCCATCTCGTCCTTTCGCAATGCTGAAGCGGCGGCCGGTGCGGACGGCAACCGTCGGATCCGTCTCACGCCGTGACCCGAGCGCGAGTGCCGGCGGGATGGCGATGAGGGTCAGGACGCCGGCCGCGAAGAACAGCGACACCATGATCCGCGCGGCTTCGCCCGCCGCCCACGTTTCCAGCGCGTCGACCACGAGGCCGTCCTTCAACGACCGGTCGCGCAGCTCCGCGGGGATGAACTGCTTGTAGGCGTCGGGGGTGGAGTAGACCTGCGCCGTGAGGCGCTCGATGGTCGTCGACCCATAGGCCACGAGGATCGACAAACCGATGGCCATGCCGATCATCCGCGCGACCGTCACCGTGGCCGAGGCGACGCCGAAGTAGCGCTTGCCGACGGCCTCGACCGCGGCCGTCGATCGCGGCGTCACCGTCAACCCGAACCCGAAGCCGAACGCGGCCATCTCCAGCGCGACGATCTCGATCGCCGTCGTCGGCGACCAGAGCGACATGCCCCCGAGCGCGAGCGCGCTGAGGCCCAGCCCCACCAGCGTGACGGCCCGGAGCGAGAGGAACCGCGTCACGAATCCGGACGCGAGCGCCCCGACCGCCGTCGCGCCGGCCAGGGACCCCAGTGCCACGCGCTGCATATCCGGACCGCCATAGAGGACCCGATCGACGAACACGGCGCCGCCGACGATCGCCGTCGCCAGCGCATAGCCGGTGAGCAGCGACACGAGGGCGGCCGACGAGAATGCGCCGCTGGCGAACAGCCGCAGGTTCAGGAACGGGTCCGGCCGGAGGAGACCGCTGATGATCGAAAGGGTGATCAACAGGATCGCGGCTGCGACCAGCAGGGCGGGCGGGTACGACGGGTCGAACAGCCGCGTCAGGAACTGGTCGTCGATGAACGTGAGGCCGCCCAGGAGCGCGCCGAGCCCGAGGCTGAACAGGGCGGCGCCGGGCAGGTCAATGCCGGACGGGCGTCGCGGCGTTTCCCAGCCGGAGCTCGCGGCCCACGCTACGAACAGCGCGATGAGGCCGATCGGCACGTTGATGTAGAAGACCCAGCGCCACGAAGGCGTGAGGTTGTCCATCAGGGCGCCGCCGTCGACGCCGTGCTGGGCGAGTGCGCTCTGGGCGTGGATGGAATCGAGGATCGCCGCACCCACGAACGGGCCGGCGGCCATCCCCAGGAACGTCAGCGCCCCGATGACGCCGAGGGCGCGGGCCCGACTGTAGCCCTCGAAGAGGTGCGAGGCAGCCGCGGTCGCAACCGGGACGAGTATCCCGCCGCCCAGTGCCTGGACGAGGCGCGCCGCGATCAGCTCATCGAGCGTCTGCGCTCGGCCGGCCAGCAGCGACCCGAGCGTGAAGGCGAACAGCGCGAACAGGAAGAGTCGGCGGGAACCCCACACGTCCGCTGCGCGACCGGCGAGCGGCATCGTGATCACATACACGAGCAGATAGCCGTTGACGATCCACGACGCGTGGCGGAGCTGCGTCCAGTCGGCGAGATCGGCGAGGATCGACGGCAGGGCGACGGCGGTGATCATCAATTCCAGCCCGGAGAGGAACACGCCCGCCCCGAGCATGCCCAGCAGGAGCATGGAATTCCGCCGTTCCATCGCGGCGAGTGTAGCGCCGGGTCATCGGCCGCCCGCCAGCGGCCTTCGCGGTGAGATCGGGCTACTCTTCGTTGCGTGGTCAACCTTCGGACGCCCACCGCCTCCTCGACCGGTCGCGCGACTCCTGGCTGCGAGCACGTGCCGGCCGACGTGCTGACGCCGCGGTCCGACCGGTGCGAGGACTGCGGGTCCGACTTCAACCTGCGGATGTGCGCGACGTGCGGGTTCGTGGGCTGCTGCGAGTCGCAGGCCGGCCACAACCGACGCCACGCGCTCGGCGCCGGTCATCCCGTCATCTACTCGATCCCGGTCGGCCAGGGCTTCGTCTGGTGCTACGACCACAACGCGTACGTCACCCCGAGGTGATCGACTTCACCTCCGTCCGCGCCGGCGAGCAGACGATCCAGGAACTCGGCGCTTCGCTCACACGGTCAGATCTCGAGGCCGCGACGCGCGCCAGCACGGACGATCTCCTCCGACGCCTGCGCGGCATCACCGACGCGGACGTCACCTTCATCCCGGTGGACAAGGCAGCCAATGACGAGTTCGCGTCAGACGCGGCCGAGGTGAACCTCGCGTGGACGCTCGGCCACGTCGTGGTCCACCTGACAGCGAGCGCGGAAGAGGCGGCGTTCATCGCCACGGAACTGGCGCGCGGGATCGCCCGACCGGGCCGCTCACGCTGGGAGACGCCATGGCCCAGCGTCACAACCGCGGCCGAAGCCCGCGCCCGACTCGAGGAAAGCCGCCGGATGATCCTCGCGCTGCTCGCGGCATGGCCCGATGAGCCGCACCTCGACATCACGATCGAGGGCGCAACGGGCCCGCGGAACGCGATCGCCCGGTTCCTGGGTGGCCTGAGTCACACGGACTCGCACCTCGCGCAGATCAGTGAGATCGTCCGACAGTCACATCAGGCACGGAAGAAACCGACGCCGCGCGGCTAGCCAGGCGTCTCCAGCTGCCACGGCTGGGTGCGTTCCGGCACTCGCCGCGCGACGCCTGCATTCATACGATGGCGGCGCAACAGCGTCCTAATGCGCCCCGAACGTTGAGAGGCGCTTCGTTTCCTTCGTGATGACGTCGACGAGCGCAGGCTGCCCGTCGGCGACGGCCCGCAACCCGCGCTGGAACGCCGCGCGCAGGTCGGCTGGTCGTTCCACGCGCTCCGAGTGCCACCCGAGGGCCTTCGCGACGCCCGCGTAATCGCCGTCCTGGCGGATGGCGTGGTACCGCGCGTCGGACTCGGGGTAGTTCGGCGGATAGCCGCTGAACACCGAGTCGTGCTTGATCACCGTGAGGATCGGGATGCCAGACCGTGACGCCGTCTCGAGGTCCATGCCCGTCATCCCGATCGCGCCGTCACCCATGACGTTGACCACGGTCTTGCCCGGGTTGGCGAGCTTGGCGCCCATGCCCATGCCCAGCGAGAACCCGAGTTGCGTGGAGTGGCCCCAGCCGATGTACGAGCGCGGCACCGTCGACTCGTAGAACACGCACTGGATGTCGCGCGATGCGCCGGACTCGTGGGTCAGGATCGTGGTGTCAGGATCCAGCACGCCCCACAGCTCGCGGAACATCCGGTAGCCGTTGATCGGGGTGGAGTCGTCCGCGAACTCCGACTCGTACTCCGCCCGCCAGGCCTTCTTGAGCGAGGCGATCTTGGCCGTGACGTCCCCGCGTCGCTCCTTCTCCGTCGCCCCGACGCGCCCGCGCAACTCCTCCAGCAGCTGGCCGAGGAACAGCTTGGCGTCCGCGGCGATCGGGAGCGCCGTCTGATGGACCTTGTTGAGGTCGCGCGGGTCATTCGTCGCGTGGATCAGCATCTTTCCGGCCGGGATCGACGGCGTGAACGAGCTCTGGCTGATGCTGGAGCCCACGGCGAGCACGAGATCGGCATGTTCGAGGTAGTGCATGACCGCGGCCGTCTTGGCGTGGCCGCCCGTTCCGCACGCGAGCGGGTGCGTCTCGTTGATGGCGCTCTTGCCCATGAGCGTGTTCATCATCGGGGCGCCCAGCAGCTCGGCGAGTTCCTGGAACTCCGCGGAGGCCTCGGCGTACAGGACTCCGTGCCCCGCCCAGAGCAATGGCAGGCGCGCGCGGAGGAGCAGGTCCGCAGCCTCGCGAACCGCGCCGAAGTCCGCCGCGGATCGCACCTGCCGAACGGGCTGGTAGTCCAGCGGTCGGGTGAGCGCGCCTTCGGCAACGTCCTCGCTCATGTCGACCATTGCCGGCTGCGGCCGCCCTGATCGCAGCGCCTGGAACGCCTGTCGGAGGCGGTAGGGCACTTCGTCGGGCGTGATCGGCGACGCGCTGTACTTGGTCACGAGGTCGTAGTGCGGCTGGTTCATGAAGGTCGGGTGCTCGCCGAACTTTCCGCGGGGCGGCGAGCCCGGCAGATAGAGGATCGGCGTGGAGTCCGTGAAGGAGTGGGCGATGCCGGGGAAGGCGTTCTCGGAGCCCGCGAGCTCCTGAACGGCGACCACACCGATCTTCCGTCCGCTCGTGGAGCGCGAGACGCCGTCGGCCATGTTGCCGGCGACGCGCTCCTGGCGCGTGAGGATGAGCCGGATCCCGGCCTGCGCGATCGCCTCCGCGATGGGGGAGGCCGGGAAGAAGAACACGTTCTCCACGCCTTCGCGCTTGAGGACCTCGGCGAGCGCCGCCGCCCCGGTCATGGTCCCGGCGGCGTGGCCGTTGCGCGACGAAGGCGCGTCCGGGCTTGCGCTCCGGCTCGCATCGACGCTCGTCATGCTCCCTGCCCTCCTTCGGCGACCGGCAACCGGACGCGTCGTGGCTGTGCCGTCGCCTGCGACGGGATCGTGTAGATGTCGGCCTGGATGTCATTGAGGCGGACAGGCGTCGCGTAGTGGAAGACGTCCACGCCGTCGGCGATGCGGGTTCGCGTGCGGACGATGAAGTCCGCCCAGGTGGGCGAATTCACCGCGACGTACGCGACCTCGAGGCCCGTCAACAGGTCGTCGGGTTCGCGCGTGAGGTCGGGCAGGAGGACCGGGCCGGTGTCGGTCTGGTAGATCCAGTCGCGCTCGTTGGCGTTCATGGTCTTGACCGGGAACTCCAGCGTGGCGTCGTACCGGGCCGAGGACATGGCGATCACGCCGATCAGCGGCTGGTTCGCGAGGGTCGCCTCGACGATCTCGTTCGGGCCGTCGAGGTGCCCGCCGGCGTACTCGACGAGATCCAGGTGCACGGCATCGAACGTGTCAGCGATGGCGGTGCTGAGTCGGTCGTTCTGCTCGCCGGACCCGGGCGGCCACGCCTGGGCGCGATCGCCGGCCCGGGCGAACGTCTTCACCTGCATGAAGTCCGTGTCGGAGAAGATCGGCATGAAGTCGGCATTCGGCAGGAGCCAGAGGTCAATCGCGGCGCCGACGCGTTCCGTCTTGCACGACGCTCCGAGGACGAAGGCATGGACCCGGCCGCCGTCGCGCTCCGTGATCCGCAGACGGGACTCAAGCTGCACCCGCGCGTTGTTCATCTGGTACGGCGGCTTGTGGCTGAGGGTCCGGGGCGGCATCCTGTCGAGGTCGATCCGGAACGTCACCGTCGATCGCCCGAAGTCCAGGACCTGCACGACTCCTCCTCGCACGCCCCACGAATCCGCACGCGCCACGGTACACGCGCCGACAACGGGAGAGGAGACCATGACGACCGACAACGCGGCTGGCACGGACTCGCGCCGCAGACCGGACTCCCACTCCGCGGCCGACCTTCATCGCGAGTCGATCGTGATCGACGCCCTCGACGTGTCCGTCATGAACCGGGCGCACCTCGAGCACATGCGGGCGGGCGGCGTCACCGCGGCCAACCACACGATCACGCTCGGCGACGGGCACGACTTCCGCCAGGCCGTCGATCAGATCGTGCACGTCAACGGGGTGATGGCGGCGAACGCTGACATCGCGCGCCAGGTCCGTTCCGTCGCGGAGATCCGGCAGGCCAAGGCCGACGGCGTCGTTGGGCTTATCTATGGCTTCCAGAACGCGACGCCGTTCGAGGGCGACGAGCGTCTCGTCGGGGTCTTCGCCGCGCTCGGGGTGCGGATCGTCCAGATCGCGTACATGACTGCGAATCTGCTCGCGGACGGCTGCCTCGAGCCCCGCAACGCCGGTCTGACGGAATTCGGGCGGGCGGTCATCCATGAGCTGAATCGGTCGCGCCTGCTGGTGGATCTCTCGCATGTCGGCGACCGCTCGACGCTCGAGGCAATCGACGCCTCGGAGTCTCCCGTCGCGTTCACGCACGCCAACGTCCGCGCGATCTCGCCCTCGCCGCGCAACAAGACCGACGATGCGATCCGGGCGCTCGCGGCGCGGGGTGGGGTGATCGGGCTGTCGTCGCTGCCGTCGTTCGTCAGCGAGGACCCGCGCGATGCGGACCTCGAGAAGTACCTCGACCATTTCGATTACCTGGTCGATCTCGTCGGTGTCAGCCATGTCGGGCTCGGCCTGGACTTCGTCGAGGGCCACGTGCCCGGGTCGCTGCAGCCGCGGGCGCCGCGCTGGGGCGGCGCGAATCTGCCGGCAGGCTCGGTCGGGCTGTCGCGGATGCTGCCGGAGCGGCTGCGCCCCGACGCCGCGACGCTGCTCTACCTGCCGTATGCGCCGGGCATCCAGGGCTCGACGGATCTGCCGAATGTCACGGAGGGCCTCCTGCGTCGCGGCTATTCCGAGGCCGACACCGCGGCGATCCTCGGCGGCAACTGGCTGGCGTTGTTCGAAACGGTCTGGGGCGGATAGTCGCCTTCGCCACGGCCTGCGTTGCCGACAGCTCGGACGGTCGTCGCCGCCTGCCCTGATCGCAGCGTCATTGATTCGCGGCTCAGCCCTCCCGATAATCCCTCGACGAACGACGCCCGGTCGGGGGAGGGAGCGTGGCAGCGGGGATCCGTTCATCTCGGCAAACGCCGCGTCTGGCGCTGCTTATGACTGCACTCGTCGCAGTCGCCATGGCTGTTGTGTCACCCCACGCGGTTCGCGCGGACGACCTGCAGTACAGCAGCGGTCGGGCTCACGTTGAGTGGGCGCCTCACGGCGGAGGTCGTGGCGGGAGCATCGATCTGCCGCTCGTGCCGACCTATCCCCTTGGCGACCCCGCCGCCGACTGGAAGACCTTCGCGGCCGATCCCCTCGAGGCCTGCAACCCGCAGGCCACGGCCTGCGGGCCGCACGGGGCATGGCCCGACGATCCGGCGGACTTCGCCACGCGCTGGGACGCGCGGTGGGCAGACGGGGTCGCGTACCAGATGCTCTTCGGCGACACGAACGTCACCAGGCCCGCCCCGATGTTGGCGGTCTGGGGATGGAAGACCGGGAACGTTGACCGCTGGAGCTACGACGAAGGGTTCGAGGTGCGGCTGCCCGGCGACCCGTCCTGCTGTCCTCACGCTGCGTCCGGTGCCGGCTGCACGATGACGATCACCGGATCCGCGCAGTCGGAAGTCGACGGCACCGTCAGCTGCGTCAACATCGACCGCGTCCTCCAGGATCCCAGCGACACGAACGCGCCGATGGACCTCCAGGCAACCTTCGCGCTGTATCCGCCCGGAGCTGCCCCCGGTCCGCTGGGACCGCTGACGGGCGCCGGCGGGCCACCTGTCGGTCCCGTTGTCGTCATCGGCGGTGGGGTCGTGGGAGTCGGCGGCGTCGTGGTGTGGCGCCGGCGACGGCGGCGGACCGGACCGCCACGTCAGGCCTCGCCGACGCCCATCCCCGTCGCGCCGGGTGTCCCGGCCAACTGTCGCTCGATCGCGCAGCAGCTCGACAAGACGACAGCTGAGCTCGCGACGCTCCACGAGGCGCTCGACGACCTCACCCGGCAACTGCAGCGTGCGGAGCTCATCCAACGCAACAACCTGGCGAAGGCGCGTCTTGTCGTGAACCTTGAGATTGGCCGCGCTGTCGCGGCGACGGCGACGGACGTCGCGCTCGCGCTCCGCCCCGGCGTGCTGCGGCGCGCGGCGACGGACGGGATCGGCGAGATGGACACCTGGAAGCCGCCGGTCAACCTCGATCCGCGCGTGGCATCCGTGATCGAGAGCCTGACCACGGCGTTCACAGGCGCGGCGCAGCGCGTCAGCACCATCGCCTCCGAGCTGGGCGAGATGACCGCCGGCGTCGAGCAGGCAGTCAGCGAGGTCCCTGCTGTTGCGGCGCAGCGCGACGTCGTCGCGCAGGCCAGTTCGATTCTCGAGCAGGAGATCGCGGACCTCGGCGTGTGTACCCCGCTGCGATCGCAGATCGCGGACCTCGACGCCGAGAGCCCGGGTGTCGGCCAGCGGCTTGCCTCGCTCTGGGACACGGAACGTCCGCTCAAGCGCGAACTCGACCAATTGCAGTCAGAGCTGAACGTCGCGCGCAACAACCTGAGCGTTCATCAGCGGCTGACGCCCCGCGACCTGGCGGCGGCCGAGAAGGAGTTGGCGGATCTGCACGCCCAGGGCATCGAGGACACCGCGCGACTCGGCGCGGCGAAAGACCGGGTCGACGAACTTCGGATGGAGCTCGCCGACCTGATGCGCCCTCCTGACGCGCAATCCGCCGCGCAGCAAGTCAGCCAGCTCGAGGCGAAGGTCGCGCAGGCGAAGGCGAACCTGGACTTCGTGCAGCAGCAGATCTCGGAGGCTGAACAGCACGCCACGGCCATCTCCGACCAGCGGCAGGCCCTGACCCAGCAGATCCTCGATCACCACGATGTCTATCCCGGCGACATCGACGCGCAGAAGCAGATTCTGGCGGCCGCGCAGCAGCGGGAGGCGGACCTCGCGAACGCTGCTCGCCAACAGCTGTCGGGCAACCTGGCACGCAAGCAGGCGGAGCTCGAGCAGGCACAGCTCGCCGCGCTGCAGGCCAAGGCGGCGCTTCAGGAGGCCCAGGACGAGGCGACCGAAGCGGCGCGCAAGGCCGCCGCACAGGCGGCCACCGGCGCCGCGTCCGGGTGGGGCTTTCCGTTCACGCTCGTGAAGGAGATCGTGTTCGGCGTGGGCCAGTCGCCGGAGGAGATTATCGAGATCCTGCGTTCAGGCGCGGAGAACATCCGGCTGATGCGCGCGCAGCTCGCCACGATTCAGCGCCTGGTCGTTCAGCACGAGGCGCGGCAGACCATTCTGAGCTCGCAGCTCGCGAACTGCGTCGTCGCGAACGGCGGCTCGCCCGGAGGCACGCCTGTGCTCGGTAGCCCCGATGGGCGACCAGCGGGTCCGCCTGCGCCGATCGGGGTTGGATGATGAACGTGTCGTCGCTGCCGCCCGCCGTCGCGCCCGGCGTTGGACCTTCGCCCACCTTCGTCCTGCAGCCCTCGACGGTCGTACCCGTCATGCCGGCCCAGTGGCAGGCATATGTCGCGAAGGCACAGTCGGAGCTTTCCGCCGACGGCATCGACCCATGGTCGCTCGTGCCCGCACTCGCTGGATTCGCGCTGGCCGACGTCGCCGGACGGTCGTGGTCGTTCGACGGACGGCTGTGGTTCATATGGGACGGCCAGGGGTGGCGGACGGCCTCGCCGCCGGACGCTCTTCGCCTCGCGTCCGTGACCTTCGACCTGGTCGGAGAGGCGCACACGCTCCCGCCCCTGCCGGCGCTGGCGGCACTCGTCGATGGACCAACGCACCTGGTCCCGCCAACGGGGACGCCTGCGTGGGCGACCCCAGTCGCCGCCGCGGCGCCGATTGCCGTTGTGCCACCACAACTGGCCGTCGCGGTGCTCGAATGGCAACCGACCGGATGGGCGCAGATCCAGACCGAAAACGGCTGGCGGGGCTGGGTCGACGGCCGGCAGCTCCAACCGCTCCGCTGACCCGACGCCTGGAGGACATGCCTAGCTGGTACGGACGCTCGCGCGGACCCGGCGGCGGCCCGATCACGGTCGCGACGACGTCAAGACCGCTGATTGTGTCGGAAGGTGCGGCGATCGCTGCCTCCATGGCGCAAGACGATCGTTGCCGCACGAACGCCGGCGGTCGGGGTCGGCGGTCAGGGGTCGCGTGAGGTGACGTAGGCAAGTGCCCGGCGGATGTTGTCCTCGCTGGGATCACCGGCATCAAGGACGAGGTGCGGCTCTGGCCACGGCACCCACTCGCGGCGCTGCGACTCGACGGCCGCCGCGGTTGGCTCGGGGATGGCGAGGCCGCGTCTTCGCCTAGATAGGCGTGTGGCGTGCACCTCGCGATCCGAGACAACGCACTCGATCACGCGCATCTGCACGTCGTTTCGGTGGGCTACGTTCCGCCACATGTTGCGGCCGTGCTCGACGTAGTTGGCGGCGTCGATGACGACGCCCAGCCCTCCGGCCAGCGTTGATTGGGCAACGGCTTGCGCGACGAGGTACGCGGCCAGCCCGGTCTCGAAGGAGCGTGGGATCCCGGCCACGACGATCGCCGACTCGATCGGGTCGACTGAAAGCACGGGGATGTGAAGCGATATGCCGATCGCGTTTGCGATGGTCGACTTGCCGGAGCCAGCGACGCCCGACATCACGATGAACGGCCGATCGATCGGCCGGACCGAAGTCATGTGGAGCGACGCATCCCGACGTGTCGGCCGGGTACCGTTGCGTCAGTTCCCGCGGGCGACGGCGAGTTCGTGGGCCAGCCCGCTCATCACGAGGCCGATGTCCGTGGCCACGTTGATGAACTGGAAGCCGAGATCGATGTGCTGCTTCGCGGTCGCGCCATCGCCGAGCACGATGCCCGATGCGATGCCGGCCTTCCGACAGACATCGGCGATGTGCTTGACGGCCGCCGCGTGGGTCGCGCCGCGGTCATCGGGCGCGAGGCCCAGGCCGATCGCAAGGTCCGACGGTCCGATCAGGATCGCGTCGACGCCCTCGGTGGCCGCGATCGCCTCGCAGTTCGCGAGCCCGGTCGCCGTTTCGACCATCACGATGCACGCGACTTCGCCGAGCTTCTTCGGGTCGTAACCCTCCATCACGAGCCCGACGCGGTTCGGCCCGAAGGACCGCTCGCCATCTGGCGGGTAGCGGCACGCCCGAGCCGCGGCACGGGCCTCCTCGGCGGTGTTCACGAGCGGCACGACGATCCCGTACGCACCGACATCCAGCGCCCGCCCGATCAACGTCAGGTCATTGGCCGCCACGCGCGCCAGCGGCGCCGCGCCGGACCCGAGCATCGCTCGGAAGCAGGGCCCGAGATCCGCGTCCGTGATCTGCCCGTGCTGGAGGTCCAGCAGGATGAAATCGTTGCCGGGGACGGTGGCCGCGTACTCCGCGAGGGCCGGGTTGGCCGTTGAGGCCCACAGGCCCAGCGTCGGCCGACCGGAGCGCCATGCCGCGAGCAGCGGGTTGTCGAACGCCATTCGGTTGTCCCTCCTGATGGATCAGCCGGCGGGTGCCGGCGCAAAACGGTCGACGCGGAAGCGCGAGATCGGGTGGGCCGTGGAGCCGGTCGTCGCGAGGTCGGCGAGGATCGAGCCGATCACCGGCGCGAACTTGAACGCGTGGTTGAGCCCGACGACCAGGCTCGCCCGACCGTCCGACCCGGGCACGGGCCCCAACAGGAAGTCCTCGTCCGGCGTGAGGGTGTAGAGGCAGCCGGCGCTTTCCCCGAACGTGAGATCCGACGTCGGGAACCGCTGCGCGAGGTAGGCCGTGAGCACGCGCTGCTCCGACCCGTCCTCGAAGCGGCGATCGAGGGCCTGCGGCGCGACGTCGCGGCCCGGCGTGTCGTCCGCGATCTTCAGGCCCGGGCCGTGGTCCGGGAAGCCGTAGTACATCGTGTCGTAGTCGCACCAGACGGGGATCCGGTCCGGGCCGACGGCTGCCGCGTCGGATGGGCGCAGCGTGTACCAGGTCTGGCCGGTCACGCGGATGGGCAGCGCGAGGTCCGGGAGCAGGTCGCGTGTCCATGCGCCGCCGGCGATGACGACGTGGTCGGCCACGATCGGCTGCCCATCGTCCGTATCGAGACGAGCCCCATCCGGCCCGAAGTCGATGCTGCGGACCCGGACTTCCTCGCGGATTTCGGCGCCTCCGCGTCGGGCGCCGTCGAGGAATGCCCCGACGCAGGCCCCGGCATCGACGAACCCGCCGTCGGGGATGAAGACGCCCTCGGCCCCGTCGGTCATTGCGAAGGCCGGAAACCGTCGTCGCGCGGCTCCTTCGTCGAGTCGGTCGAACGGCACGTCGCCCGCGGCCAGGATGGCGACGTTCTGCTCGAACAGCTCGTTGCCCGGCCGCGCGAAGAACAGCGTTCCGCAGTTCCAGTAGAGCCTCGCGCCCGACTCCCGCTCCAGCGCCCGCCAGCCGTCGATCGCCGGCCGCAGCAACTCCATGTACTCCGGCGCGTGGTACAGGAACCGCACTGCCCGCGACCGACCATGCGACGAACCACTCGCGTGGCCCAGCCGGTACTGCTCGATGCCGACGACGCGGCGGCCACGCTGCGCGAGTGCACGCAACGCCGACGAACCCAGCACCCCGAGCCCGACGACCGCCACGTCGAATCGCTCCCCGCCCGCCGTCACCCGGCGCCTGCTCGCATGGGGCCATGATCGGCCAAATGACGGGCCGGGATCGGGGCTGTGAGAATCACGACATGGACCCCGTGATCGTGTCGGACCTATCGGGCTGCGCCCCCGCGTCGGCGATCGGCGAGGACTTCGCGCCGGGTCGGTGGCGCGTCCTGCCCTACGTCGCCGACGGCATCCCCGAGGGCCGGATGCTCGGCGCCGGCGAGACGTCACGAGCCGCGGAAATCGCGTGTCCGCTGCGCGTGTCGGGTCGGTTCCGGATCTCGGTCGGCTTCTTCAACGGGTTCTGGCGGCCGTACCGCGAGCAACGGCTGCAGGTGCGACTCACGCCGAACGACGCGTGGTCGAACATCGTCCTGCCGCGCCCGTCGGACCTGCCGTGGGGTATTCCCCTCGACGATGACGCGCTGGGCCCACGGATCACGGAGGTCCAGTGGCGCGTGGTCGCGCTGCGAGGGGATGAGGCGCTGCGGATGCGGCAGCCCGTGGCGGTGCCGTGGGCCGCGCAGATCATCGGCGGCCTCGGGTCGGAGGTGTACATCGCCTATCTGCGGCTGGATCCCGTGGCTGCCGGCGATGCTGTGCCGCCGTCGGCGACCACCCGCCGCCTCTTCGCGTACGACGACACATGGAACTTCTTCGACTACCCGCGGCCCCTGTCAGTCGCAGAGGGGCAGGACGCGTACCGGACGCAGATCGACGTGTACCGGGACACCGACTTCAGCCGGCTGTACTGGGAGGGCGCTCACGGCGACGTGTGCCATTACCCGACGCGCGTGGGGCGCCAGTGGTCGGAGTTCGCGGGTGGCACCTGGCCGCGCGCCGGTGATGCGCAGGTCGTCGAGACGTGGCGGGGCTGGCTCGCAGCGGGCTGGGATCCGTACGCGTTCGCCGTCGATGTCGCACATGCCGCGGACCTCGAGATCCACGCCACGTACCGGTTCGGCTGGGGCGCGTTCTATTGGCCGCCGCCGTTCGACGCGTACAACGCGGGCTCCTTCTACGAGGCAAACCCTTCGTGGCGGATCCGACGCGCCGACGGCTCGCCGGGGACCGCGCTCTCGCTCGCGATGCCGGAGGTGCGGGCGAAGATCGTGGCGATCCTCGCAGAGCTCGCCGCGTACCCTGCCGACGGCCTCGCGCTGCTGTTCAACCGCCAGCCACCGTTCATCGGGGCGGAGGCGGGCACAGGGCCCGACCGACTGGTGCCGGCGACGTCCCTGCTCTCGGAATTGCGCGCCGCGGTTCCGCGCCGACCGATCACGGTCTGGGTCTTCGGCACACGCGAACAGAACCTCGACGTCGGCCTGGACGTCGAGGCGTGGGTCCGAGAGGGACTCGTCGACACGGTGATCCCCTACTCGTCGGAGCCCGCCGGGTTCTCGTGGGGCGAGTCATGGACGTCAGGGTCGTCCATCGCGTACTGGACGGCACTGGTGCGCGGAACGGACGTGACGCTGGCCCCGAACGTCATGCCGCGTGACATGGACGAAGCCGGCCATCGCCGCCAGGCCCTGCGTCTCTACGGCGCCGGCGTGGACCATCTCGCGTTCTGGGACACCTTCGGTCGAGTGCCGCTGTTCGGCGGCGCGCTCGCGCGCCTCGGCCACCGCCACGAGCTCGAAGCGTGGGAAGCGGCCGGCGAACCCCCGACCCAGCGTCCAACGCGCCGCCTCCACGAGGTCGCCGGCTGGCGCTTCGACGGCTTGCCGGAATAGCGCCGGAGCCTTGACAGATGGGCGGGCGGCCGCCTAGCATCAACAACGCTTTATATCAATCCGCGTTTGTGCGTCGGCGTCCGGCCCCCAGCGCCCACCGATCGCGACCCCGGAGAACACACTCACCGTGGCTTCCCCCGCGCACATCCGATCCACGATTCACAGCGTCATCGAGAAGCCGGACGACCTCCGCGAACTGCGGCTCTTCCACAAGGCGCTGTCGGACGTGAACCGGCTGCGCATCGTCCAGCGGCTGGCGCACGGCAAGGCCAGCGTCGGTGAACTGATCGATCACGTCGGGCTGTCGCAGCCGCTGGTGTCCTGGCACCTCGGCCGACTGCGCGCCGCCGGGATCATCGAGACGAGCCGACGTGGCCGCGAAACGCTGTGCAGCCTCAGGGCCGGCGCGTTCGATCAGTTCGCGTCGCGCGAGCGCGACCTCCTGGGCTTGAACCAGTGACCAAGGCCGTCGGCAACCAGTCGCTGGTCTCGAACGAGACCCGGGACCGTGTCCGCGGTGTGGCGCGGCCCATCGCGGTCGCCATGGGGCGGCTCGGCCTGACGCCCAATGCCCTCACCGTCATCGGCTTCCTCGGGACATGCGTGGCGGCCATCGCCGCGGCCGCGCAACTCTGGCTCGCGGCCGGGATCCTCGTGATTGCCTTTGGAATCTTCGACATGTTCGACGGCGCGCTTGCGCGAGCGACCAACCGCACCAGCGCGTTCGGCGCCTTCCTCGACTCGACGCTCGATCGGACCGGCGAGAGCCTCGTGCTCGCGGGCGTCGCATTCGCCTGCGCGGGCGTCGGTTTTGCCGTGGGTGCGGGTCTTGCCGCCGCGGCCATCGCGTTCGCCAGCGTCGTGACCTACACGCGGGCGAAGGCCGAGGTCCTTCATCTGAAGGGCGACGTCGGGATCGCGCCGCGCCCGGAACGCCTCGTGATCCTCGCCGTCGGACTGGTCGGCTGCGGAGTCCTCGGCGGCCTCGAGCCAGGTGTCGGTGTGGGCGGCTCGTGGGGCGGCTTCTTCGGGCCGTGGCCATCCGGCGGCGGCACGCTCATCCTCACGATCGCCCTCGGCCTGATCGCCGCCCTTTCGGCGGTCACCGTCCTTCAACGCATTCTCGTGGTCCGTCGACAACTCGACGCGACCACCCCAACCAGAACGCAGTAACGAAAAGGGAGTGGAGCAGAACATGGCGAGCACCAACGGCAAGACCCCGCGCAACGGCGCCACGCCGACCAACACCTGGGCGGGCTCCGGTCGTCGCGGCGACGGCAAGATCCGCGTCGCGATCGTCGGCGTCGGCAACTGCGCGAGCAGCCTCGTGCAGGGTCGGTACTACTACGAGAACGCCAAGGAAGACGACTTCGTCCCGGGCCTGATGCACGTCAACCTGGGCGGCTATCACATCCGCGACATCGAGTTCGTGGCCGCGTTCGACATCGACAAGAACAAGGTCGGCAAGGACCTGTCGGAGGCGATCTACACCAAGCCGAACAACACCTACGTCTTCCAGCAGGTCCCGCACATCGGCGTCACCGTCGAGCGCGGCATGACCCACGACGGTCTCGGGAAGTACCTCAGCCAGATCATCGAAAAGGCGCCCGGGCCCACTGCGGACATCGTCGGCATCCTCAAGGAGCGCGAAGTCGACGTGATGGTCTCGTACCTGCCGGTCGGGTCCGAGGAAGCCACCAAGTGGTACGTCGAGCAGGCGCTTGCCGCCGGCGTCGGGTTCATCAACGCCATCCCGGTGTTCATCGGCCGCGAGCCCTACTGGCAGCGCCGGTTCGCCGAGAAGGGCCTGCCGATCATCGGCGACGACATCAAGAGCCAGGTGGGCGCGACGATCACCCATCGCGTCCTGACCCGCCTGTTCATGGATCGCGGCGTCCGCCTGGACCGCACCTACCAGCTGAACTTCGGCGGCAACACGGACTTCCTGAATATGCTCGAGCGCGAGCGGCTGGAGTCCAAGAAGATCTCGAAGACCAACGCGGTCACGTCGATGTTGGACTACGAGGTGGACGAGGACAGCGTCCACGTCGGGCCGTCGGACCACGTGCCGTGGCTCAAGGACCGCAAGTGGTGCTACATCCGGATGGAGGGCACCACGTACGGCGACGTTCCGTTGAATGCGGAACTGAAGCTGGAGGTCTGGGACTCGCCGAACAGCGCCGGCGTCATTACGGACGCGCTCCGCTGCGCCAAGCTCGCCCTGGACCGCGGCCTGTCGGGCACGCTCGTCGCGCCGGCCAGCTACTTCATGAAGAGCCCGCCCATCCAGATCCACGACGACATCGCGTTCAACCGCACCGAGGCGTTCATCCGCGGTGAGGACAACGAGACGCTGGTCGGGACGGAGCAGCGCGCGCCACGGAAGCTCCGCAAGCTCGCGACGGCGAAATCGGCGCCGGACGTGACCGACCCGAAGACGTCGCCGGCGGCGGCGAGGGTGGCAGCGGCGAGCCGGTGACGGCCCGACGGCGCGGCGCCCGGACGGACCGAGCGTCGCGCCCGACCGCACCGCGGCCGCAATCGGCGAGCCCGTGGTAGGCGGGGAAGCGGCGCCGCGCGAAGACGAGGCGCGAGCCGTGCCGCCGCGTGCGCCGGAATCGGCTCCGGCATCGACTCCCAAGCGCGCGAGTCCATCCACGGCCTCGCGAAACGACGATCCGACGCGCCCTGGTCGCCGCCAGACGCTCGTCGCGCGCCACCACGCAACCGCCGGCGGCTCGCGCCTGGTGGAACGCACGGGGATCGTGAGTTATCGCGTGGTCCGCGCGATCGTCGGCCGGCTGCCCGCGCGCCTCGCGTGGACGGTGCTGGGCTGGATCACGCAGCTCACGTACCTGCTCTGGCCCGCGAAGCGACGCTGGTCCAACGTCAACTTCGCCCACGTTCTCGGGCTGCCGCCCGACCACCCCGAGGTTCGCAAGCTCGCGCTCCGCGCGTACCGTCAATACGCCCGCTATCTCGTCGAGTTGATGCGATTGCCGCGCATGCCGCTCGACGAGATCGCGGATCGCGTCGAATCGAAGGGGCTCGACAGCCTCATCGAGATCTGGCGGGAATCCGGCGGGGCGATCCTCGTGGCGGCCCATGTCGGCAACAACGAGTTCGTCGCGGGCGGGATGGCGTCGCACCGGCTGCCCATCAACGTCCTCGCGGACGACACGTCCTTCCCCGAGATGTTCGACCTGCTCAAGCGGGAGCGGGAACGCTGGGGTGTCCGCATCGTCCCATGGCGCAACCTGCGCGAGGTCTTCGGGATCCTGAAGCGCGGCGAGATGCTGGGCCTGCTCGTCGACTGGGGCTATCGCGCCGATGGCATCCCCGTCCGACTGTTCGGGGCGTGGACCACGCTGCCCGCGGGACCGGCGGTCCTCGCCGGCAAGACCGGCGTGCCGATCCTGCCGATCGTCGCCCACCGCAGGCCGGACGGCAGGTTCTTCGTGACCCATGAGGCGGCGATCCATGTGCCGTCGGCCTCGGATGCGGACGTCGCTCGCGCCACGCAACAGGTCGCCGATGCCCTCGAGAAGATCGTCGGGGCGGCGCCGGACCAGTGGTACAGCTTCAAGCCCCTTTGGCCAACGAGCGCTGACGAGCGCGATGCCCTCGCCCGACGGACGGGCGCGTCGGTGCCCGAACTCGGCCCGCAACTCGGCGAGGTGGAGGCCGCAGGGTGACGGCCGTGACGCTCGAGCCCGACGACGCCGCGGGCATGGACCGCAGGAGTGGGGCTCGCCGGCGGCTGCGGGGTCGTGCGCTGCGGACAGGGTCGTGGCTTGCGTCGCGACTCCCGAACACGGTCGCAGTGGGACTGGCCGAGCTGGCGGGAGAAGCCTGGTATCGCGCGACGCCGGCCCGCGCCGAGCAGGGTCGTCGCAACCTCCGACGGGTCTGCACGTGGCTGGTCGCCAACGACCTTGCGACGGAGCGCGTGCGTCGTGCCGCCGACGACCCCGCGGCGCTCAACCGCCTCGTTCGCTCGGCCTTTCGCCAGGCAGCACGCTACTACGTTGAAGTGGCCCGAACCTCGACCCTCGACGAGCGCACCGTGGGCCGCCTGGAGGTCGAGACACCGCAGGCCGTCGACGAGGCGATCGCCGGCGGCGCAGCGATCTTCGTCGGCGCCCATTTCGGGGCGATGGAGCTGCCGGCGGCCTACGTTGCGCGGCGGTCCGGTGTCGCGGTCCACGTCCCGATGGAGACGATCGACGACCCGGGTCTCCAGGCCTGGTTCGAGGACACGCGCGGGCAGACGGGGATTCGCATCGTCAAGCTGCAGTCGGCCCGACGCGAGCTGTTGGCCGCACTGCGCCGCGGGGAGCCCGTCGGCCTCGTCGGCGATCGCGATCTGACGGGCGGCGGCATCGACATCGAGTTCTTCGGCGCCCGGGCGAGCTTCCCCGTCGGCCCCGGGCTGCTGGCACTTGAAACGGGCGCGCCGGTCTATCTCGCTGCCGTGCGGCGCGTCGGGCGGGATCGCTACATGGGCCGCGTCGAGTCCATTCCCGTGCCCGGCCCGGAACTCGGGACGCGCCGCGAGCGCCTCACGGCGTTCCTCCAGGCAGAAGCCCACACCTTTGAGCGCACCATCGCGCGCGCGCCGGACCAGTGGTGGGGGGCGTTCTTCCCGATCTGGGCCGATCTCGCGGTGGACCCGGGCGCCGCCCGCGGCGACACCCGACGATGACCGAACGCCTCGGCCGCGCGGACCTCCACATCCACACGAAGGCGTCCGACGGCACGTCCGGCATCATCGACATCCTCGATCACGTCGAGCACAACACCGCGCTCGACGTCATTGCCATCACGGATCACGAGCGCATCGACGGCGCCGTCGCCGCACGCCACATGGCCGAGGATCACGGCCTGCGCGCGCATGTCATCGTCGGCGAGGAGATCACGACCCGGGGCGGCCATCTCCTCGCGTTGTTCATCGCCAGGCCGATCCCGCCGCTGCGCTCTCTCCGCGAGTCGATCGCCCGGGTCCACGATCAGGGCGGCCTCGCCATCCCCGCGCATCCGCTCGTGCCGTACCCGTTGTGCGCCCAGGGGCGGACGCTCCGGCGACTCATCGCGGAACAGGATCCGCGATACCGCCCCGACGCCCTCGAGGTGTTCAACCCCACCGTCCTCGGGCGCGTCCGCCACCAGACGGTCGTCGAGTTCGCTCGCGAAGTCGGCCTGCCGCCGATCGGCAACAGCGACGCCCACGCGGCCGAAGCGATCGGTCGGGGCTGGACGACGTTCGCGGGGCACGACTCCGACGACCTCCGCCGGGCCATCGAGAGCGGCGCGACCCAGTGGCACGGCTCCTTCCACGCGACCGGTGCGCAGGTGGGCGTGTTCGGGCGCCAGCTGCGGAAGTACAGCCGCGATGTCGGTGCCGAGCTCCGCGGTCGGGTCCTTCGGACGGGCACGGGCCGCGACCACGGCTATCCCGGGGGCCAGCTTCGCCCGCCGGCGTTCGATCGGGCCCAGTCGGTCGGTCGCGTCCGCCGCGCCGCTCCGCCGGTGGGACCCGCGGAGCGCGAGTCGGCCTCGTGAAGATCGGCCTCGTCAGCCCGTACGTCTACCCGCTGCCGGGCGGCGTCACGTCGCACGTCCAGCACCTGTACGAGAACCTGCGGCTGCGGGGCCACGACGTCCGGATCATCAGCAGCAGCCACGGCCTGCAGCGCGCGTCGGAAGGGGACGTCATCCGAATCGGCAAAGGCTTCTCGATGCCGGCGAACGGGTCCGTCGGGACCATCACCGTGTCGCCGCGCTACCTGAAGCAGGTCCGCGACGTCCTGGAGCGCGAGCGGTTCGACCTGCTCCATTTCCACGAGCCGCTCGTGCCGTTCCTGTCGCCCATCGTGCTGCGCGAGTCGCGGAGCGTGAACATCGCCACGTTCCACGCGTACAGCGGCTTCTCGCCCGCTTACGAGCTGACGTCGCGCCTCCTCGGGCCCATCGTGGCGCGGCTGGATGGGCGCATCGCGGTGAGCGCGGCCGCGCGCCACTTCATCGACCGCTATTTCCCGGGCGACTACAAGGTCATCCCGAACGGCGTCGACGTCGCGTTCTACCAGCGCGCCGTGCCCATCGCCCGGTGGCAGGACGGTCGCCGCAACATCCTGTTCGTCGGGCGGCTTGAGGACCGCAAGGGGTTCATCCACCTGCTGAAGGCCTATCGGATCCTGCGCAAGACTGGTTGCGATTGCCGCCTGCTCGTGGCGGGCGCCGGGCCGCAGGAGCGCGAGGCGCGCCGCTACGTGATGACGCGGCGGCTGCAAGGGGTGGAGTTCCTGGGTCGCGTGACCGACGACGAGAAGGCGCAGCTCTTCCGCACGTGCGACGTGTACGTCGCGCCGTCGACCGGCCGCGAGTCCTTCGGCATCGTGCTGCTGGAGGCGATGGCCGCCGGGGCGCCGATGGTCGTCAGCGACATCCACGGCTACAAGGGCGTCGTGCGTCGCGGCGAGCAGGCGTTGCTCGTTCCGCCCCGCGATTCCAAGGAGCTCGCGAACGCAATCCGGCGCCTGCTGGCGGACCCCGCGCTGCGTGCCCGAATGAGCGAGAGCGGCCGGGCGCGCGCGCAGGAATTCTCGTGGGAGCGCGTGACCGCCAAGGTCGACGACTACTACGGATTCGTCATTCGCCGACTCGCCGCATCAGGCCAGCTGCCGCCGGACTTCCGCGCGCCGATCCCGGCGTCCCCCCGCGCGTCGACGGCCGGAGTCGAGGAGGCCGTTCAGGCGGTCTGACGCTGGCCGATGCTGCGGGCTGCGCCCGCGGGCCGGTCGGTGGCGGTTCTCCGGCCGATGCGTTCGGCTCGCGTCGCCGGTTGACGCCGTCGCTCACCGCGGCCGCATCGGCGCCTCCGGCGCCGGGCAACCCCTGTTCGCCGGTTCATCGCGACGCGTCCGGGCCAACACCGATCACGGTCTCGGGCGCCATCGCCCGTGGTCGCCGGACGACCCGTCCGAGATCGACCGCATTCGTGCTCTCCGAGCTCGTCCCGTCCGCTGCCAACGCGGTTCCTGCGATCCAACGCGGCGGTCCCAGGGTCCGCACGAGACGCGGTCGTGGGCCCGCGCTGCCCGTCCCCGTACCAACGAGGTGAGTACCGGACGGGTCGCCCGCCGCGCACGCAGGGATTCCGGGGACGGGATGCTCCCGATGACTAATCGCAGCAATTCCGGACAGGACGCGGCCGTAACCAGACGCGCTCCGGCCGCGCTACGCCTCGCCGCCCGCCGGCAGACCGCCGTCGCCGCTCGTCGGGTGCTCCACCGGGCCGATGCGCCATACCCAGGCGGCGTAGCCCACCACGAGGCACGTGATCGTGAGTGCGATCAGGAGCAACGCCGGTTCGAGCGCAAACAGCTTCGGGCCCGGGGCGGCCGGGTCCGTGTTGACGGGGAACTGGAACGGGTAGAGGTACGTCGGCAGCAGCCCCTGGTAGGCGTTGACCACCGTCGACGGCAGCGGCAGTGCCGAGATGTTCGGGTAGATCAGCAGGAACGCCGCCACGATCGCGAACGCCGTCCCTGCCACAAATCGCCGCGCGTCCCTGGCCGTCAGGATGAACCCGCCGATGAGCAGCAGCGGGATCGCGAGGAGCAGCGCGAGATAGGTCGACTGGAACCCGCGCACCTCGAACACGACGGACTCGCCGGCGATCCGATCCGCGATGGCGATGCCGATCCCGGCGAGCACCGCCGTCACGGCAATCTGGGCGAGGCCCCTCGGCAGCGGCCCGCGTCGGACGGCCGCCGTCCCGTCCGGCCCGAGGTCCAGGCCACCACCACCGCCGGCACCGCCACCACCACCGCCGCCACCGGGCGGCGAGTTCAGCCGCAGCAACTGGTACACGAGCGCGATCACCGCGATCCCGACGACCAGCACGAGCACGGCCACCCGCGCCGTGATGACGAGATCGCCCGGGTTCCCGACGCATGCCTGCGAGCCCGGGTTCACGGCCTCGACCCGCACATAGCGGCACAGCGGCCCCTTCCCCACCCACAGCAACGCCGGCCCCACGACCGCCACGGCGGCCGCGACCTTCGCCACGAGCCACGTTCGTCTCGACGCGCCGTGCCACAGCTCGCCGAGCAGGTAGCCGAGTGCGAGGATCACGAACGGCACGCTCGTGTAGTAGTGGTACTGGAACGTGGCGCGGTCGATGCGCGACCACGGCAGCCACTGCCACGCGAAGCCCAGCACGACGAGCGCCAGCGCGAGGCTCCGGCGTCGGTAGGCCTGCCAGGCGCAGAAGATCATCGCCGGGATCGACAGCCACCAGATCACGAGGTTGCCCGCGTCGTAGATCGACGCGGCCGTCTGGCCGTCGAACGACCCCTGGTAGAACCAGACGGGCTTCAGGTCGAGCGGCCACGCCCACCACGGCGAGCTCGCGGCGTGCGGCGCCCGCAGGTTGTTGTGGTAGTCGTACATGGACTGCGTCAGCTGGATCAGCGTCTGGCCGTGATTGCCGGGCGGCCACGCGTCGGTCAGTCGGTTCCCCAGCGCGATCCACGGCAAATACGAGATCACGTACACCACGATCGGAATGACCAGCAGCGAGGCGCCCATCCAGGCCGCGGGAATGCCGTAGCCGGTCCCGAGGCGCAGCCAGCCTTCGGGCGCCGGAGCCGCCGGGGTCAGGCGGTCGGCGATCTCGGGCGGCGTCGGAGGGGCCAGCGGACCGAATCCGAATCGTCCGGCGACCCAGAATCCCGCCGCGATCGCGCCGCTCAGCAGCACCAGCCCCAGACCAGCGGTCAGCCCCGTGACCTTGACCGGCCCCACCACGGCGCCCGACGACAATTTGCCGAGCGGCAACGCCACCAGCACGGTGAGAATTCCGAGTGCCGCCGGCGCGCCGATCGCGAACCGGACCTCCTCGACGGACCACGCGATCGGATGCAGGACGGCGATCACGACCGCCGCGATCGTCAGCGCGATCATGATCAAAACGAACGTGAGATTGCCGCCGTTCGTGGCGCCGGCCGGCACGCTCAGCGCCATGTAGCCGAGGACCGTCGTCCCGCCGATCATCGCCAGCACGATGATCAGCCGGCCCAGCGCGGACCGCGCGAGCACCAGGATGCCGATGCCCGCCATTGCGTAGAGCCCCACCCACTTCGAGGACAGGGCGAGGCCCAGCAGGATCCCGATCGTCGGCATCGCCAGCCAGAACACCCACCGCCGCTGGATCTGTTTCGTCCAGATCGCGGCGAAGAGCGTGTAGGCCGCGACGATGAAGAAGCCGACGTAGACGTCGTTCATGCCGATTCGGCTCTGCACGTAGGCCATGCCGTCGGCAAGGCACAGGATCCCGACGAAGATGGCGATCGACCGCCGCCGGAACAGGATCCGCGCCAGCAGGTACAGCAGGCCTGCGGTGAACGCGCCCAGGATCACGCCCGGCAGGCGCCACGCGAATGGGTTGTTGCCGATGTCGACGCTCGCCGCGCCACCGTCCGCCGACAGCGCGAGGATCGTCTGGCGGTCCTGGGAGGGGTACTGCGGCTGCGCGTCGGTGACCCACGCCGCCGGGGTGAACGGCAGATGCGCGTCCGCGAAGACCGCGTTGCCGTGGCTCTCGATCTCGTAGATCGTCGACGCCGTGCCGTCGCCGGTCCTGCCGAGCACCTGGACGAATTCCGTCGAGGGGTCGAACGTGACCTTCTGGACCTCGCCCGGCATGTTGATCGTGGCCTCGACGTAGGCCGGGGCGCCGGCGGTCTGGTCCGTCGCGAGCCGCGCGATCGACACCTTCTTGCCCGCTGCGACGTAGATCCGCGGCGCGTCGAGCCCGGTGATGTACGCGGCGCCCGTCGCGCCGGCGATGTTCAGCTGCTGGGTGACGAGCGCGCTGGACGGCGAGAAGAACGTCAGGCCCGTCGGCGACACGGCCGCGACCTGCGGCAGGCTCTGGACGCTGACCCCCGGCAGCCGGCCGTCGGTCGTCGCCTGGTCGAAGCTCGTCCGGGCCGACGCGGTGGGCGGTGCGCCGAGCAGCACGGTGGATGCCGACGGATTCAGCTGCGCCAGGACGTCCGCCTGGGGCTTGCCGAGCAGCTGCGCGAGGAGCGACGCCGCGGCGCTCCGGTCGGGCAGCAGCGCAGGCTGCGCGACGACCTGCTGCGTGGTGCCGGCACCCACGAGGTCGCTGAGGCCGACGATGTGCACCCGCCCGACCGTCGCGCCGGTAGTCGCGTCGAAGGACACTGCATCCGACGCAGCCGTTCGCGCGAGGACGTCCGCGCCATCGGTGGGGACGAGGAGCTCCTGGACCGCAGAGCTGGTCGTCGCGAACGGCTCCGTTGGCGGGCCGGTCGACGGTGACGCCGGGTTGGCGCGCAGCGGGTCGAGCCCGGCCGACGTGTCGACCGAGACGATCTGGCCGGTGTCCGTGCCGATGTAGAGCCGATGCGCCGTCTGGTCGACCGCCACGGCGGACGCACCCGCGACCGCGATCGTCGCGACCAGCGCGCGCGTCGAAAGGTCGAACGCCCGGACGTCGGACCCGCTGGCGACGTAGACGCGGTCACCGGCGTAGCCGTTGGGCAGGTTCGCGTCGTCCCAGCGCAGCTCGATGGCCGCATCGCGAACGGCCGTGCCGAGGTTGCCCTGCGATTTCACCTGGTCATCGCCGAACGCCACCAGACCCGCGGCCATGAAGTACTTCGCGACGTGCGGGTGCGTGTACTCGTAGATGTCGTGCGGGATGCCGTAGCGCCAGTCCTGCAGGAACTCCGTCGCGGTCCGCGCGTGATAGACCTCGTCGAAGTGCATCGAGTACGGCTCCGACAGCCGGAACGTCCGCAGGGTCAGCGCCGCCACGATCACCACGACGAAGAACCAGACGTCCAGCCGGTCGATGCGGCCGCCCTTCTCGCCAAGGAGCGCCGCGGTGCGATCGGCGCGGATGGGGCGCGTGAGGACCGCGCGGCGGAACGACGCCCACATGCCCGTTTGCCACGCGTCGGGCGGGTCGGTCCAGGAACGCCGGCGCTCGAGCGTCGGGTCCGGCTGCCACGTCGTCGGCTCCGTCCGGTCGTCGTGGGGCCCTGCGGCCGCCGAGCCCGTGTCCGACAAGGACAGCGCCGCGGCGCCACCCAGGGCGCCCTCGGTCATGGGACCCGCAACGACACCGGCCGGTCGGTGCTGCCACGGCGCGATCGCGTCGTCGGGGGTGATCCCGTCGTCGGCCACCACCTCCGGCAGCCCGTCCTCCGGCTCCCCGATCGGACCCTCGTCGCGCTCCCGGCCCGTTGCGATCTCGGCGATGAGCCGCCGTTCAGCCCGCCGGCGCATCTGCGCGCTCACCCAGATGAAGCCACCCAGATGCACCAGCGCGACGAGCGTCACGGTGGTCATCGATCGGATGTCCGGCCCGATCCCCAGCCAGTCTGAGATCTGCGGGTTGTCCGGATAGAGCGTGGTCAGGACCACGTACATGTTCATGAAGTTGACGACCGTCAGCGCGACGTAGGCCACCCGCCACCGGCCCGACACCGCCGCGAGGATCGCCCCGATCGCGAAGAACGGGTACAGGTAACGCTCGTGGACGCGCGTCGGAAGGACGAAGAACGCCAGTGAGAGGACTGCCAGCCCCACGAGGATCTGCAGCCGATCCGGCCGTCGCGCGACCAGCCAGCACACCACCGCGACCGCGACGAGGAGGAGCCCTGTCCCGACGAGCACTGCCGGGATCGGCCCGAACGCAAACCCGACGTCGCCGGGGTCCGGTCCATTGGAGTCGCGAATCCAGAGGCCGTTGGCAGCAACGCCGTTGCCGCCCTGGCTGATGAGGGCCCACGGGTTGTATGCGTTGACGCTGAGGTACGGGTAGCCGCCCGCGGCGTTGGCGATCTGGCCGAGCAGGTCGATGATCGTCAGTCCGAAGGGCAGGGACAGCAGGACTGCGGTCGCGAGGCCGGCCGTGGCGGTCGTGACGATCCGCGTCGGCCCCCGCTCGCGGGCGCCCCACGCCCGCATCCGGTCCGCGATCGTTGTGCCTCGCGCCGTGGCACGTTGCCAGCGGCTTGGCGCGGCATCGGGTGCATCGAACAGGTAGCGCCGGATCACGACGGCGGCGACAAGCGGCACGAGGATGCCCAGCTGCGGCTTGATGACCGCCGCGACGGTCGCCCAGATCGCGGCGCGCTCCGGGTGGTCGTGCCACAGCTCGCGCACGCCGAGGAGCAGGAACACCACCCCGAAGGAGTCGACCTGGCCCCAGACCGTGCTGTCGAACCAGGAGATGGGGCTGAACAGGAAGATCGCTGCCCCGATGAGCGCCCGCCGCTTCGATGCGCCGAGGTCCAGCACGAAGCGGTAGATCAGGTAGCCGATGGCGAGATCCGCAAGGATCGCCGGAAGCTTCAGCAGGTCCGCGTAGGTGAACGGCCCGATGGCGGCGATGCCGACCTTCCCCAGCGCGTCGGCGATGAGGCCGATGCCCCACAGGGCATACAGGTAACCGGGCGTGTAGTCGGCGAAGAAGCCCCGGTCGTAGAAGCCGAGCGGTCCCTGCTGGGCGAGGTTGCTCGCCCAGTACTGGAACGCGCCAAGGTCGGTCTTGAACCCGGAACCCGGGAGCAGGTATGCAATGATGAGCCGGAACGCGAGCCCGGCTGCGAGGACCGTCCCGATCGCACGGGCCGAATCCCGCAGGCCGGTCATCCCCTGGGAAGCATGCGCGTCCGTGCCGGGCTCACTCGCGACGGGGCCGGTCAATCGGGCCCTCCGAGAGGAGCGCTGAGGAGGAGCGGAGTATAGCCGAGGGGTGGCAGCGCCAACCTCCGACTGACCCGCGCCACCGGATGCTGCTTCATCACCCGCCCGTGCTCGCCCTCGCGGGGCCGATTGCGATGTCGACCGACGGGGACGACATCTGGCGGCCGACGCCCGACGGCACGAACCCTGCCGACCCGGGCGACGCGGCCGACCCGGCGCCCGCGCCCGAGACCACCGTCGCACCGAGGCCGCGGCTGCCTGAGACGGACCGCCGGTGGGAGCACGTGATCGGCGTCGCGCTGGCCGCGTTCGTGATGCTCATCTACCTCGTCAGCAACCCCGGTCGACACAACTTCTACGAGCACTTCACGTGGCAGGCCGCGGCCTGGCTGGAGGGCCAGGCAGGCATCCGCTACCCGGTCTGCAACTCCGACGGCACGCCGACGTTCCCCGGCTATCCATGCGACTGGGTCGCCGAGCCGGATCAGCCCTACAACGACTTCTTCCTGGACGTGCTGCCCGTCACCGGCCCCAACGGCGAGTCCACGGGTCGCGCGCTGATCCCGTTTCCCCCACTGCCGGCGGTCGTGCTGCTGCCCTTCGTGGCGCTGTTCGGGCTGAACACGGATGCCCAGACGCTCGCCGCGCTCATCGGCGGGCTGGACGTGTGGCTCGCCTGGTGGCTGCTCGGCGCGCTGCGGCCGGGCATCAGGATTCGCGCCGCGGCGACCCTCTTCTTTGGTCTGGGCACGGTGTTCTGGTACACCTCGATGCTCGGCACCACCTGGTACTTCGCCCACGTCGTCGCGGTCGGGTTGTTGCTGGTCGCGCTGGGGGTCGCGCTTCGGGCTGACCGCGCGGCCGTCAACGAGGCGCTGGTCGCCGTCGAGGCCGAGGCGCCCGCAGCAGCCGTGGGCGGCGAACGCGTCGGTCCTCGGCTGTCCGTGTCGTCGGTCGTCGCGGAACTCCGGACCGGGCTGCGTCGCCGGCCGTGGACGCTGATCGACGGACGCCAGTTCCTCGCCGGGTTCCTGCTCGGGCTCGCGTGCGCGGCGCGACTCACGATCGTGTTCGGCCTGCCGTTCCTGGCATTCGTCGGGTCCGGCGGGACGCCGCTCCGTCGGACGCTGTCGGCCGGTCTCGGGGCAGGGATCCCGATCCTGGGTCTCGTCGTCTACAACGTCGTGACGACTGGCCACCTGTTCCACCCGGCCTACGAGTATCTCTATCAGCAGGAGGCGTACGGGTACCCGCAGCTGGGCTACAACCCTGCATGGTCCATCGAGGACCTGCGGTACGTGCCGCAGAACCTGTACCTGATGATCGCGGGCGCGCCGTCGGTCCTGCCGGCATGCGACCCGGGCGTGGCGCGCGGCCTCTTCTCGCCGGATTGCCCGATCATCGTGCCCAAGGACGTCGGCATGAGCGTGCTGCTCACCAGCCCGGCGTACCTGCTCATGATCCCGGCGCTCCTGCGCCTCCGTCGGTCGCGGATCATCGTCGGAGGCGGGCTGGCGGTGCTGGCGATCGCGTTCGCGAACCTGATGCATTTCAGCCAGGGTTGGGTGCAGTTCGGCTATCGCTTCTCGAATGACTTCGCGCCGTTCGCGCTGATCCTCGTGACCCTCGGGATGCTGCGGCTGGGTCAGGTGCGCGGCTGGGTGGCGTTGCTCGTCGGCGCGTCGATCTTCGTCAACGCGTGGGGCGTCGCGTGGGGAGTGATTCTTCAGTGGTGAGCGCTGACCGGGCCGCACGCGAGCCCCGATCGCCGCTTGTCGTCGCGGGGCTGATCGCCGGGTTCGTGGCGTTCGCCCTCGCCCGATGGGCGCTGCTGCCGGGCCTCGGGTTCTGGGACACGGGCGAGTTCCAGGTCGTCGGGCCCGTGCTCGGGACGGCGCATCCAACGGGTTTCCCGGCGTACGTGATCCTCGGCTGGCTGGCGTCGATCGTTTTTGCGCCGCTCGGCGACGCGGCCTTCCGGATGAACCTGCTGTCGGCGGTCCTGGTGGGGGCGGCCGCGGCGCTGACCGTCGTCCTCGCGAAGCAGCTGACGGGTCACCTCGTGATCGCGCTTGCCGCGGGCCTGCTGCTCGCCGCCGTGCCCATCGTGTGGAACATCGGCACGCACGCCGACCCGCATGCACTGCACCTTGCGCTCGTGGCGCTGCTGCTCGTCCTCCTCGTGGGCTGGGAGGACCGCGTCCGCGCCGCCCGTCGAGCCGCCGCCGTGGGTCCCACTGACATCGAGTCGACAACGGGGCTCGCGGGCGGCGTGGATCCGGTCGGTGCTCACGACCATGGCATCGGGTCGCCCGGGTCCGTCGACGGCGCCGTCGGCCCAGTCAGTCCCGTCGGCTCCGTCGGTTCCGTCCGACGCCTCGCACCCGTCGGCCCCGGCGTTCGGTCCGGCATGTTGCGGCAGCCGGGCGACCGCTGGCTGCTCGCGGCGGCCCTTGTCTACGCGATCGGGCTGGCGAACCACACGCTGATGCTCCTGGTCGCGCCCGGAATCGCGCTGTTCGTCCTCGCGACCTCGCCCAGGATCCTGCGACGTCCCCGGCTGATCGTCGGCATCGGTGCCGCGCTCGTCCTCGCGACGGTCGCGCTGTACCTCGAGCTGCCTCTCCGCGCCGGTCCGTTACGCGCGCCACTGGTCTACGGCCACCCCGAAACGCTCGACGGCTTCCTGTACGTGGTTCTCGCGCAGCAGTTCGTGGGGGCGCTCTACCAGCCGTTCGCCGATCTCGGCGACAAGACCGCTGCGCTCGCCCAGTTGGGGTTCGACCAGTTGGGCATCCTCGTCGCGCTGGTCCCGCTCGCGTTCGTGGCCACGCTCTACCGCCGGCCGCGGTACGCGCTCCTGACGGGCGTGTCGTTCCTGATCACGGTCTGGTTCGCCGCGTCCTACGTCAACGCTGACATCTCCCGCTATTACCTCGGACCGGCCGTGATGGTCGTGTCGTGGCTGGCGATCCTGGCGGGCGTCGTCGTTGATCTGCTGGCGCGCGCGCTGGGCGCAGAGACGATCCGCGGTGCCATCCGCGTCGCCTCGCCCGCCGCCGTGATCCTGCAGATCGCCGCCGCCATCGCGCTCCTGACGCCCACCGTCCAGGCGCTGCCGGACCGTGCCGACACGGTCAACCAGAGCGGCGACACCCAGGCGCACCACTGGGCCGACATCGCGATGGGCGTGTTCAAGCCGGACGCGGTCGTGGTCAGCTGGTGGAGCTACTCCACTACGCTGTGGTACGAGCAGATCATCGAGGGCCAGCGCCCCGACGTAACGATCGTCGACGACCGGACGCGGCTGGACGAAAACCTGGGAGACGTCACCGACGTGATCGATGCCGAGCTCGGCAAGCGACCCGTGTACATCGTGCGCCTGTCGGGCGATGACCTGACCGCGATCCTCGGTGCCTACGACGTGCGCGGCACGGACATGCCGACCGGGCAGGCGATCTACGAGATCCTCGGGAAGCACACGCCGTGACGGTCGCGACGCCCGCTGCCGAGGGGGCCGCGGCACCGACGACGAACCGGGTTGCCGAGCTGTCCTGGTTCTTCCCCGCGCACAACGAGGAGGCCAACGTGGAGGGCCTCGTCGAAGAGGCGCTGGCCGCGCTGCCGGCCCTCGCCGAGCGGTTCGAGATCGTCATCGTCGACGACGGATCGCGGGATCGGACCCCCGCCCTGGCTGATTCGCTGGCAGCGGCAAATCCCGAGATCGTGCGCGTCGTCCACCACCCCACGAACTACGGCTACGGCGCGGCGCTGCGGTCCGGCTTCGGGGCGGCGCGGTTCTCATTGATCGCGTTCACGGACGGGGACCGCCAGTTCAAGGTCGCCGACGTCGGCCGGCTGACCGCCCGTCTCGCCGAATCGGATGGGCCGGACATCGTCGTCGGCTACCGGATCCACCGCGCGGATCCCCTGGTTCGCACCGTGTACGCGCGGCTGTATCGGCTGGCCAATCGGATCTTCTTCGGGCTTCGGGTCCGCGACGTCGACTGCGCCTGCAAGCTGTTGCGGCGCGAGGTCCTGCGGGGCGTCCGGGTCGAGTCGGGTGGGGCGTTCTTCTCGGCGGAATTGCTGATCAAATTGCGTGCCCGCGGCGCCCGGATTGCCGAGGTCGGCGTCCCGCACTACCCGCGAACCGCCGGCTCGCCGACGGGTGCAAAGCCGAGCGTGGTCTGGCGCGCCGTGAAGGACTTCTGGTCGCTGCGGCTGCGGATGTGGTCCAACCGCGATCGGGCCCTTCGGCGAGGCACACCGGTCGCCGAATAGGCGGGGCCTCGTGCCCGCGCCTATTCGGGTGCTGGACCCTCGCGGTGCTCGCCTTCCACATCCAGGCTGTTCACGAAGTCCCGGAAGACCTCGAGGCGTGGGTCGGCCATCGTCGGCGCCAGTTCGCCGGTCATCTCCAGGTCATCGGGTGAGCGCGATTCGGGCTCCACGGCTGCGCGTGTGAGCACGGCCTCGGCCGCATAGATCCGCACGCCGGCGCGAACCGCGAGGGCCAGCGCGTCCGACGGGCGCGAATCGATCTCGATGGTCTGCCCGTTGGACTCGAGGAACAGCCGCGCGTGGAACGTCTCGTCGGCCAGGTCCGCAATGACGACCTGCTGGATCGTGACGCCGAGCTCCTCCAGCGTCGATGCGAAGAGGTCGTGGGTGAGCGGACGTTCCGGCGTCAGACCCTGGAGGCGCATCGCGATGGCGTTCGCCTCCCACGGCCCGATCCAGATCGGCAGGTACCGCTCGCGCTCGCTCTCCTTCAGGATCACCACGTGCTGGCTCGAGAGCATGTGGACCCGGACGCTCTCGACGACCATCTCCACGAGACCTTCCGGCATGCCCGGATTATCCCACGCGGTCCCGGCCCGACCGCCGAGCGGCGACCGTCCGCGGACCGACAGCGCTCACGCCGCGAGCCCCGCGATCGCCGTAGCAGGCCGCCGGATCAGGGCGCCGCGCTCGCCGTCGAAGTGCCGGGGGTGGCCCGTCCCGAGGCCGCGGCAGACGCCTTCGCCGAGCCCGACGGGACCGCGCCCGAACCAGACGGCCGCGCAGATGTTCCCGGAGCCGCGGTCGCGGCCGGCGTTGCCGCCGGCTTCAGCACGGAGCTGTAGAACCGCCGCCCGTCGATCCAGAACACGGTCGCCGGGTCGCCGTTGTCACCCGCGACGACGTACATGCTGCGGAGATCGCTCCAGCCCGGGCTGACCGTGACGCGGTACTGGCCGACGAACGCACCGGATGCCTTGTCGATGGCGATCAGCCGGCTGTTCGGTTTGTCATAGCCGTACAGTGTCCCGGCCCCGCGTGCTCCCGGCGAGGTCAGGAACGTGTAGTGCGGCGCGGCGCGGATCACCGCATCGCCGGGATCGGTCGCGGACCAGCCCGCGGACTGGCCGCCCAGGAACCGCTTCAGGGTGCCGTTCTCGGCGACGTAGACCTCGCCGTCGATGTACATCGCGTCGATGTCGTCGAGGTTCTGGGCCGTCGCGAGGACGCCGCTCGGCGCCGCGGGATACCCGCTGCCATCGGCGGCCGGTGAGTAGCGGAGGATCTGCTTGGCCGACGGGTCAACGACGTAGATGTTGTACAGGCCCTGCTCGGCGTTCCGTGCGAACGTGCCGATCGCGCGGATGTCCGTGCCCCAGCTCGACGCGCCGTTCACGTTGACCCGGTTCAGCGTGCCGGTGCCCTTCGTGTCGGCCGGGCGCCACCGCCAGAGCACGTTCTTGATGTCGAGGATGAACAGGTCGGGCCCGCCCACGGCGAGCATCTTTGGCTCCGCCGCCTTGATCCCCGCGGCGTCCTGTCCGTTGCGCAGGACGACGGTGGCCTTCTTGGTCTTGAGGTCGATGCGGTAGACCGTCTTCGTCGTCTTCTCGATGACGTAGGGCGCGCCGTCCGGCCCGGCGACCAGCGCCGTGAGATTGGCCTTCGGGATCGACTTGTCGAAGCTGAACAGCGTGCTCGTCGCGACGGTCGTCATCTTGTACAGCCGGTCCAGGCCGCCGGTGACCTGGGCGAGGACCGGCTGGATCGTCGGGTCCGGGATGCCCTTGTCGCGGGCTGTCTGCAGTTGCTGGTAGGCGTCGGTCAGGAGGCGTGTCGCCTTCGTCGGGTCGTCGCGGACCAGGTCCACACCCGGCGCGAAGACCTGGGCCACGTCCGCCTGCGCCTTCTCGAATGCGCTCTGCGCGGCGTTGATCGAGTCGAGCGCCGTCTGTGGCGCGCCGCGCGATCCGAAGAAGTACACGCCCAGGCCCAGGGCTGCCACGACGCCGACGAACGCCAGCACGGCAACGGCCGCCCGGCGCTGCGATTCGCGTCGCGTGGATGTCGGATTGACGCGCTTCTTCTGCGTCGGCCGCCGCGGCATCACATCCTGGACCCGGTTGACGATCCGGGTGAACACGCCGCCGGCCGCCGACCGCGCCCTCGTCGCGCCGCCCTGGACTGCCGCGACCCCGCCCGCAACGCCGTCTGCCAGCGGAATCGGTGAGCGATCCGGCGCGCCGGCCATCGGCTCCGGCGGCTTCACGGGGACCAGCGTGCGCTGCTTCTGCGTCACCGCGACCTCGGTCGCCTCGAACGCGACCGCGCCGTCGGATCCGCGGCCGTCGCTCGCGACGAACCGGTGATGCAGGTGCTCCATCGCACTCTGCGGGTGGAGCGTGACCATCGCGTCCTTCAGCTCGTCGGGCCCGATGCGTGCGACGACGTTGGCGGACACGAGGACCAGCGAGTCACCGACGGAGATCTCGCCGCGCCAGATCTCGGGCTCCAGTTCCGCGGTGGGCAGGCCGCGCGCGCGGTGGGGATCCGGCAGGGTCGACAGCCGCGCCGTGCGGATGAGGTAGGCCTCCGCGGGCCCGACGGTCGCGACGTACAGCTCGTTGCCGCGAACGACCGCGACGCCGACGCCGATCGGTCCATCTGTGTCCGTCGCGGACATCCCCAAGCGGTCGCGCTGGTGGGCGAGCTTCTTGTTCGCGACCTGGACGGCCTTGCGGATGCAGACGCGGATGCCTGCGGACTCGTCGTAGTAGTACTCGGTCCGGATGGTCTCGGCGACGAGCTTCGAGGCCTCGAGGATCCGGTTGCCGGTGCCGCGCGCGGTCACCAGCAGATAGAGCGAGCCCTTCGTCCGCGCGACGGACCCGACGGAGGGTTCCACGACGACCATCTGGTCGGGCGAATCCGGCAGCCGATCTGCCTCGGACACGAGCCCGAGTTTCATCTGGAGTCGAACGGCCATGCGGGCCTCTCAGCGGGCGGGCGACGCCACGCGGCGCAGCACCCGACACGGACGGAGTTGGGAGGCCCCGGGTGAGAGTCGTGGCCCCGAGGCGGCTGGGAGGGGTCGGATTATCACAGATCGTCCCGAAGGCGGTCGCTGGGTCGGAGGTCGTACCGGTCGGTTCGCGGGTCGCCGGTGAGCGGCGGGCGCACGCCCGAAAAACGGCGTCAGTGCTGGAACGCGGGAGGGGCTCGAAGCGTGACGCGAATGGGTCCGACAGGCCAGTCCGTGGGACCGGGCCGACGGCCCGGTCCCACCTCAGGCCCGACGGATCACGATCCGAAGCTCGCTCGCCGCCATCCCGCCCGGTGCGGCCCGAAACGCCCCGAGCAACTCGGTGGACCGCATGCGCAGCTCCTGGCCGACGATCGGCGCGTCCGCTTCCACGATCAGTGCGTATCCCTCGAGCCGCAGCAGTCGCGTCGACCCGGCGGCCGCCGGCACCCGTTCCGCGACGATGGCGCCCCAGGTGGCGATGGCCCGCGCCAGGCGCAGCTCGTCATCCAGCCCCAGCCGGCGGGCCGTGTCCGGGATCAGGTCGCCCAGCCGCTGCATCGGTCGTCGTCGCGAGGTGGTCATCGTCGAACTCGAGCGCTCGCGGCGCGGACAGGCCCTCCGCCACCGGCCCCAGCGGCCGCGCCCGCGGCGCGCATGCGATGGGGCACCGGTCCGCCGGTGTCGGCGGGCCGTTCGACGGCCGTATGTGCCGCGGGTTCTCCGCCGGCCACGGCGCCGGGGCTGCGATCCGTGGCGGCGCGGTGGACCCGATCGTCGCTGGTGGCATCGAAGGAAGTGTTCGCGACGCTGTCTTCGGTGCTCCGATCGCCCGCCGCGTCCCCCGCCGCGTCCCCCGCCGCGTCGTGGCCCGTGTCGTCGGCCGTCTCGTGGCCCGTTTCGTCGGCCGTGTCACTGCGGCCGTCCAGCCTCCTGAGCGTCGCGCCCTCGGGGCCGGCGTCGACCTCCCACGCGGTCGCGTGCTCGCGCAGCCCGGCATCGAGATCTTCGAGGGCCGTCGTCGTCACGAACGCCTGCGGCAGCTCCGCGATCCGTCGGACCAGGTGGCCACGCCGCGCCGGGTCGAGCTCACTGAACACGTCGTCGAGCAAGAGGAGCGGCGGACGGCCGTCGAGGGCCGTCAGCAGGTCCAGCTCGGCCAGCTTGAACGCCAGGATCGCCGTCCGTTGCTGCCCGCGCGAGGCGAACCCGGCGAGATCGCGCCCGCCCAACTCGAAGATCACGTCGTCGCGATGCGGCCCGACCAGCGTGGAGCCGTTCCAGATCTCCTTCTCGGCCGTTTCGAGCAGCCGTCTCGCGAGTGCATCCCGCGGCGTCTCGCCCTCGAATGCCGGCGCGTTGGTCTCGTAGCGGGCCGTCAGGGCCCCGGCCGCCGCCTCTTCCGGCGCGATCTCGGCATGGGCGCGCGCCAGCGGCTCCGCCAGCACGGACAGCAGCGCCAGCCGCTCCGCGACCACCGCCCCGCCCGAGTCGAGCAGCGTCTGATCCCAGAACCGCAGCTCGTCGCGCCCGGCCTGCTCCTCTCGGATCGCCCGCAGCAGACCGTTGCGCTGCTGAAGTGCCCGCCCGTATGTCGCCAGATCGCGCAGATACGCGGTCGACCGCTGACCGGCGAGGAGGTCGATCGCGGACCGACGCAGCGATGGCGACCCGGCCACCAGCAGCATCTCCTCGGGCGCGAAGAGCACAACACGCAGTACGCCCAGGAGACCCGACGCCCGCCGGGCCACCCCGTTCACCCGAATCCGCTTCCGCTGCCCGGCGCCGGCGGCGACCAGCGCGACGTCCACGGTCGTCCCGCCCGTTACGTGCCCTTCGACGCGCGCCAGCGGACGCCCCCAGCGGATCATCTCCGCGTCGGTCGAGGTTCGATGCGATCGCCCGATCGCCAGCAGCACGATCGCCTCGAGGAGGCTGGTCTTGCCCGCGGCGTTCGGTCCGACGATCAGCTGCGGCCCGGGACCAAGCGCGACGTCGAGCGCGGCGTATCCGCGGAAGTCGAGGAGGTGGAGCTCTTCGAGCAGCGTTCCGGCCTGCCTCAGCGCGCTGTCGGGGCGCCGGTCATGACGCGGTCCGAACCGGCATCACCACGTGCACGTACTGCTCGTCGCCGAGTGGCTTGAACACACCGGGCGAGAGCGGCCCATTGAGTTCCAGCGCGAACTGCTCCGCGTCGACGTTGGTGAGCACATCGGTCAGGTAGCGCGCGTTGAAGGCGATCGTTGTCCCGTCGCCCTCGACCTGGGCCTCGACCCGCCCCTCGTTGTCGCCGACCTCGGCATTCGCGGTCACCGTGAGGCCCGGCTCGCCGTCGACGCCCACCTGGAGCTTGACGATGTTCGCGGACGAGGAGGCGATCAGCGCGGCCAGTCGCACCGCCTTCAGGAGATCGTCGCGCTCCAGGACCGCGCGCGTCGTATGGGCCTTCGGCAGGACGTTCTGGTACGGCGGGAACTGGCCGTCGATGAGCCGCGACACGAGATCCACGCCCTCGAGGTGGAACAGGATCTGGTTACGCGGGCCCGACAGGATGATGTCGACCGGGTCGTCCGTGTCGTTGAGGATCCGAACGAGCTCGTTGAGCGACTTGGCCGGGATGACGACGCTCACGTCCTCGACGGGGTCGAGCAGCGTCACCGTCTTGACGGCAATCCGGTAGTTGTCGGCCGCGGCGAGTGTCAGGCGATCGCCCTCGAACCGGGCGAGGACACCGGTCAGGATCGGGCGCGCCTCGTCCGAGGCCGCCGCGAATGCCGTCTCCTCGAGGGCCTGCTTCAGGACCTTCTGCGACACACGCGTCGTGGGGCGCTCGCCGGCGGTCGGGATGGCCGGAAAGTCGTCGGCGTCGATGCCCTTGATGTGCGTCTCGAAGCGACCGGACCGGATGCGCAGGGTGGCGGTGCCCTGGAGCTCCAGGTCGACGCGGTCGCCGGCGGGCAGACTGTTGATCACGTCCGTCAGCAGCCGGGCAGGGACGGTCGTCGCCCCGTCAGCGTCGATCTTGCCGGGCACCCAGTACGTGACGCCGATCTCGAGGTTCGTCGCCGTCAGCTTCAGCCCCGCGTCCTCGGTCTTCACGAGGACGTTGGCGAGCACCGGCAGCGTGTTCCGCGTGGAGACCGCCCGACTGACCACCGACAGGCCCCGGGCGAGGTTCTCCTGCATCACCGACAGTTTCACGTGGGCTCACTTCCAGTCGTGTTGGTGGTTTCGGATTCTCTCAATTCCTTGTTGATTCCGTCACCGTCATCATCACGGCGTGGACCGTGTGGACGGCCGTGCTCGGTCGTGCGTGCGCCGTCCGTTGACGGCTCGCGCCGGCGTGTTGACGAACCTGCGTCATCGATCGGCCCGGCGCGGGACGGCCCGGGGACAACTTCCCGATGCCACCCGCATGCCCTCTCTGGCGGCCCCGGTCCCTCCACCGGTCACAGCCGGATTGTCGACGGTTCGGACCGCAGTGCACGGCGTTCTTGTCCACAGGCCGCGGTCCTTCTCCACCGGAATCACGCGCGTTGTCCACACAGCCGGGATCGAGCGGCGTCCGGGGCGGTGATGTTGGAGGGCGCAGGGCGGGCGTGGGCCGGCGGAGAGGGACGACGGCGCCCGGCCGACTGTGCAGCGGCGCTATTCCGCGTAGATGAGCTCGCGGACGGCGGCAATCTCGCGCCGGAGCTCATCGTTCACCTGCGACTCGCGGGTGATCTTGCCGCATGCGTGGAGCACCGTTGAGTGGTCGCGACCGCCCAGCTCGGCGCCGATCTTCAGCAGCGAGGCGTCCGTCTCCTCGCGCATCAGGAACATCGCCACCTGGCGCGGCACGACGATCGCCTTGTCGCGCTTCTGGCCCTTGAGCACGTCCATCTGCACGCCGTAGTAATCGGCAACCGCGCGGGCGATTCGCTCCGTGGTGACCTGGCGCTTCTTGGGGTTGTAGAGCACGTTCGAGAGGACGGCCTGCGCGAGGTCCACGGTGATTGGCAGTGCACCCATCGAGGCGTACGCGACCACCCGGTTGAGCGCGCCCTCCAGCTCGCGGATGTTGGAGACCACCTTGCGCGCGACGAACTCGATGACGTCACCGCTGATCGGGACGCCGCTTTCCTCGGACTTGGAGCGCAGGATCGCAATCCGCGTCTCGAGATCCGGCGCCGTCAGGTCCGCCAGCAGCCCGCCCTCGAAGCGCGACCGAAGCCGCTCCTCGAGCTGCGCGATCGCCTTGGGCGGCCGATCGCTGGACAGCACGATCTGGTGGCCTTCCTCGTGTACAGCGTTGAACGTATGGAAGAACTCTTCCTGGCTGCGGTCCTTGTCGGCGATGAATTGCACGTCGTCGATCAGCAGCAGATCGATCCGCCGGTACCGCGCGCGGAAGTCGTCGAATTTGCCGGTCTGGATCGAGGTGATGAATTCGTTGGTGAACTTCTCGGACGTGGCGTAGACGACTTTCTTGCGCGGGAATTTCGCGATGACCTGGTTGCCGATCGCGTGCATCAGGTGCGTCTTGCCGAGGCCCACGCCGCCGTACAGGAACAGCGGGTTGTACGCGTGGCCGGGACGTTCCGCGACCGACAGTGATGCAGCGTGTGCGAGCCGATTCGCGGACCCGACGATAAAATTCGCAAACGTGTAGCGCGGATTGAGGTTGGCCGACGAGGGGTCCTGGGGCCCGACCCCGCCGCCCACGCGGCCTGGCTCCAGCCGCACCTGCTGCGACCCACCGGCGCCGTTGCCCGATGACGCACCGCGACCCGAAACCCCGCTCGCCGTGCCCGATCCCGGGAGCCCTCCGCCGGCGCGCGAGCTGCCATCGGATCCCCCGTCACCGGCCGCGCCTTCGACGGCCGCCGGGCTGACGATGATCTCGACCTGGACGCTGTACCCGACGATCCGGGCGAGTGTCCCGGCGATCAGTGAGCGGTAGCGACTCTCCAGCCAATCCTTGGCGAAGCCGTTGGGGACCGCGATGCGGAACCGGTTGTCGTCAACCTCGACCAGGCTCGTTTCCCGCAGCCACGTCTCGTAGTTGGCGGGCGAGAGGGAAACCTGGAGTTCTCCGAGCGCGGCGCGCCAGACCTGCTTCGCATCCATCGATGGGCGAGACCTGTGTGAGGGGAATGACGAAACGAGGACGACTCGGAGGTAGCGCGAATCCGCGGTGAGGTCGGTGCGAGAACCTTGGACGGGGCCGATGCGCCGGGGCAGACGGCTGCGACGGACCGCTCCCGGGGGATCTCCTCTCGGCCCCTGAAGGGTCGCCCGCAGGCTTCCCGGCGCCGAGGGCCCGCGAAGAATAGCACCGGCCAAACGGCCGTCGCAAGGCGATTCGACGCCCGAATCTGGATACCCCCGGGGAGTATTGACAGGAGTCGCAGCCCGGCCGCGGCTACCTCTTGATCAGCTTCTTCTCGAGCACCTTCTCGTTCAGCGTCAGTCCGAGCCCCGGCCTGTCGGGCAGGGTCATCGATCCGTTCTGGGGCACGATCGGCTCCTCGAAGAGCTCGGCGATCTCGTCGACCGTGGCGCTGAACTCGGTCGAGAACTCGTGCGGGCGCGTGCCGTTCTGGAGCGTCGCGTAGACGTGCAGGCTCGCCGCGCCGTCCAGGCCCATCTGCGGGCTGTGCGGCATCAGCGGCTTGTTGTACGCGCTCGCGATGTCGGCCACGCGCCGCAGTTCCGTGATCCCGCCGACGGTCAGGATGTCCGGCTGGAGGATGTCCGGGTTGCCCAGCTCGATGAGGTCGACGAACCGCCAGCGCGTCGACTCGAACTCGCCGCTGGACACCGGCACGTCCAGGGCATCGACGACCTGGCGCAGGCCCGGCAGGTCGTAATAGGGAATCGGTTCCTCGAAATGCGCAATCCCGAGGTCCTCGAACCGCCGGCCCTGCATGATCGCCGTGGAAACGGAGTAGCCGCTGTTCGCGTCGAAGCTCAATGGGATCTCGGCCGGCAGGAAGTCGCGGCACAGCCGGAACATCTGGTAGTCCTTCTCGGGGTTCGTGTCCGGCCGGAACGACCCCCAGTCCATGCGGATCTTGAACGCGCGGAAGCCTTGGTCGAAGCCGCGCTGGACGTCCTCCAGCATCTGCTCGACCGTCTTGACCGCGCCGTTGCCGACGCTCCAGTACAGCGGAATGGTGGTCCGCGCCGCCCCGCCCAACAGCTGGTAGACCGGGAGGCCCGCGGCCTTGCCCATGAGGTCCCAGAGCGCAACATCGACAGCGCCGACGGCCTCGACCGGCACGCGCATCCAGTCCTGCGGCGTTCCTTCGGGGATGCCGAGCACCAGCCGGTCCCAGTGATGCGCCGGCTGGCGCGGGTCCTGGCCGACGAGCCGCGGCCGGATGACGTCGTCCAGCCAGGCCATGAAGATCCGGTCGTGGCCCCAGCCCGCCTCGGCGAGCCCGACGATCCCGTCGTCGGTGAAGATGCGCAGGAGCGTCCGCCCCGTCGTCAGGAAGTCGGCGCGAAGGTCGGTGATCTTCATGTCGCCCCTTCGAATCTGGCCGGCGCGGCGTCCTCCGGCGGCTCCCGCGCCACCCCGCGCTCGTTTGACACCCTTTTTCGGGCGTCCATATAATCCCCCGGACGTGGACGCGCCAACCGCGCTCAAGGGCGCCCGGCGCGTTCATGTGCTTTACGGGGTCACCATCGGACCCGAGGCCGAAACCAGAGGATCGCGCGCACCTCGATGAAGCAGACCTACCAGCCGAAGAAGCGCCATCGCGCCAAGGAGCACGGCTTCCGCGCCCGGATGAAGACGACCGGGGGCCGAAGGGTGCTGGCCGCTCGGCGGGCTCGGGGCCGGAAGCGGCTGACGGTCTGATCGTCGAGCGCGGCAGTCAGCGGCCGCGGCTCGCAATGCTCACTCGCCCACAGGACTTCGCGGCGCTCCAGAGCGACGGAACCCTCCGGTCCCACCCGCTCCTCTCCGTCCGCCTCCTGCGGACCGACCTCGAGATCACGCGGTTCGGGCTCTCCACCGGGCGCAGGCTCGGGGGCGCCGTCATCCGCAATCGAGTCCGGCGGCGGCTGCGCGAAGCGTTACGGGCGATGGCGCCCTCGTTCCAGCCCGGCTGGGACGTCCTCATCATCGCCCGGCCGGGGATCGTCGACGCCGACCACAGCACGCTGGTCGGGGCGCTGCGCCGGGTCCTCGCCCGGGGAGGGGTCCTTGGAGGTCCTGCGCAGCAGTGAAAGCGGTTGGGATCGGACTGATCCACGCATACCGGGTGCTGTTTGCCTGGCTGCCCAGCAGTTGTCGCTATGAACCCTCGTGCTCGCGCTACACGGAGCAGGCCATCCAGAAGTACGGACTCCTGCGTGGCTCCTGGATGGGCGCCCGCCGGATCGCTCGATGCCAGCCGTGGGGCGGCAGTGGCTATGACCCGGTTCGATAAGCCGGAGCGCGCTGCGTGACCCTGTCCCCCCGGATGCGCCGGCGACTGCTCCTGCTCGGGCTCGTCGTCCTGGCCGCGCTGATCGTCGCCGGGTGCGCCGTCCAGGGCACCGGCTCGCCCGGAGCCAGCGGCGCCGTGACGCCGTCGCCGACGCCGTTGGAGCCGGCCAAGCCCGGCGCCGACCCGATCAGCCTGCTCGCGTTCGTGTTCACGCCGGTCTTCCAGGCGCTGTTCATCGTCCTGACCGAGTTCTACGTGCTCACCGGCAACATCGCGGTCGCGATCATCCTGCTGACCCTGGTCATCCGCGCGCTGATCATTCCGTTGTTCCGCAAGCAGACCGTCTCCCAGCGGCGGATGCAGCTGCTCCAGCCGGAGATCAAGGAACTCCAGAAGCGCTACAAGGGCGATCGGGCCAAGACCAGCGAAGCCACGATGGCCCTGTACAAGGAACGCGGCGTCAATCCGGCCGCCGGCTGCCTGCCGCTCGTGCTCCAGTTCATCCTGCTGATCCCGATGTACTCGGTGATCCGGGACGGTCTCACCAGCTTCAACCCATTGGCCATGCTGACGGTGTTCAACACCCAGGTCGTGCCGCTCGTCTGCCAGAACCTCGTGAACGGCGTTCCCACGCCACCGCACCCCTGCATCGTGACGAACGTTTTCGGGGTGGACTGGAGCCAGCCGCAGGTTCTCTTCCCGCTGCCGGTCATCGGCGGCCTCAGCATCCTGGCCGTGATCTCGGGCCTGCTCCAGCTCATCCAGAGCCGGATGGTCATGCCGCCGGCCGCTGAGAACGACGCACAGTCCAACGTCCAGCGCCAGACCATGGTGATCTTCCCGCTGATCTCGATCGCGTACGGCGGCTTCCTGCCGTCGGGCCTGTTCCTTTACTGGATCGTGACCACGATCTTCTCGATCGTGCAGCAGTACCTCATCGTCGGGTTCGGGTCGCTCTTCCCGCTGTTCGGCTGGCGGCCGGCCTTCGCCCAGAACCACACGCCCCGCTTCCCCGTCCCGACCCCGACGAGCGTGGGGCGCTCCACTTCAGAGCGGAAGAATGCGGTGCCCGACGCACCGCGGATCCTGCCCACGGACCGTGCCAGCTCCGCCGCGGCAACGGTCCGACCCCGAGAACGTGGCCGCCAGGGCCGACGAGGGAGACGACGCTGACATGAGTGCGTATCGCGAGTTCACCGGCAAGACCGTCGAGGAGGCGCTGCGGAATGCCCGTGAAGCGTTCGGCGCCGGGCTCGACGACCTGGATTTCGAGATTCTGACCCCCGGCAGTCGCGGGGTCCTCGGCATGGGCGCGGAGCCGGCCCGGATCGTGGCCGCACCCCGATCCGAGTTGGGCGGCGCGGCCCCGAAGCGCGAGGCGGCGGCATCGCAGCCGTTGCCACCGGCCCCGCCACGTGAGGATCGCCCGAGGTTCGGCGACCGGGACCGCGGCGGTGACCGCGGACCGCGACGTGAAGGCGGGTTCGGCGACCGCGGCGGCGATCGTGGCCCCCGGCGCGAGGGCGGGTTCGGGGACCGAGATCGCGGTGGCGATCGTGGGCCCCGGCCGGGCGGCGGATTCGGCGACCGCGGCGGCGATCGTGGACCGCGGCGCGAGGGAGGCTTCGGGGACCGGGACCGCGGTGCCGAGCGCGCGTTCGAGGAGCGGCCGGCGGGTGACCGGCCAACCGGCGACCGGCCGGACCGCGGCTTCGGCGGCGACCGAGGCGGCGACCGTGGCTTTGCCGATCGGGGCGACCGGGGACCACGCACGGACGACCGCGGTCCGCGCCGTGAAGGCGGCTTCGGTGATCGCGGTGATCGCGGTGATCGCGGCGCCGGCATGGATCGCCCGGCGGCGGGCGCAGGCCCGCGCGAAGGCACGGCGCCCACGGATCGGCCGGAGCGCACCGGCGGCGATCGCGGGTTCGGCGGCCGTGACCGTGGCTTCGGCGACCGACGCGAAGGCCGCCCCTGGCAGGACCGCGGTCCGCGGCCCGATCAGGGTGGTCGTGGCGGCGAGCGGGGTCCGGGCGGTCGTGGCGATCGACCGGGCGGCGACCGTGGCGGCCCCGGCCGTGGCGGGCCGATGGGTGAGGGCGGATCCGCGCGGGGAGGTCGGTCGGACCTGACGGCGCGCGAGGTCGAAGAGGTGAATGCCGCTCGCGGCTCGCTGGCCGCGGAACGTGCGGACCTCGAGGCGGCGGAGGCGTCGCCGGAGGCGCTGAAGGCCGGGCAGGAGATCCTCGAGGAGCTGATGCGCCATCTCGGGTTCGACGTTCGCGTCGAGGTCGAGTCGGGCGAGACGACGCGGCTGAACGTCGTCGGGGACGGCGAGGAAAAGGAAGCCCTGGGCGCGCTGATCGGCCGCAAGGGCGAGCGATTGTCGGCCCTGCAGCATCTCGTGAACCTGATGCTGTCCCGGAAGATGGACGCCTGGACGCGCGTCCTCGTCGACGTCGAGGACTACCGCGGCCGGCGCGAGCGGCAGCTGCGCGATCTCGCGACGCGAGCCGCGGAACGGGTCGCCGAGACGGGCAAGATGCTCCAGCTGGAGCCGATGCCCGCGCTCGAACGGCGCTGGATCCACATCGCCCTGCGGGAGCATCCGGGCGTCGCGACCCAGTCGATCGGCGAGGAGCCGAATCGCCGCGTCGTGGTCGTTCCGCGGGCTGTCTGAGGCACTACTCCGCGGAATCCAGCCGCCTCCCGTGCCGTCACGCGAGGCGACGTCGGGTCGTTTCAAGTGGTGCACGCGGGTTCGGCGATGTGCCGCCCAGGCCTCATGACGGAAACCGTCCCCGGCCGACCGCGCGAACCGCACTGGTAGGATGACCGCCCCGATGGATCCTCGCGACCGCGACCCGGCTGCTCCGCTTCCGGAGCCGGAGGGCGCCGCGGCCGAATGGCTGACCGAGGAATCGGTCCCCGACGCGTCGCACGCGACACCGCCCCACGAAGGCCGCCCAACGGACACGGCGAGCCCGACGGACACGGCGAGCCCGACCGATGCGGTGCGCCCGACACATGCCGCCGGCCAGACGATCGCGGCGCGCGACCACGACGCCTCGGACTCCGACGAGTGGAGCGCGGCACCGACACGGCCCGCCGACACAGCGCCGCTCCCGCTGTCGGCCGCGTCCGGCGCATCGGCGCGGCCCGATCGGGCCCCGAGGACCGCCGCCTGGGGTGACGCACCGACACGGGCCGCCGGCGAGGTCCCGATCCGACTGTCGGGCCCATCGGCCGCCGACACATCGGGCCCAACCACCCCCGCCGACGCCGCCATCGGTCGCGCTGCGCCCGCGACATCGAATGTCGATCCGTCGGTGCCAGCGGGTCCCTCGGCCACTCCGCCACCGCAGGCTCCGGCGACGACAGCGACCGAAGGCTCGTGGCTCGCGTCGGCCCAGGGACTCGTCCCGCGCGACGCGGCGCTGGCCCGTCGACCGGAACTCCCGGCCTACGGGGCACCGGTCGATTTCGACGCCGAGGCCACGGGCATCCATCCCGTGCCGCAGCGGCCGCCCGATGACTGGGGCTGGCGACCGGCGGACGAGGAACCGCCGGTTGTTCGGCCGGTTCCGTCGGTTCCCGCACGGACCGCCTCGCCCTACGGCTGGTTGCCGTATGACCCGGAGGCGGTGCACGCCGCGCCGGACCGCGCGTCCGAACCGGCGGACCAGTACGGCCGCGCCCCGGTGGTGCAATCGCGACCGATCGTCGGCTACGCCCCCGTCTACGACGAGCCGTTCGATCCCCGCAATCCGTACGGCACCCACACCGAGTACGCCGAGTTCGAGCGCAAGCGCAGGCGCGGCGTGCCGTGGCGGCGGCTGCTCCTGTCGTTCGTGTTCGGGCTGATCCTCGCTGGGTTCGTCGCCGGCGGCGCGATCTACGCGTACGACCAGCAGTACGCCCAGCGGATCCTCCCGAACGTGCATGTCGGCAGCGTCGACGTGTCGGGCCTCACGCGCGACGCGGCGAAGCAACGGCTGATCGACGCGTACGCGAGTTACGGGCAGGGCACGGTCCAGGTATCGCTCGCGGGCGCCACCAGCGAGATCCCCTACGCCGACTTCGACCGGCACGCCGACATCGACGCGATGGTCGACGCGGCGTTCGCAGTGGGCCGTGCGACGTCACCGCTCGACCGCATCCTGAGCGAGTACCGGACGGTCACGAAGGGCGCGACGGTCCAACCGGCGGTTGTCCTGGACGCGACGAAGCTCCAGTCGCGCATCCATGAGATCGCGCAGGCCGCCGAGTCGGCGCCCGTGGATGCCGGGGCTGTCGTCACCCAGGACGGCTTCGCGACGACGCAGTCCAGGACCGGTCAATCCGTGGACGAGGGATCAGCCGCAGCCGACGCCGCAGCCCAGCTCGCGGACCCGAACGCGCCCGACACGATCCAGGTCGCGCTGACGGCCGTGCCCGTGCCCCCGAACGTGTCGGATGCGAGCGCCCAGCTCGCGGCAAAGCAGGCGGCGCTCATGCAGAACGACGTCGTCCTGCAGGACGGCACGGACACCTGGATCATCCCCGCCGGCACGGTCCATACCTGGCTCAGCTTCACGGTCATCAACAATCGCGTGCGGATCGCGATCGACACGAAGTCGGTCCTCGATGAGCTCAAGCCGCTCTCGAAGAAGATCGACCGGACTGCCGTCAACGCCACGATCAAGCTCGTCGGCACGAAGATCGTGTTCGACAAACCCTCCACGGACGGCCGGACATTCAATGCCAGCAAGACGACCACGGCCGTCGTGAACGCGCTGCGGAACCGGGCGCTCGGAACGCTGGCCGTTGACGCGCCCATTCCGCCGGTCCTTGCGCTCGTGAAGGCGACGCTCACCACGGATCAGGCGAAGGCCGCGATCCCGCTCATGAAGCCGATCTCGACGTGGACCACGAACTACCAGCCCAGCGACCACAACGGGTTCGGCGCCAACATCAAGATCCCCACCGCGACGATCAACGGCTACGTGGTTGCGCCGCACGACGTGTTCTCGTTCTGGAAGGCGGTCGGGCCGGTCACGAAGGAGCTGGGCTACCAGCAGGGCGGCGCGATCATCGACGGTCACACGGAACCGCAGGGCGCCCTGGGTGGCGGCATCTGTTCCTGCTCGACGACGCTCTTCAACGCCGTCCTGCGGGCCGGCTACCAGATGGGCGACCGCCTCAACCACTTCTACTACATCGACCGCTATCCACTTGGCCTCGATGCGACCGTCTTCATCAGCGCGAGCGGCCAGGCGCAGGACATGACGTGGACGAACGACACGGACTACCCGGTCGTCATCCAGGGCATCAACGGCGCGACGTTCGTGAAGTTCGTCGTCTACAGCGTGCCCAACGGCCGCACGACGGCGTTCACGGATCCGATCGTCAAGAACTACACGAAGGCGCATACCGAAACGAAAATCGACAAGACGATCCCGCGCGGTACCACGAAGCACATCGAGTACGCGACCGACGGCCAGGATGTCTGGGTCACGCGAACCGTCAAGGACAAGACGGGTGCGGTGCTCCACAAGGAGACGTACTACTCGCATTACGCGACGATCACGGGGATCATCCTGACCAACCCGTAGCGGCGGCGGCAGTCGGCGGGTCCGCGCGTGGGCACCTGCGTTCAGCGACCGCGCAGCGTCCTGACCCCGGGCGGCTGATCCCCTCTTGACGGCCACCCGGGTTTGTTGCATCGTCCGCCAATCGTTTGTTGCGGCTCGGAACATTCCGGTTGCGCATGAGGAGCGGCGTGACGCGACATTCGTCCCCGGCGTCCGCCTTCGCGGGAGTCGCGTCGGACGCTGTTCGACGCCAGAACCTCAGCGCGATCCTGCGGCGCGTTCACGCCCACGGGCCAGCGTCCCGCTCGACACTCGCCACGCTCACCGGCCTCAACCGGAGCACCGTCGGCGCTCTCGTGGGCGATCTCGTCGATCGGGGCCTCGTCGAGGAGTCGAACCCGTCGGCGACAGGGCTTCCCGGCCGGCCCTCCCCGATTGTTGCCGTTCGGCCGACTGGCGCCGTCGTGCTCGCCGTGGAACTGTCGGTCGACTCCATCGCGGTCGGCCTCGTCGGTCTTGGCGGAACGATCCTCGCCCGCCGGCGAACTCCGCGCGAGCGCGAGAACCGGACCGTCGACGCCGTGATCGCGGCCGTCGCCGAGGAGACGCGCCTCCTCCGAGGGAGCGCGGAGCCTGTCGAGATCCGCGCCATCGGTGTCGCCGTCGCGGGCGTCGTCCGGCGCAGCGATGGCTTTCTCGTGGTCGCGCCGAACCTCGAATGGCGTGACGTCCCGTTGCGCCAGCGCCTCAGCGTCGCCCTCGGACTGGACGTCCCGATCGTCGTCGGCAATGACGCCGACCTCGTGACCCTCGCGGAGCACACCCGCGGCGTCGGTGAAGGCACGACGGACTTCATCTGCCTCTGGGGCGAGGCCGGCGTGGGCGCGGGGATCGTGTCCGAGGGGCGGCCGTTGCGTGGACGGAGCGGCCTCGCGGGCGAGGTCGGCCATCTGCCGCTGCGCCCGAACGGCAGGCGCTGCCACTGTGGAGCCCGCGGCTGCTGGGAGACCGAGATCGGCGAAGACGCGCTGCTGCGCGCGATCGGGCGCGAGGGCGAGCCCGGTGGTCCCGCGCGCGTCGACGATGTCATCGCCGCCGCCGAGCGTGGCGATTCCGCGACGCTGGAGGCGCTGGCGACGATCGGCGGCTGGCTGGGTGTCGGGCTGGCAGGCCTCGTCAACCTCCTGGACCCGCAGCGGATCGCCCTCGGCGGCCTGTTCGGTCGTCTGCACCCCTTCGTCGCGCCGGCCATCGCGGACGAGCTCGATCGCCGCCGGATGACTCGCCATCGCGAGCCGGTCGAGGTCGTCCCCGCGGAGCTGGGCGTCGATGCCCCGCTCGTCGGCGCCGCCGAGATCGCGCTCGCACCGCTTCTGGACAACCCGTCGGACGCCCCGGCTCGAGGCGACTCGGGCCAGGGGCCACTCCGGGACATGAACGAGGAGGTGACTCCGGCGTTGACGGCGTGACGAAGGAGGTCTCATCCCCGCGCACCCAGGTTTCGCGGCTGGGCGCCGCCACGCGACATCTCGGGAGGACATCGATGCGGACAGGGTCCATCAAGGCCGCGGCGCTGATCGGCGTCGTGATGATCGTGGGTGCGTGCAGCAGCACGGGGACGGCGTCGAGCGCCCCCGGCAGCGGAACGGCCGGTGGCGGCAAGGTCGCGTTCCTGCTGCCCGAGAAGCAGACAGCCCGCTACGAAGCGGCCGACCGCCCGATCTTCGAGGCGAAGTTCAAGGCGCTCTGCCCCAGCACCGGCTACATCTACGGCAACGCGGCGGGCGATGACGCGACCCAGCTGCAGCAGGCCGAGTCGGCGTTCACGAACGGCGCGACCGTGCTCGTGCTGGATCCGAACGATGCCGACGCGGCGGGCAAGATCGTGACCGAGGCCGCCAGCAAGGGCGTCAAGGTCATCAGCTACGACCGCCTCATCAAGGGCGGCGCCAAGCCGGACTACTACGTCGAGTTCGACTCGGCCGCAGTCGGCAAGCTCCAGGGCGACGTCCTGCTCGCGAAGCTCACGGCAGACGGCAAGACGAACCCGAAGCTCGTCTGGATCAACGGCTCACCCAAGGACAACAACGCGACCCTGTTCAAGCAGGGCGCCCACTCCTCGCTCGACGGCAAGGTCCAGATCGTCAAGGAAGACGCCATGGCGAACTGGAAGGCGACCGAAGCGCAGCAGATCATGGAAGCGGCCATCGCGAGCCTCGGCAAGGATGGCTTCGACGCCGTCTACGTCGCGAATGACGGCGGCGCCGGCGGCGCGATCGCAGCCATGAAGGCCAACGGCGTCGATCCCAAGTCGAAGCCGACGACCGGCCAGGACGCGGAGCTCGCGGCGATCCAGCGGATCATCGTGGGCGAGCAGTTCATGACGGTCTACAAGCCCATCAAGACCCTCGCCGAGTCGGCCGCCACCGCGGCCTGCAACCTGGCCACCGGCAAGGCACTCGACACGTCCGTGTTCAACGCCAAGGAGAACAACGGCACGGCCGACATCACGACGCAGAAGATCAACGTGATCGGCGTCACCCTCGACGGCAAGACCGCCGGCACGAAGTCGATCCTCGACTCCGTTGTCGCCGACGCGTTCTACACCGCCGCCCAGATCTGCACGGCCGACTTCGCAACGGCCTGCGGGGCTGCCGGCATCAAGTAGCTGGCGGCATCACGTAGCGGGCGCCACCTCCACGGCGCATGATGAACGGCGGGGAGCACCACTCCCCGCCGTTCCCGCTCTCGTTCCCGGTGCAGGTGGGGTCGGAACATGACGGTCGCTGAACGGGCTGCTGCCACCGCGCGGACACCGCTGCTCGAGTTGCGGTCCGTCAGCAAGAGCTTCGGTGCGGTCCAGGCCCTGACCGACGTCAGCTTCGACGTCTACCCGTCCGAGGTGCTCGCGCTCGTCGGCGACAACGGCGCCGGCAAGTCCACCCTCATCAAGATCATCGCGGGCATCTACCCCGTGGACTCCGGGACGGTCCGCTGGGAAGGCCGTGACGTCTCCATCCGGAGCCCCAAGGATTCGACGGCCCTCGGGATCGCGACCGTGTATCAGGACCTCGCGCTGTGCGACAACCTCGACGTCGTGGCCAACCTGTTCCTCGGGCGCGAGGCGGCAACCGGAGCAGGCGGAGTGGCCGTGCTCGACGAGGTCTCGATGGAGAAGCGCTCCATCGATGTGCTGCGACGGCTGTCGGTGAAGATCCCCAGCGTCAGGACCACGGTCGCATCACTCTCCGGCGGCCAGCGCCAGTCGGTCGCGGTCGCGCGCTCCGTCCTGTGGGACAACAAGGTCGTGCTGCTGGATGAACCGACGGCGGCGCTGGGCGTCGCGCAGACGCGCGAGGTGCTGGACCTCGTCCGACGACTCCGCGACGAGGGCCACGGAGTCGTGATCATCAGCCACAACCTCGCCGATGTGTTCGAGGTCGCCGACCGGATCACGGTCCTGCGGCTGGGGCGATACGTCGGGACGTTCGATCGACGCTCCGTCGGGCGCGAGCAGCTCGTCGCGTTGATGACGGGCGCCGTTTCGGCCGAGGACGTCGCCGCCGGCAAGATCGGGTCCATGAGCGGCGCCCAGGCACAGGCCGCAGCCGCGGCGCTCCAGCAGGCCGAGGTCGACGCGGTCGGCACGGGCGCGGGCCTCGACGACGCCGATGTCCCCGGCGATGACCCTCTGCGGCCGCGCAACGCGACGCCGGACCCGATTCAGGATCCCGCCGGACGCGGCACGCCGGGCGAGGTCGGTCGATGAGCAGCACGCTGCCGTATGACCCGCGCGTGATCGAGGAACGGGGCGGGTTCGGTGGCCTGATGGCCGGCTACCGGCGACGGATCCGCCAGGGCGACGTCGGCCAGCTGCCCGTCGTCGTCGGGCTGATCCTCATCTGGGCAGTCTTCTACCTGGGCTCGGGCGGGACGTTCTTCCGGCCCGAGAACCTCGTCAACCTGTCGCTCCAGATGGCGGCCGTCGGCACGATCGCCGTCGGCGTCGTCTTCGTGCTCCTGCTCGGCGAGATCGACCTGACCGTCGGTGTCGTCAGCGGACTGTGTTCCGCCGTCATGGCCGTCGTCAACGTGAAGATGGGCGTGCCGGGAGTCGTCGCGGTGCTCGCGGGCCTCGGGACCGGCGTGATCATCGGCCTCGTCCAGGGCTTCTGGATCACACGCTTCCGGATCCCATCGTTCGTCGTGACGCTCGCCGGGCTCATCGGCTGGCAGGGCGCGCTGCTCTTCGTCCTTGGTGACACGGGCACGATCAACCTGCGCGACCCGTTCATCACGGGGCTCGCCGGCACGTTCTTCAAGGGCCTGACGGGCTGGGCGATCGGCGCGCTGTTCGTCCTCTATCTCGGGGTGTCGGCGTTCCTCGGGCGGCGACGCCGGCTTGCGGCTGGGTTGCCGGTCGAGACGGCGGCGGCGCTCATTGCCCGGATCGCGGTCCCGGCGGTCGCAGTCGCGGTCGGGATCTGGGCGCTGGACCAGGAGCGGGGGTTGCCATTGTCCTTCGTCCTGCTCGTCGGACTGATCGTGATCATGGATTACGTCGTCCGACGGACCCGGTTCGGGCGCATGGTCTTCGCGGTCGGCGGCAACGCCGAGGCGGCCCGTCGGGCAGGCATCCCGGTCGATCTCGTGCGCTTGATCGTGTTCGTGATCGCGTCACTCGCGTCCGCATGGGGCGGCGTCCTGGCGGCATCGCGCTTGCTCGCGGTGAACCAGTCGGCGGGTTCCGGCGACGTCCTGTTGAATGCAATCGCGTCCGCGGTCATCGGTGGCACGTCGCTCTTCGGCGGCCGCGGGACGGTCTGGGCAGCCCTCCTCGGCATCCTCGTCATCCAGTCGATCTCGAACGGCATGGACCTGCTCTCGTTCGAGCCGTCCGTGAAGCAGATGATCACCGGCATCGTGCTGCTGGCTGCGGTCACGATCGATGCGGTCGCCCGTCGGGGCCGGGAGGCCGCCGGCCGCTGAACGCGGTGCGAATCGAAAACGCCGCCCCGTTGCGGGGACGGCGTCGTCGGGTTGCTCAGGCGAGCGTCAGCTCGCCCGCGTCACGCCGGTCGCGCGACGACCCGGGTCCGAGCACGTGCGATGCGACGAAGCAGTGACTTCGAGGTCGTGCGATCGGTCCGGGCGAGCCGGGCAAGGGCGCGTTCGTCGCTGTCGCGATGACGCTGCTCGATCTCCACTTTCGCGAGTTCGAAATGCACCTGGCTCACCTCCTTTCCGTTGAACATGGCGCGACCGCCGTTCGGGCACCGCAATGGCGACGCCCGAGCGGTCACGTTGCTTGCCACGAGGGTTGGACGGCCGCGACACGGTGAGGCGCGCGGCGAAACGTTGTGTCCGACAACAATCCTAGCACAATGGTTGCGCACGCAACAGAAACGCGCCATCCGGTCGCTCCGGACGGCGCGTCTTCAACGAGTGCTGGTGGAGATGGGGGAGAGTCGAACTCCCCGTCCAAAACCCTTCGCCAGGAACCACTACGAGCGTGTCCGATGCTTTGTCGTCAACCGGCAGGGCTCCCATCGGCAGGATCCCTGACGGTCCAGTCACGTGCCCCTAGATCGGGCTTGGCCTCCGGTTACGCAACAGTCACCGAAGTCGCATCCTCCCTGAATGACGCTTCCACAGCCCGGGAGGATGAGGCTGCTTCCACGCTCACACTAGCTGCTTACGCAGCGAGGGCGAGAGCAGGCTGGCGGTTGCCAGTTACTTCGTTTTGCCACGTGATTTACGAGGCCCAGTGGCGTCCTCGGCTCGCGTTTCCTGACAGCCAGGCCCTGTCGAATCCACACATCCCCAGGGTCCGACGTCAGACGTCGTCCGGATACTGTACCCGAACGGACGTTCACCTTCAAGGGAGCGTCAGGCCGGGCGGCGAGCTCCTGTCAGTTGCCCTGCAGCTCGATCCAGACCACCGCCGCGTCGCCACTCTGGCGCGGGCCGTGATCCAGGTGGCCGCCCGCGTCCATCGGGACGCCGAGCCGTTCGGCTGCCGCACGACTGCGGTCGTTGACGAACACCCCGACGGCGCGCGTGTACGTCGGGTCGTCGTGGGCGAGCAGTCGGGCGGTGCCATCGACCCACGCGTTGCGGACGCGGACCTGCACTGGACTGTCGGTACGGATGTGGCGCCACCACTGCGCGTCCGCCGAGGAGATGACCGCGATCCGATTGCCCTGCCGGCCGTACGCGACCCGCGTGGTCACCCATTCCGAGCCGCCGTCGTGGTAGCGAACGGACAGCAGCGGGCCCGACCCACCGGCGGATCGCGACGTCCCCGCCCGGCGACGCGTGGTGCTGTGCCGACGCGTCCGACGCGCGCGACCCGGGATGAGCCCGCGCAGCACCGCCCCGATGATTCCGCCAATCCCGCCGAACGCGGCCTTCGCGGTTTCGGGGCTCCCGGCCGACGCCCTGGCGGCAAGCGAGGGCTCGGTTCCAGTGTCGGTCCCGCCTTCGGTCGGGCCTTCGATAACGGTCTCGGCGCCGGGCAGGCCCTCAGCGTCCACGGCGCACATCCGCGTACTCACGTGCCAGCTCGCGTTTGGCGTCGCGCTCCGCAATGTCGCGGCGGCGGTCGTGGAGCTGCTTGCCGCGTGCCAGGCCCAGCTCGATCTTCGCCCGTCCTCGGCCGTTGAGGTAGAGACGGAGCGGCACGATCGTCTGCCCCTTCTGCGCCGCCTTGCCCATGATCTCGTCGATCTCGGAGCGGTGGAGGAGGAGCTTCCGGGTGCGTTTGGCCTCCGGGTTGGCCCGGTGCGTCGAGGCGTGCTCGAAGGGCGCGATGTCGGCCCCGATGAGCCACGCCTCGCCGTGTTCGACGCGCGCGTAGGCCGTCGAGAGATTCACCTTCCCGGCCCGGACGGACTTGATCTCCGTGCCGGTCAGGGCAATGCCGGCCTCGAACGTGTCGTCGATCGAATAGTCATGTCGGGCTCGACGATTGAGGGCGATCGTCGCTTCTTCGCCCATCGGAAATGGCTCCCTGCGGTGCGCGCGGCTGCGCGTGCTGAATTGTCGTCGGACGCACGAACGCCGGCCCGAAGGCCGGCGCTCGCTTCTGCGGTACCACCACCCAGGGGTGTCCGACTAGACGGCCATCTCCTGGGAGGTGGTGCAGCTAGAACGATCTATCACTGCACATCACCTCCTTTCGGTCGTCGAAAACGGTACCCGAACATCCCCACCGCTGCAAGCAATGGAACCGCCGCAGCAGGTCCGCGCGACCTACGCGGGACCTCCGCTCGAGCACCGCGGTACGTCCGCGAGGCTCAGGCCGCCGCGTCCATCACCGATGCGGACGCGTCGCCGAGGACCTGGAGCGCCTTGTCAAGCGTCGGGTCCTGGGTGGGCGGCGTGCTCTGCGGGACGTCGACGACGACGTCCGGCGTGAGGCCCTTCTGGTGGATCCAGCGCTTGTCCGGGGTGAGCCATTTCGCGATCGTCAGGCGGAACCCGCCCGTGTCGTTCGGCAACGGTTCCCATTCCTGAATGGTGCCCTTGCCGTAGGACGTCTGGCCGACGAGCGTCGCCCGCTTCGTGTCCTGCAGGGCCCCCGCGAGGATCTCGCTTGCCGACGCGGAGCCCTTGTCGATGAGGACGACCACCTTGATCGATGGGTCCGTGGCGAGGCCGCCGGGTTCGGCCAGGGTGGCGACTTCGTTGCCCTTGGCGTCCTCCTGCCAGTAGATGGGACCCGAGGCGAGGAACTGGCTGCCGATCTTGCGGGCCGCGGTGACGAAGCCACCGGGATTGCCGCGGAGGTCCACGATGAACTTGCGCTGGCCGGCCTTGACGTCGGCGCTGAGGGCGGTCACGAAGTCCGCCGATGAGTTGTCGCTGAACCCGTTGAGCTTGATGTAGCCCACGTCGCCGCCGGCGAGGCTCCGGCTGACGACCTCGGTCTCGGCGACGACGTCGCGCACGATCGCGATCTGGATCGGCGCGGCGCTGCCGCGGGCGATCGTCAGCGTCACGGTCGTGCCCTTGGGGCCGCGGACCTTGTTGATCTCGTCGTCGAGCGTTGCGCCCGTGACGCTTGCGCCGTCGATTTCGGTGATGACGTCACCGGCCTTGACGCCGGCCTTGTCGGCCGGGGCACCGTCCACAGGTTTCGTGACCACCATCTGGCAGTCGTCCCCGAGGGGCGTGCACGATTCACCTGTGCCCACCTTGCGCGCCGCGATCTCCGCGCCGATGCCCTCGAACTGACCCGAGATCCCCTGCAGGCTCTTCTTGTAGTCCTCGGAACTGAGGTACGAGGAGAACGGGTCGCCGAGCGAGTCGATCATGCCGCGAATCGCGCCCTCGATGACCACCTTGTGGTCGACGTCGCCGCCGGCGTACTGCTCCGTGATCGCGCGGTAGGCGTCCCAGAACGGCACAAAGGCGGCCTGCTCATCGCCGGGGGTGCCGGGGGTGGTCGCCGCCTGGCGGCCGAGCGAATAGCCCGACAGGAAGAGCGCGGCGCCCGCCATCAGCCCGACGACGGCGACGGCGAGCTGGATGCCCGAGATCCGACGGGGGGTCGCCGCGGGGCCGACGACGACTGCCGGCGGTGCCGGTGGCGCCGCATCGGCGGTGAGCGCCGCCGGGGAGGGTTCGTTGCCGGGGATCGGTGGATCGTTGGGACCGATGACGGGTCGTGGGCTGGTCGGATCCGAGGTCGAAGGATCGCTGTGGTGCATCTGCTGACAGCTTTCGTGTGGGAGGTGCGATTGGAAAGGCGGGGCCCGCCGACGTGCGTCGCGGCCTCGTGAAAGTCGCCGGATCGTACCGCTCGACGGGAAACGGCGGAACGGTGGTGAATGAACCTTCATCGACCGCGGCGCGGTTCAGGCGCTATCGTCGGCGGCCGTCAGCGGCGGATGGGATCCGGGGGTGGCATGAAGAACTGGCTCATCTTCCTGGGCGTCGGGATGTTCCTCGTCGGACTCGTCGCCCTGTACATCGGCGTCCTGGGGCTGACGGCGGAACCCTGCTTCGCCGGCAACTGCCCGCCGAGCAACGGCGGCAACGTGGCGGGCTTCCCGATCGGGCTGCTGCTCGTGATCTTCGGGACGATCCTCTGGACGTGGGGCGCGCAGAGCACGGCATCGGGTTCCACGCGCAACCCGCTCGCAGGCCTCGGGTTCCTGTCCGTGTTCGGGCTGTCGTTCTTCGGCATCGGCGCGGTCATGTTCATTGCCGACCGGCAGCCGAATGTCGACCACACGACCAACGTCCTGACGATCCTCGGGATCGTCTTCGGAATCGTCGGGATCGCCGCGATCGCCCTTGACTTCGCGATGCGCCGCTCCGGCGCGGCCGATGCGAGGGTCATCGCGACGGGCATCCGGGGCCGCGCGACCGTCCTCGCGGTTCGCGACACGAACGTGACCGTGAACATGAACCCGATGATCGCCCTCGACCTGAAGATCGAGATCCCGGGCCAGCCCGTCACGACGAAGACGGTCCGACAGGTGATCTCGCGCCTCGATGTCGGCGACTATCGGCCGGGGATGGTGCTCGCGGTCGCTGCGGACCCGGCCGATCCGACGCACGTCGTGGTGGACTGGGCGAATTCACCGATCACGGACCCGAACGTGGCGGCGGACCCGGTGACGGGGCGGCCGATGGGCGGGTTCGGGACGGGGGCGCCTACGATCGTGACGCAGGGCGGCGGGCTGTCCTCCAATCCTGCCGAGGTCGCGGCTCTTCTACGGGCGGCCGCCGATCAGATTTCGTCCGGTGGGCTCGTGTCACACCCCGACATCGCGTCGGCCGTCGGGAATGCCCATCAGTGGACGTCGACGGGGCAGACCCTGCCGCCGGACCAGATCGCGGCGATCCTGCGGCTGGCGGCGAACAATGCCGGCTCGGCAACGCAGGTGAGCTCCACGGATCTCGCCGCGATGCTGCGAAGCGCGTCGGTCGCGGCGGCGAACGCAGCCGATCAGGCCGAAGCGGCGGCCCGCGGCGCGAGCGTGTCCAACACGGGCCCGACCGCACCGACGACGACCTGAGCCGCCCAACCCTGCGGCGGCGCCAGCGCGGGTTACAGCCGCGACCAGGCGGATACGCGATGGCAGCGCCGGCGACGCAGACGACGCAACCAGCGAGGTGAGCCGCGCAATCCGGCGGCCGCTCTCGCCCGCGATCAGCGGATGAGGTAGCTCCGCACCGAGATCCACGAGCCGACGATGCCGAGCCCCAGGCCGGCCGTCCCGACGATCAGCGCGAGTTCCGTCGCGAGCGACGTCGACTGCACCGGCAACAGTCCCCAATACGCCGAAACCGCGGGACTGATCGACTGCCCCAGCAGCGTGAACACGGCGATCGTGACGGCGGCCCCCAGGAGCCCGACCATCGCGCCCTCGAAGATGAACGGCCAGCGAATGAACGCGTCGGACGCCCCGACGAGCCGCATGATCTCGATCTCCTCGGCCCGCGCGACGACCGCGAGGCGGATCGTGTTGATGATGATGAACAGCACGGTCAGGCCGACGAGGACCAGGATCGCGAGGCCGACGGTCCTCAGGAGACCGGTGATGCCCAGGATCTCGTCGACCAGCTTCTGGATCTCCTTGACGCTGAGCACGACCGCCGTGTCCGAGCGCAGCGTGTCGACGACCGTGCCGAACACGTGCGGGTCGCGTAGCTTGACCTCGATCGTGCCGTGGAGCGGGTTCGAATCCAGGTACACGGTGAGGTCCTTCTGGCCCTGCGCCTGGAGTTGCGCGCGGAAGCGCTTGAGGGCCTCGTCCGGCGTGATGTAGTCCGCAGACTCCACCTCCGGCAGCGCGCCGACCTGCGCCACGAGCTCGTTGATCTGGTCCAGCGAGGCCGACGGGTTGACATCCGCCGTGACCTCGACCTTCTGCTCGACGAACTGGAGGCTCGCGGTCAGGCCGGTCTGGATCACCCAGAAGCCGCCGAGCAGCATCAGCATCAGGATCATCGTGGCCGTGGCGGCGAGGCTCATCACGCCGTTCCGCCAGAAGCCCTGCCACGCGCGCCGCAGGCTGAAGAGCACGAACCCGATCACGCCGGACAGTCTCGCGGGGGTGACCGCCGTTCATCCGCGCCACGGGCCGTGGCCCACCCTACGCGCCACTGCCCGCGCAATCCGTGCTTCGTCGCCGGCGGGCGCTCGGGGCGTCGGCGGCTGCGAAGGTCGGGCAACTCAGTCCTCGCGGTGATACGCGCCACCGACCTCGTCCCTGATCACGCGACCTTCCTCGAGCGCGACGACGCGCCGGCGCAGGGCGGTCACGACCTCGGCGTTGTGCGTGGCCATCAGGACCGTGACGCCCAGCTCGTTGATGCGGAGAAGCAGCTGCAGGATCTCCCAGGAGATGAGCGGATCCAGGTTGCCGGTGGGCTCGTCCGCGATGATCAGCCGCGGATCGTGGACGAGCGCGCGGGCGATCGCGGTGCGCTGCTGCTCGCCGCCGGACAGCTGCGAGGGGATCTGGCGCGCCTGCGAGGTCAGCCCCACAAGGGCGAGGACTCGCTCTACTGCGGGTCGGATGAGCTTGCGCGGAGTGCCGGTCACTTCCAGCGCGAAGGCGACGTTCTCGTAGACGGTCTTCGAGGGCAGCAGCTTGTAGTCCTGGAAGACGATGCCGATCCGTCGGCGGACCTTCGGCACCTGGCGGCGCCGGATCCTGGCGAGGTTCTGGCCGTCGACGATGACCTCGCCTTGCGTCGCCACCTCATCGCGGATGAGCAGCTTGATCAGGGTTGATTTGCCGGCGCCGGACGGGCCGACGAGGAAGACGAAATCGCCCTCCGGGATGACGAGGTCGACCTCATTGAGGGCGATCTTGCCGTTCGGGTAGCGCATCGTGACGTCGTGGAGGAGCACGACGGGCCGCTCCGCGCTCTGGCCGGGCCGACGCAGCAGCAGGCGTTCGCGGATGCCACGTGGCGGGGTCGCCGAAGGGGTGGGTGGCGTGGCTGCGGGGGGCGTGGCCGGACGGGGCGGGGCAAGGATCACGCTGGCTGCTCCGCGGCGGGTCGGACGAGGCCGACGTCGATGGTGGCCTGGACTCCGGCCGCGGGCACTGCAGTGGGAGCCACGTTCGACCGTGAGGCTACCACCGGGCGTTGGCGGGCGACAACCCGGCCCCGTCGGTGGCCGATGGGAGCGCCGGTGGGTGGCGCGGTCGGCGCGCTGGTGGGTGGCGCGGTCGGCGCGCTGGTGGGTGGCGCGGTTTGCGCGCTGGTGGGTGCGCGGTCGCTAGAGGAGCGCGAGGTTGATCGGGACGTAGCGGCTGAAATCCGCGAACGGGCGGTCCCACAGGAGGAGCGTCGGGAAGGACTCGAACCTCAGGCCTGCGCCGAGGAGGCCGATGAAGAGGTCCGACGCGGCGCCTGGGATCCAGCTGGCGTACGCGCCGGGCGCGCGCACGCTCGTGAACAGGTGGCCGACGAGCGGGGCGAGGAGGCGCTCGTCGATGGCTGCGACGGGGCCGAACCGGCCGGACGGGGCGATCGTGCCGTAGCCGAGCGCCTCACCGCGTTCGGATCGCGCGACGAAGGTCCGCCGACCTTCCGCGACCAGGAACTCGTGGTCCTGGCGATGGTCGTAGCCGAGCGTTCCGGTGTCGATCTGCGCCATGGCGGCGAGGTCGTCGGTGCGGGTGGTGGCGGTCGTTTCGGCCACGCGGACACCCGCGGGGAGCGCGCCGAGGGCTTCGGGACGCATCGGGTAGCCGACGAAGTTGAACACCGGCAGCCGCGGGACCATCCCGTACTGGCTGTAGAGCGCGTTCGAGATGGGCTGGACGCTGTCCGTGGCGGTGCCGAGGATGGTTCCGTCGCCCTGGCCGTCCGGTTCGCGGCCGCCGCCGGCGCCGGGCCCCGCGGCGTGTCCTTCGGCGCTGCCGGCGCTCCCCGCGCCCCCGGCGCGCCGTCGGGCGTCCGCGGGCAGGATCTGCTCGAGAATCCGTCGACCGACGCCGGCCGCCTGGTACGCCGGCAGCACGAACAGCATGCCCAGGAACCAGACCTTCCCGCGCAGGGTCGCCGACCCGAACCCGACCACGGCATCGGCCGCGCGCGGGTCCGTGGCCACCCAGAATCGCTCCCTGTCGGTGCGCACGAAATGGGCGAGCAGCCGTCGGAGTGGCTCGAGGTCGCCGCCGAACCACGGCTGATTCAGCCGCCCGACATAGTCCGCGATCGAGTCTGACCAGATCTGGGCGCAAGCCAGGAGGTCGTCGTCGCGCGCCCGCCGGTAGGTCAGCTCGGCGGGGAGGCGGCGCGCACCTTCGCGGCCGCGTCCGCCCTCTCGTCGGCCCTCTCGTCGGCCGGCTTGGGTCACCCGGCGTCCTCGATGGCGCCGACGGGCGCGCCGGTCGCCTCGCGCTCCAGTTCCGCGGCCATGAACGCGTCCAGGTCGCCGTCGAGGACCGCCGCGGTGTTCGACGTCTCGACCGCCGTCCTGAGGTCCTTGACCATCTGGTAGGGATGCAGCACGTACGAACGGATCTGGTTGCCCCAGCCGGCTTCGACGTGCTCGCCCTTGAGCTTGCGGGTTTCAGCTTCGCGTTCCTCGAGCGCGCGCTCCAGGAGCCGCGCCTTCAGGACCTTGATCGCCGTTTCCTTGTTCTGCGTCTGGGATCGCTCGTTCTGGGACTGCGCGACGATCCCGGTGGGCAGATGGGTCAGGCGCACCGCCGAGTCCGTCTTGTTGACGTGCTGGCCGCCGGCGCCCTGCGAGCGGAACGTGTCCACGCGGATCTCGTCCCAGTTGAGCTCGATCTCGACGTCGTCGTCGACTTCCGGCAGCACCTCGACAAGGGCGAAGGTCGTCTGGCGGCGTTTCTGCGAGTCGAACGGCGAAATTCGGACCAGCCGGTGGACGCCGCGTTCCGCGCGCAGCCAGCCATACGCCCGACGGCCGTTGACGGCGATCGTCGCGCTCTTGAGCCCGGTCTGCTCCCCCTCGAGCTGGTCGACGATCTCCGTGTTGAACCGATGGCGCTCCGACCAGCGGAGATACATGCGGACGAGCATCTCGGCCCAGTCCGTCGCCTCGGTGCCGCCGACGCCGGCGATCACGTTCAGGATCGCGCCGTTCTCGTCGTACTCGCCGGAGAACAGCAGCGCCGTGCGCTCGCGCGCGAACACGGCATCGAGAGCGGTGGACTCGCGATCGAGCTCTGCGGCGAGCTCCGGGTCGTCGCCGTCCGCCAGCAGGTCCAGGATCGTGGTGAGGTTCTCGGCGCGGCTCTCGAGGTCGCGCCACGTGGAAAGTTCCGTGCGGAGACCATCGGCCTCCCGGAGGACCTTCTGGGCGGCGCGCTGGTCGTCCCAGAAACCCGGCTCGACGGTCTGGGCGTCGAGCGCGGCGAGTCGCTGTTCCTTGGCGGCTAGGTCAAAGCCGCCCCGAGGTCGACCGGATCCGCTCGACGAGGTCGCGGCTGGCGGACGCGTCCACCTAGTTCCGGACCCGGAGGTCTTGCAGCAGGATCGGGCGGAGCTCGATCAGCCGAAGGGCTGTCTTGCTCCTGGCGACGACGGGGTTCACGCAGGGGCAGTATCCGTTGTGGGGGCAGATTCCGCAGTTGCCGTCACAGTCCAACGCGGCCGCATAGCTGCACGTCCGACAGTCGCGCTCGCAGGCGATCAGATCGACGAACGACGCTTCCTCGGCCTGCTTCACGAGTCCCTCTCTCTCAGGTGCGCGGGGGCGAAGGAGTTGGCTCTTGGGCTGCGGGCGCGCGCTGAACGACGCCGCTTGGTTGTGCGGGGTGCTGTCCTCGGGCTACGGGACGCGGGGGTTCAGCGGGAGTATACGGGCCGATCCACGCCCAGCCAAGAGGGTGAACGGGTTCCGAGCCGAAAATCGAGGCCGATTCGTGCACGAATCCGGCGATTCGGGCGGCCCGGCGCACGCGGACTGCGTTTGTGTTCCGCCTTATGGAACCGAGGATGCCGCGGTCGTCGCAGGGTCGGCCGGCGGGCCGTAGTCACCGGCCGATTCACTGCCGGCCAGGAAGTAGAGGCCCAGCGCGCCCAACTCGTGGATGGTCGCCGCGAGCCGCCGATCAGGCGTCGCATCGCTGGGGCTCGTGGCGGTCGGGGAGCCATAGGCAGTGATGCCGAGGTCGCTGGCCATCCGCAGGACGCGCAGCATGTGCGTCCGGTCCGACACGAAGACCGCGTCACGGATGCCCCGTTCGCGGAGGATCGCGTCCACCGACCGAAGCGATTCGAGCGTCGAGCGGCCCTGGTCCTCCATGAGGATGTGATCCGACGGCACGCCGCGCTCCAGCGCATAGGCGCGCGCCACGGCTGCCTCGGTCGTGCGATCGCCCGGCAGCTTGCCGCCCGTCACGACGAGGTATGGCGCGAGCCCCTCGAGGTACAGCGCGACGGCGTGGTCCAACCGCGCGGAGAACACCCCCGATGGTGTGCCGTTGTACTGCGCCGCGCCCAGAACGACGATCGCGCCGGCGGGCCGCTGGTCATCCCGGGCACCCTGCTGGTTGATCCGGAACACGGTGTATGCCGTGATCGCCGCCGCGCCGGCAATCGCGACGATCCCGAGGGTCACGAGATCGCGGACCGCATGTCTCGAACGCGGACTCACAGGGTCACCGCCCGATGGCTGCGTGCATCGCGGCGACCGGCCGCGAAGCCACGGCGGAATCTCGTGCCTGACACCTCAGGAGTCACAGTCGGGAATGCATGGCCGAAGCGACGCGCGGGGCGGTTCAGGCGAAGGCGCCGCTGAGCAGGCGAGCGCACTAGCTGTGCGTGGGCGACACCGCCGAACGGGCAACGCACGCATGGACCGAGCCGGCGCGTCGCGTCACTTGCCGTGGCATTTCTTGTACTTGTTGCCCGAGCCACACCAGCACGGATCGTTGCGGCCGATCCGGGCGCCAGTGGGCGTGAAGCCCGGGCGTGCCTGCTGGCCGCCGGTCGAGACGGTCTGGTCCCCGAGGGACTCCCGCATCGCGCGGATCGCCGGCCCGGTGGGCAGGCCGCGTGCACCCGCCAGATCGCCGTTGCCGCCGGTCCTCGCCGCCGGGTTGGCGGCCACGGCCGCGGCAACGCTGCTGAGTGAGCCGCTGCCGGTGACGCTCGCGGTGCCCGCCATCGCGGAACTGCCTGTGCTTGCCGCGCCAGCCGCCGCCCCGGTGACGCCCGCTGCCGCCGGCATCCGGCCGCCCGGGTTGATCGGAGCGACCTGGCGGAACGGTGTGGGTTCCGGCGCGGGCGCCTGGCGGGTCACCTGGACGCGGAAGATCGTCGTGGCGACCTGGTGGCGGATCAGCTGGCGCAGCTCCGTGTACAGCGCGAACGCCTCCTTGCGAAACTCGTTCAGCGGATCCTGCTGGGCATAGCCGCGAAGGCCGATGCCGCGGCGCATGTCGTCGAGCTCCGTGAGGTGCTCCACCCAGAGCGAGTCGATCGTCCGCAGCAGGACGAGCCGCTCGACGGTCGCCCAGTCCGCGGCGCCGATCTCGGCCTCCTTGGCCGTGAGCGCCTCGTCGACGAGGGCATTGATGTGCTCCGTGAGCGCCTCGCGCCCGCCGGCTTCCCAGAGAGCGTCCTCGCCCGCGTCGGGCCCTTCGAGACCCATCGCCTTGAGCGCCGCCGCGAGCCCTTCGAGGTTCCAGTCGTCCACGACCTCGCCGGCGGTGAACCGCTGCACGAGGTCAGCGACCTCCTCGTCGAGGAATCCCTGGACGGTGCCGCTGAGATCCTCGTTGCGGAGGACCTTGTCGCGCTCGGCGTAGATCGTCTCGCGCTGCTTGTTGATGACGTCATCGAACTCAACGACGCGCTTGCGCAGATCGAAGTTGAAGCCTTCGACGCGGCCCTGGGCCGATTCGATCGTCCGATTGACGATCCGCGACTCGATCGGGACGTCCTCCTCGAGCCCGAACCGCTCCATCAGGTTCGCGACGCGCTCCGATGCGAACCGCTTCATGAGGTCGTCGTCGAGTGACAGATAGAACCGGGAGGAGCCTGGGTCACCCTGCCGCCCGGCACGACCGCGCAGCTGGTTGTCGATCCGTCGGCTCTCGTGGCGCTCGGTGCCGATGATGTGAAGGCCGCCGGCCGCCACCACGCGCGCGTGGTCCTCGTCCGCGAGCGCCTTCGCCTCGGCAAGGGCCGCGTCGTACGTCGCGCGATCGACTTCCGCCGGGTTGAGACCCCGACGGTGAAGCGACTCCGATGCCATGCCGGCGGGATTGCCGCCGAGGAGGATGTCCGTGCCGCGACCGGCCATGTTCGTCGCGATGGTCACGGCGCCGGTGCGGCCGGCCTGGGCGACGACCGGCGCTTCCTTCTCGTGCAGCTTCGCGTTCAGGACCTCGTGGCGGATCCCGCGGCGCTTGAGCAACTCCGAGAGCTTCTCGGACTTCTCCACGGACACGGTGCCGACGAGGACCGGCCGACCGGCCTCCTGCATCTCGACGATCTCGTCGATGATCGCGTTGAACTTGCCCTTCTCGTTCCGGTAGACGAGGTCCGGATCGTCCTCCCGGATCATCGGCCGGTGGGTCGGGATGGCCACGACCTCCAGCTTGTAGATCTTCGAGAACTCCTCGGCCTCGGTCATCGCCGTGCCGGTCATGCCGGCGAGCTTCTCGTAGGTCCGGAAGTAGTTCTGGAAGGTGATCGTGGCGAGGGTCACGCTCTCGCGCTGGACGCGGAGGCCCTCCTTCGCCTCGATGGCCTGGTGGAGTCCCTCGCTCCAGCGACGGCCCGGCATCTGGCGGCCCGTGAACTCGTCGACGATGACGATCTCACCGTCCTTGACGATGTAGTCCCGGTCGCGCTTGTACAGTGCGTGCGCGCGGAGCGCCTGCTCGAAATGGCGGGCCAGCGTGGGGTCCGCGTCGTAGAGGTTCGCGACCCCGAGCCACTGTTCCATCTTGGTGATGCCCTGCTCCGTCGGGGCAACCTGGCGATCCTTGAGATCGACGAAGTAGTCGCCGCCCTCTTCCTCGCCCTCGGGCCGCGGCTGGAGACGAGGCACGAGACGGGCGAACGTGAAGTACTTCTCGGCCGACTCCTCGGCCTGACCGCTGATGATCAGCGGCGTGCGCGCCTCGTCGATGAGGATGTTGTCGACCTCGTCGACGATCGCGAAGTTGTGGCCGCGCTGCACGCGCTGCTCCAGCTCCACGACCATGTTGTCGCGGAGATAGTCGAAGCCGAATTCGTTGTTCGTGCCATAGGTGACGTCGGCCGCGTAGGCCTCGCGTCGCTCGACGGGCCGCAGGTTGATCAGCCGCTCGTCGTTCGTCGGGTAGCCGGGCTCGAAGACGTACGACGCCTCGTGCGTGATCATCCCCAGGCTGACGCCCAGGAAATGGAAGACGGGGCCCATCCACTGCGGGTCGCGCCGGGCGAGGTAGTCGTTCACGGTGACGACGTGGACGCCCTTGCCGCTGAGGGCGTTGAGGACCGCGGCGAGTGTCGGCACGAACGTCTTGCCTTCGCCGGTCTTCATCTCGGCGATCCGGCCCTGGTGCAGGACGATGCCGCCGATCAGCTGGACGTCGAAGTGGCGCATGCCGAGCGTCCGCTTCATTGCCTCGCGGCCGGCTGCGAAGACCTCCGGCAAGGCCGCGTCGAGGGCCTTCTGCATCTTCTCGTGGTCGCGCTTCTCGCGGGCCCTGCGCAGCTCGCGTCGGCGCTCGGAGTCGTCGTCGGTCAGCTCGTCCTCGGACGGCTCCTCGGGAGCGGCATCCTCGGCGATTTCCGCGCGGATGGTTGCAATTCGTTCGCGGATGTCATCGTCCGACATCGCCTCGAATTCCGGCTCGAGGCCGTTGATCCGATCGACGAGCGGCTGGATCCGCTTGAGTTCGCGTTCGTTGGAGTCGACGAACCGGTTGAGAAAGCCAAGCACCATAGCCCGCGCAGTATAGGTGAGGGTCTCCGGCTGACCCCTTCGTGGCCGGGGCGGCCGCGCCCTGCGCCGCTCCACGCGACCTCGGCCACTCCGCGAGTCCGCATCGTCTCCACGGAACCGCGGAGCATCGTCGCCCTCTTCGCCGGGCTGATCCCGCCCCGAACGTGCGCCCGACCGGTGTCAGGCCGTCCGCCGACCTACTTCCACAGGCCGATCGTGTACCCGCCGACGATCAGCACGAACGTGGCCGCCGCCAGACCGACCCAGAACAGGATCGACAACGGCGTCGACGTGGGGTTCATCTCGGGGTTCTTGAGCGCCGGCAGCTTGCCGCCCTTGCGGGCCGAGCCCCAGCGCGGCGAGCGCAGGTACCCGCGCCATTCCTCGTTGCGGACGGCGCGGCGTTCGATGCCGCCGCGGCCGTCTGGTCTGTGGAGCTGGAGGCTCATCGATCTCCCGAGGTGGCTGCGAGTTGCGGCGGGATCGCGATCGGCGGCGGCGAGCGATCGTCGTCCTCGTCGTCGTCACGCGTGTCGAGCGTCCGCGAGCTGCCATCTTCCCAGAGCAGCAGCTCCTGCGTCAGCGAGACCTCCGACGAGAAGAGTGCGCCCACGGATTCGCCGCGGTGGATGCGCTTGATCGCCTCGCCGATGAGGCCGGCGATGCCGACGGTCTTGATCTTGCTGATGCGCTTGGACGGCGGCAGCGGCACGGTATCCGTCAGCACGACCTCGATGACGCTCGATTCGCGGATCCGGTCCACGGCTGGATCGCTCAGGAGGCCGTGCGTGGCGCAGGCGTAGATCTCGTCGACGCCTTCACGTTCCAGGGCCCGGACGATCTCGATGAGCGTGCCGCCGGTGTCGATCTCGTCGTCCACGATCACGGCGCGCTTGCCGCGGACATCGCCGATGACGTTCATGAGCTCCGCGCGATCAAGGTTGCCGATGCGGCGCTTCTCGATGATCGCGAGGGGCGCGTCGAGGATCTCCGCGAAGCTCCGGGCGCGCTTTGCGAACCCGAGATCCGTGACGACGACCAGGTCTTCCAGGTGCTTGTGGCGGAAGTAGTTCGAGAGGAGGTGAACCGCGGTCAGCTCGTCCACCGGGATGTTGAAGAACCCCTGGATCTGGCCCTGGTGGAGGTCCATCGTCAGAACCCGATCGGCGCCTGCGACCGTGATCATGTCCGCGATCAGGCGGGCCGTGATCGGAACGCGGGGCTGGTCCTTCTTGTCCGACCTCCCGTACGCGTAGTACGGGATCACGGCTGTGATCCGCCCGGCGCTGGCCCGCTTGAAGGCGTCGATCATGATCAGCAGTTCCATGATCGACTGGTTGACCGGGTGGCACGTCGGCTGGACGACGAAGACGTCCTTTTCGCGGACGTTGTCCAGGATCTTGACGAAGATGTTCTCGTTCGCGAACTGGAAGACCTCGATCGCGCCGAGTTCGACGTTCAGGTAGCGGCAGATCTTCCGGGCCAGATCCGGGTTGGCGTTGCCGGTGTAGATGTCGAACTGGTCCGCGTACACCTGCTGGCCGCCTCGCTCGCCGCGCCTGGGATCGTCAGGGGACCGTCAGCCGCCGGAACCGTTCTGGGGAGCGGGTCCGGGTGTCTGGCCGTCGGGGTCGTCATTGTCGCCCATGCCCTGCCGGTCTGCCAGCCCTGCGCGGAACGCCGCGATGCCGACGACGCGGTCGCCCTCGGACAGCCGCATCACGATCACGCCTCGCGCGCTGCTCGAGTAGCGGTTGATGGAGTTGGTCTCCGTCCGGATGACCTGGCCGCCGGCGCTGATGAGGAGCAGTTCGTCGTCCTCCTCGGTCACCTGCTGGACTGCCGCCACGTTGCCCGTCTTGCGGCCCTCAAGGGAAATGAGGCCGACGCCCTGACCGCCGCGATGCTTGCGCCGGAACTCGGTGAGCGGGACGCGCTTGCCGAAGCCGGTCTCGGTCAGGACCAGCAGGTCCGCGCCCGGATTCGCAACGCTCATCGAGACGACCTCGTCACCCTTGCGGGCGAGGCGGATGCCGATGACGCCTGCGGCGACGCGACCCATCGGCCGAACCTCGCTCTCGGCGAACCGGGCGAGCTTGCCGAGCGCCGTGGCGAGGATCAGGTCGTCCTGGCCCCTGGTGATATCGACCCAGGCCAATTCGTCGTCCCCGTTCAGGGTGATCGCGATGATGCCCGTGGCGCGCACCTTCTCGAACTGTTCCAGCGGCGTCTTCTTGATGACGCCCTTGCGCGTCGCCAGGACCATGAAGCTGCCGGGAGCAAAGTCCGGCAGGGTGATGGTGGCCATCGGCACTTCGCCCGATTCCACCTGGATCCCGGGCAGGTTGATGATCGGGATGCCCTTCGCCTGGCGGCTGGCATCGGGGATCTGGTGGACCTTGCTCGAGAAGACGCGGCCGCGGTTCGTGAAGAACAGCGCCCAGTCGTGGGTGTTCGCGACGAGGAGGTGCTCCACGGCATCCTCCTCGCGCGTGACGTGGCCGATGATCCCCTTGCCGCCGCGATGCTGGCGGCGGTAGGTGGCGACCGGCTGGCGCTTGATGTAGCCGCGCCCCGAGATCGTGATGACGACGTCCTCGTCGGCGATGAGGTCCTCGTCGGTCATCTCGCGGCTGGCGTCGTCCTGGACACGTGTCCGGCGCTCGCCAGCGTACTTGCGCTTCAGCTCCGTGAGCTCGTCCTTGATGATCTGGAGGACGCGCGCCGGGTTCGCGAGGATGTCCTCCAGCTCCGCGATCTGCTGGATGACCTCGAGATACTCGTCCTCGATCTTCTTGCGTTCGAGCGCCGCCAGGCGCGCGAGGCGCATGTCCAGGATGGCCTGTGCCTGGAGCTCGCTGAGGTCGAAGCGGCTCATGAGGTTGTTGCGGGCGGTCTCGACGTCGGCCGACTCGCGGATGGTCTGGATGACCGCATCGAGGTGATCAAGCGCGACCTTGAGCCCTTCGAGAATGTGCGCGCGGGCCCGCGCCTTGCCGAGGTCGAACTCGGTCCGACGCCGGATCACTTCGCGTCGATGGTCGACGTGGTGCTGCAGCACCGACTTGAGGGGCAGCGTCTGCGGCTGCCCATCGACGAGGGCGAGCATGTTCAGGTTGAACGCGGTCTGCATCGCGGTGTGCTTGAACAGGTTGTTCAGCACCTTGTGGGGGTTCGCGTCGCGCTTGATCTCGACGACCATGCGCATCCCGTCGCGATCGCTCTCGTCGCGGAGATCGGCGATGCCGTCGATCTTCTTGCCCGTCACGAGGTCCGCGATCTTCTCCATGAGCGCGGCCTTGTTGACCTGGTAGGGCAGTTCCGTGACGACGATCGCCATCCGGCCGGAGCGCACCTCTTCGAACGCGACCTGGGCGCGCACGACGACGCGGCCGCGGCCGTGGGCATACATCTGGCGGATCGCGTCGACGCGCTCGTTCTCGCCCGTGATCGCGTTGCGCTGCTGTTCGAAGCGGAAGATCGTGCCGCCGGTCGGGAAGTCCGGGCCCTGGATGAAGTTGCACAGGTCGTCGACCGTCATCTCGGGGTCGTCGATGAGGGCGATGGTGGCGTCGACGACCTCGCCGAGGTGGTGCGGCGGGATGTTCGTGGCCATGCCGACAGCGATGCCGGACGAGCCGTTGATCAGGAGGTTCGGGAGTTTCGCCGGCAGAACGACGGGTTGCTTCTGCGTGCCGTCGTAGTTGTCCTCGAAGTCGACGGTTTCCTTGTCGATGTCGGCGAGGAGCTCCGCGGCGATCGCCGTCATGCGCGCTTCCGTGTAGCGCATCGCAGCCGCGGAATCGCCGTCGACGGAGCCGAAGTTGCCCTGCCCGTCGACCAGCGGGTAGCGCATCGAGAAGTCCTGCGCGAGGCGGACGAGGGCGTCGTACAGCGCCACGTCGCCGTGCGGGTGGTACTTGCCCATCACCTCGCCGACGATCGCCGCGCACTTGCGGTAGGAGCTCGTCGCGCTGAGCCCCATCTCCCCCATCGTGAAGAGGATCCTGCGATGGACGGGCTTCAGGCCGTCGCGGACGTCGGGGAGTGCCCGCGACACGATCACGCTCATCGCGTAATCGAGGTAGCTCACCCGCATCTCGTCCTCGATGCGGACGGCCTGGATCTCGCCGAGGTCGTCGGTCACGCTGTCGCTCCGGTGATGGCTGGATCAGATGCTCGGTCGGGGGTTCGGTCGGAAGGTTCCCTCGTGAAGTCCGCGGCCGACCTCGGGCCGCCTGCTGCGGGTGTCGCCTCGACGAGACCGCGGAAGAGCTCCGCCATCGCCGCCGCATCGGAGGTCGACGGGGCGCCGGGGCGGCGGCGGATTCCGGCGAGGCGCTCGCGGATGGCGTCCGCCGGCTCCGGTTCGAGCGCGGGGAGCGCGTCGCGGATGACCCACGCGCGATGGCCGTCGTCCGTCGCCCGCGCCCGTTGGCTCTGCTCCTCGGCGAACGCCGTCAGCGCGGCCCGGTCGACATGCGCCAGCGACCGCAGCGCCCACGACAGAGCCTTCTGGACGTCCGGATCGGCATCGCCGATGAGGTTGCCGACGATTGGCAGGGCGCGTCGGGCGATCTCGGGCCGACGTCCCTCGCCGCGTTTCACGAACGGGATGGTCGCGATCGTGGACCCGACGAGGCGGCGCTCCCACGGAGACGGCGAGTACGCCAGTTGCTCGATCTCGGCCCAGCGGAACGGTTCGCGGAGGATCCCGGCGCCGTACGTGTGCGCCAGGGTGTCGACAGTGATCCACTCGTGCGCGTCACGCGCCGCGCGACGGAGCACCTGCCACGTGCGCTCCGGATCCGCCGCGAGCGTGCGCGTCAGCGTCTCGAACGCGAGGACCCGAATTTCGAGGCCACGCTCGCGAAGCAGCCGCTCCGACAGCCACAACAGGGAGTCCGGGCCCGCCCATCGCGACGCCCTGTCGAAGGACCGGCGGACGGCGCTGAGCAGCGGCAGGCGAACGCCGATCGAGTCGTCAAGGCCAGGGGCGACGCGCGCCTGTTCGCGGCGGTAGTTCTCGTCGACGAGGCCCGCGAATCCCGCATGGAGCGCCTCGACGAGTGCCTCGGGGTCGTCGACGAGTTCGCCGAGGGTCGTTCCGAGTTCCCTGGCCGCGGCGAGCCGGGTCTCGACGAACGCGTTTGCTGCGGCCGTGATCGGCGACAGCGGTCGTGCTGGGGTTGTCCTCGCGGCCGGCATCAAACCGCTGCCTCGTCCACGACGCGGATGCCGTATCGCTCCCGTAGGGCCTGCTGTTGCGCCAGCGGCGCCCCGAGGTAGATCGCACTGGCCTCCGCGAGGACCGCGCCCGACGCGATGTCGGTCAGGCGGGCGCGGGTGTCGAACCGGCGGCGACGCCGTTCCGCGATCCACCCTTCCGCGCGGATCGGCGTCTCGATCATGACGGGGCGCCGGAAGTCGACCTCCAGTCGCGCGGTGAACCCGAGGCGGTCCTCCCCGATCAGCGACCACGCCATGACCTCGTCCAGGATTGCCGACACGATGCCGCCGTGGGTGACGCCCTCCCAGCCCTGGAATGCGGCCGGCAGCGTGGTTTCGGTCCAGCACCGGTCACCGGCGGCATGCAGCTCCAGGCGGAGGCCGTGGACGTTGAGCTGGCCGCACGCGAAGCACGCGTGTGCCGCGAACTCGAACCGCCCGACGCGCTGCCGAAGCTGTGGCCGCTCGACGACCTTAGACGTCAAGGAGCCGCACCTTGCGTGCCTCGGTCTTGATGAACTCCTTCCGCGGCTCCACCTTCTCGCCCATGAGCCGGGTGAAGACCTCGTCGGCGGTTGCCGCGTCCTCGACGTGCGCCCGCAGCAGCGTCCGCGTAGCCGGGTTCATCGTGGTTTCCCAGAGCTGGTCGGCGTTCATCTCGCCGAGGCCCTTGAACCGTTGGACGCTGAGGTTCTTGACGTTGAACTCGCGAATGATCCGTTCGCGCTCCGGCTCCGTCTGCGCGTAGCGCGTGACCTTGCCGGTACTGATGCGATACAGCGGCGGCTGCGCGATGTACAGGTAGCCGTTCTCGATGACCTCCGGCATGTGCCGGTAGAAGAAGGTCAGCAGCAGAGTCCGGATATGGGCGCCGTCGACGTCCGCGTCGGTCATGATGATCACGCGGTGGTAGCGCAGCTTCGCGATGTCGAACGTCTCGCCGATGCCGCCGCCCAGCGCGATGATCAGCGGCTTCACGTTCTCGCTGGACAGGATCTTGTCGAGGCGCGCCTTCTCGACGTTGAGGAGCTTGCCGCGGAGGGGCAGGATCGCCTGGAACCGTCGATCGCGGCCCTGCTTCGCGGAACCGCCGGCCGAATCGCCCTCCACGATGTAGAGCTCACTGCGTGATGGGTCGCGCTCCTGGCAGTCCGCCAGCTTGCCCGGCAGCGCCATTCCCTCGAGGGCGCCCTTGCGAATGACGAGGTCGCGCGCCTTACGTGCGGCTTCACGCGCTCGGGCCGCCGTCAGGCCTTTTTCGACGATCCGCCGGCCGTCCGCCGGGTTCTCGTCGAGGTGCTGGGCGATGCCCTCCGCGACGGCTGCCTCGACCTGGCCCTTGACCTCGGCATTGCCGAGCTTGGCCTTTGTCTGGCCCTCGAACTGCGGCTCGACCAGCTTCACGCTGATCACTGCCGTCAGGCCCTCGCGGACGTCGTCTCCGGACAGGTTGCCCGTGCCATCGCGGATGATCCCGGCGCGCTTCGCCCAGTCGTTGAGCGAGCGCGTCAATGCCGACCGGAACCCAGTGAGGTGCGTGCCGCCGTCCACCGTGTTGATGTTGTTGGCGAACGTGAAGATGTTCTCGGCGTACGAGTCGTTGTACTGGAACGCGACTTCAATCGAGGTCTGACCGTCCTTGCGCTCCACGTAGATGGGGCGGCTGTGGAGCGGCTCCTTGTTGCGGTTCAGGTGGCGCACGAACGAGACGAGGCCGCCTTCGAAGTAGAACGACCGCTCCCGATCGGCCCGCTCGTCAACCAGCTTGATCCAGACGCCCTTGTTGAGGTAGGCCGACTCGCGAAGTCGCTGCGAGATCGTGTCGAACGAGAACTCCGTCGTCTCGAACATGTCCGGGTCCGGGTGGAACCGCGTGGTGGTTCCCCGCCGGCCGCCGGCAGGGCCGACCTTCGCCACGGGCGTGGTCGGCTTGCCGCGCGAGTACTCCTGCGCCCAGACAAAGCCATCGCGCGCAGATTCCACGCGCAGCCAGTCCGACAGCGCGTTGACGACGCTGACACCGACGCCGTGCAGGCCGCCCGACACCTTGTAGCCGCCACCGCCGAACTTGCCGCCCGCGTGGAGGACCGTGTGGACGACCTCGAGGGCGTCCTTGCCCGTCGCGTGCTTGCCAACGGGCACGCCGCGTCCGTCGTCCTCGACGGTCACGACTCCCTCGGCGCTGATCGTGACGACGATCCGCGTGGCATGACCCGCCATCGCCTCGTCGATGGAGTTGTCGACGACTTCCCACACGAGATGGTGCAGGCCGCGGCCATCCGTGGACCCGATGTACATGCCCGGACGACGCCGGACGGCCTCGAGCCCCTCCAGGACCTGGATGCTGGCAGCCGTGTAGTCGCTCGATGTCGAGCGGGCCCGAGTCCGCTTCGTGGGTTCCGCTGTCGCAGCCGCAGAGCCGGCGCGCGTTGCTTCTTCGCTCACGCCACGCCTCCGACGAGCCGGTCGTAGAGCCGGCTCAGATCCTCATCGCTGTAGTACTCGATCACGATCCGCCCGCCGCGCCGTGACTTTGCGAGCGACACCTTCGTGCCGAGGGCCTGGCGGAGCTCTTCCTCAACGCGATCGAGATCGGGATCGACGGCCGGCCTGGGCTGGCTCGTGTCGGCGGCTGTCGCGGTTGCGGCCTCACGCAGGCGACGCGCGAGCTCCTCCGTCTGCCGGACCGACAGTCCGCGCGCAACGATGATCTCCAGCAGTCGCGCGTCGTCGGTCTCCGAGAGGCCTGCCATCGCCCGCGCGTGGCCTTCGGTCAGGCGCCCGTCTGCGACGGCGTCCCGGACTGCGTCGCGCATCTCGAGCAGGCGGAGCGTGTTCGCGATCGTGCTCCGGCCGCGCCCGAGCCGCGACGCGAGCTGGTCCTGCGTGAACGCGAATTCGTCAATCAGCTGACGGAACGCCTGCGCTTCTTCGATCGGGTTGAGGTCCGACCGCAGGAGGTTCTCGACGAGGGCAAGTTCCAACTGATCGCGGTCGGCAAGCTGGCGGATGACCGCGGGGATCCGCTCGAGGCCGGCCATCTGGGCGGCGCGGAGGCGACGCTCACCCGCGACCAGCTGATACCCGTCGAGCAGCTCCGTGACCAGCACCGGCTGAATGACCCCGTGCTGGCGAACGCTGTCGGCGAGCTGCGCGAGCGCTTCCTCGTCCATCCGCTGGCGCGGCTGGTACGGATTGGGCCGAATTCGGTCGATCGGAATCTCGGTCGCGGAGGACGCGGCGGTCCCGGCCGGACGCTGCGGGATCAGGGAAGCGAGCCCGCGCCCCAGACCGCCATGACGTCGCTCGGCGCGAACGGCCATCACGCGACCTCCCTGACGGCGTTGTGTCCGCTCGCCCGCGCCACCGCGGACCGAGTCACGCTTCGAGTTCGTTCCGGCCGGCCATCCCGCGCGCGCAGCTCGTCGGCCACGGCGCGATAGGCCTCCGCCCCTTTCGAGTCGGGGCGGTAGAGCTCGATCGGCTGGCCGTAGCTGGGAGCCTCGGATAGGCGGACATTTCGGGGCACGACGGTTTGGAACACTGCGTCGCCGAGATGCCGCCGGACCTCGGCGCTGACCTCGACAGCGAGGTTGGTCCGGGCGTCGAACATGGTCAGGAGCACGCCCTTGATCGCGAGATCCGGGTTCAGGTGGTCACGCACGAGGTCGATGGTCGAAATCAGCTGCGTCAGTCCTTCCAGCGCGTAGTACTCGCATTGAATCGGCACGAGGACCGAATCCGCCGCGGTCAAGGCGTTCACCGTCATCAGTCCCAGTGAGGGCGGGCAGTCCAGCAAGATGTAGTCGTAGTTCGGTACGACGTCCCCGATGAGGCCTGAAAGACGCCGTTCACGTTGGGGCAACGGCGCCAGATCGACCTCCGCACCCGCGAGGGCCAGCGATGCAGGCACGATCCGGAGCCCGGGAACCTGGGTATCGACCGCCAACTCCGCCAACGGGACCGAGTCGATCAGCGCGTCGTAGACGGATCGCTCGACAGCGGCTTTGTCCAAGCCGACGCCACTCGTGGCATTGCCCTGCGAATCCAGGTCGATGATCAGAACGCGTTCTCTGGCGAGGGCGAGGTACGTAGCCAGGTTGACCACCGTCGTGGTCTTCCCGACGCCTCCCTTCTGGTTGGCGCAGGCAATCGTCTGCCCCACTCAGGTCGCCTGTTGGAACGCGTGCACGAGGCAAATTCTACCAGTTACACCCCTGAATCCCGGCCGGGTCGGCGGTGGCAGGCGGTTCCAGCAGTGTCGCAAAGGCCACTCTCCTCGCACTTATTTCGTACGTATCTGGGCGTTGTTTCACGTGAAACAACGGCGCTCCGAGTGGGATCCGAAGGGCTGCGCTTGGCCCTGCGCACGATTGCCTGACGAGGGCAGGTCGGTATACTTCCGCAACGTCGCCGAACCGGTCGTCGCCACTCACAACTCGCGCGTGCGACCCTGGCTGCCAGCCGAGGATCGAGCGTCATGAGCTTGACACTGGCCGCGGTCGGCGCGGTGGCGGCTGCACTTCTGAATCTCACCATCGCCCCGCTGATTCAGATCGGCGGCGCGCAGCCTGACTTCGTTCTCATCGCCGCCGTCATCTGGACGGTGGTCGCCGGCATTGAAGGCGGCCTCGTCTGGGCCTTCATCGGTGGGCTCATGATCGACCTGCTGGCTCCCCGCCCGCTGGGTTCGACAGCGTTCACGTTGCTCATCTGCGTTGGCGGAGCCGCCATGCTCGGCCGCCTGATGGTGCAGTTCCGATATCTCGCTCCAATCGTCGGCGTCCTCCTGTTCTCGGTCGTGAATGCCTTGTTGTTTCTCGTGGTCTACGGCGCACTGCGCGGGCCGATTCCGGCGAGTGACCCACTCGGAGCGGTTGTTCCCGCAGCGCTGTACGACGCTGCGATCGCGGCCTTGATCGGCCCGTCCCTGGTCGCGGTGATCACCCGCCGCCAGGAACGTGAGCGGTTGAACTGGTGATCGGTCCGCTCGAGCGGAGCATCGTCCCGCAGCGTCGGCCGACGCGATTCGTCGCGTTCGGAATCGCCGTGATGACCGCGGTCACGGTCCTCACCGGCCGCCTCGCGTACATGCAGCTCGTCAACGGCGGCCAGTACCTCCAGAACAACGACCAGTCGAGCGTTGTGCAGCAGGCGGTGCCGTCGACGCGCGGCGTCATCTACGACCGATCCGGACGCCTCCTCGTCACGAACGTGCCCAGCTTCGTGGTGAAGTTGCGGCCTGCGGACCTCGCAGTTTCGAAGCGGGCGGCGGTCGTGACACGGCTGGCGGGCCTGCTCGGCATGACCGATACAACGATCAACACTGCGATCGATGCCAACCCAGGGTCGCGGTTTGACCTTGTCCGGATCGCGAACGACGTTCCGGAGGCGACTGCTCGGCTCATCTCGGAGCAGTCCTGCAGCCCCGCGAGCAGCCCGACGACTGGATCGCCCGCACCGCAATGCGATCTGCCGGGTGTCCAGGTGGTCGTCGAGTCGCACCGGCAGTACTTGGCGGGGCCGCTGTTCTCGCAGATCCTCGGCTACACGGGTCCGATCAACCAGGACCAGCTGAAGAACCTCGCGAAGCGCGGCTACCTGCCCGACGACTGGATCGGGGAGGCGGGCGTCGAGTCCTCGTATGAGTCGTATCTGCGCGGCACCTACGGCGTCGAGAACGTGCAACGCGATGCGTCGGGCAAGGTCGTGCAGGTGCTGTCGACGGTGAAGAGCCCGCAGGCAGGTTCGTCCCTGCAGCTCACGATCGACACCCACGAGCAGAAGCTCGCCCAGCAGGCCATCCAATGGGGCATCGACACCGCGCATCTCGAGAGCGGCGTCCTCATCGTGATGAACCCCCAGACGGGCGAGATCGTCGCCATGGTCAGCCTGCCGACCTACGACAACAACCTGTTCTCGACGGGCATCAGCACGGCCGACTACCAGACCCTCCTGAAGGAGCCCGGCCGCCCGCTCGTCAACCATGCGATCAGCGATCAATACCCGCCCGGCTCGACGTACAAGCTGGTCACGGGCACAGGCGGCCTCGGGGACGGCAAGCTGAACGAGCACACGCTGCTGCTGACGAAGGCCTACCTGTCGCTGGGGCCGTTCCGGTACTACGACTGGAACCACGCCGGATGGGGCCCGATCGACATCAAGACCGGCTTCGGGCACTCGAGCGACACGTTCTTCTATCAGGTCGCCGGGATGCTCGGCGTGGACCGGCTGGCGTACTGGGCCCACCAATACGGATTCGGGTCGCCGACGGGCGTTGACCTGCCCGGCGAGGCCTCCGGAATCGTCCCGACCAACCAGTGGAAAGAGGACACCTTCGGCGTGCCCGTCTACCCGGGCGAGACGTACCAGGCGGGCATCGGCCAGGGCTATGACTCCGTGACGCCCCTGCAGCTGATCAACGCGTATACCGCACTCGCGAACGGCGGCAACCTGTACAAGCCGCAGGTCGTGCGCGAGGTCATCGGGGCCGACGGGAACGTCGTGCGGCCGTTCAAACCGGCGCTCCTCCATCGCCTCGACGTCTCTGCCGACGCGCTGCGGATCATGCGCGAGGCTGCGCGGACCGTGGTCACGATCCGCCACACGTACAACCTCGTGGACCTGCCGATCAAGGTCGCCGGCAAGTCCGGCACGGCCGAATTCGGAACCCGCGATGCCGAGGGCCGACTGCCGTTCCACTCCTGGTTCGTCGGCTTCACGCCCGGTGATCCCGTGAACGGCAGCTTCGACAACACGGACTCGCAGCTTGTGGTCCTCGCGTTCGCGAATAACTCGCGCACCGTCGGCAACGCCGCCACCGAGATCGTCAAGTACTACATGCAGCTGCACTACGGAATCCAGAAGGATTACCGTTTGCCCGACCTGCTCCGCCGCGGCAACTTCTATGGCGACTGAGGGCCCGGCATTGCGCGACGGCACCACGCGGATGGCCCCCTGACATGGGCGTCATGCGGATCGAGCGGACACGGCTGCAGGCGTGGGCGTCGCGGCCGGTGGGCGCTGCGTGGCGCGCGTTCGACTTCCAGCTGACGATCTACGCGCTGCTGCTGGCCTCCATCGGGCTCGCGATGGCGTACAGCAACACGGACGACTCACTGCTGCAGGGTGGCTCGACGTTTCTGCGCGGCTTGATGTGGGCCGGCCTTGCGATCGTCGTGTTCACCGCCGCGGCCGTCTTCGACTACAAGTGGCTGAAGACGTTCGCGTGGCCGATCTACTTCACGAACCTCGGGCTGTTGGCCGTGACGCTCGTGATCGGTGCAGGCGTCGGCGGTTCGTCGCGCTGGGTCAGCATCGCCGGCTTCCAGTTCCAGTTCAGCGAGCTCGCAAAGATCCTGATGATCGTCGTGCTCGCCAACTACCTCTCGCAGCGCGAGACGAAGCTCGACTCGCTCTCCTCGATCCTGGGGGCGTGCCTTCTCGTCGCTCCCCCGGCGGCGCTGGTGCTGCTGCAGCCGGACCTCGGGACGTCCATGGTCTTCGGGGCGATCCTCGGTGGGATGCTGTTCATGTCGGGCGCGAGCCTCAAGTGGCTGACTGCACTGGCGGCCGGCGTCGTCGCGGCCGTCCCGATCGTGTGGACGCATGTCCTCCGGGATTACCAGAAGCAACGCCTGCTGAGCTTCATCGACCCCAGCGCCGACCCGCAGGGTTCGGGCTACCAGCTCCTCCAGTCGCAGTCGGCCGTGTCGTCCGGTGGGCTGCTGGGCAAGGGCCTCGCCAACAACTCCCAGGCAACCACGGACCTGCTGCCAGTGCAATCAACGGACTTCGTCTTCGCGATCCTGGCACAGGAACTGGGGTTCATCGGCGGTCTCGTGGTCTTTGCCCTGTTCGTGGCGCTGCTCTGGCGCGTCCTCACCGCGGCGTGGCGATCGCGCGACCCGTTCGGGCTCATGCTGGGTGCCGGCCTCGCCTCGATGATCCTGTTCCAGCTCACGGTGAACATCGGGATGGTGCTCGGGATCATGCCGATCACCGGGATTCCCCTCCCCTTCGTCACGCACGGCGGCGCGTCGCTCGTGAGCCTCGCCCTCGGCCTCGGGCTGCTGCAGAGCATCAACGTTCACCAGTCGCGCGCGGAGTGGTGACAGCGATTTCCTGAATCCGCCAAGCGGTACGCCCGACCGCCGGACGCCGACGAGGACGTCAGCGCCGCCGGAACAGGCCCCGACGTTCCTCGGCCTCGGCCGCCTCGCCCAGCCGCCGGCCCAGCTTCCGAAGCATCGCGTCAAGCTCAACGCGGTACGGCCGGCCGATCGGCATCCGGTCGAGCCACTCCAGATATCCCGGATCCGTGCGCGAGATCTCGCCGAGCGACCAGCCGCCGTACCGCCCGAAGTTCAGCACGCTGCCCGACGGCCGGCCGGGTGGGGGACCGGCCGAGCCCACGTCCCCGCCGAACCCAGTGCCGCTCGGACCGGAACTCGCCGACGGACCGCGAGGCGCCGGGGCCGGTGCTTCACGAGGCGCGACGCGCACCTCGCCGACGCCAGCACTGGCCGCGGCGGCGCGCCGTCGGTCATAGGCCGCCCGTCGGACCGGATCGCGGACCTGGTCCCAGGCGGCATTGAGCTCGATCATGCGCGCGGCGGCGTCGGGCGTGGGGCCTGCGCCGGCGACGTCCGGGTGATACTTCTGCGCGAGCCGCCGGTAGGCCGCGGAGATCACGTCGTCATCGGCCTCGGGATCCACCTGGAGCACCTTGTAGGCGTCCCGCGGCTCCTTCATCGCCGGGCGAGACTAGCAGACGAGTGATGCCCGACCGACCCCGCGCTCCCGTTCACGCCCAGCGCTGGCGGATCACCTATTGCCGCCGCCGCGACGCCCCGGACCTTCCGCAGCGGGAACTCCTGGCGGTCTGGCAGCAGACCGTCGAAGCCGCCGGTTTCGGCACGGACGCGCACGCATCTCCACCATCCAGGGTCCTGCTGGCGGCGCCCATCCCGAACGGCATGACGGCCGACCGCGAGCTCGCGGATCTCTTCCTGGCGCAACGACACACCGCCGCGGATGTTCGGGCGCGCCTGGGCGATGGTCTGCCCGCGGGCCATGGCCTTGTCGGGCTCCACGACGTCTGGGTCGGCGAGCCCGCGCTCCCGGGCCTCGTCGTGGCTGCTGACTACCGCATCGGGATCGGCACCGCGGACGGCGAGCCAGCGCCCTCGATGGGCGATCTCGCGACCGCAACGGACACGCTTCTCGCGTCGACGACCCTGGAACGCGGACGGGCCCGGCCCGAAGCCTCGGCAAGCGCGAACCTGCGCTCGCTCATCGACGACGTGCGGCCCATCGCCGACGGTTGCGTCTGGATGCGCCTGCGATCTGACCCTGCCCTGGGCACCGGCCGGCCCGACGAGGTCCTCCTGGCGCTCGGGCGGGTGCTCCGGCGCGAGATCCATCCCACCGCGCAGCATCGCGAGCGACTGTGGCTGCGTGGCGAGTTCGAGGAACGCTCCAGGCACGGTTGACGCTGCAGCGCGCCCAAACGTACACTCCCGCTTCGCGCCCGGACCCTGCCGGACGTTCCATGCTGCCCACACCGCGGGCCGGTCACACCGCCCGCCGGTCATTTTCCTGAGGATCCATGTACGCAGTCATCGAGACCGGCGGTAAGCAGTATCGCGTCGAGGTCGGCACCGAACTCGAGGTCGAGCACCTCGACGTCCAGCCCGGCGAGGCCATCACCCTCGACCGCGTGCTGTTGGTCGCGGACGGCGCGGATGCGTCGATCGGGCGCCCGGTCGTTGCCGACGCCGTCGTCAGCGCCGAGGTGCTCCGCCAGCTTTCCAGCACATTGGGATCCTAAGCTTAGAATTCCACGTGGACAAGTTGTCGCG